>Ga0076929_100013_pt1 | contig 589370 bp, 568 predicted proteins | sample HotLakConUCCSL28_FD_87104 | JGI IMG/M metagenome (GOLD analysis project Ga0076929, IMG submission 87104) | Hypersaline microbial mat communities from Hot Lake, Washington, USA - Hot Lake Consortium UCC-SL28 (version 3) (version 3) | ecosystem: Environmental > Aquatic > Thermal springs > Hot... | reverse complement strand
TGGGTGAAACACAGCAGCAGCGACGATACTACGGGGGTAGCCCCTTGGGACAATAGTTCTATGCCTGCCTTAATAATTACAAAAAAACCGCTCCATGGCGGCTTTTTTTTTACTTTTTTTTATATCTCAAATTTATAGCCTACTCCTCTGACAGTAAGAATAAGGTTAGGATTGTTGCAGTCTTTTTCTATTTTTTTACGAATTTGTCCGATGTGAACATCGACAACTCGGTTATCTCCGATGGGGTTGTTGTCCCATACATGGGTTACCAAATCTTCCCTACGCCATACTTTTCCAGGATTATTAGCAAGGAAATATAGTAAATCAAATTCAAGGGTGGTGAGGTTAATTAATTGTTGGTTAACTTTTACTTCTCTGGTTTCGGGGTTAATACTCAAGTTATCAATCGCAATTACATTTTCATGGGATGATTTAACTATTCTCTGTCTTTTTAAAATAGCTTGTACTCTGAATTCTAATTCTTCTAAATCAAAGGGCTTAGTTATGTAATCATCAGCACCTGTAATAAAACCTTTTTTCTTATCTTCCAAATCAGTGCGACTCGTTAACATAAGGACAAAAACATCACTGCTATTTTGCATTTCGGTGCATAAGTTATACCCTAAAGTATCTGGTAAATTAATATCTAGTATTACTAAATCAGGTTTAAATTCACCAAAAATTTCTATTGCAGTTTTGCCATCATTGGCATATTGAACAACATAGTCCTTTTTTTGTAGAAAACGACTAACTAGATTACCGATATTGACATCATCATCAACAATCAAAATTTTTGGACAAGTAACACTCATTTTATATAGTGATTATAGTTAGCTACCGAAAAAGATCTTATTTTTTTGCTTGGCAAATTATAAAAAATAAAAGTTTTATCTAAGAATGATTTTATTAAATTGTACCGTATATTCACTGAATATAAAGTTTCAACAGATAATCTTAACTTAAAGCTAAAGTGGAATTCATTTAAATTTTGTTAGAAAAAGCTCAATAAAAATCATTGAGTTATTTTTATGATAGTTTTTATGAAAACAGAAATGTAAAAATTCAAACTTCAAGTGATTTCAAGAATGTAAACAGAATATAAGTACAGACTTTTGAAAAAGCAACAAGGAAAAAGGATTAAAAAAATATACGTAAAATACTCTAGCAGAGAGTATTTGATTGATATGGAGGACCCACAAAAACAGCCATTTTTATTAATCAATTACGGTTGACCGACATAAAACCGAATGTCAACTGGTTGTTACAAAAATTCATATTGTGTTATAGTTACTAGTATAAGCACAAAACAAGAAATTATAACTTTTATGGATAGTCGCACTAATACATACGTAACAGAAGATCAAGGTCGTTTAAATAACTATGCCGTTGAACCCAAAATGTACGTTGACTCTAGCCAACAATTTGGCTTCAATAAATATGCTGAGAAATTAAACGGTCGCTTAGCGATGATTGGTTTTATTTCCTTAATCGGTTTTGAACTATTAACTGGTCAAGGTTTGATTGGTTGGTTAACCAATCTATAGAGGTAATTCCTCTTGACCATAGCTTTCTAGTAAGTCGCAATTATACACAATATTTAAACACTACATTAACGAGAATATGAGGAGCTTGAGAGATGCTCCTTATTTTTTTTAGTTATGGCGATGGTTGTTATCAGAGGGAATCCTCGTACCTGTCCATTGTAGTTTTTCTCTGATAGTTTTGTAAAAAGAGTGAGATTCTCGCAAGATAATAAAGTTAGCAAAACACTCTGCCATGGTAACAGATATCCATTGCCCGGGCCAAATGGTGGTACTTAGGGCGCCATCCATCCACAATTTATTATTCAATTCATAGTCTCCTAATGTCCAGACATTAACCACTGACCCTGCGGGTAATACGAGAGGGCGACTCGAAAGACTTAGAGGGCAAATGGGGGTAACGGCGATCGCACTCATGGCAGGATGAATAATAGGCCCCATAGCCGAAACCGTGTAACAAGTAGAACCTGTAGGAGTAGAAATAATCAAACCATCACCATGGTACTGATCTACTACTTCCCCATCAATTTCCATTTCTAACAGAGAAGTAGGCATTCTATCCAAACAAGCAGGTTTAATACACATTTCATTAAGACAATAAAAATCATCACTCACTGCCTCTTGTTGTCCCCGATTCAACTCAAAAACCCGTGCCTTTAGCATCATTCTTCTTTCCACCGCATACAAATCTTTGGATAACCTATCCCAGATATGCTCAGTATCTTTAAACAAAGAAAAAGGCTCTGTTAAAAAGCCTAGATGCCCTCCTACATTTACCGCCAACATCGGGATGCCTTCTGGGGCGAGGTGTCTTGCTGCCGCTAAAACTGTACCATCTCCCCCTAAAATAATCCCCAAATCAATTTTTCCTGTAGCAGAAGCCAAAAAAACAGGATAGGGATTATCTTTTACTCCACTAGGGCCAAGTAAAACTTTACAACCTTTTGCTTCTAAATCCTGAGAGCATCTTTCAGCCCATTTTTTACTATCTTTATCCCCTGCCTTATACGCAATGATTACTTGTTGTAACTGCACAATTTTTGATTGATCTATTTTTTTTCATTGTACTGATATATGTGAAGATTAAAAATTCTAGTTGGTGACAAATTTTACAGTTCATGGAAAGCCAATATCTTGTTAAAGTTTCATCATTGAGGATATATTTTTTAAATTTTTACTATGGTGATGGAAGACATAGAATAGAAGAAGGACATAAAAATTAAAGTAATGATGAATACCGAGATAAATAATCTTGTACTATCCCTTAATGGTTGTACTAAAGAAGATATCATTAACTATCTTGATTGGGGATGGTGTCGGGAAGATATTTTATTTAAAAGTATCTTAAACCGTGATACCTATTATCTTAATCCTGATCCCCTTCGTAATCCTCTTATTTTTTATCTCGGGCATTCCGCCGTATTTTTTATCAATAAATTAATGATGGTGGGGTTGCTACAAAAAAGGATAAATTCCGATTATGAAAGACTTTTCGAGATGGGAGTTGATCCAGAATTCCCCGATGAGTTACAAAAAACCCTTAATAATATTCGTCAACAATCCTTAGAAGAAGTTTGGTCATATCGTAATGAGGTTTATCAAACAGTCATCAAGGTAATTAATAACACTCCCTTATCTTTACCTATTGAGATGGATAGCCCATGGTGGGCTATTGTGATGGGTATTGAACATCAAAGAATTCACATTGAAACCTCATCGATGTTGATTAGGCAGTTGCCTCCCCATTTATTACAAAAGCCTGATCGCTGGAATTATGCCCCTTCTTTGGGTAAACCTCCTCAAAATGAAATGATTGCAGTAGATGGAGATACGATCATTTTAGGTAAAAAAGATGATGACTTTTTGTATGGTTGGGATGTGGATTTTGGTAGTAGGGAGGAGGTAGTTGATAGTTTTTTGGTTAGTAAATATATGATTACTAACTGTGAGTTTTTAGATTTTGTGAATGAGGGGGGTTATGAAAATAAAGAATTTTGGGATGAGGAAAGTTGGGAATGGCTACAAGGGGAGAATCGCAGCCATCCTAAATTTTGGGTTAGGGATGGAGAAGGTTATCAATATCGGGCAATGTTTGATCAATTTGACTTGCCCTTAGATTATCCTGTAGAGGTTAACCATTATGAAGCGATCGCATTTTGCCGTTATTTAGGTCAAAAAAAAGGTAAAAAATATGGCTTAATGAGCGAAGCCCAATGGCATTTAGCATCTAAAGGCAACAATGATATAGATAACTACAACCTCAATCTCCATTATCAATCCCCTACCCCCGTGGGTAGCATCAAAACCGCCCACAGTGATGCAGGAATCTATGACTTAAGGGGTAACGTCTGGGAATGGTTAGGGGATAAATTTACTCCTCTATGTGGATTTAAACCCCATTTTCTTTACCAAGATTATTCCCAAGGGTTTTTTGATAATCGCCATTATCTCTTGGTGGGAGGTGCATGGATTACTAACGGTATGGAAGCCACACCTTATTATCGTAATTGGTTTCGCCCCCATTTTTATCAACATGCAGGATTTAGAATTGTTGAAAAATAGAAGTTATTTTTTAGCAGTAAAATGCAGTTATTTCTCACTCACGACTCCTCCTCGAAAGTTGAGGGGATTTTGATCACGACGATGGCGGATGGGTAAGGGGTCTGGTTGTATGTTACTATCCAAACTAGCGGTATATTCTAATGCCTGTCGTAGTCTTTTTCCTGCATAGATGGACATATCTCGAGGTACATTTATCCTATCGAGTAAATATCTTAATCCAAGGGCAGATTGGGCAGGAGGTTTACAATCTTCCCCTGTCATCATTTGGGTTAAGGCACAGCGCAAGGCTTGGTCAAATAATTGATTATCTGCGGGATTAACTTCAATAATATTTTGACGATGTTTTAAGACTCGGTGGAGGGCTTCTTGGCGGGAATTTTCTGGCTCAGGGTAAGCTACATCGGGTAAGAAAAACCAATCTCCTCGATCTACTTTTTCTTGATTTTGTAAGGTTTGGGATTCACCGTTACTATAACATCCTCCCATTTGGGGCGGTAAGTCGTGGGCATGGGTATGAAAATCACTTTGGGTCCCTCGGTAGGTGGGGCGGGTTTCCATGGCATCAAACCAAGCAGAGAGTTGGGGATTTTCTTCTCGTAATGAATAGCCTTTGTAGTAATAAAGACTGGCATTCATTCTCTCTACATAGGGGGTAAAAATTACATCGGCGGTGCTAAAGTCTTCGAGAAAGTAAGGGCTGGGGGTTTGGGCGATCGCACTTTCAACTTTCTTAACTACTTGGATAAATTGTTTACGATTATTGGCTTCTTGTTGGGGGAGGATGGTGGGATAACATAGCCATGTACACCATGCCCTAAATAGTAGCCTTTCAAGTTTGCGCATGGGCAGTACGTTTTTCTCTTCCATGCCGAACTTTAGTACCCCAAAGGCTTGTTCTAGGGCGATTAAGATGTCATCACTTTCGGTGATAATTTTACCATCTAATTCGAGGGCAGGGAGCATTCCTGAAGGTACTTTTTGTTTATACCATGATTCTTTTTGACCATAACAAAACATGGTTACTTTTTTGATGCGGTAGGGGATTTGTTTTTCTTCTAACCACAGCCATATTTTTTGACAATAGGGACACCAAGCATGATTATCTCGATAGAGGGTTACTCTGACTTCATCTTCGGAGTGGTTGAAGAGTCTGAGGGTGCTTTGGGAGTTGGTGGGGCCGTTTACTCTATCGATATGATAATCCGTTAATTGTTCTAGTTCTTGCCAAGGTAAAGGTGCGATCGCCATTAGTCTTTTATAAGGTTTTATTTTATTTTGTCCTTATTTACATTTTAAGGCATTACTGAATGGAGAATTGACTTTTGGTTTCCGTAGGCAAAGAAGCATCATCATAATATTTTGGCAGGAAAAAATACAAAAGTGTTCACGATGAACTATTTAATAATTACATAATCATTATCCTGAGAGATTATCCTTAAAATAAAAGACTATGAGTGGAAATCAATCAAGGGTTCAAGCCATTTATCAAATCACCAACAGAGAGATAAAACCGTTCAACAGCCCCAAAAGATTGGAAGAAATGTGGGCAAAGGATGTGTTTACCCTCAGTAAAATGCAAGAATGCCTACCCAAAGACGTATTTAAATCCCTACAAAAAACTATCCAAACAGGAGAACCCCTCGACCTCTCCATTGCTGATGTAGTGGCTACCGCCATGAGAGATTGGGCAATTTCCAAAAGAGCTTTATACTACGCCCACGTATTCTACCCCCTTACCAACTCCACAGCAGAAAAACATGACGGCTTCGTATCTGTACAGGGCGATGGCTCAGTTATTTCTGAATTTGCAGGAAAAGTATTAGTAAAAGGAGAGCCTGACGGCTCATCCTTCCCTAACGGTGGCATTCGTACCACCTTTGAAGCTAGGGGATATACCGCTTGGGATGTGACTAGCCCCGCCTATGTGATGGAAACTGATAATGGTGTCACCCTTTGTATTCCTACCGTATTCGTTTCTTGGACAGGGGAAGCCCTCGACAAAAAAACTCCTCTCCTTCGTTCTAATGCTGCCCTCAACAAATCTGCCCGTCGAGTGTTGGAATTATTGGGACACAAAGACATTGCTCCTATCAACTCCAGTTGTGGTGCAGAGCAAGAATACTTCTTGGTTGATTCCAATTTCGCCCATAGTCGCCCCGATTTACTTTTGGCAGGTAGAACCTTATTTGGTAAACCATCGGCCAAAGGACAAGAATTTGATGACCACTATTTTGGTGCTATTCCTGAGCGGGTACAAGTCTTTATGCAAGATGTAGAAGAATCTATGTACCGTCTCGGCATCCCTGCCAAAACTCGCCATAATGAGGTAGCCCCCGGACAGTTTGAATTAGCACCCTTCTTTGAAAGTGCTAACGTAGCAACAGACCATCAACAATTAACCATGACCATTTTAAGAAAAATGGCGAAAAAACATGGTTTTGTCTGTCTTCTCCATGAGAAACCCTTCGCAGGAATTAACGGCTCTGGAAAACACGTCAACTGGTCTGTAGGTAATGCCACCCAAGGTAATTTATTAGATCCGGGTGATACTCCCCACAGTAATGCTCAATTCCTTCTTTTCTGTGGTGCTATTATCCGAGGAGTTCACAAGTTTGGGCCTTTGATGCGGGCCGTGGTTGCCACTGCTAGTAATGACCATCGCCTTGGTGCTAATGAGGCTCCCCCTGCTATCATGTCTGTATATCTTGGCTCTCAATTAGAGGATGTGTATGAGCAAATTCGCAAAGGGGAAATCACTGGTTCTCAATTGGCTCAAACCATGAATATCGGTATTGATACTTTACCTATTATTCCTAAAGATCCGGGCGATCGCAATAGAACCTCTCCTTTTGCCTTTACTGGTAACCGTTTCGAGTTCCGTGCGGTGGGTTCTAGTCAGTCAGTAGCAGGTCCTTTGGTGGCGATGAATACCATCTTAGCTGACTCTTTACAATGGATTGCCGAAAAGTTAGATGCTGAGTTAAAACAAGGTACTGACCTTAATGATGCTATCCAAAAAGTTCTTCAAGAAATCATGGAAAAACATGGTGCTGTGGTCTTTGGTGGCAATGGTTATTCTGAGGAATGGCATAAAATGGCTGTGGAGGAAAGAGGTTTAGCGAATCTACGTACCACTGCTGATGCTTTACCTAGTCTTAAATACAAGGAAGTAGAAGAACTATTTGACAAAATGGGAGTGCTTTCCCCTGTGGAGTTAGAAAGTCGCTTTGAGGTGTACGCCGAGCAGTATATTCTCTCCCTTGAGGTGGAAGCTAAGTTAGTGGTTAGCATGGCAAAAACTACCATTTATCCTGCTGCTATTAATTATCTATCTAAACTTACCAGTACCATGGCTAGTTTAAATAATATCGGTATAAAACTCGATACCTGTGCGATCGAAAAAATCGCTACTTTGGTAAATCAGTTGATCGCAGAAGTGGAAAAACTCAGTGAAGCCCTTCATAAAGAAGACTTTGCCGATACAGAAGCTCATATGAAATATTTTGCTCAAACCATTCTTCCCATAATGAATGAAGTACGCAAATATGCCGATGCCCTTGAGGGTGAAGTTGATGATGAGTTATGGCCTTTACCTACTTATCAGGAAATGTTGTTCATTAAGTAAAGTTAGATTGTCGAGGACGTAGCATGCTACGTCTGTACAGGCGTTAAGTAAAAATGCTTGAAACTTATCTGCTTTATGATCAACAATTAATGAAAACATCATAAATAAGCAATAAAAAAAGGGTGTACATGTACACCCTTTAAAAATCATATTTTTTTCATTACCAATTAACCGACAAATTCCTTCACAGGGTCACACACACCAGCGGGGGCAGTACCTTTGAGGTAGGCTAACATGGTATCAGCGTCAGACACTTCAAAAGGATCAGCAGGACAGTTATCTTCGTAACCAGGTTCTACAAAGATTTTTTCGATCTTACAGTCGTTAACAAGCATAGAATAACGCCAAGATCTTAGACCAAATCCGAGGTTAGATTTCTCTACTAACATACCCATTTTGCGGGTGAATTCAGCGTTTCCATCGGGTAATAAGAATACATTTTTAGCACCGATTTCTCTGCCCCATTTAAACATTACGAAAGCATCATTTACAGATACACAGATTACTTCATCAACTCCTTGGGCTTTAAATTCTTCATATAACTCTTCGTAGCGAGGAAGGTGATTAGAAGAACAGGTAGGGGTGAATGCTCCGGGTAGGGAGAAAACCACTACTTTCTTACCGCCGAAAATGTCTTCAGTGGTTTTGTCTTCCCAACGGTAAGGGTTAGGTCCTTCTACAGATTCATCACGGACACGGGTTTTAAATACTACACTAGGTACTTTTTCTATAACAGCCATGTTTTACCTCTTCTATAATGGTTAATAAAACTTTACGTTTTTTAAAATAACGTTTGAAGACATTTTTTATTTGCTTCTATCTCAGAATAACTCTTATTTAAGAATTTGTCAACAACAATAATTATTCATTTTTGTTAAGGTATAGTTAAGACTAGTTCATTAATGGTTGAAAATTCATTATTAATGGGACTAGAGTTTTGTAATATTTGGACTGAGATTACTTTCACTTTGTCATGGCAAAAAAAGCAGATGAGATTATCAATGTACTAAAGGCAAAAGGCTTGAGGGTAACACCCCAACGCTATGCTGTGTATGCAAATCTATTGAGTAGAAATGATCATCCCACGGCGGAAAATATCTTAACGGATTTGAACAAAGATGCCCCGACTTTATCTCAGGCGACAATTTATCTCTCTTTACAAACCCTGCGAGATGTGGGCTTAATTCGTGAGGTGTTGTTGCAGGAGGGGGTGTGTCGATATGATGCCAATGTTTCTCCCCATCATCATTTCCGCTGTAATTGCTGCGGAAAAATCGAGGATATTCCTTGGGAAACGTTTTCTAGTCTTTCTATCGATAAGTTGCGCTCGGGGTTGAAAGTTGATCATTATGAGGTGATTGTACAGGGAGAATGTAATTCCTGTGCTGAAAATTAAATACTTGCTTTGGGGTTTGTTTTTGGGCTACGGTTGAGATGATTTTATTTTGTGGATGTAGTTAAATGAATTCTGAAGTAAGTTCTGCTTTACAGGTTTTGAAGGAATATAGTGGTATTGAGACTAAAATTCCCGCTTCTGAGGAGGAGAAAGTTAGGTTACAAAAGTCTCTTTTGTTGATAGTGGCGGAGGCGGATTATTTTAATTTGGGTATTTGTGCATCTAGTTATGATGAGGGTTTTTCTGCCCTGGGGAGTTATTTAAGAGCTTTTGATTATGAGTTTGATATAAGTCGGGATGAAGTTGATAATGATGTACCGATTTATATTAAGTTTAATGGGGAGAAGTTGTCTAAAATAGTTTCTGAATATTCTGGGAATTATCGTGGGGTGTTGGTAACTATTTTTTGTGAGACTAATGAGTCTATTTTAGGAACTTATGGACATTTACCTTTGTTTTTGTTTGATTAGTTTTTGCTCATAGTTTTCAATGATTTTTGTTGGGTTTGATGGTTTAACCCAACTTAGTTTTTATTTTTCGAGGGGAATGGCTTCTACTTCTACGGTGTCTGTGTTGTTGTCTCCATTGTCGAGGTTATCTTTGTCTAGTTTTCTGTTTTTCATGGCGCCTAGGAGTAGTTGAGATATTTCGGATAACATGATGGATACGATGACAAAGTCGTCAATTTGTCCTGCGATGGGTATGATGTCGGGGGAGATGTCGATGGGGCTGATGAGATATACTAATGTACCAAGAATTACCCACAGGCGGTATTGGGGGTTACGAATGCCGTTGGTGTACCAGGTGTACAGGGAGCGAAGGTTGAATTTCATGATGTTTGGAAAGTGTTGCTATATTCTTATTTTATTATGGTTGATGGTTTTTTATATGTAGGTTTTCCGTACTTTTTTCGGTAGTGTTGATCAATGGGTTTTATGGGGTTGTCAAAAACATTTTCTAATTTTAGTCCTGATTATAAGTTTGTGGTGATGGCTTGGACGGGGCAGGTGGGAATACATTGCTCACACACGATGCAGGTTTGTTGGCGAAATTGTAGTTTATAACTGCTGGGGTTGAGGGTGAGGGATTCGGTGGGGCATACTCCTGTACATAGTCCGCAATGGACGCAGGTTTCTTCGTCGATGATGATTTCTCCTGTGGCGGATGAAACTTTGATTTCTTGGGATTTCATCCAGTCGATGGCGATTTCTAGTTGATCAATATCTCCTAATAATTCTACGACTAATTTTCCTACTTGGTTGGGGGCGACTTGGGCGCGGATGATGTTGGCGGCGATGTTAAATTCTTTGGCGAGGCGATAGGTGACGGGAATTTGTACCATGGTGCGGGGAAAGGTAAGGGTTACTCGTTTTTTCATAGGTTTGAGGGATAATAGGTTTAGAGATAACTATTTATAGTGTAGGGAATTATATTTATGTCTGAAAATACTTCTTCTAGTTTTGGGGTAAATCGACTTAGAAATTTTGTTATTGGTATAGTGGCGATCGCCCTTAGTCTTACTTTGGTGTTAGGATTACAAACAAGTGTTAATTCGGAGTCTTTGGAGGCACAGGCACAGGGGGCTACTCCTCTGGAGGTAGCTCTTAATAATGGGAAGCCGACTCTGATGGAGTTTTATGCTAATTGGTGTACTAGCTGTCAAGCCATGGCGGGGGATATGGCGACTTTGAAGCAGGAGTATGGCAATGATGTTAATTTTGTGATGCTCAATGTGGATAATACTAAGTGGCTTCCTGAGGTTTTAAATTATCAGGTGGATGGTATTCCTCATTTTGTTTTCCTTGATAATGGGGGAAGTGCGATCGCATCTACCATTGGCGAACAACCTTTATCAATTTTTGAACAAAATTTAACGGCTTTAGTGAGCAATAATCCTCTCCCTTATGCCAACTCTCAGGGAGTCACATCTCAAATAGAAACTTCTAATCCTGCGGTTGATGGTAATCAAGATAATCCCCGTGATCATAGCAATTAATTATTTTGTTTTTACTGTCTTTTTTGCGATAAACAATTATCAGTAAACTTGTTTTAAATATAAGTTTTTATACTTAGCTTAATGTCTTAATATTTTTCTTTTAAAAACTTGAGAAAAAGCCCTAAAAAACTTGTCATTTAACTTTGATTATGTTATAATAAGAGTGTATCAAGTATAGCCACCTTTTCTTGACCCTTTGCGGTCGGGGAGGGGTGGCTTGTGTCTTTTTTTAGTAGCAAAAAAATCCCTGATTTAGATAAAATAAAAGTATATAATAGCGGCATAAAAGATAATTGAATTAGTACAAGCATTTGAAATATAACTATCATAGCCCATCTATATTCAGTAATACCCTTTAAATAAGTGCTATCAAAGTATGAATAATTGGTTAGAAATTAAATCACAAATAAAGGCTTTTTGTAGTCAAAATAATGACGAACAATTAAAAATATATTTAGAGTCCTTGTTGGATGTTGATAGTTCTAATCCTTTACTTTTGGCTTATGGTGGCGTTAGTTATATGTTAGTTGGTGAGGGAGAAAAGGCGATCGCCCTTTGGCTAGATTGTTTTCTTTTGGCTGATGATCAAGAGTTGGAAAACATTGCCGAAAGTTTGGCAGAGTTGGCAGATTTACATTTGAAAAACCATCAATACTATCAAGCATCTCTCATTTATCAACAGGTATTAGAATTTAATGCTTTTCATTGTCAAAGCTATCTTAATTTAGGTTACTGTTTATTATTTTCTGGTAATTTCGATGATGCTATGGAGGTATGGAAAAATGGTTTAGCTATTAACTCTTCATGGGCAGAATTATCTCTCAACATTGCCAAAGAATATCAATATATTAGAGAATATCATCAAGCTATTAATTACTATTTAGAAGCTCTTAATTTTTATCCTAACAATAGTCACATTTACTATAATTTAGGTCTTTGTTATGGAGGAATTAATGAAGTTGATACAGCTATTGATTATCATCATAAATGTTTAAAACTTAATCCTAATTTGCTTTCCGTTTATGGTGAGTTAGGTTATCTTTATTTGCTAAAAGGTGAGATAAAAAAAGTTAAGGAATATTGGCAGGTTTTACTTAATCTTAATTTTAATATATTTGCAAGTTATCTTAATTGGAGTGATGGTGATAATAGTAAAAATATTTCTTTAAATAGGCAATTGATTTCTAGCTTATTAGAAGATAATAATTTGCTCGAACTAGAAGTAAATATTGCTAACTTACTTTTTGAACAAAAACAATATAGCCTTGCCATTAAATATTATCAACTGGTGATAGATTTTTTACTACTAAAAACAGAAGCAAAATCAAGTATCAATAAAGCAAATGTTAATCTTTATAAGACTTTTAAAAATATAATTATTTGTTTAAAGGATAGAAACTTAGATGATGACATCGAAATATACCTAAATATATTATCTAGTCTTGACCCAATAAATGCAAAAAAAATAATTAAAAAATTAAAACCAATATGGACTGTAAATAATTTACAAAAAACTGGTTTTGAGAAAAATAGTGTCAATAATTATTATGAGACAGCCCAAGAGTGGGTAGTAAAAATAAATCAAATAGAAAATTATCAATTGATTTATGATAATAATAAACTTAAATTAAACCGCCCCGAGAGTATTGATAATAAAATTCATCCTAGTTTCTATTTTCCCCCTGATTTCCCTTTACCTTCTAGCTTTGTAACTACCGTTAAAAAAGGTAGATTTTGGCTACGGCAAGACGAGGGGAGTAGTGCCATCATTACCCATGACAATTATTTACTTGGGGATATTTCCCCCGAATCTCCTGCCCTTAGCCCCAATCATCCCGATAAACATCCAAGTTATCATTCCCTTTTAAAAAGTTCTTCTCTCCCTCCTGTAACGATGATAAAAGGCAGAGTGGTTGTTTTGGCTGGTTTATTAAACAATATCTATTTTCATTGGTTATTTGATATTCTACCCCGCATTCATTTACTAGAAAAAGCCTCTATTGATTGGGATGATATTGATTCTGTAGTCGTGGATAATCGTTGTCAATTTCAACGGGAAACCCTTGATATATTTGGTATTCCTGCTTCTAAAATAGTTCCTCTTTCCTTTCCTACTCACATAGAGGCGGATGAATTGATTGTACCTTCTTTTCCCAGTGCGATCGCATGGATGCCCCCTTGGAGTTGTCAATATTTACGCACAAAAATAATAGGGGATAATCTGAATAAAGAAACACCCCATAAAAAAATTTATATTAGTAGAGCAAAATCAAGTAATCGCCGATTAATTAATGAACTAGAAATAATTACTATATTACAACAATACAACTTTGAAATAGTTAATTTAGAATTACTTTCCGTCAGGCAACAAGCAGAATTACTAAATCAAGCAAAAATTGTTATTTCTCCCCACGGTAGTGGATTAAGTAATCTAGTTTTTTGTCAACCAAATACTAAAGTTATTGAGATTTGTTCCCCTAATTATGTTTACCCATGTTATTGGTTGGTTAGTAATATTTTAGAATTAGAATATCACTATATTTTAGGAGAAATTTTTGGTAGTAAAAGCGTTGATAATTTTCTATACCCTGATAGTCGCTTTGAAGATATTTACATTAATCCAGATAATTTAAAAGTATTTTTAAATGGTATTTAAGCAAAAGTTTTGATGCGATGGGGCTTAATAAATACAACCTGATCTTTTTAAGATTTAAAGAAGTAAATTGTTGTCTGCTCAAGTGAGCAATAATTGGTAAATTATTTTCTAAAGATAATTCTATTTGCACCTCAGCCCCTAAGTGAGTGATTCTTTTAATCGTGGTTTTCGTACTTTCTTTATCATCATCCGTTAATAAAATATCAACCTCATGGGGGCGCACAAACACTTCAGACTGTAAAAATTAGTCATCATGATTGACATTAACAAAAAGAGGAGTATGACTAGGTAAAATATTTACCTCCCCAATAAATTTCATCACAAAAGGTGAGGCAGGATGATCATAAATTTGGGCAGGAGTACCGATTTGTTCAATAACGCCATGATTCATCACCACAATTTCATCGGCTACTTCCATAGCTTCTTCTTGGTCATGGGTGACAAATACACTGGTAATATGGACTTCATCATGTAGCCTTCTTAACCATGCTCTCAAATCTTTTCTCACTTTGGCATCTAACGCCCCAAAGGGTTCATCCAATAATAATACCTGTGGTTGTACGGCTAAAGCACGGGCAAGGGCTACTCTTTGTCTTTGCCCTCCTGATAATTGGGATGGGTAGCGATCGCCCAAACCCTCTAATTGAATCAAATCAAGCAATTCAGCCACTTTATGTTTAACTTGATTTTTAGGTGTTTTACGAATCTGTAAACCAAAGGCAATATTTTCCCTAATGGTTAGATGTTTAAAGAGCGCATAATGTTGAAATACAAACCCAATATTACGTTTACGAATATCAAGATTAGTTGCATCTTTACCATTGATAATTACCTGACCACTATCAGGATTTTCTAACCCTGCAATTACTCTCAAAAGAGTTGATTTTCCTAAACCAGAAGGACCTAATAAACCTACCAAGGTATTAGGTTTTACCTCTAAGTTAATATCTTTTAGAGCCTCGAAATTACCGAAATTTTTGTTAACTTGATTGATAATAATACTCATTTTTTTGTTTTATATTGAGAGTTAAAGTTTTTTGTTTTAAATAAATGATCGTGTTAAAGGGGGATCAAATCTTGGTAAAATGTTCCAAAATTTCCTTAGCAACAAGAGTTACCACCGCCAACAACACCAACACCACCGAAGCCGCAAAAGCCGATTGACTTTGATAATTGCTATAAGCCAGTTCCACAAAAATCGGTAGGGATGGCGTTTTACCAATAATGTTGCCAGAAACAACGGCGATCGCACCATATTCCCCCATAGCCCTAGCATTAGTCAGCAAAACCCCATAGAGTAAACCCCAACGAATACTAGGAAGAGTAACCCGCCAAAAAATCTGTAAATCATTGGCTCCCAAACTTCTCGCCGCATCCTCCTGCTCACTACCAATCTCCTCCAATACAGGAATTACCTCCCTTGCCACAAATACCCCAAAGGTGAAAAAGTAATCTGAATACCAAAAGGAGTAAAAAACTGACCAATCCAACCATCCTCGCTATATACCGTTGCCAAGACTAAACCCGCCACTGTGGTAGGTAAAGCAAAGGGTACATCGATGGTGGCATCAATGATTTTTTTGCCCCAAAAGTCGTAACGCACCAATACCCAAGCAGTTAAAGTACCCATAACAGCGTTAATCAAAGAAGCAGCTAAGGCAGTACCAAAGGTAAAAATATAGGATGCCACAGCAACCTCCGCCGTTGCTTCCTGCCAAAAGTTTTCCCATCCTAAACTCGCTGACTCAAGTATTAACGCCATCATGGGAATGATCAAAATTACGGCAAGAAAGATGATTGTCACCGCCCAGGGGATGGAGAATTTGCGTAGAATATTTTTGATCGTGTCTTGATAATTGAATGGTGGTTGTTTTAAAGAACTAATCATGATTGTTTTTAGGGGAATAGTTTTCCATCGAAAATGTTTAATGGTTAATTTCCCACTCTCCCAAACTCCAAGAATCTTTTACTATTTGTTGACCGTTTCCTGTTTGACTCCAAACTTCTATATTTAAATCAGATAAGTAATTCAAAGCATTTTGAATTGCAGTTTTTTCCCCTGACAAGATATAGTTACTCTAAATGAAGATGAAACACTACCAGATTATAAAAGATTTATAGAATAGGGATTTTAGCTGGTGAAACTGTCTCAAAACTCACTTAAGTAACTATAAGGTTAAACCAGCCATCTTTATCCGCATATTCCCCTAACATGGCAGAGGTGATATTGACTTCTAAATTGTGCTTAGAAGCGAGGTCAACAATGATCGGTTTATCATGGTGGTTTGGGGGAATATGGATAGAAATTTTGATGGATTTTTTATCTTGAATATCTTGAGTCGTCATGGTTACTTTTCCTTAGCTGTAATGAAATTTGTAATTATTCCTGCCGAATTTTCGGCATACTGGTAGAGTCAGAATTTCGTAATTGTCCATTGTCAATTGTCCATTGCCCCTCATGACTCCCCTTTATCAACAACCTTGAACTATCTTCCCAAAAGAGCTTGATCAAAAATTGCCCCATCATCGAAAAATTCGGGCTGGGCTTGACTCCAACCGCCAAAGTCTTCAATGGTAAATAGATTTTCTACTACGGGGAAGCGATCGCCAAATTCCGCAAAAACTTCCTCATTAACAGGGCGAAAACCTGCCTCGGCAAAGGCTGTTTGGGCTTCGGGGGTGTAAAGAAATTCCACAAAAGCCTCTGCTACTTCCCTTGTACTTCGCATCCAAGCCAGATATGTTCGTTCATTGGCTAAATGATCTCTGATGCGCGAGGGATTTAATTTTGATTGTTTTTTCTCTGACAATCTGCTCATTTTTTTTGACGTATTTTTGGTTTGCGTCTGTCAATTGCAATAGAAATCATATACAATTCATTTACAATATTTTTTTGTGGAGAGATTTTAAGTTGACAAATATAGAATTAATTTCTTTAATCGCTATTTTTTTCTTTACTAGCGTCGTTGGAATAGTGACGGGCAGTAATTCTTTAATTACTGTACCTGCTATGTTGGAGTTTGATATTGATCCCGCAAAGGCGATCGCAACGAATATGTTTGCCTTAATATTTATGAGTATCGGCGGTACTATCCCTTTTCTAAAAAGTGATGTTTTAAAACGCCCAGACTTACCCCTGCTATCAGTTTTAACCGTTGTCGGCTCAATTTTGGGGGCTTTACTCGTAATTATCATTCCCTCTGATACCATGCCCTTACTCATCTCCATTTTCATGATTGCCGTTACCGTTTTCTCTGTTATTAACAAAAATAAAGGCATCGAAAAAATAGAAAAACCTAGCCCCACAGCTTTAAAAATCGGCTACGGTTTAACCTTTGGCTTAGGTATCTATGGTGGTTTTTTCAGTGGCGGTTACGTAACTACCTTAACGGCTAGTTTTATCGGCTTTTTTAATATGACATTTATAGAAGCTATTGCCATAACAAAGGTTTTGAATATCTTTTCCTCCATCATCGCTACCTTAATTTTTATGACTCAAGGATTAGTTGATTATCAACTAGGGATAATTTTGGGCATAACTATGTTTGTTGGAGCCGTTATTGGCGCTAAAGTCGTTACGAAAATGAGTAATTTATGGTTGCGGAGAATTTTTTTGGTGGTAGTAATCTTTTTGGCAGTGCGCAATTTATTGCAATGGATAAGTTAAATTTACGAAGGGAGATAACTGCATTTTATTTTGACATTAATTAAAATTCAACGCTGAATAGTCTGTAACTGTGGGAAAATATAGTTAGAAGATTAAATCAACTTATCGGGCAACAATGGCAAGAAAAAATTCTAGTGAATCAAACATCATTACTTTTTTAATCAATGACTCCTATTTGTTTAAAGGGTTAGATGAAAAAGAATTAACCTCCTTTTTGCCCCCTGAGAGTCTCATTAGGGAAAAATTATTTTCTAATCGCCCTGTTTTTACGGCATTTTCCCCTGATGAAGATTTGGATGGTCTTTACATAGTTTTGGAGGGTGGCCCTATAATATTACGTAGTAATCCCCTCGATCGCATTTTATCTATTACCTATAGTGGTGGGTGTTTTGGGATGCGTAGTTTACCATTTAGTTACGGTTTGGCTAGTAAAAGTTTTCCCAGTCTAGTGGAGGCTTATAAAACCACCTATGTAACCAAAATTCCCCTTGATGCCCTCAAACAAATTTATAATCACTTTGAAATAGTGGGCGATCGCTATGCTAAACTTTTTGAATTAAGGGAAAAATTTACTTATCACCTTCTCAACTGTAGTAGTTATCCTCCCCAAGCAGTGGCATCCCTTCTCAGAGCGTTAATTTATCAAGAAAGAGAATTGGAGAATCAACCCAATGAGAAAGATATTTATGTCCTTGACTTGGCAGTGGAGGTTATAGCCAAAGCCTGTCAGCTAAACCAGCGCACTGTGGAACAAGTTTTGAAAGGAATGCAGAAAGAAGGATTAATTAAGTTAGATAAAAATAACAGCACTTCTGATGATGTGATACACATTTTAGAACCAGAAGAATTAAAAGAAGTTTATAGTGCTACTAGGGATAAAGTTTCTTGGTGGCCTTTAAAATAGCAGAGAGGTAAAGCAAAGTTAATGGATGTAAGCAAGGATTTAAAACCCCTTGTTATAGTCATTTAACATAAAAATAGATAATAAAAAAAAGGGTTATACAGGGCAAGATATGCCCCTATAAAACTATTGTAAATAAGTATAACTTCTTAGATTGTGATCATAATTTTTGAGTAATAACTGTGATTGTTCAATGGTTAATTTATTCTCCATTAAAGCTGACTCAGTCAGACGACGTAATCTTTCCTGTAGCTCATCTGCTTTATATTCTACATATTCCAAAACATTGGCAACATTATCCCCTTTAACAATATACTGTAGCTGATAATTATAATCTTCATTGGCTAGATGAACTACATTTATATCCCCAAAAAGGTTATGTAAATTACCCATAATTTCTTGATATGAACCTACCAAAAACATCCCTAAATAATAGGGTTTATAATGGGGATTCTCTTGGTTATTATTAGTATTTTCTAACTTATGCAATTCTAAACTTTTTTTAACATCTAATAAGTCAATAAACTTATCTATTTTGCCATCACTATCACAGGTTAAATCTGCTAAAATTGCTTTTTCTGTGGGTTTTTCATCAAGACGGTGGATAGGCATAACAGGAAAAAGTTGGTCAATTGCCCAAGCATCGGGTGCTGATTGGAAGACAGAAAGATTGATATAGTAGGTAGAAATCATTAAATCAGCTAATTCCTCTAAGTCATCACTAACATAGGATTGATGCTTTGTGATGTCATAAATTTTGTGACCACAAGCCCAGTATATTTGTTCTGCTCTGGCTCTTTGGGTAAGGGTAAGATAACCAAAGTTGAATAGGCTGATAGCTTCGTCTTTAAATTGCACCGCATCATGGTACATTTCCTGATAGTTTTCTTCGTCAATGGATTCGTAGGTTTCCCACAGATTACGGATGAGGAGATGTTCTTTTTCTTTGACGGGTTCGGGTAATTTATAAGGGGGAGTGTTGCTGTTTACTACATTAAAGATTAACACGGAATGGTGAGAGGCGATCGCCCTTCCACTCTCACTAACCAAAATAGGAGGATGAATATTAGCCTCATCACAACAGTCTTTTATTCCTGCCACGATGTCGTTGGCGTAGTTTTGCATATTATAGTTTTTGGAGGCATAAAAGTTGGTTTTTGAGCCATCATAGTCCACTGCCAAACCTCCCCCTACGTCTAAATATTTCATTCCTGCACCCATTTCACACAGTTGTACATAAATTTGCCCTGCTTCCCTGATAGCGTCTTTGATGACGGCAATGGAGGAAATTTGTGAGCCGATATGGAAATGAAGTAGTTTAAGGCAGTGTAGTAAGTCTTTGTCTTTGAGGGTTTTATATACTGTTAAAATTTCAGGAATAGTGAGTCCAAATTTGGCTTTTTCCCCTGTGGAGTTACCCCAATGTCCACTACCTTTGGTTTTTAATTTTGCCCTCACCCCAATTTGAGGCTTAAGGTTTAATTTTTCTGATAACTCGATGGTAATAAAAAGCTCTTTTATTTGTTCGACAACGATAATTAAATTGTGTCCTAATTGTTGAGCCAAAAGGGCAGTTTCTAAATATTCTTTGTCTTTATAACCATTACAAATTAATAAGGTTTCCCCTGTTTTATCAATGTCAAGGGTAGCTAAAGCAATCATTAATTCTGGTTTTGAGCCTACTTCTAAACCAAAATGGTAGGGTTTTCCATAATCAACAAGGGCTTCTACCAACTGCTTATGCTGGTTACATTTAACGGGATATACACCCCTATATATATTGGGATAGTTGTAACGGGCGATCGCCTCGTCCATACATTGATGTAATCGGGCTAATCTATCAGCTAAAATGTCCGAAAAGCGAATTAATAAGGGTAAATTAACATCTCTTTTTTTGAGGTTTTCTACTAACTCAAATAAATCTAATTTTTTCTCATCTCCTCGGGGGGATACGGTGACGTTACCCGCTTCATTAATGCCAAAATAAGGATGTCCCCATCCTTCTATATGATATAGCTCAGAGCTATGGGCGATCGACCAATTTTCTGTCATTCTTAATATTTTTTTGTGCAAAAAGCCTTCTATTTTAATTGTCAATTGTCTATGGTTAATTGTCAATTTTTCTTGATTTATTACTGCGCAACTGCCCACAAGCGGCATCTGCTTCCAAACCACGGGAATAACGGACACTAACAGCGATTTTGTGTTGCTCTAGTATCTGGGTAAATTCCTTAATTCTTTCGGGGCTAGGGCGTTGATAATCGGCTTCGGAGATTGGGTTATAAGGAATCAGATTCACATGGGTTTGAAACCCCCTTATTTGCCTTGCTAATTCGTGGGCGTTTTCGGGTAAGTCGTTGACTCCTGAGAGCAAAATATATTCAAATGTTACCCTTCTTCCCGTGGTGTTTACATATTCCTTACAATCGGCTAACAGTTGACTGAGGGGATAATGGACAGCCCCGGGGATTAAACTTTCCCTTAGTTTTTGGTTAGAAGCATGGAGACTAACGGCGAAGGTAATTTGCAGTTTATGCTCGGCTAATTCCAAAATTTTGCGGGGTAAACCCACGGTGGAAACCGTCAAGTTACGAGCGCCGATACCCACATCTTGATTAATGGATTCAATGGCTTTGATGACTTCAGGAAGGTTTAATAATGGCTCACCCATGCCCATAAAAACCACATTAGATACCCTTTGCCCAAAGTCTTCTTGGACGGTTAAAATTTGGTCAATGATTTCATGGGCTTTAAGGTTGCGGGTAAATCCTTCTTTTCCTGTGGCACAAAAATCACAGCCCATCACACACCCTACCTGAGAGGATACACAGACGGTGAGACGTTTAGCGGTGGGAATACCTACGGCTTCGATGATTAAGCCATCTTTTAGTTTTAAAAGGTATTTTCTCGTACCGTCGGGAGCAGTATTGTAATAGTCAATGTGCGATCGCCCGATGTCGTGATTTTGATTTTCCTCGCGCCATTGTTTAGGAAAAACAGTAATATCTAAAAGTGACCTTGCCCCTTTTTGGTATAACCACTGATACAATTGTTTTCCACGATAGGATGGTTGTCCCTGTTGTTGTACCCAATCCGTAAGTTCGGGTAAAGATTTTCCTAATAAAACTTCTGTCATCGATTTTGACTATTTAATAACAATCCAAATAATTAGCATTTACCCACCCAGTACGATTATTTACCGCACTATTGGGGCCATTAACCACAGTCACTAAATACCAAGGACTATTACCCCTGATATATTGAACCGTATTACCATTGTTTAAACCTGCAAAGGATTCTCCTCCGGGGGAATGTCTTACCGCTAGTTGTCCTGTCCTAATATTAGTAACATAACATAGTCCAGCCCTAACCCCTGATCCTCTATGTACATTTTCAAAACGGATTTGACTATGGTGAATATACCCTGTTGTACCACAAGCGTCTGTGACATACCAACCGTTATTTTCTCCATAGATATTAATAACTCTGATGTTTCTGACTCTACAAATTATTCTACCATTGGGGGTTGCTCTTACGTTAGAAGGAGGAGCATTTACTACGGCTCTGTTATTTTGTGCGAGGGCGGGAGGGTTGAGTTGAATGGCATTGGGCAACAACAAACCTGCGAGGGCAGTGGTTGATATTAATGCTGTTTTAAGAGTTGCTGAGAGAATTTTATTCATGACCAAAATGTCTCCTGATACGATGGATGGAATATGATGTTTTTTCTACTTATCACCACGGCTAGAAACATATTTTTGGGTCATTTTATTTTGTTAAAAGGGTGTCAAAACTTTTACTAATCATCTTGTCTAAAATTTAGCTTTTCTCTCTTAATGGTGATTGAGATGGTCAATATTTAAATTTTTGCCCAAAAAAAACTTTTGTTGTGATAATAAATAAAAAGCACAAAATATGTAGTATTTTATTTATTGAATAAAAACTAACTATACTACCTTTATTAGTATAACATTTGTTCGTTGATAATACTTTGTTATTACAGTATTTTCATAAAAATTTAATTATTTTAACCATAATATTAGTATTCCCATTAATTAAACCTTTATTTAAGAAAATAACAAGATTAAATTGCTTTCATGTTGATTCTCAATCCATGGTAGCGATAAGATAGGAGATGTTCTGTTATCTTAGATAGTCTGCTATAGATAAGATTATCTTTTCAATTTATTGTTATTATTTTTAGAAATTTATGAGTAAAGTAATCGAAATTCAAGACTCTCAGTTTAATGATGAAGTGGTTAAGGCTGATGAGACGGTTTTGGCTTATTTTTGGGCATCTTGGTGTGGCCCTTGTCAGTTGGTTTCTCCTTCAGTCAGTTGGGTGGCTGAAAACTATAGCGATCGCCTCAAGGTGGTAAAATTAGAGGTGGATGCTAGTCCTGATAGTGTGGCAACCTGTAAAGTTGAGGGGGTTCCTGCCCTGAGAATTTTTAAAGAGGGTAATATTGTTAGCTCTTATGAAGGGGCTATTGGTAAGCAGAAGTTACAGGAATTTGTGGACTCTGCTGTCTAATTTTTGTTGATAATCTGTCGCTAACGTTTGGAAATATTTAGACAAGGGGTTTAAACCCCTTGTTAGGGTAAAGGTATATAGATAAAGTAACCTAATTTAAATCTTAAAATCATCACAAAATAATGGAATTAGCTAAGAGGATTAAACCATTAAAGAGCAATGTTTTTGCTGATATGGATAGGGCGAAAACAGAAGCCATAAAAAATGAAAAAAAATTAATTGATTTGTCTCTTGGTTCGGCGGATTTACCCACTCCTAAACATATTTTAAAGGCGATCGCCTCTTCCCTCAATAATGGTGCTAACCATGGTTATTTATTACACCGAGGAACCCTAGAATTTAGGCAGGTAATAGCTCAATGGTATGAGCAAAGATTTGGGGTAAAAGTTGATCCAGATATGGAAGTTTTGCCCCTCATTGGCTCCCAAGAAGGCACAGCCCATTTACCTCTAACCGTATTAAATGAAGGAGATTACGCCCTTGTACTAGATCCTGGTTATCCTTCCCACGCAGGGGGAGTGTATTTAGCAGGGGGACATATCTATCCTATGCCCCTCTTGGCAGAAAATGACTTTTTACCCCAATTTGAGGAAATTCCTGCGGATGTTTTGTCTCGCTCAAAAATGATGATTTTGAGTTATCCTCATAACCCCACAAGTGCGATCGCCCCTAAAAGTTTTTTTGAAAAAGCCGTTAATTTCTGTAAGCAAAATAATCTAGTGTTAGTCCATGATTTTCCTTATTTAGACATTTATTTTGAGGATAAAATTCCTCCTTCAATCTTAGAATGTGACCCAGAAAAACAAGTTTCTATTGAATTTTTTACCTTTTCCAAATCCTATAATATGGGAGGATTTAGAATTGGTTTTGCCATCGGTAACAGTGAACTAATTACCGCCCTAAGACAAGTAAAATCTGTGGTGGATTTTAACCAGTATAAAGGCATCTTAGAAGGCGCCATGGTAGCCCTCACATCATCCCAAGAATGTGTCCAAGAAACCGTTGATATTTACCGCCAGAGGAGAGATTTTCTTGTCAAAGCCCTCCATAAAATTGGTTGGGAAGTAAATAGCCCCAGTGCAACCCTTTATCTCTGGGCAAAATTACCCTCTCCTTACGAAAAAGACTCCATTAAGTTTTGCGTTGATTTAGTCAAACAAACAGGGGTAGCCCTTTCCCCTGGGGCGGGATTTGGGAAGCAAGGGGAAAGTTATGTAAGGTTTGCCCTCGTGCAATCTTTAGAGGTTTTACAAGAAGCGGTAGATAGAATCGGAGTTTTCCTTCACACCATGGACAAAAGCAAATTATTGTGAGATCATGGAGGAAGAATAATTTAAAAATTCGTCTTAATATTATGGGACGATAATATCGATTTAATACATTTATAACAAAAAACTGGAGAAAGTAAAAATGGACTGGAGAATTGTTGTTGTATTGTTACCTCTAGGAATTGCTGCAGGTTGGGCTGTTTTTAACATTGGTGCCGTGGCTATTAGTCAGTTACAAACCATACTTGCTAAACGCAATGAGCAAGGCTAAGTAGATAATTGAGCATGGATAATTGAGAATGGATAATGAAATTCAATTTTTTGTTTATTCTTAGTTGTCCATATAATTTTTAAAGTATCAATAAATTATTGAAATTAAAAAAGTTTAAAACTGACAAGGGTTATGAGAAAACTTTATGACCATTGATAAATATCACCATTCCCTGTTGCCTATTCCCTATTCCCCATTTGTTTGTGAAAAATATAATTCAACAAGATACCATAGTGGCGATCGCCTCGGCGGTAGTACCAAATCAAGGTAGTATTGGTATAGTAAGATTGAGCGGTGTTGATGCCCTAGACATTGCTCAAAAAATATTTAACCCCCAAGGGAAAACAAAATGGCAATCCCATCAAGTCATTTATGGTTACATAAAAAACCCCCTTACCGATAAATTAGTGGACGAAGCATTATTAATCTATATGCAGTCTCCTCGCTCGTTTACTCGGGAAGACGTGATAGAGTTTCATTGTCATGGGGGCATTATCCCCGTGCAACAGGTATTAGAATTATGTTTAGAATATGGGGCAAGGTTAGCCAATGCGGGGGAGTTTAGTTTACGGGCTTTTCTCAATGGTAGAATTGACTTAACCCAAGCCGAAAGTATTGCCGAAATGGTGGGGGCAAAATCTGCCCATGCTTCCCAAGTTGCCCTCGCAGGATTGCAAGGAAAACTAGCCCAACCCATTCGAGATATGCGTCACAATCTTCTCGATATTTTGGCGGAGGTGGAAGCAAGAATTGATTTTGAGGACGATTTACCCCCCCTCGATGAAGGGCAAATTATTAAGGATGTCGAGAAAAATTTAACGAAGATAAAACATATTTTAGCCACCAAAGACCAAGGGGAATTGTTACGTAGTGGTTTAAAGGTTGCCATTGTCGGGCGCCCCAATGTGGGTAAGTCTAGTTTGTTAAATGCTTGGAGTAAGAGCGATCGCGCCATAGTCACCGATCTACCTGGAACCACCAGGGATGTGGTAGAATCTCAGCTAGTGGTAAATGGTATCCCTATCCAAGTATTAGACACCGCAGGAATTAGGGAAACAGAAGACACAGTGGAAAAAATCGGCGTAATGCGCTCTCTCAAAGCCGTAAATCAAGCTGACTTGGTACTTTTTACCATCTCTGCCGAAACGGGCTGGGTAGCCGAAGATGAGGAAATTTATCAACAAATAAAACACCTCAACCTTATTCTGATAGTTAATAAAACAGACATTACCACGGAAAATTTACAATATCCTTCCGAAATAAAACAGATAGTTAAAACCGCCGCCACTATCAATCAAGGCATTAGTGACTTAGAAAACGCCATCATCAATTCTGTAGAAACAGGAAACACCCAAGCCCAAGATTTAGACATCGCCATCAACCAAAGACAAGCGGCAGCCCTCACCCGTGCCAAAATTGCCCTCTCTCAGGTAGAAGAAACCATCAATAATCAACTACCCCTCGATTTTTGGACTATTGATTTACGCATCGCCATCCAAGCCCTAGGGGAAATTACTGGGCAAGAGGTGACAGAGTCTGTTTTAGATCGAATTTTTAGCCGTTTTTGTATCGGAAAATAAGTAGGGTTTGATAATTAGGAATTAAGAATAATGAGGTTTATTCAGCCTACCCCAGCTACTTAAACCCATTACCTAGCAACTAACACCTATTAAGTTTTAATTCATATCATTTTCATCCTCAGTTATCTTAGGTTAAGATTAGGTTAAGGAATGGTTCAGGATAGATTAATCCAAAATTAACCTTAAAAGATAGTAAGAAGGTAAAGTCAATTATGAAAAATCTTTCCAAAACTTCTCAAACTGATTTTCTTTGTCCAAAAACTCCATACCATGGACAAGATTATTTGCAAGGGTTTATCTTTAACAATAACTTGCAGGAGTTTACCCACCGAGTAGGTTATATCTCGGCATTACATAGCAATGGTAAACTATCATCTCAACAAGCCTATCGGTATATTGAGCAACTTTGGGAAAAAGTAGAGCTTTCATCCCCAAAGCCCCGACGCTCATCAAAATAGGTGTAGTTGCAACCGTTTTCTTTCCAATAATCCCTTAAGTCATGGTGAGGGGTATGAAGACTTGCTTTGGCTTGATAAAGGATTACTTTGCGATGGTTGCCAATAAATATTCTTTTGCTAGAGTCAACGGTAATCAGTGTGCCTCCTAATACTCTGATGAAGGTTTCAAATCTTTCTATCATGGAGTATTCAACTGTTTCCAGAATAAAAAAACTTCCGCTACAAATCAGATGTTTACTTTTTATCCATGTTTGTAGTTTGCGGATTGCTGTGGATTGACTAATTTTTTTATCCTTATTCGAGACTCTCATTATGATAGGTTCAATTTTTTAAATGCTAGGTTACGAAGATTAACTAGGGAAAAATAGGATAATCAATAATTATTTATCATCAATTATCAATTATCCTTAAGTTACACAAGGTTAGTTTATAGGGGTAATAGATGCGATCGCAGCACCTTGTTTATGAATTCTTTGATACAATTCAGATAACTGACTATAAGAAACCATGTGAACTTTATTAGGACGAGAGAATTTAGGTATCCGATTAAAGGTTTTAGCACGGTAGCCAGTCACTTCTACACGGAAAATTCTGCCGTCTTCATCGGCACCCACTCCTTGACGGGTAGCTGAATCAAGGGGAGTGTCTTGGTATGCCCAACCAGCGCCTGCAGCACCCCCAGAAGGAGGAATCACAGATATGGGGGTTTGGGTTAAAACACTTTTATGAATAATGGCAGAGTTTAGATTAGTACCATAATCACTACTAGCTACCCCACGATTCATGGCAAAACTGTGGGTAAATTCTACCATGGTGCGATTATTGTCGGTTTTGTAGCCACGGAAGTAAGGCACGATGTCATCCCCAAATGCCTCGGAATATTCTGGACTATCGATATAAGCGTCAATATCTGCCTCATATCCATAGTTATCGAGAATATCGCTATGGAATCTCATTTCATCTTGGTTTTCAGGGGTGCGCCCTAAAAGATGTTTGAAGTTTAACTCCGTAAAACGATAGCGGGGGCAGGTTTCAAAGAAACGACGACGATAAGCGTCAGAATTGGCGATCGCCCGTACTAAGTCTCTGACAGTCAATTGGCGATTGCGAAAACGAGACTCGGCATTCACCACTCGCTCACTTTTCATCACATAAGAATTACCTAAAACCTGACGATAAACGGCATTAATAATTTGTTTAGTGCGCTCATCAGAATCATTAGGCTTTCTTTCTATAATGTTGTCTTCTTCGTAAAAACTTAAGCCTAAGTTAGCACTTCTTTCTAAAGACATTTATCTTTCTCCTGTGTGTGTGGATTAATATGTTTTTAAGTTTTGTTACAAAACTTTACATCTTAGCCACAAGTATCTGTTTAATTAGTTGTTTACTAATCAAAAAAAGACCTTGTAAATGGGTAGATAATAAAAGGTTGTAAGCCTCTATATATAAAGGTAATGGTTGATTTTACCATTCTATATTTTGGCGAATAAAGGTGTTTTTGCTATATGTTCAGTTTTACAAACTGACAAGTCATTTATACAATGAATTGATTCTTTTTATTATCAAGAATTGTAAATAACTTTACAAAAAAAAATCGATTTTTGGTGGTTATCCTCGATACTTTTGGCAAAACTTAACATTCCCTTAGTATTTCTTTACAAAAACCTAGGAATAGGGAGCGATGATGATAATAATTGAGAGTCAAAGTTGTTTACAAATAACTAGGGTGCGCTGAATAAGCAAAGATAGCAAAACCTCATTATTCTCAATTCCCAATTACTCTAACCCCTTGGCTAAAAAAGAAGTAGCATCCTTTGCATTCATGGGTTTACCAAAGTAGTAACCCTGCATCGTGGTGCAATTCAAATCAACTAAAAGTTTTAGTTGCCCGGGAGTTTCGATGCCTTCGGCAACCACTTGCAAATTCATTCCCTTACCGAGGGTGACAACCGCAGAAATGATGGCCAAATCTTCTTGTTTATTTTTTAATTCTCGGACAAAACTTTGGTCAATTTTTATTTTAGAAAAAGGAAATTTTTTTAAATATCCTAGAGAAGAATAACCCGTGCCAAAATCATCCATAGCCACGATGATTCCTAATTCATTTAGTTGAGTTAGTATAGTTTTCGCTAAATCAGGATTTTGGATAATACTACTTTCTGTGATTTCTACCTCTAAAAATCTAGCAGATAAATTATTTTTTTTGAGGATTGTGGCAATGGTATAAACTAGATCTTGTTGCTGAAATTGTCGAGCTGAAATATTAACAGCAATTTTAAGGTCAGAGTATCCTAAATCATGCCATTTTCGATTTTGCTGACAGGCTTTTTCCATTACCCATTCTCCAATAGGACAAATTAACCCTGTTTGTTCGGCAATAGGTATAAAATTATTAGGGGCAACCCTACCAAGGAGAGGATGATTCCAGCGAATTAGCGCTTCCATGCCTACAATTTTTTTCTTGACAATGTCTATCTGGGGTTGATAATACAATTCAAATTCTTGATTATGGAGAGCATCATATAAGTAACTTTCTATTTGTAACAACTCGGTGTGTTGTTGATTCATGAAAGGTTGGTAGTATTGATAGCCATTCCCTCCTAATTCTTTGGTGCGATAGAGGGCTATATCGGCATTTTTTAATAGGGTATCAGGGTTGTCTCCATCTTGGGGATAAACAGAAATACCAATGCTGAGACTGGCATAAAGTTGAAACTCTAAAATCTGGAAGGGTGTTTTCAGGCTGTCTAAGACTCTTTGGGCTACCCTTGCTACTTCTGCATTAGTTTCTATGTTGGTGATGAGGATTGTAAATTCATCTCCTCCCCATCGGGCAATGGTATCTACGTTTCTCAGACATTTTTGTAATCTTTCGGCTACGTTTTGTAAAAATTGATCTCCAATTTGATGTCCTAGGGTATCATTTATATTCTTGAAACGGTCTAAATCGATAAATAATATGGCTATTTTTTGTTCATAAGTACGGGCATTGGCGATCGCCCTGTACAATTGGTCATTAAAGAAATTACGATTGCCCAATCTCGTCAATAAATCATGGGATGCCTGATAACGCAACATCTCTTCAGATATTTTTCTTTCAGTAATATCCCTCACTGCATAACAGATAATCTCTTTGGCACTATAAAAAATCATACTAATGTTGACTTCCACAGGAATCAAATTACCGTCTTGACAACGGTGGAGAGACTCCTGCACCAAATCCAATCGATTATGGTAAATTTTATCGATAATACTATCGGTAATATCCTTGTCAACGGCAATCAAATCATAAATCTTAAGGTTTAAAATTTCTTCACTGAGATAACCCGTTAAACTACAATAGGCACTATTTGCTTCTAAAATCTCCTTTGTGATAGGATCAACTAAAATAATCCCTTCTGATATTTGTCTTACCACTGCCCGATATTTTTCTTCACTTTCCTGTAGGGCTTTTTCTACCTGATTATGATTGGTAAAATCAAATATGTGACTAACAATATTGTCATTATCACTTACATAAGCTGATTGAGTATATCCATGATTATCATAGTTTACTTCACGAATTAAAATATCTTCTTGAGTTTTGGTGACTTCTTCTAAAAGATTAGTTAAAAAAGGATTATCTTCTGGATTGAGTAAAAGACTGGGAAAAAACTCTTGAAAAAAGCCGTTTGTTTTAGTAATCATTCCCTCCAAATCTATTTCAATGATGGAATGGGATAATCTTTCTTTTTCGTTATGAATTAACTTCAATACTTCCTTGATTAAATATAGTCTTTCTTTTTTAAAATTAGTGGGGGTAGATTCATAATCATTGTCTGTTATTAGGGTATCTTGAGAAGTGATTTCATCGTCATCATCATCATCCTGAGAAGTAGTTACTAAAGGTTGTCTTTCATCCTCATCTTGATTATCATCTAAGTTTATTAATTTATAGGATAGTAGTACTTTTTGCCCCCCAATAGATACTGTATCTCCCGATTGCAATTCATGGGATAAACATTTTTTTCCGTTTATGTATAAACCATTGGCACTTCTGTTTCCCTTCAAGTCTCCGTCAATAATCCAGAATACTTTTTTATCTTTACTTTCCTTGTATTTTACGGGTAATATGGTGCAGTGATACCGAGAAATAGTAGAGTCATGAATTACGATAGCATTGCTAGAATGACGACCAATAGAGTAAACTTCATTTTTTAGAATGATTGATTTTTGTTGATTGTTATATTCTATGGTTACTAGATGTTGAGAGTCTTTACTTAGGGCAATCATAATAAATCTATCGGGGAAGGTTTAGTGGTTGTTTCAACATAAACGATTCGTTAACATGACAAAAAATAATTAAAAATATATTAAATTAATCTTGATGAGATTAACTGACATTAAATACAGTTTAATTGATATTTTGTTTAATAATTTTAGGGTTATTTTTGATTTAATAATAAAAGGAATATAATTTTATTTTATTTAACTTTTACAAGACAAAATACGATAACTCAAAGATTATTTACAATGCCATAGAAAATTGGGAATCCGTAAAACCTTTGAGGGGGGTTTGTTTTTCTCTGTCACTGAGATTTTTTCCTTGTAATAATATCCCAAAACCTCCTAAACCTTGAGGATTTATTAATTCGTGGAGTTGATTACGCCGTTGCCACAATTCTGATAGTAATATTTTATCATTGGATAACCCATAAAGGCGATCGCCCAGTCCTAAGCCCATTAAAAATAATGCCTGTTGGGTAAAGCCTATCTTATCTAAACTAAAAATTTCCCCTACTTTTTTTAGGGCCGTAAAGTTAACATGGCTAGTAATATCTTGACATCCAACATTGACATAAGGATTATTATGATGACGATGTTGATAATAACACTTCAAAGTACCCTCATATCTTTGGGGATGATAATACTTTTGGGCATCATAACCATAATCCACCGTTAAAATATAGCCTCGTTGGAGTTTATGGTTAATTTTTTCTAAAATTTCCAAAGATAACAGATTAACTTCTGTTTGATAATTATGGGGGTAATTATCCCCTCTCAAATCAACCTGAGTCATCGTTAAATATTCTTCAATCTTATCACTAGAAAAATTATCATATATTTCCTCTAGTTTCCCGTCATTAACAGTTACAAAAATTTCCTTCAATTCATCCCCATGTTTAATGATACGGTGAATAGGCAAAGCGTCCATCAATTCATTACTAATAAAACAACCAACAATAGATTCTGATTCAATTTCTTGCCAGTTTTTCCACAATACAGGATATTTTTCTGGGCTAATAATTTGTTGTTGTTTTTCTTTTAAGCTATCTGATTTTTCAATAATAAGATATTGAATATTTTCATAAAAAATATTATTTTCTTTTTGTAGATAATCCAAAATAATTTTGGCTAATATCCCTTCTCCTGCACCCATTTCTACCAGTGTAAATGGTTTTGGTTGTCCTAAAACTTGCCAAAACTCCTCTAGTTGTCTAGCTAATAATTCTCCAAAATCCGCAGAAATAGAAGGGGAAGTAAAAAAGTCTCCGTCGGTGCCAATGGCGATCGCCTTTGAGCTATAATAACCATATTGCTTGTCATACAGACACATATCCATATATTCAGCAAAAGTTATTTGTTTGTGTGGGGAAGTATTAATCTGAGCGATAATTTTGTCAAGCAACAAAGAATTATGGGAATTTTGCAACATAAAACATGGAAACACTGAAGAGTCAACGAAGAATAAGAAAACGTTACTTAACTTACACTCATTGTAAAGGTAATTTTACCAAAAAAACCATCATAATTTATTAAATTAATAAGGACTTTATATTTCACCCTAATCTTCAATCGTCCATGGTACATTATCCATGGTTAAACATTTTACTTCCTATGACACGGAAAATTAAAAACAAGAAAAAAACTTTAAAAACTTATTTCTTTCTTTTCTCTATAACAACCATTTCCCTAATAGGATATTTTTATGTAGAGTCAAAACTGATTGCACAAAATACCGCAGAAGAATTACAACAGGCAAAGATAAAAAAAATAGCTGAATCTGTAACCGTTACCATCTCTCCAGTTAATACTAATATGAATATTGGAGGCTCAGGAGTATTAATAAATCAAGAAAATGATAGCTATTATGTAATTACCAATAACCATGTCGTCGAAGATATAACCATCCCCTACCAAATCAAGACTAATCAGGGCAACACTTATTCCGCACAAATCATCGCCCAAAACAATGAAGATTCTATGGTGGATGATTTAGCCCTGCTCAAATTTTCCTCCGCCATCAAGTATCAACCAGTCACCCTGAGTGAAGATGAAGATATTACTAACAATCAATTAATCATTGCCAGTGGATTTCCCTTTAATGAAAAAGGAATTCAATCACCGCAAATAAAACATACCATCGGCACCATAAAAATTATCCTCAATCAACCCCTAAAAGGAGGTTATCAATTTGGTTATACCAATGAGATAAATAATGGCATGAGTGGGGGGGCAATTTTAAATAGTAACGGTGAATTGATAGGCATCAATGGTTTGGGAAAATATCCCGCCATTGGCAATCCCTATATTTATCAAAACGGTGTAGAAATTACTAATATTGCATGGGAAACTATGAGCGAAATGAGTTGGGGTATTCCTATTAAATCTATCAAACTATTCTTCTCTCAAACAAATTAATTTTAATAAGTAAGTCGGCATAATTAACAAGGGGCCTCGCGCCCCTTGCCCCTACCTTGTATATTTCAGAGGCTGCAACTTATTATTTCTCTAGCTAATGCCATATAACTTGATAATGAGGAGAGGAATTAAAAAAGTAAAACAAATCGTTAATGGTAAACCCACTCGAGTATAATCGAGAAACTTGTAACCTCCAGGGGCATAAACCATAGTATTAGTTTGATAACCAATGGGGGCAAGATAACTATTAGAAGCCGCAAAAGTTACCGCATACATAAAAGCAAGGGGATTTAAACCCACAATTTCTGCAACCTTAACCGCAATGGGAATCATCAACACCACCGAAGCATTATTCGACAATACTTCCGTTAATAGACAAGTTGCCAGATAAAACAACACTAAAATCCAATAACCAGGTAAACTACCCCCAATATTTAATAAATTATCTGCTAACCATTCATTGGTGCCAGAATTATCCATGGCAATACCCAGAGGAATTAAACCTGCCAAAAGAAAAATAATATCCCAACGCACTGCCCCATAAATTTCCCCCGGCTTCAGACAACCAGTGATAACCATTAATACTACCCCCGTTAAACTGGTAACCAAAATAGGTGCTAAGTTTAACCCGGCGATCGCAATTACCCCTACAATAATAGTAAGGGCAATACTAGCCTTATCAGTGCGTAAACCTTCCCTATCTTTTTCCTCCAAAACCAATAACTCTCTAGTGGTTTGTAAACCGATAAAACTTTCCTTGGGCGCTTGCACTAATAATAAATCACCAAATTTGAGAGGAGTTTTCCCCAATCTTTCCCTAATTAATTCTTGCCCTCTTCTGATAGCCAAAACAGTGCCATTATAACGTTGTCTAAATCTTAAATCCTTTAAAGTCGTACCAATCAAACGAGAATTTGAAAGTATTAAAACTTCAGCAATTTTTTCCTCTTGAATAGAGTCATCATCCTCTAATTTATTAGAGCTAAATTTAAAGTCAGCTAATATTTCTACCCCCCTTTCATCCTTAATATTAAGTAAATTAGTACGACTACTTCTTACCAGTAAAATATCGCCCACCGACAAAACTTTATCCGCCAAAGGAGGGGCAAAATGAGTGTCATTACGGATAATTTCTAACACATCTAAATCAAACTTTCTTTGAATTTGACTACCCCGTAAAGTCTGCCCAATTAAACTAGAATTAGGAGGAATAATCATCTCACTTACATATTCTTTGATTTCATAATCATCACTCAAAGATTCTCCTCCAGGGGGTTTTCGAGCGGGTAAAATTCTAGGGGCAAAAATACTCAAATAAGTTAAACCGATAAAAAACACGGGTAAACCTAATTTTGTAAACTGAAAAATAGTAAATTCAGGATACCCCAATTGTACGGCTACCCCACTGGCTAAAATATTAGTAGAAGTACCAATTAAAGTAATTAATCCTCCTAAAATAGTAGCAAAAGAAAGGGGGATTAATAGTTTTGAAATAGATACTTTTGTTTGTTTACTCCACTGTTCAATTATCGGTAAAAATATCGCAACTACTGCAGTATTATTAATAAAAGCACTGATGGAGCCTACTATGCCACCCATGACAAAAATCTGTCGAGAAGGATGATTTCCTCCCCATTTTATTAACCAATCTCTTACAATATTTAAAATTCCTGTCCTAGTAATTCCTGCACTTAAAATAAACATTGCCATCACCGTAATGGTAGCAGAATTGCCAAATCCTGATATTCCTTCATCGGGAGATACTAAGCCGAATAACATTAAAATAATGGCAACGGAAAGGGCTGTCAAGTCCACGGGCAACCACTCGCAAATAAATGCTGTAAGAGTTAAAATCAAAATACTAATGGTTAGGAATATCGGTGATATTTCGGGCATTTTATTATTTATTTTTTGTAGGTAATTAGCTATTAAGAATTGAGTTAAAGCGTTTAATAGTGTCTATGAAAGTTTTTTAAGTATTTCATATTAGTAATAATTTAAATTAGTTATCATATATTATTTATATAAAAAACAACTATATTTTAAACAAATCATATATATATAGCAATTATCATGGTTACGGGGTACAAAATGATCCCCCCAAATCCCCCGCAAATTCGGGGGACTTGAGAATAATAAATGTATCTCATAATTATAAAAAACGCTATAGGTAATGACTGTTAATGTTACATTATTAAAATATTTTACTCAAAAAAATGAGAAAAACTTTCTTATCCTTGTTAAATAGACATAGATATAACTCTATTTTTGGGTTTTGTTCCACCCTTTGCAAAATGCAATGATATTATAACCAATTAGTTAAAATATTCGCAAAAAAAACAAATTTATGTTATGAGAAAATGTCTTTAAAAAACTTAATTCTTTCCTCTTTTGATTCTGGTCCAAAATTCCATAAACTTTCATAAAAAAAGAAGGAAACCCCCCAATAATTTTCTGCACGGGTACTATTAATTTGTTGTTTTATCATGTCTAATGGCACTTGTCGCCCTTTTAAACCGCTCAAAAGTGCGATCGCACTGGGGATATTATTTTTAGCATTTTGGATGTCTTTTTGGAGAATTTCTCTGTTAAAAGCAATCATATTATCCCGATATACCTGCAATAACAACTCATCAATCAAGCCCATTTTTTCCCATGTTGCCCAATCTAGTAAATATTGTTCGAGGGAAAATTCTTGGGGATTAGGAGAAATAGAGATAACTACATCAGGTTTAATCGCTTTAATTTGACTATGAAGAGTTTGCAGATACTCCGTTATCTTATCCGCACGCCACTGTATCCATTCAGCATTAAGGGCATTGGGAGGGGGCAACTTGCCATTATGCTCTTGACGGTATAATCTGACTGTATAAGGATCATAACCCAATTCCGAAGGATAGCCAAAATGATCATCGAATTGGATACCATCAATGTCATAGTTGCGGACAATTTCCAACACTAAATCACTGATAAACCCTTGTACTTCAGGATGGAGAGGATTTAACCACACCCTCTCATGCACTCCCCCTTCTAACCATATCTCCGTTTTGTCAATGCGTCGGGTAATCCAATGGGGATGTTTTTGGGCAAGAAGAGAGTCAGCAGGTGCCATAAAACCAAATTCAAACCAAGGAATTACCCGTAGTTTCTTTTCATGTCCTTCGGTTATAATTTCCTGTAATACATCCCTATGCTGTAAGCCCTCCGTAGGATCTAATTTTACCCCTGTGGCTTGTTGGTTAACCTCGCTAGGATAAAGGGTGTAGCCCCAATTCCAGACGGTGGGATAAACAGTGTTAAAGTTGGCATCCGCCAAAAGTGCGATCGCCCCTTGGGTATTTTCTGCACTAAATAAAACATCACTATCGATATTAGTTAACCATACCCCCCGAATTTTATCCTCGGATATAGACTGAGAATAAACCCCCAAAGGCATTATCACAGATAACCACAACGCACATAAAAACAAGAAAACTGACTTTAGCTTCATAAAAAATACATACTCATTAAGTCAGGGAAACAATCAATAATTAACTTATTTTTACCATTCCCCATTATCCATTGCCAATTTTTAGATAGCATTCACATTGGCTAAAGTTTCAGAGACAACAGAATTTTCATAATGTGCCGAAGCATTAACAGGATAAAAAGGTTGATGGAGACTAATTAAATTAGCAAGGGTTTTTTTCAACTGAGTGCGAGGCACAATGGCATCCACAAAACCATGCTTTAATAAATATTCAGAAGTTTGGAAATCATCAGGTAACTTCTCTCGTAAAGTTTGTTCAATTACCCTTCTTCCAGCAAAACCAATAGTAGCGCCAGGCTCTGCCAAAATCAAATCCCCTAACATGGCAAAACTTGCGGTAACTCCCCCCGTAGTAGGATGACTGAGAATGGGGATATATAATAATTTCTTTTGTTTATGACGCTCTAGCGCCCCAGAGATTTTCGCCATTTGCATCAAACTTAACATACCCTCTTGCATCCTCGCACCCCCAGAAGCACAAACGATGATTACAGGTAAACCGTTGGCGGTGGCATACTCAATCAAGCGGGTTAATCTTTCCCCTACCACAGAACCCATACTGCCCCCCATGAAGCGAAAATCCATCACCCCTAGGGTAAAAGGTAAACCGTCAATTAAGCCCTTTCCTGTCTGCACAGCATCGCTTAGATTGACCTTTTGTTGTAGTTCCTTGATGCGATCAGCGTATGCTTTGCGATCGACAAAATTTAAAGGGTCAGTAGGTTGTAAGTGATGATTCAAAGGTTCCCAAGTATTAGGATCAACTAATTGCTCGATCCTTTCATTACTATTAACCATCATATGATGACCACATTCAGAGCATACCATATTATTGCCCTGTAGATCCTTCGTATAACTTAAAACACCACAACTAGGGCATTTTGTCCATAAACCATCCGCAATCTCTCTTTCCTGCTGGGGTTTTATCTCAGGTTCGGATTTTCTCAAATTATCAAACCAATCGAATAATGACATTTAACAACAAATAATAACGATAATAATAATATATCCTACCGCACCATAATGTAATGTAAGGATAAACTCACCTCATACAAAAGGAAATTTATCGTAACAATTGTCCTCGCACCTAAACGATTGGTAATGGTTTCTTTCTCAATCAATTAGGATTCCCATATCTCCCAAGGAATAACGATAGGATATGATCAAAACTAGGTCAAAAAAATAAAACTTAGTTCCCATTTAGTTTATATATGAGCGTAGTAGAACAAAACAACCAACCTTCCTCCCCATTAGATGCCCCCAAAAGAGGATTACCTGTAACAATTATCACAGGATTTTTAGGTAGTGGAAAAACAACCTTATTAAATTATATTTTAGAAAATCAACAAGGAGTAAAGACAGCCGTTTTAGTCAATGAATTTGGCGAAATTGGCATTGATAATGACTTGATTGTTTCTAGCGATGAAACCATGATCGAGTTAAGTAATGGTTGTATTTGTTGCAATATTAATAATGATTTAGTGGATACAGTTTATAAAGTTTTAGAAAAGGACGAAAAAATTGATTATTTAGTAGTAGAAACCACAGGAATTGCGGATCCTTTACCCGTTGCCATGACTTTTTTAGGCACAGAATTAAGGGAAATGACAAGGTTAGATTCTATAATTACTTTAATTGATTGTGCTAACTTTAGCCTTGATTTATTTAACAGTGAAGCTGCCTATAGTCAGATTGCCTACGGTGACATTATCATCCTCAACAAAACCGATTTAGTTTCCCCTGATGCGGTAGATAACCTCGAAAATCGACTCAAGGAAATGAAAACTGATGCTAGGATGATGCGCACCACTAACTCAAAAGTGCCTTTACCTTTAATATTGAGTGTTGGTTTGTTCGAGTCTGACAAATATTTTGACACGGAGGAAGAAAAAGGGCATAATCATGATCATCATGACCATGATCACGAGCATCACGATCATAATCACCATGATCATCATTCCCATCACTTAGATAATGATGGCTTTACCTCTGTTTCTTTTGTAAGTGAGAAACCCTTTTATATTCGCAAACTGCAATATTTCCTTGATAATCAATTATCTGCCAATGTTTTCCGTGCTAAGGGTATATTATGGTTTCATGAAAGTGCAGATCGTCATATTTTCCATCTTAGCGGTAAAAGATTTACCATTGAGGATGATACTTGGAAGGAAGGACAAAAAAAAGGTAATAAGCTCGTTTTTATCGGTCAAGATTTAGATCATGATTTGATTAAACAACAGTTAGAAAACTGTCTGATTAGTGATTAAATCAATGAATTTATAATCGTAATTTATCCTAATCTCTAAAACTTAAAAAGTATATGGTGTATGCAAGGGGTTTAAACCCCTTGTTAAGAATTTAGTTATTGATGAGGATAAGCCATTTTATTTAAATCAATACAATTATCAAACTCCTCTGCACTCAAATAACCTAGTTTTAAAGTGGCTTCCTTGAGAGTTAAATTATCATGGTGGGCAAGGTGTGCTATCTCCGAGGCTTTGTCGTAGCCAATGACAGGACTAAGGGAGGTTACTAACATTAAAGATTGATTAACTAATTGATTAATTCTCTTCCGATTGGGTTGCATATCTTTAACGGTAAAGTCAGTAAAGTTGTTGCAACTGTCGGACAAAATTTTGATGGACTGAATGATGTTATAAATCATCATGGGCTTATATACATTCATATCCAGATAGCCACTAGCCCCTGCAAAACTAACGGCCGTATCATAACCCATCACCTGCACTGCCACCATGGCTAAAGCCTCGCACTGGGTGGGGTTTACTTTACCAGGCATTATAGATGAACCGGGTTCGTTGGCGGGTAATTCTAGCTCGTTTAATCCTGCCCTTGGGCCACAGGCAAGTAAGCGTATATCGTTGGCGATTTTGTAAAGGGAACAAGCAAGGGTTTTGAGGGTGGCACTTAACATTACCATGGCATCATGGGAACCCATGACGGTAAATTTGTTGGGGGCGGTGATGAAGGGTAATCCCGTTTGTTGGGCGATGTAGTGGGCAGACTTTTCGGCAAAGCCTTTGGGGGCGTTTATTCCTGTACCTAGGGCGGTGCCTCCGAGGGCTAGTTGATAGATTTCGGGTAGGATGTTGTTAAGGCGTTGTAGGTTATCACCGAGCATCCCTACATACCCTGAAAATTCTTGTCCGAGGCTCAGGGGTACGGCATCTTGGAGGTGAGTTCTACCGATTTTAATAATGTCTTGCCATGCTTGGGCTTTTTGGTGTAGGGCATCCCTTAATTTAGTTACTTTGGGGATTAAACGGTTATTAAGAGCGATCGCACTGGCGATGTGCATAGCCGTGGGAAAGGTATCATTGGAAGACTGGGACATATTAACATCATCATTGGGATGGATGGGATTTTTTGACCCCAATTGGCCCCCAACCATTTGAATAGCACGGTTAGCGATAACCTCATTGACATTCATATTTGATTGAGTGCCACTGCCCGTCATCCATACATATAAGGGAAAATGATCATCCCATTTCCCTGCCAAAATTTCCTCACAGGCGATCGCAATTAAATTCGCCTTTTCTTTATCCAAACAACCCAAATCACAGTTAGCTGAGGCAGAGGCTTTTTTGAGGATAGCAAACGCCCTAATTACTTCCATGGGCATCATATCTTCCCCGATAGAAAAATGGTGTAACGAGCGCTGGGTTTGCGCACCCCAGAGGCGATCGCACTCTACCCGTACTTCACCCATACTATCTTTTTCAACCCGAAAATTATTACTTGCCTCTGCCATCTTTTTTTAATTGATAATTGAAAATGGATAATTAAACCAATTCAGAATATATAACATTCTGAAATCATAGGTAAGAATTGTAAATAATAAAAAACCATTGCCTATTCCCCATTGCCTATTCCCTGCTTTAACCAAGAAGATAAAGGCTCATCATGAATATCTAACCGTAAAACTCCAGCCACAAAACCCCCCACAAAAGCCACAGGTTGCTTAGAGGCTTCCTCACAAACAAAAAATAACTCTTGCAAAAACATAAGATACCCCAAAAATACAAACATCACTCGATATAATTAATTTAAACACATTCCCAGCCAACCACTGTGAAAAAATCATCCATGAATGTAAGCAACCCCTCACAAATTCCCGTCACCAACGACAAAAATTTACCAGGATTTGACTACAAAAACCCTCCATCCCAAGAATTAATCGATCAATGCGTCCATTGTGGCTTCTGCCTTTCCACCTGCCCCAGTTATCGCATCATCGGCAAAGAAATGGACTCCCCGAGGGGTAGAATTTATCTCATGGATGCCATAAATAAAGGAGAAGCCAGTTTAAATCAAGCCACCGCTCAACACTTCGACAGTTGCTTAGGTTGCCTTGCCTGTGTAAGTACCTGTCCATCAGGGGTACAATACGATCAACTTATCGCCAAAACTCGCCCCCAAGTAGAAAGAAATCAACTCCGCAACCCATGGGAAAAATTTCTGCGTTTCATCATTTTTAACCTTTTCCCCTACCCCAAAAGACTAGGCTTTTTCTTACCTCTATTGTGGCTTTACCAAGTATCAGGATTACAAACCCTCGTCAGGAAAATTAAACTCCTCAAACCTTTTCCCCGCATCGAGGCGATGGAATCTATTTTGCCAAAAATAAGTCTCAAAACCATTAATAAAAAATATCCCTATGTCATCCCCAGTCAAACAGAAAAAAAATATCGGGTAGGAGTTATCTTAGGCTGTGTGCAACGACTCTTTTTTGATTCCGTCAATGAAGCCACGGTGAGAGTTTTAACCGCCAATGGCTGTGAGGTAGTTATTCCCCCATCTCAGGGATGTTGCTCTGCCCTTCCAGCGCACCAGGGCCAAGAAAATCAAGCCCAAGCCTTTGCCCGTCAGATGATTGATAGTTTTGCCGATGCTGATGTGGACTACATTATTATCAACGCAGCAGGTTGCGGACATACCCTCAAGGAATATGCCCATATCTTAGCTGATGACCCTGAATATTTACCTAAAGCCCAAGAATTTGTCAGTAAGGTTCGGGATGTGCAGGAGTTCCTCGCAGACATTGATTTTATCGCCCCTCTCGCCCCCATTACGGAGGATAAATTCACCCTAGTATATCAGGATGCCTGTCACCTGTTACATGGTCAAAAAATTAGTTTACAGCCCCGTAAATTACTTAATTTGATCCCCAATATTGAGCTAAAAGAACCCCTAGACGCCGCGCTATGTTGTGGTAGTGCTGGTGTTTATAATATGTTACAACCTGAGGTTGCAGACGAATTGGGAGAACAAAAAGTGCGCAATTTGCTTGATACGGGGGCACGGGCGATCGCATCTCCTAACCCTGGTTGCGCCTTACAAATTACTAAACATTTGGCAAAACAAGGGCATAATATCTCTGTTTTTCATCCTATGGAATTGCTAGATAAATCCATTCGAGGAGATAAGGTGATGAAATGATAAGGATTAGGGGTTATAAAATTTTGGGTAGTGCTTAATTAGGGGATAAAAATATAGTTGAATTATTCAAACAACTTAGTATTTAACATATTATCACCATTCCCTATTCCTTGCCTCCATGAAAAATCATTTATAAAATCAGCAATTCTAAATTTTTATTATCAACCATCCATTATCCATTATTAACGACCATGTACTTCACACGCCGCATAATATTGAGGACAAAGATATTGGGAAGCGTAACATTTCAATTGTTCTGGAGTTAAATTCATTAATATGTCTGGATATTGAAGGGCTAATTTAGCATCTTTTAAAACATGATAATAGCCATATAACCCTGCTAATTGTTCGGGGGTTTCGGTGGAAAATATATAGTCATGAATTAAGGATTTTTTAAAGTTGGCTATTTCTTTTTCTTGCATATTCGTAGTTTGTAACTTATAAATTTCTTGGCGGATAATTCCCTCTACTTTATTAAGATTTTGAGGAAATAAATAAGCAGAAATAGTAAACAAACTAGAGTCTTTTTGTAAGGAAAAATCACAGCTAATATCTAATACTAATTGTTTTTCTTCCCTTAGTTGTCGAACTAAGCGGGATGTTCTACCCCCTGCTAAAATCATCGAAATCAGGTCAAGGGCGATCGCCCCTTCAAGATTATCAATACCAGGGCCACTCCAACCCATAATTAATCGAGACTGCTCAAGACGGGGAAAAAATAACTGTTTACGGCGAATATCCACCATGGGCGGCTCACTATCAAAAACCACTGGAGGGCATTCCGAGCGCACCCCAAAATTACCAAAAGAATCTTCGATAAGGGCGATCGCATCTTTTTCTCGAATATCCCCCACCAACACCACCGACATCCGCTCAGGCTGATAATGGGTTTTATGAAAACAACGCATCTGATTAGGAGTATTTTCTAACAATAAACCCTCCTCCCCCAACACCGAACGACCATAAGGATGACTAGGATAAATTAAATTAGAAAGACATTGAAAAGCCAACCAATCATAATCATCATTACTCGCCCTCAACTCCTCCAACACCACATCCCTTTCCAAATAAAACTCCTCATCAGGAATCTGAGCCTGTAACAAAATCTCTCCCAAATAAGGTAAAGTCGCCCCCACGTACTGACTCGCCGTCACCAAAAAGAAATGAGCATAATCATAACTCGTGGCCGCATTAGCAAAACCCCCATTATTCTCCACCACAAAATCAAACTCCCCAGGTAACACATTCAAAGAACCCTTAAAAATCATATGCTCCAAAAAATGAGCTATCCCAAACCAACCCACAGGCTCCTTTGTTATCCCCGCATCTACCCAGACATCCGCCACCACCACCGAACTATGGGGCATATCATGATGAACCACCCTCAAACCATTAGACAAAGGAATGACATTCACAGAACCATTATTGATTAACTTTAGTGAGTTTGAGTTACTACTTGCAGATAAAACCATGGATGAAGAATTACGTATCTTTATCCCATATTAGCCTTAAGCATCCCTTAACCATCACAATTATCCATAAATCATTACATGACTAATCAATACGGTTAACATTTCCCGCCTTAACCCATGCCTCCTGCCCAGTAGTCACAACCCTTACCCTTTCCCAGTTATTATCATCACTCCTGCCCAAAATAATCAACTCCTGATTATAAGCAACACCCCCAACCCGCTCAGCCGTTTCCGTAGGCTCTCCCCTTAAAATTAATCCCGTATTCCAAGTTACCGTGGCACGATAAGCCCCTGCGGGTAAATCATCTTCCTCTTCAGGCTCAGGCTCCGGTTCAGGTTCGGGTTCGGGCTCTGGCTCTTGGGTAATAGTTGCATCATCTTCAGGAGGTTGTTGGCTTTCAAAGGACTCCAGAGGATTATTCGGCTCTCCCGATACCCTTGTCAAAAAATAATAAGCACCCCCAGCAAGTCCTCCACCAAACAAAACCATGCCGATAATAAAGCCTAGAATAAATTGAAAACAGCCCGATATGTTCATAGTAAATTACAAGGTTGGTATGCCAGAATTTGTAGGAATAATTATAACAACCCACGGCTATCAATGGTAATCAATACCAACCCATGGCAAAAGTTATAACCTCAATAACTCTCAACATTTAAGCTCCACAAATTTTGGTAAAATTTAATACAAGCCTAAAAATATCGAGATAAAACTACTTTATAATGTAGTGAAAACTTGACATAGTAAGCAATTTAAGACAAACTTTAGATTACTTTAATAACATCAGGAGTATATTAAAGATATGAGAAATACCAAGGTTGTAAAAACTTTTGCTAAAAATGCCGCCGTTGAAGAACGCCGCTTTTTGTTTGAAGTTTCTGGGATTTCCCAACAGGGAGATAACAACTTAGAATATGCCATTCGTAAGAGTGGAAATTCTTTTTTAGCAGTTCCCTATTCTCGTATGAATCAGGAAATGAACCGTATCAACCGTCTAGGCGGTAAGATTGTCAATATCTCCCCTATTGGTGTAGTAGCTCCTGTGGCAGGAAATACTGAGCCTCAAGAAGCACACCAAGAAACTGATGACTAATAAAGAAGCAAAATCAGCGTAAGGAGTTTAGCAATCGCAATCAATGAAAAAATTTAATACAGTAAAAACCTTTTCCAATAATTCTGTCATCGAAGAACGTCGTTTCCTCTTTGAAGTTGTTGGAATTTCTCAACAAGGAAGTAATAATTTAGACTATCCTATTCGTCAGAGTGGAACAAGTTTTATTACAGTTCCCTATTCTCGGATGAATCAGGAGATGAATCGGATTAATCGCCTTGGAGGGAAAATTGTTAACATTACCCCCATCGGTATTAATACCCCTGTTCAAGCTCAAGGTCTAAGTTCAAGTTCTGAAAAAACTACGAACCATAAACCCATGACTCAAGCTCAAGAAAAAAAAGAAAAAAAAGAGGTAAAAGTACCTGTCAATATATATCGTCCTAAAAATCCTTTTGTGGGCAAGTGTATTGAAAATTACGAACTTGTTGCCGAAGGCGGTAGTGGTACTGTACGCCATTTAACTTTTGATCTTTCTGATGGTGATTTACATTATTTGGAAGGTCAAAGTATTGGTATCATTCCCCCCGGAGAAGATGAAAGAGGAAAACCCCATAAGTTACGCCTTTATTCCATTGCTTCGACTCGTCACGGTGACAAGTTAGACGACAAGACAGTTTCTTTATGTGTTCGTCAATTAGAATATCAAAACGAAGAGGGAGAAACCGTACAAGGTGTATGTTCCACTTATCTTTGTAACCTAGAAGAAAACGCTGACGTAGCTATTACTGGCCCTGTGGGTAAAGAGATGCTCTTACCTGATGATGAAGATGCAACCATCGTTATGTTAGCTACTGGTACTGGTATTGCTCCTTTCCGTGCGTTTTTATGGCGTATGTTCAAAGAAAGAGAGTTAAACCCTGATTATCAGTTTAAAGGTTTAGCTTGGTTAGTTTTCGGCATTCCTTACACTCAAAACATTCTTTATAAAGAAGAGTTGGAGAAAATGGCCAAGGAATATTCTGATAATTTCCGTTTAACCTATGCCATCAGCCGTGAGCAAAAAACCGATGACGGTGGAAAAATGTATGTTCAAAGCCGTGTAAGCGAGTATGCTGACGAGTTATTTGAATTAATCCAAAAACCTAATACCCATGTTTATATGTGTGGTTTGAAAGGTATGGAGCCTCCTATTTCTGATACCTTTACCGCTGAGGCGGAGAAAAGAGGTATGAATTGGGATGAGATGCGCAAACAGATGAAAAAAGAACATCGTTGGCACGTTGAGGTTTATTAGGTGGTAAAGGACGTATCATACTACGTCCTTGTAGGTGTTAGGTTATGGGTGACAGTGGTTTAAGAGCTTCTGTTACCTTTTTTATTGTTTATGGAGGATTTATAGTTATGATTATTTTACCTGGTTCTTTGGTTAAGGTGAATAGCCCTGATGATATTTACCATGATTTTCAAGGGTTGGTACAGAGGGTTTCTGATGGTAAGGCTGCGGTTTTATTTGAGGGGGGTAATTGGGATAAGTTAATTACTTTTAGGTTATCTGAGTTGGAAATTTTTGACCCCAAGGCTAGTAAGTAATATTATTTTGGTGACAAGGGACTGGAAATTATTTATTTTGCTGGCAAGGGGTTTAAACCCCTTGTTTTAAATTGTTTTTAGGGAGTAGGTGGAATTATTTTTAGGTTAGCCTTTTAACAAATTGAGCAAATTTATCTAATCCTTTATTGATAGATGTCATGTCGGTGGCGTAGGAAAAACGAATACATCTATCTTCACCGAAGGCTATACCGGGGATGGTGGCAACGTTTTCTTCTTGGAGCAGTTTTGTGCAAAAGTCAAGGGAAGTTAGTCCTGTGGCGCTAATATCGACAAATAGATAAAATGCTCCTTGGGGCATGGGGGCGCTGATGTGGGAAATACTAGCAATGGCTTGGGACATGACTTTTCTTCTTTGGGTGAAGGCTTCTAACATGCTAGCTACACAGTCTTGGGATGAGTTTAAGGCGGCGATCGCGCCATATTGAGCAAAGGTACACACGTTAGATGTACTATGGCCCTGAACTTTTACCATGGCTTTAATAATTTCGGTGGGGGCGGCTACATAACCAACCCGCCATCCCGTCATGGAATAGGCTTTGGCAAACCCATTACTGGTGATGGTACGTTTAAATATTTCTTCATTCACTGCCCCAATGCTTAGATGGGTTGCACCATCATAAAGAATTTTCTCGTAAATTTCATCGGACACCACCAAAATGTCATGGTCGATAATTATTTGAGCTATGGTCTTGATTTCTTCTGGGCTATACACCGCCCCTGTGGGGTTAGAAGGGCTGTTGAGGACAAATAACTTAGTTTTTGGGGTAATAGCTTGTTTTAACTGATCTGGGGTGATTTTGTAATTGTTTTCAGCGGTGGTAGGAACAATAACGGGTTTTCCCCCTGCCAGAGTGACCATTTCGGGATAGCTCAACCAATAGGGGGCAGGAATAATAACCTCGTCTCCTGCTTCAATTAATACCATCATTAGGTTGTATAAGGAGTGTTTGCCTCCGTTGGTGACGATGATGTTTTCTGGTTGATAATTTAGATTATTGTCTTTTTGGAGTTTATGGGCGATCGCCTCTCGTAACGCCAACTCACCAACCGCCGCTCCATACTTCGTTTTGCCCTCATCCAGAGCCTTTTTTGCTGCCTCCTTAATGTGCGCTGGAGTATCAAAATCAGGTTCCCCCGCACTAAAACTACAAACGTCCAAACCCTGAGCCTTCATCGCTTTAGCTTCCGCCGTGATTGTTAAAGTAATAGAGGGATTAACCTGAGCAATTCTTTGAGCTAATTTAATCATCTTTTATTATAAAAATTTATCTTTTCACCATTTTAAATATTAAATAGTGTGCAGGGGTTAAAAAAATAACAAACTTCAGCTTTGTTACAAAACGTAAATAATATCAATAATTAAGGTGCGCTGGAAAACTGGATTTAGGAAACAGGTATCCACACAGAAATTGAACCAGGGGGGCAAGGAAAATCAGCCCAACCATCATCATCCGTCGTAACCCGTTGCTCAATATGCTCTGTTAGATCCATATATTCACAATTAGATTGTCCCACTTCCATCCTTTTAAAACCCTCTTCCCCATTCGTTAACACCACCGCAACTCCCCCCGGATGTTCTTCATCCCCCAACCTTGTCCAACCGATGGTATTAGGATGATCAAAATAGTCATATTGCTCCCCATAAGCACAATTTTGGCGTACCCACAAAAACTTATCTATTAACCATTTGTGACTTTCTAACCATATTTCATATTCTTCCCCATCATTACCCCTATCTTTGTAATGGGCGCCGTAATAGTCAGCATGGAAAATACAAGGATAACCCTCCCTTCTAAGCAAAATTAGGGCATAGGCATGGGGTTTAAACCAACCTTCCACCACCGACTCCAAAGATTGTAAAGGTTGAGAGTCATGGTTATCAACTAAAGTAACCGCTAAAGACGGTTCATTTTTTACCAAGGAATTATCAAAAATTGTAGTTAAATCATAATCGCTTCCCTGCTTGCTAGCCGCTGCAAAATTGTAATGTAAAGGGGCATCAAATAACGCCACATGACCATCCGTAATGGTTATAAAATGGTGTAGTGCCTCCACTTCATAGGACCAATACTCCCCCACCGCAAACAAATCTTGTTTTGTATATCCCCGTAAATGATTTAACCACTCGGCAAAAAACGTAGCTTCAACGTGTTTTACCGCATCAAAACGAAAACCATCCACCCCCGTGGTGTCCATATACCATTCACCCCATTTTTTTATATCTTCCCTCACCTCTTCGGAACTAAAATCTACATTACAACCCATCAAATAATCATAGTTACCATGCTCTAAATCAACCTCCTCATCAAAAGATTTACCTTCAAATACATAAATGGCATTATCATCGTCACCTTCGTAGGCGTTGTAATCTACTGAGTCAAAATACCACCAATGTAATTCTGCATCAGAGTATTTGCCTTTACGACCGGGAAAAGTAAAATGAGTCCATGCTTTAATGTTTCTCTCCTCTCCCATGGCTTCATAGCGATTTTGGGGGTTGTAGGGGGTTGCGTTGACTTCCTCAGATTTATCTGCCCCCAGACGATGATTAAAGACCATATCTGCGTAGATATGCACCCCAGCGGATTGAGCTTTTTTGATGGCGTTAAGATATTCTTCTTTGGTGCCGTATTTTGTTCTTACGGACTGTTTTTGATCAAATTCTCCTAAATCGTATAAATCGTAAACTCCATAACCCACATCATAACCTCCTGCAACTCCTTTATAGGCGGGGGGTAACCATAGGGCAGTGATACCTACGTCGGCTAATTCTTGAGCTTTTTCGGCTACTTCTTTCCACAAATTTCCATCAGGCTCTGTGTACCAGTGGAAATATTGCATCATTACGCCATTAGTTTCACTCATAATTTTTTTTATCTTAAAGATAGGTTCCTACATTATGAGTTAATTTTTTTTATTTTGTGTGTATTTTTTATTAAGAAAAAATTAGATGTTGTTATTATGCTCTGCCAAAATTCTTTCTACCTTAGCTTCTTCTAGTTTAGAGATTATTCTGGTGGATTCATGAATGTCTCTTTGGGTTTTTGTCAGACTAACGGTGGAACCTACAGAAAATAAAAGTCCCATGCCCATGAAGGCTTTTATCCAAGAGTCCACGGGCATATAAAAAATTCCCACAGAGGTTACACCTACGGAAATTATAAATGATAACCATGTTTGAATTACCCAAGCAGAACTATGGCTTTGTGTTACTTGTTCTTTCATTTTTTACCTTATTTCTTTATGATTAATGGAATTTTTTTATTTTAGAAAAAGGTTATTTAATTTTTTTTTATGGTGTGACAGTATTTAAATTGTCTTAGGTTATAACTCTTGAAAAACGCAAAAAATTAGTTTTATCGAGCTTTATCAACGGATATTGGCGATCGCCCCTAAGTATTTCATCTAAAAAAATCAATTGTTACCACAACAGGTATCAATGCCCAAACTCCTAAGAATTAAATCACTGACAGCATTGGCGATCGCAAATTCACTATAAAAACTTTTCTGAAAATCAAAAGACTGCATCTCAGTAACAATAGCAATTACCAAAGAACCTAAATCATTTTCTCCCTCAAGACGATGACGAATAAAAATCTGAGAAGCACGATAAGCAATAGTTTCATTAATAGTCTCCGGCAAAAATTCCTCATTTAACCATTGATGAAGATTCTGCCGTAGCCAATTGGCTTCTACTTCAACATTTTCGATAGGAGGTAAAACAATGGGAGGAATAGGTTGAGACATGATTAAATATTACAATAGATAAGTTGTCTTAATAATGATTATATAAATATTTTCCATCCTATGATAGATATTAGCTCCATTATTCAAGGCTATGCCCATGGTAATTTTTTGATGGCTGATGATTACGATAATTTGGGGTGGTATTCTAGCAACGAGCGCACCCTAATCCCCCTAGATGAACGCTTCCGCTATCCAAAGTCCCTAAAACGAGTTTTAAACCAAAATAAGTTTTCCGTAGCCATAAATAAAGATTTCAAGGGAGTATGTCTAGGATGTGCTAATCGAGAAACTACTTGGATTTCTAAGGATTTAATGGAAATATATCTTAAACTCAATCACGCTGGGTGGGCGCACAGTTTCGAGACTTGGCAGGGGGATAAACTGGCAGGGGGAATCCTTGGTATCGTTATCAAAGGGGCTTTTATTGGGGAATCGATGTTTTTTAATATTCCCGATGCTTCTAAGGTGGCCATGGTTAAATTGGTACAGCATTTACGTTCTCGCCATTTTGTTTTATTTGATGCTCAAATGCAAAATCCTCACCTTGCCCGATTTGGCTCTTATATTATCGAAAATCATGAGTATATTAGGTTATTAAATCAGGCTTTGGATCGTCCTTGTAAATTCGATTAAAATTAGGTGTCAGGTTTTAACTTTAAGGAGAAGAAAAAATGATCAATTTACTTTTCCAGTTTTGACAAATCCTGTTCTACCACCGTCTAAACTTCTTCTAAATCTTTTCTCAAATAATCATCAATTAAATCGAATTTAGTATGTATTAATATGGTGGGCAATGCCCACCTTATGGGGTTATTTTATCGCTTGTTTTAATTCGGCACAAAAATCTGCGATCGCCTTTAAACCCACTTCAGGCTCTTGGTTTGCCAACCTTTTAACAAAAGCACTACCCACAATTACTCCATCAGCACCCCATTCCCTTATCTGGGTAGCCTGAGAAGGTTCGGAAATACCAAAACCAACTCCAATGGGTTTATCCGTCGCACTATTTAACTGCACAATCAAATCTTTTACCCTCGTTTGGATTTCATTTCTCATGCCTGTAACCCCCGTCACACTGACAAGATAGATAAATCCTTGGGACTTAAGGGCGATCGCCTTTATCCTCTCCATGGGGCTTGTGGGCGCTACCAATAGAGTCACTTCAATACCATTAGCCTGGGCTAACTGCAAGAAACTTTCCGCCTCCTCTAGGGGTAAATCAGGCACCACCAAACCCTTAACCCCCGCTTCGGCAATCTGACTTAAAAAATTTTCTGCCCCACGATAAAAAATAGGATTGTAATAGGTAAACAAAATAATGGGCGTAGATACCTTCGTTACCACCCTTTTGACCAATTCCAACACCTGATCCAAATTAACCCCTTTTTGCAACGCACGGGTAGCCGCAGCTTGAATCACAGGGCCATCAGCCAGAGGATCAGAATAAGGCACTCCCAACTCAATCATATCAGCACCATTTTCCGCCAAAAGGGCGAGCGCCTTTTCCGTAGTAGCCAAATCAGGATCACCCGCTGTAATAAAAGGAATTAAAGCACATTCACCCCGTTGCTTGAGGTTTGCAAAACATTGAGAAACAGAACTCATTTAAACTATTAATATAAAAATTTTCTTAGCATTAAAATCATACATTAAGCTGAGTTGCCTATGGATATTTATTGCTTGTCACCCATCAACTTTTCAATCTCTTCAGGAGTCATCTTTTCTAGCTGTTTAGCAAAAAAAGCATCGTCATAATCCTTTACCTGCTTATGATAGGTCATATCATTGGTAAACACTCGAATCACATAAGTTGATACCCAACCAATTAAACCCAACACCAAAATTACCTGACTCCAGATACCAGCATCCGCCGCATCCAAACCCACTACCTTAAAAGCAACATAGATAATACCCCCAGTCAAAAAGAATCCAAGGGCGATTAAAATAGCATCAATCCTTCTCATAGTAATAAAAAATTTTAGTTAATTTAACTCTCGACGACGGGGACGGAAATTAAGGAAAGGACTAAATAACAACATTCCAGGGAAAGAGAAGAACACAAGAAAATACATAAATGCTCTCTCAAAAGAACTAGCTACATACCAGCGTTTATTAAGATAAAAATAAACCCCCGCAGGAAGAATCAACAAGTATAAGCCACTTAGACTAAGATATAAAGCCGCTGTGATAATTGTTTCTAGGTCAATGTTTTCAATACTTAACAGATTTTCCATCACTAAATTTAGATACTAGATAAAATTACTTACCGTGTACTACGGCTCACCCCATTATAAAACAAACAGACCATAACTCAATTGACAATTAACAATGGACAATGGACAATTAAAGTTAATATGAAAAAAAGTTAACAAACTAGGAGATAAAAATGATTGAACCCTTATTACTAGGCATCGTGATTGGACTAATTCCTGTTACCTTAATGGGATTATTTTTTGCTGCATATCGTCAATACAAACGTACCAATGAAATTGGGGTAGAGTAGGTAGATATTAGGGGTTTAAGGGTTAGGTATCAGACTAACAAAAAATAATTTGGCATAGGTGCAAAGATTGTGTCACAATCACCCTAGTCAATAAAGAAAGCACATCTAGTCTGAATCACTATGCGAATTTTATTTGTGGCGGCGGAAGCGTCACCCATAGCTAAGGTTGGGGGTATGGGGGATGTTGTGGGAGCATTACCCAAGATACTAAGGAAATTAGGTCATGATGTCAGGATAATTATGCCTTATTATGGCTTTTTACCTGATAAAGTAGATATTCCCATTGAGCCTGTGTGGTGGGGCGATGCCATGTTTCAAAAGTTCGCTGTATATGAAACCCTTTTGCCTGAAACTGATGTCCCTCTCTACTTATTTGGACATCCTTGTTTTTCTGGCCGTAGTGTTTATGGTGGTGATGATGAATATTGGCGTTTTACTTTCTTTGCCAATGGCGCCGCAGAGTTTGCTTGGAATTATTGGAAGCCTCAAATTATCCATTGTCATGATTGGCATACGGGGATGATACCTGTGTGGATGAGTAATTCCCCTGACATTAGCACTGTTTTCACTATTCATAATCTAGCTTATCAGGGTCCCGGTCGTGAGATGTTGGAAAAAATTACATGGTGTCCTTGGCATATGCAGGGGGATAATGCCATGGCAGCGGGATTACAGTTTGCGGATGTGGTAAATACGGTTTCTCCTACCTATGCAGCACAGATTAAGACTCCTGAGTATGGGGAAAATCTCCATGGTTTGTTGTCTTGGATTAGTGGTAAGACAAGGGGAATTATTAATGGTATTGATACGGAAAAATATAACCCTGCCACAGATAGATTAATTGCTCAGAATTTTACCCCTGAAACCATCGAAAAACGTCCTTTAAATAAAGTTAGGTTACAAGAAGAATCGGGGTTAGAAATTAATCGTAATGCTTTTCTAATTGGTATGGTTACTCGTTTGGTAGAGCAAAAGGGTATTGATCTTGTTTTACAAACTTTAGAGCGATTTTTGGCTTATACTGATGCTCAGTTAATTATACTGGGTACGGGCGATCGCTTTTACGAAACCCAATTATGGGAAATTTCTGCCCGTTATCGAGGGAGAATTTCGGTACAGTTACTCCACAACGAAACTATCTCCCGTCGGGTATATAGTGGCATAGATGCCTTTTTGATGCCCTCTCGTTTTGAGCCTTGCGGTATCAGTCAGATGTTGGCAATGCGCTATGGTGCCATTCCTATTGTGCGTAAAACAGGGGGCTTAGTGGACACTGTGCCATTTTTCAAACCCACCGAAAATGAGGGGTTAGGGTACTGTTTCGATCGTTATGAGCCTCTGGATTTATATACTTGTATGATTAGGGCTTATGAAGGTTTCCGCTTTAAGGATGCTTGGCAGAAGTTACAGGTTAGGGCTATGAGTCAAGACTTTAGCTGGTATCGCTCCTCGGAAGATTATATTAAAATGTATCGTGAGGTTATCGGTGAAGCCCCTGAGTTGACGGCTAAGGAACAAAAAATTATTGCTCAAAAAGTAAAGTAATTTTTCTTCATCCCCAAGGGGTTTTAACCCCTTGCCTTACCAAATAATTTCATTCTTTATTCTCAATTACATTCCCATGGCTCTTGTTTCCCAATCTGATTTAGTACAAAGTGCGCGCTGCGAAGCAGATCCCTGCAGGATCGCCCATTATGTGGTCAGTTTCCCTACGGATACGGTGCCAGCTTTGGCAGTTGCCCCTCATCGGGCAGAGTTGATTTTTGAACTTAAGCAACGCTCCCAAGAAAAACCCCTTATCTTGATGACAGGGGAAATTGAAGATATATGGGAATATGTACAGGGTAGCCATGGAGAGTTGAAAATTTGGCAAGAAATGGCTTACAAATATCTCCCTGGGGCGCTGACGATGGTTTTACCAGCCTCGGTGAAAGTGCCTTCTACCATGAATCCCCTTAACCCCACCAGTATTGGGGTAAGAGTGCCAAATCATGCCATTGCCAGAGATATTTTACGGCAAACAGGACCATTGGCTACTACCAGCGCCAATTTATCAGGGGAGGATGCTTTAACGGATATGAGTGCGATCGCCCTTAAATTCCCATCCGTAGCAGTATTAGACTATCAAAATAATATCACCGAAGCAGTCCCCTCCACTGTCATTAAATGGACAGGAAAAGATTGGCAAGTACTAAGACAAGGAAAAATAGTAATTGATAATTGATAATTGATAATTTAACTTCTGGCTTATCCCTTATAAAATAAAGACTTGACGAAAAAATGGGGTAATACCATCATCCTCTTCCAGCGCCAAGGCTCTTGATAAAGACGATATAACCACTCTAAATTATTATCACAGAAAAACTTCGGCGCCCTTTCCTTTACTCCTCCCCAAATATCAAAACTACCACCCACCCCAATCCAAACAGCATTAGGGGCAAGATAACGATGTTTAGCAATCCATTCCTCCTGACGGGGTACCCCTAAACCCACCAAAATTAATTTTGGTTGTACTTCCTGAATTTTTTCATACCATGCCGATAAATCAGCACCCTTTAAGAAACCATGGTTATTGATGATATGTATATTTGGCACCATAGCCCGAAACTTGTTTACCGCCTCATCAGTAACTCCTGGAGAAGCACCATAAAAACAGATGGGACAGTCTTTTCTTTGTTGCCCCAACCGTTTTACCAAAGATTCTGCCAACTCAATTCCCGCCACCCTTTTTTGTTTCTTCCCCCTTTGTTTTAAATATAAAATAACCCCAGAGCCATCAGGCACTACCAAATCAGCATTTTGAATGTTTTGTTTAAGCTCATCATTTTTCTGTGCCATCATTGCCATTTCCGAATTCATGGTGACAACATGGGTACCCATATTGCTGTAAATGCGATCGCACAGCCATCCCTCATAATCATCACTCAAGTGAATCGGTAAATCAAAAACAGAAAAAGTTTTCATCACATTAAAAAAAAGTAGATAACCAAACCCAAAAATATTATCGCAAAATTACACCATCTGAAATCAAAGATCAAGAAACATTTTTTCCACATCACCCAAAGCAAAATAACCGAGGTAAAAATTTTAGTTAACGGTAGTACAAGAATAAGAGGTTAAGATAAAACCGTAACTCCAATAGTAAATAGATTATGACCTCTACTCAAACCGAAATACATATTCCAGAACATAGCCTAGACAGAGATTGTACTACCCTATCCCGCCATGTATTACAACAACTACAAAGTTTTTCCCCCGATGCCCAAGATTTAAGCTCTATCATGAATCGCATCGCCCTAGCAGGAAAACTCATTGCCCGTCGTCTCAGTCGTGCAGGATTAATGACAGGGGCGCTAGGTTTAACAGGAGACACCAACGTACAAGGCGAATCCGTCAAAAAAATGGACATGTACGCCAACGAAGTATTTATTTCCGTCTTCAAGCAAAGTGGCTTAGTGTGTCGTCTTGCCTCCGAAGAAATGGAAAAACCCTACTATATCCCCGAAAACTGTCCTGTAGGACGATATACCCTATTATATGACCCCATCGATGGTTCTTCCAACGTTGATATAAACTTAAACGTCGGTTCTATTTTTGCCATTCGTCAACAACAAGGGGAAGACTTGGACGGAGAAGCCAAAGACTTATTAACCGATGGCTCAAAACAAATTGCCGCAGGTTATATTCTCTATGGTCCTGCCACCGTATTAGTATATACCATGGGTAAAGGAGTTCATTCCTTTTTCCTCGATCCTAGTTTAGGAGAATTTATCCTTGCCCAAGAAAATATCCAAATGCCCGACCATGGTTCAGTATATAGTGCCAACGAAGGTAACTTTTGGCAATGGGAAGACCAAATTAGGGACTATATTCGTTATGTTCACCGCCATGAAGGGTACACAGGGCGCTACAGTGGTGCTTTAGTGGGTGATCTTCACCGCATATTGATGCAAGGGGGAGTTTTCCTCTATCCAGGTAGCGTGGACAATCCCGATGGTAAACTAAGACTATTATATGAAACTGCACCCCTAGCAATGATTATGGAACAAGCCGGGGGCAAGGGTTCTACGGGACAACAAAGAATTATGGATTATATTCCTTCTAAATTACACCAGCGCACCCCAGCCATTTTAGGGAGTAAAAAAGATGTGGATTTGGTGTTATCTTTTATCAACGATAAAGGTGATAAATAGTTTATTTTGTGCTGTTTTTTCAAAATTAAGTAGAACAATAATATTTTGCTCAAGTTTGTTTACTCATAAAAGAATGTAAGCACATTTTTGTTCAATTTATTAAACCTAATATCCTTAGCCGTGTAATTCATTACACGGTGAGCCAATGACCAAAACTAATAATATTATGATCTCAATTATGTTAAACAGAAAAAATCAAGATTAAAATAAACGAATAAAAAATTTATTTAATCAAAAGTTATCCTACGATGACCAATAGTATTGCTCTAATAGCCCATGACAACAAAAAAAATGATTTAGTTAGTTTTGTTCAACAACATAGAGATTTTTTTTCTCGCTATCATCTCATTGCCACAGGCACGACAGGAGAAAGAATTGAACAAGAAACTCAGTTACAGGTAGAAAAAATGGCATCAGGGGCGCTCGGCGGAGATGTACAAATTTCTGCAAAAATAGTGGAAGATGACATTGGCGCCGTTATCTTTTTAATTGATCCACTTTATGCCCAACCCCATGAGCCAGATATAAAGGCACTCTTACGAATTTGCGAAGTTTATAATGTTCCCCTTGCCACTAATTTAGCGACAGCTAAAGCCATTATTCAATCTCTTAATAAAGTAAGGGTTGGTCACCTAATTTTTAATCCCGTGGCGGGGCAAGGCAACTCAGAGCAAGAATTGGATCAAATCAAAAATTTATTACAGTCTGAAGTACATCTAAATATTACTTTTACTAAAGCTGATATTAGTGTTACAGAGCAAACCAAAGAAATAGTCAAAAAAATAAAAGAGCAAATTGAAATGGACGATCATTTTATCATTGCTTCTGGGGGTGATGGTACTGTTTCTGAGGTGGCAGCGGCTATGATTGATACGGGAATTCCTTTAGGAATAATCCCTCGGGGTACCGCTAATGCTTTTTGTGGGGCCCTTGGTATTCCTTCGGATATTGTGGAGGCTTGTAATATTATCTGTCGGGGGGTGTCTCAGGTGGTTGATACTGCTTTATGTAATGATATTCCTATGCTGTTGTTGGCAGGGGTTGGTTTTGAAGCGGAAACTGTGGCTAAAGCAGATCGAGAAATGAAAAATCGTTTAGGGGTAATGGCTTATATTTTTGCGGGTATTCAACAGGCAAAAGAGCAAAAGTTATTTGAAGCGGAAATAGAAATTGATGGGGAGGTTAACACCATTGAAGCTAGTGCTATTACCATAGCGAATGCTGCCCCTCCCACTTCGGTGTTGGCACAGGGGGCAGGAGATGTTGATTTTAGTGATGGGTTATTGGATATTACTATTGCTAGTAGTCAAAGTGCTTTACAAGGCATTGGAGTAATCACCAGTTTATTTACTTCTGGGTTGGTAAAAAATCCTAGCAATAATGATAATGTGGCTCATTTTCGAGCGGAAAGTATTAAGGTAAAAACTGAACCAGAGCAAAGGGTGGTGGTTGATGGAGAAATTATTGGTAGTACCCCCATTGAGATAAGGTGTGTTCCCAATAGTTTAAATTTATTGGTACCTATCGAAAATCCGTAGTTTCCAATTGATTACAGTTTTGACAATTGGGGTGTGGTGGGCGATCGCCCACTATACTATTAAGAAGATGCAATGGCTTGATCTAATAAATCCTGACATTCTTCTACGGATTTTCGTTGGCGCATAAATTCAACTAATTCTAAATAAGCCTCTGAGTGGGTTTCAATCATCGTTGTTGCTTGTAAAATTGCTAATCTTTTACGCATTTCTAAGTTTGAATTAGTCAGGGTAATAGGAGCATGAATTTCTGTAAATTTTACTAAGTCTTCTTGTCCTCCTTCACTATTTTTATATCTGAATTTTTCGGCCGCAATTCCTCCCATTAAAACCACCCCAAAACGATCAATCATTAAATTAAATTCTCTAATATTTTTAGTTTTATCTGCTAAAAAATCCGTTTCAAAAATAACTCCTCCAGTTCCCCCATTCCTTTTTTTTAAGGTTTCCCATGCTGTCAGGGTATAATCTTTTATGGGAATATTAAATAGGTGCGCAGTTAAAAAATGACCCGCTTCATGATAGATTACTCGCTCTTTTTGCTCGGCGGAAGCGAAAATGTTAATTAATAGATTAACTCCTTTATTTTGCCAATTCAAGGTATCAACAGTAATTAAACTTAAGATGATAAATGTTCCCCCTGCGGGAATATAAGGAGAGATATTTAAAAGAGGTCCTAATAAAACCGATAATGTTATGGTAAAAATGCTAATTGCTAATATATTTAGTCCTGTTTGTTGCATAGAAAATAAAAAACTCTATTTATTATTAGTTTAACAGTATTATCAACAATTTTTAAATCACTATAATATTTTAAAATTATATAAAGGTTTATGGGGATTACAATGTTATAATAGTATGATAATTATTCTATTTTTTATAGAATTTTCTCTAACTAACATTTAAGAATAAAATTAACTTTATCCTTGTTTTAAATAAAATATTAATGCTTTCTTCAAATATTAATCAATCGGCAAAAAAGTTAACTGAACAATCTTCTATCGAGCTTTTTAACAAAATTAAATTTGTTAACTTACCTTCTAATTTATCTACCCAAGAAATTGCCAGTAGTTACGCTATGGAAGGAGAAAGTGATACTCCCATGGTCTTACTTCACGGCTTTGATAGTTCTTTGCTCGAATATCGTCGTCTTTTTCCCCTTTTGACAGACAAATATCAAGTGTGGGCATTAGATTTATTTGGTTTTGGCTTTAGCGATCGCACCGTAGAACAATCTTTTTCCCCTGAAAGCATTAAAACACACCTACACAGTTTTTGGTTAAAAATGATCAACAAACCGATGATTTTGGTGGGGGCTTCCATGGGAGGGGCAACAGCCATTGATTTTTGCCTGACTTACCCTGAGGCGGTGGATAAATTAATTCTCCTTGATAGTGGTGGCTTGACAAAAAAACCGATTATGAGCAAATTTTTGTTTCCTCCCCTTGGTTTTTTGGCTACGGAATTTTTGCGTAATTTGAAAGTTAGACAGAGTATTAGTGAAACAGCCTATTGCGATCGCACCTACGCTAACCCTGATGCCCTCATGTGTGCCGCCCTGCACCTAGAATGTGAAAATTGGAACAAAGCATTAATATCCTTCACCAAAAGCGGTGGATATGGCTCATTTGCCTCTAATCTTCTCGATATAAAAGCGCAAACCCTAATAATTTGGGGAAAAAACGACAAAATTTTGGGAACCAAACCAGCCCATAAATTTGCCCAGATGATCCCCCATAGTAAACTTATCTGGATAGATAACTGTGGTCATGTCCCCCACCTAGAAAAAGCAGCCATCACAGCCCAACATATTTTAGACTTTCTGGAATGCTCCTAATTACTGATGCGATTGAGCAAAAATAAAGAAGTAGCAATACCAGCAAAATGAGCACCGATAGTGTTTGTATTAGCTTGAATAATTAACATATCAAGGGAATTAACAAATTGCTCAGGATTAGGACCAATTAATTGAGGAGCAAGAGTTAATAACTTTGCCAAGCTAATGCCCACCAAAGCCTGTGCTCCCACGATGGCAAACATCATCCCCACCAAATTTAAAACCAATCCTACCCGAATCAAATTTAACGTATCCGACTTTTTCGGACGCATGGCAGGATCTTTATTTTCCACCCTTTTACCGATTTTCCCATAACGATAGGCAATGACAAGGGCTGCCGTCAACAATACAAGAGCCACAAAGGCAGAAAAAACGCCAAACTGCTCAGCTTGTAAAGAGCGATCGCCCTGAAAAATAGCAGGAGTTGCAAACAAAAGAGTTACCGTAGAAATAACACCAAATACTAACTGAGTCCAAAAACCCCAAAAACCCCATCTTTTGAGGTTAGTTGACACTTTCTGAACCACAGGGGGCAAAGGTTCGCTTAATTGACTGTTTCTGGTCATACTTTCACAGGGGATAAAAAAACTGGTGGAGAATATTTTTGCTTGGGGAAAATTTCAACAATCATATCTAGTATAACTTACACCATAGGATCATTTTTTCATCAAAACCCCGAATATCATTCAGAAAATGACATTACTTAATCATGGCATGAAATATAATTGAGTAGCCGTTAACTACCACACACCAAAATATTATTACGGTTCTCTGTTCTCTGTTCCCCATTCCCTAATTAATGATAAACTTGTCAGGTTGAGTACAAGTTGCATATAGTAACCGAATATACTTATCATTGTTAGAGCGAATCTATAGAGAATAACAACATTAATTTTTATGAAAATTACTCAGGAAAAACTTCCTGCTAGTCAAATCGGTTTAGAAATCGAAATCCCAGCAGAAACCTCCAAAAAAACCTATGAGAAAGTAATTACACAAATTGCCAGAACTACCAATATCCCTGGTTTTCGTCAAGGTAAAGTTCCCCGTCCTATTCTGTTACAACGTTTAGGTCACGATAGAATTAAGGCGGCGGTATTGGAGGAGTTAATTCAGGATAGCCTAAAAACAGCCATTGAACAAGAGTCCATCGAGTCTTTGGGTAACTATTCTTTACGCTCTGAATTTGAGGAGTTAGTTAATAATTATCAACCTGGAAATGCCTTTGTATTTAAAGCCGCCGTTGATGTTCCCCCCGAGGTTACTTTAGGTCAATATCAGGGCTTAAAGGTTCAAGCAGAAGAAATAAAGTATGATCCTGAAGCTGTTAATGGTCTAATTGAGGAGCAAAGACAGCGTTTAGCTACCCTTGTACCTGTGGAAGACAGAGCGGCTCAAATGGGCGACACTGCGATCGTTGATTTTGAAGGTCGTAAACCTGCTGAAAATGAAGGGGAAGAAGGTGAATTGATTGAAGGGACTAAGGCTGAGGAGTTCCAAGTTGAGTTAGCCGAAGGCAAGTTTATCCCCGGTTTTGTAGAAGGCATCGTGGGAATGAATATTGATGAGAGCAAAAAACTTGATCTAACTTTCCCTGAAGATTATCCTCAAAAAGAATTGGCTAGTCAACCTGTAATTTTCTCTATCACTCTCAAGGATTTGAAGGAGAAGGAATTACCTGAAGTGGATGATGAGTTTGTGAAAGAGGTTAGCGAATTTGAAACCGTTGCCGAGTTACGGGAATCTTTGGAAAAGCAGTATCAGGAAAAGGCTGAAAATGATACTAAGCTAAATATTCAAGGGGCTTTGGTGGATGAGCTTTTAAAACATACTACCATCGAAATTCCTGAGACAATGATGGAGGAGGAAGTACAAAACCTCTTGATGCAAACTGCCAATGAAATTCAGCGTATGGGGGTTGATGTTAATCAATTCTTTACCAGAGAAATGGTTGGTAAAATGCGTGAAACTGCCCGTCCTGAAGCGAGTAAGAATCTCCATACTAATCTCATCATTGAAAAGATTGCGGAGCAAGAATCTATTACTCTGACTGAGGAAGAAATTAGCGAGAAAATCGCTGAGGTTACTAAAGAGATGAACTCCAGTGAAATTGATCAAAACAAGTTACAGAAGTTTGTGAAAAATGATCTTTTATCCGACAAGGTTTTGACTTTTTTACAAGAAAAAAATGAGGTTGAGTTGGTGCCTGAAGGTAGTTTGACTCCCGAGGAAGGGGAAGCAACCTCGGAAGGTGAAGTTGAGCAAGTGAGCGCTGAATAATTCTCTAAGATTATTTTTCGTTTTTTACCCCAAACCCTTTTTATATGAGGGGGAGGGGCATCTTTTTTATTAGAATTGTTATTGTTGTTTTATTAGGTTAAGGTTATGGCTGAAGATAAAAAAGAAATGATGTATGGGGAAAGGGCGATCGCCGAGGGATCCTTGATTACATTTCCCAATCCTCGTCCTGGTAGGGTTTACAACGTCAGCGTGACGTTACCAGAGTTTACTTGTAAATGTCCTTTTTCTGGTTATCCAGATTTTGCCACTATTTACATTAACTATTCCCCCGATCAAAAAGTGGTGGAATTGAAAGCGATTAAACTTTATATTAACAACTATCGCGATCGCTATATATCCCATGAGGAATGTATTAATCAGATTTTAGATGATTTTGTAGAAGCCTGTGACCCCCTTTATATGTCCGTTAAAGGGGACTTTTACCCCAGAGGTAATGTCCATACAGTCATTGAAGTAGAACACAAAAAAAACCCCCAATAACCCCAAAAGCGATGGCAAAAATAGAGTTACCTTACAGTGAAATATATTACTATCCCGACTTTTTTGACTCTGCCACCAGTGATGTTTTATTTACTGAATTACATAGAGAAATTGAGTGGCGACAGGATAATATTACAGTGTACGGGAAAACTCATTTACAGCCTCGCCTAACGGCTTGGTATGCCGACGAAGGCTTAACCTATACCTATTCTAATCTCACCATGTATCCCAATCCTTGGATTGATTGTTTGGAGCAGATAAAGGACAAGATAGAATTTTTGTTGAATGTAAAATTTAACAGTGTCTTACTCAATTATTATCGCCATGGCAAAGATAGTATGGGATGGCACAGTGATAATGAACCAGAATTAGGAAAAAATCCCCTCATCGCTTCGGTTAGCTTTGGGGGAGAAAGACGTTTTATGTTAAAAACAAGGGATAAGAAAAACCCCATTAAATCAGAAATATCCCTTACCCATGGCAGTTTGTTGGTAATGGCAGGAGAAACTCAACATTATTGGCTACATCAAATCCCTAAAACATCCAAGTCCGTTAAACCAAGAATTAACCTCACTTTTCGACTAATTAACCAAGAATTACAGTGAGTCCGATAAATGGAAGTTGTGACAGTGGATAAGAGACAAAGGGAAATAATCACCCCAATTTTTACTTTTTGCGATAAAAACGCTTAATAGATTCAATAATAGCCGTCACAGCCTGTAAATTTTCGTCTTGCTCTAACCCTTCAATAGGAGAATTTGCCACGTGTTGCATTTTTTTAGCAATTACTTCTATATTTTTATCGTAATGCTCAAACATTCTGATAAGAAGATCATCAAAACTACAAGTTCTCACAATAGACCAATGTTGTTCTAGGGTATCAATATCATATACTGCATAGAATAAAAGAATCTTAGCACGGAGAGGATTAGTATATTGCATTATTTCCTGTTTAAGTTCAAATAGATTTTCTATTTTTAGCCAAGGAATAATCTGCCCTTCTGGCACACTGCTAGGGGTTACATCTCTTTTTACCTCTTCTGTCGGTTGCGATATTTCTTGGGGTTGTGATGGAGTAGAGGTTTGGGACTTTTCTGTTTCCTGAGTTGCTTTCTTCGATTGTGCTTTAATTAGCTGGGTTTCTTCGTCTCCAGAATTAGTATCTTTATCTATATCTCTCACTTCGTAGGGGTATAAATGACTAAAGTTATCCATGATGGTATCGGCGATGAATGTATAAAAATTCTGGCGATTGATGCTTGATACCACCATATCAAGGGCTTTTTTTAGTCTTTTACTACTGGGATAAAGTTCTTTTATTTCACGGATTAAGTCTCTCATGTCATACATATCGATGACATTTATATCTGCTTCCCAGTATTGCTTACACACAGCAAAAATTACTTTTTTCATTCTTGCTGATTCTTCATGATTTTGAATCGCTTCTGTAATGGCCTCGACTATTTCTGTGTCAGAAGTCTCATTTTCTTCGATATAGTCTTCTTCAACGGGAATAATTTGGTATAAATCAGACATACGTCTCAAAACATAAGTGGCAATTTTTTTATAAATAGTTTTGCGATTTAATGTTTCTACCGCATGATGAAGTAGGGCTTTAAGATCTTCTAAGGTGGGGTTTGTTTGATGTAAATTTTCTAATAAATCAAAAAAGGAATAGTCATTGATAACATTAATATCGGTTTCCCAATATCTTTGACTAACATAAAATACTAACTTTTTTGCCCTGAGTGCTTCCTTAGAGTTGCTTAAATCTTGTGCTATACTTTCAATTATATCTGACGATAAGACCATTTAATTTCGTCGGGAATGATTTGTTCTTTTTCTTGAAATTATAACTGATTCATACACTCCATCGATTTATTCCCTAAACCATTTTTGATGGCATTAGCCAAAAATAGAGATCATGGGGAGTAAAAGACTATGGATTAGCTATTTCTCGCAAAACTATGGAAATAGTAATGATGAAATTTCAAAAAAATTTAAACAATCATTTTTAATATTTTGTACCTTGAGAAAAAATCATTTGCGCAAATGAGAGGGCAATTCAATGTGAGGAAGAATTAACCGTAATTCATCATAGGAAATTAAACCAAAGTTCATGATGGTGGGTAAGGGTAAGTGACAATCGATTAAAGTTGTCCTGATGCGTTCTTTCGATTCACCACCATTAATGATTAAAGCTACGTCATTACCAAATAATTGTTCGGCAACCTTGGCATTATTAGCCCTATAATCTCCCCCTAAACTGGCTGTACCTGCAACGATGGGAAATGGAGATTGATCGACTAATTGATAGATGAAATCATCAGGACAGGAAACAAAGATGGTGTTATGCCCTGCGGTGACGGTATCGGAGAGGTTATTACGATGGGGAATGATGATACTGATAGGAAGGGGAAATTGATTAACTAAGACTTGAGCATCATTGTCTAAAAGGGCATAGTCGGGGAGTTTTTGTTGGTGGGATAATAATGTTAAGGGTTTACGGGGATTCCATTTTTTTAGTTCATGAATTTTTTTACAGGCATTGGAGTTTAAACCGTTGGCTAGAAGGAGATAAACCATATCGGTGTGTAAAATTACTATTTGCCCTTTGTCTAGGTAATCAATGATTTTTGGAATAATATTAATGGATTTAGGCTGAATTTTGCTCATGTGATAATTGCTCAATATTTCTGTTAAATATTATACGTTATGCTATTTTTGCATCATGCTGTTTACGCATCGAAAATATTCATTAAAACCATAGAACAAAAGTTATTTTCCCGTTAAAAAAGTAAGAATGCTGGTGGCGGTGTCCAGAGGGCAATTTCAAATAAATCCCTTGCCCCTGTCATGGCTTGTCCTAAAAATAAAAGTAGGGCGATACAATTAACGATGATGTGAATGTTGCGCCATTTATGAGTTTTATCTTTGTATATCTCGTTAATGATGGCAATGGAAAATATCATCAATAGGGTTACGGTAACTCCATAATAGTAGTGGGAGATGTACCATTCATCGCCTCTACGAAATACACCGTCTTGGCAACCAAGGATGACGACTGCCATACCGCTAAGGGTAGCGAATATTCCTCGCCATAGTTTGGTTTTAGCTATGTAAAGTAATATGTAAGTGGCGATCGCCCCTAAAAACATTAAAATAATAAAACTAAACTGAAAAAAATCTGTTTCCCAAAGTCTATTCTCGATAATATTTTTAGCCACAATAGGACGAAACAAACCGATAAGACTAACGATTACCACGGCGGTAGAGAGTTTTTTCCCTATGTCTACATGGTTTTTTCCCACTGAGGGTGGAATAGAACTTTTATCCCCTGCCTTGATGGCAAGTCGTCTTTGGCGAGTATCCCAAGCAAAATAGGATACAATACCGATGAGAGGAAACACACCTATGACCGCTAAAATGGGATGTACGATAATGGAAAATTGCTCGGCATTCATGATAATAACTAGGTAGTGCAACAAAAAATAATTTATTGGGGACTGTGGTAGCTATTAGCAGTTAGGCATTAGGTTATAATGCCATTAATTAAGAACTTGCACCACACACAAAATTATGGAAACTGATATAAGGCTATAGTAACCCATAATATTTTAGTCTCCTCCCATGGCTAATTAGTTCACAATGGTTGAATCTAATTATGAATTTCTTTGCCACCGATGAAACATTAATTGACTTACTAGATGAACATTTCCCCTGCCCTTGCTCAAAAACTAGCTACGCCCTTAAAAATTGGTTCTATGGAGGTTAATAGCCGTGTGTTACAGTCTCCTTTGTCGGGGGTGACTGATTTGGTGTTCCGTCGTTTGGTGAGGCGTTATGCCCCCCAATCCATGACCTATACAGAGATGGTTAATGCGACGGAATTGAGCCATATGAAAAAGTTACCCCGTCTGATGGAAATTGATCCTGATGAGCAGCCTATTAGTATTCAGTTATTCGATTGTCGTCCCGATTTTATGGCTCAGGCAGCCGTTAAGGCGGTGCAGGAGGGGGCGCAAACGGTGGATATAAATATGGGTTGCCCTGTGAATAAAATTACTAAAAGAGGGGGCGGCTCAAGATTATTGAGGGAGCCAGAAGTGGCGATCGCACTGGTACGGGAAGTTAAAGGGGCGGTGGATGTACCCGTGACGGTTAAAACCCGCTTGGGATGGAATGATCAAGAAATTAATATTATTGAATTTGCTCAACGCATGGAGGAAGCGGGGGCAGATATGATTACCATTCATGGACGCACCAGAGAGCAAGGTTACACGGGCAATGCAAGATGGGAGTTTATCACCCAGGTGAAGAAAAAGTTAACTATTCCCGTCATTGCCAATGGAGATATATTTTCCCTCGAAGATGCCCTCCGTTGTCTGGAAATGACTCAGGCAGATGGGGTGATGTGTTCCCGTGGTACTTTGGGTTATCCTTTTTTGGTGGGGGAAATTGACCATTTTTTGAAAACAGGAATTAACCCCGTTTATCCTACCATCAGGCAAAAATTGGAATGTGCCAAGGAGCATTTACAGGGCTTGTGGGAATATAAGGGTTATAAAGGCATTCTGCAATCCCGTAAACATCTGGCTTGGTATTGTAAGGGTTTTGAGGGGGCTTCAGAATTAAGAGATAAATGTTCTCGCATCGAATCGGTGACGGAAGGTTATGATTTGTTAGATGCTGCGATCGCCCTAATACCTTGAGAGGGAGTCATCCACATACACCGCATAGGCATCGATACCCCCCGACAGGTTTTTCACATTTTGGAACCCTTGATGAAGCAACCACTGGCACATCTGAGCGGATCTGATACCGTGGTGGCACATGACGATGGTTTCTTTTTCCGGGTCTAATTCCGTCATGATTTTAGATGACCATTGCTCATATTCACTGAGGGGCAAAATGATAAAATGGGGCAAAGAGGCGATCGCGACTTCTTGCAACTCTCTCACATCAAGTAATTGCACCATGTCAGGACGATCAGCCAAAATCAAAGACAAATCCTGTACCGTTAGGCTAGACATCTGATTCATTATCAATACGATCCAATATGTGATTATTGAAAAACTTAAGTTGAATTCCTCCTATGATTAACAACTAGGAGGATTCATCCTTTTATGATGAAGGGCGTAAACTACGGTTCAAAACCCATTACCCTTGCAACCTCTTGTAAATCCGCCTTGATGCCACCTTTGATACCACCTTCACTATTAGTCATAGCACTATCAGGATCCTTCAAACCGTTTCCAGTCAAAACACATACCACCGTGCCATTATCAGGCACCTGATCCTTTAACTTCAATACCCCAGCCACAGAAGCCGCGCTCGCAGGTTCACAGAAAATACCTTCTTCCCTGCCCAAAATTTTATAAGCCTCTAAAATTTCACTGTCGGTTACAGCATTAAACTCCCCATTAGAAGCCTCCCGCACAGACAAAGCCTTGTCCCAGTTTGCAGGGTTACCGATGCGGATAGCGGTAGCAATGGTATCAGGTTTCATAATTTGATGTCCGTGAATTAAAGGAGCCGAACCTGCCGCCTGAAAGCCCATCATGCGAGGAAGACTGTTACATCTACCTTCCCCTTGATACTGACAAAACCCCATCCAATAAGCGGTAATGTTACCGGCATTGCCCACAGGAATACATACCCAATCAGGGGCATAACCTAAAGTATCTACCACCTCAAAAGCAGCAGTTTTTTGTCCTTCTAAACGATAAGGGTTAAGGGAATTAACCAAAGTAACGGGGTAGTTATCAGCAATTTCTCTTACAATGGTTAAAGCATCATCAAAATTACCATCAATGGCAAGAACCTCTGCTCCATAAATCAAAGCCTGAGCTAATTTCCCCAGAGCAACATAACCATCAGGGACAATTACAAAAGCTCTCAAACCAGCTCTCGTGGCATAAGCCGCCGCCGCTGCTGATGTGTTTCCCGTACTAGCACAGATTACAGCCTTTGCCCCTGCCTCCTTGGCTTTGGTAATGGCCATAGTCATTCCCCTATCCTTGAAAGAGCCAGTAGGGTTCAAACCATCATACTTGACAAATACTTTGACGTTGCGCCCAATTAAATTAGAAATGTAGGGAACAGGAATTAAAGGAGTGTTTCCTTCTCTAAGGGTGACAACTGGGGTGTTTTCCGTCACGGGCAAATAGGCTCGATACTCTTCAATCAAACCTCTCCATCCGCTTCTAGGTAAACTATTAAGTGTGTTTGGGGAAATTTTCGTCGCTACCACAGGTGTTAATTTTGAATAGATGACTGTCGCAATTATAACATATAGTGTTACTCACTGGTAGGGCTGGTTTATGGTCAATTTTCTTTTGGGGGTAGGTTATGGTGATAGTGGTAGAAAATTTCTAACTAAGTCTAAAATTGTCTAAAATTTATTTATCAACAAGTTGCCCATAACCTTTTCTTAAAAAATAGATTTATCATTCTTTTTATATAGCAGTTGTTCTTTTGTAATGAAAATAAAGTATATTCTAAAACCGAAAAATATAACCCAACATTTCGACACATTTCAATGTATTGTATTTATTTTTGCTGTCATATTTTTTCTAATTCTTTCGGGGCTGGTAGTAAGCGATAGATTAAGTTCCGCGGATGTATCTTTCCAAAACTTCCTTCAAGATAGTTTACCTAGTTGGTTTGAATATATTGCCAGATTTTTTTATTTTGTAGGTGAGGCAGAAGTTGCTGTTTTTGTAGTTTTATTTAGTTTGATTTTTTTGGTGCGGAAAAGGTTATGGATTGAAGCTCAAGTGATGGCTTTATCTTCTTTATCTATTCTCTTATTAGTCGATAAAGTATTTAAACCATTATTTGCTATTCCTCGCCCTATAGATCGTATGGTTGACCATGTTAACGGTTATAGTTATCCTAGTGGTCATGGTTCGGGAAATTTAATTTTATATCTACTCATTGCTTATTTTGTTTCCCAATATTTTCCCCGCCGAAGGGTTGCTTTATTTAGCTTTGTTGTTATTTTTATGATTTTGATGGGCATCAGTAGTGTTTATTTGGGTGTACATTGGATGACGGACTTTTTGGCTTCTTACTCTGTTGGTTATATTATTTTTAGTATTTCTATACTATTGTACAAAAGTTCTAAGTAGCTTTGAGGATGAGTAAGGGGGATTTTGGTTAAGATTAAGAAATGTAACAATCTTTGAGTAATCAATGGAAGCACAAAAAAATCCTCGTCCTAATTTTTTCAATCCCATAGTATATGTTGCCCCTTTTTTTTTGTGGGGTACGGCAATGGTTGCTATGAAGGGTACTATATTGGAAACTACTCCGATATTTTTGGGAGCATTAAGAATTTTTCCTGCGGGTATTTTGGTTTTAATATTCGTGAGTCGGGGAAAAAGTTTACAACCCCAATCATGGAAAGCATGGGGCTGGATTGTATTGTTTGCTTTGGTGGACGGCGCTATGTTTCAGGGTTTTTTGGCGGAGGGATTATTGCGCACGGGGGCTGGCTTAGGCTCGGTTATGATTGATTCTCAGCCTTTGGCGGTGGCAATTTTATGCCGTTGGTTATTCAAGGATATGATTGGTTTTTGGGGTTGGTTAGGGTTAGGTGTGGGGATTATTGGTATTAGTTTGATTGGTTTGCCTGATGAGTGGATTGTTAATTTCTTTCAGGGTAATTGGGGGGAGTTTTATTTTAGTTGGGAAGGGCTTTTTAATAATGGGGAGTGGTTGATGTTGTTGGCTTCTTTGTCTATGGCATTAGGTACTGTTATGATTCCCTATATCTCCCGTCATGTGAATACGGTATTGGCTACGGGATGGCACATGATTATTGGGGGTTTGATGTTATTTTTCCTTAGTGGGGTGACGGAGACTAATCAGTGGGTAAATATTAGTTTGTCTGGTTGGTTGTCTATTGCTTATGCTGCTACGTTTGGCAGTGCGATCGCCTATGGTGTATTCTTTTATTTAGCATCAAAGGGTAATATTACCAGTTTAAGTGCGCTGACTTTTTTAACCCCTGTATTTGCCCTTAGTTTTGGTAATTTGGTATTAGGTGAACAACTTTCTTCGTTGCAATGGGGGGGAGTGTGTCTCACTTTAGTTAGTATTTATTTGATTAATCAGCGCAAAATGATTAATAATAAATGGCAAAATTTTAAGCTCAATTTTCCTTGGTTGAATATTCGAGAAAAGATAAATTAATGAGGTAGTGCTGAAAAAGTCTTTAGATTTAGTGTAGGTGTCAGGTAAAAAATTTTATATTTATACAAAAATACTTGACAAAAAAAAATATATTCGCCATAATAATATATGTGCTGATTGCGGGTATAGCTCAGTGGTAGAGCGTCACCTTGCCAAGGTGAATGTCGCGCGTTCGAATCGCGTTACCCGCTTAAATGATTAATGAAACTTAAAAGCCGAGATCGCTCTTGGCTTTTTTTGCTTCTATACGTAATGTATCATCATCCATGGTTTGCCAGTCTGGCTCTCCTACCTCTGCATAAAACTGTTGATCATAGGCTCTAGTCCTCACTACCACGGGCATAGGCACCGCATGGCCTAATACTAATGCCTGTTGTTTGGAGTCTAATTTTGCTAATACCGAGCGCAACCCACTTGCCCCAGAAACCCCTGTAAAGATAGCATCAATATCCTTCTCATCGTTCAATAAACAAGTAATCCTCGTACCTACTTGGGACATTACTTCATTATCTATACCCGAAGGACGTTGATCTACAACTAACAAGGTTACAAAGTATTTTCTCATCTCACGGGCGATCGTGCCAAAAATCGTTTGATGGACAATTTTAGAATCCAAAAAGCGGTGTGCCTCCTCAATGGTAATCACCAAAGGACGAGGTCTATCTGTGCTGTTTTTAGTTTGTAAAAAAGTTTCCGCCTTTTTTACATAAGCACGGTGAATCCTACGAGTAATCATATTCGTCACCAACATATAAGAAAGCATACTACCTTGAGAGCCAAATTCCACTACCACGTGTTTACCACCGTCAAGAAGGGCAAGGATTTCATTAATATAATTGTGAGGACATACCGACTTCATATACTTAAGGCTTTCCAACCTTTTCAACTTCCGTTGCAAAGCCATAATTGAGCCTTTATGCCCCTGTTTCTCATTACAAAATATTTCTATATCCTCATTAGTCATATTAATGAGTTTATAAATCCAATCTCTGCCCAACTCTCCAGCCAAGATATTGGCATTGTCCAAGCTAGCCTCCGACAAACCCAACTCCCGACTAATTAACCGTAAATCCTCAATCTCGATTTGGTCATAACTTAAAAATAAATCCCTCGAATTGGGTACTCCTCGGCGTTTGGTCGATTTTGGATCCAAAGTATAAATTTCTACTTCCTTAGGAAACAATTGCCGTAAACCCTTGACCATGTTTAACTGTTTACCCTCACTCACCGCTTCCCAACCATATTCCGAGTGCATATCAAACATTAAATTAACAGCGGCCTGTTTGCGAATAATGCCCGAAATAAGAAGCCTTGTTAAAAAAGATTTACCCGTACCTGATTTACCAAAAATACCATTGCTACGTTCTACAAAACGATCTAAATCAATACAGATAGGTACTTCCATATCGAGAGGTTTCCCGATCGCAAAGTTCCTTTTATGGGGATCATCTTCCCAACCAAATACCGAGCGAAAATCCTGCTCTGTGGATTCATATACCTGACTAAAATGGCTAGGAATGGTTTTAACGGGTAGTAATTTTAATTGACTTTCAAATTCACCAAAGGCATTTTTGAGGGTAATAGTATTGGGGCTATCTTCTTCGATGCTGTTATCAATGCTCAACATGAGCATGGGAGCAATTTCGATGGTGCCATAGGTGTCGCTTCCTGCCAATACTTCTCGCCAAAAATCATCTTCAGGATCGGGGGGATGGGTAAAAATTCTGGGGGTGGATGTGCCTAGGGAAACATCGGTGAGGAGACAGAAAAATTTTGACCTGCTTCCTTGCACTACTAAAAATTTACCTACTCGCATCTCTTCTACGGATATATCAGGATGTAAGCGCACTTCTAATCCTTCGCTTAATGATCCTTCAATAACTGATCCTAAAGGTTGATTCAACTGTCAAATTCTCCCAAAAGTCAATCTTAACCACTATATTAGCTTGTTATGAGTAAATCTGATCTTATTGTGTAACGGTTTTTATCTCGCAAAGAAGCGCAAATTCATAATTATTAAGAAGAAATCATGAGTAAGTCCAACCCCTGCTCAAAAATCTGGTCAATGGGTAACATTTGATGGTCAGAGGTCATCATTTTATGATCCTTGGTGGCTTTGATAGTTGCACCATTTTCCAACTCATATTCAAAAACCTCTTGTTCTCCTCTATCATGCCACTGGGCGATCGCCTGAGTATATACAAAACCATATTGATCTACACTGTAAACAGTACATTGGATATGCTCCTCCACAATTTTGCCAATGGGTAAAACCCCATATTCCACCGTCAAAATCTCCGTATCATAACTCAAACAATACTCCGCAAACTTAACCATCTGGTCAAATAAACTCTCCGCAATATCCTTGGAAACACCATTTTTCATGGAACCATCAATAAATTTTTCTTGGTGTTTTGCCATCTCCGATGCCTTTTTTTTACCCATCGCCCGACGCAACAAATCCGCCTCCCCAAGGGAATAACCCGCCAAATCCTGAGCCATTTTCATAATTTGCTCTTGATATACCAACACCGCATAGGTTTCTTTCAAAATGGGCTGTAATAGCTCATGCTCATAGGTAATCGCCTCTCTACCATGCTTACGATTGATAAAAATAGGGATTAAACCAGCATCAAGGGGACCGGGGCGATAAAGTGCCAAAATAGAAGAAATATCCTCAATACCAGACGGTTTTAAATCCCTAACAATTTGTTTCATGCCATCGGATTCCAGCTGAAATATTCCTTGTAAGTCTCCCCTTTCCAAAAGGTTATGGGTGAGGGCGACATCTTTGGGTAACTTTTTACTCGTACCCTTTTCCAAAATTTGTAAAGCCTTTCTTTCCCCCAAAGGCAAGTCATCTACATCTATGTCAATATTACGATTGAGCTTAATTAGTTCCGCTGTTTTTTGGATTGTGGTTAGGTTTCTCAGACCCAAAAAGTCCATTTTCAGCAGTCCCAATGACTCTAAATCTTCCATGAAATATTGAGTAATTACTGAGCCTTCGTTGTTTTTTTGCAAAGGTACAATTTCGTCTAAAGGTTCACTGGAAATAACTACCCCCGCTGCATGGACACCAAACGTTTTATTCATGCCCTCGATGCGCATAGCCATATCTAACCATTTTTTTACCCGTGGCTCGTTATCATATCTTTCTTTGAACTCGGGGGTGGGAGTATCATCGGATACCATCACCTTTAATTTCGCTGGTTTTCCACGGGATACGGGAATCATTTTTGCCATTTCATCGGCTTCGGCGTAGGGTACATCCAAAACCCTGGCTACGTCCTTTAAAACAGCCTTAGAGGTCATTCTGTTGAAGGTAATAATTTGGGCAACTTTATCTTCTCCGTATTTGGCTGTAACATAGCGAATCATTTGATCCCTTCTATCAATACAAAAGTCGGTATCAATATCAGGCATGGATTTACGTTCTGGGTTCAAAAAACGCTCGAATAATAAGCCATGGTGAACAGGGTCAATGTTTGTAATACCAAGGGCGTAGGCTACCAGTGAACCAGCGGCGGAACCGCGCCCCGGGCCCACGGGAATGTCGTTGTCTCTGGCATATTTGATATAGTCCCACACGACGAGGAAATAGGTGCAAAAACCCATGGTTTCCATCATGCGCAGTTCATATTCTAGTCTTTCTTTGTAAACTGGACTAATTTCGCTTTTTTGCCGACAGTTGAATCTATCCATCAATCCATCCCAGGTGACAGCCTCGAGGTAGCTTTCGGGGGTGTGTCCGCTAGGAATGTCAAAGTTGGGAATTCTTGGCTCTCCGAGGACGTTGTAGGGTTTTATTTTATCGGCTATTTCGAGGGTATTGGCGATCGCCCTTTCTACAATTTCAGGTTCAAGATGATCCCTAAATAGCAGTTTCATTTCTGCTTCTGATTTGAGGTATTCTGTGCCTGAATAACGGAGTCTTTTTTCTTGGTCGATACTTTTCTTGGTATTAATACAAAGGAGGGCATCATGGGCTTCTACGTCATAGCAGGAGAGAAAATGGGAGTCGTTGGTGGCGATAATTTTGATGTCTAATTCTTGACTAATTTTCGCCAATTCTACGTTAACGATACGGTCTTCTTTTGATCCGTGATCTTGAATTTCGAGGTAAAAATCATCTTTAAATACTCTTTTGTACCATTTGGCTACCTCTCTGGCTCTTTTATAGTCTCCTTTAAGGATAGCTTGGGGCATTTCTCCCCCTAAACAGGCACTGGTGACGATTAAGCCTTCGTGGTATTGCTCTAATAATTCTTTGTTGATACAGGGACGAGAAAATATGCCTTTACCTTGCATCCCTTGAAGGTGGGAGATGGTGGTAAGTTTGACAAGGTTTTTGTATCCTTGTTTGTCTTTGGCGAGGACGATTTGATGAAATTTTTTGATGCCTTTGTGGTATTGGGTTATGTCGTCGTTGATGACGTACATTTCGTTACCAATGATGGGTTTGATGGGTTTATTAAGGCAGTTTTTGATCAGTTGAATGGCACCATACATGACTCCATGATCGGTAATGGCTATCGCAGGCATCTCTAATTCTACTGCTTTTTCTACGAGGGAAGGAATCTGGGATGCACCATCTAGTAAGCTATAGTCGGTGTGTATGTGTAAGCCAACAAAGGACATTTCATCAAGGGGAATAGGGAACAGGGAATGGGGAATGGTTCAAGAATTAATAACCAATAGATACAGTATAAGGAATTGTTTTGAGGATGGCATTTTCTGATGGGTTTGCTCAAATTTGCTAATTTTCTATTTCTATTTTTTCTGGAGAGAGATGTTGATGTCTAGTTGACTGGTGTTGGGGCTATTACTAGAGCTAGTAATGGCAATTCCTTTGAGGGCATTAATAATTGGTTGGCTCTCAGGGGGGGCATCTTCAAAAAATTCGGGGGCAAATTCATTGAGAATATTAACTGTTTTTTCTATGTCAAAAAAGACGTAACCAAAGTTATCTTGGGGGAGAGTTTGGGTGGTGAGGGTAAAATTTTCATTGCTTTGTAATGATGTATTACTATTAGTAATAGTATTAATATTTTCCTCTTGACTTAAGTTTACAAATAAGAGGTTATCTTCTAGCCAACCGTAAGATAATAGTTGTCCTTCTATGGTAGTCCATTTAGTAGATGAAACACCATTATTTTCCTCTTTTTCTATCCGTATAAATTGATCTGAACCTGTTAATCTTTCTATTTGGTTGAGGGTGTTTTCTGCTAAAGTGCGATCGCCCGTTTCCATCAAAAATAGACCTTTCATGCCAGTATCAGCAAAGGAATTATTTTCATCAACGGATAAGCCAAAGGCAAATTCTCCGTCTAACCAAGCAAAAATATCGTCCTGTAAATTGAGATTTAAGGCATTTCCAGTAAAAGATTCTAGTAACACAATAAACTGATCTAATTCAGGTATTAATTGACGATTTACCTCTACTTGTTCCCAAATAGTTTTTAAAGCTACACCATCTATCATAAAAATAACATCATCAGAAATTTTATTGATTAATTTATGGGTAGTAGTACTACTAATTTCTGAATATAAAGGATTTGATAAATTAACAATAGTACTAAGATTAATACCATGATCTTGAATATCAAAAGTAGTCACAGCAGTTTCAATCATCGGAATTTCTGCTGTACCGGGTAAATCAAAAGATTCTGTAATAATATCGCCGATGAAATAATTATAATCAGTAATATATGTCTGAAATAAAGGATTTTTTTGATTCAGTTTTTCCCTAGTTGTCTCATGGGCTTCTTTCACCGAAACAATAGAATCAGCCCCCCGATAAGTATCTATAAATTGTTCTATCACCGTTTGGGCATCACCCATGACGGCTTGATTATCAAAGAAACTAAACCACACACCTTCAGGGTTTTCGGTGGAAGTAACTTGATAAACTGTAATATTTTGATATTCACTTTCTATTACTTCGGTGTCAGGATTCTCTTTAATTTTGTTTAAAAAATTCCTTGCTTTTAATTTATTTTTTACCCCGGCAATTACTCCAACATTAGGTTCAGAAGTATCATCAATATTAGGAAGAAAAGCCATCATCAAATTTCCTAACCAAGGCTCAATATCTTCTTGGTAATTAACCTCAATATTTTCCGAGCCTAATTCATTTTGCCATTGTTGCCAATTTTCTTCAACGGATTCCCTTGCTCCAAAAGTGTCAAATTGTTCTAATTCTTGCCAGTCATTTATATCTGTGGAAATAAAACCAGTGGCAACGGCATCGGCGGGAATGATTTGTGAGCCTTGTAAGGGGGTTAATTCTTCTCCTAATAATAATCTACGACCAAAATAGTATCCTAATCCTGCGGCTACTATTACTATTAGGGAAACCCCAAAACAACCAATTCCTAGTTTATTTTTTTTCTGTGCGCTCATTACTTTTAGCCCATTTTATTAATGATTTTATCAAGGTTTTTTAGATACAGACCTAAAAACTTAGAATAGTTTTACATTTGTCCATCACCTACGACGATTTGTTTGAGGGTGGTAAAGGTTTCTAGGCTGATTAATCCTCGGCGATGCCCTTTTTGATTGGATACCCCCAAAAATACTGAGTTGCTTCCCTGTAAATAGCGATAAAAACGGGGGGATGAGTTGATATACACTAGGGCGCTATCGGCTTCCATGGCAAAGGTGCGCCCTTCTTGATAGGAATCCGTAACTAGACAGTTGGCATGACCACTGCTATATTCGTTGATATAGGAGATCGCACTTTGTAGATCATCTGTACGCCTAAAGGCGATGGTTTTAGTCAAAAAAGGTTCATGCCATGAAGACTCTTTGGCAGGAATTAGATAATCAGGAAACTCCTGCACTAAGGCATCATCCCCTTTTAAAACAAAGTCATTTTCCTGAAGATAGTTAAATAAACGAGTAATAGAAGTGGACTTTTGTTGACTATTAATCAAAACCTTTTCGATGGCATTAACAGGATCTGGTAAACTACCATGACTATCCACAATAACAGATTTAACTATATCAAGATCACTAGATAAAGACCAGTATAAATAACAATTACCCATGGCCGACTTCAACACTGGGGCAGTAGCCATTTCCGTTACCTGTTGAATTAAACTAGGGCGCCCGTAAGGGATAATTAAATTTAAATATTGATCCTGAGTGATCAAATCTTGGATAGAATAACCTTGTTCAGAGGGTAAAAATTCAATACAACTAGGGGGAAAATCTGCTTCCTCTAGGGCTACTTGCAGTATTTGGGAAATAATAGTGTTAGTATTGCTCGATTCACTACCGCCCCTCAAAATTAAACTGTTACCCGTTTTGATGGTTAATCCTGCGGCGATAATAGCCAAATCTGGTAAAGCCTCATACACCATGGCAATTACCCCAAGGGGCATCAACTGGGAATAATTTTGACAATAGGTTACTTGGTAGGGGGCATTGATTACTTTTTGAAAAGGATCAGGTAATTCTGCTAAAGTTTTTAATATCTCTACGGCTGCTTCTAGTCTTTGGGGTGTTAATTTTAGCCAATCCAAAATTAAATCGGGCACAGACATTTCCCGACTAATTTCTAAATCGAGGGTGTTTGCCTGAAGAATATCATCAAAACAATCTTCTAGTTTACTTGCCATTAATGATACCGCTAAGGAACGCTCTATCCCTTTTATCTTACTCATTTCGAGAAATGCTTGATGGGCTTTTTTTACCCTTTTATCGATGGATTCTGTCATAGAATTTGCGGTTATAACCTGAACAATTTTAATATCTGTATGGCAACAGAAGAATTATCAATACAGAGGAGATAATCATAATACTTCCCACTAGCCAAGGAATAGGATTCACTAATGAAAAGACTAATAATATAGAAATCATACCAATGGTAAACCATAGCAGGAAAAATAAGTAGTTTTTTGAGATTTCCTGACGGTGTAATACCCATTTTTTGCCATTCCAAGACCATTTTTTTTTGTATGGTGATAGATTAACCACAGGTTTTAAATACTGATGTTCTTCATCGGTGACAAATATTTGTTGACATTTGTGACAACCCAAGGCTTCGGTTAGGGTGATTGGTTGTAGTCTTCCCTCTTGACGACAAGGGCAGGGATATTCACATTTTAGGTCTATTGGCTGATCTTTAAACACTCAAGCCCCTCTTTGTTTTTGCTCTTTATTTATTTTTTTTGTTTATTTTAATTCAGAATTTGGTCTGATGATTTACTTCGACAACAAGACACTATAATATCTATCTTAAAAGTAATTTTTTAAGAGCGATCGCCCATGACCGATTTTTTTCAATTTGAAGCGGATTTTGTAGAGTCTCTCCGTTGTATTCCCCTAGCCGTAAGACTAAAATTAGACACCTGCGGAGTAAAATTAAAACTTAATCATTGGCATCAATTTACGTTAGAAGAAAGAGAAATATTAGTTAAAAAACCTTGTGTAACTTCCCTTGAAGCTGAAGATTATGCTACTTTTTTGCAAGAATTAGTACATAAACAAACGGGAAAATATGCAAAGACTTTAGAAATTGAGTCTAATCCATCATGGCAGCAAAAAGGGAAAATACCACTACAAATCATTGAAAAAGCCCAAGAATTTGATATTAAATTAAGTATTAATCAATGGCAAAATTTAACAGATTTACAAAGATTTGCTCTAATTAAATTAAGTCGCCCCAGCCACGAAAATAATAACTTTCTCCCCGCCCTCAAGGAATTTGATTTAATTTAGGTTTATGAGAAGACGAAAAAAGTCCACTCCCCATTGCCTATTCCCCATTCCCCACCCCGACTAACAATATATTCATCAAACTGAGGTACAATAGTAAGATTGCAGACCAAATAAAACTCGTTTATGGTAGAAAAAAAACCAATTAAAGTAATAAGTGATAATCGTCAAGCCAGATACCTATATGAGATTTTAGACACCTATGAAGCAGGAATCCAGTTAGGCGGTACGGAAGTAAAATCCGTCAGGGCTGGAAAGGTGAATTTGAGAGATGGATATTGTTTGATTCGTAATGGGGAAGCATGGTTGATGAATGTTCACATCGCCCCCCACCAAACCGCAGGGCAGTATTTTAACCATGAGCCGAAGCGCGATCGCAAATTACTGTTACACAAAAAAGAAATCAGTAAATTAATCGGCTTATTAGAGCAAAAAGGATTAAGTTTAGTTCCCCTAAAAATGTACATCAAAGGAGATTGGATTAAAATTAATCTTGGTTTAGGTAAAGGTAAGAAACTCCATGATAAACGGGAAACCATTAAACGCCGTGACGATGAGCGACAAATGGCGAGAGTAATGAAACAGTATTAAAAATTGACAATTGACAATGGACAATTGACAATGAATTATACTTAAAGCTTTACTTTGAGTCATAAATAATGAGTTAATTTCTTAATCCAAAAGACTAACTATTCATTATCAATTATCAATTATTAATTATCAATTACTATCCATGGCTTCCATTTCCCAATTACACAAACAGCTTATCAATAAAGAACGTTCAGCGGTAGAAATTACCAAAGAATATCTCCATACCATCGAAAAATTAGAACCCCAAATTAAAAGCTATCTCCACATCACCAAGGATTTAGCCCTAGAGAGCGCCCAAAAAGTGGATCAAAAAATTGCTAGGGGAGAGGAAATTGGAACCCTTGAAGGTATCCCCATCGCCGTTAAAGATAATATGTCCACTAAAGGGATTCCCACCACCTGCGGTTCAAAAATTCTCGAAGGTTTTACCCCTAGCTATGAATCCACCGTTACCCAAAAACTCCATGACCAAGGGGCGGTAATTTTAGGTAAAACTAACTTAGATGAGTTTGCCATGGGAAGTTCTACGGAAAATTCTGGTTATCAAGTAACCGCTAACCCTTGGGATACCACCCGAGTGCCTGGCGGTTCTTCTGGAGGCTCTGCGGCCGCCGTGGCTGCCGATGAATGTGTGGTTTCCTTGGGATCTGATACTGGGGGATCTATCCGTCAACCTGCCTCACTGTGTGGGGTTGTGGGGTTAAAACCTACCTATGGTTTGGTGTCTCGTTTTGGTTTAGTGGCCTATGCTTCGTCCTTAGATCAAATTGGGCCTTTTGCTCACACTGTCGAGGATGCAGCTGTTATGTTAAAGGCGATCGCCGGTTACGACTCTAAAGACTCCACTAGCTTAAAAGTCGAAATCCCTGACTATACAACATCCTTTACCACCGACTTAAAAGGCTTGAAAGTGGGCATCATCCGAGAAACCTTTGGAGATGGATTAGATGGAGTAGTGGCAGAAGCCGTTAACCAAGGCATCAAAGAATTAGAAAAACTAGGCGCCCAAGTAAAAGAAATTTCTTGCCCCCGTTTCCGCTATGGTTTGCCAGTTTACTACATCATCGCCCCCAGTGAAGCCTCCGCCAACCTCGCCCGTTACGATGCTGTGAAATACGGTGTTAGAAGTCAAGCCGATAACCTCATGGATATGTACACTCAAACTAGGGCGCAAGGTTTTGGTAAGGAAGTAAAACGCCGTATTATGTTAGGTACTTATGCCCTTTCTGCAGGTTACTATGACGCTTATTATCTCAAGGCACAAAAAGTGAGAACTTTAATCAAACAAGACTTTGACAACGCTTTTGCCGATGTAGATGTATTAATTTCCCCTACCTCCCCCACTACTGCTTTTAAAGCAGGAGAAAAAACCGATGATCCCCTTACCATGTATTTATCGGATTTAATGACTATCCCTGTTAACCTCGCAGGTTTACCCGGTATGAGTATCCCTTGTGGTTTTGATGGTCAAAATTTACCCATCGGGATGCAGTTAATCGGTAACGTCTTACGGGAAGATATTTTGTTCAAAGTAGGCTACGCCTTCCAACAAGCCACCGACTGGCACACCAAATCCCCAAATTTGGGTTAATAGCCCGTAAAACATCCCCCAATTCTGGGGGACTTGTCAATTTGAGAAATGTAGTATTATTTTTTGAGATAGATGTTAATGTCTATTTTTTGCCCTAACAATTATTCACCATTGCCCGTTCCCCATTCCCTATTCCCCATTACTCAGTTGACCCTTAAACGGTAATTAGGTTATGGTAAAAAGAAAAATATTAAGATAGAAAATACATATAAAATGGACGGATTAACCTTTTTCCAAAATAGTGCTGGTAAATGGCGATCGCAACGTACCACCCATCACTTACCCTTCCGCCGTGCCGAAAGTGGTGGCTCAGAAATTAGGGTTGAAAGCCTCGACAAAAATAACCCTAAAATCAAAGAAATATGCGAAATGCACAAATTTGATCCTGAAAACTCCGTAGGAGGTTCCTATGTTGCTTGGGATGGCTCTATGGCGTGGGATAAAGAAAATGAAAGCCACAAAGGAGAAACCGTTTTTGCCCTTATTCCTGAGCCTAATAACCCCCGTGAAGGAAAACTATTAAGAGAGAGAGGATACGCCGAAATCGTACCCGTAGCAGGGGAATATTACCTTGATCATGATGATGCCCTCGTTTTAACCACCGAATATGAAACCATGACAATCCATGAGCGTTTTTGGTTTGTTAGCGATGATGTTCGTTTGCGTACCAGCACAGTGCAAAGATTTGGAGGTTTTAACACCGCTACTTTTTGTATTGAAGTAAGGGAAAAATCTGAAGACGACAAAACCACTCAACCTAATCTTGATTCCTTATTAGACTCCCCCGCCATTACTGGCTGGTAATACTAAAAAAAAGAGTTTTATTCCCTCCTTATTAAGGGGGGTTATGGGGAATCAAATCTTTACAATTCCCTACAAAAATTATATAAAAAAAGGCTGTTTCTATTATTAATAAAACATTTTAAAAAATGAGTAATTCCACAGATGTAAAAGCCCTTGCTAAATTAATGGCTGGTGATTTTAGTAACGAAGCACAAGCCATAGAAAATCCTCCCTTCTTTGCCCATATTCGGGTATGTATGCGTCCTTTACCCCATTCTCTTTTTGGAGAGGTAAGTTTTTTCCTCGAACAAGCCTACGATTTTTTACTCTCTCAACCCTACCGCTTAAGGGTATTTACCATCAAAGCAGTGGGTGATCATCTTGAGTTGGAACACTATAAACTCAAAGAAGAAAAAGAATTTTATGGAGCTTCTCGCAACCCCGAAAAACTAAAAGGATTAACCCTTGAGCATCTGGACAAAATGGATGGTTGTGATATGATTGCCCACTGGACAGGAACCCATTTTAAAGGTCAAGTCAAACCGGGTAAGGCTTGTATTGTGGAACGTAAGGGCAAAAAATCTTATCTTGATAATAGCTTTGAAATCGATGACAATAAGCTGATCAGTTTTGACCGTGGTAGAGACTTAGAAACTGATGAGTTGTTATGGGGTTCGGTGGCAGGACCTTTTCATTTTAGCCCAACCCAACGCTTTACCGATGAACTATAACCTCCAAAATATTCTCAACTCTCATCTCGAGTATCATTAGAAAACCTAATGCCTAAGAGCTAATACATAACACCTGCCTTATAGTTCGGAAACCCGTACAATAAAACCCATTGCTATGGTACGCTGATTTCGGTTAAATTAGCACTCGTAAGGTGAGAGTGCTAAAAGCATTTTCTCCGAGCGATTAAAAAAATTAACTATAGAGAAATAAGGAGAAAACCATAGATGGCTGCAATTACCATTAATGTATCAACTGTTAAGCCTTTGGGCGATCGCGTTTTCGTCAAAGTAAGTGAAGCTGAAGAAAAAACTGCTGGTGGTATCTACCTACCTGACAATGCCAAAGAAAAACCCCAAATTGGTGAAGTTGTCACCGTGGGTGATGGCAAAGTAAACGACCAAGGTACTCGTACCGCTGTGGAAGTAAAAGTAGGTGATAAAGTGCTTTATTCCAAATATGCAGGTACCGACATCAAACTTGGTAGTGATGATTATGTCTTACTCTCCGAAAAAGACATCCTCGCTGTAGTTTCCTAATTTTATATTGAAACCCCTGAAGGTAGCTCAAATTTATTGAGTAAATCAAAACCTTTCAACCCATCAAATTATTTCAACTTTTACAGTAAATAAGAAAAAATAACTATGTCCAAGTCTATCATTTATAACGAAGAAGCTCGTCGCGCCCTAGAGCGTGGTATTGATTTATTAGCTGAAGCCGTTGCCGTTACCTTAGGCCCTAAAGGTCGTAACGTAGTATTAGAAAAGAAATTTGGTGCGCCTCAAATCGTTAACGATGGTGTAACCATTGCCAAAGAAATCGAATTAGAAGATCACATCGAAAATACTGGGGTTGCTTTGATTCGTCAGGCGGCTTCCAAAACCAATGATGTGGCTGGAGACGGTACTACTACCGCTACTGTACTCGCCCACGCCATCGTTAAAGAAGGTTTACGTAACGTTGCCGCTGGGGCAAACCCCATCGCCCTCAAACGTGGTATTGACAAAGCGACTGAGCATTTAGTAGAAAAAATCGCTGCCCATGCCAGAAAAATTGAAGATAGCAAGGCGATCGCCCAAGTAGGTGCTATCTCTGCGGGTAATGATACCGAAGTCGGTGAAATGATTGCCCAAGCCATGGATAAAGTCGGTAAAGAAGGCGTTATCTCCCTCGAAGAAGGTAAGTCCATGGAAACTGAACTCGAAATTACCGAAGGTATGCGTTTCGAGAAAGGTTATATTTCCCCTTACTTCGTAACCGATGCCGAGCGCATGGAAGCAGTATTTGAAGAGCCTTACATTCTCATCACCGATAAAAAAATCACCTTAGTCCAAGACTTAGTTCCCGTTTTAGAACAAGTTGCCCGTCAAGGTAAGCCCTTAATCATCATCGCTGAGGACATCGAGAAAGAAGCCCTCGCCACCTTAGTAGTTAACCGCATCCGTGGTGTACTAAACGTGGCAGCAGTAAAAGCTCCTGGTTTTGGCGATCGCCGTAAGCAAATGCTTGAAGATCTCGCCATCCTAACTGGTGGAAAAATGATCAGCGAAGACGCAGGATTAAAATTAGATACTACCACCGTAGATCAACTTGGTACTGCTCGTCGTATGACCATCACCAAAGATACTACCACCATCGTTGCTGAAGGTAACGAAAAAGAAGTTAAAACCCGTTGTGATCAAATTCGTCGTCAAATTGAAGAATCTGATTCTTCCTACGACAAAGAAAAATTACAAGAGCGCCTCGCAAAATTAAGCGGTGGTGTAGCGGTAATCAAAGTAGGTGCGGCTACCGAAACCGAAATGAAAGATCGTAAGCTCCGCTTAGAAGATGCCATCAACGCCACCAAAGCGGCCGTAGAAGAAGGTATCGTCCCTGGTGGTGGAACTACCCTCGCTCACCTCGCTCCTGAATTGGAAGAATGGGCAAAAGATAACTTAACCGCTGAGCAGTTGACTGGTGCTTTAATCGTTGCCCGTGCTTTAACCGCACCCCTAAAACGTATCGCCGAAAATGCTGGTCAAAACGGTGCGGTAGTAGCTGAAAGGGTTAAGGAAAAAGACTTTAACACTGGCTATGATGCTGCTAACAACGAGTATGTTGATATGTTTGATGCCGGTATCGTTGACCCTGCCAAAGTAACTCGCTCTGGTATTCAAAACGCCGCTTCCATCGCTGGAATGGTATTAACCACCGAGTGTATCATCGTTGACAAACCTGAAAAGGATAAAGGTGCGGCCCCTGCTGGTGGCGGAGACTTCGACTACTAAGTTGAAACTTTATAAATAACTTTGGGGTGGGCAATATGTCCACCCTTTTTTTTGTTAAAATTAATCCTCATCTCCAATCTTTTTCAAATGCTATGGCTTCTATTCCCACTGAAATTAGTAATCGAGTTCAACAGTTAAAAGTTAAATTGCAAGAAGCAAGTTATGCTTATTATGTGTTGGATAATCCTATTATGGAAGATTCAGTTTATGATCAACTTTATCGGGAATTACAAACCCTAGAAATAGATTATCCCCAATTAATTACTATAGATAGTCCCACTCAAAGAATAGGAGATAAATTAGATGGTCAGTTTAATTCTGTTAAGCATAATATTCCTCTTTATAGTTTGGATAATGCTTTTAACTTCGAGGAGTTAAAACAGTGGGAAAATAGATGGCAAAAACAGTTATCTGAAACCGTTGATTTTGATTATATTTGTGAGCTAAAAATAGATGGCAGTGCGATCGCCCTTACCTATGAAAATGGAGTATTAACTAGGGGGTTAACAAGGGGAGATGGCATTACAGGGGAAGACATTACCCATAATTTACGCACCATTCGATCCATTCCCTTAAGGTTAAATTTAGATAATCCACCCCACATATTAGAAGTAAGGGGAGAAGCCCTACTACCCCTTAAAGAATTTGAAAGAATCAATCAAGAAAGGGATAAAAACCAAGAAAATTTATTTGCCAATCCTCGCAATGCCACCGCAGGAACATTAAGACAATTAGATCCTAATATTGTTAGTCAAAGAAAACTACAATTTTTTGCTTATAATTTACATATAAATAGCGAAAATATTTCTATTAATAGTCAAAAAGAATCACTAGATTTTTTACAACAAAATGGCTTTTTAGTCAATCCTAATCATCAAGTTTGTTCAACTTTAGAAGACGTAATTAATTATTGCAATTACTGGGAAAATAATCGTCAACAATTACCCTATATGACTGATGGTATTGTTATTAAAATAAACTCCCTAAATCTTCAAAATCAACTCGGTTTTACTCAAAAATTCCCCCGATGGGCGATCGCCCTTAAATACCCTGCCGACGAAACCCCCACCATGGTTGAAAAAATCACCGTCAACGTAGGACGCACTGGGGCAGTGACTCCCATGGCAATAATGAAACCCGTGCTATTAGCAGGAACAACCGTTCAAAGAGCCACTTTACATAACTACGACTTTTTGCAACAATTAGACATTAGAGTGGGAGATACCGTGGTAATTCGCAAAGCAGGGGAAATAATCCCCGAAGTCGTCAGAGTTATTCCCGAATTACGCCCCGAAAATACTCAACCCTTCGAGTTTCCCACCCATTGCCCCGAATGTGCTTCAGAATTAGTACGCCCAGAAAACGAAGCCGTTACCCGTTGCCTAAACAACTCCTGCCCTGCTATTTTGCGGGGTAGCCTAATCCATTGGGCATCCCGTGGCGCCATGGACATTCGAGGGTTAGGAGAAAAAGTAGTCGCTTTGTTAATGGAACATAAATTAATTAAATCCATTGCCGATATATACGAATTAAAAGCCTTTCAAATTGCCGAATTAGAGCGGATGGGCGAAAAGTCTGCCCAAAATTTAATCATGGGTATTGAAGATAGTAAAAAACAACCTTTTGCCAAAGTTTTATACGGTTTAGGAATCCGTTATGTAGGTGCTGTAAATGCTCAAATTTTAGCGGATAATTTTCCAGATATAGACAGTTTAGCCAATGCCAGTATTATGGATTTGGAAGCAATCAATGGCATAGGAAAAGAAATTGCTAATTCTGTAGTGGAATGGTTTAGCATCGAACAAAATAAACAACTAATTAATCTTTTAAAAGGTCACAATCTCACATTACAAAACCAAAATAGTGATACTCAAAAAGATGAAAAACAACTAATACTAGAAGGGAAAGTATTTGTGATTACAGGAACATTAAACCAATTAACCAGAAATGAAGCGAAAGATTTAATTCAAAAATATGGAGGAAAAGTAACAGGCTCGGTAAGTAGTAAAACAGACTATTTATTGGCAGGAGAAAAAGCAGGTTCAAAGTTAACTAAAGCTCAAGAATTAGGCATTAAAATTATTTCTGAATCAGAATTATTAACCATAATTAATTAAGATAAATATTAAATATTTAGGAGTTCAAAATGATAGTTATAAATATAAATACAAGCTCTTCTCTTGTCAAATGAGACTAGGACAATTATACGATCTATATGCTATTGAAAAAGTTAATTTTTTCCCAACCACTTCCATAAGAAGTGTTTTTCTCCCTTTGCCCTAATCTTTTTTACTTCTTGGGCAAAATAATATTTTTCCTTGTCTGATAATCCTCCTCTAATGATATAGGAACTATGCCAGAGCAAAACAGAGGTTAAAAAACCAATGGAAAAAGTAACCGCCAAAGTACCGAGGGGATTAAATTCCATTCCTGCCCTAACCGCTGACCATGTACAATGTTCTTGACAAAGGGAAAAAGTTTCTCTAAATTGCCACAAGCCCCAAGGCATCAGGGTTAACCAGGATAAAAGCACTAGTAGCCATCGGCCATATATTCTGCTCAGGTGCAATCTTTCAATGTCATCGTCTTCAATTATAGATTCTTCTTGATTTTCGTTCATTTTCCTTTGGTTAACAAATCTTGGTTAAAACTTAAACTATTCATTACCTTCCATTAACTTTCATACCCTAGCATAGGTGGTAATTCGATGTATCCTAGCAAACATTGGCTATCACAACTTATGTTAATTACTTCTCCATCCAAACATCATTTAAGCACTAAAATTCAATCTAGTGAAAGAAGATTACATTTTTATGGCAAGGGTGAAGAAATCCCCCTTTTAGAACAAGGAATTTGGAGCATTAGTAGTGGTTTTGTACAATTAGTTGGGGTGAATAATCAGGGGGATGAAACTTGGCTAGGATGGGCTTCTCAGGGTCATTTTTTTGGTTTATGGTTAACTTCTTTAGATTCTTTTAAAGCAAGGGCTTTGTCGGATGTATATTTGCAGTGGTATAGTTTGCAAGAAATTGAAAAATCACCCCAAATTGCTCAGACTGTTTTAGCTCAAACAGTAGTCAGAGTTAAGCAAACTGAACAGTTATTGGCGATCGCAGGATTAAAGAGAGTTGAGGAGAAACTGATTGAATTATTACGTTTGTTATCTAACTGTATCGGTGAAAATCTTAATGATGATTATACCCGTTTAACAGTGCGTTTTACCCATCAAAATTTAGCCAGTGCGATCGGGACTACACGGGTAACAGTAACCCGTTTATTAGGAGATTTGCAAAAAGATGGTTTAATTTCCTTTGACAAAAGTCGTCATATTATTGTTAAAAAATGATGCTCTATGGTTTATTCCCCATTCCTCCATCTAAATCATCAAATCGAAATTGAGTTTGATTATAGACGAGGTTAAAAAAGTTTTTGATAGTAGGAATTTCTAACCTATCCCGAGTAGTAACCAAAACCACGTCTCTGGTGAGGGGTAAGCCCGAATTTAGGGCGATGGATACCACCTCTAGGGTAGGATCTAAAACGGCTTCTTGGAGAGCAGATTGGGGTAACAGAGCGATTAAATTGCCCTGACGAATCACCCCCCGAAAAGCGTCTAGGGTGTTTAATTCCATGGCAACGCTTAACTCAAAACCATGACTAGCGAATAAATCTTGGACAATGCGCTGCATTCCGTAGCCGTCTTTGAAAATAACTTGGGGAAAACCGACTAAGTCTTTGATGGTCAGAGTTTGGTAGGAGGCAAGGGGATGATCTTTTGCCACTAAAACCTGTATTACTTCTTCATATAGAGGTCTTACAAACATTTCCCCCGTAGCAGTCAAATATTTGTTATTCATGACCACAGCAACGTCCACAAGTCCATCTCGTAAAACTTTTAAGGCGCGATCGCTCCCTAAAGCTGTTACCCTTAATTGTACTTGGGGAAACGTACTACAAAATTGTTGCAAAATAGGGGGCAAAAAATAGGCACACACCGAGTGAATCGCCGCCACACATAGCTCTGGTTGTTCCCCCTGCAAAAGTTCCTTCATTTTTTCCTCAACCTTTTCCCACTCCTGACAAATACGCCTTGCGTGGGGTAATAGTCGCTCTCCTCCCACCGTTAACTTTGCCTGGGCGTGACGATGAAATAAAGAAGTGCCTAAATGAGCTTCTAAGGCTTGAACTTGACGGCTTACCGTGGACTGGGTAACACCACACTTTTTGGCTGCTTGTCCAAAACTCCCTGTATCATTCACCGCTAAAAATGCCTTAATTTGCTCAATTCTCATTAATTTACCAATCCTCTACCTCGGGTGTTACATCCATTAATACCGTACGATTAGATAACCTTTTCAATCTGTAACAATTCATACTATATTTATGGAATATCTCTGGGTTTGAAAAACCGAGATTAATGAAGGTATAATTCACAACTTCCCAGAAAAGGTGATAATTAACCTACCACGACTTTTAAGTAACTATTATGTATTGAAATCTTAGTGATTTTACTATAGCATTACCTAGGAGTAGTTTTTCCTCTTGTTTTGATGGTTTACGGTTGGTCAAAAAAACTCTATTTTTTATCAAAAAATTATCAATAAAATTTAATATCTAACTTTTAGAATTTATATCATGGCACAGCGTTATGTAAGGGTTAAAACCAAAAAAGGACAAACATATTATGGCAAATTACAACTTGACCGTAGTGTGTTAGTTTTAGATGCGCCACCATGGCTAGATGGCGGTGAAACGGATTTGGTTTTGGAAGTGGACGAATATCTCTTACTTGCGCCCTGTGCGCCTTCTAAGATTATTGCGGTGGGTAAAAACTATGCTTCCCATGCAGCGGAAATGGGTTCAGAAGTACCCAAAGAGCCTCTTATTTTCTTAAAACCTCCTTCTTCTATCATTGCCCACGAACAAATTATTTATTATCCCAAACAGTCTCAAAGGGTTGATTTTGAAGGGGAATTGGCAGTTATAATAGGCGATCGCACTAAAAACTGCACCCTAGAAGAAGCTACAACCAAAATATGGGGTTACACCATCGCTAACGACGTTACCGCCAGAGATTTACAGAAAAAAGATGGACAATGGACAAGGGCGAAAGGATTTGATACATTTTGCCCCCTAGGCCCTTGGATTGTCAGAGAATTAACCTCAGGAGCAAAACTCGAAACCATCATCAACGAAGAAGAAAAACCAAAACAATCTGCATTACTAGAAGACATGGTATTTTCTCCCGCCGAAATAGTCGCCTATGTCTCCCAAATTATGACCCTTTTACCTGGGGATGTCATCTTAACAGGTACTCCCGAAGGTATCGCCCCCATGCAGATAGGAGACACCGTCAGTATAGAAATTGAAAGCATTGGGGTATTAACTAACACCATTGAAGCCATACCCGACTAAAAAGGCACTTGAGAATAAGCCGCTTCAGAAATACCGGGTAACTCTGCATATTTACCAGTGGCAGATTGATAAATACTATAGCCACAGGCGGCTAAAGTACCCAAGAAAATAACGTTATAGAGGGTTTCAATAAATAATCCCCCTATGCCCCCAGCGAGTATGCCAATAATTAGATTTACTAAGATTAACAAAATATCAATGAGAATAGCCTGCATGGCATTGTATCGAAGGAAATGGCTAAACTTAGAATTCCTAATGACAAAAGAAAATAAAGCGATAAAAATAATAAAGCGAGCAAATGGAATGATGCTATAAAGATAAATTAGAGGGATTAACGGGATCGTTATTAATTGCAGAATGGGAAATTGATTGAACAAAAACCCCCCAAATTCTAAAACATAATAAAGGGGTATGAGATAGACTAAAGAAGCAAATAGTCTATCCTTCCAATCATTTGAGCCTAGGCGAGTCATAAAGTTAATAGTTTATTTTTTTATTTCACTTATTCGATATTAACAAGATGAAACCCCATCTGACATTGATATACTATGGGTTGATTTTGCCCTAACTTGCCCAAACATTGCCCACAGCCAAGTTTACCCTTTTGCCAACGGGGTGTCCCTCCATGATTCGCCATCAGGCAACCATTACAAACTTTTTCGGTGGATAATAGTTGTTCATTTTGGAGAATTACTAACATTGTCTAGCCCTCCCTTACGCTTAACTCCCATAGCTCTATTTTACTCTTTTGCCCAGAAAAACTGTATTATCGGATGCTTTACTTAACAATTACTGTGGTTTGATGGAAGAATTTGTTGAGTGTCAGGTAAGAGAACGTATTAGGCATTAGGCTTAAATATTTGTACGTTAGAAGTTTTATTATCAATTCTCCATTATCCATTCTCCTCCTGCCTTAGCCAATTTATGGTAGTTTTAGGATAGGACATTAACCGTGTAAATTAACACGATACTCTGTAAGATTTTATATGTCGAATGTTAACGATTTTGTTTCTAGTATTATTCCCATTGCCCCAGAAAATTTTAAATCTGGTTTCATAGCAATTATTGGGCGCCCCAATGTGGGTAAGTCCACTTTGATGAATCAATTGATTGGACAGAAGGTTGCTATTACTTCCCCCGTTGCCCAAACCACTCGTAATCGTTTGCGGGGTATTTTAACCACCGATGAGGCTCAAATTATTTTTGTGGATACTCCTGGTATTCATAAGCCACACCATGAGTTAGGGCGAGTTTTAGTTCAAAATGCAACCTCGGCTATTAATAATGTGGATGTGGTTTTGTTTGTGGTGGACTGTGCGCAAAGGGCTGGTGGGGGCGATCGCTTCATAGCCGATTTGTTGCATGATAGTTCTACCCCTGTAATTCTGGGTTTAAATAAGGCAGATTTGCAAAGGGGTAATAGTGAAGAAATTGACGCTAGTTATCAAGAAATTTGTGAGGAAAATTGGCAACAAGTTAAGTTTTCAGCGACCAATGGTACAGGGTTAGAAAATTTACAGGAAAAGTTAATTAATAATCTTGATAATGGCCCTTATTATTATCCCCCAGATTTAGTAACGGATCAGCCAGAAAGATTTATCATGGGAGAGTTAATTAGGGAACAAATTTTGTTATTAACAAGGGAAGAAGTTCCCCATTCCGTGGCAGTGACTATCGAAAAAATGGTAGAAACTCCTAAAATAACTAAAATATATGCTGCCATTAGTGTAGAAAGAAAGTCCCAAAAAGGTATCATAATTGGCGATAAAGGTAGTATGTTGAAGGAGATTGGTACTGCTTCCCGTCAACAAATGCAAAAAATATTGAGCGGAAAAGTATATTTAGAATTGTTTGTAAAAGTTGAACCAAAATGGAGACAATCACGGTTAAGATTAGCTGAATTTGGTTATCAAGTAGATAAAAATTAATATATTTATTATTTTAATATAGTTAAAATTTATAGTTATTTATTATGTTAGATTTAATAACAAACCCTAGTCCAAATGTAATTTTTTTATTAGCTTTATTACATTGTTTTATCGGTCTATCAGCAGGGATTGTCGCTGATACTAAGGGTTATTCCTTTGCTCTTTGGTTATTGATAGGTGCGATCGCAGGTACCTTTGGACTCATCGCTTCCCTACGACTCAAACCTTTGACAAAAGCGAGTTAGAGCAAAATCAAACAACAAAAAGTTCCCTCGATTCCATCATCCGAACAGGAATATCCCCCATGGCATTTTTAAATCGAAAGGCAGTCAACTCCAAATCTTCGGGGGGAATAGCCTTCCATAACTCCCTAGAAGCCCAACGAATCACAAAAATAACCTCGTCTTCATCATCTGGACTCATCCAAACCTGCTTATCAATAAATCCCTCATATTTTTCTAAGGCATCAGTCCAAATTAATCTATCTTGCTCCAAAAAAAAGTTGTGATACTCAGAACAAACCTCAAACTTTAACCACTCAATAACCATCCCTTAAGTCCTAATAATAAATAATATGGAGAGTTTCCATAATAGGATTAAAACACCTATATAATTATAAGATTGACTAAAATTTATTGATCCAAATTATGCCTGATTTTTTACCCATCGCCTATTTTGAAGGTAACTTCGTACCCTTTAAAGAAGCTAATATTTCCATTGCTACCCACGCCCTACACTACGGCACAGGAGCTTTTGGCGGTTTAAGAGGTACCATTAACCCTCAAAATCCCAAACAAGTGCTATTATTTCGCTTAGATCGTCACTGTAAAAGATTAAGTAATAGTGCCAAGTATCTTCACTACGATTTACCCGCCACCAAAATTTATGATGTCATTAAAGATTTTGTAAGTAAAAACGCTCCTACCAACCCTTTTTATATTCGTCCTTTTGTTTATACCTCCGATTTAGGAGTTGCCCCTAGATTACATAACATTGAAAAAAACTTTTTTGTCTATGGTTTAGAAATGGGTGATTATTTATCCCCCGATGGTATTAGTTGCCGTATTAGCTCTTGGTATCGCCAAGAAGACCGTAGTTTACCCCTCAGAGGCAAGATTAGTGGCGCTTATATTACCTCTGCCCTAGCCAAGACTGAGGCGGTGGATTCTGGCTTTGATGAAGCAATTTTGATGAACTCTCAGGGCAAGGTATGCGAAGCGACAGGAATGAATATTTTTATGGTGAGAAATGGTAAGTTAATTACTCCTAGTTTTGATCAAGATATTCTTGAGGGTATTACCCGAGACAGTGTCATTACCATCGCCAAAAACTTGGGTATGGAAGTTGAGCAAAGGGAAATCGATAAGACTGAATTATTCATTGCTGATGAGTTATTTTTATGTGGCACCGCAGCCAAGGTGACTCCTGTTAAGAGGGTGGAGAATTATCATCTAGCCAAAGAAAGACCTATTACAACTAAAATCAAAGAAACTTTGACTGCTATTACTGAAAATAGGGATTCTAATTATCAAGATTGGATTACTACTATTGATCTTTAGGGAATAATTTATTATTAGTTATTACTATATTTTAAGTTTTTATGATGTGATGTAAACAAACCCCACTGGTTAAAATTGGTGGGGCTTATGACGAAAAATATAATGGAATTTTTAATTAGTACCTTTACAATTTTTACTGCGTTGATGTCGTCGGGAGGGTTTATCATTGATAGTGCATTTACCAATGCCATCAAACAAAATTCTGAGTCGGTGGAGGAAATTGAGGTAAGGGTTGAAAATGTTCCTACCCATAACATTGTTAAGGGAGAAGTTGATAGTATTAAATTAGCTGTGCGAGGTTGGGGTTTAAGGGAAAATTTCCGCCTTGATGTATTGGAATTGGAAACTGATCCTCTCAAGTTTGATTTTAGTCGTATTCGGGAAATTAATAGGGAAACTTGGCGCGAAATTATTCAGAGTGATATTAATGTCGGTATTCGTACTGTGATGACAGAGGATGATCTCAATGCTATAGTGCGATCGCCCCGAGCCTTGGAAATAATATCCTCATCCATCCCCCCATCCTCCCCTGAAGGCTTTGAATTAGAAGATGTGAGCCTTGACTTACGACCTAATCAAAGAATCAGGCTAAACACCATTGCTAGATCTCAAACTCCTGGAGTAAGAGTAGATTTTAGTATAGAGTTTGGCATAGAATTAATTGGGGGACAACGGTTAAAAATTGTTGAACCTCAAGGAACATTTAACGGTCGTCCCATATCACAGGAACTATTACAAGGCTTTACCCAGAACCTTAATATGCGCTTAGATCTTAATGCTTTGCAACGCTTCGGGGTGATTGCAAGACTACTACAATTAGACATAGCAGATGAAAATATAGGTATGAGTGCATTAATTCATGTTCCAAATCGTTAAAATTAGTTCAACAATAATTATTTAATATTTATTTTTACTACTATGGCAGATAAAAATCCTAACCCTTTTTCTTCATTAAAAACAATCATTATCACTGGTGGTGTTGTTTTGGTATTGGGAACCGTAGGCGCTCTCCTTGCCTATAATTCTCTCAATAGAGATACAACCCAACTTCCTAATAATCCTACCATCATTGAACCCGTCGATCCCGTAGATCCTGATCCTGAGCAACCCGTCGAACCCGAAGGGCAAAGAGTAAATCTTTATTGGTTGAACGAAAACCTTGAAATCACCCCTCGCACCACAGACTTACCCAAGGCAGAAACTCAAGAAGAAGTATTAACCAATGCCTTTAATATGCTCTTACAAGGCTCTGACACCGAAGATTTTAGTGCCATTCCCGAAGAAACTCAGTTACTCGATTTAGAAGTAAGAGAGGATGGAGTTCATGTTAATTTATCCTTTGACTACACCACTGGAGGCGGTAGTGCTTCTATGATAGGACGTTTGGGGCAGGTAATTTATACCGCTAGTAGCCTAGAGCCTAACACTCCTGTATGGCTTAATGTTGATGGAGAGCCTTTAGAACTCTTGGGCGGTGAGGGTTTGGAGGTAGAACAACCCATGACCAGAGACTTATATCAACAACAGTATCAATTTTAGTTAGGATCTGCTCAAAAGGTCTTTTCATAAGGGGTAGGGGATAGTTTTTTTTCGTTTAATTCAGCTCACCCCATCTATTTCGCCATGCTTTTTTTTATTAAATAACCTAAGTAAAAACTGGTTAGGGCAGTGATAGTAATATCCCAAAACTGAGGCAACATCAAAGAGTATCTCTGGGCGATCGCCCCTAGCACAATAAAAATCCCCAAAAACACCGCATATCTATCTTTTTCTTTCATAATATCAAGAGCTAAAAGTAGGGTGGGCATTGCCCACCGAGCAATTATTGCGATCGAATCATAGTCATGGAAAGCTGCTTTATTTCCTTCTCAACCAACTACAATTTTTTCTAAACTACCCCTTAGAAGCCAAAACAGCCTCCGCCGCCTGTCTTCCCGAAATAGTAGCCCCCTCCATACTATCAATATAATCCTGTTGAGTATAACTACCTGCAAGGAAAAAATTATCAATAGGAGTCTTTTGGGCAGGGCGATAGGCATCCATCCCAGGAGCCTCACGATACAAAGATTGAGCCAACTTCACCACACTATACCAAGTCATATTCAAATCCTTAGAAGAAGGAAATAACTTATGTACCTGATCTAGTACATGGTGAGCAATCTTTTCATTATTTTCCTTAATAAAAGGATCACCCGGAGTTAAAACCAACTGTAACAAAGAACCCTCGCCCTCTCGATAATAATCCCCTGGACTAGACAAAGCCAAATCAGAAAAACAAGAGAAATCAGCATCAGCAGTATAAAGTAAATTATCAATGCCCTCGGCCTTCTCCAACTGAGTGCGTTTTTGTGGGTCATTTAATTCCGTTACCCAACCATCAAAACGTAATTGCACCGTAGCCACAGGCACTGCATCCAGCTTATAAATATTGTCAAACTCAGACCACTTGCGCCACCCTTGGGGCAACAACCTTTGAATCCCCGGAATATCACAGGCACACACATATCTATCCGCCGTTATCAACTCCTCTGTTTCACCATCAGCAATTAATAATCCCGTTACTTGAGCCTTTCCATTTTCCTCATACTGGATTTCCCTTACTCGTCGGCGAGTGTGAATTTTTACCCCTTTTTCTTCCAAATAATTAACAATAGGGCCATGTAAATATTCGTGGGGAGAGCCTTCCAACATTCTCAATACAGAAGCCTCAGTTTTGGCCGCAAAAAATTGAAAAATAGTTAACATACAACGGGCAGAAATATTTTCTGTATCAATAAAACCCAAAGCATAAGCAATGGGATTCCACATTTTATCCAAACTGCCCTGATTGCCCCCATGGCTTCTAAACCAATCAGCAAAACTCACCTTATCTAACTTACGAATATCTCGCATAGCACCTTCAAAATCCACCAACCCTCTAACGATGGGGCTAGTACCAAGGGCCAAAGAATTGGCAATTTTATCCACCGCTGAAAGCTGAGACGTAGTAAAAAATGCCTTTAAACCATTGAAAGGAGCGCCTGTGATAAAGCGAAAATCAAGCTCTCCTACCCTACCACCCTCATTAATAAAAGTGTGAGTGTGTTGTTTTAAACGTAAATTATCGATCGCCCCTACCTTTTCCATCAAGGCAAAAAGATTGTAGTAACAACCAAAAAAGACGTGCAACCCCATTTCAATGTGATTACCATCCTTATCAACCCAACTACCAACCTTCCCCCCCACAAAAGGACGAGATTCAAAAATTTCTACTTCACAACCAGCATCAACTAAATCAATGGCTGTGGCTAATCCTGCTAATCCAGCACCGACGATGGCAACTCGCATTCTTTTTTATCATACTCTTAACTTTTCTTTACATATTATAAACAATAAAAGTCCCCTTTATAATGTGGCCCTTTCCAACCATCGACACAATTACGGTGGGGGTTAACAGTGTTGAACCCCTTATCAACCTTAAAATTAAATCTCCATCTTAATTATTAAAGAGGCTTTGCTGATAGGATACAGCCTGATGTAAGAACTTCTCGTTTACCAAAACCCTAAAGGTATCCAAATTTTCTTGCCAAGAATTAATTTTGCTCATCAAAACCTTTGATTTATTCTCCGCCCCTTGAATACTATCAAACTTATAAGTAAAATTCCCCGCAAAAAGGATCGCAGGCATTGCCGTATTATTAGACTGTTGTAACCTAGCAGGGTTAATGTTGACCGCCAAGCTATATCCTTGCAAATTATAAAATAAATTTAAAGCCGCTTGAGGTTCGACACCTTCAAATTGTGACCAACTGCCCCGTTTTAAAAATTCTTCATTAATCAATTTTTTCCCTGCGGTTTCATCTCCAGATAAAGGAGCGATAATTTTCGGAGAAATACTTAAACCCTGATACTCGGCACTAGATAACTTTTCGATATATTTAGTAGCTACCTTAGCAAAATTTAAGTCTTTCATCTCTTTGTTACCCAAACCCTCAATAAAATTAATTATCCCTGGTTGAGCAATGATTTTTAAACCATTTTTATACATAATCTGAGTGCCATTGGGGCTGACCATAGGTTTTTGAGCCACTTCCCAATCCGAGGGAATAATGCCCCCCATTTGCAAAAACTCAGCACTTACCATGGTGGGGTTAAAATTTTTGATAGCAATTCCGAGGGTTACTTCTTCAATTTGTTGAGGAATTTTGACGGATACAGGATTATTAAATTGACCTTGTAAATTCATAATGTTAAATATTTAGAATAATCTTTTGTTCTACTCTAAGACTATCTCAATTTAAGGTTATATACTTTTTTGAGGGTCATGAAGAATAAAGAACACTCTTTGGTGTTTTTTGTATCTTTACGGGATAAAGTCTAATCTTAATTAACCTATGGGAAATCTTTAATTCTTCCCTAGTTTGAACTATAATGTCACAGCGATACTGTTATAAAAAGTGTATATAAAATGACAAAAATCGCATGGGTATTTCCAGGGCAAGGCTCACAGGCTCAGGGCATGGGTTTATCTTTAAAGGATACAGAAATAGGTAAACAAAAGTTTGCACAGGCTCAAGAAATCCTTGGCTGGTCAGTGTTGGAGGTATGTGAAGCAGGGGATGAAAGGCTTTCTCAAACTATTTATACTCAGCCTTGTTTATACACTGTGGAGTGTATTTTGGTTGATTTACAAAGGCAGGAGGGAAAACAGCCTGATTTGGTGGCAGGACATAGTTTAGGGGAATATGTGGCTCTTTATGCGGCGGGGGTGTATGATTTTGCCGAGGGGTTAAAGTTAGTGAAACGTCGGGCTGAGTTGATGAGTACCGCAGAGGGTGGGAAAATGGTGGCATTGATGAAGTTTGACCGTGATGTATTAGAAAGTGCGATCGCCTCTAGCCCTGATGTTGTCATTGCCAATGATAATAGTGAAGGACAAGTGGTAATTTCAGGAAAACCAGAAGCCATTGATGAGGTTTTAGAAAAAGTACAAGCGAAAAAAGCTGTGGAGTTAAACGTTTCAGGAGCATTTCATTCTCCTTTCATGGCATCGGCGGCCACAGAATTTACTAAAGTATTAGACACCATCACCTTTAGAGATGCCGCAACCCCTATTATGTCTAATGTGGATCCCCTCCCTAGTACATCCGCCCTAGAAATAAAACAAAGACTAATTCAACAAATGACGGGGGGAGTGCGCTGGCGGGAAATTATGTTAGATTTTCCCAACCATGGCATCACCGAAGTGGTGGAAGTAGGACCAGGTAAAGTTCTCACGGGGTTAATCAAACGTACCAATAAGACCATTGGTTTAAATAATATATCGGGATAAGTATCGGTTAAGTGTTAGGTACAAATAGGATCTGCTGAATAAATCAAAAACTGGAAATATCGGGAGTTTGTGCATATCATACTAAATCCCGTTTCAATAATATACTAATTAGGGCGGAGAACAGGGAACGGGGAACGGATAGTAATTGTTTATTGTCAATTGTTACACGGTGAATAATAGTAAACTCTACTAATCGGATTTGGTATCACAACGGTCAAAAAATACGCAAAAATCCCCATTATTCATTCTCCATTATCAATTAACACCAAATACCGAACCCACCATAAAACTATTTTTTGTTTCCATTGATTATTCATCAACTCTCAAGCTACCATAGAGATAAATTATTATAATTACTAATCCGTTTACCCCTTATAACCCTTTGTCTTCTCGTCTATATATTTGTATTTTTGCCCCAGATACCTCTATCAGTCAGTCATTAATCACATGGCTGAAAGATGAAGGTGTAAAAGAATCGAGCGATCGCCATTATCTGCATATCATAGAATCAAACACAGAATTTCAACACTTTATTATTGAAAATAAAGAAAAAATTGACTGTTTGATCATACTCTACAACAGCACTAGCCAAGAAATTATCACCAACCTTTATGACGAAGGATTAATTTTACCCACCGTAATCATCGAAACCCCCGACTACCCCATCAACCAAGGGCAATACCAAGCCGACTTAACCCAAGAAAATCCTCCCGAAGAAAACCCATCGATCATTTACCATGTCGGGGAAATCAAAATTAAACCAGAACAAATCAAAAATATCACCACCCATGTAGATAAAGCTATCACTCAATTTCTCTATTTAGCCCCTAGTTGCTCTGTCTCAGAAAAAGAAAAAACTATTCCTCCCCAGAACGAAGAAAGACAAAACTTTTTATTATTACAACAAAGAAGACTAGCTTCAAAATTAAAAGAAAGACTAGGATATTTAGGAGTATATTATAATAGAAATCCAGACTATTTTTATCGTAACTTATCCCTAGAAGAACGCCAAGAATATCTTGGACAATTAGCTGCACAATATAGAGAAGTCATAATACTCTATTTTGGAGAAGAAAACGAAGTAAATCAACTCATAGATCAATTTGTTAATCAATGTTTTTTTGCTGATTTATCCGTATCACAAATCCTCGAAATTCATATGGAATTAATGGATGAATTCGCACAACAACTGAAGCTAGAAGGACGTAATGAAGAAATATTACTAGATTATCGTTTAGCCCTCATTGACATAATTGCTCACCTTTGCGAGATGTATCGTCGTTCAATTCCCAGAGAAGATTTACCCTTTGAAGTCTTGTTTCCAGCTGATTAAAATAGTAAAATAAAGTTTAGTTAAAAGCTATAAAAAATAATTATATGAGTCCCCTAAGAAAAACCTATGTCCTGAAATTATACGTAGCAGGAAACACCCCAAACTCCGTAAGAGCATTAAAAACTTTAAAGACCATTTTAGAAGAAGAATTTAAAGGAGTTTATGCTCTCAAAGTAATTGACGTTCTCAAAAATCCTCAACTAGCAGAAGAAGACAAAATCTTGGCCACTCCTACCCTTTCCAAAGTTTTACCGCCCCCCGTGCGAAAAATTATCGGCGATCTTTCCGACCGAGAAAAAGTCCTCATCGGTTTGGACTTACTCTATGAAGAAATCAAAGACCGAGAATAGGTTATGATCTCCCATAATTAGATAAATAATAACTTTAAATAACAAATTTTTTTTAATATTTTTTTTAAATCGACTCAATATTAACAATGTCTAAAGATTTTATTAGTAAGGAAAGGAAAGAAGAATTAAGGGCAAAAGGTGTCAAAAAAAGACGCACCATGATCGAAGGTTTTGACGAAATTAGCCATGGTGGTTTACCCATCGCCCGAACAACCCTTGTTAGTGGTACATCTGGTACAGGAAAAACCCTCTTAGCTATTCAATTTCTTTACAACGGTATCAAACACTTTGATTGCCCTGGTTTATTTGTCACCTTTGAAGAATCCCCCAATGACATTATCCAAAACGCCTATAGTTTTGGTTGGGATTTACAAACTCTTATTGATCAAGGAAAACTTTTTATTTTAGACGCTTCCCCAGATCCCGAAGGGCAAGAAGTGGTGGGAAATTTTGACTTATCAGCCCTCATTGAAAGAATCCAATATGCGGTTAATAAATACAAAGCTAAATTAGTATCCATCGATTCTGTCACCGCCGTTTTTCAGCAGTATGACGCCGCGTCCGTGGTACGCCGTGAGATTTTTCGCCTAGTGGCAAGATTAAAACACCTTGAAGTTACATCTATTATGACCACCGAAAGGATCGAAGAATATGGTCCTGTGGCACGGTTTGGGGTAGAAGAATTTGTGTCGGATAATGTGGTTATTGCCCGTAATGTCTTGGAAGGAGAAAGAAGAAGACGTACCATTGAAATCCTGAAGTTGCGCGGTACTACTCACATGAAGGGAGAATATCCTTTTACCATTACAGGGGATGGTATCAATATCTTTCCTTTGGGTGCGATGCAACTTACCCAGCGCTCTTCTAATGCCCGTAGTTCGTCTGGCATCAAAACCCTTGATGAGATGTGCGGGGGTGGATTCTTCAAAGATTCTATTATCCTTGCCACAGGGGCTACTGGTACGGGTAAAACTCTGTTGGTTAGTAAGTTTTTGGAAGAAGGTTGTCGTCAGGGAGAAAGGGCAATTTTGTTTGCCTATGAGGAGTCGAGGGCTCAGTTATCCCGTAATGCTTCTTCTTGGGGTATTGATTTTGAAGATATGGAGCGTAAGGGCTTGTTGAAACTGTTATGTTCTTATCCTGAGTCCGCTGGTTTAGAGGATCATTTACAGATGATTAAATCAGAGATTGCGGAGTTTAAACCTAGTCGCATTGCCATTGATTCTTTATCGGCTTTGGCTAGGGGGGTTACTAATAATGCTTTTCGTCAATTTGTCATTGGGGTGACGGGATATGCGAAACAGGAGGAGATTACTGGTTTCTTTACTAATACCACGGATCAGTTTATGGGAGCACACTCTATCACTGAATCCCACATTTCTACTATTACGGATACGATTTTGATGTTGCAGTATGTGGAAATTAGGGGGGAAATGTCTAGGGCGATTAATGTGTTTAAGATGCGTGGTTCTTGGCATGATAAGGGTATTCGGGAATATAGCATCAGTAAGGAAGGTCCTAATATTAAGGATTCGTTCCGCAATTATGAAAGGATTATCAGTGGTTCCCCTAGTCGCATTAGTGTGGATGAGAAAAGTGAGTTATCCCGCATTGTTAAAGGGGTAAGGGATAAAACTCAAGATCCCATTTAGAGTCTGCTAAGTAAATCAGAAACTTTGATTGCTAAGAATTGAAGTGTAGTATTAAGCACCAAAAAATCTTCATTATCCATTCTCCATTATCAATTAACACCACGACCCATTTTTTCATTCAATCCTATGTAATAATTAACTTTTGTTACGAAAATTTAAGTTATCATGGGGGGTGATGAGTCTTTATCGTGAAATTTAAGGAATGGAAGAAAAACTGCCCACCCACAGAATGGAGATTACTGACGATCTCGATAAACTTTTACACATTTTACCGTTAAGTATCCAAAGTGCGATCGCCTCTCATCCCCAGAAAAAAAATCTGATTGAAATAGTTTTAGACTTAGGCAGAAAACCCGAAGCAAGATTTATCGATCATACCTGCTACCTAAGCGAAGATGTAGTGAGTCGGGAAGACTTGGAGCATTGTATTCCCAGAGTCGGACACTTCAGCGCCGACAACCGAGCAGGTATAGAAGGAACATTGCACCGCATTAGCGCCATCCGTAACCGCCAAGACAAAATTATTGGCTTAACCTGTCGTATTGGTAGAGCTGTATTCGGCACTATCTTGATGATCAGAGAATTGGTGGAAAGTGGGCAATCCATTCTTTTATTAGGTCGTCCAGGGGTAGGTAAAACCACTGCTCTTCGGGAAATCGCCAGAGTTTTGGCCGATGAACTGGAAAAAAGAGTGGTCATCATTGATACCTCCAACGAAATTGCAGGGGATGGGGATATACCTCACCCCGCCATCGGTAGGGCAAGGAGAATGCAGGTAGCTCACCCCGAATTACAACATCAGGTAATGATTGAGGCGGTGGAAAACCATATGCCAGAGGTGATTATCATTGATGAAATTGGCACAGAATTAGAGGCGCTCGCCGCCCGTACCATCGCCGAGAGGGGGGTTCAATTGGTGGGTACCGCCCACGGTAACTACTTGGAAAATTTGATCAAAAACCCCACCCTTTCTGATCTAATTGGGGGCATTCAATCTGTTACCCTAGGAGATGATGAAGCCCGTCGTCGTGGTTCTCAGAAAACGGTCTTAGAAAGAAAAGCCCCTCCTACCTTCGAGATTGCGGTGGAGATGTGGGAGCGCCAAAAATGGGTAGTCCATGAGGAAGTGGCTCAGACGGTGGATAATATTTTGCGTGGTAGGCAGATTATTCCTCAGTTACGGCAGGTGGATGATGCAGGGCAGGTTTCCATTACCAGAGATCCTAATTTAGCTCCTAGTAACAGCGAAATTTCTAAGGTGTCTGAACCTCAGTGGGAAACTATGATGAATACTCCTAGCAAACCTTCGGGGTTGAGGGCATCGGGAAAAATGTACCCTCCCAAAACTGAAACTCCTGCCCAAGTGGAATTTAACCAGCTGTTGGATAAATCTTGGTATCAGGCGGATGAGGTGAATAAAATTCGTACTCCAGGCCCTAATGGGGAGGATTGGCCGGTTTATCTTTATCCTTACGGTGTGGGGCGATCGCAATTAGAACAGGTCATAAACGTTCTTAAAATGCCCATTTCCCTTACCAAAGACCTAGATTCTGCCGATGCAGTGTTAGCTTTGCGATCGCAAGTTAAACACCATGGGAAACTACTTCAGTTAGCAAAAAATAGTGAAGTACCCATCTATAGCATCAAATCCAACAGCATCCCCCAAATTACCAGAGCCCTGCGCAAACTGGTGAACATGGACAACCCAGACAACCCAGAATCAGCGGATTTACGCCTATTTACCAAAGCAGGTAGTGACGACGAAATAGAAGCCCTAGAGGAAGCTAGACTCGCCGTAGAGCAAATAGTTATTCCCCAAGGGCAACCCGTGGAGTTATTACCACGCAATGCCAAGGTTCGCAAAATGCAACATGAGCTTATCGAACATTATCGTCTGCGTTCTGATAGTTTTGGTAATGAGCCCAATCGTCGCCTCAGAATTTATCCAGCTTAGGGGATAGGGAATATTACAAAAAAAAGGGGGTTGTACCCCCTTAATCTTTATCATCTTAAAGCTCTGTGAACTATGTATGATACCTAGGAATTGAGTTGACGGCGTAATTCTTCCAAATCATCATCTACGGCACTACTAGAAGCCCCAGAAGCCACATGACTATCTTGGGGTTGACCTTCAGGAAGGGCGGCCGCAGGCTCTGAGCCTCCAGACATTTGTAATCTCATTTGTGCTAATTCATCATCCACATCAGAACCACCCTCCAAGGCTGCCCAGCGAGATTCTTCCCCAGCCCCTGCCAATTCCCCAGCAGACTCAGAAACCGCTTCCATTTGTAATACCTTGTCTTCCATGCGCTCGAAAGCAGCACTAGCAGAGCTAGTATTAATATTGCTGATGGTGCTTTGTAATTGTTGATTTGCCTTGGCCGCACTGTAACGGGCTTTAAGCATATCTTTTTTAGTTTTTGCCTCAGAAATTTTGCTTTCCAAGGTAACGAGGTTTCTTCTTAACCCATCTACCTGAGTGCTTTGAGAATCCAACTGAGTTTTGAGGGTAGTTGCTACATCAGCAAAGGACTTTTTGCGCACGAGGGCTTCTCTGGCTAAACCTTCATCCCCTTTACTAAGAGCTAATTGAGCGCGTTGTTGCCATTTATTTGCTTCTGCTTGATTTTTTTGGTACTGTTGTTCTGTCCTTTTCTGAGATGCGATCGCCTGTGCCACTGCCTGACGCATTTTGATCAAGTCTTCGCTCATTTCCCGAATACTTTGTTCTAGGACTTTTTCAGGATCTTCGGCTTTATCGATTAGATCATTGACATTGGCTTTTACAACTCTTCCAAGGCGCTCAAATATTCCCATAATCTCTTTAACCTTTTACTATACTGGTGAACTTTTGAATAACTGTAACTTAATCTATCTTATCTTTAATAATATAGTAGCCTTAAGGAAAGTTGTAGCAAAAAAGTAAAACAACATTAATATCCTATAATGATGGTAAAGGCTCTAACCCTTATTAATCAAATCAAAAATAAAATTTCTTTACTTTCCACCATGGAAATTCCTCAGAAATTTTGAGACTAAAAATGCAAAAATGGGAAACGCTGAATGATTGTAAGCTATTGTGTGAATCCTTCCTGTCCTGAACCTGAGAATCATCCCAACCTCAAACAGTGTCGGGCTTGTGGTAGTGATTTGATCTTACATAATCGTTATCGTGCCTTAAGAAAAATCGGTAAGGGTGGTTTTGGTTCGACTTTTTTAGGAATGGATTTACGTTTGCCGGGTAATCCTTATTGTGTCATTAAACAACTGCGTCCTAATGCTGAAGATCCTGATACTTTTAGTATGGCATTAGATTTATTTGAAAGGGAAGCTAAAACTTTAGGAAAAATAGATCATCCTCAAATTCCTCGCCTTCTTGATTATTTTGAAGATCAAAAAAAGTTTTATCTCGTCCAAACCCTAGCCAAAGGTATTACTTTACAAAAAGAAGTACAAAAGTATGGAGTATTAAGCGAAAACGCCACCAAACGCTTTTTAGTAGAAATGTTACCCATACTAAAATATATCCACTCCATCAAGATGATTCACCGAGACATAAAACCTGCTAATATCATCCGTAGGGAACAAGATAAAAAGTTAGTTCTCATTGATTTTGGAGCAGTAAAAGACCAAGTCAACACCCAACTGGCCGCCAGTAATTATGGTCAAACAGCCTTTACTCAGTTTGCAGTCGGTACTATGGGTTTTGCACCCCCCGAACAACTTGCCATGCGCCCCGTATATTCTAGCGATATTTATGCCTTGGGTTCTACTTGTTTATATTTACTAACAGGTAAGGCCCCCAAGGATTTGTTGTGTGATGAGGTAACGGGGGAGTTATTGTGGGAGCAGGAAGTGAAGGTAAGCGCTAACTTTGCCAAAATCCTCGGCAAAATGTTGGAGGTAGATTTGCGAAATCGCTACCGAATGGTAGATGAGGTGATTAATGATTTGGATATGATGCCCTATGATATAGAGTTACAACAGGGTTTAATCTCCAGTCCTAAAAAGTTTGAATCAAAACCCAAGGAGGCGCAAGAGTCAGAGGATAATGTAGATAGTGAAAATCGTTCTAGTACCAGTGCATCTCGCTTGGCGGAAGCTATTCGGGCGAGAAAAGCTCGTCAGGGTAAATCTAAGTCTTTATCACCCACTAAAATTACCCCTGAAACCTTGTTAAGTTCCTATGCCATGGGCCGTGATGATTTTAGTAATCAGTGTTTTAATGGTTTTAATTTGAGTGGTGCTAATCTGCCTCGGGTAAATTTTAATCATGGTAAGTTCATCAAGACGAATTTTGAGGATGCTAATTTGGAGAGTGCTAATTTTTACCATGCTGATTTTAGTCGAGCGGCATTAGGTAGGGCGAATTTAAGGAAGGCTCATCTTCTGAAAGCGGAGTTACAGTATGCGGATTTGCGCAATGCTGATTTGACGGGGGCTAATTTGGACGGGGCGAATCTTTATAAGGCGAATTTGTGTGGTGCTAATTTGACGGATGCCCATGTGGATGAGTTTCAGTTGCAGGAGGCTGAGACTAATTGGGCGACTATTTTTCCTGATGGTAAGAAGCGTTTGTGGTAAAAAAAATATGTTTTTTTTTGATGGTCAATTGATTGAAGGGGATTCCATTTGTTTGCCTGTAAATGACCCTGGTTTTCTGTATGGGGCGACGATTTTTACGACTTTGAGGGTTTATAACCAGTCTTTGGAACATCCTCTGACTAACTGGGAGGCTCATTGCGATCGCACTTATAACAGCATAAAAACTTTTGGTTGGGTAATGCCAGACTGGCAGAGAATTAAAGAAGAAGCTCAATATTTAACTAATCATTATCCTGTGTTGCGAGTTACCGTTTTTCCTGATGGAAAAGAGTTAATTTTAGGAAGGCAACTACCTGCTGATTTAGAGCAAAAACAACGGTCAGGAATTGCAGGTAAACTGATAATAAATAATCAAAATATGCGTTCTTTACCGTTACATAAAACAGGGAATTATTTAACCCCTTTTTTATGTTTAAATCAAGCAAAAAAAGACGGTTTTCAAGAAGCTATTTTAACCGATAAAAATGGTAATTTCTTAGAAACTACCACAGGTAATTTGTGGGCTTATGCCGATGAATGCTGGTTTACACCCTTGTTATCCGAGGGAATATTACCCGGTATTGCTAGAGATGTAATTATAAAAAATGCTAATTTTTCTATTAAACAAAATGTTTGGACAGCGGATTTTATTGCACAAATAGAGGCGATCGCCCATAGTAATAGCGTTATAGAAATTGTGCCTTTCCACACTATTAGCACCCAAGAAAAAATATTAAACTTTGACCCCTTGCACCCAGCTATTCAACTATTAAAAAATATATTTGCTGATTTTTACATTGATAATTAATAGCGAAAAAAAGTATCAACTATCCATCCTAAAACATCGATGATTACTAACGTAGCTTATTCGTCATTCTCTTTTTTTAGTTGCCTCATTTTATAACCAACAAATTCCCTAAACTTGAATAAATTAAAAGAATGTCCCAACTTCAGAGGCAACAAAGAAATGCCCTCTAGGCTAGACTGCACCCAACCATCACCCCAACACCACTCTTGATAACCATCAATACCCCCACTCAAGAGGAAGCGGATACAATTATTCTCAATACACTGCACCTCATGGTTAACCTCTACCAAACCAATATAGGCTTTAAACTTAGCTCCCGTAGTCAACTTAGAAGACAACTTTTTATCTAATTGAAAAGGGAAAAACCACTTACTAACATTATCCACCTCTAAAATAGATTCACGAAGAATATTCTCCTCGGCTTCAACCTCAATCCGTAATTGACTACTTTGGAATTTCCCTAACATAAGAATTACTCAGCAATAACAAGGTCATCTTCTATATTGACATATTTTTCAGGATGAAACACTTACTCAATTCACCATAACTACTTTATTCCTATGGAAACTTAAAATATTTCATTCTTTGGCTATCCCAAAATGAAAAACCTAAAAAAAAATTAAATTTCCCTTGACAATATATAGGTAGGATTCGCTATAATTGTTTATGTGCCCAAGCGATGGGATGTCGCCAAGCGGTAAGGCAGCGGGTTTTGGTCTCGCCATTCCTAGGTTCGAATCCTAGCATCCCAGCTCAATAATAAAGCAAGGTCGATTTTCTGACCTTGTTTTTTTTGCCTTTATGATAAACTATTTTGCTGATACCCTCGAAAATTTTGTCCCTCCTGAGTTACTGAATGGGGATAGTAAAGTTACTTATTGGTATGAAGGATATTGTCCAAAAACTAATCAACTTCTTAGATTACCTCGTACAACATTAGCGGAAAAAGTTGCTTGTCTGTTAATGGATTATCTAAGACAGAATGGCAGTTTTGATGAGGAGGGCAAGATGTATGGAATATTATTATGTGAAGATAGCAAGGGGCAGTTAAAGGTTATCAAGGCTTTTTCTGGGTTGTGGAAGGGAAGGGATAATGTGGAGGGATGGGTAAATCAAATTCCGGGGCGTAAAAAATTTGCTATGGCGGAAAAGATTACTCTCAGGGAGTTGGATAGGATAAAAAATGAAATTATTGCGTTAAATACTTTAGGGGTAAGAGAAGAATATAGTAATTTACTAGATAAACATAGTCATGATTATCAGGTTTTAAAAGACACTCATCGCCAACGGAAAAGATTAAGGGATGAGAAGAGGATATATTATCAAGAAAATTTCCTAGGAGATTTATTAGATGAGAGGTTATCTAATTTAGCCCAAGAGAGTAGAAAAGATGACTGGGAAAGGAGAAGTTTTAAAAAGGAATGGCAAGATAAATTATCATCTTTTAAGCAACAAGTAGAGAATGCTGATAGGCAAATTCAAGAGTTAAGAAAAGAACGGAAAAATCTTTCTCGTCAGTTACAAAGTCAAATGCAGGGAGCTTATTCTTTAACTAATTTTGCGGGAGAAACCTTGAGTTTGTCGGAGTTGGTAAATAAGTCTTTTATTCCTACTGGTACGGGGGATTGTTGTGCGCCTAAGTTGCTACATTATGCGGCCGTCAATAATCTTCAACCGACGGCAATGGCTGAGTTTTGGTGGGGAATTTCTTCTCCTAATGGGGAAAGAGTATCAGGAAAATTTTATCCTGCTTGTGTGGAACGTTGTGAGCCTATAATGGGTTTTTTGCTGTCGGGTTTACAGAATAATGCTGTTAAAAATAATGACTATCAAATTGAAGTTGTTTATGAAGATAATTATTTTTTAGTGATTAATAAACCTAGTGGTTTGTTGTCGGTGCCTGGAAGAGGAAGTGATAATTTTGATAGTGTGGAATCTCGTTTAAGAGTTAATAATAAAGATGATAATTTTTTTAAGGCAGTTCATCGTTTGGATCAAGATACTTCTGGTATATTAGTTATTGCTAAAAGTGCGGATGTTCATCGTAATTTATCTAGTCAGTTTGCGAGTAGGCAGGTGAATAAGATATATGAAGCTGTATTGGCGGGAGTGATAGCTGAAAATGAGGGCAAGATTGATTTACCTTTATGGGCTAATCCTGATAATCGTCCTCTACAGGAGGTTAATTATGGGTTTGGGAAGGATGCTGTGACTGGTTTTCGGGTAATGGCTTGTGATGGTATTACTACTAGGGTGGAGTTTTTTCCTGTGACGGGGCGCACTCATCAGTTACGGGTACATTCTTTGATGGGTTTGGGTTTTCCTATTAAGGGCGATCGCCTTTACGGCTTTATAGGGGATAATAGAGATAGACTCCATCTCCATGCCCGTGAGATTAGCTTTTATCATCCCCACAGTGGAGAAAAAGTATCTTTTACAATTCCTTGCCCTTTTTAGGAGTCAAAAGAATTTTAAGGGCAAACTAAAGATTATTTTTTGATAGTTATAGTCAATCTTTTAAAAAACCATTGCCCATTCCCTAATATGAGATTTTTAACGTATCGAATTAGTAAACACAAAAAACCCCTATTCATCTATCTACCAGGCATGGATGGCAGTGGCAAATTATTGGAAACTCAAAGGGATTTATTCCGAAATTTTGAGGTGCGTTGTCTCGATTTTACCCACGATAGGGCATCAAACTGGCAAGAGTTAATTAAGCCTTTAATGTTGTTATTGGAGAAGGAAGTTGATAAAAATAATTATCCCCAGATATATCTTTGCGGAGAGTCTTTTGGGGCTTGTATCGCTTTGAAGTTGATGGAGATGATTCCTGATTTTTTCGATAAAGTAATTCTGATTAATTCCGCATCTAGTTTTTATCGTCGTAGTTGGTTAAATGTTGGCACTTATATCACTTCTTTGATGCCTAATAATATTTATAATGGCACTACTTTCATTTTGTTTCCTTTTTTGGTTAAAATAAATGCGATCGCACATTCTCAACGGGTAGCCCTTCTGAATACCCTCCAATCCATACATCCCCTCACGGTATCCAATCGCATCAAACTTCTTAATCAATTCCGTCTCAACCTGCACAAAATTAAACAGTTTTCCCAACCAGTATTAATCATCGCCTCAGAAGAAGATAATCTTTTGCCCTCCGTAGAAGAAGCCCAACGATTACAACAATTTTTTAGTCAAAGTTTTGTGAATATTTTGCCCTATAGTGGTCACTGTTGCCTATTAGAAAAAGAAATAAATTTACTTACAATTATGTATAAATACTCATTTCTGAATTGATAAGAATAGATGTAAAGTTTTGTAAAAACCCATAGCATTGGAGGAAAAAGGTTGTTATATTATATATATAGAAGGAAAAAGATCCTTCTTCCGTTAGACTAAACAACGATAGAAACCCATTGAAAAAGTGAGGTAACTTAACTGAATAAGATACGTTGTATTATCCGTCTTTCGAGTGCCGAAACAGCTTTTCGTTTTCTGTTTCATTTTTCCTAAAGTGCCACAACTGAGAGCAAGGGAACTGGATCAATTAATAAATTGAATAGTAAATTGGTTTTCAGTGCAACTCTGTTAAATATCGATGTAGGTAAGGAAAATAATTAAATCAAAATAGTAAACACAAGGAGGTTAAACAAGCTGTTAACGGTTAGTTTCATTCTCAAAGGTCAAAAAAAAGTAGCAGTGGTTATTACTTCCGCTCTGATTTCCTAAAATGTGCTGACTCAGGAAGCAAGGGAACTATTGATATATAATTTAATTATCTCAGTGGTGCAACTTCGAGTATTATCAACAACCATAGGAAGTGATTGAGTCAAGTAAAATTCGGACCACTGTTATTTTTTTGTATATTATTATGATTAAAGTTTCTGGAAAAGTTGAATATCGAGCCATTGCCGTTGGTGCATGGGCTTTAGTTACAAAAGAGGGTAAAATCTACGAATTATATAACCCTCCCCAAGATTTGAAGCAGGATGGCATTACCATCGAAGTAGAAGGAGTCATTCGAGATGATGTGATGACTATTTCTATGATAGGTAAAATACTTGAGGTGCGATCGTTTACCATTAAGTCTTAGTTTTTTCTCCCTAAGACGTAGATTCAAGAAATACAAAGGGAAGGGTTAAGAATTTTAACCCCTTTATATGGTCAAAATTAATTATGTTTGAGGTAAGACATCCGTTAAACCATAACCATCTTTTCCTGTTTCACCAGAATTCTCCGCTACAAAACTGTAATAGTCTTGCACCAACTGAGACATCAATCTTTGTTTAATACGCATTAAAACACCCCTTAATAACCCATTTCCCGTGCTTCTTAGCAATGATTGGGGAGTTAACCATAGTGGAGGGGGTAAATCTACCTTTACTTGTAAATCTACTTTACCTGTTAGGTAAACATTTCCACCCACTTCTTCAGGGGTTAGGTTTCCTTTTAGGTATAAAAAAAAACGACGGTTAATATATTCGATGCCTTTAATTTCGCAGGATTCAGAATTTACATAGACTCGTCCAGAAGCCCCTGCCCACACTTTTAACACTACTATGGGTTGAAAATGATAAATATCTAAAAAATTAAGGGGGTGCATTCTCAACTTATAGCAATCATTGGCTAAGGGAGTCATTAATTTTTCATCGGCAATGGCCTTGACAAGTCGTTGCGGTTGCCTTAGATAATGCTGAAGAGGAGTCGATTTTTGCTCTACTTTTAACCTAACTCCCTCTGTTGCCTCAAAACAAATATTCATATTGTTAAACAATGATTGATGTCCTTTTCTAATCTTACTTTACATTTCTTCATATTCATGTTCGGTATTCCCTCATCCTACATTTAATCTGTACTTTTTTAGTATCCTTTCTTAGAAGTTTGTAATATTAGTTGAGGTTTTAGGGATGATTTAACCATCCCTTTTTAAATAACGACTGATGATTTGTTATTCTCCCCAAATTTCATTTAAACGCCGATCGCGCCCACACCGACTACGATAAAATTTGTAAAGGAGGGTACTAGTCTGGTAATAATTTTGGTGATAATCTTCTGCAGGATAAAACTCACTAGAAGCAGTTATTTCGGTATAGATATTAGTATCTAATTCTTGGGCAACCTTTTCCTTAGAAGTCTGGGCAAGGGCTTTTTGCTGCTCATCATGGTAAAACACCGCACTACGATATTGATTACCGACATCACAAAACTGTTTATTTCTAACGGTGGGGTCAATGTTATGCCAAAATACATCCAATAGTTGCTCATAACTGACCTTGTCGGCATTGTACTCTATTTCTACGGATTCGGCGTGTCCTGTCCTACCTGCGCTAACTTGTTTGTAGTTGGGGTTAGCAACATTCCCTCCAGTATAACCAGAAGTGGTGGAGATAACTCCGTCGAGTTCGTCAAAAGGCTCTTCCATACACCAAAAACATCCCCCTGCAAAAGTTGCTTTGGCAATGTTGTCGGCTTGGGCTATGGGGGCGAGAGTAAACCAGCAGAGGAGAATGATTAATAATAGCTTTTTCATCAAAAAATTAAGTTTCAGGTACAAAATTAAGGGCTAAACCATTGTTACAGTAACGTTTCCCAGTGGGTGCAGGGCCGTCATTAAAAACATGACCTTGATGACCACCACATCTTCGGCAATGGTACTCAGTACGGGGTATGATTAGTTTAAAGTCTGTTTTAGTTTCAACGTTAAGGGCGATCGTATCATAAAAACTAGGCCAACCAGTACCACTATCATATTTCATACTGGACTTAAATAGGGGTAAATCACATCCAGCACAAACAAAAGTACCTTCACGTTTTTCATCATTTAACTTACTAGAAAAAGGTCTTTCTGTACCTTCTTCCCTTAATATATGATATTGATCAGGGGTTAATTTTTCTTGCCATTGAGCATCAGAAAGGGCAATTTTATCTTTACCATTACTTTCTGATTTTGGTTGAGGTTTTATTAATGCCATCAAGAATGTGGGTGCAAAACTTGCCTGGAAAATTGCACCTATGCTTAAACCAAAAAATGTTTTACGATTCATAACAAGTAAATATTTAATAATAGCTCAGTGTATTAAACTTATTGTTACATATAACCATAACATTTTGTTAAAATATTAATATAAAGTCTAATTTTAAATTATATTTAAATCACAAATACAATTATTTATTCTTCATTAATTAAGTCTAAATAAAAATAATAATGTGAGTTGTTTTGCTCCATAAAATTTGTTTTTTTAAAAGGTTTTTAGAATATTATAGAGCAAATATTTTTATTTAATAATCGGGGATTACAGTGACGATAAATAGACAATATTAGTCAAAACTTATATTCAATGCTCGACACCCCGATAACCCAACACCTAAACTTCCTAATACCTTTTTTATGCTCCCTCTCTGAGTTTATCTAAGACGCTACGATCTTCTAAAGTAGAGGTATCCCCTGCAATCTCTTGTCCAGAAGCAAGACTACGTAAAAGGCGACGCATGATTTTACCAGATCTGGTTTTGGGCATTCCCTCAGTAAATCTGATTTCTGCAGGACGGGCGATCGCACCGATTTCCTGTACTACATGGGCTTTAAGCTGATTAGCCAAATCATCATTGGGTTCAAAACCACCCTCAAGGGTAACAAAAGCGCATATATCCTCACCCTTAACCTCATCAGGTTTACCAACCACCGCAGCCTCAGCTACTGCAGGATGGGACACTAGGGCAGATTCTACCTCCATAGTACCAAGACGATGACCCGAAACATTAATCACATCATCCACACGACCCATTACCCAAAAATAGCCATCTTCATCCCTTCTCGCTCCATCCCCAGCAAAATAGAGGTAATTACCATCTTTAGGGGCAATATGCTCCCAGTAGGTATTGCGGAAGCGATCTGGATCACCATATACCGTCCTCATCATTCCAGGCCAAGGATGTTTCACCACCAAATAACCCCCTTGATTATCCGCCACGGGATTACCATCTAAATCCACAATATCCGCCATAATGCCAGGAAAGGGATGGGTAGCCGAACCTGGTTTGGTTGGAGTCGCCCCTGGTAAGGCTGTAATCATCACCCCCCCTGTTTCCGTTTGCCACCAAGTATCGACTATAGGGCATTTTTCCTTCCCAATTACCTTGTGATACCACATCCATGCTTCAGGGTTAATGGGTTCGCCTACGGTGCCAAGAAGTCTCAGGGAAGATAAATCACGGGCGTTGGGATGGTGTTCCCCCATTTTTATAAAGGCACGGATAGCCGTGGGAGCCGTATAAAAGATATTTACCCCATATTTTTCCACCACATCCCAGAAACAGCCTAAATTAGAAGGGCGTGGCACTCCTTCATACATTACCGTAGTGGCACCGTTGGAAAGAGGCCCATAAACGATGTAACTATGCCCCGTAATCCAGCCCACATCAGCGGTACACCAGTAAACATCATCATCCTTGAGGTCAAAAATCCATTTGCTGGTAATATGAGCATAAAGGTTATATCCCCCCGTGGTGTGGACTACCCCTTTGGGTTTGCCCGTGCTGCCGCTGGTATAGAGAACAAATAACATATCTTCACTGTCCATGGGTTCGGCGGGACAATGGGCGCTAACCCCTGCCTGTAAGTCATGCCACCAATGATCGCGCCCTGCTTCCATATGGACTTTTTCTTTGGTGCGCTCTACCACTAAAACATTATCCACACTGGGTGCTTTGTTGTCTTCGAGGGCTAAATCAACCTGTGGTTTGAGGGCGATGGTTTTATCTTTACGGAAACCACCATCGGCGGTAATGACTAATTTTGCCTCAGCGGCATTGAGTCTATCCCGTAGGGCTTCGGCACTAAATCCCCCAAATACGACGCTATGTACTGCCCCAATTCTGGCACAGGCCAACATGGCGATCGCACTTTCGGGAATCATCGGCATATAAATAGCTACCCGATCACCTTTTTTAACCCCCAACTGCTTAATCACATTAGCCATCTGGCACACCTCACGGTGTAACTGAGCATAGGTAAGGGTGCGACTATCCCCCGGTTCCCCTTCCCAAATAATAGCGGCCTTATTACGTCTCCAAGTGGTGAGATGACGATCTAAACAATTGTGGGAAATATTAATTTTACCGTTAACAAACCATTTGGCAAAAGGGGGGTTACTCCAATCTAGTACCTGATCCCATTTTTCAAACCAATCTAATTCTGATTCTGCTAACTCTCCCCAAAACTCGGAGGGATTTTCCGAGGCTTTTTGATATAACTCTTGATATTTTTCCCAACTATCGATAGTTGCCTTACTAGCAAACTCCGCAGAGGGTTTAAAAGTTCTTTTTTCCTTTAGGATTGATTCTATAGTAGGTTGTGACATAGATAATTATGATCTTTAAAAATAGTCTCAACCCTTTACTCTACGACATTTCCAAGTTTTTAATTATTAAATTTTGTTGATTGCCCGTACTATATAGTCTGAAAACTCTTATCCCCACACCATACACAAAACAGAAATAGCAAATTTAACTATCATAATCCTCTGATTGTAGATGTTTCTTGGAAAAAAGTATTAATCCTAAAGAAAATAAACTCAAAAGAATCTTAGAAGGCTCAGACACTTCTACCGCCACCGTGTTAAATTCTGTGAAGAAAACACTGCCGATTGCACCACTACGACCACTAAAGTCAACTTCTAAATAATCGACTTGACCATCGGTGGGATTGTAGGTGCTTAGCTCATTTTCCTCTGTTAAATTAAAAGTGGGATTAAAATTGGAAGTGCCATCGGTATAGGTTACTAAAATTGAACCTCTAACATCATCAACTAAAGTGATTTCTCCAATCTTCACACTGGAGAGAATACTACGATCAAAGTTAATCCTAATTTTACCACCGTTGCCTAGATCATCGGGAATACCATTGCCAGCATTCTCTTCTATAATCAAGAGAACCCCTTGAGAAGGCGTATCATAACTCACACTCCCATAATTACCTTTTCCCGTGGCCAAGTCTGGATCTCCGAGAGATGCAGTTGTGTTACAAGGAACAGTAAAACCATTATTTGATGTTCCAGTATTACTGCCGAAATTAGTAGTTGTAAAATTACCTGTGTTTGGTATTGGCGTCCCCACTGGAGGATTAGGGAGACAATTACTTTGAAATAATCCCACACGAGCAGGATTATTACTTGAATTAACAGCAGTTATACTAATCCCAATAGAACTCCATATTTGTCCAACATTATTGTTGTTCGTGCTGTATGTTGTCGAGCCTATTGTTTGTCCGGCACCGTCGATTAAATAAGGATCTAGGACGGTGCCATCGGGAGCATTGTTCAAATTGAAAGTAAAAGTAGCCGCATTAGCTGTTTGTAGCACGGAAGCACTTAAAGTGGATAAGATAGCTATGGTTGCTATTTTAAATACGTTATTCATTTTTTATTATTGAAAAAGTTAATAACTTTTATGTAAGAATTTAAAGGAATGTTTTTGTCGATAAAGTAATCGTAAATTAATTTTTCAGTCTTGAATAAAAAGATTTGATGAAGATAATTGCATTTTTGTTAAAGATGTTAAAAATAATGATCTTTATCGAGTGTTCAAAAAGCAAAACAAAAAAAATTCGGCATTACTTAATCATCGTATGAAATACAATTGAATGATGCTAGAAATTGAGACATCAAAATATTATCACCATTGCCTCTTCCCTATTCCCTGCTTCTATGAAAAATCATATCTAAAATAGACGCTATTATTTATTTTTCTCCCTTGGCTAAAAGGGCAACTCCATAACAGGCTTCCGTGTGCGGAGATTTTGCTACAGGTACATTTAACTTTAATTCCCTTATCTGTCGCCATGGTTCATTTATCGCACCTCCCCCAGCGGTATATACTTTAGTGAGAGGATTTGCCCCTAGTTGTTGTAATAATTGATAACCTTGTTGTTCAATGTCCGCAATCCCTTCTAAAATTCCTTGTAAAAAAAGAAGAGAAGTATCAGGTTTTGGTTCTAATTTTGGGCTTAATTCAGGATTATTAATAGGAAAACGATCGCCCTTATTTATTAAGGGATAATAATGGTAATTAAGAAGATTATTAGGGTTAATATTATTAGTCAACTCCTGTAACTGTTGAGGAGAAAAAAAATGTTTTAAAACCGCACCGCCCGTATTAGAAGCCCCCCCAGTTAACCACAAATTTCCTAAGCGATGGCTATAGATACCATAACGACTATCATCGATTTTCTTGTCACTAAGAAGTTTTAAAACAAGGGTTGAACCCAAGGAAGTTACCCCCTCCCCCGTATTTTTGACTCCACTAGCTAAAAAAGCGGCGATACTATCGGTAGTGCCTGTTTTTATGACACATTGGGCATTGATATTAAATTTTTTACTAATATTTGCCATGATAGGGGCAACGGTTTCCCCTGGGTGTTTAATGGTAGGTAAAAGATGGTAAAAAGGTTTATTTTTTAGCCATGAAGGATAGGTTAAATTTTCCACGTCATAACCTAATTTGAGGGCATTATGATAATCGCTAATACCTAGTTTTCCATGTAACAAAAAACCGAGATAATCTGCTTGATGGAGAAAATAATGGGCTTGGTTAAAAATAGGTTGTTGATACCACCAATAAAGTTTGGCAAGGCTAGAAGTAGCACTGAGGGTAAGATTATTCTCGGGGACAAATTCTTGCAGTTGAGGGAGTACATTTTTTCCTCGACTATCGTTATACCAAAGGGCATTGGTGAGGGGTTTTCCTTCTTTGTCGCATAATAAAACAGTGCTGGATGTGCCAGAAACTGCGATCGCCCTTAAATTTTGTTTTATATTGAGGGGGAGTTGAGAAAAAACCTCTTCAAAAATTTCTCGCCACTGGGAAAAATGGTCATAGTTTTGGCATGGTACTTTGATAATATCACTACATTGATAATTTTGATCAAGGGCGATCGCCCTTACCCCCGAAGTACCAAAATCAAAACCTAAATAAAAATTATCTGCCATAACACCTCAATTTCACAGCAAAACACGAATATATAAATGCAAAGGTTTTAGCACAACATAATTGTTAATTGTCCATTGTTCATTGTCAACTGTTAACTGCTCCCTATGTTAGAATAGGCATTATTCTTGACCGTCCATGGTGATTACTAATCCTATAAAAAAATAACCCTGTTATGACAGTAACTCAAGTAAGTGCGATCGATCCCAACATAAAAAAAGATTTTCCCATCCTTGACCAAGAAATCAACGGGCATCCCCTAATTTACTTCGATAACGCCGCCACATCTCAAAAACCCACCGCCGTTATCAACGCCCTCAGAAACTACTATGAGTTAAACAATGCCAACGTCCATAGAGGCGCCCATAGTCTTAGCGGAAGAGCAACCGATGATTACGAAGGGGCAAGGGATAAAGTAGCAAAATTCATTAACGCCCGTAGTCGGAACGAAATCGTCTATACCCGTAACGCCAGTGAAGCCATTAATGTGGTTGCCTATACCTGGGGTTTAACCAACCTCAAAGAAGGTGACGAAATTATCTTGAGCGTCATGGAACACCATAGTAACATAGTTCCTTGGCAAATTATCGCCCAAAAAACAGGGGCAAAAATCCGTTTTGTCGAACTTACCGACACCGAAGAATTTAACCTTCAACAATATAAAACCTTCCTCAACGAAAAAACCAAATTAGTATCCATCGTCCATGTTTCCAATACCCTCGGTTGCATCAACCCCGTAGAAGAAATCATTGATTTAGCCCATAAGCAGGGGGCAAAAGTATTAATTGATGCCTGTCAGAGTCTTCCCCATCTCCCCATCGATGTCCAAGCCATGGATTGTGATTGGTTAGTAGGCTCAGGACATAAAATGTGTGCTACCACAGGGATAGGATTTTTATACGGTAAGGAAGAATTATTATTAGAAATGCCCCCTTTCCTTGGGGGAGGAGAAATGATTGGGGAGGTATATCTTGACCATTTTACCTGCGGTGAATTACCCCACAAATTTGAAGCAGGTACCCCTGCCATCGGTGAAGCCATTGCCCTCGGTGCGGCGGTGGATTATTTAACGAATATTGGCATGGATAAAATTCACGCCTATGAGGAGGAATTAACGGCTTATTTATTTGAGAGGTTAAACAAAATTCCTAACCTAAAAATTTACGGCAATCAACCCACCCCAGAGGGTAAAGGAAGGGCTTGTTTAGCTGCTTTTAATGTTCAGGGTATCCATGCTAGTGATTTGGCTACACTCCTTGATAATGAAGGGGTTGCCATTCGTTCTGGGCATCATTGCACCCAACCTTTACACCGATATTTAGAAATTTCTGGTAGTGCGAGGGCTAGTCTTTATTTTTACAATACTTTTGAGGAAATAGATGTGTTTATTAAAGCTCTTCAAGAAACCATTGATTTTTTTACACAAATGATGTAAGGGAATAATTGATAATGGATAATACAATTTTTTAGTAAAAAATACAGCTTTAATTTCTCAGTTTAGGGTGATTAACTTTATTGTTTTGATTTTGTCAAGATTGATAGATAAACACTCAATTCAAATAGTATTATTCATTGTTATTTGGATGGAATTTGGTTGGGCAAAAAACCCAACCGAGAAATTTTAACGGGATGGTTACTTACCCATGGCGCTATCTTCATCCTCTACCCAAAGGGAAAAGTCCATGTCTTCATTTTCTTCCATCGTAGAAGATTCTTGAACATCATTATTTTGAGTTAATTCTGGAGAGTCTTCGAGGGCTTCCATGGTTTTATTTTCTGGGTTAAAATCAGCTTGAGTGTAATCATTCTGGGTACCATTATTAGTATTTAACAAGCCTTTTATTTGCCCTAATAAACTGCCTAATTTTCCTTCATCCATGAGGGTATTTATCAAGGATAAACCACTGGTGGAAAACAGTAATTTATTGATGTCATTTCCGTTGTTTTGCCCATTACCGTTACCATTATTGGCGCCGGGGAAGGAATAGATACGGGCATCTCCTAAAATGCCAGGTTGAGGGGCGATCGCCTTTAACAATTCGGGCAATTGGGGGGCTATTTCGGGGAAAATGAATTTTATGATCTCCGCTGTGCGGTTTGCGTCACTGAGACTATTTTCTGCATTAATGAGAGCTTTTTTACCTTCGGCTTCAGCTATCAATTTATACTTCTGAGCATCCGCTAGGGTACGGATAGATTCGGCTTCTAATTCTGCTGCCTGACGGGCAATTTCGGCTTGACGACGACGACGGAAAACATCAATTTCCACCACGTTTTGATCAGTAATACGTTTTTCAGCCGCTTCCCTTTCTGCCACAATTAAGGATAGTTGTTTTTGTCTTTCGGCATTTTCTACCTCTCGGGCGGTTTTAACCCCTTCCTCTGCTTCTGCCCTTTGGGCTTCGGCGGCAAATCTTTCTTTTTCCTTATGGGCGATGGCAATGGAGGCTTGTTGTTGGGCAATTTGTGACTCTTGCTCGGCTTCAGCAATAGCAATTTGAGCGAATAACCTGGTGGCTTCTACGGTGCGCTGACGGTCAATTTGAGCCACTTCCGCTTCTTGCTCTTGCAAAGTCTGAGCCACACGGAACTTTTTATTTTGCTCCTCTAGAGTTATGTTAGCTTGGATTTGACTTTGTTGTACCGCCAACTGTTGCTTAATTCTTTCCTCCTCAATGGCCTGTTGTTGTAAAATCTTATTACGCTCAACCTTCGCTTGTTCTTGATCCCGTGATTCTTGAACTTCCCTCTCCCGTTGGGCTTTGAGAAATTCAATCTCCTTCATCTTGGTTAATTTCGCCTCCTCTTTCTCCTTGCCGATAGATAAACTTTGTTTCTCCGCCGCCAATTCCTGTTGCTCGATAGCTACCCTTGTATCTAACTCAATTTCGCTCTTTTCCCGACTCATTTCCAATTCCACATCCAATTTTTGCTTAATGGATTTTTGGATGGTTTCAGTACGTAACCTCACTCCTTGAGCATCAAAATAGTTATTTTCATCATAGGTATCGCTTTCCTCAATTTCCGAGATAGCAATGTTATTGAGGGTTAAACCCACCTTCCGTAAATCCTGCTGAATCAGGTTTAAAACCTCCTCCGCAAAACCGAGTTTATCCGAGTCAATTTCGGCAATACTCTTCTTTTTCGCCGCCGCCCGAATGGCATCATCCGCCCGTTTTTCAAGGGCATCTTTTATATCAATTTCCGAGATTTTACCCTGTTTTGATAATCGTTGGGCTGCTGTCAATACGGAATCTTTATCGGCACTAATGCACACATAGAAAGTAACCCGCATATTTGCCCGTAAATAGTCTCGGGTGCGCACTGCCAAGTTACCCTGTCTCACCACATCAATGGAAATCTCCCGTAATGGCACTCTGGTTAACTCGTGGAATCCGGGGATAACCATACAACCACCGTTAAGGATAACTTTTTTATCCTTGGTGAAAATACCCCCTGTGCGCACGAAGGCTTCATTGTTAGGAGTGATGGTATAAACTCTGGTGTAACCCCAAATGGCAATTACACCCAAGACGACTAAAGCCGCAATTAAGCCCCCAAAAAAGGTAATATTTCCTATGTTTAATTGCCCCATAACAGGGGTACTATTAATAGGTATTGTGGCGGTGGTTTCGTTCAAATTTCTCTGTTGAATTGGTAGAGATTGAGTGTTATTTTCTAATTGATCGACATTAATGGTGGGTAATTGTTGGATAAAATTAAGCCAAAAGTTGTTCATCTTTTTTTCCTCTTTTTTTATTAAATAAAATACGATTAATTATTACTTGCATTAAGCCATTTATCTTCGTCGGAGGTATCTTTGGCGATCGCAATGTAGCAATGTTGTTGACGGTCAATAATTAAAATTTCTTGTCCTCGATGGGGAATCACTTTCGCCCAGTCAGGGAGGGCAACTTCAATGGTGACAAGGTTTCGGGCGTTATCTAATACATCGGCTTGGGCTACTTTGCCATCCACGAGATAAGGTAATTTGATAGAGGTTACATTGCCCGTACAACCAATTAAACGCTCTCCATCTATTTCTTCCCCAAAATTAGCAAAAATTTTACCGATGGGGTTCGATAATATCCGTCCAATCCAAAGGCTAAAACCTAGAGATACCAGAAAGATCAAAAGTGCGATCGCCCCTTGAGGTATTTCCCCTATCACCCCGCCAATCATCACATTGAGAAACCAACCAATCACCCCCCAACTACAAAAATCAATGGCCAAAAGAATTAATAAAGGACTTTTGCCAACCCCAAACCACGACAAAAATAAGAGAAAATTACCCTCAAAACTCTCATCAGCCTCCATGTCGGCATCAAAATTACTTTCCGCATCGACATCGGCATCCATATCGAAATCAGCCTCAGCATCCACATCAAAATCGGCATCAGTATCAATATCTTGGTCATCACCTCCCCCAGAAATAATTACCAGCAAAAACAAAAATACCCCAATTCCTAAAAATATCCAATAGGTAAGATTATTGATGTCAAATAGCAACATTGAGCCTGATTCCTTTTATGAGCAGATAAAAACTGGTTTTTCAGGTAATAAGAAATATTTTTATTACACCTATCAGCATAACTCCAAACCTCACAAAGGTTATCAACGTTAACTTTTTCGTAACAAAAACCTGTAACCTAAGGGCTAATTAGTAAAAATAATTTAGAAGTTTCCAGACATTATATCCACACAATAAAACCTCATAACCATCCATCCTTAAAAACCTAACCCTCAAATCTTTTCTATCTTCTGGAAAAGCCTATTATGTAATAACCCTATTTATAGAATGTAATAAATACATTAGTTTTCAAAATTTAGTAGTAAAACTGACAAAATAAAAAGGATGTGATTGATACTCTATGGTCACGACAAAATAAAAAATATATATAAATGGAGTAACCATGACGGTGACGACAGAAAAAAAAATAAAACTAAATAAAATAGAAAAAGTAAAAGCCGCCAAACATGGCCTAGATGTCAAACAAGAAATCGAACATTTTGCCCAGATTGGCTGGGAAGCCCTTAGCGAAGATGATTTAATTGTCCGACTGAAGTGGTTAGGAATCTTTTTTCGCCCTGTAACCCCCGGCAAATTTATGTTGCGCCTGAGAATACCCAACGGCATTTTAAATAGTCAACAATTAACCACCCTTGCTCAAATCATTCAACGATACGGAGATGATGGCAGCGCAGACATTACCACCCGTCAAAATCTTCAACTCAGGGGCGTACTACTCGAAGACATCCCCACTATTTTTAGTCAACTGGAGGCGGTGGGCTTAACTTCTATCCAATCAGGGATGGATAATGTACGTAACCTTACGGGTTCTCCTACCGCTGGAATTGATCCCCATGAATTGTATGATACTAGGGAGGTTAACTATAAGTTACAGGCTATGATTACCAATAATGGACAAGGTAATTATGATTTAAGTAACCTACCCCGTAAGTTTAACATTGCCGTGGAAGGGGCAAAGGATAACTCTATCCATGCGGAAATTAATGATGTAGCTTTTATCCCTGCTTATAAGGATGGGGAGTTGGGTTTTAACGTGTTGATTGGGGGTTATTTATCTGCCCAAAGGTGCGCTGAGGCGATTCCCATGGATGTGTGGGTAAGGGCGGATGATGATGAAATTGTGGAACTTTGTCGGGCTATTTTGACGGTATATACGGTTAATGGTTTGGATGAAAGGTTAAGGGAAAACCGTGGTAAAGCCCGTTTGATGTGGTTAATTGATAGATGGACGATGAATCGTTTTCGTATTGAGGTAGAGAAGGAGTTGGGTAAATCTTTGGAATTTGCTGCCCCTACCGATGAGATTACCATGGAAAAACGGGATCATTTGGGGGTACATCCTCAAAAACAGGAGGGGTATAATTATATTGGCATCCATGTACCTGTAGGGCGTTTGGATGCGGAGGGAATGTTTGAAATTGCCCGTCTGGCGGATGTTTATGGTAACGGAGAAATTAGAGCCACGGTAGAACAGAATTTTATTATCCCCTATGTGGCGGATGATAAGGTAGAAGCCTTTTTGAGTGAGCCTATCTTACAGCGTTATCCCCTTAATCCTAGCACGTTGGTGCGATCGCTCATATCCTGTACCGGGGCAAGATATTGTAATTTTGCCTTGGTGGAAACAAAGGCTAGGGGCTTAAAATTAGCTCAAGAATTGGATGAGGAGTTAAATATACCTGAAAAAGTGCGTATTCACTGGACAGGTTGTCCTAACTCCTGCGGACAAGCCCAAGCGGGAGATATTGGCTTGATGGGTACAAAAGCGAAAAAAGATGGCTCTGTGGTGGAAGGAGTTAATCTTTTCCTTGGTGGCAAGGTTGGCAAGGATGCGAAGTTAGGGGAGTTATCACAAAAAAGTATTCCCTGTGATGATCTTAAACCTATTCTCAAGGATTTGTTAATCAATCAATTTGGTGCAACGGCTAAATAAGGAATTCAGTGTTAGGGAGATGAGGAGATAAAAAACTAATTATCGTTCATTATCTATTACTTTTTGTTTCTCTCCTTGCATATCAATTATAAAAGGCTGGTTTCCCAGCCTTTTATGGTGAATATTAAGCCGAAAGTAGTTCGAGACTGTCTTCTTGGGAGTCAGGGTTTTGGTCAATTTTTTCACTCTGACTTGCTTCTTCATTATCCCCTGTTGTTTCTTGTTGAATGGATAAAGTGCCACAGGGAATGGTATCTGATAAAATGGAACTTGCCATCATCCCCGAATGAATTTCTAATAAGGCTTCAGGTAGTGCTTCAAATATAAGTCTTTGTCCTGGAAATACAACTCTTTCAAAATACCAATTTGCTACGTTTGTAATTCTTGCTACTTGAATTTGACTGGTGGCATTGACATAGCAACACATCATTTTATTACTATCATCGTTGGGAATTGCATCTAATATCTGAGCCATAATAATTATGATATTTTTTATTTATATTTATCTTTACATCTTCTAAGTTAACACTCCTTGATCCCAACTAGCTGTAAAGATAATTACCAATTTGATTAAATTTATTATTTTTCTTAGACATAGAAAATTCTTTAAAAAATATTAAGTGTTTTTTGTTATTAAAAAATAGATTTAATTTTGATAAAAAAGAACTAAGTTTCTTTGTAAATGGATAAAATGTTGATTGGAAGAAGTAATGGTTAATTTTTATCAATCATTGATAAAGATGGTTTGCAGATCTCACGGAGTATGCAAAAATAATATGGTTGCCTCTTAAGGGATTAGATTTTCTAAATTCTGGTCTTGTTAAATGAGGTTTTTTTGCTCTTATCTGAGGCTTGTTAGCTAAAACACACTAAAAGAGTTAATTTATTCAAATCATTATATCTAAATTATGAACGTAGGCGATCGCATTAAGGTAACTGAATCGGTAATTGTATATCATCACCCTGAGCATAAAAAGACTGCTTTTGATATTAAGGGCATGGAAGGAGAGTTAATAGAAATTGTAACAGAATGGCAGGGAAGACCTGTAAGCGCTAATTTCCCTTATTTAGTTAAATTTAGCAAAAAGTTTAAGGCTCATTTTCGGGAAGATGAGATTTCTAACATTGACAGTTAAAGTTTAGGTTTTGCCCCTCAATCCCCCAAAATTGGGGGACTTTGTTTTAGACAATAGAGCGAATTTGTTTGATGAGGCTTTCAATTTCTGATTCGAGGGTGAAGTAATGCACACAAGCCCTAACGCAGGAAGGATAAGCAAGGGTGCGTAGATAATATCCTTTTGATTCTAAGCTAGACACTAATTGACTAGGATTTTCGGTGTTGAAGGAAACTAATCCTGATGGGGGAGGGCTATTCTTTAAGCATTTTATTCCTTCTATTTTGTTTAATTCTTCCCAGAGATAGGCACTTAGTTGGCAAATTCGTTGGTAACGTTTTTCGGGGTTACCCCATGTTTGGTGAAGGGCGATCGCCCTTGTCAGTCCTGTGTATAATGGATATGCTGAGGTGGCCACTTCGTATCTACTACCATCTTGAGCAAAAGGTAACCCAGATTTACTAAAATCAAGGCTACGCCAACCGATAAAGGTGGGATGAAGAGGAGTTTCTAAATTTTCTTTGACGTATAAAAAACCTACCCCCGTAGGGCCGCATAACCATTTATGCCCTGTGCATCCATAAAAGTCAACTTCTGTATCAGGAAGATTGAGGGGAATTAGCCCAGCGGATTGGGCGCCATCTACAAGAATTTGAATAGGTTTATTGCTAGGGTAGTGGTGACATACTTGGCTGATTTCTTTGAGGGGTAATACCTGCCCTGTATTCCACAAAACATGGCTAATGACAACTAGGCGAGTTTGGGGGGTGAGGTGATTTTTGATTACTTCCACAGGGTTTCCTTGGTTTAAGGTATCCACAATGGGAAAGGTGGTAACTTTAACACCAAATCTTCTTTTAATTTCATTAATACTAGCAATGATTCCGGGGTGTTCGGCATCGCTGAGTAATATTTCATCATCGGGCTTCCACTCGATGCCCCAAAGGGCTATATTGCAACTATCGGTGACATTTTCACTCAGGGTAATAGTTTCTATTTTACTATTAGTTTCAAGGGCGATCGCACTTTTGGTATTAGCAATATTTTCGTTAATCCAACTATTTATTTGTAACCCAAAAGGCCCTATTTTTTCTACATATCTATAAGTATCAATAATTGTTTCTAGTACAGATTGGGCAAGGATTCCTTGACCACCAAAATTAAAATATTGTTTATCTTCTAAGCCTTTAAAATCTTTTCTTAATTCTTTAATGTCCATAAAATTAGGGGTTGAACATTGTCCAACCCTTTGAAAGTTTAATTGTCAATTTTCCATTGTACATTGTCAGTTTTAGAAGCCCTAATCATTCTCCCATTCTTCAGCCCCTAAAAGATCACAAATGCGATCGCGCAATAGAAAATCTTGCTGTTCGAGATTTTTTTCAACTCCCATCCATTCCCTAGCAGGAATAAATTGAGCTAGGCTATAAATAGGTTGATGACGACTTAGCACACCTTTTTCGACCAAGGCTCGAATTTCATCTCGGATAAAATCGAAGGTATATCCATAGGAGGATACATTCGGAAATATTTGAATACTCATAATAATATAATTACTGATGTTTAAGTTGCTACTAAAAAGTAATAACTTTCTGTTAAATTCTATACTTTTCGTCTTAAAAGTCGCAACTCTTTCCTCTTTTTTATTCTATTAATGGAAATACTTTTATTTGAGTGTTATAATTGTTTACTATTTTTTTTATAATTATTTTTTATGGATTTATTGCGATCGCTCCCTATTGGCTTATATGTAGAAAAACCTTTTTCTTGGCTTCATAGATTAGATTCGAGGGTAAAATTAGGATGGTTAATGAGTTTAATTTTATCTCCCCTATTAGCCAATGGTCCATGGCGTATTTTTTTAGTAGTTTTTCTATTATTAATTACTTGGTTATCTTTTATTCCTTGGAGAGTACAAAAAAAACAAATTACATGGCTATTATTAATAGGAATACTGAGTTTTGTTTTAACGGCGATCGCCCCGGATGGATTAAGTCTTACTTATCAGCCACGCCTACCAGAAAGCGAAATTATCATTAATCAACCCACAGATTATCAATATATATTATACAACTTTGGGAATGTAAATATCACCAGAAGATCCTTTGATTTAGCCATTAGAGTAAGTACCTTATTTTTTACCTTAATTTATAGCAGTAACATCTTTTTATTAACCACTGCCCCCGAAGAAATTACCACAGGAATTGAAAATTTATTATCTCCCTTAAACCGTTTTAAATTTCCCGTTACAGAAATGATTTTGACCCTGACTCTTTCCCTCCGTTTTATCCCTTTAGTATTAGAAGAAATCCAAAATTTAATTAGATCCATTAGAACCAGAGCTATAAAATGGCGTAAATTAGGCATTAAAAAAAGTATTCAAATTTGGGTAATTGTCATGGAAAAATTACTAGAAAATATCTTATTAAGAGCCGAACAAATTGCGATCGCCATGGAAGCCAGAGGTTTTACAACTCCGCAAACCCATCAAGTAAAGTGGCACGAATCAAGAATAAAAACTAACGATACAGTAGCCTTATTTTTTCTTGTTATTTTTTGGGTATTTCGATTAACAATTGGGCAAATGGCAATTTGAGTAATTTTCCTCAAATCAACCATATTTATCATCAAAAGTTATTAGGTTTTAAACAAATAATTAACAGTAAATAACAAAAAATATTCTCATTTATTATTAATTTTTTATGGAAACTATGGATTATAGGTGATGAGTAAAATAAATTGACAAAAAAATACTTTATTCATCTTTTTAAACTATACTATAATTACATAAAATAATCCTAATATTTTGTGTTTTTACAGCGACTGAAAGAAGATAAAAACTCTAATTTGTTTTCCATTGGCATCAACCTAATGACGCTAATACTCTACGTTGCGGGTATTCATGCCAGTCACACATTTACCACCCTTCATTCAGAAGTTGCTTCACTGTGGTTTCCCTCCGCCATTACTTTACCCTTAGTGTTGAAATATGGTATTCAAGTTTTTCCAGGCATAACTCTAGCTTCTATTATTGGGCTTACCCCTTCCCTCCAAAGGATTAGCCCCAATTTATCCTTTATGGGTTTTGCTTTTATCCAAATAAGTTGTGCCTTAGCAAACTGTTTTCAACCCATGATTGCTAAATATATCATTCAAAGATTTGCCAAAAGCAAAGATATTTTTATCAACATTCAATCCGTATGTGTTTTTATTGGGGCGGCTATATTTTCCCCTATTATTTCAGCTTTTATGGGAGTTTCAGCCTTGCTGAGTTTAAATGTTATCAGTGCAGAAGAATATTTTTATTCCTTGCTTACTTGGTGGTTGGGTAGTGCCTTAGCCCATCTAATTTTTTCCCCCACTATTATGCAATGGAAGAGAAAAGATTTTATTTCTCAAGGTGCCAGTGTTGGGGAAGTTGTCATTATTGCTTTGACTGTTTTACTCATTTGTAGTTTTACTTTTATTTTGATTTACCCAGTGGAATATTTGCTTTTTCCTCCTCTCATCTGGGCTGTTTTTAGACTTAAGCGTTTTCAGGCTAGTTTATTGGTAAGTATTATTGCTTTGATTGCCATTGTATCTACCAGTTTGGGATATGGAACTTTTGCGAAAGATTCGGTTAATTTATCTTTAATTTTATTACAGTCATTTACGGCAGTAATTTCGGTTATAACTCTAATTCTTTCTGCTGTTTTAGCAGAGAAACAAATCACTAAAAATCAATTATATGAAACCTTAGAACATTTAGAAGAAAAGGTTTTAGAACGAACTAAAGAGCTAGAAAACATACAAATTGATTTACAAAATGCCAACAAAGTTCTTGAAAAAATGGCATATATTGACAGTCTTACTCAAGTAGCCAATAGGGGTTGTTTTGATAAAATTTTAGAACAACAATGGGATTCTTTAATGAGGCAAAAAGAATGTTTATCTTTATTATTATTGGATGTGGATTATTTTAAAAAATATAATGATTTTTATGGTCATCCCCAAGGGGATGAATGTTTAATCAAAATTGCTCAGTGTTTACAGTCTGTCGTGCGTAATACTTCTGATACAGTTGCTCGATATGGTGGAGAAGAATTTGTTATTATATTACCTTATACCAACCTTGAACAAGCCACGGTGGTTGCTAAAAAAATTCAAAGTGCGATCGCACTTTTAGCCATTCCCCACGAGGTTTCAAAGGTATCAAAATATATTACTTTTAGCATTGGTATTGCCACCACCATTCCAGGCTATGACAACATCCCCAATGACTTAATAACAAAAGCGGATCAGGCTTTATACTTAGCAAAAGAAGACGGTAGAAATAGATTTAAAATTTTTGATAAAGACTGTTAACCAGACAGCATTAGTAGTTGTAATGTACTATTTATTAAGCAATGTGAGATCTAGAACTAGGTTAAAATAATAATATAGCCACAGCAATAAAAGCATTTTAGAATTAATCATGAAAAGTCCTTCCCCTAGTATTACTCACTCAAACAATGAACTAATTCCTTGCTCACCCCATGAAGTGGATAATCACGTGTGTGAAGTGTTTGAGGGAAAAATTTTAAGTCATGAAAAATCCCAAAAAATGGCTGATTTTTTCGGGTTATTAGGAGACGCTAATCGTCTCAGAATTTTGTCTGTATTAGCCCAAGAAGAATTATGTGTTTGCGACTTAGCCAATATGTTGCAGATGAGTGAATCGGCAGTTTCTCATCAGTTAAGAACTTTAAAATCAATACGTCTAGTTGCTTACCAAAAAAGAGGCAGAAGAGTGTACTATCGTCTTTTAGATCACCACGTTTTTGAATTATATCGTGCCGTAGCAGAACATTTAGACGAGATTGATTAAAACCGAAAAAATAACCATTATAGAAAAACGATAACCTTTGTAAGTCAACAAAAGAAAGTCTAAATATCTAGGTTGAATTTAAATAATTAAAAACCTACACCATAATCTCTCATTGGGTGTAGGATAATTTTGCTCAAAATTAATTGCTTAGGGAGAGGGCAGGATTTATGACGGCACTTTTAACCTGAGGTTTGATAGTACGAAGACTAGGGAAAAGAAAATGATTTTCCTCCACATACTGGGCGCCAAACAAACCCTTTTCTGCCCAAAAATAACGATCTGTTGTATGCTCGTTTCTTTTTACCACTAATAAAGCAGGAGGAGTGATACCATTAGCCCGAATATGTTTTCTGGCGGCTGTTACGGGTTTGTCTTCGCCACTTTCAATATGATAATGGGGTACTAACTCTAATATTTTTCTTCCCTCAAGACGGCGACGGCTTTTGCGCTTTCTCTTTCTAGCCAAGTTTATTTCCTCCTTGTTATTTTTGTCTCAAATGTCTTACAGGTCACATTTGATTGCATGGGGTGATTATATAATTTTTATCCGAATCTGTCAATGGGTAAAGTTATTTTGTCAACTACCCTTTTCCCCAAGGGCGATCGCACCTTAAAACCACAAAAATAAAATAATAGAAAGTCATCATTTCAAGACATAGTGAGCATTATAGACATCAAAGGAGAAACGTGATGGAGGTATAATAATATTTTGGTTAAAAGTCAAAAAGAAAGCAAAAATTGACCAACCAAATTTATTTTGAGCCTAGAGAGTATAAAGAATTTTTATGAGTGACAATATCCGTATTTTAATGTGCGCTCCAGACCATTATGATGTTGACTATGTGATTAACCCTTGGATGGAAGGAAACATTCACAAATCCAGTCAAGAAAAAGCCGTTGAGCAATGGCAAAACCTCCACAATATTATTAAAGAATATGCCATTGTTGACCTAGTAAAACCCGAAAAAGGTGTGCCTGACATGGTATTCACTGCTAATGCTGGATTAGTATTAGGAGACAACGTTGTTCTCAGTCGTTTTTTCCACCCAGAAAGACAAGGAGAAGAACCCTTTTTCAAAGCATGGTTTGAGCAAAATGGCTTTACCGTCCATGAGTTACCCCAAGATTTACCCTTTGAAGGGGCAGGGGATGCCCTGTTTGACAGGGAAGGACGTTGGTTATGGGCCGGTTATGGTTTTCGTTCAGAGTTAGATTCTCACCCCTACATAGCCAAATGGTTAGACACCGAAGTTTTATCCCTCAGATTAATTGATAATCGTTTTTATCATCTCGATACCTGTTTTTGTCCCTTAGCCAACGGCTACCTACTTTACTACCCCGATGCCTTTGATAGTTACTCCAATCGCTTGATCGAAATGCGAGTACCCGAAGAAAAGCGTATCGTAGTAGAAGAACCTGATGCGGTTACTTTTGCTTGTAATACCGTTAATATTAATGATGTGGTAATCATGAATAATATTAGCAAAGACCTTGAACAACGCATCACAGCAAAAGGTTTTAAAGTTCGTCAAACTTCCCTAACCGAGTTTCTCAAAGCAGGGGGTGCGGCCAAATGTTTAACCCTAAGAGTAACAGAGCCTATTTTAGAAGATGTTCACGCTAGTAACTATGTCGAAAGTCGAGTTATTAAAATGGAAGGGCATCTGCTCGATACAGGTATGATGAATCGTGCCTTAGATTTAATCGTGTATGAAGGCGGTAGTTTCAAGGTTCTTAATTTTAATTTAGGGGTTGAGCGTCAAAGTCCTTCCTGTGCGGAGGTGCGTATTTCGGCACCTTCTAAGGATGTCATGGAAGATATTATCAGTCAGTTGATTGATTTGGGGGCAGTGTCAACCCCCGAAAAAGAGTCTGATGTGACTTTGGAAACTGTGGTTAAAGCAGGTGTTTCCCCCGATGATTTCTATGTAACGACTATCTATCCTACAGAAGTTCGGCTCAATGGGAATTGGATTAGGGTAACGGATCAAAGAATGGACGGTGCGATCGCCCTTAGGGAAAAAAATGGTACTTTTATCGCCAGTTGCAAACTATTGCGTGATTTAGAAGTAGGAGAGCAAGTGGTAGTAGGAGTAGATGGTATTCGTACCATTAGAGCCACCCAATCCCGTGAGCAACGCAATAAACCCCAAGAATTTAGCTTTATGAGTGGTGGGGTGTCTAGTGAGCGTCGAGTAGAGCTATTAGTCGAGCAAATTGCTTGGGAAATGCGCCACATCAGAGATCAAGGGGGTAAAGTTACTGTGGTAGCTGGTCCTGTAGTTATTCATACAGGCGGTGCAGAGCATCTTTCCAAATTGATTAGAGATGGTTATGTTCAATGTCTGTTGGGGGGAAATGCGATCGCAGTTCACGACATGGAACAAGCTATGATGGGAACTTCCCTTGGAGTTGATATGTACAAAGGTGTGCCCGTAAGCGGAGGACATCGTCACCACCTCAAAGTTATCAACATGGTACGCCGTGCAGGGAGCATTGCCAATGCCGTAGAGCAAGGATTAGTCACAAGGGGAGTCATGTATCAGTGCGTTAAAAATAACGTCCCCTTCTGCCTAGCGGGTTCAATCCGTGATGATGGGCCTTTACCTGATACCGAAATGGACTTAATCAAAGCTCAAACCGAATATTCCCGTCTGGTACAGGGTTCAAACATGATTTTGATGCTCTCTACCATGCTACATTCCATCGGAGTGGGTAACATGACTGCCGCAGGGGTAAAAATGGTCTGTGTGGACATTAACCCCGCTGTAGTAACCAAACTGAGCGATCGAGGTTCTGTGGAATCTGTGGGCATTGTCACCGATGTAGGTTTATTCCTAAGTCTTTTAGTTCAGCAGTTAGACAAACTAACTAATCGTTATGAACTAGCAGAAACTGTTTAATCAAAAAAGGGTGGGCAATGCCCACCCTGTGTTTTTTTTAATCACAACCGATGCAAATTTCAATAGTTACTCGACGAAGACGAATAGTAATCTTGATACTTATTTTTGCCAAATCCCCTTCTGCTTTATCAATATTCTCTCCCAAAATTTTGAGATCAACTTCATCTAACTGACGTAAGGCTCTGATTTCCTCATCCGATAACTCCGCTCTTTCAGCCCAATTAATTAAAGCGACCTCAATATCGCCACTTCTTACGGCTTCTAACAAAAGATTTTGTACCGCTTCATTTTCAGTGTCTAATTCAACCTGTGTTATTTGCTGCTCTGGGCGAGAAGGGGTAATTGGGCGAATGGGTGCAGGATTTACAGGTCTAGTGGGGGTTGATGGTCGAGGATTGGGGTTAATTTGGGCATAGGCTAAGGGTGCAAAACTGCCCCCGATGCTCAAACTCATAGTAATGGTGGCTATTTGAAACAATCTTTTTTGAAGAGATTTTTTTTGATTTTGTATAGACATATGAACTCCTTTTTTTTCGCATTTAGTATAAATAAAGCTATCAATATTTATGAGTCAACGAATCTTTATAAGATATAATTGTTGAATATTTTTAATTCAAGAAATATGCTTAATATTCATCATTGACAGTAAAGTATTAATTTTCGTTAAAATCTCTTAGTTTTTTTTAATCATATTAGAAAATATAATTTGTTTTTTTTAGAGATTTATTATTAAGAAAATAAATAATATTCTTAAAACATTTGTAATGACAAATGATAGAGTATGTTGTAGGTTTTTAAATTTTCTTATGTTTTTTAAGACTAATACGATTGTTAATATGTTCCCCAAAAAAATAAATTAATTTATGGGATAGCTACAATAAATACTGTACAACCATTAAACCAATGCTTATAGTAACCACCGCATAACAACTTAACCAATGAAGATAATTAATTTTATTGGTGGAATTTTTGTCGTTAATTTTTGCTCCATAACCTCTTAGGATCATCGCTTGATATACTAATTTGGAGTCTTCATAACTTCTAATTAACAAATTGGCAATTAAATTTGCAATTATTTTTAAGTTTCTACGGTTCAATTTTTTACCATTAAATCCCTTTAGTTGTAACGCCCTTTCCATGGTTAAAAGGCGATCGCCCATTTGCTCCAGATAGCGATAAGTCAACAACATCATATCGTTAATGATGGGAGATATACCAAGGGATTGAAAAGTTTTTAAAGTAGTAGTAAAAGGTGCACTGCCAAACAAAATTAAACTAATAGTAAGAATACAAAAAAAACGAACTACAATTAAAATTACCGTTAAAATTCCCTCTAGTTTTAAATTCAGGAAACCCCAATTAAATATAACCGTCTCCCCCGCCAAAAAAGGCAACACAATTACAACTCCTAAAATAAATATACCAGGATAACGTAACCTAGAAATAAGGAAATGTAAAGGTAAATTAGATAAGCAGAAAAAAATAGAAGTAATAATAGTTAAAATAGGCAGTAAAAATAAACTTTGCGTAAAAGCAAACGCAAAAATTAAGCTCATCAGAGCGATAAACTTAGGCTTTTGTTCCCAGCGATGAATAGGAGAATTTAAACTAGCATATTTATCTAAAAATAACTTCATTAATTATTAATTATTTCTGGCTTAACCTTTTCAAAAAAAGTAATAATCATCACAGTAAGGATAGCTTCAACAATAGATTGAATACCATAAGTAATAAGAGATGTAAAAATTGCGGCTCTTTCTAAATCAATGTCTAAATCAGGGGAAATAGTGCTAAGAATTACCCCTACAAATAACAAAGCTGAAAGAAATATACCTAAACCACCACAAAGAAACATTAGGAAATTTTTACCTCTTACCGATTGAAAACTATTAATTTTTTTAAAATTCCATAAATAATAACAAATCAAAGCAGGAAAACCCATAATAACAGCATTGATTCCCAAGGTAGATAACCCCCCATGCTGGAAGAAAACAGCCTGAAAAAATAAACCAATTAAAATACCAATAAATGAAAAATAACCTAACACAATACCCATTAGTCCATTTAAAATCAAGTGAATATTAAAAGGAGGTACAGGAATATGAATCAAAGATGAAACAAAAAAAGCCGCCGTTAATAAAGATGCTTTAGGTATTTGCTCTTGATAGTTAGGAATTTTGTTAATTTGCTTGAGGGAAAACCATGTTAAACCCCCTGTGATGGCATAGCCAGAGATAGATGCTGCAGGAGGTAATAAACCGTCGGGAATGTGCATTGCAACTGAATAATTAGTATCGTTAAATTGTTATGTTTTAGGGCGAGAAAAAAATAGTGCTGTACCAACAAATCCCCATACTCCAGATACTGCCATTAATAATCTTTGGGCTGTATTGGGGGATGATTGTCCTTGGGTTTGACTAGAATTTTGCCTTGATTTGGTATTGTCATCACTATTAATAGAATTATCTCCAGACATTGCTGTTGAGGTATCGAATTCCATTGGAATGTTAATAATACTACCATGACCCGCAGTTGTTACCCTTACTGTCCAATTTCCTGCAATATTTTCATCAGGGGTAAAAGAAAAATTACCATCTTCGTCCGCTACTCCTCGTAAATAGGGCTTATCAGCATTGTTCGGGGCGTGTACAATTATTTGGGCATTGCTCATGGGTTCTCCTGTATCATATTGTGCGACAACAGAGATGGTTTTTAATTTTTCATATTCTACAACTACTCCATGGGCAAAGGTTTTTAAGGGGGTAGTTGTTATGGAGATAATCAAAGCAGAGCTAAACCATAATAGTTTTTTTAACATTAGAGAATGCAGAGGAATAATATGCCATTCCTATGGTTTAACATTATCTTTATTTTTTCAATACCCCTGTAGGGCATATGAAAGAATGGTATTGCTTAATCATTGTATAAATATAATTGAATGACCCTATAAATCGAGACACCAAAATATTATTACCATTACCTGCTCCTTGTTCCCTATTCCCTGCTTAAAATAGATAATATTGATCCATAAATAAATTATTAATTATGTCTGCATTAAAAATAGGCGATCGCATTCCTAACTTTACCTTACCCTCTGCTAGTGGTGAAAACGTTAATATAGGAGACTTTATCAGTCAAAAATATCTCGTTATTTATTTTTATCCCAAAGATGATACCCCCGGATGTACTGCCGAATCCTGTGCCTTTAGAGATAGCTACGAAGTATTTACCGATGCAGGGGCAGAAGTAATTGGCATTAGTGGAGATAGCCCCCAATCTCACCAACAGTTTGCCAAGAAATATGACCTTCCTTTCATCTTACTCAGTGATCAAGGAAACAAAGTAAGGAAATTATTTGGAGTACCCTCTACCCTATTTATCCTTCCTGGTAGAGTTACCTACGTCATCGACAAAGAAGGTATCGTCAAACATATTTTTGACTCCATGCTAGACTTCAACGCTCACGTTGGCGAAGCCATAAAAACCATCAAATCCATGTAACAGTAAACAAGGGGTTTAAACCCCTTGCCAACAAACCTTGTAAATTATTAATACAGTACTTCTCTAACACCTAATACCCAATCTACTGAGCCTTAATATTATCAATTACTTCCCGTAAATGGTCAGGACTAGCATGGTAAACCTCATTGCAAAAATGACAAGTAGCCTCGGCGCCGCCATCGGTGACAATCATATCCTCTAACTCATCCACCCCCAACATTTTCAAAGCCCCTAACATACGGTCAAAAGAGCAACTACAATCAAACCTAACCATTTGTACTTCGGGGAAAATATGTAAACCAAAATCTCCCAACAAATCATTAAAAATATCAGTCAAACCTTTACCCTGTCTAAGTAGAGGAGTAAAACCTTTTAATTGCCCTACTCGCTCTTCCAAAGTAGCAATTAAATCCTCATCATGGGAAGCCTTGGGTAATACCTGCAATAACATTCCCCCAGAAGCCGTTACTCCATCTTTGCCCACAAATACTCCCACCAATAAAGCCGAGGCGGTTTGCTCAGAATTGACTAAATAACTGGCGATGTCTTCCCCTACTTCCCCAGATACAAGCTCAACGGTACTAGAATAGGGATAACCATACCCCACGTCTTTGATTACATACAAAAAACCTTCATTACCTACGGCCTTGCCAACATCTAATTTTCCCATGGCATTGGGAGGTAATTCTACTGAAGGATTAGCCACATAACCTCTCACTGTGCCATCCATCCCTGCATCAACTAAAATGCCTCCTAGAGGGCCATTTCCCTTAATTTTTATATTAACTCTTGAGCCTTCTTGTTTCATACTAGAAGCCAGTAACAACCCTGAAGACATTGCCCTTCCTAGGGCTGCGGTGGCAACATAGGAAAGGTTGTGTCTATCTTTGGCTACTTGCACACTTTTGGTGGTGATTACTCCTACTGCACGAATACCACCATCGGCGGCGGTTGCTCTAATTAATTGATCTGCCATTTGTTTACATTTCTCAACATTTACTCATTTTATTATCGATTATTGACGGGAAAATCGCCAAAAAGATTAAGCTGAAAATAGTTCAAAAATTAGCAGTTGGTTTATTTTTTGATAAAAGTATATTAGTAATTATCCTTTTTTTCTAATTTATCTTGTTTTATTGTAGCAGTTATTATTTTTATTGAAATACTATATAAAATGTTTTTTTTTAGTTCATATAATTGAAATGTCAATAACTTATTATAAAAGCATATTTTAATAAAATCAGGTCAATTATGCTAACAAAGCTATCGTTATCTTGTTATAAATAAATAAGCTATGATGGCTATTTTAAATCTATTTTTTTGTTTTTTATTAATTTTTAAATCCTTAAAATGAGTGATAATCAGAGTAATTTAGAGTCTTTAAGTCGTATTCAAATTTTAGTTTTTATGGGGGTAACGGCGGTTATTTTTCTTTTAATCGCCCAAATTTGGCATCGGGCAGGATCGATCGCCCTTATCCCTGTACAATTCACTGTATCAGCTATAATCACGGGAATATTGTTAGGAATCGGAGTTTTGTTAGCCAGTGCGCTGTTAAGCAAATTTTGGACTCCCTACCGTGTCAGTGCGGAAAAATATATGAATCTGATTGTATCTCCTCTCATCATCCCTGATTTAATTTGGGTGGGTTTGTTACCCGGGTTGAGTGAAGAATTATTATTTAGGGGAGTGATGATTCCAGCCTTTGGTTATGGTTATGGTGCGATCGCCATTTCGAGTATTCTTTTCGGTGTCTTGCATCTCAGCGATGCCCAAAACTGGCATTATGTCCTTTGGGCGACTATCATTGGCTCTATTCTCGGATATAGCGCCTATGCCACCGATAATCTTTTAGTACCCATCACCGCCCATATCCTAGTTAATTTTAGCTCTAGTTTAATCTGGAAATTGAACCAAAATCGAGAGTTACAATAAAGAATAGAATAACAACCATAAATTGAGAATGCAACTACATCAATCTACTTGGCAAGAAGTCGAAACATATTTATCCCAATCTAAAGGTATTATTATTCCTATTGGCTCCACTGAGCAACACGGGCCCACAGGATTAATAGGCACCGATGCCATTTGTGCGGAAAAAATAGCTGACGGGGTAGGCAAAGAAGCCTCCGCCATGGTAGCGCCCACCATCAATGTAGGCATGGCATTACATCATACCGCCTTCCCCGGCACCATTAGCCTACGCCCTAGCACCCTCATTTTGTACGTCAAAGACTATCTAACATCCCTTGTAAGGGCTGGGTTTCAGAGTTTCTTTTTCATTAATGGCCATGGGGGTAATATCGCCACCCTCAAAGCAACTTTTTCTGAGTGTTATAATCATTTTGCCACCCTCAATATTCCAGACCATGAAAATATAAAATGTACTGTAGCTAATTGGTTCATGGTTCGGGATGTATATATGTTAGCAAAAGAATTGTATGGCGATCAAGAAGGTTCTCACGCTACCCCCTCAGAAGTGGCCCTAACCCAGTTTGTTTACCCCGATATGATAAAGACAGCCCCCTTAGAAAAAGACGTGGCAAAAGGGCATCCTATTTATGGAGCGAGTAATTTTCGCAGGTGCTACCCTGATGGTAGAATGGGATCAAATCCTAGTTTAGCAACACCAGAACATGGTCAAAGATTTTATGAGTTAGCGGTTAAAAGTTTAAATCAAAGTTATCTCGAATTTATTAGTTAAACAGGTTTGGGTAGGTTAATTTTTTAGATTTAAGTATAAATGAAATCATATTTGGCGGCGGCAGTTTGCATGACAAGCACTCCTGATGTGGAGGCAAATCTCAATCAGGCAGAAGAGTTAATCGAGTTGGCAGTTAATCAGGGGGCGAAGTTGATTGGCTTGCCTGAAAATTTCTCTTTTTTAGGTAGAGATGAAGAAAAAATTGCCCAAGTGGAAACTATTGCCACCAAAAGCGAAAAGTTTTTGATTCGTATGGCCCAGCGTTTTCAGGTTACTATCCTTGGGGGTGGTTTTCCTACTCCCCTTGAGGGCGATCGCACTAAGGCATATAATACAGCTATGCTAGTGGATGCTAACGGTACGGCATTGGGCTGTTATCACAAGACACACCTATTCGATGTCAATGTACCTGATGGTAACAATTATCAAGAATCAAAAACCGTCATGGCAGGGGATGACTTACCCCCCGTATGTGGCACTGAAGACTTAGGAAAAATAGGGCTTTCCATCTGTTACGATGTTCGTTTTCCCGAGGTGTTTCGTCACCTTTCCCGTCAAGGGGCAGAAGTTATGTTTATTCCTGCGGCCTTTACTGCCTATACTGGAAAAGACCATTGGCAGGTATTATTACAAGCAAGGGCCATCGAAAATACTTGTTATGTGGTAGCCCCAGCCCAAACAGGAAATCATTATGCCCGTCGTTGTAGCCATGGCCATGCGGTAATAGTAGATCCTTGGGGTAGTATAATCGCTAGTACCGGCTCTCAAATTGGGGTTGCCATCGGTGAGATTAATCCTCAGCGTTTACAACAGGTGCGTTTACAGATGCCTAGTTTACAACATCGGGTTTTTAGTTAACCTCAGTATGTCCGTAAAAATTTTAGAAGGAATTAATCTAGGACAAAAAATAAATACCCGTTGGCTATTTGTCATAACCTTTGCGATCGCTTCTGCCAGTGCATTAGGTACATTAGGGGTAGTATTATTAACATGGATAGCCCTTACCACCCTCAACCATCAACTAAAAATAGAGATTATCAATAGTCACCGCAAAAAATAGGCGTTGCTTAATTAACGAGATGAAACATAGTTAAAGCACAATAAGCATTTGATGACGTTCAAAATATGATTACTATTGCCCGTTGCCCATTCCCCACCTTCATGACTCACTTTTTCACCAACTCCTAATTACTTTCCAAGCCAGTTTTTCTCCATTAACAACTCCGCAATTTGTACCGCATTAAGGGCAGCCCCCTTACGAATTTGATCACCGCATAACCATAACTCAATATTATTAGAGCTAGATATATCTTGACGGATTCTGCCCACCAATACATCATCCTTACCCGTCGCATCTATGGGCATAGGGAAATAATTATTCGCCCAATCATCCACCAAAGTTACTCCCTCAGCTTCACCAATAGCTTTTTTAGCCTCATCCACCGCAAAAGGTTGTTCAAACTCTAAATTAATCGCCTCCGAGTGCGCTCGTAAAACAGGCACACGAATACAAGTAGCACTAATGCGAATACCGCTATCGCCAAAAATCTTTCTAGTTTCATTAACCATCTTCATCTCCTCCTCACAGTAATGATTATCGAGGATAGGGGAATTGTGAGGAAATAAATTAAAAGCGAGGGGATAAGGCAATATTTCAGGTTTAGGGGTTTGCCCATCCAGAATAGCTTGAGCTTGATTTTTCACCTCCTCCATTGCCATCGCCCCTGCCCCACTAGCAGACTGATAGGTGGATACAATAATCCGTTTAATGGGTTGAATTAAATGTAAAGGATAAATAGCAACCCCCATCAAAATAGTTGTACAGTTAGGGTTTGCAATAATTCCTTGATGTTTTTGGGCATCATGGGGATTAATTTCGGGTACTACCAAAGGCACATTTTCATCCATACGAAAAGCACTGGAATTATCAATCATCACCGCCCCAGCATCAACGATCGCCCTTGCCCATTTTTTAGAAGTAGAACCACCCGCAGAAGCCAAGACAATATCCACGTCATCAAAGGAATTTTCTGTCACCTCTTCTATGGTTAGGGATTGATCTTTAAATTGAATAGTTTTTCCCGCAGAACGACTAGAAGCAAGGAGTTTCAACCCAGATAAAGGGAAATTACGCTCCATTAATAGGTTAATAATTTCCGTTCCTACTGCCCCTGTGGCTCCTAAAATGGCGACTCGAATATTGTTAGACAACTATTTTTCCTCCTTGATGATGATAATTTTTTGTTCTTGACCAAAAAAAGTGTGTTATTTTTAATAATATTACAGTTATGCTGGATAATTATGTCTAAATTTTCTTGGTTACTAACTAAATAATCTGAAAAATTATTAGGGTGCGCTCTCATAAATGTTAATCCCTAAGAGTTAAGGCACATTGCAAATATCAAAAAATATACGACGTTGCGTAATCATGGTATGAAATATTATTACCATTCCCCGTTCCCTATTCCCTGTTCCCCACCTTCACGACTTCACTTTCAGCACACCCTAGTTACAAAGAATCAATAATAGTAAAAATTTCTCGCTCAAAAGTCACTTGGGCGCGATTAGTTTTCCCCCCAATGAAAGTAGAATCATCTTTTTCCAACACCCACACCTGAGAGAAAGAAACATAACTCATGACCACTCCCACCATCAAAAGAGCAAAACCAAAGTAAACTATAGGTACTCCAGGATCAGCTTTTATTTGTAAACCCGTAGAGCCAATTAAGTCCAACACCTTCAGATTAACGCCGTTTACCTCCACAGGCATCCCCGGGCGAGTCGCCCCCACCAATTGCCCTGACATATCATAAATAAACATAGTACCCTGTAAGTCTTTGGTAATCAGAGATACTCCATTGCTCATATCAGGGCTAGTAGGTATCCATGTACCCCAGATGCGCCCTGTGCCTTTGGTGTCTAATTCTGCCATGGGTAGTTGAAAAATAGGGCTATTATTTAATTGTACTTTTACCCCCGAAATGCCCCAACTGGTTTGATAAAAAGTAACTCCTTTGTACCTTAAGGGTTCATTAACAAAGATAGTTTTTTTGTCTAATTCTTTGCCTTCTTTATCTACAATAGAAAGGTCAGAATAAAATTGATCTACTGCTCCTTGAGGGGTATAATCAATTCTGAAATCATTTACTTTTACTGAAAAATCTTGAGGTTTTTTAAGATTAGTTAATGCCCCTGCTTCGATAAAATTTTTGATGGTAAAGGTTTGTCCTTCGGCGATCATTTCTTGGGCAAAAAATCCTGTAAATGCTCCCCAAATTGCCCCGAGTAAAATAAATATCATCCCTACATGAACTATGATAGGGCCTACTCTACCAATTATTCCTTTCTGGGCATATAAACTATTATTATCTTGATTAATTTTATATCCCTTTTTAGTTAAACTATCTTTGATTTCTGTTAAGCCATTAACTGATAATTCGGCGCTAAGGGTTAATTTATTAAACTCTCTTGGCTGACGATAATATTTCCAGATTTTAGCAGCTTTGAGGGCTGGTAATTGACGGCGAAATGTACAAGCAATAAGGCTAGTTCCAAAAAGTACCAAGATAGAAACATACCACCATGTAGTATAAACATGATCAAAACCTAAATTGAGTAATAATTTCCATGTAAAAAAGCCCCATAACGCAGGATTTTCTGGGTAGTTTTCTTGATAGTAAGATAAGCCTTGATTTTGCTCGATGACAGTGCCACTAATGCTAAAAAGTGCGATCGCCAATAACAGTATAATAGCTAATCTTAGGTCAGCCACTACCGCTAGGAGTTTACGGGAAAATTTACCAATTTGACTACTAAGGGATAAGGACGAAGAAATGCTCATAAATCAATAGCTTCAAAACTCTCTTAAACATCTAGGATACCACGGGAAGCCATTGCTTTGGGTGAAAACTCTGTGGGTAAATTTAACAAAATGATGAACAAACAAATACAGACCCTACTATAATCAGATTAGCTAAAAAAATGACATTATTAAGTATTAGTAAAAAAAATATGCCTTTATTAACTACAGGAAAAACATTTATTCGTGATTTAGAAAAAACAGGGGCATTAGCAGTATATGCTCCCCTAGAAGGTGGTTTTGAAGGACGTTATCAAAGAAGATTACGCACCAATGGCTATAATACCATGAACTTTTCTGCCCGAGGATTAGGGGATTTAAGTGCATATTTAATGGGTGTCCATGGGGTACGCCCTGCCCATTTAGGCAAGAAAAACATCGGGCAAGAAGGTGCTGTGGGGCCTACTTATTTTGTACCACCCATGGCATTATCTCAGGTAGAAAATTTACCACCCAAGTCCAAGGGTTTAGTTTTATGGATTATTGAAGGGTTTGTTTTATCCCGTCAGGAGAAAGAATATTTAGCGAATTTGAGTAAAATTGAACCTAAAATTAAAGTAATTTTGGAATTAGGGGGAGAGCGTTATTTCCGTTGGCAACCTCTTTCTGATGTCATTTCCACTGTTGCTTAATTTTTTTTCAGCTAGAGGCAAGGGGTTTAAACCCCTTGTTAGATAGATAGAGTTTGACCACAAAATGTAGTCGTGAAGGTGTACAAAAGGTAATAATTAATTGTTGAGACTATTCCCCATTCCCCGCCCCAACCACAGCACTTTTTCACCATAGCCTAATTGCTTATATGTTCAAGATATGGCAAAATCAACACAAAGAGAAAAGATTAATAAATAAGTGCGATCGCACCTAGCAAAGAGAAGAAATCAATGACTGGCATAGACATTAACTTACCCCCCCAGTATGAAGCCCAACAAACAGAAGCAAAATGGCAAAAATATTGGGAAGAAAATGAAACCTTCGAAGCAAATCCAGAAAAAAAAGGCGAACCCTATGCCATAGTAATTCCCCCTCCCAACGTAACGGGAAGACTACACATGGGCCATGCTTTCAACACCTCATTGATTGATACTCTCATTCGCTACCACCGCATGAAGGGTAAAAATACCCTTTGTTTGCCTGGTACTGACCATGCTAGTATTGCGGTACAGACTATTATTGAAAAACAACTCAAAGCCAAAGGTAAAACCAGAGACGATTTAGGCAGAGAGAAATTTTTACAGATGGCTTGGGCATGGCGCGAAAAATCTGGTGGTGCTATTTATAATCAACTCAAAAGAATGGGTTTGTCTGCCGATTGGAGTCGTCAACGATTTACCCTCGATGAAAAACTCTGTGATTCTGTTAAAACTGCCTTTGTAAAACTCTACGAAGAAGGCTTGATTTACCGCGGTAAATACATGGTGAATTGGTGTCCCCAATCCCAGTCAGCAGTATCAGATTTAGAGGTGGAAAATAAAGAGGTTAACGGCAGTCTTTGGCATTTTCGTTACCCCCTCACCGATGGCAGTGGTTTTGTGGAAGTAGCTACCACTCGCCCCGAAACCATGTTAGGAGATACGGCTGTTGCGGTTAACCCCACCGATGAGCGCTACCAAGACATTATCGGTAAAACTCTTACTCTGCCCCTTGTGGGGCGAGAAATCCCCATCATTGCCGATGAATATGTAGATCCCACCTTTGGCACGGGATGTGTTAAAGTTACACCAGCCCATGACCCTAATGATTTTGCCATGGGGAAACGTCATGATCTCCCTTTCATAAATATTCTTAACAAAGATGGCTCCATTAATGAAAATGGGGGAGAATATCAAGGGCAAGATAGATTTGTGGCTAGAAAAAATGTCGTTAAGGCTATTGATGAGGCAGATTGTTTAGTAAAAGTGGAAGCCTATAGTCATAGTGTACCCTATAGCGATCGCGGCAAAGTACCCGTTGAGCCTTTGTTATCTACTCAATGGTATGTAAAAATTAAACCCCTTGCCCAAGAAGCCCTCAAGGAATTAGACGATGATAAATCTCCCTTGTTTGTGCCTGAAAGGTGGGAAAAAGTATATCGTGATTGGTTAGTAAAAATTGAAGATTGGTGTATTTCTCGTCAGTTGTGGTGGGGGCATCAAATTCCCGCTTGGTATGTGGTGAGTGAAACTAATGGGGAAATTAGTGATGATACTCCCTTTGTGGTTGCCCATGATGAGAGTGAAGCCCAACTAAAGGCGATCGCCCTTTACGGGGAAGATGCTAAAATAATTCAAGATCCCGACGTATTGGATACGTGGTTTTCCTCGGGATTATGGCCATTTTCTACCATGGGTTGGCCCGAAGAAACCCCCGACTTAGCCACCTATTACCCCAACGCCACCATGGTGACAGGGTTTGATATTATCTTTTTCTGGGTAGCCCGTATGACAATGATGTCAAAACACTTTACTGGGGAAATTCCTTTTAAAGATGTCTATATCCATGGTTTAGTAAGGGATGAAAACGGCAAAAAAATGTCCAAATCCGCCAACAATGGCATAGATCCTTTATTATTAAGTGATAGATATGGCACCGATGCCCTTCGTTATACCCTCATCCGTGAAGTGGCAGGGGCTGGGCAAGACATCAGCTTACAGTATAACCGTGATACTGACGAATCAGAATCCGTGGAAGCATCCCGCAACTTTGCCAACAAACTTTGGAATGCTGCCCGATTTGTCTTAATGAATTTGGATGGTAAAACCCCCCAAGATTTGGATTATCCTTCCCTAACTCAATTAGAAATGAGTGACAGATGGATTCTCTCTCGTTTTAATCAAGTAATTAAACAAACTGACGAATATTTAGATAATTACGGTTTAGGGGAAGCTGCTAAGGGATTATATGAATTTATCTGGGGTGATTTCTGTGACTGGTATATTGAGTTAGTTAAAACTCGCCTCAGACAAGACGCTGATTCTCCTTCCCGTATAGTTGTCCAACAAACCCTTGCCTATGTATTGGAAGGTATCCTCAAATTATTACATCCTTTCATGCCCCACATTACCGAGGAAATTTGGCATACCCTCACCCAAACCGAAGAAGGTAGTCTCGCCTTACAATCTTATCCTATGGTAGATGAGTTGTTAAATTTCTCTTCCGTGGTAGCAATAAACACCACCAAAGAAGAGTTAATTATTGATTTAAGCGACTCTAGGGAATTTTCCACCGATAACCCTACCATCGTAAAAGTAGGTAATCAGTTGATTAATTTATTAGACCAATTACCAGAGCAATTTAGTTCTATCATAAAAAGGTATAAGCAACCCCTGACTCTATTGTTAGTTATCTTTTTAACTTTGGTAGTCTTACAGTTAGTGGTTTCTGTTTCCAATGCCATCTATGAGTTTCCCCTTCTTGCCCCTGTGTTGAGGTTAGTGGGTTTAAGTTATTCTGGTTGGTTTATCTATCGTAACTTGGTGTTTGTGGAAACCAGAAAGGATACTTTTAGACGTTTGAATGGTTTAAAACAAGAGATTTTTGGCTCTAAAAATGTTGCTGCTTCTTTGCAACAACCTAGTCAAGAAAAATTCATTGCCCCTGTTGCTATGAATAGTCTCATTTCTGAAGATTTAGAGACAAGTTTTACTTTACTTTTTGAAACTATCCGCGCCATTCGTAATTTACGGGCGGAGGCAGAAATCAAACCAGGGGCACAAGTTTCTGTGATTCTTCAATCGGATAGTGAGGACGAAAGAAAGATTTTGGAAAATACTCGCCCTTACATTGAGGGTTTAGCGAAGGTGGAGAATCTCTCTATCATAGATAGTCTAACTCAAGAAGTGCCAAAGGCGATCGCCTCGGTGGTTGGTACAATCCAAGTCTTGATTCCCCTAGAAGGAGTAATTGATGTAGATAAATTAACCGCCAAATTAACTAAAAAAATGAGTAAAATCGAAGGGGAGGTTAAATCCCTAGAAGGGCGTTTAAACAATCCTAAATTTACTCAAAAAGCCCCCCCTGAAATTATCAAAAATGCCCAAGATAATCTGGATGAGGCTAAAACTCAATTACAAATTTTACAAAATAGACTAGCTTTACTTCAGTGATTTTAGTTTTTTGAGCTAACATTTTAGGGGCTGAGGATAAAAAGAAGTAGCAAAATTTATGGTAATGGTCCTAATTTTGATTATTTATTTTCTATGATAAAAAACCTTTGTTTATAATTTATTGATGTCAATTTATTAATCAGGTGTTACTGATAAAGTAGAGTAATAAAAATGGGAATTAGTAATAGGCAATAGTTTTTTAGAGTTGAAATACTCTAATATATTATTTTCAGTTTTACTTAATATTTTTATACAAAAAAACGTTATGTCTTGTGTTTTTTTGATATTGATAATATGCCCAAATCTTCTATATTTTTACACTCTATTTTATTAAGTAAATCCTAATTACTGATTCTGACTTTCTATATATTTAAGCATCTATTTTAAAATAATTTTATCCTCTTTATTTCATTTCTGAAAATTACTCTTTTTATTCAAAATGTTGTACTTAGCTCAAGTAGTCGAAAATAATATCTCTCAAAAGTTAGAACTACATCTCTTGGCGAAGGAAGAGTCTAGCAATCAATGGTTTTTTTGTAATGAAGAATATGCTTTAATTGCTGATGATAATAAGTTGTGCAAATGGCTATTATTGCTGGTGGAAATAAATGAAAAAGGAGAAATAGTTCGTTATCGCCATGCAAAAGATTGGGTGTTAAATATAATCAGAGACTTTATAAATAATGGAGGGGGAAAAAGCTCAGATTTTTTATTAGAAGAGCAGGTAAGAATTGAAAAATGGCGACAAGAATTAACTTTAGAAAGTCAAGATTTAACTCGTCTAAAATTGGAAATGGAAACCCGTAGAGAAGAATTGCAACAATTAGAACATAATTTAAGTTTGGAAAGAAAAAAATTAAATGACTAAATGTTTATCCCCCCTTCTCAAACAAAAAGAAAGAGGGGATGGAGAATTATTTATATAATTCGGTAGATAAACGGAAAGCAAGAATAGCAGGTACTAAAGCAATTGCTAAAGCTACAAAAACTTGGGTATCGGAAATAGCCATAAAAAAACTCCTTTTGTACAATAAAAATTGATAAAATTAAGCTAAATTATTATTTAATTTGCCCTAATATAGGCACGGTGGCACATTTTCGTAATAATTTGCAACAAAATAATGACTAAATTAGACTGGCGGGAAAGGGCGATCGCCCGTAAAATAGAACAAAATCCTTATTATCGTTTCCAAAATCTGTCTGAAATTAGAGTAGGGGCAAAATTGGGCATTTCCATAGACGTAAATCAAGCCAATGTGGATGATTGGTTAAGACTGCCTGGCATCTCCATCACCCAAGCCCGTACCCTTGTAGAAATGAATAATTCGGGCATCCAAATCCTTTGTATGGAAGATTTGGCAGCAGCCCTAGGCATTTCGGTGACGAAGATAGCTTTTTGGCAACCTGTGTTAAATTTTTCCTATTATGATCAAAATAGCTTCCATGCACCCCCCAAAATAAATCCCAATACTGCCACCCTAGAGCAACTAGAAGGCATCCCAAACCTTGATCATTATACAGCTCTCAATATTATCCAAAACCGAGAAATAGGGGGCAAATATCGCAATCTTCCCCACCTACAACAAAGATTATCTTTAGCCCCCGACTTTGTTTATCATCTAATGTATTATTTTCAATTTGATTAATGGGGGAATAGGCAAAGGGCAAGAGATTGATTGTTGTTAACGTCTATTTTTGAAAATATTGCCAAAGGGATGAACTACCGATGATTGCCCCAAAGAGGATAGAAGCAGATAAACATCCAGCAATAATACAAACAATCAAACCCAAGAGACAGATAAAACCGTCATCCTCCTGTAACCCAAAAGCAGTAATAAAAATGCCTACGGCGGGGGCGGTATTGGTGCCAGGAATCGGAATCATCATAGAAATTGCCATAAGGGCGATCGCACTTCCTAGTACAATTTTACCTATTTTTGTGTTACAAATAGAAGTCAAACGGGGCTTAGTAATAGTTTCCAGACGTTTTAACCAAGGTAAACCCTTTTGCACAAATTGCTTTGCCTTAGAAGTTTTCATCTTGCCTTTTTTGACTCTATCAGGCAACCAAGGTATTTGATAACCCACCATAAACTGTATTGCCAACAAAAAAATTACCACCCCAAAAGGAATAGAATAGCCCGGGGCAGGAATCGGTAAAGCAGAAGGTAAAGACAAAATTACTAATAGAAAGCCAAAAATGCGATCGCCTGCCAAAAGAAGAATATCATCAAAACAAACAATCTCCTCCCTCTCCTCAAGCAAAAAATAACGCTCTAACTCAACCGATAACTTTGCCATACATTTTCATCACCTAGCAAAAAAAATTAAATAACTTCTATTCTTGGAGTGCCATCCACCCCAATCCAGGCCAAACGCTTAATACCTTCATTCTCAGCATAAAGCCTAATTTGCTCCGCTGAGCGATACTGTAACTCTAATTCTACCCTGACAGTGGTTTCACCATTACGTAATTTTTGGGCATAATCAAAAGCCATTTTAGCCGCCCCAACATTTTCAGGAATTACCAACCAATCACTAGGGGGAGTTGTTTTTGGTAAATCAGCCCCCGACAACAAGCAACTATGTAAATCCTCAATATTAAAAGAAAAACCAATACCAGGATAATTTTGCTTCTGAGGATGGTATAAACCCAATAATTGGTCATATCTACCCCCCTGCCCCAACACACGGGGTTGACTCTCACTAAAGCCCACCACCTCAAACACAATGCCCGTATAGTAATCAAAGGTTTGTACCAAACTTAAATCCAGCACGATGGGCAAAGGTTTACCATAACTATGATTTACCAACTCCAATAAACCCTTAAGATGCTCAACAGCCTTCTTGGTATCCTCATCAATATCAAGGGTACTAACTTGACTTAAAACCTGCTCAGGATTTCCTCTCAACTCGAACAACTGTAAAGCCTTAACCTTCAAGTGCTCATCTAATTCTAAATTAGAAAGGGCTATACGATCCAAATTAGCTAAACAATTAAGAATATCTCCTCGCACAGAAGACGGAAATTGACTTAAAAGCCCCTTAGTTAAACCCGCATCCCCCAACAACAACTGCCATTGCCCAATACCTAATTTTTCCAAACAATTAGCCACTAGTAAAAGGGTTTCGGCATCAGCCAAAAGCCCATCAGTAAAAAGTAACTCTACTCCAGCTTGATAAAATTCTAACTGCTTACCATGATGCCCCTCCGCACTATTACGAAACACATTGGCACGATAACAAAGTCTTTGCACTGTGTCACCCTCCATTCTCGTCACTGCCGCCCGGGCAATGGATGCGGTTAATTCTGGGCGTAGGGCAAGATTACCTTGACCAATATTTTGTAAAGGTATAACCGTAGAAGGCTTGATTGCACCTCCTGCCATTAAAGTATCTAACCATTGAATAGTAGAAGTGACAATTCTTTTATAACCCCAATTTTGGAATACTTCTTGAAGACAATCATTAATCCAACTCTTTTGGGCAACCTCTAGGGGTAGTAAATCTCTAGCGCCTGCGGGGGCTTGGTGAAGCATAGTCTGATTTTCGTTTTATTACTTGACAAGGGCAAATTCACCGTTTATCCTACCACAAACGAATACCAAAAACCGTCGGTCCTTCTTTTTTACCATCTTTTGTCTCTTTACCTTTACTTGTTCTGCCTTTCGTCGTTTTACCTTTTTGGGATTTTTCTTCTAAAAATTCTTTTTTAATTTCTTTAACTATGGGTTCGTTAGGATTAAGGGAAAATGCCTTATTGTAGTGGATTTTGCCATAGGTTTTATTTCCTTGTTTATAATAATAAAAAGAGATTAAACCATGAACTTTACTATTAGCATTATCAATTTTTAGGGCTTCACGAAGATCTAAAACAGCTTGTTCCAGATTACCAATTTTAGCTGCTTCCTCTGCATTGTATATCAATCTATCTAATCTGTTGACAGTGGGTTCAGATTGTGAGCCAACTTCCGTTTCATTTTGTGATTGAGTGGCACCCCTCACCATAGTTTCTTCTTCTGGTTGTTGGGTTATGATAGCTTCGCTGGTTTGAATTTGACTAGAATTTGCTGAACTGCGGGAAACGTTTTGGCGACGTTGGGTTTCGTTTTGAGACATCAAATAAACCATGTTCAGTTCACTAACTAATGCTATCTTGGTCATAACAGTGTTGATGTCTTGATATTGGTCAACTGCTATTTTTTGCACTAATTCATGGTACAGTTTGTCTTTGTTTTTTTCCTCTTGATAGAGGGTTTTGGCAATTTCTGTACTAATAGTAATGTCATTTGTCTGAGAGGCAAGTCTTCTACTCATCTCAGCAAAAACTAATTGGCATTCTTTCCTTAGCTTATCCTTATAAAGATTTTCATAAGCTGGATTCACTAATCTTGAGAGAATTTGACTTGCTTTTTCTTTTCCTTCAGGGGTATCGGCTTTACAGGTATCGGGATGTAGTTGATAGGCAATTTTGAGATACCGTAAGCGAATCTCTTTGGGAGTAGCATCAATGGGTACACCTAAAATGGAGTAGTAGTCTTTTACTTCGTATTTGAATAGTCCATACTTGACATTGATGTTCATCATATAATTGTGCTGTTTTATGGGTTGCCTATATTTGAATTATATATAAGTATTTACTGTTTATTTTGTGCTTAATTATATTCTGTCGTAGTTTTATTTTGCTAGGGTAAATTTACTAGGAGTTTGTTTAGTTTTCCCCCTGAGCAAAATATAATAGAATGTAAGACTGAAATTATTTGTAATATGCCCGATGTAAATGTTTAACAACTCTTTGATTATAGCAGGTGCGATCGCGCTTATTTCCATTTTAGTAGTAGAAATAGTGCGAGATATATATCATTTTCTTGCCCATATATGGCAACCCTTGTATCGTCTTCATGGTTGGCACCATCGCATTTTTAAACCTGATTTATCGGTAAAAAGTGAGGAAATCTATCGTCAAGCCAACTGGTACAATGATTTACCAGAATCCCTCGTTATGCTTTTTTTTGGGGTGATTTTTGCCCAACTAATTATCATTAATGGTTTAATTACTGAGAATTATCAATGGTTGGTATGGACAGGGTGTATTTATACTATAACCTATAGTTTAGGGGCGATCGCACGGGGTTTGGGCATACCTTACGCCGATGCCATTACCGATGTTACCCACCGTCAAGGGGAATTTCAAAGTTTACCAGGTAACCTATTCGTAAATCGTACCTATCATTGGCGCCACCATTTCGATGATCAAGATGCTTATTTTTGTGGCACACTCACCTTTGTAGATAGAATTATGGGCACAGCACTTTCACTTAAAGGCAAAAAAATTGCCGTCACTGGTGCTAGTGGTAGTCTTGGGGAGGCTTTGATGACTCAATTACATCAAAAAGGGGCAAAGGTAACCGCCCTCACCTCTAAACCTCAAGAATTATCTATCATGATAGATAATCAAACTATCCCCGTTAATACCGTTACTTGGGCAGTGGATAAAGAAGGAGAATTAAAGGAACTTTTCGAGAAAATTGATATACTGATTATTAACCATGGTATCAATGTTCATGGTGACAAAAGCCCCAGTGCGATCGTCACTTCCTACCAAGTTAATGCCTTTTCAGGTATTAAAATGATGGAATTATTCCTTGAAACAGTCCAAACCAATCGCCAAAAAGCCACCAAAGAAATCTGGGTAAACACCTCCGAAGCCGAAGTAAATCCAGCCTTTAGCCCCCTCTACGAATTAAGTAAACGCACCATGGGCGACATCGTCACCCTAAGACGCACCAACGCCCCCTGCATCATCAGAAAGCTAATTTTAGGCCCCTTTAAAAGTAACCTTAACCCCATAGGGGTAATGTCAGCGCCTTGGGTAGCTAAACAAATTGTTAGCCTTGCCCAAAGAGACTTCCGAGACATCATCGTCACCATCAACCCCATCACCTATATTTTCTTCCCCATCAAAGAATTTACTCAAACCATTTACTTCAAACTATTTACCAAATAATCAATCATGGGCATCGACTACTTACCATCCCTACGGGAAAACTACCTCAAAGGAGGATTACTAGAAAGAGACATCCTCCCCAATCCCTTCCAACAATTTCATATCTGGCTAGAAGAAGCCATCAACGCTCAACAAAAAGAGCCTAACGCCATGACTCTTGCTACCATCAACCAAGATGGAAAACCCAGCGCCAGAATAGTCTTACTCAAAAATCTTGATAGCCATGGCTTTGTATTTTTCACCAACTATGACAGCCAAAAAGGACAAGATTTAACCGCCAATCCCTCTGCCTCCCTTGTGTTTTGGTGGGGAGAATTGGAAAGACAAGTAAGGGTAGAAGGTGACGTAGAAAAAATTACCCCTACCGAATCTGATGAATACTTTAACGTGCGCCCCCAAGGCTCAAAATTAGGCGCATGGGCATCTCCCCAAAGTCAAGTAATTCCCAATCGTGACGTATTAGACAACAACCTAAAAAACCTCGAGGAAGAATATCAAGAAAAAACAGTGTCACGCCCAAGCCATTGGGGAGGATTTCGAGTTATTCCCCAGAAAATAGAATTTTGGCAGGGTAGAGCAAACCGTTTACACGATCGCCTCTGCTATACTCTAAAGGATAACCAGTGGATTATTGAGCGTTTAGCACCTTAAATAATTAATAATGGACAATTGAGAATGGATAATAATTTCAATTTGTAGTTAATTAGTTTTGATTAGTAACAATGGGCTTAAGCCCATTGCCCAAAATTTGAAACCGTTGCTCAAAATTAAGAAATATTGCGAGGGGAGTTTAATAACCTAAAAGAAGAGGTGATAATGAAACAGAGAACAATTCACCATTATCATATTTGCCATCATGCTTCGCTATGCTTATTTTCCAGGTTGTGTTGCCCAAGGGGCTTGTCGAGAATTAGACACCTCCACCAAAGCTATCAGTGAGGCTTTAGGAATAGAATTAATAGAATTAAAAAAGGCTTCTTGTTGTGGCTCTGGTACTTTTAAGGAAGACTCTCAACTATTAGAAGATTCCGTTAATGCCCGTAATATTGCCCTAGCAGAATCTCTTAATTTATCCATGCTTACTCACTGTAGCACCTGTCAGGGCGTAATCGGTCATGTGGACGAAAGGTTAAAGGATGCTAAGGAAAATAACTCCGCTTATTTTGAGGAAGTAAATGGCTTTTTGGCAAAGGAAAATTGTTCACCCTATCAAGGTACAACGGAAGTAAAACATATTCTTTGGGCTTTGATTAGTGATTATGGTTTAGAGGCTTTACAGGAAAAAGTTACTAAATCTTTAAAGGGTTTAAAGTGCGCTGCTTTTTATGGTTGTTATCTGTTGAGGGTACAAAAAAATCTCCCTTTTGATAATCCTTTTAATCCTCAATCTATGGAGAATGTTTTTAGTGCTTTGGGTGCTACTCCTGTTTATTATGATGGTAGGATAAAATGCTGTGGTTGGCCCCTTTCTAGTTATGCCACGGAAAAATCTTTTAAGATGGCAGGAAATAACCTACTCGATGCCATGGATAAGGGCGCTGATTGCATTGTTACTCCTTGCCCCCTGTGCCATCTCAATTTGGACTCTCGACAGCCTGAGGTTGCCAAAGTTCTAGGACAAAAGTTAAATATTCCTGTCTTACATTTACCTCAGTTAATTGGTTTAGCTTTGGGTATTCCTCCTAAAAAATTAGGGCTAAATAATCACGTTGTTTCTACTAAAAAAGTATTAGAAATTATTAATAATTAAATTACAGTTTCCATTGGGGAATTGCTTAATTATGGTATGAAATATTGTTTACGATAAATATCCGATATTATTATTAACATTGTCCATTCTCTATTTCCCATCTAAACTAAAAATCATATCTAAATTCAGCAATGCCAAAAAGTATTTTATTTAGAAATAAGGCTGTTTATTTTTCTGCATATTATATTGTAAAAACAGAAGTATCATAATACCAATAAAAACACTTGCTGAAGAAAATAACCAAAAATTGTGGGCATAATTTTCTCCTTTATCTAAGACAAAACCCCCTAGAGGTGGCCCGATTAAGTTGCCAATTGCCCAACATTGAGAATTAATAGCAAAATAAATTCCTCGTAATGAGGGGGGGGCTAATTTGACTATAAATCCAGATGCAGGGGGGTTATAGGTGGCAAGGGCGATCGCACTCACCAATACTGCTAAAATAGCGGTTAAAAAGGCATACTGTGTCAAGTTTCCAGCCAACCAGATTAGAATAAAACCTACAGCCCAAAAAAGAAAAGATAAAATTAACCCCTGAATGTGGGTAAGACGGTTAAGAATTTTGACAATAGGTAATTGAAACAACGCCGCAAAAGCGATATGAAGACTAAATAAACCACTGATACGAGTAATGGAAAAATGATCAGGGTTAACCGCAAAATTGGTTAAATAAAGGGGTAAAGTTGATTGCAACTGCATGATGTAGGTAGTAAATATAACATTTACCACACAAAAAATCCAAAGATTGTAATCCTTTAAAGTTTTTCTCCATCCCTGCCAAAAAGATTGGGCTATTCTTTCTTTTTCCCCTGATTCTTTTATAGCCCAAAAAATAACTCCATAAAACACCACAAAAGAAATACCATCAATGATAAATAACAGTCGATAACTACCCGTTAAGGCAATTAAAGCCCCCCCAATAGCTACCCCAAAACCTAAACCCACACTATCTCCTAAGCGATTGAGAGCAAAAGCAAAATTTCTTTGGTCTGAAGTCGTCAAATCCGCTATCATGGCTTCAGCAGGAGGCCAATAAAAACCAATACCCAAGCCCATTAACAAATTACCAATTAACAAGGACGGATAGTCAGAAGTAGAAGCCAGAAAAACATCAGCAAAAGCAGAGATGAAAGCTGATAGTAATAGGGTTTTTTTCCTTCCCCAAGTGGGGGAGTCACTCCAACTCCCCCCCAAAAAACGTCCTATAATCCCTGATACGGAAGCACTACCCAGGGCAACACCCACTGATGTAGGAGAAAATCCCAATTGATTAACAAAGAAAAGGGGAGCATAAAAAAGAGTAAAACCTGTGCCAAATTGTAATAACGTCCTACCCCCTGCGAGTATCCATACTTGTCTGTCTAGGGGAGTTTTATTTGTCATTAGAATTTTTGAAAATATTGTGTGCGGAGGTTTTGTCCGTATTATAGGACACTCCGCTATCTTTGATTCCCAATTGCTAACTAAATCACTTTTTCATCAAACCCTAATTGGTAATTTTCAAAACAGCCATAAAAGCCTCTTGAGGTACATCTACTGTACCAAGAGATTTCATGCGCTTCTTACCTTTTGCTTGTTTTTGGAGGAGTTTTTTCTTACGACTAATATCACCGCCATAACACTTGGCTAAAACGTCTTTTCTAAGGGCTGGAATATGTTCACTAGCAATAACTTTTGCACCGATCGCCGCTTGAATAGGCACTTTAAATTGATGACGAGGAATCAATTCTTTTAGTTTTTCTGTCAAAGCTCGTCCAACCTGATAGGCTTTATCTCTATGGACAATCATGGCTAAAGCATCTACTGGCTCTTTATTTACCATAATATCTAAGCGAATTAAGTTATTTTCTCGATAACCAATTAACTGATATTCCATACTAGCGTAACCACGAGAGCGGGATTTTAGTTGGTCAAAAAAGTCCGTTACCACTTCAGCGAGGGGTAATTCATAAATTAAATTAGTACGGTTGAGGGTAAAGTATTTCATATCGATGAATACTCCCCTTCGGGTTTGACACAAGTCCATCAAAGTACCCACGTAGGTTTCAGGAGTAATCATTTCAATTTTGATGTAGGGTTCTTCTATTTTTTGCCTTTTTTGAGGATCTGGCAATAAACTAGGATTATCAACCTTGATTATTTCCCCGTCGTTAGTGGTAACACGATAAATTACCGAAGGGGCTGTGGTAATTAAGTCTAAATTATATTCCCTTTCTAATCTTTCTTGGACGATTTCCATGTGTAGTAGTCCGAGGAAACCGCAACGGAAACCAAACCCCATGGCACTAGAGGTTTCAGGCTCATAGGAAAGGGAAGCATCATTCAATTTTAGTTTTTCGAGGGCATCTTTGAGATCAGAATATTGATCCGCATCGATGGGGAAAAGCCCACAGAAGACCATGGGTTTGGCTTCGGTGTAGCCCGGTAATGGCTCTTTGGCGGGGTTGTTGACGAGGGTGATGGTATCCCCTACCCTTGCATCTTCTACGGCTTTGATGGAGGCGGCAAGATAGCCCACTTCCCCTGCATGGAGTTCATCCACGGGAATTTGGTTGGGAGATAAAATACCAATGTCATCTAAATCATACTGCTTTCCTGATGCCATTAATAAGATGCGATCGTTCTTTTTGAGAGAGCCATCGGTGACACGGAAATACACGATTACCCCCCGATAAGGGTCATAATAACTATCAAAAATTAACGCTCGAAAAGGCTTATGTACGGTGTCAGCTGGAGGGGGAACACGATCAATAATAGCCTGTAAAATGTCATTAACACCAATGCCATTCTTTGCGGAAGCATGAATAATATTGGTACAGTCTAAACCGACAACTTCTTCTATCTCTTCAATGACTCGCTCAGGCTCTGCTCCTGGCAAATCAATTTTATTTAATACTGGAATAATCTCTAAATTATTCTCTAGGGCTAAATATACGTTGGCGAGGGTTTGAGCCTCTACCCCTTGGGAAGCATCCACCACCAACAAAGCCCCTTCACAGGCCGCTAGTGAGCGAGAAACTTCGTAGGAAAAGTCCACATGCCCAGGAGTATCAATTAAGTTTAAAACATATTCTTCGCCGTCCTTGCCTTTGTAGTTCATACGGGCGGCTTGGAGTTTGATGGTAATGCCTCTTTCCCTTTCTAAATCCATGTTATCGAGAAATTGCTCTTTCATCTCCCGATCTCCTACCGTGTCGGTAGTTTGTAACATGCGGTCTGCCAATGTTGATTTACCATGGTCAATATGGGCAATGATGGAAAAGTTGCGCAGTCGTTTTACGGGAGCATCTGTCATAGCTATTATTTCTTTCGATGTTTGTTTTAGAAGGTTTTGGTTTTAGTATTTCTTTCGTTTATTTTAATATTATTTTGCTCAGACTGGTTGAGGAATTAAGAATTAGGCTCAAAACTAATGTATTTGACATTCAATCATTAAGCTCATAGTTGCCAAAACTATGTTTACGAACATCTATATCACTATTAATACCATTTATCGTTGTTAGATGATTTAAGGTTTCTTTTCTATAATCTAGGCAAATATAGTCAATGACTTCCAAAACGACTATTTTGACAAAAGAAAAATCCCTGTTATATTCTTCAAAATTATCATCTTGATAGCTTTTAACTCTTTTGAAGACACTCTGTTTATCTATTCTTATTAGCTCAATAGTATTTTGTACGAGATTATCAAAAATTTCTTGATCCTCTGAAGTTAACAAAAAAACTACATCTAAACATTCTGGAAAACTATTTTCAATAATTTCTAATAAATATTGATTGAATAAATCTCTTCTTTGCTTTTTACCTTCATAATTTAATAATTTCCAAGAATCAACTGATTGTGCTGACAATCTAAATGGACAGTTTATATTATTATTAATAACTTTAAAATGAGCGAAATGAGGCTCTTTTTTTATTCCTTTTTTGAAAAAAACTTCTTCACCACAACTTACACATCTTAAACCCAAATTTCTATAAGACGAATAATTTAATTGTGGGTCACTTGCTTCGATGATTTGACCACCAAGATATATTGATTTTGCATATAACATTGTTTAAGTTACTCAAACACAAACCATAAGTAATAGATTAATTATAGCTTTAAGTATTCAGGCAACATCATATGATATTGAAGACATATAAAAAATAAATTTAATATCTATTATCATTTTTTGCTAACATATTGCACCAGTGCCAAATCCAAAACTTCTTGGCGAAAATATTTACTCAAGTCTTCAGAAGTTAATAAGTCCACTTGACGCTTGAGTATTGACGATAATTCTAGTTCCATTTTGGTAAGGGAAATTAAACCAGGAATGTGTTCTGGATTAAATTCTACTAATACATCTATATCACTATCTTTATTAAAATCTGCCCTGAGTATTGAGCCAAATAAAGAGAGTTTTTGGATATGATGTTTTTTGCAAAAGGTATCGATCACACTTTGGGAGATAATTTGATTAATTCGGTTTTTAAGAGTATCAGTGTTCATCGTAGAATCAATGATTATTTACTATTAATTCTATTATCCCCTAACGGCTATACATTCAATTTCCACTAAAACATCTTTAGGAAGACGGGCAACTTCGACACAGGCACGGGCGGGGGGATTTTCGGGGAAATATTGAGCATAAATTTCGTTCATGGGAACAAAATTATTTAAGTCACTGAGGAAAACACTGGTTTTAACTACGGCGGAAAAGTCAACCCCTGCTTCTTTTAAAATGGCTGCTAAATTTGCCATTACCTGTGTGGTTTGGGCTTGTATATCTCCGTCTCCTACCATTTCACCTTGGGCATTGAGGGGAATTTGCCCGGCGACAAAGATTAATTCTCCTGTAACTGCGATCGCCTGATTATAGGGGCCCACTGGTGCAGGGGCTTTATCAGTATAAATAACTTTTTTGCTGGTCATGGTATGAAAATAAATATGATCAAAGTTAATGATACCAGCTTTTGAAGAGTTATCAGCCAGTCATCTGCTTAAACAATTTAACAAAAACAAGACGAAATGAAACTTCAGCTATTTTGGGGCGGGGTTGGATAACCTAACACTTTTACCACTAACCCCAGAGAATAAAATAATATTATATTATTATTAGTACGCTAAACCCATACTACGGGTAGTTTCAGCACCTAAGTAAACACGGATGCTAAGAAAGTCCGTAGGACAAGCGGTTTCACAACGTTTGCAACCAACACAATCCTCGGTGCGAGGAGAGGATGCAATTTGTCCTGCTTTACAACCATCCCAAGGTACCATTTCTAGTACATCGAGGGGACAAGCACGAACACATTGAGTACAGCCAATACAGGTATCGTAAATTTTTACACTATGAGACATAAAAAAAGATGCTCCTTACCGAGTTTTGTTTTTTATTAATGATTTCTCAATTTCAGCTTTACTTTATCGCAGTATAGGCTCTAGGCTACCTTTTCTGATATATAACTTTAAACTCTGTAACAATTTTTATTTTTTCTTTTCATTATTCTCCATTCAGGCTACTATGATCTTTGGCGAAGCACACACCACAAACTCCCCATCTATCTAACTCGCCTGAGGGTGTTGGGCTATGGCAACGGGGACAGGGGGGAATGAGGTACGATCTCACCTTAATCTTATTTAACCACTGTTGTAGGGCCTCTTGGGGGGTGATGGGAGAAGATTCTACGGCGGTGGGGGTATCAATGCCCAAAATGGTGGGATTAACTAAGTTTGTTTCTTCTTCGGGTTCAACTAAACTTTTTTGATACCATTTAGCGGTAGTAAACCGTATATCCTTCACAGATTCATTTAAACGACGGTTTATTTTCTTGAGTAAAGTATATCTTTGGAGGGATAAATTTTGAGCATAAGCACTACTAGAAGTTGATACCCATAAAATATCATCCTTAAGGGCGATCGGTTTAGTATGTTGTGCTACCCTATGATTAACCACAGTAAACCAACACTTTACCAATAGCTGGTATCTTCTTTGGGTTTCCCACTGAGGTTGAGCTAAAATGGCATCTAATAACTTATCAATTGATTCAAAAGTCATGAGTTTATGAGTGAGAAAGAAACATCCATACATCCCCTTGTTCAACTTACCTTAAAAAACATCGATTTCGATCTAAGTTTTGAACTTCAGCAATTTGAAGAATCCCAAAAACAGCCAGTGGAATCTTTGGCGGTAATGGAATCATCCCCCATACCTCGTGACTTACCAAAACAACCCATCGATTATCACTTTGTTTCTCCTCCCCCATCCCCAGAAGATGATGATGATAATATTCCCGTTGCCTCCCGTATCATTACCGATAAATATAGTCTCAAGGAAATTCTTTTTACCCCTTGGGCAATGTTTGGCTTAATTATTTTCATCGCCACCAACGCTCTAATTTTCATCACTTGGGATTTAAATTCTTCTCAAAGACAACTAGCAGAAAATAATAATTCTGTGGCACAGGAGTTAGAAAATAATGAGACTATCGAAGAAAGTTTATCGGCAAATAACGGTGAAGAAATATCACCTCCTGCCACACCAGAGGAAGAAATTAGTTTTGAATTACCCTCCCCCCCTAACTTACCTTCTCCTCTACCCACAGATAACGGGGAAAATGTAGAGAATAGTCAGGGTGATAATAGTAATCTTTATCCTGATTTAAAAACCGCCCTCCTCAGTGAAGCGGTGATGTATTTAGCCCAAACAGATAGTCAAAATCTGCCGACAGTTAACCCAGGGCAAGGTAATGTGGATAGTAGCGCTAATTCTCCTCAATATCATCTGATTACTGATTATAAAAGTGCCGAACATTTTGCTAAAGTGCGGGAAATGATTCCTAGTGCTGTGGTAACAAATATCAATCAGGAGATAAAAATTCAGTTAGGAGTTTTTAGTGATAACACAGAGGCACAGCAACAGGCACAAAGGTTGCAACAAAATCAGCAGTTGCCTGTAAGTGTTATTGCTACTAGATAATTGAGAATAAATAAAGGAAATATTAACTATGCAGATTAGTGAAAAAATTACAATTCAAGTTACTCCCCAAATAGCAAAAGCCTATCAGTCAGCCACCGAAAAAGAAAAGCAGCATTTAAGTGCAATCGCTTCTCTATTTTTTGATGAAGATGTAAAAGAGGACATTGACTTTTTTGGTAAGATAATGGATGAAATTAGTGATAGGGCTATTTCTCGGGGCTTAACTCCTGAAATTTTGGCAGAGATTCTTAATGACTAACCTACCGAAATATGTATTGGATACAAACGTTATAGTCAGTGCCTTATTGTTTAAAAACAGTCCGCCACGTCAACTATTAGACAGAGTAAGAAAATCAGGAATAATTTTAATGTCTGAAGAGATTTGGGCGGAAGTGGAAGAGGTTTTAAATAGACCAAAATTTAAGAAATATATTACTTCAGGTGAAAAAAAGTTATTTTTAATTGAATTATTTAATATTGTTGACTTTATCAAAGTTACTGAAAAAATTACAGCGTGTAGAGATGCCAAGGATAACAAGTTTTTGGAATTAGCAGTCAGTGGTTTAGCTACTGCAATTATTAGTGGGGATAATGACTTGCTCATATTACATCCCTTTCAAGGTATTTCTATTCTTAGTGTAAAAACATTTTTGGAATCAAACTATTTGACTGAATAGTTAATGTCAATAAAGAATATTTTTCTTTTCTACTTTGTCTTAAAATACTTGAACAATTCAAAAATAAATTAGTGAAGGTTAAATAATAAGATTAAACTAATATATTTACCCCAAAAAAGAATAAATATAAAGTATTCGTTTTGTTTATTAATAAGTATAAATGCTGTAAAAAAACAAATAAAATAAGAAGTTAAAATAGAAAATAAAGAGCTATGCCAATGGTTAAATTGGAGAAGATAAAATATGGCAATACCTAAAGTAATAAAGCTCAAGATACAAAAGAAATAACCCCAAGATTTGGGGTAGGGTATCCATGGAGGTTGTCTGACAATTTCCCCCAATACATAGCCAGATACGATCGCCATGGGAATGTATAATGAAACTAGACTAATATAATTGTGAGATGGATTTAAAAATAAAGTTATAACAAGGGATAAAAAAAACCAAATTAAGCATAATTTTCCCCAACTATAGTTTTTATTTTTGAGAGCAGAAATAAAACCGAAACAACCAATTACAATCCAAGAAGAAAATTTACTCAATACATTAACAATCGAATATTGAGAGTAATATAATGTGTCCAACGTTGGTAACTCCATGTCAATTAACGGGTAATTATCTTCCCTAGTGTGTAGATATTCCCCCCCATACCACAACATCGCTGGTATGATGCCCAACATTATTCCCAACCAAAAATAACTAGAGTTTAATAAACGTGGAGTATCCCACCATAAAAAAATAAGTGCGATCGCACCTAACAATATCGCAATATCCCACCCCAAAGCAAGAGAAATTAAAGAAAGACTAATGCCCACCCCCAAAGCCCATCGTAAATCCCGACGAGAGATGAGAATAGATAGAAAGAAAAAAATCTCACAACATAACCTTACCCCATCAAACATCGCCAAACGACCATAGAAAATGACAGGAGTAGTGGTAAGATAAACCAAAGCCGCAAACAGAGCATAGAAGCGGATAGGAAACAACTCCCTACCCAAACAATAAAGCAGAGGCACAGATAACGCCGTTAAAGTCGCCCCCACAATACGAGTAGCAAATTCATTAAAACCCCACACATCATAAGCAACCGCCGTCAAAATGTGCATTAAAGGAGGTTTTGTACCATAAAAACTCTCTGTATAATGGGGAAATAACCAATTTAAATTATTAGAAAAAGACTGATAAATTTCCGTTGTTATCTCTGCAAAAAAATATTCTCTGCCATCATAAAAGGGTAAATTACCAAGGTTAACGGTACATAAAAAAAAAGCTCCTAAAAATAAAAAAGAAATTATCACTAACTCTTGTTTATAGTAAATAGAGCCGAACTTATAGCGAAATATTCCGCCTAAAAACATCGAAAAATATAATTATAATTACTATTAATAAAATTACAGAAGAATTAAAAACAAGTTCTTTGTCTTTAACAAAATATTCTTAATACTCTCTAGCCTAACACAATTTCAAATATTATTTCATTTCAACATTTATACATCAATCAATAAAACAGGGGGTTTAACCCCCTTGTCTCTAAATTTTTAATGGTTATTCTGCTACTAATTAATTATAAATTATTACTAAAAATTTACAAAAAAACAAAAATATTAGTTATAGCAAAATAACCTTAAATTATTCATTATCACTTCTCAATTATTGATTATCAATTATTAAATCTACATTCTTTCTAATACAGAAATTCCTAACAAAGATAAACCTAATTTAATTACCTTAGCAGTCAAATCAGCCAAAATTAAACGAGATAACTTAATATCATCCTCAGCTTGTAAAATAGGACATTGGTCATAAAATTGATTAAACTTTTGACTCAATTCAAACAAATACAAACAAAGTCGATTCGGCAATAAATCTCGCTCAACTTCCTTAATAATAAAATCTAACTGTAAAAGATGTTTTGCTAAAACTAACTCACTCTCTTCTTTAATAATCAAAGATTGATTAATTTCCAGATTTTCTAAATCAATATTACCTTTACGACTAATTCCCTGTACTCTCACATAAGCATACAAAAGATAAGGAGCAGTATTACCCTGTAAAGCCAACATTTTATCAAAGCTAAATTTGTAATCAGTGGTGCGATTTTGACTTAAATCAGCATATTTTACAGCACTCAAACCCACTACTTTACTAACATGATTAATAAAGGTTTCATCCTCATTTCTTTTCTCACTTTCAAGGCGACTTTCTAAGTCTTTTTTAGCTCGATTAATGGCTTCATCTAACAAATCTTTTAAGCGGATAGTTTCTCCAGATCTAGTCTTGATTTTTTTACCATCTTCTGCTAAAACTAACCCAAAAGGAACATGGATTAATTCTACATTTTCGGGGATGAAATTAGCTTTTTGGGCTACTTGGAAAACTTGAGTAAAATGGTTACTTTGTCCCGCATCGGTAACATAAACAATTTTAGTGGCTTTATCTTCTTCGATGCGGTATTTTAGACACGCTAAATCAGTGGTTGCATAGTTGTAACCCCCATCAGATTTCTGTACAATTAGGGGTAAAGGATCACCTTGTTTATTAACAAAGTTATCAAGGAAAACACACTTAGCCCCTTGATCTTCTACTAATAAATTTTCTTCTTCTAAAGCATTAATAACTGCGGGTAAAAAGGGATTATAAAAAGATTCTCCTCTTTCAGTTAATTCTATGTCTAAAAGATTATAAATAACTTCAAATTCTTTTCTTGATTGTTCACACAAAAGTTGCCATGCTTTAATGCTTTCAGGATCTTTACTTTGTAATTTTACTACTTCTTGACGGGCTTCTTCTTTAAATTCAGAATCTTGGTCAAATTTTAATTTTGCCTGTTTATATAAAGTGACTAAATCACCAATGGCAACGGCATTGGCGGTGGTTAATACTTCGGGTTTTTCTTGGCGTAAAAAAGCAATTAACATCCCAAATTGGGTACCCCAATCCCCCACATGGTTTAGTCTTAGGACATCATGCCCTCTAAATTCTAAAATTCGGGCAATGCTATCACCGATAATGGTTGAGCGTAAATGCCCTACGTGCATTTCTTTGGCGATGTTGGGGCTAGAAAAGTCGATGATGGTTTTTCCTTGAGAGTCAATTTTTGTTACCCCTAAACGCTCATCCTGATAGGCTGAGGTGATTTGTTGGGCGATATATTCGGGTTTGATGGTAATGTTGATAAATCCTGGCCCTGCAATTTGCAAAGGTTGACAAAATTCTTCTAAGTTTATATTATCAACTATACGCTGGGCGATCGCCCTTGGATTATCTTTCAACTCTTTGGCAAGGGGAAGAGCCACATTACATTGATAATCCCCAAATCGAGGATTAGTAGCAGGTACCACCAAAGGCTCCATAAGGGTAACATCATCCCCAAAAGTTTGTTTAAGAGTAGTGGCAAAAATTTGTCTAAGGTTATCAATCATCGGAAATAAAAATAATTTATATTGGAGCAGATTCAATGGCTAGTGCATTGTTAATTGTTAATTGTTAATGGTCGATGGTCAATTGTCAATTCTCAACCTAGCCCCAAAATAAAAGCCATAAAATTTAGTTTCCAGCCCTAAACTCGTCGTGGCCAGAAGGATTACGGGTTTGGGTAATAAACTCTTTACTTAGACAGGCTTCCAAAAACTTGATTTTGTAAAGATACCAAAAACGACTGGGTTTCCATACCGACTGTTGTACATCACGACAAAACAAGGGTTGATTAAGATATTGCCACAAAGCAACGCTCATATTTTTAAAACGGTACACCATATAAACCTCCGTTAGACAACAGTTAGGGAAATATTTACACAAGACCAAAATAACTAATTAACTTTTGACGGCAGATAATTAAACATTACTTTCACCCCATGGGTTACTCTTAATTCAACCGTTACCCTCAATATTTATCGTACTCAAAATATTTTGTCTGGTTACGATTGTCTTCAAAAAAATTAACTAATTATCCATAGTCAAAAAAATAGCCTTCTAGCTTACTTATTAATTTGACCCAATTTTCTTGACTTTCGTTCATTTAGAAAATAAGAGCAAAATCAAGCCAGAGGATGTAAGAAAGAGCTAGAGGGCGATCGAGCCTAAATATGACCTATAAAAATTGTAGTAATAGTTGACAAATAGGTTAATTTTTGCAAACACTATTGACTTCTAGTAATGTCTATAGTAATGCTGCCACTAAAATCGGGAATAGGGGGCGCTGGTTTTCGTAATCTTACTCTAACTTTGGTCACTAAATCGATTTTTAAAACATCTTCGGCAATTACATCCGCTAATTTTTCTACCAAGGCAAATTTAGCAGTTTTAATAATATGTTTAACCATGGTAATAGCCTGACGATAATCAACGGTTTTTTCGATGTCATCACTTTTTGCTGATGGCTCTAAATCTAACCACATAGTTAAATCTACCTCAAACCATTGTCCTAAAGTTCTTTCCTCTTGGAATAAGCCCGTATAACCATAGGCACAAATGCCATTTACTTCGATGGAGTCCATTATTTTTTTATCTTACTCAATTCAATTTTCTGTTATCCATGATACAAGTTAAATAATTCAGAGTGAGCAACGCCAGTTAAAAATAGGTTTCATTCTCAATTCTTAAACTACCTCATGGCCATGGTGATAATGCCCTGTTGCCCTAATAAAACTTCCCGCAGAAGGGTGATAATACCTAACCAAACAATGGGGGTAATATCAATACCACCGAGGGGAGGAATAACCTTACGGGTGGGGACTAAAAAAGGCTCCGTGGGTATATAGGCGATTTTGTAGGGAAATTTACTAACATCGATGTTGGGATACCATGTCATGACGATGCGAAATATAAACAAAAGGGTCATGACCAATAATAATATACCTAAAACAATTGTACTAATTATTGCTAAATTCATGAGTTAAGATACTTTATGTTTGCTTAAATTCATATCTATTGTAAGGTAAAATGGATAAGACCATATTTTAGAAAATACACAGTATAAAAAGTTTATGACTCCTTCTTTATCTAATTTTCTCTGGAGCTTGTTATGGGGTGGTGCAATTGTTGTAATCCCTGCAACTGTTGGTTTAATCCTCGTGAGCCAAGCTGACAAAATTCGCCGTTAACTAAGGCTATGGGGGGTTGAGCTTCAACCCCTCTTTTAGTAAAGAGTTAGTTTTTTATGGCAGGTTAAAAAATATTTTGGGCGGTTTATTTTTTAACTGATGTTACGCAAAAATATAATTAGTTTGAGATGATCAAAACGTTGGATGTTCATATTGTGTTTGTACACGTGCTGGGTAGGGCGCTAGGAGTTGGGCAAGGGGCTTAAGCCCCTTGTTAAAACTTACAGATAAAACTTAACTTATAAATGAGTGCGTAACGTCAGTTTTTAATATAAATTGGAAGTTATTTAATCTGATGGGTGAATCTGGTTAAGATAGGAAAAAGATAGCAAAGCAATTTTTTAGTGATGGTTAATTTTATTTTTACATCCCCGAATATTTTGGGAATGGTCAATTTTGGTCTTAATTCTGCCAGTATTTTGGGTATATTTTTGGCAGTAGCAGGGGGTGGCTTGTATTTGATGCGATCGCTCCGTCCCGAAATTTCGAGGGATCATGATATTTTTTTCGCCGCTGTGGGCTTATTGTGTGGCGGTATTTTGTTGTGGCATGGATGGCGTTTAGATCCTATTCTTCAGTTTAGCCAATTATTGTTGGCGGGTTCGGCGGTATTTTTTGCCATCGAGACAATTCGCCTTCGGGGGGCTACCAATGACCAAGCCAAGCGCACTGGTTCCTATGTAGAGGAAGATCGCCCCGTGAGCCGAGTATATCGGGCTGAGTTGGATCAGTATGATTCCTATGAAGAAGAAGAGCCTGAGAGGGAAGTTATTCCCCGTCGTCGCCTTGAAGGTAGCCCCGATAGAACTCCTAGTCGTCGCAGTAGTTATGTAGAAGAGCCTCCTCGCGCTCGTAAACCCCGTCGTAGTAGTCTTGATGGGGAAAATATGCCCCGCTCCCGTCGTCCTTCTGCTCCCCCTAGTAGAGGTTATGAGGCGGATTGGGATGAAGCACCAGATCATTGGGATGATAACCCGCCCCGTCGCAGTACAAGGGGTTCTAGGGGCGATCGCCCTGCCCCCCCCACTCGTACAGAATCCAGTGGTCGTCCCACCAGGAGACCTCCTTCCCGTCGCCCTCGCTCTCCCGAGGACATGGTGGCATCCATGGGTAGTGAATATGTAGATTATCAACCCATTGATGATGACAATAATGGCTATGGCAATGAGCCAGACAACCAACCTCGTCCCCCTGTCAACAATCGCCCTTCTGGTTCCCCTGATTTTGACTACTAATTAATAATTGTGTTTTGATTAGTCCTTTGAAACTAATTCCTATCTCTCTATTGCTAGGCTCTGCTTTACTTTTGGGCGGTTGTGGTAGCAATAATATCTCCATTACCCCCAATTCCCTCAACAGTCGCTATAACGATGAACAACCTGCCATTAGTGGGGATGGGCGTTGGTTGGCCATGGTATCCAACCGTTATGGTCGTAGGGAAATCCTTTTGTTTGATTTACAACAGCGTTCTTTGGTTGATTTACCCGGATTAAATAAGGATGGTGCGATCGCCGATAGCCCTAGTATTAGTCGCACAGGTCGTTATTTAGTGTATCTTTCCAGCATTCAAGGACGACCAGACATTTTTTTATATGACCGTGCCACCCGTCAAAATCAGCTAATTACCCAGGGTTATCGTAGTTGGCTAAGAAACCCCCGCATCAGTCCTGACGGTCGTTACATCATCTTTGAAACCGCTAGACGAGGACAATGGGATATAGAGGTTATTGATTTAGGACCCAATATCGAATTAGATCAACCCGATGGGTTAATTCGTCCCCCTGATTAGGCTCATTTTTACTTTTATAGTTACTCTAAATGAAGATGAAACACTACCAGATTATAAAAGATTTATAGAATAGGGATTTTAGCTGGTGAAACTGTCTCAAAACTCACTTAAATAACTATACCACCCAATAAAATACCCTCCCAAAAAATGGAAGGGTGATAGTGTTTTAGTTCGTTTGATAACGAGTAAATTAACCGTTAATAATAGGTGCAGATACAGGCTCAGCACTAGCTAAATCTAAGGGGAAGTTATGAACATTGCGTTCGTGCATTACTTCAATACCAATGTTGGCACGGTTAATCACATCAGCCCAAGTGTTGATGGCTTCTCCCTCACTGTTAAGGATAGAGTGGTTAAAATTAAAACCATTGAGGTTGAAGGCAAAACAGGATACGGCGAGGGCGGCGAACCAAATGCCCACCACAGGCCAAGCACCCAAGAGAAAATGTAAAGCACGACTGTTATTGAAAGAAGCATATTGGAATATTAGGCGACCAAAATAACCATGGGCAGCTACGATATTATAGGTTTCTTCTTCTTGTCCGAATTTATAACCTAAACTTTGAGATTCGATTTCGGTGGTTTCCCGAATTAAAGAAGATGTAACCAAAGAACCGTGCATGGCGGAGAATAAAGCCCCTCCAAATACCCCAGCCACACCTATCATATGGAAAGGGTGCATTAGTACATTATGTTCGGCTTGAAGAACAAACATAAAGTTAAAAGTACCGCTAATACCGAGGGGTAAACCATCGGAAAAGGAACCCTGTCCAATGGAGTAAATTAATAGAACGGCGGTAGCGGCGGACACAGGAGCACTGTAGGCAACGCAAATCCAAGGACGCATACCAAGGCGGTAAGATAATTCCCACTGTCTGCCCATATAGCAAAAGATACCTATGAGGAAATGGAAAATGATTAATTGGTAAGGGCCTCCGTTATATAACCATTCATCGAGGGTGGCTGCTTCCCAAATGGGATAGAAGTGTAGTCCGATGGCATTGGAACTGGGTACAACGGCGGCAGTAATTATATTATTACCATAAAGTAATGCACCTGATACAGGCTCTCGAATTCCATCAATATCCACGGGAGGAGCGGCGATGAAGGCAATGATAAAACAGATGGTTGCTGTTAATAATGTGGGGATCATCAATACTCCAAACCAGCCTATGTATAAGCGGTTGTTGGTAGAGGTGATCCACTGACAAAACTGTTCCCAGCTTGAAACTTTCTCTTGCTGTAGTATTGTTGTCATGGTTTTTATAATTTCATTCTTTGTGGACTTCATAGCTTTTTTATTGCTATATTTTTATATTACTTTATAGTGATATAGCTGTCAAGCATAATAGCGATAATTTTTTCTTATGAAAAATTAATGATGTGAAAGCCAAAATACAGATAAGAACAAAGAATGATGATAATATGACAGAGGCGATCAGTTCATGATCTATTAGGTAAGGAGTTTGGGTGATACCGAACCCTAGAGAGATCGCCCTTAGTACAATTAAGATTATTTATATATTTAGTATGGCAAAAGTTCTAGTATCAGATTCTGTCGATGAGGCAGGTATTAAAATTCTCACTCAAGTAGCCCAAGTTGACATCAAAACAGGATTATCCGAAGACGAATTAACCGCCATCATTCCCCAATATGATGCTTTGATGATTCGCTCAGGTACGAAGGTGACAGAAAAAGTAATTCAAGCAGCCGATAACCTCAAAATTATTGGTAGAGCAGGGGTAGGGGTTGATAACGTCCATGTGCCATCCGCTACCCGTAAAGGCATTGTGGTGGTAAACTCCCCCGAAGGAAATACCATCGCAGCCGCTGAACACGCCTTAGCGATGATGTTGTCTCTTTCCCGTCACATTCCCGATGCCAATCAGTCAGTAAAAGAAGGAAAATGGGATCGTAAAAGCTATATCGGTTCTGAAGTTTACAAAAAAACCCTTGGGGTAGTAGGTTTAGGGAAAATTGGCTCCCACGTGGCGAAAGTGGGTAAAGCCATGGGTATGAAAATTTTAGCCTATGACCCTTTCATTTCCCAAGAAAGAGCTAATCAATTGGGTTGTACCCTAGTAGATTTAGACATCCTTTTCAGCGAATCCGATTATATTACCCTCCACATTCCCAAAACTAAAGAAACAGCTAATCTCATCAACGCTGAATCCCTTTCCAAAATGAAGCCCCATGCCAGAATTATCAACTGTGCTAGGGGTGGTATCATCGATGAAGATGCCCTCTATGAAACCCTCAAAGAAGGTAAAATTGGCGGTGCAGCCCTTGATGTGTTTGCCTCTGAGCCTTTAGGGGAATCTAAACTCAGGGAATTGGGTAACAATATTATTTTAACCCCCCACTTAGGTGCATCCACCGCTGAAGCTCAAGTAAACGTTGCCATTGACGTAGCCGAACAAATTAGAGATGTATTACTCGGACTTCCTGCCCGTAGTGCGGTCAATATCCCCGGATTAAGCCCCGATGTCATGGAAAAATTACGTCCTTATATGCGTTTAGCGGAAACCCTCGGTAATTTGGTAGGACAGTTAGCGGGCGATCGTGTGGAGAGCTTAAATGTTAAACTACAAGGAGACTTAGCTGATAATAGCAGTCAACCTTTAGTAACAGCATCTCTCAAAGGTTTGTTATCCAAAGCCCTCCGAGAAAGAGTTAACTACGTTAACGCCGCCATCGAAGCCAAAGAAAGAGGCATCCACCTCATCGAAACCAGAGACGCAACCATTAAGGATTACAGTAACTCTATTTACCTCGAAGCCGTTGGCACCAAAGGCACCCATGCGGTTACAGGCGCATTATTAAACGATGGAGAAATTCGCATCACCAGCATTAATGGTTTTCCTGTGAATGTTCCCCCTAATAGCTATATGCTTTTTACCCTCCACCGTGATGTACCCGGTATTATTGGTAAAATTGGCTCTTTGTTGGGTAACTTCAACGTTAACATTGCCAGTATGCAAGTAGGGCGCAAAATCGTCCGTGGGGACGCTGTGATGGTACTTAGTATTGATGATCCTTTACCTGAAGGTGTTTTACCTGAAATCCTCAAGGTAGGCGGTGTTACCGATGCTTATACCGTAAGTTTATAGATCATTGTCATCATTCAACGCAAGGGGTTTAAACCCCTTGTTAAAAAATATGGTTTTTATTTGATCACTTTCAAATATGTGGAAAACTGTTTAACACTAATAACTAATATATGAATTCTTCTTGGTGGGAAATTAAAATAAAAAATGTGCCTGATTTAGAGGATACTATTTTCTGGCATCTACAGGAGTTTGGCTGTAAGGGTTCGGCTCTAATTCAAGATGATGGTATCTGGTATGTAAAAGGATATGTACCCACAGTAGATATTACTGAGCCACAGTTACAGCAGTTGGCTTCTGAAGTTCAAGAAGATTTTGATGGGCGAGAATTTGATTTTTCCTATGAATCCATGGATGATCAAGATTGGAGTAGTAGTTGGAAAGACCATTGGCAACCCATGGAAATCGGCCAGAAAATGGTTGTCTATCCCGCTTGGATTAATGTGCCTCCTGAGTGCGATCGCCACGTAATCCGCTTAGATCCAGGTTCCGCCTTTGGTACAGGGGTTCATCCCACTACACAACTATGTATGGAAGCTTTAGAAAGACAATTAGAGCATAAAAATCAACCTCTTACCATTGCCGATATTGGTTGCGGTACAGGAATTTTATCCCTAACTGCTCGTTTACTGGGTGTAGAAAAAATAATCGCCACGGATATTGATCCCCTTGCAGTGAGAGCGACTCACGAAAATATGGAGTTCAATAATATTGATAATATTGAAGTTTTTCAAGGTAGTATTGATAAAGTCAAAGAAGTAAGTCAAGAAAAACTTGACGGTATTGTTTGTAATATTCTTGCCGAAATTATTAAAACTATGATTCCTTATATGGGAACTATTATTAAACCTCAAGGATGGGTAATTTTGAGTGGTATTTTAGTTACCCAATCTGAGGATATAAAACAAATTTTGAAGGATAATAATTGGAATATTACAGCCTATCATTCCAAAGAAAATTGGTGTTCCATTGAAGCAGAAAAATGTTAAAAGGATCAATCATTAAAGTCCCCCAAAATTGGCAGGAATGATTCAAAGTAGGAATCAAAAGTGATTTCCCCTCTCTCAAAAGGCGAGGGCAGAATTATCTAATCTTAATCTATAATCTTTGCCAAACCTAAATATTTAACCCCTTCTGGGGATACATCGAAACGACAAGGTAAAATTTTCACTCCTTTCTCCCTCGCCTCGTCAAATAAGGCCCCGTATTTAGGATCAAATTCTCTGCCGGGGGCAAACAAATCACAATCACTGCGATTGATAAAATAAAGCATCACAGGGATAGCTTCATCACAAAGAGCGATTAATTCTCTCAGGTGTTTTTGCCCTCTGGTAGTTTCTGTGTCGGGAAATAGGGCGAGATTATTATGGGTGAGAGTAGTATTTTTTACTTCCAGATAAATAGGTTTTTGGTTGTTTTCCCCTTTCAAAACAAAATCAATACGACTTTTGTTATCCTGCCCAAATTTAACCTCGCTTTTTACGGTGTCATATTGCCCTGCTAATTCGGGAATTAGGTTATTTTCAAGGGCAATTTTAATAATTTTGTTGGGCAACCCTGTATTGATACCTACCCAAACTTTTTGCTTTTCTCCTAACTCAATCATTTCCCAACTATAAGCCAATTTCCTTTTAGGATTGTTGCTATGGGATAGCTGTACCCTTTTTCCTACCTCACACACCCCAATCATAGGTCCTGTGTTGGCACAATGGGCGGTGATAACTTCCCCTGAGTCTAGTTGAATATCAGCTAAAAATCTTTTGTATCGCTTCAGGAGTATTCCTGATGTTAGGGGAGGATATTGATATAAGTAGGAGTTATTCACAGAAATTTTTGTTTAATGAGTAAGGAAACATTAATGGTGCTACTGACTGAATAAGAATACAGTTAGTTTGGCTCTTGATTTGGTCAGAAAATACAGTCTTGTATCAGCACTTGGTCTTAATAGTATATTTAACATTTTTTTCACAATTATTGACTCCTGAAAAGTCACTATTACATAAAAGTTTATAGCAGAATTAACAATCGAGAATGTAAAATTCTTCATCAAGTAAATAAATAAAAAGAGACTATTCTGATCTACTCATCTATGATGGAATAATTTAAATTAACAAATAGATGATATTCATGTACTTAATCTGAGCAAACATCTAATCTTGAACACAAATCTTTGCAATAAGTCACTATTTTATATGGATAATATTATTTTTCAAAAACCTGATTTAACTATTGTAACTCCCACTAGGGAGGGTTTTTCTGCTCATTGGCTAGAGAATATATCGAAAGTGAAGGGTAATGTAGAGTTTATTTTGGTTCATCCTCCCGAAATGGAAAAAGTTCAAGTGGATGATTATCGTATCCAACAGATAAATGCACCTTTTCGGGGAGAGATTATACAAAGGATGACTGGACTATTAAATGCAAGGGCAGAATATACTTTGACTATTAATTGTGATGAATATTTAATTCCTGAGATTGCTGAAATTGTGAAAATTTATTTTCAACGTTTCCCTAATAGTTGGATACTTCGATTGGCTAGAAAATCTTATGTTTATGGTGAAAAAGATAAGTTGTCAATGCCATGGAGTTTTGTTCCATCTTCTGTGGATAGTTTACCCATTTGGGATGGTAGGAAGGAAAGTAAAGAGCCATCTTGGGAGGAGAACTATTTACAGGAAATGCCGATCGCACCTTTACAAAATTCTTTTGATATTAATATTTTGTGGCGTGATAGAAAAGATTATCATGGCAGACATACAGAAAATTTTGACAAAAAAGTGTGGAAAACAAAATTGGTTAAAGATGCCCTAATCAAGTTAAGTCAAAATATGACTATTTTTTCTGTGTTTAAATATATTCCTTTTTGGTGTTTGGATCGTTTATTAGGTCTAGCTATTCAAGCTAATTGTTTTACTCAAAATGGAGATATTATCGGTCATATATTACCTTTATCTGAACAAATCAGAATAGAAGATAACCCCCCTGAATATCGAGGTAAACCCAGATATTATGTTTTATCTGAGTTGATTTTGTTAAAGAGTTTTCCTCAATATCCCTATATTTGGAATTTAGTCATTTCTAATACGATAAGATATGGGTTTTTATTTATTAAAGAAAGTATTAAAGGTTTTTCTCTACTAGGTTAAAATTTCACTTACTAAGGTTAAATTTAAAGACAATCAATCAACTATTTTGTTTGATGCGGACTAATTATTATGGAAGATTCTGATTTGACCCAAAGGATTATGGTCATATGATGTACTTCTTCTATATTGCCCATTGTCAATGGTTTAAGGTTCGTTAATCATATCCAATAAAGATTGACCCAGAGTAATATCGAGGGCTTCTTCATCCACATTAACGGGTAAATCAATCAAAGGCTCGTTGAGGGCAATCATTAAACTTTCATTTTCCCCTGTTGGTTGTTGTGCCATTTGCCAAATGGGGTTACGATTTCCTGTAAATAATCCACCAATGGTGGCTAGAAGGGTAACAGCGATCGCACTTCCCCCAATTACTAAACGTTTTTTATATTTTTCTTCTTTATCTAATTGGGCAAATACGCCATTACATACTTGGCTAGGAGTATATTGAGGCTGAGGGATGGGTAAACTATTAATTTCTTGTCTGAGGGCGAGTAAACGACGATAAAGCCCTTGAGCTTCGGGATCTTGGGCTAATAATTCTTGGACTTCTTTTCTTTGTGTAGGAGTCACCTCCCCATCTAAATAAGCGCTGAGGAGTTCAAAAGTACATTTATCGATAGGGTAAGAGTGATTAGACATAATATTTACAGTGTATAAGTTTGAGGAGTTCGAATAAAATTAATTTTGATTCTCTAAATATGGTTTTAACAAAAGTTGTAATCTATTTCTAGCCCTTGCTATTCTTGATTTTACCGTTCCTAAAGAAACTTTGGTAATATCGGAGATTTCTTCATAGCTTAGACCTTGAATTTCTCTAAGAATGATGGTTACTCGGAATGTTTCGGGTAAATCGGCGATCGCACTATTCAACAAATCATAAAATTCAACGGTACTTAAATTATCTTCAGGTAGAGGAACATCAGAAGGAATCTCCCACTTTAAATCATCATCATCCCCACGAGTAATAGAAGCATCCAAAGACAATGGGGGAGCATGGCGTTTTCTTTTACGTAACTGATCATAAAACAAATTAGTTGTAATTCTACTCAACCAGCCCTTAAACTTCTGGGGTTCATTTAACCGTTTAATATTTTTATAAACCCGAATCCACACCTCCTGAGCTAAATCCGCTCGGTCATGCCAATCAGGGGCTAAATTATAGAGGATTTTATCAACATAGGGTTGATAGCGGTTAAGGAGTTCTGAAAACGCTACCCGGTCAGGTTTATTGCCCTCTTGGCAACGCAATATTAGGTCTGTGTTTGAGAGTTGGTCGATTTTCACTCTTTGTTTTGATAAAGCAATTGATAAACTAGACCATGATAACGAAATAGAAGATACCATAACTTATTTTGTACCCATGTTAATGCTAAGTGCTTCTAAATAACAAGACTACACAATGGGTGTTTATGTTCCGAATAAACTAAGTGTTAGGTGGTAGGGATTAGAGGTTAGGTTTTGGAGAGATAAAAGTTTCATTATTAATTATCAATTACTCTCCTACTTCTTCATCAAACCCTATTTAGTTTTATAAATCGGCAAAACCACGTTTTTTCTTTTTCTTCTTGGGTTTACCGCCCCCTTTACCACGAGAGCCAGGCATGGGTGCATTTCCCCCCAAAAGTCCTCCCAAACCGCCCATCCCCGGCATTCCTCCCATACCGGGCATACTTGGCATTCCTCCCCCAGTGGTCATTTGTTGCATCATTGATCGCATCCTAGTAAAATCACTGATGAGACGGGAAACTTCTTTTTCCTGATGACCAGAGCCTTTAGCGATACGACGACGACGGTTAGGGGATTTTGCCAAAATTTCGGGGTTTTCCCTTTCGTCCTTGGTCATAGAATTAATGATAGACTCAGTGATTTTTAATTGGGCTTCCCCTTGCTCTATGGCTCCAGCACCAATTTTATTCATGCCTGGAATAAGTTTCATTACCCCCGCAAAAGAACCCATATTTTTGAGTAGACGCATTTGTTTGAGGAAGTCGTTAAAATCAAATTTCGCCTCCATCATTTTGCGTTGCATTTTTTCCACATCACCGATGTCTAGCTCCTCCTGGGCTTTTTCCACTAGACTGACAATGTCACCCATATTTAAAATACGGGATGCCATGCGATCGGGATAAAAAGGTTCTAGGGCTTCTACTTTTTCCCCAACCCCAATAAACTTAATAGGTTGCCCCGAAATCGTTCTCACAGAAAGAGCGGCACCCCCTCGGCTATCCCCATCCATTTTGGTAAGAATCGCCCCTGTAATGCCTATTTCTTCATGGAAAGTTCTAGTTAAATTAGCCGCCTCTTGCCCCGTCATGGCATCTACTACCAAGAGGGTTTCATGGGGATTAACGGTAGATTTGATTTGGGATAATTCCCCCATCATGTCTTTGTCAATCTGTAATCGCCCAGCGGTATCTATAATCACCGTATCGATGCCTTGTTCTTGGGCTTGGGCTACTCCCTGACGGGCAATTTCTATGGGGTTAGCATCGCTTCCAAGCTGGAATACGGGGATCTTTATCTGCTCCCCTAGGGTAATCAACTGATCGATCGCCGCGGGGCGATATACGTCCGTGGCTACCATCAAGCAGGAGCGTTTTTGTTTTTGTAAATAAAGGGCAAGTTTGGCGGTGGCAGTGGTTTTACCTGTACCCTGTAACCCCGCCATAAGAATAACTGTGGGGGCTTTGTCGGCTTTGGCAAGGGGAACATTACTTTCTCCCATCACCTTAACCAACTCATCGTAAACAATTTTGACGAACTGCTGTTGGGGGTTAACTCCTGAAATTACTTCGGCACCGAGGGCATTTTTTTCTACCTCTGCCACAAAACTTTTGACGACCTGAAAATTAACGTCTGCTTCTAGTAATGCTCTTCTAACTTCTTGTAGTGCGTCTTGGATATTTGACTGCGAGATTTTTCCTTGACCACGCAATTTTTTCCATGTATCTTCTAAACGCTCTGCTAGTGCATCAAACATAATTGAATTTATTAATAGTGATTAATATTTCGAGAGAAAGTTATGAGTTAACTATTATAACAATTTCGGTCTTAAGTTTCTGCGGAGTCCTTAGCTTTCATTGTTCAATCACTGAATTAGGGGCAAGGGGTTAAAACCCCTTGTTGAAATATATATCTCAAAACTTAATTCATGCCTTGGAGAAACATGGGGATAAATTTATCCATAAAGTCTTGGGGGCTTCTTTTCCATGCTCTTTGGGCTAAATCAATGCGGGTGAGTTGCAATTGAGGGTCAAATAATGTTTGGGGTAATTTTTCCATCAGATAGGTAGTTTGTTCCCAAACGGTCATGGTTTTAGTAATCTCAAGGAGGTTATTTAAACGGCGTAATTCTGCCCCTGCCAAGATGTCCATACCACACTCATAGGCAGCGTGTTCGATGGCGATATATTTACGTTTAGCCTGTTCTACTTTGGCTCTTTTTTCGGGGCTTTGGGCGGCAATTTTGGCTAACCAACGATTTCCCCATCTTACATGACCTGCTTCTTCGGGAAAAATCTTTTCTATGGTGGTTCTTATTTTGATGTTTTCCTCGGTTTGGGGAGCTTGTTTGAGGGCGTGGATATGGGCGGAGAAAAATTCACATCCTCTTTTTTCAGTAACATTGATAGCTGCGATCGCATCTATAACCGCATCTTCCATGTTATGAGGTTCATCAATTAACCGCTCAAATTCGTTGATGTAGGACATTCCTGGGGGAGTATCAATGTCAGCATCCAATTCTACTAATAAATCCGTTAACCAATAGGCGTGACGGGCTTCATCTGCCACATGGTGCGATAAATCCTGTACTAATTCTCTGGGTTTGCCATTGAGGGTTTCGATGAGGTTGGTTAAGTCTTTACAACTTCTCTGCTCGTTATAACGGTAACGATTGAGGGTAATAAGGTGAATTTGGCGATCGCCCACAACTCTTGTAAGAATGTCTCGGGCAGACATTTTATTGCGCAATTTACGAGGATAAGCTACGGTCATATTTTTTTATGATTTCAAATTGAAGTATATATCTTCATTGTATCTTTTTCATTGATTAAGGGTTGCTGAAAAAGTGGAGTTATGAAGGTGGGCAATGGGCAATAGGCAATGGGCAATAGGTAATAGGCAATGGTATTTTGATTACTAAGTTGTTTTGATAGTCTGGTTATATTGATTCTATGGCTTGTCTTTCTTGGGGGGTTAATTCTCTAATTTGTCCAACATCTAAGTTATCGATGGTAAGCTGAATTTGGGGAGTAAGGGCGATCGCCTTTCGTACTAATCTAAGAGTAGGATGGTTAATAGAAGCTGTCATTTTCCTTACTTGACGATTTCTGCCCTCGGTAAGGGTTAATTCTATCCAACTGGTGGGGATATTTTTTCGGTAACGAATGGGAGGATTTCTGGGGGGTAATTTTGGTTCATTTTCTAGTTTAAGGGCGATCGCTTTTTTTGTTTTTTTGCCTTTAATTGTTACCCCATTTTCTAGCTGTTTTAAAGAGTCTGAAGAAGGGATATTTTCCACCTGTACCCAATAAATTCGAGGATGGGCGAAGGAAGGATCACAAAGACGATGTTTTACCCTCGGATTATCAGTTAATAATAACAAACCTTCACTATCTAAATCGAGTCTTCCCACGGAATAAATATCGGGTATATCAATATACTTTTTTAGGGTTTCTCGCTCGGAAGCATGGGGGCTATCATCGGTAAATTGACAAAGAACGTTATAGGGTTTATAAAATAAAATATAGGTGTATTTTTTCATTTTTAATAATCTATAAAAACTGTTTAATAACTTCCAAAGTTTCTTTTCCTGTTTTATCCCAGCTGAATTTTTTTACCCTTTTCAATCCCTCAGTTATTAAGTGCGATCGCACTTTATCCTTAACAATTTCATTCATAGCTTCTGCAATGTCATCCACATCATAAGGATTAACCAATAAAGCCCCATCTCCCGCCACTTCAGGTAAAGAAGAAACATTAGAAGTAATCACAGGAGTGCCACAAGCCATCGCCTCTATTACGGGAAAACCAAACCCTTCCCAAAGAGTAGGAAAAACAAGTGCTTGAGCCTGATTTAATACTTTAACCAATTCTTGGTCATCAAGATAATTTAAAAACTCTACCCGTTCAAAAACTCCTAAATCACGGGCTAATTGTTTAAGTAAAGGAGTATAACGTTTATCTTCTCCTCCCACTAACCAGAATTCATAATTTTTATTATTTTTAAACTTAGCAAAAGCAGAAAGAATATTAACTAAATTTTTATGAGGATCATGTCTTCCTAAATAAACAAAATAAGGTTTTCTATTAATATCTTTTGCATCATCAATTACTTTAAATTTATCAAAGTTATAGCCTAAATAAATAGGAGTAATTTTTTTCGCAGAAATACCATAATAATTAATTATGTCGTTAGCTGTACTTTCTGAATTACAAATAATATGGGTTGCTTGTTCACATACTTGGGGTACATAATAACGAAAATAAGCACTTAGAGCCGATTTTTTTTGAGGAAATCTGAGGGGAATTAAATCATGTACCATTACCACCTTAGAAAGTTTTGGCGTAAATAAGGGCAACTCAGGCACAGGGGAAAATAATAAATTTCCGTCTAATGTTCCATATATTTTAGGCAATTTAAACTGAGTCCATAATAATCGCAAAAAATGCCCTTTACTGCCATAGTCTGGACTAAATTTATCAGAAATATTATAATTACACTCAGCACTATTAATTAAATTTTTGTTAGCTAGACTAATATTATTTAAATCTTTTAAATAAGGAAAAATGTGATTAATATAATTAGTAATTCCCGTTGGTTTTTCGATCAGCATCGAAAAATTTAAAATTAATTTAGATTGATTATTTCTCACTCAATAAAAAGTATATAAAAACGTGTTTTGTGACATAACGATAACATAATACTAAATCTGATGTCTAAAATTTATTACTGCCTACCATTGACATTATAAATATTTATAAAAGGTTTTTATTCTTAAATTAAAATAATTGTAATAATTATCAATTATCCATTCTCAATTATCAATGATCTATTGTACTCCCACAGAACGACCACCAGAACCAAAAACGAGAATATTATTTTGGGCAAAAGGCTCCCAACCTACCTGAAAGCCCTTAGTAAGGGCTTTTTCTCTAGCTGCCCGAAAAGTAGAAAAACTGTCGGGACGAACTATAAAAGCCACATATTGCTCATTGGGATTAAGGGTTTGTAGAATCTGGGCAAATTGTGAATTTTCGGCCCCTATTTGCTGATTTTCTTCCCCTTGGGCGTTGGAAATGGGTTCATATCGTAAGGAAGCATCAGCGGTGAAACTGACTCTATATTGACCATTATCTACGGAAAAGTTTTGAACACGACGAGCAATATTGCTGGTACAGCTATTATAAATATTGATTTCATTGAGATAGGTTTGATAAGCAAATTGACTACGACTACGAGGAGGCTCAGGAAGATTACAAGTGGGTAAACTAGAGTATATATCCTCAATTTGTGTCTCAATTTCGGGATCACTAATATAAAATAATTGGTTGTTTCTTAGTTCAAAAAAAACACCTTTTTTATCAGTTTCTGCCCTTAGGGGAGTTTTAATTATTCTATCGGCTTCTACGGTTAATAAGCTAACAAATAAACCAATAAACATGAGGACTCCTACGGTATTGGTTAATACGTCTAAAAAGGAGTCTAAATTTTGACCAGGATGATTTTTTTTCCTAATAGTACGTTGTCTAGGCATAATATTTATTTAGGTTAATTTATTCTGCAAATTTTAGGGTTAAACCTTCGTCAATGGGTTCGTAACCTATGTCAATATTTCGAGCTTCTATTAAGTCTCTAACTTCATAAAATGTTTCTAGTCCAGTAGGTCTTAAAATTACGATAACATATTCATTATTACGATTATTTTCTACCTCTTCAATGAGAGTTAGTAGGGGAGAATTACTACGACTTAATCGATTTCTGGGGACAAATTCTTCACTAGGATGAAGAATAATACCATCTTCTCTACATTCTATGTAGCGGGGAGTCTTTGCACTATTTTGTCCTTCTTCGGTTTGCCCAATGATGGTTACTTCGGAACTACTTTCGATGCTTTCGGTGCTAATAACAATTATCAATAAAATTAGTGTTCCAATGGTACAAGCGAGGACGGATAGAAAGGGAAATAACTCCATTTCTATTTTGTTAGCACGGGATCTTCTACGCATAGTTAATTGTGTAATATTTATTCGTCAATTTGTTCTATGAGGCGAACTATTCTAGGCTTACTTAAGTCTTTTATTACGGGTTGTAGGAGGGTAATTTGTTCTTTTATCATGGCTAAAGAGTCTTCCATTTTACTAGCATTTTCTAGGGCTTTTACTATACCTGTAAAACTATCTTCTAGGGTTGATAATTTGGCAATTTGTTCGCTAGATTGTTGGAGAGAGGCAATTTTTTCGTCTAGGATTGAACCTATATTTTCTAGTCTAAAAGCGATCGCACTTACCTGATTATCTAAGGTATCTTGAGTAAGCTGATTTTGTTCTTTTATTAGTTCAACCATACCCTTTATATCATTAACTAAATTAGCATTAAAACTATGTTGTTCTTGATAGGATTGGATAATTTTTTCCCTGTCCGTAAGAATAATACGATTAACCTCTTTTATACCCTCTACCAATTCCGATTCTTGGGTTTGAATTTGGTTAAACTGATGGAGAAATTCTTTAAGTAAATTTTGAGCCGCTTCCCTTGCATATACTTCCGCTGGTTGAATCAATTCCTCGGAGGTAGGCAATGATTCTTTAATGGCTTGGTGGATAGTTTTGTTGATACTATCGTTATCAAAGGAAGAAGAGGGCAATTCTTTTTCAGAGAATCGGGGCAAAAGTCTATCATTGATAAATATATCTATCTGTAACAGCAACTGTGATTCCATTCTTTCGATTAAAACAAGGGGAATCATTACCACCACACTCAACAATAAAGCCAGTAAAGTAGTATCAAAAGCCACCGCCAAACCACCCGTTACCGTGCCAATACCTTCCCGAATTTGGTCAACTTCTGAGGCACTATCTAGGAAACCAGAAAAGCCATTTACTGCCTGACTAATACCCAATACTGTACCCACAAAACCGAGTAGAGGTATAGCCCAAACCAAAATACGAGGAAAGGTGTAGGATGATTCCGAAGCACTAAGATAAAAAGAGGAATCGTCAAGGGCTAATTCCCCCGATGCTTTTCTACTACCTGAATGAATATAGGCACTGAGGACTCTGGATAGTCTATTGTCAACCACATTCCCTGATTCTGAAAAGTATTCGCACATTTGCCTAACTTTTACTGACTGATGATTTTCGAGGGGAATGTGTATGGGAATGTCTAGTTTTCTAAGGCTTTTTAATTCTGCCCTAATTTTAAAAAACTTATCGAGACTGCTAGTAATAACGAAACAGGAGAGAAATACTACCAAATATTGAGTTATGCCCCTATCTATTAATAATATTCCCAAGTAGGTATCCCTAAAAGGTAATAGTAACGCATATATAGCAATGGTCAAGAGACTAGAAAATAATAATACTAGGGGTAAATTAATATCTAATTCTTGACGATTGTTAGTAATTGAATTGGGCATTTGTAAGCAGGTAATAGTTTGTAAAATTATAGCTTACGAGATTTCAATTTTGAATGATGAATTATCTTAACTTATGATTGTAAATACAACTCACCGACTCTTTCAATACTCATCCTTGATGATACTTCAATGTTGAGGGGCGATCGCCCTTGATTGTTAAAATGCTCCGCCGCCGCACAGCCAATCATCGCCGCATTATCGGTGCAATATTTGAGAGGGGGGAAATATACCGTTAAACCGTGCTCTTGACAAGCGGATTGCAAACAATCCCGTAAGCCACTATTGGCAGCCACTCCACCCCCCACGGCAATGGTATCCAATCCCAAATCTAAACAAGCCCTCACCGCCCTTTTGGTTAATGCTTTGGCAACGGTAATTTGAAAACTGGCACACAAATCAGCGATGGGCAAATTTTCCTCCCCCATTTCCTCCTTCAACTTGGTGACTAAACGCAACACCGCCGTTTTTAGTCCACTAAAACTCGAATCATAGGGATGAAAACCTTGATTATTAGGTAAAGAAACTCGTCCTTCTGGTAACTTAAAGGCTTGGGGATTTCCTTCCTTGGCTAATTTATCGATAATCGGACCCCCAGGATAGCCCAAATTTAACAGCCTTGCCACCTTATCAAAAGCCTCCCCCGCCGCATCGTCACGGGTTGAGCCGATATTTTCATAGTTACCGCAACCTTTAACATGAATAAGGCTAGTATGTCCCCCTGAAACTAATAAACACAGAAAAGGCGGTTTTAAATGGGGTTGGGCAAGGTAAGAGGCAAAAACATGACCTTCGAGGTGATGAACCCCCAAAAAGGGCTTATTATGTACCATAGCGAGGGTTTTTCCTGCCATTACCCCCACCATCAAAGAACCTACTAATCCAGGGGTCACCGTAGAGGCGATCGCATCTATACCATCCCACCCCAAGCCTGACTCCTCCAAGGCTTTATCAATACAAGGGTTGACCATTTCCAGATGTTGCCGAGATGCCAATTCTGGTACTACTCCCCCATAGGTTTCGTGTAATTTTATCTGAGATGCCACCACATTACCTAGTACAGTGCGATCGCGCACCACTGCCACACTGGTATCATCACAACTACTTTCAATGGCCAGAATAGTTCCCATAATTAAATTAATTTGTTAAGAATAATAAACTTTCCTGTTATTACTGTACTGCATTTCCCCAATCGCTGTAAGATCGCATTTGAAGTAAATTTTTTAGCTTCATTTTTTGTAACAATAATTTGTTGTTTCGTAACAAAAGGAAACAATTTTATGGGTAAAATATTCAGTCTCGTATTAGCATTTACACTTTCACTAACCGTATGGGGCAACTTCAGCGCCCCTGCTCATGCAGATTTATCTCACCTTACTCCCTGTAGTGAGTCTGCCGCTTATCAAGCAAAAGCCAAAAACTTCCGTAATACCACCAATGACCCCCAATCTGGTCAAAAACGTGCAGCAAGATACGCCGAAGCCCTCTGTGGCCCCGAAGGCTATCCTCGCTTAGTGGTAGATGGCAGATTAGATCACGCAGGTGACTTTATCATCCCTGGCTTACTCTTTCTCTATATAGCAGGTTGGATTGGTTGGGTTGGTCGTGCCTATCTTATCGCCGTTAGAGGAGAAAAAGATGCTGAAATGAAAGAAATTATCATCGATGTACCCCTAGCAATCAACAAAATGTTATTAGGCTTTAGCTGGCCTCTTCAAGCATTAGGGGAACTAAAATCTGGAGCATTAACCGCTAAAGATTCTGAAATTTCTGTTTCACCTCGCTAATATTCATTGATTTTTAATTATTTTTTTGGGAGATTTTTTTGATGAAAGGTTTACCTACTTTTTTATCTACAGCACCCGTTTTAATTACCGCATTGTTGGTATTTACTGCTGGTCTATTAATTGAATTTAACCGCTTTTTTCCAGACCTTTTATTCCATCCTATGGGATAGTTTTTATAAAAAAAAAGATTAACATCTTTAGGGTATAGCCTCCAATTTTTTTTTGGGGCTATGCCCTTTTTATTAACCTAGATGTATTACGCTACGCTACAGAAAAAAAATCAAAAAAGGGGTTTGAACAATACAGTCTTTACGATATGATTAGGGTCATTACAAAAATTTATTGTACTTAATTAAAATACCAGAGGAAATAAAAACAGTGGTTAGAGTAGCTATTAATGGTTTTGGAAGAATCGGACGTAACTTCTTACGTTGTCTATTAACCAGAGAAAACAGCGATTTAGAATTAGTCGGTATCAACGATACTTCCGATCCCCATACTAACGCGCATCTTCTAAAATATGACTCCATGTTAGGAAGATTAGATGCAGACATTCAAGCCGATGAAAACTCCCTAATTGTTAACGGCAAAACTATTAAATGTGTTTCAGACCGTAATCCTTTAAATTTACCTTGGGCTGACTGGGGTGTTGACCTTGTAGTTGAATCTACTGGGGTATTTGTCACCGAAGAAGGTGCATCAAAGCACATCCAAGCGGGAGCTAAAAAAGTATTAATCACCGCTCCTGGTAAAGGTGGAAACATTGGTACTTTCGTAATGGGTGTTAACCACGAAGATTATGACCATGATAAATATAATATCGTTAGTAACGCCAGTTGTACCACCAACTGCTTAGCTCCTGTTGCTAAAGTATTACACGAAAACTTTGGTATCATCAAAGGTACCATGACCACCACCCACAGTTACACTGGGGATCAGCGTTTACTAGATGCTAGTCATAGAGACTTAAGACGTGCTCGTGCGGCGGCCATCAATATCGTACCCACCAGCACCGGGGCAGCCAAAGCTGTAGCCCTTGTATTACCTGATCTTAAAGGTAAATTGAATGGTATCGCCCTTAGAGTTCCTACCCCTAACGTTTCCATTGTTGATTTAGTGGTACAAGTAGAAAAAAGCACCATTGCAGAGCAAGTAAATGATGTTGTTAAAGAGGCCTCTGAAGGCTCTTTAAAAGGAATTTTGGGTTACAACGAATTGCCTTTAGTGTCCTGTGATTACCGTGGTAGCGATGTATCTTCTATTGTAGATGCTAGTTTAACCATGGTAATGGCTGGAGATATGGTAAAAGTTGTTGCTTGGTATGACAATGAATGGGGTTATTCTCAAAGGGTTGTGGATTTAGCTGAGTTAGTAGCTAATAAGTGGAAATAGATAAGTAAGTAGGCATAATTAAATCGATTTAGGTAAGGGGTTTAAACCCCTTGTTCATAAGAGTCTTAATAAAATAAGAACTATAATTAATTTCGCCAACCTACTTAAATATCTAAGTTTTTTATTTGTATTAGTATTAATTTCCCAGTCTGATATTTAATAGGGGAAGGATGTATTTCTATACGTTCTTCCTTTTTTATTTTCAATTCTTTATTTTCTATTAAGAGTTACTAAACTAAGTGAGAAATATTTTAGTTAAAATAGTATTGCATATTGAAATCTCTAGTAAGGTAATATTGCCATGGTGCAGACTTTAGAGAAACGAAGAAAAAGATGGTTGTCGAAACCCATCGGCGAAAAATTGGAAGAGGCGGGATTGATTTCAAAATATCAAATTGAGGTTGCTCTTATAGATCAAGTGTCCTACATTGAGAGTAAATTTGGAGAAATTTTAGCTCTCAGGGGATGGTTGAAACAACAAACCATCGATTTTTTTGTTAAGGATTTACCCGATTTAATCAACAACCCCCAAAAAATTCGTATTGGTAATTATTTTAGGGCGGCGGGTTTGTTGGATGATGGGCAAGTACAGGAAATTTTGGACGAACAGACAAACTCAGAGATAAAGTTTGGCTACATTGCTGTTTTAAAAGGTTATGTGAAACAGGAAACTTTAGATTTTTTCTTGCGACACTTTGTCTATGATGGATTTGAAAGAAAAACGATTCATCAAAGTAAGGAAACTTTTATTCAATACGATACGAATATAAGTGTTAATAGTGATTTTGATTTAGATTCTCTTTGGGATTAATATTGTTTAATTTGGGGGATGAATTTGATCTGGTTGCCCCATGGTTTAAAATAATTCTGATACCTTGTAGAGATAAAGAAAGCCATTGTCGAAAGAAAGATTAGATACGTTGTTAAACAGTCAGGGATTGTGTAATTCCCGTGCTTTGGCACAAAAGTTGATTCGGGCAGGAAAGGTTAGGGTTAAGGGGCAAATCGTTGATAAGCCTGGCACTTTGATAAGTGTTGATAGTCCCATTGAGGTGAAGTCTGAGCCTCCTTTTGTGTCGAGGGGTGGAGAAAAGTTGGTTAAGGCTTTGGAATATTTTGCCATTGATGTGGACGATAGAATTTGTCTTGACGGGGGTATTTCTACGGGGGGTTTTACGGATTGTCTGTTTCAAAGGGGGGCCAAAAAGGTTTATGGCATTGATGTGGGTTATGGGCAGGTGGCTTGGAAGATAAGGCAGGATGAGCGTTTGGTGTTGAGGGAGAGGACAAATTTTCGCTATCTAACCTATGATGATTTGTACCAAGATAGTGAGCCTCCTAATTTGGGGGTGATGGATTTATCTTTTATTTCTTTGACTAAGGTTTTGCCGACTCTTTGGGAGTTGTTGGTTAATCCGAAGGAGGTGGTTTTGTTGGTGAAGCCTCAGTTTGAAGTAGGTAAGGGCAAGGTTGGGAAAAAAGGGGTGGTGAGGGATTATCGTTTGCAATCAGAGGCGATCGCCTCTATCCTTAATTGTGCTATAAATATAGGATGGAAGTATAAGGGTTTAATAGCTTCTCCTATCCAAGGACCAGCGGGAAATGTAGAATACTTATTATGGTTGGGAGTATCTGGGGAGGATTTGATGCCCTCACAGAAAGATTTAGATGAGATAACTCAAAAAGCCATGGATAAATAAGTTAGTGATTATGTATTTAATGAAACCTTTACCATAGGACTATTTCTACCTAAAGTCTAACTCCTAATACCAAAGCCTTAATTAATAACTGTTTCCTTGGAAATGTCTTTGCTACTGATGGGTTTGGCAGAAACATTTTTGCCATGACTAGCACTAGAATCATCATCATCAGAACCTAACTGAATTAATATTTTAGGCCCTGAACTAGCTAAACGGATAATCATTCCGTCTTTTACTAAAACTTTATTAATTTTTCTTCCATTTACAAATGTTCCATTAGAGCCTAGGCTAACTAAAGCCCAGTCATCATTACGAGGACGAATTTCCAGATGGTGACGGGAAACCACGGCACTGTATAGTACGACATCATTATCATTCGCCCTGCCGATTCTTATCACCTTATGGGGTTCAAAATTCCATTTTTGGACAGGGGTAGATTTGAGGGGGTGCAAAAGAGTTAAGGTAATCACCAACATTCCATCTGGATAGATATTTTGTATAGTTATAAATCAATAACAACTATTTTAACAAGTTTATTTTAGCTGAAAAATGGTCTTTTGTCTGAATTTTGCCTAACACTTAACCTTAAGAATGGCTAACTATAGCAATCCTGCGTTGGATAAGCCGAGAATAAATCCTGCTCCTAGTATATGTCCTAAACTAGCGGTGGCTAGTAATTCGGGTACTCCAAAATTTTTCCAAATTGCTGGTTTGGCTAAGGGTAAATCAGGCCCTGCCCCTGCTTTTTGGATGGCGAAACGTCCGATAAAAATTGCCACGAGATTAGCAGAAATCATTATCAAAGCTACTTGATAATTCCATTCTACGGTTTGAGGTACTTGGGCTATTAAATTAGAAAAGGCAATTAAATTCATTTTTATGATAAATTTGTTATGTTAACTATTTTGGTTATTTTACTCTTTCCAATAGTTTTTTGCTGATTTACTTAACTTTAATTAATCTTTTTTTATTAACTTTTACTATTTATATTATTCACCGGAATCATGCGCATAAAAATCTGTGGTTTAACTAATGTGGAGGAGGCAAAGGCGATCGCATCTATGGGAGTTGATACCATTGGTTTTATATGTGTCCAAGAATCTCCCCGTTATATCTCTCCTTCTAGTATAAGGGCGATCGTTGAAAAACTTCCCCCTCAAATTAGCACCATCGGTGTATTTGTCAATGCCCCTCTTTCAGAAATAGTAAACATAGTCAGAGAAACAAAACTAACAGGGGTACAACTCCATGGAGAAGAAGATACTGCTTTCTGTCAGCAATTACGAGAAAAATTACCAGATATTGAAATAATCAAAGCCATTAGATACAAAAATCCTCAATCTCAACAGGAAGCGGAGGAGTACATCCCCGTAGTTGATACCCTATTAATAGACACCTATCAAAAGGGAATCCATGGCGGCACGGGAAAAACTTTTAACTGGCAAGAATTACGAGATTATCGGCCCTCTCGCCCTTGGTTAGTGGCGGGAGGAGTTAGCCCTGATAATGTTATCACAGCTTTTAATACTCTTCAATGTGATGGAATAGATCTTTCTAGTAAGGTTGAAATTAGTCCAGGTAAAAAAGATTTAGAAAAAATAAGACAACTAATTGTTAGTTTAGAGTCCATTAAAAATAAATTACCTAATTAATTAGTTTTTACTATTTAACAAAGACTTTAATAGTTATTATTAAAAACATAAGTAGGTTGACGAAATTAATTATAGCTCTTATTTTATCAAGACTCTTATGAACAAGGGGTTTAAACCCCTTGCCTAAATGGATTTAATTATGCCTACTTACTTATCAAAAGTCACATTATCATAAATAATTGAGTTTTTTATAGATTACAATAAATATATTTAATAAAAAATAATGATTAATACTGTTAACAAAAAAGAAGTTAAAAAAACATTAAATAATAATTTATTATACGAATATCCCATTGTCGAAACCTTCCATTCTGTCCAAGGAGAAGGCTTTTTTGCGGGAGTTAACGCCTTTTTTATTCGCTTAGCTGGTTGCGATGTGTTTTGCCCTTGGTGTGATCAAAAAGAAACTTGGTCAATGAAAAAATATCCCTTATATACAGTAGAAAAAATAGTTAGAGAAGTTAAACAAATTAACACTAATACTATTATTGTTACTGGTGGAGAACCTTTATTACATGACTTAAACCCTTTGACCATAGAGTTAAAAAAAACAGGTAAAAATATTCATTTAGAAACATCAGGAGCTCACCCTTTTTCGGGAGTTTTTGATTGGGTAACATTTTCTCCAAAACCTTACAAAAAACCCCATGAAACTATTTATAATAAAGCTAGTGAATTAAAAGTAGTAGTCGCCGAAGAAAAAGATTTTATCTGGGCTTTATCTGAAGGAGAAAAGGTTTCTTCCCATACTATTAAATATTTACAACCAGAATGGAATAGCCCCCATACTCAGGAGTTAATTTTTAATTATATAAAAGATAATCCTTCATGGCGTTTAAGTTTACAAACTCATAAATATTTAGGAGTCAGATAAAATTATTTGAGCAATTTTTTTAGTGGACAAAATCACGATGCGATAGGAATAAATAAGGAAAAAGTAGTGCCATTTAGTTGTTGATTTTTTATCCAAAAAGAAGGACTAAAAATTTCTATATCAACGGACATTTTATCGCATAATTCTTTGACAATGGCTAATCCTAAACCTGTGCCATCAATATCACCTTCTTCCTGTACTCCTCGATAATGACGTTCAAATATATGTTTTTGGTCTTCTGGGGGGATACCATAGCCAGTATCGCTAATTTCTACGACTATTTTTTCTCCTTCGGGAGTAGATTTTTGTTTGACTATTTCTACGCAAATTTTACCGCCTTCGGGGGTATATTTAACAGCATTATCTAATAAATTATTCAATACTTCGGTTAGGGCTTTGGGGTTACTAGAAATGAGGGGTAAACCATCATCAATATCACTCATAAAAGTAATATTTTTATCTTGGGCGATGGAATCAATTCCCATAATTAGAGGTTTAATTAATTGTTTTAAATCTACTTTTTCTAACTTTTGAATATTCTCAGTTAAAAAAAAGCTAGTTGATTGACCTTGTTCTAAGCTAAGGTTAGAAGTATTACTAACAACTTTCCAATCTTCGCTAAAATCTTGGATAAGGTCTCGAAGGCGATCGCCCTCTCGCACAATGCCTTGGGCTATGGTATAATTTTGATCATCCCCCTTCAGACGTTTAATCAATAACTTGCCAAAAGTACGAATAGCCGTCAAAGGATTACGTAATTGATGGAAAAAATCATCAAGATGATCATTTTGTAACTTCTGTAGCTGTTGATAACGCTTTAATTGTTGTTCAGAAATTTGTTGTTTTTGATCCAAAAGTCTTGCAAAAGTAATTGTATGTGCCACTTCCTGTACTTGCAAAACCTCCTGTTTACGCCAAGGTTTTGTACCCCGATTAGTAGCCAGTAAACCTACCATACAATCATCGTGTATCAGAGGTAAAAGTAACTGATAAGGAGAAGCAGACTCAGGAATATAATTAATAATTTTATTTAAATTAGTATCCCTTTCCTCCATCAAATTAAATTCAAAATCTGCCCCCTCTTCCGACTCAGGTAGCAATAATAAATCTCCATTATTATCACCGCTAGAAAAAGGATAAACTATGACAGGAATCAACTTTGGCTCATCACCTTTAACCCTTTCCGTCAAATAAATAGCACTTTCTTGTACCGCTAAATTTTGAGCCAACAAAATCAGCTGAGATTGACATAAACTAATAAACTCTTTGCTGACAAAAACCTCTTCATATTCAGCCATAATTATTTAATCATATAAAATCTAAAATCCCTAACAAAATTATCAATAAAACCTTGAACCTACAGAAATACTACATTAACCAAAAAACTCTAAAAAATTAATAAATAATTAAAAATGAATAATCGATTAAAAAAAACATTTTCCATTTTTACCACCTGATTCTTATTTTATAAACCCTTCACCTTATGATGATTAATGACTACCTCCCCATAAATAACATCTTAACCTGATTAGGGGTTGATCACAGAATCTAAACTAAACCATAATTATAATTAAAAGCCAAAAATATCCTCGCCTTTTCCCCCTCTCCTATCTACCATGAATTTTTTTTACTCTACCATCAAAAAATATGACTTTAACCCCCTTCGTGTGCCATGGTGGAAACAAATTGTCGTAGCGCTTACCTACTTCATTACAGCACTAATATCTATTACTTTCACCACTTACCCTAACACAGGTTCAACTCCTATCTGGATACCTGGAGGAATTGCGGTAGGACTAATTTTTATTTGGGGTTATTCTGCGTGGCTAGGAGTATTCATAGGCATATTAATGACTCAAATTAGCATCTTTCAAGGATGGGAAAATTTCGGTAGTTTTACCCTTGTTATGCTAATCACCGTAGTGACATCACTGGGCAAAATACTAGCCAGTCTATGTAGTGAATCCCAAAATAACAATATTTTTCCTCAATCGGATAATCGCTATTTTCTTCATAGTGTTAAAAATACCGCTCAATTTATCCTTTTTGGTTGTTTTATTAGTCATTTACCCATCGCAATTATTTGTGCTTGTTTAGTGTGTGGATTTGGCAGGGCGCCATGGAATTTATTTATAGAAATTGCGGTTACATGGTGGTTAAGTGATAGTTTTGGGATTTTGATTTTTACCCCTTTAATTGTGGCATGGCAAAAACAAGTTTTTAATTTTATAAAGTGTATTAAGAAACAATGGTTAAATACACTTGTTACTGTATTTTTAGTTTTTATTATTAATCAATCGATTATTAACACGTCTTACGATATACAGTTTTTATATATTCCCTTGGTGGTATGGGTAGTATTTAAGTTTGAAGAATTGGGTGCAAGTTTAGTTGTATTAGTTATTACCATTAATTTAATGTTAGCCACCATCGCACAAACTACTTCTTTTGCCATGGAATCGACGAGGGATTCTCTACTTTTATTACAGTCTTTTATTGCTTGTATTTCTATGACAACCTTGCTTTTAGGAGCAGTTTTAAGCGAAAATAATTATCGTAAGCAAGAATTAATAAAATTAAATAAAGATTTATCCGCAAAAAATAAATTATTAGAAGAATTAAATCGTCAGAAAGATTTACAAAGTGAAGCAAAGGAGAAAATATTAACAGAATATAATAGGTTACTTCAAAAACAGTTGTCTTTAGTTAAAGCGAAAGAAAAAGCTGAAAATTTAACTAAACGGAAAAGCCTGTTTTTTGCAAGTCTGAGCAATGATTTTCTTAACCCTATTAATGCTTTAGTAAAGATAACAGAAAGTTTAGCTAACACTCAATTAAATGATCAACAAAGGGAATATACTCAAATAATTCAGCAGACAATCTCAACGCTATTAAAAGCTGTTAATGATATTTTTAATTTTTCTTCCATTGAAATTGGGGATTTTGAGTTACAGGAGGATAAATTGAGTATTAAAGATATTCTCCAATCTATTAATATTTTATTCTCAAAACAGAGTCAAGAAAAGGAGGTTAATATTTCCTATTCTATTCAGAAAGAATTACCCAATTTTATCGGAGATGCTTCTCGTATTCGTCAAGTATTATTTAATATTTTAGGAAGCTCTTTTTATAATCAAAATAGTTCTGTTTTCATTTATATAAAGGAAGCAAATTTATTAAATAAAAATAAAGGTTTAGATAATAGCAAAACACTTTTACTTTTTACTATTAAAAGCACTATACATGATCAAAATGAAGTGAGAGAAGATGGGGAAGCGATACAATATGATGGTGAAACGGCGCTATGCGATCGCACTGAAAATGATAAGATAATAGATACTTATGATATTTTTAATACATTTGAAACCACCACAGAATTTCCAGAAAATAATAGAGAATTAGAGCTATTTATCGCCCAAAAACTAATTAACGCCATGGGAGGTACTATCTGGATAGAAAATGACGGTAAAATAAAAGGAAATCCCCCAGCACAATGGAGTTTGCCATCTCCATCATCCCCAACCTCAATTATTTACTTTACTCTACAACTATGCCCTATATCTAGTGAAGAAAATAAATCAACATCTTCCCATATTTTCAAAGAATTATCCCCATTAAACATTTTGATAGCAGAAGATAATCGTATTAATCAGAAAATAATGCTTTATCATCTAAAACAACTAGGATATGAAGGGGAATTTGTAGCCGATGGTGCAGCACTTTTAGAACAGGTAAAACAAAAAAAATATGATATTATTTTTATAGATATAAAAATGCCTATTATGGATGGTATTCAAGCCAATAAACTTTTAAGAAAAAACTATAATAAAGCTCACTATATAGTTGCTATTAACCACTTGATTGAAAACAAAAAAGAAGAGTTTATTTCTCTAGGTTTTGATGACTGCATTAATAAACCCATTCAACTGGAAGAATTAAAAGTGGTTTTACAAAAAATATTGTTGATACATAATCTGTAAAATTTCTATGGACTTAATCGAAACAAAACAACATATTCAATGAATTATTATTAATTACACCAAATTTTTCTTAAGATAAGATACCTATTCGTTAGCTTGAAATAGAGATGATTAGTTTATTGATCCGTAATTATGAACTGTTTCCCGTCATAATTAGTACGTTATCAAAGACTTACTGTTATAGCAATTATCATGGTTACGGGGTACAAAATGATTCCCCTAAATCCCCCGCAAATTCGGGGGACTTGAAAATAATAAATGTATCTCATAATTATAAAAAACGCTATAGTATATTTTTAATTAACTTCCAAATCGTATTATTCCCAAATCAAAAACCCCTGTTTCATTTGCTGGAATTGTAAACTCTGTACTTAAACGAGGATTTGTAAATAAATTGAGGCGATAACTTCCTGGAGTTAAACCCATGAGAACAAAACGCCCCATGTACATTAACAAATTATTTGTCATCGGTAACAAATTAGTGTCGTCTTAACAAAATAAATGACGTGATAACAGATTAATGTCGTCAAGGCACACGGAGAGACTCGCTTTCAATTCTCTAAAAGAACTCCTCCTTGCTGGGAAGTGATTCGCTAACCGCTGGAACAGGATATCTGCATCCTTGTTGCTGAGAGTGCTCTTATTTTCTCTATCCGAAGATAGACAGCATCGGGACAATCAGTTAGCAGGAGCAGAAAGCAAACTTTTAATTCAAAGTAAACTACTCCAAATTTTCGTAGAACAGAGGTCACTAAAACTTGAACTACGGCACTACAGCTATTATAACCTTATAAGCCATATGGTAAGCCAATAGGACTTATAGAAGGTATTTTGCGATTTCAACGCAACTACTAGAAAAAAAACAACCTTGGCTTTACAACTTTCAATCCCTATAGAACCCATTTGGTATCTTAAGAAGCAGTGAGTCTTTTTAAGAGTAGTCGAATAAAGCATAAGTTAACTTTCTGGGTAGAATTAAATAAGGTTCTTTCAAAGTTTTTGACTAAATTTTTACATCTTTCCATCCAGGCATTGGATCTTTCAATAATCCATCTTGCTTTGACTACCACGAAGCCCTTTTTTCTTTCTAACTTTTTCTGTTCAGGAGATATTTTGGGGGACTTTTCAATACGAATTTTTCTTCCAATTTGTGGATAAATTTTCTCTAATTCGGCCATGATAAAGCCAGGATGATAACCTGAATCGACCAAAATTGTAATTTTATGAACATTCATGGGTTTGCGACGAAAATAATCCATATGGTTGGTTAACATCATGATTAATCCTTTATCATCAGAAACGTTTGCCTTTGTACAACAAGTGAAAAAAGGAAAGCCGAGGCTATCTACGGCTAAATGTCTTTTAATACCATTGGTCAGTTTATACCTACAGAATCCTTTACTCTCTACCCCCGCATTACAAGTATTTTGTACTGCTTGAGAATCAATGATTATTAATCGAGTCCAAGTAGATTTTTTTTTACTTTTTCCCTTAGTTGCTTATGAAGTTCACACATCACTATTTCAAAGATTCCCTCCTTTTTCCAGTTTTTATAATGCCAGTAAACTGTTGAATAAGGGGGTAAATCTTTAGGCAAATCAGACCAATTGCAGCCATTTTTGAGCTGATAAAAAATACCATCCCAAATCTGCCTTTTTGACCATTTTGAGGGACAAGTTCTTTTCTTTTTTGGCAACAGAGGTTTAATTATTTCCCATTCTTGATCACTTAGACTGCTAGAGTAAGCCATTCTTCTATTTCTCTATGTTTTCATCTCAATATTCTACTAGATACCAAATGGGTTCTATACAATATAGTGAGCAGGATAATTTCATTACCCAATACAATGAGCGAGACGCTTGTATTGAAGTCTTAGTGAGCGAGACGCTCACATTCCTAATATCCCATCATATCCCATGCGGCTAAAACTAATCTTTGGGTGCGATATTCCCCATATTTCCTAATCTCATTATTCTTTAATACCCTAAAAGTTTCACTGGGAAAATCATCGCCATAAATGTCCGTTGGGTCTAAAATATATCTTAATTCATCACGATTTAAGCCGTATAATTTGGCATATTTTGCATCTAATTCCGCCCTTAAAATTGCCCGTCTTTGTTCATCCCAAATAAAGGGTTTTCCTTCATAGCCTAAATCTTCAGCAAAGGGTTTTAAATCGTTGGCGGTGTAAACTAATTCTAATACTCTACTGCTTATATATTCGATGTCTTCTTCACTATAATTTTCTGGTGGTATTACGGGGAGTTGTTTAACATAGAACATATTAAATGTTGTTGCCCCTAATTTTTGTCTTATTACAAAATCAAAAACTAAGTTACTAAAATTAGCTAATAAACAACAAATTAAATTAGCTTTATTTGTACTTGGTAAAACTAAAGCAATACTATCACCACAGCCATATTTAGGTAATAAATCAAAAATAGCTGTTCTTTCATTTGTTGCGTTGGTAATTCTTCTAAAACCTAACAACCATTCTTTATTCCATTTATTAGCTAATCTATTTTCAACCTCTTTTTTATCAACCCAATAACGAGGAGTAACAAAAAAATCAGGGTTATTTTTATCATCTAAACTAACATCATTAGTATTCCTTTGATCGTCATAACTTGCCCAACGATGATCAAAGTGATGAAACATTTTAGCTTCATATAAAGGTAATAAATTCTCTCCCTTTTCATCCTTAAATAAATTACTATCATTAGCCATATCAAACATTCTCATAAAAGAAATACCCCAAGGATTTTCCCCTGTAGATTCATTTTCTAAAACGGGTATTCTTTGATAGATTTTTTTAGTTAAATCTGCATCTTGACGAGTGCGAAATACTGGACAAGTTAAAGTATTAGGATTAATTAAAGCTATATCTTCAGGGGCTAAAGTAAAAACTCTTTGCTTATTTTCTAAATGTTTTACTTGGGTTAAAAAGAAAGCAAAATTAGTTGATTTTATCGATTTATTAGTCATAACTAAAAGAGAAAATTTATAGCTTCTATGAACACTAGAAAATATTGCTTCTCTATTTTCAAAATCGTATAAACTGGCTAAAGATTGCCTTTGAATTAAATCCCCAAAAAAGTCTTTAGTGGTGTTATCAGTAGCAATTCCAGTGGGAACAATTACGCCACAACGCCCATTATTATTAATAATATCCCTGACAGTTTCGGCAAAAATAGCATAGGTATTAATATCACCTTTAGCAGTGAGAGGAAACCGCCCCGACTCTCGAATAAACTTACTTTGAGCCTCTGCAAAATGCTTTTCATCCTCAAATTGTTGTAATAAATTAGGGTTAGTTTGAGCTAACTTTTTAATTAACCTTGTCCTTTCAGCCTTATTTCTAGCATTTGCAATACTTTCATCTTTACCCCCAAAAAACTCTTTTTCTTGTAACTTAATGCGTTCCCACGGCGGATTACCCAAAACACAGTCAAAACCAGATCCCCCTAAATCCCCCTTAGAAAAGGGGACTTTCTCATTCTCCCCCCTTATTAAGGGGGGCAGGGGGGGATCAAACACTTCAGGAAATTCTAAACACCAATGAAAAAAGCCCTTTTCCCGTGCCAAGCGATTAGCAGATTCTACTAACTCCCTCACAGTCACCCCAGTTTCTGTATTCTCCATTCCTGATAATAACCGTTGTAAAGCCTTAGAAGTGGGCAATAACTGTAAATTTTGCTCCGTTAAAGCCATAAAAAATGCCGAAGTCCAGAGATTACAAGCACTAAAATCACGCCACCATCCCTCGTTTTTGGCACTGTGACTCTGTTGATATTGCCGTTGTTTACGTTTAACTTCATCGGTACTATTTTCAGGAATATTGCCCAACTCTCGCCATGTTTTACCGTACTCACTTCTATCCGTCTCAACGTGATCAAAAATGGATAGTTGACCTTTTTCTTGTTTTTCCTGTTTATTACGCTTCTTCAACAGGGTAGCGGAGGTTTTGTCATCCCCTGTGACAGCTTTAAAGGCATTATCGGGGATACCTTCATTTAACACAGAAATATCGAGTATTCCCACTAAGGAATTACCCCATTTTATGCGATGGTCAAGGAAATTGAGGGGAAAACCCTTACAAAATCCCTCCATCCATAGGGCTACTTTACATAAGTCCACCGCAAGGGGATTTAAGTCCACCCCATAGATGCAATTTTGAATGACATCCCGTATGGCTACGCGCAGGGCTTCGGGTGTGGGTGACATTTCCCCTGTGCGGATTCTCGCCAACTCTTTACCAATTCTTCGGGCAGCAGCTAACAAGAAATGTCCTGAACCACAGGAAGGGTCACATACTTTAATACTTAATAGGGCTGTTATCTTTTCCTCTTGGGTATCACAACCTTTTAACTTATCTTCAATAACAGGTTCTAAAGCGGATTTAATTAACTGTCCTACCAATTCAGGAGGGGTATAGTATGAACCTGTAGTCTTGCGGTCGCTCCCGGTCACCAGTCTAAAATGATAAATACCATCAAAAACAGTAACTTTAGGGGTATAATCAAGCAAACTCTCATAGACACTGCCTAACTCCTCCACATCCAAAGCAGCATAATTAACCCGACGCAATAAGCCCTTATTTTCGTATAAAGAAAGGTGACGAATCGCCCTCAATAAATCATAGTTATCGATGGCACAATCATCTAAAACAGTCAAAGTTTTTGAGCCAAATAAATCCCCATTGAGAGGAGATAAACCTAATAATTGTCCTCGCCAACTCTCATCAAATAGGCTGAAAGTCACCCTTAACCCTTGCCATTTATCTTGAAACCCCTCACGGCGATGGTGAGCGGGACGCTCCCACTCCAAAAGACGTTCAGCAAAAGCTCTAAGGCGATCTATGCTGTAATATTCATTATAAATTCGGGCTTTTTCCTCATCTTCCCCAGCCAAAAGTAAATTACGGGATTCAGCCACCATCAAAAACAATAAACGGTAAATTAAGAGCAGTAACTGACGATAAAACTGAGTTTCTGTCAATTTATCTCCCTTTTCTGTAGCTTGGGGGTGATCAATGTCTTCTTTACCACTAGAAAGGTTAGAGGTGAGGCTATGCCGTAAACGATTATTAGCAGGATGTTGTAAAAAACCATTGCCCAGTAACTTTAAGGCGAATTCTACTCCATCCCGTAGGCGATCGCGCACTCTACCGCCCTGTTGTAAAGCCTCTTGATGATAAAATTCCAATAAACAAGAATCCACATCATCTATACTCACAGGAAGGCGAGAGCGGTGGAATAAGCGATAAAATAAACTAAACTCTGCAAAATTCTCCCCATTCAGGATTTGTTCAAGGTCAAATTCAATGTAACTTAACCGTGTCATTAAAGAACAATCACGGAGTAACCTCCAACATAAACCATTCGTGACAATGCCCCACAAATGCTCAGTTTTATTCAAGTATTCTTGCAAAAGTGCATGGGCTGATAAGCGAGGATTGCCCGAAGGTGGTTTTTTATCTAAACTGAGACGAGAACCAATAATATGTATAGGGGGTGCAGGGTGAATTTCATCATTTGCCACTACCTGATTGGAACGATGAGAAATAGCAAAAGTTTGACCATCAATAATTTCAGCTTTAGCTTGATAAATAGGTTCATAACCCAATAATCTTAACAATGGCACAGCCCAATATTCCCTTGTCTCACTGGTGGCTGTATCTGTTTCCTTAATGCGTTCTAAACGTCGTTGATAAATACGCCATTGGTCTTTTGCTTCCCCCCATGCAAAGGCAATTTCGTCCTCTAATTTAACCGATTTTTCTAAGCCAAAGTCAATGTTAATTTGACCCCTGATTTCTCCTGCACTAATATCGGCAGTCATATCGGGGGCGATTAAATTTCCTTCAATGTGAATAGCAGTAATGGTCATTTTTTCTCAGTAAACAATTATCGGATAATATTTGGTATTGGCAGTGTGAGCATCTTAGTCACTGAAGTTCTTAGGAGTATTTGAATAAGATTAATCAGGTAGTAAAATATAAATCCCTAAAATATCCATTGGTAATTGAGGAGTTACTTTTACTTGTGCCTCTTTGGTGACTTTTCTCATCCGATCATGGGAGTCTAATAAAATATTAGCTCGTTCCATCCCAATAGTTTTCAAGCTCTCCTCTAAATCAGTTAGTCGTGACAAAATCTTTTCTACCCATTCCTGTTGACGGATTAAAGGTAAATCTCCTGAGGGGGTAACTTGAGCTAGTAACTCTAAGGTTTGAGCCTGAGAAAGCCATTGAGGATTACTAGGTATTCCTGTAAAACCTTTAAGTAAACATTCCTCCGCCAAAGAGTTTGAGGAGTTAGGAATATGAGCATCTTGCTCATTTATCGAAAAAACAGACGTATCTTGCTGATTTTTCCTAGCAAGCGAGACGCTTGCACTCCTATTGCTGGTTTTTGTTTCTAATAGATGTCGCAAACGTAACAATAAAATAAAAGTAGGTTTATGAACATCATCCCATTTTATGCTTTCCTCCAATACCCCTCTCCTGAATTAAAATCGAACTGTGTTCGTTTAATTGACTAATTTCTACTCCAAAACCAATCAATGTTCTCCCTTTGATTTTCATGGTGCGGCGAATAGGTTTTCCCGATTTCGTTATTAAATCTATTTTTGCAAAGATATTCAGGCCTTCTAATTGACGTTCTACCGCTTTTAAGAAGTTATATGGTTCATCAAAACCTCTTATAATGACCAATCGAGAGTAGAGGCGATCGCACCCTTCTAATTCTTGAGATTCTGGTAAGCCTAAACGAATCTTATCGGTATTGAGATTTAGTGTTTTTCCTGCTAAACGATAAATCAAAGGTACTTTATCTATGGGTAAACGCAGATGTAATTTAGATTCATCAGTTAAACAAAGATTTTTAGGAAATTCAAGCTGTCCAGTAATAGGTAAAATACCAAACTCATCTAGGTCATGAATAATGGGAAATTGACGTGAAATGGCAGAATATAAAAGATAACCATGATCTAAGGGAATTTTATCACCTAAAATGGGAAAAATAAGATTGATATAGTTGGAAATAATGGGTTTTTCAACAGACATATATGTTCTTGACTATCTTCTATTTTATTATCTGTGAGATTAATAATTATCCTCAATAAATTTTTGCACTAACCAATGCAAAACTCGATCAACCTCTGTTAATAAATCACACGCCATCAAGGAAAGAGAAAGATAATCGCTAAACTTGTCCATGATTTCAGGATGAATTATGCTTAAAGTTGACAAACCATAATATTGGATTATCTGATCTGCTAATTTATCTGGATTAATTTCTCCATTCTTTAAATTTATTGAATCCTCTTGTCTCAAAAGTGGCCGATAACTGTCTCGCAAATGTTTCAAACTAATAAATTGGGAAGGTTGATTGATTTCGTCTATTATCTTTCTTGCAAAAACTGACAATGTTTCTTTAACCGAACTATCACCATGTAACTCTTTCACATCACAGTGATTAAATGTAGGCAATATAAAATTTCGTCTAATTGCTTCTGTTGTAACTTTACTATCCTGTAATTGCTGATTATGGTTTAAGCACATTTTTACCCCCGGCATTTGATGCGACCTATGCCAGTACGTTTCACCGTATATTTTTAAGTCTTGCTCTAAGCATAACGAACAAAATTTTAGATTGGATGAATTATATAGCTCTAATTTGGGTATTTTCGCCAACAGTGCGATCGACCTTGCTTTTTTCCCTATCATGAAATTTTTTAAGACAGTTTGTTCTTTATAAGTCAAGTAACTTCGATAGTAAGGGAACAAAGTGTGATTTTCGATTAACTGCTCTACGGTTAAACTACAAGCAAAAGGAAGTTGTTTACTTAAATGACCCAATTTGCTAGGTAAAATGTGGCTATAACTATTTCCATTATTTAGGAATGATAAATCTGATCGTGTATGTTGTACTGTTCTATTTCCACTTCTGATATGATAACGACATACTACGCTATACAAAAGTTCGTCGGGATACGGGGTGGGAAATAAATGTAACATGGGTTAGTTTTATTCTGCATAACTTAAATAAAAGTCATCTTGAGGAGTATCTTTCACGATCCCAACTTCCATAAATTTCTCATAAACAGAAAAGTTTTCTGCTTGGGATTGTTGTAACAAGAGTCTCATGTCATTTTCAATGTACTCTGGATCAGGTTTTACTATCTTTGCTTTTTTTGTCTTAGCCTTATTCGCTTCCTGATAAGATTCTCCATCTATGGCGATCTTGTAAGCTAAATTAACTAACTTGGAAATATTATCTTCATCAGGATTTTCTTGAATAATTTTCTGTGCCAAAATTTTTGCTTTGTGGGCATCAACATCAAGCTCTAATAATTGACTGATAATCTGCTTGAGAAGTGGAGACATGGATTGTGATTTTTGTTGCTTTCTTTGTAATCTCCGTATTTGAGCTAAATCCTCAAAATTAGTCTGATTCAGACATTTTTCTCGATATTCTAAGACATCCAAAGGAGCTATATCACGGTATTTTTTCATTTGTATGAGGTTTCCAGACCGAATCGCCTCAAGCATTGGTTTAACCAAATATAAGCCATCCTGTGCAACCTGACGAATTAAATCTGTTGTAATTATTTCATCTCCCCCCAAAGAAATTGCACGCCATTGAAGCATTTTATAAAGTTTGATTAGTATGTCAATAATTCCTTGAGTTTCTTCATAAAGAACATCACTGATTTCTTTGGTAAAAGCAACATTTGTTTTTGTCCATTGATATTCCCACATTCCCTCAACAAATAATAACCAGTCCTCGTTATTTTCCATTCTTTTCCAACGGATTGCTCCCTCTCCTGTTCCCCTTCGAGCATTTCTAAAGTTCCCCGTTAAAATTGGTTCTGCCTCATTTGTTCCCACTCTAATTACAGGTATTCCAATTACATTATCCATTTTGACTAAAAAATTAAGAAGATCGTCTCTTCCTCGTCTGGAATTTGCCAAGTTCTGCATTTCATCAATTACCAATAGTCCTAAATGATGAGTATGAGAAAGTTGGGCAACTTGTGCCAACATATAATCTTCTGAGTTACCCCTTGAACCAAATTTTTTGAAGTTATTTGTTCCGAGCAATTTATCAATAGCTAAAAATATATCGGTACATAAACCTTTGAGAGAACCAGCATGAGGACAATCGACTTTAAGCCATACAATTTGGCTAACGTTATGTTGGGGGTGGACAATTACTTGTGGATATACTTCTAAGATGTTTGCTAGATTTGTTGATTTTCCTAATCCTGATTCCCCTATAATGGTCAAGCCCGATGCCGTTGTGGGAGTAGGAATTATCGTCACATAGTTTTCCAAATTATGACCATCTTTTGCTTGGATGGAGTCATATATTTCTCTTGATTTTCGTGCGTATTCGGGTTTAATTAGATTTCTACCAATGTAGCCACTCATTAGTAAAACTGAAATTGTTTGTTGTAAATCAAGGGTTTTGGCAATGGGGTCGAAATACCTTGATAATCTTTCAATAAAGTGGAATCGTTCCTCGGCTTCATATTTTCTTTCCCCAGGGTCAAAATCAGGATATTTAGCTACCAGTTCAATAAATCTTTCTTGGGAAAAAATGGGAGGCAAAGTCTTAATCATGGGATTATCGTTGTATTCCTTCTGATGAAAAGTACGGTATTTGGCGATCGCCCCTCTAGTACCATGGGAAATATCAATCCAATCGTAATAACTGTACTTATTCTCAAAATCCAATTGGTTCACTTTTACTTATCTCCCCTTGATTTATTTAGTTTTTCCTGTCTTTTTCGTTTCAGTAGTTCTAACCGATTTGGTTGACTGGAAGATGATGGAGTCGATGTTATCTGTTTATTATCTGATAGTTTTTGTTTGCCCTCAAGAGATGACTTCGGTTTTGTCTCAACCATTATTTGATCTTGCTCTTCTTCTTTTTTTAGCTCGAATGCTTCTTCTTGACGGCGTTTTTCTTTTTCTAATGCTCTATACTCCCTTATATTGGAGGTTTTTTGTAAATTGCTCAAGCTATCATCTTGATATTTGGCAGTTTCTTCCATAGCACGAGCTGTAATGCTTTCTATCTTTGACATTAAATTCACCTCCTTTTGCAACTGATTTGTCTCTCGTTTTTTCCTTTGCAATTTTTCATATTCAATTAAATAATCAATGTCAAACATCGTTTTATTGGCGTAGCGTTCATCAGGATCGAATAGCTCTAGTTTTTCAAAACTGTTGTCTTCGGAAGAGGAAAGATAAATAAAATCTGTTTGTCGTGGATCATAGGATACTGTAATGTATTTTTCTTCCTTAGAAAGCATCCCACTTCTAGCTTTTTCTCGCCATCTTTCCCTAACAACTTTTTCGTTGACATAGTACATAGACTTAAACTTAACCCCCCGCTCCGTAATAGTTGCCTTAGAGGTGGGCATTAGATTAAATTTAAGAAGTTCTTCGTCAACAGTGCGTAATTTCCCAGAGCGATTTTTAATTCCCCATCTCCATAAGTCTATGGGAATTGGCTGAACATCATCAGCTATCATTTCTTCGTCTCTGTTGTAGTTTGTTAACTCATGACTATTATGATAGCGAATTAATTCAATGATAATTTCTGTAAATTGATCAATATCTAGTTGAGCATCAAGACGATAATCTCTAGCACCTCGCTGACGAAAATCTTTGTCAATATAACCAGGTAAAAAGGGTTTTACATGATCGTGAATAACTCTGAAGTGACGTTCTACTAAACCTTTCCAGTCGGCTCTATAAGGAGCAGCATTTTCAATCCTAATTCCTAAATTAGGAATCATCGTTTCCACCCCCATACCGGCAAATTCTCCTCGATCAGCAAGAATGCACTCAGGTAAATGATGGCAACACCACTCTGATTCATCTATTTCTATACCAAATTTTTGACAAAATGATTTTTTGTTTGATGCCGTATTAACTAATGCCATCATTGCTCCGATCCACGAAGGACCTTCTAAACCAACATAAACCCCCGTTATCATACGACTGAAAACATCAATTACAACATAAATAACGGGTCTGCCAATAATCCAGCTACGGTTATATTTCGACACCAAGTAAACGTCTCCGATAGTAGCATCTATTTGATAACGAGAGCCAGGACCAATGGTTTCTTGTTTGGACGAACCTTTGATCGCACGATATTTTAAATCAAAATTTTTCTTTCCTTGACGTGATGTAATATCTTTCTTTACATCTTTATTTTCGACTTCATACCAATAGCGAAATTGATCTAACGTTGGTCTTTCTTCGGAAGGAACTAGGATAGGCTGTGGATGATTATTTTCATCTATTTGATAATTTTCTGTGTAATATTCCTTAACCATTAATTTATATACTTTTGGTAAGGAATTTTTCTTGGAATCTCGATAATATTTATTAATTGCGATTCTAAATATCTGTCTATCTTGTTCTGTAATATTTATTCCTTCGCCTATTTCTTGGACGTTTTTGAATTTTCTCGGTCTTCCTCGTTTTTTTGTTCCCAATTGTCTTGTTTTCCCTTTACCACCTGAATTGGCATAGTCTGGAAGAAGAGCATCTTTTATTTTTCCCCTCTGCCAAAATCTTCTTAAATATTTATGAACACTTCTTATTGTTAACTTATTTTTATCTCGTCCTTGATTATATTTTTCTATTATTTGTGTAACTAAATTTCCTCGCGTACTCCTATCATATATATCTGGTTCTTGTGTAATTATTGGCTCTATAATATTCCAAGCATGATCCCGAATGTCTTTTTCCTTATCTGACAAATTTTCTTCCACAATAATCTTGAACCAAGGATCTTTTTTTAATTTTTTTGCCTCTCCTCGTTTTAAAGCCTCTCTTAAGCCTGATACAGAAAAAGTACGAGGAAATCCTTTGGTTGACTCGATATTCAACATAAATGCGATTGTATACCCTTCATCAATCCATAAAACTCTTTCTACAACTCCAGCAAAATCATTGTTAGTTGATTCCCATTTAATTAAATCGTTAACGAAAATCTCGTGATCCATAACTTTGATAAATATTTATTTTATTTGGATGAAACTTGTTGAGAATTTTGTAGAAATTTTCCTCGAACTCATATCACAATAAATTTCCTTTCTGGCTAATAAATGTTTAAAAACAGAAAGCGAAGTTCCTAGCTCCAAATTCATCACATTATCAAGATCAGAGGTAATTTCTTGTATGCTTTTGTTTTTGCGATTGAGTTCTTCTTTAAGAATTGTTTTTAAAGTCTTAATATTTTGTTGTGTATCATCTAGGTTGTAACTAGAGTGAACCCACTCTATATTTTGAGCAAATATTTTTGATATACCTTTTTCCGTCACTACTCCCCAGTTAATATTAAAATTTTGGTAATACCTTCTTTCTAGCTCCAAAAGCTCAACTTTCCTTTTCTTAATAAGTTCAGAAGAACTTACAATAGTTCTTGCGACATCAGTTATTCCCTCATCAGTCTTAATAGAAATCATAAAATCTGTTGTGAGAATATAAGGAGTGCTTGACTGAGAATCAATAGGATACTTTATTCCCATTTGATCTGCAATCTTCATTGCTAGTTCTAAATCTTGGAGAGGATAATGTTCTTTAATGTCGAAAACAATGTCCGACCAATCTAGCAAGAAAAACATTTTCTTCTCTTGATCAGAAAAGAAGTGATGAATTCTATTTGTTTTCCAACCAGATATTCTCGAAGAACGGCCACAAGAAGGAAAATCTTGAATTTTTTTCCAAGGAACATAATTTTTTCCCTCTCCTTTTCCTCTACCTTCTTGTAAGTATCGACTCAGTTTATTTTGTGACCAATCACTTTTTTTTCGAGCCATGGCAGTTTGTGAGTAAAATCTTTCTTTTAATAAAGTCGAACAAAGTTATACAACTCTACTTGAAATTATACAACTTTATTTTTTAATATACGACTTTATTAAAAGTTATACAACTTTATTACCATGCTACAAAGGTGGGTAAAGCCCACCCTAAAACTATTCCACCGTAACACTTTTAGCCAAATTACGGGGTTGATCCACATCCAAACCACGCAAAGAAGCGATGTAATAGGAAAGCAACTGTAAAGGAATTACCGCCAAAATAGGGGACAATAACTCTTCCACCTCTGGCACATTTAAAATATCGTGGAATACCTCGTCATCATAACTTTGGGGTACAACTCCGATCAGACGAGCATCCCTTGCCTTGGCTTCTTGGGCATTGGAAATGACCTTTTCATAAACACTCCCTGCCATGGCGATCGCCACTACAGGTACATGGGCATCTAAAAGGGCAATGGGGCCATGTTTCATCTCCCCTGCAGGATAACCCTCCGCATGGATATAACTAATCTCCTTGAGTTTCAGCGCCCCTTCTAAAGCAATGGGAAAATTGATACCCCTACCGAGGAAAACAAAATCTCTAGTTTCAGGGAAATTATGCGCCAACTCCTCAATCTTGGACTCCTCCGTTTGTAAAATCTTCTCTATCTGGGTAGGAAGTTGCAACAAACCAGCCAAAATTTGGTCAATTCTTTCGGGATTGATAGTTTTTCTTTGCCAAGCCAAATCTAACGCCAACACATAAAATGCCATCACCTGTGCCACAAAAGTTTTAGTGGCTGCCACCCCAATTTCAATCCCTGCATAGGTGTTAATTAATTGATCGACCATACCACCGAGGGTACTTTCAGGGCGATTAGTAATACCAACAATGCGAGGGCGAAAAGGTTTATCTAAACGAGAGCGTCTTTGTCTTTCCATACCCAAAGCCGCCAAAGTATCCGCCGTTTCCCCCGACTGAGTTACCCCAATAGTCATGGTATTCGCCATAATTGGGCCTGGGGAATATCGAAACTCCGACGCATATTGAACAAAAGTAGGTATCTCTGCAATTTGTTCTAACAAATATTTACCGACTAAACTAGCGTGCCAAGAAGTACCACAGGCAACGATTTGGATATTTTCTAAATCTTCTGATAATTCGGGGCTGAGATTGAGGTTAACAGGTTTTGTTGCCTTTATCTGCCAATCAGGATTAAAATAGACCTCCAAACAAGTGCGCACCACCGAAGGTTGTTCGTGGATTTCCTTGAGCATGAAATGGCGGAAACCTTGTTTTTCTACCGTTACAGGATTCCAATCTAGTACCCTAGGGCTACGGCGTAATCTTTTACCCCCAAAGTCATATAACTCTACTCCTAGGGGGGTTAAACGTCCAATTTCGCCATTTTCAAGGGCTAATACAGCGTTAGTATGGTTTACTAAGGCGGTTACATCCGAAGCACAGAAAAATTCTCCCTGCCCAAAACCGATAATCAAAGGGGCGTTTTGACGGGCAACAATTAATTCTTCGGGATAATCAGCACACAAAAGGGCGATCGCAAAAGCTCCCTCCAAACGATGTACCGTCTTCATCACCGCATCCATAAAAGGATCATCCCCTTGAGGATTATAATATTCTGCTAATAGATGAGGAATTACCTCCGTATCAGTATCCGAAACAAAATTATGTCCTTTCTCCTTCAACTCCTTCCGTAAATCTTGGTAATTTTCTATGATGCCATTTTGCACCACCGCAAACTTTCCCTTATTATCACCGTGGGGATGGGCATTATATTCCTCTGGTTTTCCGTGGGTAGCCCAGCGAGTATGCCCAATACCGATTTGAGCATAATCAACATTATTTTCTAACTTAGTGCGGAGATTGTGCAGTTTGCCCTTCGCTTTGATGGCCGTCAACTGCTGATCATAAATAGTAGCGATACCAGCAGAATCATAACCCCGATATTCTAGTTTTTCCAACCCACCAATGAGAATACCAACTGCTTTCTGAGTTCCAATGTAACCTACAATTCCGCACATAAATTTAATCGTTAATGATTAGTCAATGATTATAGACCATAACAAAAAAATCGGAAATAATCATGCCCCGATGAACAAAATTTATAAAATATCTTTTCTAAAATTTACCAGTGTCATTGGGATTAACCGTACCAGGACGATTAAAAAATAAATTACCTGCCGAATCATTTTGATAAATACATTCAATCCGAGGTGATGCTTCCAAAGGCCCTGTGAAACCAAAGGTATTCATTCTATTTTTACACTGTTTCACCTGTTCATTACTTACCAAGTTTTGCTTCTCAAGAATTGACCAATTATTGCGTCTCAATACACAACCTGGTTGCATGGTGGGCTGAGTAACATAGACATTAAAAGGGTTGAGGGTAATAAATACCCGTAAATCTGATACCATCGCACTAGCGCCAAATTGTACGCAAACTTCAGGATTAGGCGCTGCCCTATCAATCACCTCCCGAGAGGCAACATTGGGACTGTTACTGGCTTGTCCCGAACTTAGGGCAATACCCAAACCAATACCCAACATAAATATCCCTGCACATATAGCCGCAATGGTATAGTTTAATCCTTCTATAAAAGAAGATTTTTTGGGAGAACTATTACCATATTTACTTTTACGAGAAGGGGCTTCAGAATAGGAATAGGGAGGTTTTGATCTACGTGGCATAGGAGTAATTTTATCGATTATGGAATAATCATCATCAATATTATAGCGTTAGGGGAATTAACACTTATCTAAAGGCAGAATTAGATCCTTGATTGATGACATTTAAATTAACAAAATCTTCAATGTGTTTTAAGCTCATATCCCCCACCAAATAACCAATACCTCGATGGAGATGGAGCAAAAATTGTTCCTTGAGGGTACCATCATCTAACCCCAAACCGTCTTGATGACATCTTTGTTTGAGGACGAGTAATAGTATATCTCCCATGTCACCCCCAAATACTTGCCATGTCATTTCGAGGTTACTGTCGTTAGGGATGGGGTAAAGAGTTGGTTTATTTTCTTCGGCAATGGAACGACAAAAAGCCCAGCGACAAAGCACGTTCCAGTTTTCGATTTTGGTGATCCTTTTTAGCCGAATTAGTTGATCTTTTCCTTTTTTTGATATTTTTATTCTTTCTATGGGCGAGCGCACTTTATTCCTTAATACGGTGAGAATAGGATTCTATTATATCTCTCAAACAACCCAACGGAATATTGATATTTAAGGGCGATCGCACAAACAATGCAACCATTACCTTGAAATTTATTGTATTAAAATAAAAAATTATTACCACTGGCAACCTTCAAACATAAAAGCCATGACTCAAGCCATATCTAAACCCATTACCCTAGAAGAATTTTTACAACAACCAGAAACACAACCCGCCCAAGAATACATAGAGGGAAATATTTACACGAAACTGATGCCCCAAGGACAACATAGCACAATTCAAGGCGAACTCGTTACCATCATTAACAGTGTTACCAAAAAATCAAAAATTGCATGGGCTTTTCCTGAATTAAGATGCACCTTTACCGATAAATCTATTGTGCCAGATGTAGCAGTATTTGAATGGAAAAATTTACCCGTCAATGATGATGGTACTATTTCTAATCAATTTTTGTTGCCTCCTGATTGGATAATTGAAATATTAAGCCCCAATCAATCCCAGAGTTTAGTTACAAAAAAAATTGTGCATTGTCTCACTAATGGTACTCAAATGGGATGGTTAATTGATCCTAATCAGAAACTAATTTTCACCTATACCATTAATAGCCATCCTCTCTATTTTGAAACAGAAAACGAAGTAATTCCTGTACCAGATTTCACCACAGATGTAAAAGTCACTTTAGGGGATATTTTTGGCTGGTTACAAGTAAAAGCATGATTCCTTAAACCCTTAGACACACAAGTATAAACGATTCAAACTGAAACAAGTTACTCCCTCTTGGCTAACTCGATGACACCACTTTTACCCATCGCCTAAACTATTTATTATCCATTATCAATTCTCCATTCTCCATTAATTTGTACTCCACAATGGATTATCATATATAGAAGTATTACATATAATTAAGACATAAATTAAAGTGAGCCAAACTAACCTAAACTATTTAGCCGATACAGATCCAGCCATAGCGGAAATTATTTCTAACGAGTTACAACGCCAAAGAACTCACCTAGAATTAATTGCCAGTGAAAACTTTACCTCCCCTGCGGTAATGGCGGCGCAAGGTTCTGTTTTAACCAATAAATATGCAGAGGGTTTACCCGGGAAACGCTACTATGGCGGTTGTCATTTTGTTGACCAAGCGGAAGATTTAGCCATCGAAAGAGCTAAAAAATTATTTGGTGCAGAAATGGCGAATGTTCAACCCCACTCTGGTGCGCAAGCCAACTTTGCAGTATTTTTAACCCTTCTCAACCCAGGGGACAAAATTATGGGCATGGACTTATCCCACGGTGGACACCTTACCCATGGTTCCCCTGTAAACGTTTCTGGGAAATGGTTTGAAGTTTGTCAGTATGGTGTCAGCAAAGAAACTGAGCGCCTAGACTATGATGAAATCAGAGCATTAGCGCTAAAAGAGCGTCCTAAGTTAATCATTTGTGGTTATTCCGCTTATCCTCGTATTATTGATTTTGCTAAATTCCGTGAAATTGCTGACGAAGTAGGGGCATATTTACTTGCAGACATCGCCCATATCGCCGGTTTGGTAGCCAGTGGACATCACCCCAACCCCGTGCCTTATTGTGATGTAGTCACCACCACCACCCATAAAACCCTCAGAGGCCCCCGTGGTGGCTTGATTTTAACCCGTGATGCAGAATTAGGCAAAAAACTTAATAAATCTGTATTCCCCGGCACCCAAGGCGGTCCTTTGGAACACGTAATCGCAGGGAAAGCAGTGGCTTTTGGAGAGGCGTTAAAACCTGAGTTCAAAACCTATTGTGGACAAGTAATTGCGAACTCTCAGGCTTTGGGTTCTCAGTTGGTAAACAGAGGCTTTAAACTGGTATCTGGGGGCAGTGACAATCATTTAAACTTGGTTGATTTACGTTCTATTGGTATGACTGGTAAAGTGGCTGATAAGTTGTTGGGAGAAACCAGCATCACAGCGAACAAAAATACTGTACCTTTTGATCCTGAATCTCCTTTTGTTACTAGCGGTTTACGTTTAGGCTCTCCTGCTGAAACCACTAGAGGCTTAAAAGAGGCTGAGTTTACCGAGATTGCTAATATTATTGCCGATCGCCTCTTAAACCCCGATGATGAGGCTGTTAGAACCGATTGTGTGCGCCGTGTAGAGGCTCTGTGCGATCGTTTCCCTCTCTATCCTCATATTACCATCCCTGTTCCTGCCTTAGCTTAATCTAAAAACTTAAAGGCAACCGAATATTATTCAAAGCAACAGGATATTATTATTCAAGGCAAGGGGCTTAAGCCCCTTGTTTCTTAAAAGAGTGAACTAAGATTGTCAACCAAAAATTCTGATCATGCTATTACAACCACACCAAAGAGTAAAATTAGACGACACCGAAGATACATTATTTTACGCCTATCCTCGTTTTGTTACCCATGTTGACAATAACTTTATCAGTCAGTTAACCAACCTCTATCGCCAAGAATTAAAACCTAATACAAAAATACTAGACTTAATGAGTAGTTGGGTTTCTCATCTGCCCCCAGAAATGAAATTTAGCCACGTAGAAGGCCATGGCATGAATGAGGAGGAGTTAAAAAAGAATGAGAGATTAGACCATTATTTTCTCCAAAATCTCAATAGTAATCTGCAATTGCCCCTCCAAAATGAAGATTTTGACGCAGTATTATGCACAGTATCTATTCAATATCTGCAATATCCCGAAGCCATATTTATGGAAATTGCCCGTATCCTCAAACCCCAAGGAGTGGCTATTTTTACTTTTTCCAATCGAATGTTTTACCAGAAAGCTATTACCGCTTGGCGTGATGCCACCGATAGACAAAGGATATTTTTAACAAAGTCTTATTTCCAGTCTGTGCCAGAATTTGAAGCCCCCAAAGTCATCGCTCAACAAGCGGAAACTCCGACTTTTTTACAGATTTTGGGTATGGGGGCAAAAGATCCTTTTTATGCAGTTTATGCAAGGAAAAAATCCATAGACTTGTAATAAAATAATTCTGTTTTTTGTGTACCGAAGGTGAGAGATTTTTAATACACTAATTTTATTTTTATCCCAAAATCTTTGATTTTTTCATTACCATATCTATTAAGTCTTTTTCTTCCATTTATCTTTCTGCTTTTTTGTGGCCTTCCCATCGATTAAAGATTAGCCCGCAGAGATACGGGGACTTCTAAACAATTTTCTTCCATCAAAGCCCGATCGCCCATAATTGTGATAGGGTCACCATCAGCAACAATTTTTCCTTGACTTAATACTATAGTGCGATCGCACACTTCCCTTATCAACTCCAAATCATGGGAAGCAATTATCATCGTCTGTTCAGAAGATTTCAGGAAATTAATTAATCGGCGTCTTGCTCTCAAATCGAGATTGGCACTAGGTTCGTCATATAATATTAGCTTAGGTTCCATAATAAGTACAGAGGCGATCGCAACCATACACTTTTCTCCCCCCGACAACTCATGGGAAAAACGATTTAATAAATGTTCAACCCCAGTGGTACTCAATACATCCTTTAAACGCTCTTCTATTTCTTCCGAAGATAAGCTCAAATTTTCTGCCCCAAAAATAATATCATCCCTCACCTTTAAGCAAAATAATTGATCATCAGGATTTTGAAAAATTAAACCAATTTCAGGATAAAACATTCCCTTTTCTATTTTTTTATTAAACAAAAAAATATTCCCCTTATCAAGAGTCAACAAACCACAAATTGATAAAAATAAAGTAGTTTTTCCCGAACCATTAGCCCCCAACAATCCTATTTTTTCCCCCTCATAAATTTCTAAAGATAAATCTTCAAAAACAACCTTATCATTATATTGAAAATGTAAATCTGATATAGATAAAACCATCATACAGAAAAAAACTTTTTAATAAACTAAAACTATCAACTAGAAAAAAGAAAAAATATAATCAACCATGCTATGATAACCGCAATCATTATCACGCCATAAAAAACTATCAATAAATTAGGACAATGAGAAGAATCAACTATTATCAATGGGAGCAAATTAGAGAAGAAATAATTCTCCTATGTATTCAATGGTACTTATTCTACTCATTAACCTATGAAGAAGTGCAAGAAGTCATGGCGCAAAGAGGATTTGCCATCGATAATGATACCATCAATCAACTGATAGAAGAATATTCTGTCATGGCAAAAAAAAGATGGGAAAAAATAGAAAGAAAAAGAAAAAGAGGATGGAGAGTAGTTGAAATACCCTTTAAAATTAAGAGTCGTCGTAAATATCTATATCGAGCATTAGATGCCCAAGGAAATACCCTAGATTTCATAATTTCGGCTAACAATAATAAACGAAAAGCTCACCAATTTTTCCAAAAAACCATCTCTCAGAGTTTAGAAAGCACCAATAAAATTATCTTACAAACAAAATCAAAACAACCAATACAAACGAAAATTGTATCATCTTTTATTTTTATTTCTATACTAATATTAGTAGGATATATTATCCTTGATAATATTCCTTTTAACACAGAAAATATACAAAATAAGACAGAAGAAAATCAAAACAATTAATTAATACTTAACTTATTAATGCTAAAACAAATAATTTATCCTTTAAGTTTGCTAAATACTGCTTATAAAAAATATCTTTTTGCTATTTTTAACTTAACCTTTATTTATAATTTAGGGGTTATATTTATAATCATTTTTTTGATTCAACAGTGGAAAAATCAATGTCAAAATATTATTAAACAATTTGAAACTAAATTACTATTAGTTATTACTATTTCATTTATTATATCCAGTATATTTGCTCACAATTCTCTGGACTCGTGGTTAGGATTGCCCAATTTTTTACCTTTTTTTGCTCTTTTTTTAGCCGTCAAAACCATTATTACTAAAGCAGAAGATTTAATTGTTTCAGCCTTTTTTGTTAGTTGTACATCAATATTTGTCCTAATTATTGGACTAGGGCAATTATTTTTAAATTGGCAAATAGCGGGGGTTTTTCGCTCTGTCATTGGATGGCGAGTTATTCTCAATGGGTATCCGCCTGACAGGATGTCCGCAATTTTTACCCATGCCAATTCATTAACACTTTTTTTATGTACCAGTTTAACTTTTTGTATCGGCTTACTATTAACTTCTCAACCTAAATTTAAAATTAAAATATCTTCTAAACAAAAATTTTACCCCATAAAACAAAGAGTCGTAAATGTATTTAACAACCCTAAAAATATTCGTTATTTTCTTATTTTAACTATAATTTTTGACCTAATTGGGATTTATTTTACTAACTCTCGTATGGGTTGGATGATTACTGTTTTTATCCTTGTAAGTTTTTCTATTTATTGTCATTGGTACAAAATATTACAACTAATAACCATAGCGGGAATAATCGTTGGTTGGGCATCTTTTGGAAATTTACCTGGACAATCAATTATGCGTCAAATTGTCCCTGCTTCTCTATGGTTAAGACTATCGGATCAAATGTTTCCAAATCGACCTGTAGAAACCCTTAGAATCACTCAATGGCAGTTTGCTTGGGAGATGATGGGCGATCGCCCTTTATTCGGTTGGGGACTGAGAAACTTCGATTATTTATACCGTCAAACCTACGACATATATATAGGACATCCGCACAATTTATTTCTGATGTTGGGGTCAGAAACTGGGTTAATAGGTTTAACATTAATGTGTATTTTCGTAGGAATTACTTTGTATAAATCTATTATATATTTAAGTCTTTTAAAAAATAATAAAAAAGAATCAATTATAGTATTTACCTATCTAATAAGTTTTGGAAATTGCATTCTTTATAACTTATCAGATAGTAGTATTTTTGACCTCAGATTAAATCTTATTGGTTGGATAATTTTAGGCAGTATTGCAGGAATAAGTGACCCAATTAACCACGAGAATTATAATCTGCGATCGCAAGGCGAATTTGTTCAAGACGACGACGATTAACCCCCAAGTCAGACTCTCCCAGACGAGCAGCCGAGCGCACCTCAATCACAGATTTATCAGAAGGAAAATAATACTCCCCATCGTCCACAAAACCCATAAGTTTACTACGAGACTCAGTGCGGATATAATTATCAGTCTCCTCCACCACTACCGTATTAGGCACTACTGACAAGACCTTCAAAAGAGTATCTTTCGCCGTAGCCACATCAGAATTATAGCTAAAAGGCTCGATATAATGGTTTTCGTCAGCAGATTCATTACTAACCACACAGTTAGGAGTCTCGGGGCAAGAGGTTAAATGTTCTTGATAAACACCTAAATTGTCAGGCAATGCACCCTCAAAATGAAAAATTGATGCCAAGGGACTATATATACAAAAAAGTACGATTAAAGAACTAAAAAAACCAGTTAAGGCAACCATTATTCATCAGTAAGTAGTTTACACCTCAAATTTTAGCAACGAGGATCATAATTCACAATAAAAATTTTAAGAACTCATTGAGTAAAACATTAGTTTTTGTTTCAAATATTATTACTCAAAAAAAATATTTTATTAATCAAAAATAGAAAACATGGATTAATTTCATCAAAAATTTTAATCCAAAACTTCGCAACTTTTTAATGATTTACCATAGGTCACAATTTTCTCGTAAGCTAAAATGATCACCATTACCAATAATTAAATGATCTAAAATTGGAATACCGATGATGTTGGATGATTGTAATAACTTGTCGGTTAATGACATATCTTCTGCAGAAGGCTCTAAATTACCAGAAGGATGGTTATGGGCAATGATGATGTTAGTGGCGGATTGACGAATAGCCTCCCGAAAAACCTCTCGAGGATGGGCAAGGGTTTCGTTAGCGATACCTACAGTAATTACATGGGTACCTATCAGACTATTTTTACTATCTAACAATAAAACTGCAAAACGTTCCTGAGATTGCCACATCAATTCATGGCTAAAAGCCGAAGCTGCTGCTTGGGGACTATCAATAATTGCTCTGGCATTGGGACGAAATTGAAAAGTTCTTTTCCCTAACTCTACCCCTGCTAAAATTGTAGTAGCCTTGGCAGGGCCTATACCTGGAATAGTCATTAATTCTACGGGGGAAATATCTCTTAAAACATCGAGGGGGTCTCTTTGGTTTAAACTAAGTTGACTAAGGATATACTGCCCCAATCCCACCGCTGATAATTTACCTTTACCTTGTCCTGTACCTAATAAAATAGCTATCAATTCTGCGGTAGAGAGGTTCTTTGCTCCACTTTCTATTAATCTTTCCCTGGGGCGCTCGCTCAGGGGTAAGTCAGCTATCCTTAGATGGTAAACCATTGCGATGATTTTATTAACTAAAATATTTATTTTTGCTAATAATCTTATTATTTAGTTAATGATTTTTGATTCTTTGGTATCAATTTTTAACATATTGTCTATTCTCTTCAAGTCATGGATAATAGTTGAAAAAATTTAATTAAGAGTTACTATCCATTATCCATTTTCAGCTATCAATTATTATCCCCCTTGTCAAGGGATAACTTATACAGTTAGAATAGATAGTCTGAATATGTAGGTAAGAATCCTAAGTTAAACTATATAAAGTAAATAATCATAAGTATAAGATAGTGGCTAATTCTAAATCAGCAATCAAAAGAATACAAATCAACGAACGTAACCGTATGCGCAATAAGACTTACAAGTCTGCGGTTAGAACTTTGATGAAAAAATATCTCCAAGCAGTAGAAGTTTATTCTTCTAATCCTAGCGAAGATCAAAAGAAAGCGGTAGATGCGACCATGTCTGCTGCCTATAGCAAAATTGACAAAGCTGTTAAAAAAGGTGTATTCCATAAAAATAATGGAGCTAGAAAAAAAGCTAGATTAGCTAAAGCTCTTAAAAGTGCAGCATCTCAATCAGCTTAAGTCTATTACAACTATTTCCTAAAGCGAGTGGGGTGGTCTGATGGTGTTTCTTTTGTCTGCTAATGCGATCGCAAAGTGGCAGACTATACCTGATCGCCCTTACACTATGGTGTAAAATTATAGAGATAAGAAATTAATCCCTGAAGTAAAAAAACAAGGTTATGCAATTAATAGATACCCATGTTCATGTCAATTTTGACAGATTCAAAGGGGATTTAGAAGAAGTTTCCCATCGTTGGAGAGAAAAAGGAGTAAGCAAATTAGTTCATTCCTGCGTCCATCCCGATGAATTTGAAACCATTAAAGAATTATCTTTACAATTTGCCGAAATGTATTGTTCGGTGGGCTTACATCCCCTAGACACCCGACGCTGGGAAGGGGAAACCACAGGCCAAAAAATTCTCGCCTTCGCCCAATCTTTCCCCAAAGTAGTAGCCATCGGTGAAATGGGGTTGGACTTTTATAAAGACGAAGAAAATGACTTACAAAAAGAAGTCTGTTGGCGACAACTAGAAATTGCCCATCAACTTGATAAACCAGTCATCATCCATTGTCGAGATGCCGCCATGGCAATGCGTCAGATACTGACCGAGTTTTTTGAAGCTAAAGGCAGAGTAAACGGGGTAATGCACTGTTGGACAGGAACCCCAGAAGAAACTCAGTGGTTTTTAGACCTAGGAATGTATGTTAGTTTTAGTGGTGTTGTCACCTTCAAAAAAGCCCATACCGTCCATGAGAGTGCCAAAATGGTACCTTCCGATCGCCTTTTAATTGAAACCGACTGTCCTTTCTTAGCCCCTACCCCCTATCGAGGTAAACGTAATGAGCCTTCCTACGTCCTCTATGTGGCCGAAGAACTCGCCGAGCTTAGAAAAGAACCCCTAGAGGCGATCGCCTCTTACACCACCGCTAACGCCCATAAACTGTTCAAACTATAAACCTTTTTCCCGCAAAAACTAAAGATAAAGGGTAAGGGAAAAGCCCAGATCAGCTAAAAAAACGGCAAAAGAAGCGTTATGATGAATGAACGCTGTTTTTATTGCCCCATCGAAACACCAGAATCAAAAACCTGAAACCGACTTATGAGAACCCAAGAACTGTTACCCGATTTAATCGAAATTCAACGCTCTAGCTACAAATGGTTTTTAGAGCATGGCATTATTGAAGAACTCAACAGTTTTAGCCCGATTACCGACTATGCAGGAAAATTAGAACTACAGTTTATCGGTGAGAAATATCGCCTCAAAGAGCCAAAATATAACATAGAAGAAGCAAAGAAAAGAGAAGCTAGTTACGAAGTTCAAATCTATGTTCCCACCCGTTTGATGAACAAAGAAACAGGGGACATCAAAGAACAGGAAGTATTTATTGGACAACTACCCCTCATGACAGACAGGGGTACATTTTTAATTAACGGTGCAGAAAGAGTCATCGTTAACCAAATCGTGCGATCGCCTGGGGTATATTTTAAATCAGAACTAGATAAAAATGGAAAAAGAACCTACTCCGCCTCCGTCATTCCCAACCGAGGAGCATGGTTAAAATTTGAAACCGACAAAAACGGAGTCGTATGGGTAAGAATCGACAAAACCCGCAAAATTACCGCCCAAGTCCTGCTCAAAGCTATGGGACTGAGCGATCGTGAAATTATGGATCGCTTCCGTCATGCCGACTTCTACCAAAGAACCATCGACAAGGAAACAAATCCTAGCACCGATGAAGCCCTCATGGAATTGTATCGTAAACTAAGACCAGGGGAACCCCCCACAGTAAGTGGTGGTCAAGCCCTCTTAGAAACCCGTTTCTTTGACCCCAAACGTTACGACTTGGGCAAAGTAGGGCGCTACAAAATGAACAAAAAACTACGGTTAAGCGTTCCCGAAAATATGCGGGTATTAACCATCGACGATATTCTTTCCACCGTGGATTACCTCATCAACCTAGAATTTGACATCGGTAGCACCGACGACATCGATCACCTCGGCAACCGTAGGGTAAGAAGTGTAGGGGAACTCTTACAAAACCAAATCCGAGTCGGTTTATCTCGCCTCGAGCGCATCATCAAAGAAAGAATGACCGTAGGGGACCCTAACACCCTTAGTCCCACCGCCCTAGTAAACCCCAAACCCCTTGCCGCCGCCATCAAAGAATTTTTTGGCTCCTCTCAGCTATCCCAATTTATGGATCAAACCAACCCCCTAGCGGAATTGACCCACAAACGTCGTATCTCCGCCCTAGGTCCTGGAGGTTTAAGCCGAGATAGAGCAGGGTTTGCCGTCCGTGACATTCATCCTAGCCACTACGGTCGTATTTGCCCGGTAGAAACCCCAGAAGGTCCCAACGCAGGGTTAATCGGCTCCTTAGCTACCTATGCTCGAGTTAACGAATATGGCTTTATCGCCACCCCCTATTACAAAGTAGAAAACGGTAAAGTGCGCTGGGATTTAACCCCCGAATACCTCACCGCCGACGAAGAAGACGATAAAAGAGTCGCCCCTGGAGATCTTTCCACCGACGAAGAAGGAAACATCTTAGGGGAAAGTGTACCCATCCGTTATCGTCAAGAATTTTCTACCACCAGCCCCGATCAAGTGGATTATGTAGCCGTATCCCCCGTACAAATCGTCTCCGTGGCTACCTCCATGATTCCCTTCCTAGAGCATGACGACGCTAACCGCGCCCTGATGGGATCCAACATGCAACGTCAGGCCGTACCTCTTTTACGTCCCGAGCGACCCTTAGTCGGTACAGGATTAGAAGGACAAGCAGCCCGAGATTCAGGAATGGTAATCGTATCAAGGGATCACGGTACCATTAGCCATGTGGACTCCAAAACCATCAAATTAGTCACCAAAGAAGGATTGGAAATCGTCTATAACTTACAAAAGTATGAACGCTCTAACCAAGACACCTGTTTAAACCAACGCCCCCTCGTGGACGAAGGAGAAGAAGTAGTACCCGGTCAGGTATTGGCAGATGGTTCAGCTACCGAAGGGGGAGAACTTGCCCTTGGTCAAAATATAACCGTGGCTTACATGCCTTGGGAAGGTTATAACTACGAGGACGCAATTCTTATCAGTGAAAGATTGGTGCAAGAGGACGTTTACACCACCATCCACGTAGAAAAACACGACATCGAATCCCGTCAAACCAAATTAGGGCCAGAAGAAATTACCAGAGAAATTCCTAACGTCGGGGAAGATGCCCTTTCTAACCTTGACGAAAACGGTATTATCCGTGTGGGGGCATGGGTAGAAGCGGGAGATATTTTGGTCGGTAAAGTTACCCCCAAAGGAGAATCAGACCAACCCCCCGAAGAAAAACTATTACGGGCAATTTTTGGTGAAAAAGCCAGAGACGTAAGAGATAACTCCCTCCGCTTACCTAACGGTGAAAGGGGAAGGGTTGTATATGTTCGTGTCTTTACCCGTGAACAAGGAGACGAATTACCCCCCAACACCAACATGATTGTACGGGTATATATCGCTGAAAAACGTAAAATTCAAGTAGGGGATAAAATGGCAGGGCGCCACGGTAACAAAGGGATTGTATCCCGCATCCTACCCAGAGAAGATATGCCCTATCTTCCTGATGGTAGCCCCGTGGACATTGTCCTTAACCCCCTCGGTGTACCTTCTCGGATGAACGTTGGTCAGGTATTTGAATGTCTCTTGGGTTGGGCTGGGGAACACCTAGGCTATCGCTTCAAGATGACTCCCTTTGATGAAATGTACGGGGAGGAAGCATCTCGTAATACCGTTAATGGTTTGCTCCGTGATGCAGCCAAAAAACATGGTAAGGATTGGGTATTTAATGAAAATCATCCTGGAAAAATTCAAGTTTATGACGGACGTACGGGAGAACCTTTTAATAACCCTGTAACCATTGGTAAGGCTTATATGTTGAAACTAGTTCACTTAGTACAGCACAAGATTCATGCCCGTTCCACTGGCCCTTACTCCCTCGTAACCCAACAACCCTTGGGCGGAAAAGCTCAACATGGTGGGCAAAGATTCGGAGAAATGGAGGTATGGGCATTGGAGGCCTATGGGGCGGCTTATACCCTACAGGAGTTATTAACGGTTAAATCTGATGATATGCAGGGGCGTAATGAGGCTCTAAATGCGATCGTTAAGGGTAAATCTATTCCTCATCCTGGTACCCCTGAATCATTTAAGGTACTACTCCGTGAGTTACAATCCCTCGGTTTGGATGTGTCTGTCCATAAGGTAATTGATGGCAGTGAACACGTGGAAATTGACCTGATGGATACTACCCAAAGGGCACCAAAGCGTCCTACCTATGAAAACCTTGCTAGTCTTGGGCAAGAGGATGATGAATATTAAACGCCATATCAATTGTTAATTTCTTTCGGAAGTAAGTAAAAATTTGTAGGGGTCAAGAAAGGTTAGTTATTATCAAAAAAAACCGTAACACTAACTTGCCCCTTCTCAATACTTCCCTTTGTCAAAGGTAAATAATAATACCCAATACCCATTACCAACCAATAAAGATGATGTCTCAAAATAAAGAACAAAGCAAAAAACCCCAAGTTTTCTATAACAGAATTATTGATAAAGGGGCTTTAAAGAAACTCATTGCCAAAACCTTTACCGAATTCGGTTCAGCCCGTTGTGCAGCGGTATGTGATCAGTTAAAAACCATGGGTTTTCATTATGCTACCCAAGCAGCGGTATCTATCAGTGTGGAAGATTTAAAAGTACCTGATGCCAAGAAAATGATGTTGGCGGAGGCAGAAACCACCATTAAAACTACCATGAACCGTTATGCTAATGGGGAAATTACTGAGGTAGAGCGTTTCCAAAAGGTAATTGATACTTGGAATGATACTTCTGAATCTCTTAAAGATGAGGTGGTTCGTAACTTCCGTCAATCTGACCCCCTCAACTCCGTCTATATGATGGCGTTTTCTGGGGCAAGGGGAAATATTAGCCAAGTACGTCAGTTGGTTGGTATGAGGGGCTTGATGGCTGATCCTCAAGGGGAAATTATTGACTTACCTATTAAAACTAATTTCCGTGAAGGTTTGACCGTCACTGAGTACATTATTTCTTCCTATGGTGCGAGAAAAGGTCTGGTAGATACAGCGTTGCGTACCGCTGACTCTGGTTATCTTACTCGTCGTTTGGTGGATGTATCTCAGGATGTAATTATCCGTGAAACCGATTGTGGTACTCATAAAGGGGTCTGGATTGAACCCATGAAAGATGGCGATCGCACTTTAATCCCCTTAGGAGATCGTCTCTTGGGTCGGGTATTAGCCGATGATGTGGTACATCCGATCACAGGGGAAGTTATTGCCCTACGCAACCAGTCCATCGATCAAGATTTAGCTAAAATTATCGGTAACACCGTGGAGAAAGTAAAAGTAAGATCTCCTCTCACCTGCGAAACTGCCCGTTCTGTATGTCAAAAATGTTACGGTTGGTCCTTGGCTCACGGAGAATGGGTAAATATGGGAGAAGCCATCGGTATTATCGCCGCTCAGTCCATCGGGGAACCAGGTACCCAGCTTACCATGCGTACTTTCCACACTGGGGGGGTGTTCACTGGGGAAGTAGCCCAACGTATTATCAGTCCCGTGGCAGGAAAAGTCAAATTTGATAAAAAATTAAAAGTTAGGGAAAATCGTACCCGTCACGGTGACCAAAAATTATTGGTAGAAGTTAATGGTAACTTAATTATTGGAGATCAGAAAATTTTAGTACCTGTGAACAGTTTACTGGCGGTGCGCGAAGGAGATGAAGTTATCCAAGAACAACTCCTAGCCGAAGTAATGCCCCAGAAAACTCGCTCCACCGAGAGAGTGACCAAAGACGTAGCCTCTGACCTTGCAGGGGAGGTGATTTTCCAAGAAGTAGATCCCCTTACCACCACCGACAGACAGGGCAACAACACCATCACAGCGTCCCGTAACGGCTTGATTTGGGTACTCTCTGGGGAAGTTTATAATCTTCCTCCTAATGCTGAACCCGTGGTTAAAAACGGTGAAAAAATCAAGAAAAATTCCGTATTAGCCGAAAGTAAGCTAAAAACCAAGAGTGGTGGGGTATGCCGTTTAGAAGAAGGTAGTCGGGAAATTGAAATTATTACCGCTTCTGTGTCCCTCGATCAAGCGGATATATTCCTCGAACACCATGGCAATCAACAACAGTATGTAATTCATACCCCTAGGGGCGATCGCTTCTCCCTCAAAGTCAGCCCGGGCACCAAAGTTCAAAATAACCAAATCGTAGCCGAATTAATTGACGATACCTTCACCACCGAAACAGGTGGTATCATGCGTTATGCAGGACTAGAAACTGGTCGTGGGAACAAAAAACAGGGGTATGAGGTAACCACCGAAGGAACTCTTATTTGGATTCCTGAAGAAAGCCACGAAATTAACAAAGACATCTCCTTGTTGATGGTGGAAGATGGACAGTATGTAGAAGCAGGTACAGAAGTTGTAAAAGACGTATTCTGTCAATCTAGTGGTATTGTCGAAGTAATTCAAAAGAACGACATTTTAAGGGAAATTATCATCAAACCAGGTAAGCTATACATGGACTTAGATCCTGAACATATGGCAACCCTAGAAGATGGCACCATTCTTGCCCCTGGTACCGAAATCATGGCTGGAATCACCACCGAAGATGAATGTATCAGTGAATTTGTTGATACTAACGAAGGGGTGGGTTTATTACTACGTCCCATGAAACAGTATGAAGTAATTAATACCACCCAATCTCCTTCCCAAGAATCCCTAAACAGTGCAGGGGGAAAAATTAACCTTCGTCCCGTATTACGTACCTTCTTCAAAGATGGTGAAAGGGTGAAAAGTGTGGAAGGAGTACAGTTAGTTACCACCCAATTAGTTCTCGAAACCACCGAGGGCATGAGCGCCGACATCGAATTAATCGAAGATGAAAATAATGACGATTGTTTCCGCTTACAAATCGTGGTTCTTGAGTCTGTCATGCTACGCCGTGAGCTAGAAACAGAACCGAATATCGTCACCACCGTAACCGTCAGCGATGGACAAGAAATTATGCCGGGGGATGTAGTTGCCACTACCCAGATTCTCTGTCAAGAAAATGGTATCATTCGTGGTATCCGTGAAGGGGTTGAGGCTATTCGCCGTATCCTTGTGGTCAGAGAAAATGACATCATCGAAATTGAAACCGAAGGTGTATTACTCAAACAAGAAGGAGACTTTGTCACCCAAGGAGAGCTGATCGCTGAGGGAGTCAAAGCCCCTGATTCTGGCTATGTCATGGAAACTGAAGGTAATACAATCAGTTTACGCCATGCCCGTCCATACCGTGTTTCTACGGGAGCAATTTTACACATTGAACAGGGTGACTTAGTTCAAAGGGGTGATAACCTTGTACTATTGGTATTTGAAAGGGCAAAAACTGGGGACATTGTCCAAGGTTTACCGAGAATTGAAGAATTACTAGAAGCCCGTAAACCCAAAGAACCAGCTATTCTTGCCCGTCGTCCTGGGGTGTGTCAAGTAGAATATAAGGATGACGAGGCGATCGATGTTAAAGTCATTGAAGATGATGGCACTATTTCTGAGTATTCCTTAGGGCCTAACCAAAATATTATCGTAGGTGATGATCAAAGGGTTAATACAGGAGATTCCTTGTCCGATGGTTTAGTTAGCCCCCACGAACTGTTAGAAGTCTTTTATGACTACTACAAGGAGCATATGGGAGCCTATGATGCGGCCCTCGGTGCCATGCAAAAGGCTCAGTTATTCTTGGTTAACCAGATTCAAGGGGTTTATCAATCTCAGGGCATTGATATTTCTGATAAACATATCGAGGTGATTGTACGTCAGATGACTTCTAAGGTTCACATTGATGATGGTGGCGATAGTATTCGTTTACCTGGTGAGTTGGTAGAGTTGCGCGACATTGAAAAAGATAATGAAACTTTATCTCTTACTGGTGGCGCTCCTATTGAATATACTCCTAAGTTGATGGGTATTACTAAGTCTAGTTTGAATACTGATAGTTTCATCTCGGCGGCTAGTTTCCAAGAAACCACAAGGGTATTAACGGAGGCGGCTATCGAAGGTAAGTCTGACTGGTTAAGAGGTTTGAAAGAAAACGTCATTATTGGACGTTTGATTCCTGCTGGTACAGGGTTTAATGCCTATGATGAAAATATGGACTGGGAAGATACTGAGGTAGGTGCGGGTAATTCTAATTACCTTGGCATTGATGATGTTAGTGCGGAGTATGAGGAACAAAATTATATTATTCCTGATTCTGAAGATGTCATCATTGATGATAAAACTGCCAGGGTCTTGTCTCCAGAAGATGCCATTATGGATGATGATTTGATTGATGATAATTATCAAAGTTAGTCTTCTACTCTGTTCTCCCATGTCGTAAACTAAAAAATAAATAGGTTTGCACATGGGATGGGGCTTTTTGAGAGCTTAATTTGTTCAATAAAAGCCTGTTATCTATCTATATCAAGATTTATGAGCAGAAATTATCACCCATCATCATATTTGATGGTGTGAGTAGTAAAACTATCTATTCATTCAAATGTCATGAAAAATATAGTCGAAATTAAAAAACTACAAAAAAGCTACGGCAAAATAGAGGCTGTTAAAGATATTTCTTTTTCGGTGCAAAGTGGAGAAATTTTCGGCTTATTAGGACCCAATGGGGCGGGAAAAACCACTACTATCCGCTGTTTGACTACCCTTGCACAACCTGATGGGGGGGAGATAAAAGTGGACGGTATCTGTGCTATGAAGCAACCTAAACTGGTACGCCAGAGACTGGGTTATGTGGCACAGGAGGTGGCTATTGATAAGATGTTGACGGGGAAGGAGTTGTTGCAGTTGCAGTCGGCTTTGTATCATATTCCCCCGAAAATTGCTTCCCAGCGTATTGAGCAATTATTAGATTTATTGGATTTACAGGAATATAGCGATCGCAAAAGTGGCACTTATTCTGGGGGGATTCGCAAAAGGTTAGACTTGGCTTCTGGATTATTACATCAACCCCAAGTATTGATTTTGGATGAACCTTCCGTGGGTTTGGACATTGAAAGTCGCATGATTGTTTGGGAGTTTTTAAAGGCACTTAAAAAGGCTGGTACAACTGTATTAATTACCAGTCACTATTTAGAGGAAGTTGATGCTCTAGCTGACCGCCTTGCTATTATCGATAAAGGGGTAGTCATAGCCGAGGGTACTCCTTCTAGTTTAAAGGATAGGATAGGGGGCGATCGTATTACTCTGCGCATCAAAGAGTTTTTACCCACCAAGGAAGCTGAAGAAAGTAAAACAAAATTAGCCCAACTTCCCTTCGTTAAAGAAATTATTATCAACCAAGCCCAAGGCAACTCCCTTAATCTTGTGGTTGCCCCCAACAGTAACCCCATTGGTAAGATTGAAAATACCCTTAAGGAAATGGATTTACCCTTATTTAGTATTAGCCAATCAAGGCCTAGTCTTGATGATGTTTATCTGGCCGCGACAGGGCGCACTCTCCTTGATGCGGAAATGGAAGCCGTCACCAAACGAGATTTAAAAGCAGAAAAAAAACAAGCAATGAAAAATAACTAGGGTTCTTTGTCATATTGTCATCATAAATCAACACAGAAAAAATAGACTTATCTTATCAGATTAGCTATCTTTACCATTCTACTTTTTCAGCAGTATTTAAGTAGTTTGAAAGATATTTTGGATCATTTTTCTATCTAAATTAAGGGCAATTTTTTCTAATTCTTGTACTTCTTTATTTGTCAAACGCCATCCCAAGGCTCCAATATTTTCTTGGGCTTGTTGAAAGTTTTTTGCCCCTGGAATAGGTATAGTACCTTGACAAATGCACCAGTTTATGGAGACCTGTGCCATGGTTTTGCCATTTTTAAGGGCGATCGCATTTAGCCGATCTAAAAGAGGTTGAATACTGGGCAACAAACGCTTAAATAAGAACCTTCGAGAGCCTTTGGGCAAGGGATCATCTAAACTATATTTCCCCGTCAACAAACCCAACGTAAGGGGGCTATAAGCAATAATTTTAATGTCCAACTCCTTACACAAATCCTTTAAGCCTAGATCAGAAATAGCATAGGTAGAAAGCAAAGAATACTGTACTTGTAACGTGCTAATTTTTACCCCTTGCCCTTGGAAAAACTGATGCGCTTTGAGTAAATTATCAGGTCCATAATTGGACAGACCGATCGCCCTTACCTTACCCTGATGATATAACCTCGCCAAACCTTCTAAAAGGGGCTTTTCTTGCCATGGAAAATACTTGGTAGGAGGCCAATGTAACTGTACCAAATCCACGGGTTTTTGTAGCCTCTGGGCGGATTTCTCACAGGCTTTTACCATAGATTGAGGAGTTAAACGCCAAGGATATACCGCTAGTTTAGTGGCGATCGCAATTTCTTCCTGATGCTCCCCCCTATACTGTGTAGCAAACTGCCCCAAAAGAGACTCACTGCGCCCGCTAAACTTCCCCGTGCCATAGGAATCCCCCGTATCAAACCAAGTCACCCCCTGCGACACCATCAAATTAAAAACCCGTTGTAACTCCTCATCCATATCAGGAGTATAATCCCACAAAAACTGATTTCCCCAAGCCCAAGTGCCACAACCCATGGCAGACAAAGATAAACCATCTGCCACCTCAATCTTCGACTCCACAAAACCCACAGTAATACCTCCCTCACAACTAATCAAAAATCGATACACTAGATCGAATCATACCCAAAAAGCTTTCAAAATCAAAACAAACTTCATGACATCATCCACCAAACCCACCGACAAAGAAATACAAAATATCTTCAACAACATCGCCCCCATCTACGATCAAATGAATAACTGGCTTAGTTTTGGGGTTCATCATATCTGGAAAAAAATGGCAGTAAAATGGAGCAACGCCCACCCCCATCATCAGGGTTTAGACCTTTGTTGTGGTACAGGTGATCTTACCTTTCTTTTGGCAAAACAAATCACCCATGGGGAAGTTTATGGGGTTGATTTTTCCCCTCAACTCCTTGCCGTTGCCCAAGAAAAACAACAACAAAAGCCCCTAATGAATAATATAACTTGGTTAGAAGGTGACGTGTTAACCCTTCCCTTTAATGATAATACCTTTGACTGTGCCACCATGGGTTATGGACTGAGAAACGTTGTTAATATACCCCTTGCCCTCGAAGAAATTTACCGAGTTTTAAAACCTAATTCAAAAATAGCTATCCTCGATTTTCATCGCCCCTCCGACTCCCTACTTGCCCAAGCCCAAAAATGGTACCTAGATAATATTGTTGTTAATATGGCTCAATATTTTGGCTCAACAGCAGAATATGCCTATATTAATCCCAGTTTAGATCGATTTCCCTGCGGTGAAGAACAAATAAAATTAGGAAAAAAAGCAGGATTTCACTCCGTCGTCCATTACCCCCTAGCGGGTGGTATAATGGGGGTCTTAGTATTAACAAAGTAATTGATAAAACTTTTATTTAAAAAGTCAAAAAATTAAATTAATTTAGGTAGGGCGCATAAGCCCCTTGTGAGAATTATTTAACTATCAAAACTATAATTAATTTTGCAAATCTATTTATTTAGGTAATAAAAAAAGCAAGAAAAAACAGTTACCAAAAAAAATTAATGTTTTTAGGATTTAATAACTGGTGGCAATATGTAGTCCCCCCCGCTGCAGGGGCAATAATAGGCTATTTTACTAATGATTTAGCCATAAATATGCTATTTCGTCCCTATCGCCCCGTATATATTTTCAAAAAAAGACTTCCTTTTACTCCTGGTTTAATTCCTCGAAATCAAGAGAGATTAGCCAAAAGGGTTTCAGATACCATTATGGGTTCATTATTAACTCCTTCTGAGTTACAAAATTTAGCCAAAAGATTATTACAAACAGAACGAGTTGAAGGGGCAATCACGTGGTTATTACAACTAGCTTTAAAACAAATTAAAGAGGATAAAGATAACAAAACCTCTCGTATTTTGGCTGATGTTTTAAGAGATTTATTTGGAGAATCTTTTCCTAAATTATTAAGAGCTTTGGCAAGAAAAGAGAATTTTTTTCAGGCTCAAATTGACCAGATTTTTGACCGTATCTTATTAGAGTTTACGTTAACGGATACTCAAGCAAAACAGTTGTCTGATTGGTTATTGAAGGCTGTTTTTTCCCCTGATTTTTTACGAGAAAACTTAATCAATTTTCTTACTGATAGAAATATCACAGTTATTGATGAAGGATTTAGGGAAAAAACTAGCGGTACTTATTGGGTAGTGGCTAATTTATTTGGGATTAAAAATACTTTACAACGTATAAGAACTTTTTGTATTGAAGAAAAAGAAACGGCAAATTTAAGAATCAAAGAAATATTATTATCTTTAGAAGTTAGAACTCGTTTAAAGGAGTTTTTCTTGAGTTTGTCTTTGCAAAATTTACCTGTATCAACGGTTAGACAATTAAGGGAAACTACGGGAAAAATTGTCAGGCAATATATTCAAGAGAAGGGGGTTGATTTTTTACAGGATTTTAGCTCTTCTATTGACTGGGATAAGGTATCTATTTTAATTATTAGTCGTCTTCAATCTTCTACGGTGGTAAATACTTCCTTGGGTGCGGTGAGTAAAGAGTTGGCTTTGATTTTAGAGCGATATTTGGAGGAAGATTTAGAGAAAATTGTAACCCAAGCAATTCCTATTTTAGCTATTGATCAGGTTATTATTGATCGTATTAAGGATACCTCTCCCGAACAATTAGAAAATGCTACCCAGTCTATCGTTAAAAATGAGTTACAGGCGATCGTTAATTTGGGAGGAATTTTAGGATTTTTTATTGGAGCTTTACAGACTGTTATTTTATTTTTAAATTGATTATTACTTAACCTGTTTAAATTAGATCAAATTAACAAGATAACAATATATTTTATAGGCAAAAAATGGACAAATTATTAAAAGTTGGGGACAAAATTAGGGTAATAAAACTACCTCCATATCTAAAAACAGCGGAACCAATGCCCATGTTAAAATCAGCTTCAGAAATTGCTATGGGGGAAGAAGGAGTTATTTTATCTCCCAAACCGAGGGGATATTGGGCTATTCGTTTTACTCAAAAAGCTTTTTTACTGGAAAGTCAATATTTTGAGAAAGTGGAATAATGAAATTTTGTTTCCTTATTAAAAAAGGATTTCCTCAATAAAGGCTAAAAGATAACTTCTAGCTTGGGAATCTTAAACACAAATAAATACATTAACCTCTGTCAATTGTATGATAATTTGATCAATAAGTTGGGTTTTTCGTCTTAAAATCCCTCAGTATAGTCTTTGATGTGGTGACGGGAGAATATCACTACAACCTGAATTAAAAAAAACAAGTTAAAGTATAGATGTTAAGTTTTATGAAGACTGAGGTCGGTTTATGTTAGAACTATATCAATTTGAATTATCGCAATTTTCTGAAAAAATACGTTTAGTATTAGATTACAAGGGGTTGGAGTACAAAAAAATAGAAGTTACCCCCGGTATCGGGCAGTTAGAGGTTTTCAAAATTTCTGGACAAAGACAAGTACCTGTTTTAAAAGATGGTGACACGGTAATTAGTGACTCTACGGAAATCGCTTTATATTTGGATCGTAAATATCCTGAAAAACCCCTTATTCCTACTGATGCAGTGGCTAGGGGACAATGTTTGTTAATGGAAGAATGGGCGGATGAGTCTTTGGGTTTGAAGGGGCGTAAGACTTTTTTGGGAGCGCTTAATCGGTATCAAAATTTCCGTACCTATTTTTTACCCACTGATACCCCTGATTTATTGAAAAGTCTTGTGGGTGCTATCCCCGGTGACCTTTTAGGGGCGATCGGTCATGATATGTTTAAGGAAGCCGAAAGAGGTTTGAAACAGGATTTAGAAGCCCTTAGCTTAATCTTGCAAAATCAACCTTATTTAGTGGGTGATGAGCCTACTTTGGCGGATTTAACGGTGGCTGCCCTTAGCACTATTATTAAATTCCCTGAGGTGGCTTATTATGATGTACCTATGGATATTACTGGGAAAGGTATTCCAGGTTTGGCGGATAACAGTGCCTATGAGCCTTTCTTTACCTGGCGAGATCGCCTTTATGCCCAGTATCGTCAACCTTTAGATAACTCTAACCGCAATAATGGCAATGGTAGTGGGGATAATAGCACACCTACTTCCATCGAAATCGAATAATTAATCATTAAAGGGCGCACTACAACGCCCTTTTTTTAATGAGACAAGATTTTAGTTGCTGTAGTTTTCATCAAATATCTCTTATTGCCTTAATCACCATAGATTTTTAGGCATACTAACTATTTTTCTACTATACTCTAAAAGATTTTAAGATAAAAGATTAGTGATAAAAATGGTGGAGGCTAAACATTTTTAATGGTTCAATACCTTGTTTTCTTGACAATTTCCACGGGTTTATATGCCCTTTTCGCCCTCGGATTAAATTTACAATGGGGCTTTACGGGGTTAATCAATTTTGGTCATGTAGCATTTATGACCATTGGTGCTTACACTACTGTTTTATTAAGTCTTCAGGGAGTACCCATTTTTCTCTCCGTCATCATTGGCATTGCAGGCGCTTCAATACTAGGTTTATTAATGGGGGCTTCTACCCTCAGACTACGAGAAGATTATCTTGCCATTGTCACCATTGGGGTGGCTGAATTTCTCCGTTTAGTAGCACAAAATGAAGAATGGTTAACGAAAGGGAATTTTGGTATTCAGAGTTATCCTTTACCTTTTGGCTCTTTTCAACCTAATTTTGCGGGAAGGTTAATGATGATTTTGATTTTAACTATCTTAGCTGTTTTCGTGATTTGGCGTTTATTTATTAATATTAAACAACAGCTAAAAGGAGGAAAAGAAGTACAGGGAAAAAGTTTTCAATATTCCAAGACTAGGGATGTTTATATTAAAGGATTTATTACTTTTTTGTTACTTCTAATTACTTATATAAATGGAGTTATTGCCCTTTATAATTATACTTATAAATCGGGTTTAATGTTATTAATATTAGTTGCCTTGAGTATGGTTTATTATGGATTAGATTTATTAGTTCATTCCCCTTGGGGCAGAGTTTTAAAGGCAATCAGAGAAGATGAAGAAATACCCAAGGCTCTAGGAAAAGATGTTTTTTGGTATAAATTACAGTCTTTTATGTTGGGAGGGGGAATTGCTGGTTTAGCGGGTTCTTTTTATGCTTGGCAATTTACCACCATTTATCCTAGTAGTTTTGAATCTTTGATTACTTTTAATGCTTGGATTATTATTGTGGTAGGGGGTGCTGGAAATAATGCAGGCACTATATTAGGATCGGTTATTTTTTGGGCTTATGAATCTTTAACTAGATTTATTTCTGATAATTATGATTTTATTACTACCGCTCAATTAAGTTCTTTGAGAATGATGATTATTGGTTTAGTTTTAATGATATTAATTGTCTCAAGACCCCAAGGTATTTTAGGAAAAAAAGGCGAATTATCTTTAGGAAAATAGCTACAAAAAACCCCCTAGAAAAAAGGGGGGAAAATATTTTTATTTATGTAGAAAAAAACCTAAGCGAGGGCGGGAACTGCTTCTTCCCAACGTCCTACGGCTTTACCGAAAACTGCTAATTCTTTAACCAAAGCATCGAAGGCATCGGGGGTTAAAGATTGAGGTCCATCGGATAGGGCTTTGGCAGGGTTAGGGTGTACTTCAATCATTAATGAATCGGTACCTGCGGCGATCGCACCTTTTGCCATAGCAGGAACATACTCAGACTTACCAGTACCATGACTAGGATCAATCATAATAGGTAAGTGAGTTAGAGTTCTCAACACAGGTAAAACAGATAAATCTAACACATTACGGGCATAAGAGCGATCAAAGGTACGAATACCACGCTCACACAAAATCACATTAGGATTACCTGCCGCCAAAATGTATTCCGCCGCCATCAACCACTCATCAATGGTGGCAGACATACCCCTTTTCAAGAGTACAGGCTTAGGTTGAGCGCCTACTTTTTTGAGCAGGGAGAAATTTTGCATATTTCTTGCCCCAATTTGTACCACGTCTGCATACTCAGAAATTACATCTAAATCTGCGGTATCCATCACTTCGGTAATAATACCCAAACCACTAGCATCTCTAGCAGCGGCTAACAATTCGAGAGCACTTTCACCATGACCTTGAAACGCATAAGGAGAAGTTCGAGGCTTGTATGCACCACCCCGTAAAAACTTAGCTCCCGCCGCCTTGACTCTAATCGCCGTTTCCACGATCATCTCTTCATTTTCAACGGAGCAAGGCCCTGCTACGATAGCGATAGGATTATCTCTACCAATAGCTACATCTCCATTAGGAGTAGAAATAACAACCTCACTGGGCTGTCCATGGTGATATTCTAAACTAGCGCGTTTGAAAGGTTTTTCAACTCTCAAAACACTCTCAATCCAAGGACTAACTTCTTGAATTTGTTCACGGTTAAGGGATGCGGTTTCGCCTACTAAACCAATAATCACCTTAGTTTGTCCCACGATTTTTTCTGGTGTTAAACCCCATGATCCCAATTCCTCGCTTACACGGGTAATTTCGGGTTCAGGAGTACCCACTTTCATTACAACGATCATAATCAATATACCTATTTATTCAATGGTCAACTGTCAATCAAACATTGATCAGTCTTTTAATTTATTTTTGGCTTCTCTGGCTTCTTGTCTGGCGGTACGCCAAGCGGACAACATTCTACCAACGTTGACAGAAACCTGCTCTGTACCCAACAAACTACCAACTTTCCCCTCATCCCATGAAGTGGAGAAAATGCCATAACTCAAACCTAACACACCTAACCCAAATAAGCCCAAACTGACTAATAAGACAGCGGTGTTAGGTACTTTTAACCACTCTTGAGTGACAACTAAATAGAACACAAAAAAGGAAGATATACCTAATCCAGTGGGAATCCCACTAAAAATCGCCATTCTCCGAACCATTCTTTTACTCACTTCTTCGGGAATTTCCTTCAAAGATGCTTCTTGTTTTTTGTTCCTTTTTACAGTCTCTTTGGTAGGCTTGACACTGCTTTGAGGTTTGTTATCAGTAGGGGGTTTTTTCTCTACTTTTTCTTTTTTGCTCTTGGGCTCGAAGGGTAATGGTTTTCTTTCTGAAGGAGATGGCATAGTTAATATATTTCTCTTTTAATTCCTATTTTTAACCACGAATACCTAACTTTTTGATTAAATCTTGGTATCCTTGGGGATCTTTTCTCTTGATATATCCTAACAAACGTTTCCGTTTACCAATGATTTTTAGAAGACCACGACGGGAGGAGTGATCTTTTTTATTAACCTTTAAATGTTCGGTTAATTGGGAAATTCTGGAGCTTAGAAGGGCAACTTGTAAACTAGAAGATCCTGTATCGGTTTCATGGGCTTGAAATTGACCGATGATTTCTTGTTTTTTCTCTTGGGTTAAACTCATTTTTCCTAATATTTTTGAAACTGCAACCTACAATTATATCATAATCAAGGGAACAGGCAATGGGGAATAGTTCAGGTATTAGGTTTTAGGTAAAGTTATCTTGTTTCGGGCAATGTATGGTTTTCTTTATCACCTTGGAATTATAAGCTATTCAACTAATGTAAAATCAATGGTGTTTTAGGAATTTTTTTTAGGTTATGCGCATATTTATCAGTACGGGGGAAGTGTCGGGAGATTTACAGGGGGGGATTTTGACTGAGTCTTTGTTACGGTTGGGTAAATCTTTGGGAATGGAGATGGAGATAAGCGGTTTGGGGGGGCAAAAAATGGCTCAGGCGGGGGTACATTTGATTGGGGATACCACGGCAATTGGCTCGGTGGGTTTGTTGGAATCTCTACCTTTTATCATTCCTACTTGGCGGGTACAACGGTTGGCGAAAAAACATTTGCGGGAAAATGTGCCTGATGTGGTGGTGTTGATTGATTATTTGGGGCCTAATTTAACTATTGGTTCTTTTTTGAAGGAGAATTTTCCTGATATTCCTGTTATTTGGTACATTGCACCACAGTTTTGGGTATGGACTCCCATGGAACAAAATGTTAATCAATTAGTCAGTGTAACTGATAGGCTATTGGCTATTTTTCCTGAAGAGGCAAAGTTTTACGAGGAAAAGGGGGTTTCGAGTACCTATGTAGGTCATCCTTTGGTGGAAAAGTTTACGGATAATCTTTCTCGAGATGAGGCTAGAAGCAGGATAGGGCTTAAATCTGACGAAAGGGCGATCGCCCTTATCCCTGCATCGAGAAAACAGGAGTTAAAATATCTGTTACCTGTGATGCTAGAAACAGCCCAAGAAGTTCAAAACCAAGTAGAGAAAGTTAAATTCTTTTTGCCTGTATCCCTACCCCAATATCGTCCTCAGATAGAGTCGATGATCAATAAATCGGGGTTAGATATTACCCTCTATGATGGGGATAGTTTGGAGTTATTTCCTGCCCTTGATTTAGCCATTACTAAGTCTGGCACGGTAAATTTAGAATTAGCTTTATTAAAAATTCCGCAGGTGGTGATTTATAAAGTAAATCCTTTTACTATTTGGGTAGGTAGAACATTTTTAAAATTTTCTATTCCTCATATGTCCATGGCAAACTTAGTTTTGATGGAGAATATTGTACCTGAATTGTTACAAGAAGAAGCTACCGTCAGTAATATTGTTCAAGAATCCCTTGATTTATTACTAAATGGCGATCGCCAAAAACTTCTACAAACTAACTATCAAAGAATCATCGACAGCTTAAACCAATACAATCCAGATATATCAGCCACCCAAAGAGTCGCCCAAGAAATTATTAACATTACCAAAAAATAACCAACATACCATGTTACAAACTATCAAATATCCATTCCTCATCATCCTCAGCACAAGCCTATTATTACCAGGCTGTGACTTAGAAAACAACGTCAATCAAGCCACTAACCCCCCAGAAGAAGAAACCATCACCGAAACCCCGGACACCTCAGAAACATCCATCCTTGTGGATAATTCACAGTTAAACCTACAAACTTCGGGACAAGGAATTTTTGAACTAGAAAACAGAGAAGCAGTCGAAATTACCGCCGTTTCCTTCACCATGGCAGACGACAATACCAGTGAAATCATCATCACCCTCGCCGACAATCGCACCATGGAATTTGCAGGGGAAACCCAACAAGATAATGATTCTATTATCACCACCCTCACCAACTCAGGCATGGCAGACGCCGAAGGTTACTTAATCATGCAACATCAAGACAACGCCATAACCATGTTACAAGGGGATGGTGTCCTCGATTCTCAGGCATTTTCTATCAGTTTTGGGGAAAATAAATATGCTAACCCCCAAGAAAATCAACCCTCCGAATACATACCCTTTTATCAACAACAAGGCAGAGGAATATTCACCCTTGAAGGAAGAGAAAATGAGAATATATCTTCCGTGATGGTACAAATTGATGAAGATAATAAAGCCACCATCGGAATTTCTCTCAGTAATGATACAATTTTTAACTTTCGTGGCGAAGTCTCCCACCAAGACGCTTACACCATTAACATCCAGCTAACCTCATCGGGAATGGCGGACGCTGAAGGTTTATTAAAACTAGAATATGGAGCGAATAATTCTATTAACAATTTAATGGCAAACGGTAAATTAGACGGACAACCATTCTTAATTAACTTTAGTAAATAAGATAAATTTTGAGAACAATAACTGTAGTATAGACGATGACTAATTTATTGTTTTTAGATTAAAAAAAACCCCAACATCCCCAGCTTTTTTCACTATCTGAAACCAGCAAGAGAAGGAGGTGTATGAAACACAAATTAATCAATAGCAATTACTCTAAGCCCCACTGGTGCTTGAGTACGTCTTTATACATATTTTCCCTAACGAGCATTTGTTCATAGAGTTTGATTAAAAAATCTCTAGCTTGTTCCCTACTCATTTGAGCAACCTGAGTTTCAAATGAACGTAGATTAAATTGTTGTTCTAGGGATAGTTGTGCTTTTTGGTTCATAACTTTCATACACTCCTTTATTTTGTGATAATTGTGCCTAAATAACTAAGCATTTATCAGAACGAATAACTATCCCCATCATAGCAATAGGATTCTGAAAATAAATGCTCATTCTGAACAATAAGTACTTATACTCATGCTGTTTTTGGACATATGAGTTACTCTTAAACATTCACAACCTTTTATGAATAAGGATTTAACCTCAATACACTAGAAGTGAAATCTCGTAAAGATTTTTTATTAAAACGTTACAAAAACAGATGATCTGTTACACAATTTTCAGGAAAATGGGCAATTCTCAAAATTTAATTCTAAATTTTTAACTACCCTCACGACTTCACTTTTTTATCAAACCCTAACTAGATGCCGTGGCTTTTACCCAATACCCAATGACGGCGGAAAAAACGATATAGGGATGATTCTTCTAAGGATAGATAAATAGGGCGTCCGTGAGGGCAAGTGTGGGGATTTCTCGTCATTTTCCATGTATCAACGATGTCTTGCATCTGATTAATAGTCAATTTTGTACCATTGCGAATAGCACTGCGACAGGCAACAGCAACCATGGCACTATCTACATCAGCACCCCAACTCAACTCCATAAGGGCTTCTTGGGTGTCATCTCGTTGGGCTAACATCTGAGGAATATTACGCACTGCCCACAAGTTTTCTCCAAAACTTTCAATGTCTAATTGTAGGTTAATTAATTGTTCAAGTTGTTTGGGTAAAAGGTTTTCGAGGATAATGGGTTGAGGGAGGGGAATTAGTTGCCAGTTATCTTGCAATTGTTCGTATAGTATTCTTTCATGGACGATATGTTGTTCTATTAACCACATTCCTTGGCTATGTTCAGTTACTATATAGGTGTTTCTTGATTGGGCAATTACTTGTAAATCGATTAAGCCAAGAGCTTTTTCTTGGGGTTGTTTTATTTCTTGTTTTTCGATTTGATAAAGGGTTTGATTTTCAGCAACTTTGAATATATTTTCTATTCTTTTATTTTCTATTTGCTGATTGATGTTATTGTCAGTTATTCTAAAAATATTGTTGATAGCTGATTTAATTTGCTCTTGCCAAAAGTCAATATTATGTAGATAAATTTCTGCTTTGGCGGGGTGTCGATTCCAGTCTATTTGTTGGGGGGAAGTTCTGAGATGGATAAAAATAATGGGAAAACGATCGCGCCCTAGGGTACGATGAAAAGCTGAATAGATTGCTGATTCTAGTTCAGGAGATTTTACTACTCTGCCATTTAATCCTATTTTAACCCAATCGGGGCGAGGGCGCGAAAGGCGATCGGGTAATCCGAGAACTATATCAAGGGAAGACTGATTATTTTCGGTGGGGGTATTTACTGTTATTTGTTGATAAGTTAGATCGTTATAGTTAATAGTTTTAGACAGTTGAGAAAATACTTTTTTTATTTGTTCATTTCCATTAATATAGAGTATCAATTTATCATTCACAAATAGTTGCCAAGTTACATGGGGATGACAGAGGGCAAGTTGCCCAATTAAGACTTGAATTTGTTTTATTTGTTGTTTAAAAGGGGGTGTTGCCTGACGACGGAGAAGAATATTTCTAAAAAGATTTTCTACCGTGATTATGGTGCCTGAGGCGATCGCAACGGGAGTAATCGCACTACAATGATTATCATGGCAAAAAACTTGATAACCACAATCATCCGCCACCCGACTAGCAATTTTCACATCCGCTAGCTGGGCGATGCTATGTAAAGCCTCCCCCCGAAAACCAAGGGTATTGATGTGGTGTAAATCCTTGGTATCCCTTATCTTGCTGGTGGTGTGAGCTTCAGTACAAAGTAACAAATCATCCCTATCCATACCTTTGCCATTATCCGCCACCTGAATCATCCACAACTCAGGCTTAAGACTAACAACAATACGCCCAGCCCCCGCATCCAAACTATTTTCCGCCAACTCTCTTACCACCGCCGTCAAGGAGTCTATCACCTCCCCCGCCGCAATTAATTTTATGACATCGATAGGAAGTTTTTGGATTAGCATAATTTAGCAATTGTTTCTTGGTATATTGATAGTCAGTAATTATCAAATATAAAAAAGAATATAGTATGGCAGGTAAAATAAAAAAAGGAACCTACGTTAAAGCCGTCAGAGAAAAACTAGAAAACAGTCTCGAAGCCAAAGCCAGTGATAGCCGTTTTCCTAGCTACATATTTGAAAGCAAAGGAGAAATCCTTGACTTAAACGATGAATATGCCCTAGTAAAATTTTACACCCCTACCCCTAACGTTTGGTTTCGTCTCGATCACTTAGAGATAGTAGAATAGAAAATAATACCATGGCAGAATCCATCTATCTCTCATCCTGCAACAAACTAGCCAAGGTTTCCATTATCGGTGCAGGAAATGTGGGGCGTACCCTTGCCCAACGACTCATCGAAAGAAATTTGGCAGATGTTTGTTTACTCGATATTGTCGAAGGTTTGCCCCAAGGCATTGCCCTTGATTTAACTGAAGCCCAAGGTTTACAATATCACCACTGCGAAATTATGGGTACTAACGACTATGCAGATACCAAAGACTCCGATATTGTAGTTATTACCGCAGGAATTGCCCGAAAACCAGGGATGAATAGAGATGATTTATTAAAAATAAATGCCAAAATAGTAATCGAAGCCACCCAAAAATCTCTCCATCATTCCCCCAACGCTGTTTATGTAGTAGTTACCAATCCTCTGGATGTCATGGCTTATTTAGTTTGGAAAATCAGTGATGTGCCTTTTCACAGAGTGATGGGTATGGCAGGGGTGTTGGATTCTGCAAGGCTAGAAACCTTTATCGCTTTTGAATTGGGGGTATCCATTCACGATGTGCAAGGAATGGTATTAGGAGGACATGGGGATTTAATGTTGCCTATTCCTAGATATTGTACCGTGAGTGGCATTCCTATCACCGAATTATTATCACCAGAAACCATTGATAAACTAATTCAACGTACAAGGGATGGAGGTGCAGAAATTGTCCGCCTTCTCAAAACGGGTAGTGCTTATTATGCCCCTGCTTCTTCGGCTTGTTATATGATTGAGTCTATTTTGTTTAATCAGTCTCGGTTATTGACTGCCGCGGTTTATTTACAAGGGCAGTATGGTTTAGAGGATTTATTTTTGGGTGTGCCTTGTCGGGTGGGTTGTAAAGGTATTGAGCAAATTTTGGAAATTAATTTAACCCCTGAAGAAAAGGAAATTTTGCAAAAGTCTGGTCAATCTGTTCGTGATAGTATCAATATCGCTTTAAAGTTTTTGTAGATAATCTCTTCTCCATTAACCATTCCTTATTTCTCTTTCCAATTAATAGGGGTAACTTGTTGAACTATTTTTCAAGAAAAAGCGTCAAATATAGTGAATTGTTGTAAAATGACTTGTTAACCTCAAGCACTCATCCATACGAAAAAAAAGAGATACTATGTGGAAAAATTTGACCCTTAAATTAGCATCAAAACTAGGAATCATCGCCTTTTTCTGGATGATACTCTTTTCTAACTCCGCCCAAGCGGCCTTAGAATTAAGGGTAATGGTGCGTAAAAGTGCCAACAGTTTACCCATCGGAAGTTCGACAACCGCAGTGGTAAAAGGTGGCAATGGTGCAGTATTAGGGCAGGTAGCCGCTAGAAACTCTTTTAATGTTCGTGCCAATGGAAATAATGTTAATTTAGGGCAATGGAATTCTAATCGCATTTGGTTAGAACCCACAGGAGATGGGGTAGTATGGATTGGGGATAAATGGTATAGAGGTAGAGTTTTATTAGTTAAGGAAGGTAATGGAGTTACTGCCATTAACTATGTTGACATGGAAGATTATTTATATAGTGTGGTAGGGGCAGAAGCCATTCCCAGTTGGCCCCAAGAAGCCCTCAAAGCCCAAGCAGTGGCAGCCCGTAGTTATGCCCTCCATCAAAGAAATAACTCCCGTAACTCTTTGTATGACCTTGACACTACAACGAGGACTCAGGTATATAAAGGATTAAGTAGTGAATACACTACTACTCACCAAGCCGTTAAGGCAACAGCTAGTCAGGTAATGACTTATAACGGTCAAGTAATTTTAGCAGTATTTCATTCCTCTTCGGGAGGACATACGGAAAATGTGGAAGATATTTGGACTTCCCCCTTACCTTACCTTAGAGGGGTGGTAGATTATGATCAAACTTCTCCTGTATTTGCTTGGAATAAAACCGTTACTCCCAATCAAGTTAGTAGCGCTTTGGGGGGAGTGGGAAATATTCGCTCGATGGTGCCAGAAAAAACTACTCCTCAAGGTAGGGTGGTATCTATGCGAGTGGTGGGAGATTCTAACACCCGTAGTGTTAGGGGTACAGATTTAAGACAGGCTTTAGATTTGCGTAGCACTCTTTTCCGTGTTTCCCTTGGTAATGGGGGAGTACAAGTTTCGGGAAGAGGTTTTGGCCATGGTATCGGTTTAAGTCAATGGGGTACTTATTATTTGGCTCAAAATGGTATTAATTATCAACAAATTTTAGGTCATTATTATCAAAATGCCCGACTTTCTCGATTACAAACTAGATAAATTTTATATTGGAAATGACCACAATATCTCCTCTTCAGGATTGGGAAACGTCTTTTGATTATCTCTGCACTGCTTTAATAGGGCAATTGGCAAATGACCAATATTTGGTTTTTGAGTTGACGGCAGAAAATAGTCATTTTGTTCGTTTTAATAATGCTAAGGTGAGACAGACAGGAATTGTGGTGGATGGGCTGGTGTCCATGAAGATGATTGCGGAGGGGAGAATTGCTTATGCTGATTTTCCTTTGACGGGAGATAAGGAGATTGATTTATCTGTTGCCCAAGAATCTTTTGATTATTTACGGGCAGAAATTTTTGAACTTCCTCCAGACCCTTATATTGTGTTACCTTCTAATCAAGGTTCTTCCCATGAGGTATATGAGGGAAGTTTACTTCATCCTGATGAGGCGGTGAATCATATCTTACCAGTGGTGCAGGGATTGGATTTTACGGGGCTTTATGCGTCGGGGAGTTTGATTCGGGCAAATTATAATTCTTTGGGGCAAAAACATTGGTTTGCTACGGAGTCTTTTTTTGTGGACTATTCTTTGATTAATGGAAGGGATAAGGCGATTAAGGGTTGTTATTCGGGGCGTAGTTGGGATGATGAGCTTTTTCGGAAGCACATTGAGGGGGAAAGGGTTTTATTGCAACGATTGGATTTACCTATTCATGAGGTTTTACCTAATTCTTATGGCACTTATCTCGCCCCTGCGGCAGTTGCTGATTTGTTACATATGTTTTCTTGGGGGGCTATAGGAGAGGCTTCTATTCGTCAGGGGGGTAGTTTTTTGTCTGCCATGAGGGATAAGGGGAAAAGTTTATCTCCGATGTTTAGTTTGCAGGAAAATTTTGCGGGGGGTAGTGTGCCTCGGTTTAATAATTTTGGGGAAATTTCTCCTTTATGTTTGCCTTTATTTCAAGGGGGAAAATTGGTCAATACTCTAATTAATAGTCGTACGGCGAAGGAGTATGGCTTGAGGGAAAATGGAGCGAATGGGGGTGAAACGTTGCGATCGCCCGAAATACTAGCAGGAAACCTTAAATCGGAGAATATTTTATCTGCCATAGGTACAGGATTATATATTTCTAATTTACACTATCTTAATTGGAGCGATCGCCCTAGTGGTAGAGTAACGGGCATGACTCGTTATGGTTGTTTTTGGGTAGAAAATGGCAAAATAGTCGCAACTATCAAAGATTTACGATTTGATGATTTTATGAGCCAAATTTTTGGCGATAATCTCGTTGATTTAACTGATTTTCAAGAGTTTATTCCTAATATTGGCACTTACGGAAATCGCTCTCTTGGTGGTAGTCTTCTACCCGGTATCTTATTAAAAGCCTTTACTTTTACTCTTTAGAGCGAAATAATTTGGTATATCAGGCAGCAGCGAATAGTTCTTTAATTTAACTATTTCTTTTTAATTATCATAACACCGAAGAAAAATGCCCAAAAAAATGACTTTCTTCCACGGTGCCAAATAACAGTTTTAAATTAGGCTATCAACTACCATGCCTGTACATAGCAACATCATATAAAGAATAGAGTATTTAAACATAGATTTTGCTCTATCCTTATCTTCTGGTTTTTCTTGTAATTCCCATGCTTTGGCGATAAATAAACCACCCAGTGCGATCGCACTTATAAGATATACTAATCCAGAGGTATGCAGAGGATAAACCAGAACAAAACTAAATACCACCGTAATGATAGTATATACCCAAATTTGTTTAACAGTAGGTTCTGCTCCTTCTACCACAGGCAACATCGGCACATTTACCTCCGCATAATCATCGCTAATCATCAAAGCCAAAGCCCAAAAATGAGGAGGAGTCCATAAAAAGATGAGGGTAAAAATTGCCCATGCACTCCAACTCAAATCTCCCGTTACCGCTGCCCAGCCTACTAGGGGAGGAATAGCACCTGCAGCACCACCAATGACGATATTTTGGGTAGTATGACGTTTTAGCCAATGGGTATAGATGAGCATATAAAAAACAATGCCAGATACTGCCAAGAGGGCAGAGAGAAGATTTACCCACACAGCAAGGAGAGTGAAAGATGACACACCAAGTAAAATACCAAATATAAGGGCATGGGTGGGATGAACTTTTCCTGAAGGAATAGGGCGCTTACGGGTGCGCTTCATTTCATAATCAATATCTTGATCATATATGCAATTAAAGGTTTGAGCGGATGCCGCTGCCAGAGTACCTCCCAAGAGGGTAATTATCAATAAAAATGGGTCAATATCTCCTTCGGAGGCGATAAACATTGAAGCGGCAGTAGTTATTAACAGTAGAGGAATAATCCGTGGTTTTGTAAGCAGATAATAACTTTTAATTACTTCCCTAAAATTTTCGTTGCGAGAGTTTAAACTTGTTCCAATCATTATAATTTTTGTTGTGAATCGATGGTTAATGTGTGATAAAAATTGCCTTTGTTTGTATATACTGAAAATGATTTGCTATGGATACTTTTAACGGTAAAAATTGACCATAGAAAACTTCTAAAATATCAAAATAAGCAAGACAAAATAATGTTTTATGGTTTATTTATTGATAGCTTACTTCTGAATCTCTACTGGCAAACACACTAAAAGATACTAAGCTGCCAAACAAGGCCGCTCCGATGGTATGATGAGCGATGGTTAGTGGCTCTACTTGAAGGTGAAGATAAAAGGTTGCTACCCCCAAAAGAATTTGACTCACCAGCAATAGGGAGATAATCTTGGCCAGGTTTCTCAGTTTTACTGCCAAAGCAGGGGTACGCCAAGAGAAAATGATTACTAAGAGGGTGACAATGGTGGGGGGAAATATCCCGATGATGTGACTATTCATGACAAAACAGAGTTGCCCTCCTGCCAAACATTGATGGGCTGCCCACTGACTGGCTACTAAACCCCCTAAAATACATTGAACATACACAAGGATACTGGCAATAATACTCATGCCCTTGAGGTTGCCCACGGTGGCTGTACCTTGGTAGGGGCTGATTTTACTACCGATAAATACAAGGGTGGCAAAAAATAATAGGGCTGTGCCTAGATGGGCGGTGACAATGTCAAATCTAAGTAGCTGAGTGACGGTTAATCCCCCTAATATTCCTTGGAAGACGATTAAGCCGAGGGCGAAAGTGGATGCCCATGGTAGCCAACGGGGTAGGGCTGATTTTTTCCACCATGATAATCCTGTAAGGGCGATCGCACTTAGCCCGATAAATGACGCATCTAGGCGATGAAACCACTCTAGGAATACCTGTAAATTCATCTGTTTGGTGGGTACTACCTGCCCATAACAAAGGGGCCAATCTGGACAGGCTAACCCTGCATTCATTACTCTGGTAGCTACCCCAATAGCCATTAAAAGCAAAGTTGCGATCGCCATTTTCCACACTAACCATAACACCCATTTTATCGGTTTGCTAGGTTGTGCAGATCGGGGGATTGATGTATATAAAATAGATTCCGTCATACTAAACAAGGCAATTGATAACTGTACTTTTGATCCTAGCTTAAGATCTATTTCTGGAAACTTGACCTACTTTTTATATTTTTCCCTGATTATCTTTACAAAACTTTACAATAGAACAGCGGGTAAGTATCAAGTTATAGGCTTATCTTTTACCAAACGTCACTATTCTCAATTATCGATAAACACCATTACTCCACTTTTTCTCTAACCCCTGATTACGAAGAATTCATATGTGATTTTCACCTAATATTTATCACCTAATAAATATCTTGTTTTGACACTATCTTAATTTTTAATGGCTTAATAATTACTCTCTGGATAACCAAAAAGACTTCATTCCCACAGCTTTTGCTCCCCAATAATCTTCTTTTTTACTATCCCCAATATACCAAGCATTTTCAGGAGGACAATTATAATTATTGAGTGCTTTAATAAAAATATCTGGGTGAGGTTTAGCGACTCCTGACAAGGATGAGATGGTAATACTAGAAAAATATTGACTTAAATCAAGACTGTCTAAAACCGAAAAAATACGAGTATCAAAATTAGAAATAATAGCTAGTTCAACCCCTTCTTTTTTCCATAAATTTAAATTGGCTATTACATCATCATAAATATACCAAGGTTTCTCAGTGGCAAAGTGTTTATATAACTCCACAAAAAAATCATCAAAATTACTAAAATTATCTAGTAAATCTAAAGATTCAAAAGTATTTTTAGCGATTTGTTTCCACCAATCAAACTCAAGGGATTTTACTAGGGCTTCTTCTTGGGTATCAAAAGAAAGAGGGGAAGAATCTTTAAAACATTGATAAAAAGATTGATTAACTAACTCGCTGTCATAGTCACCCCCATGTTTTCTCGATATTTCAGTATAAGCCCAACCAACATTATTTTTCACCCCAAAAAGAGTGCCGACGGCATCTAAAAATATTACTTGTGGTTTCATCATCAATTTTGCTCTAAAAAACGACGGGCTAAAAAGTAGGCGGTGACTGATTTGGCATCAACTTCACTCCCACGATAGATAATTTCTTCTAACTCTTCTGGTGACATTAACACAACCTCAATATCTTCGTCCTCATCTTGATTAGGAGGGTGGGGTAATTGCTCTAAATTTTGGGCAAGAAAAGCGTAGATATATTCATCAGAATAACCCGGGGCGAGGGGAAATTTACCAAGGTTTTGCCATTGGTGGGCTTTATATCCTGTTTCTTCTTCGATTTCTCTTTCAATGGTGGAAAGGGGGCTTTCTCCTTTTTCGATGGTACCCGCAGGAAACTCGAAAAGTCTGCCTTTGACGGCAAAGCGATATTGACGTACTAATACCAGTTTACCTTCTGGGGTGATGGGGACGGCTAATGCACCCCCAGGGTGACGAATACATTCCCATTCTCCTTCTACGCCGTTGGGTAATCGTAGTTTATTTACTTCAAATTGAAATTTTCTGCCTTGAAAAAATAGCCGTGAGCCGAGATTTTGGGGTAATTCTGGTATTATTGACATCTATTTTTCTGTGCTTTCTTCAAGGTTTATTGTATTCTCATCGGTGTCGGAGGGCAAATCTTTTTCTGGTTCTATCACCGATTTTCGCTGATTTTTAATGTTAATGAGTTTTTCCATTAGTTTTAACCAATTTTCTTCTTCAGGGGTCAATTCTTGGTTAATAAGGATGTCTGAGATAGATTTTTGTTGAAGAGTGTCAATGGTAAAAATTGGCAAATTACACAGTTGAGGTAAATCCCATTTCCACAGTTTTAGGGTTTTATCATCGCTTCCTGTAATTATTAAAGTGCGATCGCACCCTATCCTAACATGGCGAATAGGTTTTTGATGACTTTTTAGCACTCCCATGGATGCACCATCGGGCAAACTCCACAACCTGACGGTATTGTCTCGGCTGCCTGTGGCGAGTAAGTTACCATCTTGACTAATATCCATACACCAGATAGCCCCTTGATGCCCTTCTAGGGTTGCTTTTAGGATACCTGTGGCTAGTTGCCAAATTTTGATGGTATTATCTTCACTGATGGTAACTAGGGTTTTTCCATCGGAGGAGATAGCTACCTGCCAAATGGTGCCTTCATGCCCTTGGAGGGTGGCTTTATTTTCCCCAGTGGATAATGACCATAATTTTACAGTACCATCTTTACTGGCACTGGCAAGGATTTCATTAGACGGACAAACAGCGAGGGATGTAATGGCGCCTTGATGCCCCGTGAAGGTATATTTATTTTCTCCATCAGGAAGACTCCATACCCTTACGGTATGGTCATTTTTTCCGCCCCCTGCCATTAATAAACTATTATTTTTGGTAATCACAGTGCATTCTACCTCAGTTTTGAAACCTGTGAGCGTTTTGTAAAGTTTTCCTGAAGGGTATTGCCACAGACGGATTTCTCGATAACTAGCACTGGCTATTATTTTACAGTCATCGGTCATGGATAATGACCAAACGGAAGCATTATTGGCGGATAAATTGGTTAGATTATTACCTTCAGGAATGCGCCAAACTGATACAGTTTTGTCTCGGCTACCACTGGCAAGAGTGATGTCATCTGCCCCTAAAGCAAGGGCGGTAACTCCTTTTAGATGTCTTTTGAGGGTAGTAATTGTTTCCCCTTTTTGGGTATCCCATAATTTTATAGACTCTCCCCCAGCACTAACTAATATTTTATCATCACTGGTAAGGGCGATCGCACTTATACTATCCCCATGATTCCAGTCATACACACAGCGAATCAACTTCCCTTGAGGAATAGACTTACCCTTAATTTTCAGGGCAAGGTTAAGTATCTCGTTAAAAACGCCTTTTTCTTCTGGTGCTTTAGGTAACCAACGATTATTTTTGAGAGTTTTGACAATTTCCAAACTCCAGCGCACAGGCACAACGGTAACTAATTCCCAAAGGGTTTCCCAATTTCTCGCCGAAGCCAATACCTCTAATATTCTTTTCCACCTATCCGCAGAAATAATGGCTATCCTTCTCCCTTCTTTCCCCCCGAGTAACATCCATAGCCACTCCAATCTTTTTAAACCCATGCCATGGCTATCAATTCTTTCTTTTAAATCATCAGGTGCATGATAATAAACCTCCTCCAAAAGATGATAGTCGGGGTCAATGTCTTGATAACGTTGCCATTGTTCAGTAAAATAATAAAACAAGGCCGACTGGGAAGGCTCAAGGGGTCTATAATTAACCTCAATGGCAATATCTAAAGCATCCTGATTATTATCCTCACTAGCCAAACGACACACATGGGCTTGTAAATCTTCGTCACTCAAAGATGTTAACCATTCCCTTGCTTTATCTCTGATTTCCCCTTCCTTATCCTTTAATAAATCCAAAAGAATTTCTACCACTTTGATTTTATCTTCTTCCTCAAGTATTCCTTGCCACCCTAACGACACCGCCGTTAATACCCTTAGTTTTAGAGGGTTATAAGCAACCCATCCTTTCAGTTTAATTAATTTAGTTAACTCTATTTCTCGATTATCTGCCCACAATTGACAAACAGTATTAATCAAGGATATATCTTGTAACTTGATTTGTCGTAGGGTATTTAATACCCCATTTCTCACGTTTTTATCTTCACTAAAAATTAACGCTTTAGTTAGTATTTCAATGGATTGAGGGGTTTTGATTGCCGATAATTCTTTAATGGCTTGTTGTCTAATGCGATCGCCCAATAGGGGAATTTCGCTGTATAATTTAGACTCTAGCTTAGTTAGTTTTTCTGTATCCATTGAAACCTATCCACAATCATTTTTCTAATTTATTATACTAACTATTAACAATCCCTAATATAAATTACTAATTCTCCATCCAAAACCTTGACCAAATAACCATACGGAATTTCATTTTAAATCATCATCAGTAACGAGCAAATTTTGCCCCTCATAAACATAAAAAGTTTCCACCACCCCCCCCCCTCTTAACAAAGGAATTTCCGTAACAAAATCAAAACTATCGAAATATTCCCCCCACTCGTTGATTAGTACATCATCCTGCCCAAAAACTTTTAGCGTAATAAATAAACCATCATCCCCCTTGAAATCTTCCAGAGGTTGCCAAAACTCGAAACCCCTCACATCATCACCAATGCAAGTAATGGGCATATCTATCATATCTTCATTTTGTGCCAATGCCATAGCCACATAACCTCCTAGATAATAAGCATTAGTAAAAACAAAATCACTATTACTAAACGCCTCCCGAAACTCCGAAGAAGAATTTAGCCTTTCCCCCAACTGCACCACATCAACTAATTCTGTGGAAGGATCATTTTCTGGAGCTAAAATACCCATAGATAAAAAAGGACTGGGTTTTTGTAATGCTCCCGTCGTAAAGTGTAATAAACCAATGCTAAATAGAGTATAAATAAAAATGGCCGAAAAAACTAACCAGTTTTTTATCCTACGAGGAAATTCTCTATGCCAAGCACACACATAATGCCCAAACATAATAGTCAAACCCCAAAAACCAGGCATTGCCCATGTCGGTAAAATTTGAGTAAACGCCCCCAACAAAGTAAAACCAATCACCATAGGAAAAGATACCCACAAAATTAGGCGACTGGGATAATGGGGGCGACTAAAAATTTCAATCAGAAATGAGCGTATGGTTATCCACCATAAAGGAATACTAAAACTAGGGAATAAATAAGCGATTCCAGCAAGGAAAAAAAGAATCAGATTAAGAATATTTATTTGTATATCTGTAGAGGATTCAAAACGCCCTGAAAGTTGAAAACCAAAGGATACCCAATCGTGTTGCCAATTCCAATACCATAAAGGGAAAAGAGTCAGTAAGAATAAGCCAAAAGATAACCATAACCAAGGGGAGGAAAATACTCGCCGATATGGTTTACTACTGACACAAAAACCCACTAATCCTAAGCCTAAGACGAAACCATGATACTTACTCAGACAAGTTAAACCCACTAAAACACCAATAATGGCAATACGGTAAGAGGGTTTATACTGCCAATGAGAATTAAAAAATTCTTCACTAACTACATATAATGTTAATGTCCAAAAAAAGATTAATGGTACATCGGGTAAAGTCAGGATTCCAAAAGCAATTTGAAATATAGGGATTAAGGATGCAATGACGAGTGCAAAAAAGCCAGCAGACTGGTTATACATCTTTTTGCCTGTCAGATACAGTAAATATAGGCTACCAGTGTGTAGTATTAAGGTGCCAATCCGAATGGTAAATTGATTAACAATACCCGTTATCCAAACTCCTATTCCCGTGGTTAGTGCTACTAAAGGAGGATGATCAAAATAACTCCAATCTAAATTTTTGGCATATAGATAATAGTACACTTCATCGTAGCCTGGATTTAGGAAAAAAGCAATTATAGAACGAACAATTAACCCTATTATCAAGATTATATATACTTTTTTCTGGATAGTTTGGGTGTTTTTGCTGATAATCATTAATATTGGAACAGGTTTGATAGTGTTACGATAGCAATATCTTGATAAGATATGTTGATTTGAAAATTAATTTTACTGTGAATGCGTCGGTTTAATCTATCAATAATGGATAGCTACATTTTGAGGGAGTTTATTATGCCCTTTATTTTTTGTGTAGCTATGTTTTCTTGTGTTGGAGTTGCCATTGCAACTATATCTGATTTATCTCATCGAATTATAGAATCTAACCTACCACTTTTTTCTGCCTTTCAAGTCTTTATTCTCAAATTTCCTGAGTATGTGGGTTATGCCCTACCTTTCTCTGTATTACTAACATCACTGCTTACCTATAGCCGTCTGAGTAAAGATAGTGAATTAATTGCTTTACAAAGTAGTGGTATCAGCCTTTATAGAATTATTGCCCCCACCATTGTCGCCAGTCTGGTTATTACTCTGGTTACTTTTGCTTTTAATGAGTTGATTATACCGCCATCTAATTATCGAGCCACATCTATCCTTGCGGGAGATTCAGGAATAGTTAATAAATATACAGTACAACAAGATATTTTTTATCCTCAATATGAGGAGATAATAACCGCTGATGGGAAAGTGAAACGAGAATTAAAGAGTCTTTTTTATGCCCAAGAATTTGATGGCAGGGAAATGCAAAATATTACAGTAATAGAAACTAACAATCATCAATTAGAAAAGATTACTGTATCAGAAAGTGGTAATTGGAATAATAATGAGGATGAATGGGATTTTTCTAACGGTGTTATCTATGACATCAAAATAAATCTATCTCAAATTAGTAGTAATTTTTTCCAACACAAAAAGATACCATTACCCAAAACCCCTTTAGAATTAGCCTCAAAAAGTAGAAGCCCCTATGAAATGAATATTCGTGAATCTTTTGAATATATCGAGATTTTAGAACAAGTGGGCAACCAAAAAAGTATTCTGATGTATCGTGTACGTACGGCACAAAAAATATCTTTTCCGTTTATCTGTATCATTTTTGCCATGATTGGTTCTGCCATTGGAGCAAAATTTAATCAAAATAATAAGGGTACAAGTTTTGGTTTAACGGTGTTAATCGTTTTTGGCTACTATCTAACTAGCTTTTTTATCGGTAGTCTTGGTTTAATTGATGTACTCTCACCCACTATGGCGGCATGGCTTCCCAATTTTATCTGTTTTGGTATAGGGGTTTATTTATTGACGAAGTCTTAATGAAAAACAAAAATCATGTTTTTAATTTTTGCAAGGATGTAAAAATAAGCTAATCAAAATTAATTTTGGTGATATAATTGTTGAGAATTAATGAACTATGCTGGATAACTGTTGCCAAATTTACCTTGTTAGTTTGATTAATTTACCTTTCAGAATATTGAGACTAGATAGGATATGAAATTTACCTTTGCTTCTTTTTATCACTTTATCTCATTAGAAGACCTTGAAATATTACAAGAGAAGTTACTACATTTATGTAATGGGTTAGGGATAAAGGGGACTATTTTGATTGCCCCTGAAGGGATTAACAGTAATATTGTGGGTTTGAAAGAAGCTGTTGAAAAAGTTGTCAGGGAAGTAAAAAAAAGTCTTGAGAATCAGGAGTTTGATGTTAAATATTCTCAGACTAATAATATACCTTTTGAAAGAATGAAGGTAAAAATTAAAAAGGAAATTATCACTTTTGGGATTCCTGAAGCGAATCCTAACGAGCAAGTGGGTACTTATTTATCTCCCCGTGAATGGAATAAATTAATTTCTCAATCTGATGTGAAGGTGGTAGATACTCGTAATGAGTATGAGGTGCAAATCGGTACTTTTAAAAAGGCGGAAAATCCCCATATTCATTCTTTTCGGGAATTTAATAACTATATCGATGATAATTTGAAGGAGAATAAAGAGCAAAAGGTAGCTTTATTTTGTACTGGGGGTATTCGTTGCGAAAAGGTGACGGCTTTAATGCTAAAAAAAGGTTTCAAGGAAGTGTACCATCTGAAGGGTGGTATTTTGAAGTATTTGGAGGAAGTACCTAAGGAGGAAAGTTTGTGGGAAGGGGAATGTTTTGTTTTTGATGATAGGGTGGCGGTTAAGCATGGTTTGCAGGAGGGTAGTTATCAATTATCTGAGTGTGGTAATCCTGTTAAAAAGGAATATATTGACAATGTGAATAATGGATAATTCAAACAAGGGGCAATAAATAATAAAAGGGCGTTGCAAAGGTTATGGTATAAAACATGGTGGAATTATCGTAATAATTCAGGATTCAGAATATTGTCACCAACTTCAATTAAATTCAGCACTTTTAAATTTAGCAATACCAATTAAAGCTAGTCTCCTAATACTTATCATCTAATACTAATTAATATGCAACCTGTTGACTATACAACCCTTGTGGCAATCTGCCATTCTCTCAATGCCGAATATATACCATCTCGTTTAGAACAGGTGTATCAGTGCGATCGCACTTCAATCTCCTTATGTTTACGTAGTCTGAAAAAAAAAACATGGTTAACCATTGCATGGCATCCCCAAGCAGCCCGAATATGTATTGGGAATCCTCCCCCCCGCAAAAAAGATACTTTCACCTTCAGTGAACAACTACGCCACCTTATTAGCGGTTATGCTTTAATTGGAGTAAATATTGTCAGTAAATGGGAGAGAGTGGTTGACTTGCAATTCGCCCAACGCCCTAACGAAAAACCCTTGTATCATCTCTATGTAGAAGTGATGGGGAAATATAGCAACGTTATCCTTACCAACGCCCAACAACAGATTATCACCGTTGCTAAACAAATTACCTCCGCCAAATCCAGTGTGCGCACCGTCGAAACCAGTCAACCCTATCAACTACCCCCACCCCTGACGGGTAACACTCCCAAAATAGAGGAATCTTTCACCGACTGGCAAGAAACCGTTAACCTAATTCCTGGCAGACTCGATAAACAGTTGATAAAATCCTATCGAGGAGTAAGCCCCACCATTGCCAAAGAATTGATACATGAAGCTGATATGGAATTATCTATACAAAATAACCAACTAACTCCAGATGAATGGAAAAGTCTTTATCAACAATGGCAAAAATGGTTAGCCACTATCCACCAAAAAACTTTTTATCCCCATACCACCCCATTAGGTTATAGCGTATTGCCTCCCCATGACCAAAATATTGTCAAGGACAATTTACACGAAATAATTGACGATTATTATACTAAGAAAATTAACCAAGAAAATTTCCAACAATTACAGCAACAACTACAACAAAAAATAAAAAATATTGCCAAAAAATTACAGGTAAAAGCAGATAAATATAAAGATAAAATGAAGCAGTCTGCGAACTCTGATACTTACCGTACCCAAGCCGATTTATTAATGGCAAATCTTCATCAATGGCAGATAGGCAGTGAATCAATTACCCTTGATGATTTTACCACAGGAGAGCCTATAAAAATTTCACTAGCCCCCGATAAAAATGCCATCCAAAATGCTCAAGCCCTTTATAAAAAAAATCAAAAATTAAAAAGAGCAAAAGATGCTGTTAAACCTTTATTAGAAGAAGTAGAAGAGGAAATAAATTACCTTCAACAAACTTTAAATAATGTTTTACAACTAGAAAATGATGAGTTAGAAGACTTTGAAACTTTAGAAGAAATAAAAGCCGAATTAATTAACCAAAAATATATAGAAGATAGCCAGTATAGACAGTTAAGTAATAACCAAGAATCTCAACCCCGTGCCTTTAAAACCCCTTCTAATTTTGAAGTATTTGTAGGAAGAAATAACAGACAAAATGATTTATTAATTTCTCGCATTGCTACGGATTATGATTTATGGTTTCATGCCCAAGAAATTCCAGGTTCTCATGTTTTACTAAGATTAAATGCAGGAGATATTCCTGACGCAAAAGACTTACAATATACAGCTAATATTGCGGCTTATTATAGTCAAGGAAGGGAAAGTGATCAAGTTCCAGTTATTTATACAAAACCCAAATATGTTTATAAACCCAAGGGGGCTAAACCAGGTATGGTAATTTATAGTAATCAGACAGTTATTTGGGCAAAATCATCTGATTTTATTGATAATTAGGATATTTTAATTAATAGAAAATCCTTTGGCTTTGAGTTGATTATAGAGAGTTTCTATCATTAAACTTTCAAGGGTTGTATTATCTTCTAAAATAGGTCTATTTTGAGTGATATATTGGGTTCTTTTTTCTGATAGTTCACTAATTTCTGTTTTTATTTGTTCTCTTTTTTCGATCATTTCATTAATTATATTTCTTAGTTGGTTAGTGGTTAAAGAACGTAAATTTTCTGGTAATGTATTGGTGTCTATATCACTTAAATTAACACTATTAGAGGCGATCGCCTCTACCAAATCCCAACTACCAGTGTTATAGTTAGATGTAATCTTGGTAATAGCCCTATTTAAACCAGCACTGGGAGAAGGACTAGAAAAAGCATTCACATCCTGTTGTCTTTGTCTCTCATAGGAAACGATGCCCTGCTCACCATAGGGAATGTAAGTTTCATTTAATTCTTGATTAAGTTGTCTAATTTCCCCATCATAGGGAGTAGGAATATCGACAATACGTTCATTTTGGTCAATATTGAAATAACTTCCCTTACCTACATCAGCACCCCTAGCCCAAAGATTGCTTTCAGCATTTTCTGCATCTCCACAATAAATAGTATTAATAACAATATCTTTGCTTGACGCTAAATTTATAGCATTTTCCCAAGAAATATTACCTTGATCAAAAGGCTCATTTCCAGCGATAAAAATAGCTCTAAAATCTTCATTATTAGCACTCCATTCCAACTCTTTAACAGCTGAATTAATTACCCATCCTGCATATTCTTGTCCACCATTTGTTTGGATAGAAAACAAATTTTCTGAGACTACATCCAAATCATTTGTTAACTGAGTTAGCATTCTATTAAAACCTTCTGTGGATGGTAAACCATTATTTCCATAATGATAAAGAGAGACTTCAAAAACTGGAGTTTCACCATTGTTACTTACTTTAGAGACGGCATTAATTACTGACCAAATTTGAGTACGAGTTTGTTCTATCAAACCATCCATACTATTACTAGAATCTAATAAAATAGCTATTTGTATTTTAGGTTTATTATCTGTAATATTTTGACTAATAATAGAGTCATTTTTCTCAATAGGTGGTTGTCTCAATATTATTTGTTCTTCTGCATTTATATTTCTAGTTATTGTGAAATAAAAAGCAAAATAGCATAGAAAAACAAACGTCATTATATTCATAATTTTAACTCCTTCGTTACTTTATTTTTCATTTTTGAAAATATATTTTATGACTTATGGTTATTAGAATATAAGTAGGTAGGTGTAATTAAATCGATCTAGCCAAAAGGTTTAAGCCTTTTATTAATAAAGGTTTTGGTAATACTAAACCCATCATTAATAACGCCAACTTACTTACACCCTCAAACATTTACATTATAGATAAAATTGATTAAAAAAGTCTGCACTGTTAATTAAAGTTAAAAGTATTATAAATATATTTGAAATAATAATATTACTTTATTTTCATTAAATCTACTAAACTAGGATACAGTAATTACACTTATTTTTACGAAACAAATATATTAATACTTACGTGCTACACCTTTTGAAATATAGTTTTATAAAACTTTTTTAAACCTAGAAAAACATAGAAAAATAGACATTATAATGATTGCAATATGAATAAATTTGATAGCATTTTTAAAAAAAATTATTAATTTAACTATTTAAATTCAAATTTAGTTTTTCATAATCAAACTCAACTCTCACAAATTTGAAAATATAAATCCATTATGATGATCAACATTAATAAAACTGTTCAATATACTTTAATTTCTGTGGGAGGACTTCTGATGACTTCTTCCGCTGTTTATGGTGCTAATCTTAACCTTGATTGGAATAACACGACTTTTGTGGCGGGAGGACTAAATCAAACTTTCTCCGTGGGGCAAGGAGAAGTTAATTTACAATTTTCATTGAAAAATGGTTCCAGTTTTGCTGGTTTTGAAGGAGTATCTACCCCTAGATTAACGCAAACATTAACGGGTACAAATCCAGAAGTTAGCTTACACCTCCAAAGACAACCTAGCAGTAGTTCCAATAACAGAGGTAGTATAGAATTAAAAACCAGTTTTCTTGGCTACAATAAAGGTATTGTTAAGGATCTAACTTTTGATATTTTTGACATAGACCGTTCCGCTAATCTTCCAACATCAGGTCCTCCAAACGCAAGTAGTTGGCAAGATAGAGTAATTATCAAAGGGTTTTTGGGTGGAAATGAAGTTACTCCTACTTTTACTATTTTCAATACTACCAACGTAAGAAAAGTTGGTGACTTTACCTTGGACGGAATTAGAAATGTAGATAATCGGCAAGATGGTGGTAATGTCAGAGTATCTTTTGAAGAAGCTATTGATAGTTTTATATTGACATTCACTGATAATCCTAACCTAGTCACTACTACTTCTACAAATAATCATGGAATTGGTATTGGCAGCATGAGTTTTCAGACTGTCCCTGAACCTAGTATGATGGGCGGATTATTGTTATTTGGATTTTTAGGTTTGGCAGGAAGCAAAAAAAAGTCATCTAACTAACTACTTTGATTTTACCTACGCAGTGTAATTCTTGTGAGGAAATAGTTAACTCAGATAGTGAAACATCGCTACCTAAGTCAATAACTAAATCATCAATTACACTGTTATGCAAATCTTTGAAGCCATCTATTTGTACATTTGTAAGCACTAATTTTTGTTCGTCTTTTATATCTATATTACTAATAATAGTTAAATTATTGCTGGAGTTATCTAAACTATTAATAAACTCTCCTGTGATAGTCATTTTTTGAGTTTCTATCATAATATCATTCCAATCAATTTTATATTTTTTGATAATTTCTTCTGCGTTTTTAATTCCTTCATTTTCTAATAAAATTTTAAGCATATCAGTTAAGCCTTGAGTCAGCAAAGAAGATTGAAGGGATGTTTTTAATTCTTGGGCAGTAATAACCACATTTCCTGAAACGAAAATAGGATGTAATAGTTTTAACGGTTTTCCTCGTAAAATTCCCCCTAAGTTAACAGCGATATTTTCTGTGGTAACGGAAGCATAATTGATAAGAATACCTTGATAATTAGCTTCTTTTGCAGTTAAATTTATTTGGTTAATTTTCCCTGAAAGAATCTGTTTATCCCCCGCATCAATCAGAATATCTAAGTCACGAGTGAATTCTACTTGGGTGCGAATCCATAGTTTAACGGCAGGGGAAAGGAAACGAGATATTATGTCTGACTTTTTGCTGGTGTTCATAATAATTTGAAAGTTGACCAATGAAAAGTTTACAATGAAGAAGTTACCAAAAAATAGTTTTTATTAACCAAAAAATTTGTTTAGCATTTCTTTGTGATGATTGAAGTATTTATGGTGTTGTAAAATTTAGATTTGATTTTCCATTTAGGCTAAGAATGAGGAATGGTAATCAGATTTTAAGTATGAAATGCTTGTTGTCGTTTAAAAATTGTTTCTAGCATTATTAAGCAACGCCATATTTACAAATCATTTAACTTTATTATGAAGGGATAAAAAGGATCGTTTTTGGCTGATAAATTGAGCTAATTCGTGTAATGATGATTAGTGGTTAAATATGATTGTTTTTCAATAATCAAATTAATGGTTGATAGAGTTCAAAAAATATTGAGAGAATGGGGAATTGCTTCCCGTCGAGAGGCTGAAAAGATTATTTTGGCTGGAAAGGTGAAGGTTAATGGTCATGTTATCACTTTAGGTGACAAAGCAAACCCCAATAAGGATAAAATAGAGGTAGATGGCAAAGTTTTGAGTCGTCGAAATCGCCCTGAGTTAGTTTATATTTTATTAAATAAGCCCAAGGGAGTTGTATCTAGTTGTGATGATCCTAAAAAGCGCAAAACTGTTTTAGATTTATTAAATCCTGAGTTACAATTAGGGCAGGGTATCCATCCTGTGGGTAGATTAGATATGGATTCTACGGGGGCTTTGATTCTCAGTAATGATGGTGGTTTTACCCTCAGTTTGACTCATCCCCGTTATCATTTGCCTAAAACTTATCAAGTCTGGCTAAAGGGTGATATGCCGGATAATCTGATCAAAAAATGGTCTGAGGGTTTTTTATGGGAAGGGAAAAAAACTCTTCCTGCGCAAATAGTTGTTAAAAAAAGGACTGTTTCTAAAACTCTTATTGAGATTGTCCTCCATGAAGGGCGAAATCGTCAAATTAGACGGATTGCTGAACTTTTTGGGCATCCTGTTATTGGTTTACACCGAAGTGCGATCGCATTTATTCGTTTAGGAAATTTAGGATTAGGAGAATGTCGTTTTTTAACTGCTTCGGAGGTGAACAAATTGAGTATAATTGCCCATAACCCAAAAAATTAAGATTTAGATAGAATGAGCAAGATAAATAACATATATGTTAAAACTTTTTAGCGGTAAAAAACCCATAGAGGTTGATTATAACCAAATTCGTCAAGAGGAATTGGATAGGGTTAGTGTCTTATTACAGCATAAGAGACAATCTTTGGGGTGGGATATTGAATCTGTTTCTAGTAACATTCATATTACTAAAAATATATTAAGGGCGATCGAAAATGGTGATTTAAACAAATTACCTGAGCCTATATTTGTTAAAGAATTACTCAAAAAATATTCTGAGTTTTTAAGCATTAACATTGAGGAAACTATTAATAGTTTTCCTACTGAGAAAAATAATAATAAAGGTTATAAATCCGCTCACCAAAGAAATATTAATCCTTTTAATTTTAGAATTAATTTTAACAGTAAATACTTATATGTTGTTTATATTGCTCTTTTATTTTTCTCCATAAAAAGTCTCAATGAAATGTTGCAACCAACCTCTTTTACTACTCAAGAAACCACGGAGACTCAAAGTAGCCATAACAATACCCAAGAAAATCAAACCGTAACAGATAATCTAAGCAATAATACTGATGAAATCACCGATAACCCTACTATCCCTGTGGTTGATAATAATCCAGAACAACTAAAAGTAAATATAAAAGCCCAAGATAATTCATGGGTAAGGGTTGTTATTGATGGTAATACGGAGTTTGAAGGCATCCTAACTCAAGGTAGTGAAAGGGAATGGATTGCTAGTCGAGAGTTTACCATTCGGGCTGGTAATGCGGGAGGGTTGTTAATTAGTGTAAATGAGGAAACCCCTAAACAAATTGGGGAGTTGGGGCAGGTGGAGGAAATTACTTTAAATTTGTAAGAATCTAAATAGGATGTGATGAACAAATAAGAAAGCTATAATAATCAGATTTTTAGGCATATATAGTCTCTTAAAATACGCAAAAATAGCCCTTTTTTATACAAAATACATGATTACAAATAGTACACTAATAAATCAATCAAAATGAAAAAACCATTGCCCATTCCCTATTCCCCATTCCCAACCTCGACTACAAAACCTTTTCTTCATTAACTGTTTTTATACTTCCCACTAACTGATAAGCCTGAGATACTGCTTTCCACAATAGATAGGGATAGTCTTCTAGTTGATTTTGGGGAGAAATTACTTCTAATTCATGGAGGGTATCTGCAAGGATTTTTCTGGCTTTACTACCAAAAGCAATGCCATTAATTTTGTGAGGAGAAAGCCCCATCTCCCTCATTTTAACAGCGGTATGTTCATTTGTTCCTCCTGCTAGTTGTAAATAATCATCAAACCCTTCATTAATCATGGTTTGGGCATATTTTATGGTTAGATGGGTGGTGCCTTTGCCAATATCCCCACTCATGGGGCGCCCGTCAGTTTGCCAAATTAAGGGGATGGGCAGAGGTTTGATATAGGTTTCTATTTGGTGTAAATAACTGGTGACGGTGGGGGTATAAGGGCAACTAATGGCGATTAATTGTAGTTGGGGTAGGTGAGGTTTAAGCCATTGCCATAATTTACAAAAATGCTCAAAATGCCCTTCTTGGGTGTGGATTTCGAGGGCGTTAATGGGTAATTCTGTAAGCCAATTTAATACTTCTTGGATGCCAATAACATGGGATTGAGTATCGATTAAACCATAGGGGCAAATAGGCACACAACGCCCACAACCATAACATAGTTTTTCTTTTACTCCTTGGGTGGGATGCTCAAATTTTATGGCATCGGCGGGGCAAATATGCTCACAGGGCCGATCGCACTCAGGGGGACATTTGCTAGGATTAAAGTATGCTTTACGAAAATGAGGATCTTCCCCATCATTCACACTTACCATTAAAAGAGGATTACTAGGATTATAGCTAAGAGCGATCGCTTCTTGCCGAAAACTTTTTGCCACCTCCATACCCACCAAAGCAGCATTAATAACAGCCCTATCCGCCGCTACATCAATACAATCAACCCCTGCCAAAGTATAAGCCAAAGCCAAATTACGAATAGAAGGTAAATGTTGATAACTAGCACCACAAATTAACTTAAACCAACTACCCGATTCCAAAGACAACAACGCCGAATCCTGTAATAACAATATTTTTGATTCCCAAAAATTTAACTCAAAAAATCTCCTTGAATAATTATCAACTATCCATTTTCAATTATCAATTAGTTTAAGTTTTTGCTTCCACCATTTCAATTACCCTATTGTCCAAATCCTTCACTAAAAAATTAAGAGGATTATCACTACGAATCTTATACTTCAAACGGCGAGACTGTACCCTCAATAATAAATCATCCAAACACTCATGATCAAAACAAACATGACGCTGAGAATTTTTATAACCCAAAGTGGCACCGCCAATAACGTGTAATTGAGTATTTTTGCGCAATTGATACCATAAACCACGATTTTCCTGCAAAACCGTAGCATTACCTCCACTACCAGTATAAATAGGATCAAGCATTGCAGAGCCTAGACTTTGATCATAATTGTAATAGTAATGCAAAGGCACATCCGCCACAGGTAAATTTAACAATCTCTCATAAAACTCCTGGGCTACCGCCAAATCAGATACCATGATAGTATGCACCTTAGGGGCGCTGGTTAAAAACATCCACATGGCACCACCATAAGCCACCAAAAGCATTACCATAATTCCCTGAGTAGAGAATAAACCATCCGTTATACCGGGTAAAAACGCCCCCAAAATATTTACCATAGTTAGACTGCTGTTTATCATATAATTTCAGTGTTGAACCTCGTATTAATATTGTGGGATATTTAGTGGCTATTTAGCAATAATTAACTTATCATCAACCACCGCCGAATTTAGCTATCATTTATTTTGTCATTGAATTTCATATATGAATCCGACTGATTTTCCCGAAGCAAACCACCCTTTAATATATCCTTTACTACAAATAGACGATGTTACCCTACTAGATTTGTTACAAAACCATTTAGACAAGGGAAAATATTTAGTTTCTCTCTTTTGCCGCTATCATAACAAAATAGATGATGTCATTTCAGGATTTTATGAACCAGAACATTTATCTTCCATTTCTTTTCAATTATGGAGAGAAATTAGTTATTTTTTCTTTAGTTTAGATCTTAATCAAGATGATAAAAGAGATAATATTTATTATGAAAATATAATTATTGAATATGCCATTGATTGTTTACCAAAAGAAGATTTAGAAGAATTAAATGTTAATAAAACGTCCCTTGAATTAAGGTATTTTCCCTTACATTTTTACTTAGAACAATCTATTAATTTATTATCTCCAAAAGAACGACTAATTATCATAACTAAAGATAAGTTTGGATGGCAAGAAGAGCAAATTATTAATTATTTAAAGGCTGAAGGAAAAAGTATTTTATCAGAGGATATTGGAGATTTATATAGTTCTGCTCACAAACAACTTTTAAAGTTGATTCCCCTTGATATTCGTCTTATTTATTTAGATAAAAGAAATAGTATTATTGCAGGAATTTAATATACAAATTAAGGTTAAGTAGGTTGGCGAAATTAATTATAGCTCTTATTTTATTAAGACTCTTATGAACAATGGGTTTAAACCCCTTGCCTAAATCGATTTAATTATGCCTACTTACTTATCTAGCAATTAAAACAAATATGGCTACCACTAAAACAAAATAACCAAAACCTTTTTGTAAATATTTAGCATCAATTTTTTTACTTACAGAAGAACCAAAAACAATACCAATACTAGCAGCTAAAGTAAAACCAATGGTTAAAAACCAATCAATATCTACTAAAGTTAAATAACCCACAAAAGCACTAGCGGATTTAGTGGCAATAATTAATAATGAGGTGCCGACAGCTTCTTTCATGGGGATACCACCAATTAACACAAGGGCTGGAATAATCAAAAATCCACCCCCAACCCCCACAAAACCTGTTAGGATACCGACCACTAACCCTTCCACAATGGTTAAAAGAATCTTTTTAGTTTTATCGTTTCCAACGGGTTGTACCTTTACGGAGGTTACTTCGGTTTCTGATGGTTTACCACTACTTTTTTTTATCATGAAAAGACTAGCTAACAACATGACTATGCCAAAAGCAACCAGTTGAATAGTGTCGGTAATAAAAGGTAATTGGGTAATTTTTGCACCAATAAAAGCACCTACCATAGCAGGGGGAATAAAACTAATGGCTACGGGTAAATTAACGTTACCTTGTCGCCAATGGGGAATGATGCCAATGAGGCTAACAACACCGACGATAAAAAGGCTCATGGCGATCGCACTGCGAGGCTCAACCCCCATGACATAACGAAGAATCGGCACTGCCAAAATTGAACCACCACCACCGATTAAGCCTAAACTAAGTCCGATGATGATGGCAAGTATTAGTCCAAAGGTTAAGCGCATTTAAAATAATTGATAGTTGAGAATGGATAATTGATAATAAAGATATTCTCTGATCTAATATTGAAAGGGGTTTGATGGTGTTTGATCAAACTGATAAATGTCCTTAAGCCACCACGGGGAAATGAGCTTGTTGCCATGCAGATATGCCCCCTTGTAGCTCGGTTATGGTAGTGAGTCCTGCTTCGATCAATTTTTCTGCGGCAGTGTGAGAACGCTTCCCAGAACGGCAATAGAGAACGATATTAGGATAGGATGCCAACTCCTTGGCAGAAAATTCAGAGAGGGGTTTTAGTAAGGCTCCCGGAATGTGTCCTTGGTCATATTCATCTTTTTCCCGTACATCAATTAAAACTACAGATTTATTTTTCATTCTTTGTTCTAACTCTTGGGGGGTGATGAGTTGATACTGGGCTTGAATAATATTAGCAATGATCATAATTTTTTTCGGGTAGGGTTAACAAAAATTGTTCTAAACTTTGCCACACATTTGATTGGCTGGTACTGCTTCCATGATTCTTTGAGGATTGGGTAAATCAAGGTTATCCATTAGCTCGATAAACTCGTCTCTTTTTTTGCCGCTAATACGGGGATTGTGGGCTTTTTCTTCGGCGATGGTGGATACCATATGTCCTCGATAGTCGTGGGCAGGATACACCAAAACATCATCAGCAAGGGCAAAGAAACGTTTGGTGATGGTATCGTAGAGCATTCCAGAATCACCGCTTTGGAAGTCGGTGCGTCCGCAACCTCTGATAAATAGGGCATCCCCTGTGAGTAGGTGACTGTTATTTACGAGATAAGCAAAATGGCAGTCTGTATGGCCAGGAGAGGCGATCGCCTTTATTTCTATATTTCCTACCTTAACGACCTCATTGTCAACTAAGTGGCGATCGGCACAATTTACCTCGGCTTTTTCAGGCACTAAACCCTTACACCCAGTCAATTCTCGCATTTTCCCTGTACCCGTAATATGATCCGCATGAACATGGGTTTCTATGCAGTATTTGAGAGTCAAACCCAACTCCTCTATCAACTTCAAATCCCTTTCTACCTGTTCAATGACAGGATCAACCAATACCGCTTCCTTCGTCTCCAGGTCAGCAATTAGGTAGGTATAAGTCCATGTATCTTGATCAAATAATTGGCGAAATAACATTCTTATATTTTATATTTACTACTCACTTTATTATATAACTATTTTACTATTTCGTTATATGCTTAACAGTTTTTTAGCAAAAAATGTCATAAAGCTAAAATACAGATAAAAAATTAATGATCCATTACCAATTATTCATTGCCCCTAAGCCAAGATGTAAGATAATGATAGAAAGAAAAATATTATAAAAAAGAAACACTGTGACCACCACACCCATAAGACCTAGCAATAATTCTATTCGAGTACCAGACAACTTCGGACGCTTTGGCAAATACGGCGGAAAATACGTTCCCGAGACTCTCATGCCCGCCCTCAGCGAACTAGAAACCGCCTATAACCAATACAAAAACGATCCCGACTTTAACCAAGAATTAAACCAACTACTAAAAGACTACGTTGGTAGGTCAAGTCCCCTCTATTTTGCCGAAAGACTGACCCAACACTATGCCAAACCTGATGGCACAGGGCCTCAAATTTACCTCAAAAGAGAAGACCTCAACCATACAGGCGCCCACAAAATTAATAACGCCCTTGGGCAAGTATTACTAGCCAAACGCATGGGCAAAGAAAGAATTATCGCCGAAACAGGGGCTGGACAACATGGAGTTGCTACCGCCACTGTGTGCGCTCGTTTTGGTTTGGAATGTGTGATTTATATGGGCGTAGAAGACATGGAACGCCAAAAATTAAACGTGTTCAGAATGCGCCTTTTAGGGGCCACCGTGCAGCCCGTTTCCGCTGGTACAGGAACCCTCAAGGATGCCACATCAGAAGCCATTAGAGACTGGGTAACTAACGTAGAGAACACCCATTATATCCTTGGTTCCGTGGCAGGACCCCATCCCTATCCCATGATGGTAAGGGATTTTCATGCAGTAATTGGTGTAGAAACCCGTGAGCAGTGTTTAGAAAAATGGGGAGGTTTACCTGACATTCTCCTCGCCTGTGTGGGGGGAGGTTCCAATGCCATGGGCTTATTTTATGAATTTGTTAAAGATAGTTCTGTGCGTCTTATTGGTATTGAAGCGGCAGGAAGTGGGGTGGACTCTGGAAAACACGCCGCCACCCTTACAGCAGGGCAACCTGGAGTGTTGCACGGTGCTATGAGCTATCTATTACAAGATCAAGATGGACAAGTTACCGAAGCCCATTCCATCAGTGCGGGGTTAGACTATCCTGGAGTAGGGCCTGAACATAGTTACCTCAAAGATGAAGGTAGAGCAGAATATTACAGTGTTACCGACCAGGAGGCGCTCGATGCTTTTCAACAACTCTGTAAATTAGAGGGCATTATTCCAGCCCTTGAAACCGCCCACGCTTTTGCTTACCTTGACAAGTTATGTCCTACCCTAGAAGGTAATCCAAAAATCGTGATTAATTCTTCTGGACGTGGTGACAAGGACGTTCAAACGGTGGCGAGACACATTAAAGGGATTGATTTATAGAGGTATTGGGTAATAGAGAATAATAAATAAACAAAAAAGTAAGGTGGGCAATGCCCACCTTTTTTAATCTTGCTATTTACTTAAAACTATTTGATTACGCTTCTTCGCCAAAATCCATGGGGGCTTTGTCAGGATTGTACTTTAATAAAATCCCTTGTTGTCCTAAAACAAAACCTTGGTCTGCATTGGGGAAAACAACACGATATAAATTAGAAGGTACATCTTCCACTTCTCTATCTTTAAACCAAGTTTCGCCACTGTCATTGGTAACGAGAAGATTTCCGCTACCTCCTGCCACCCAAATTTCATTTTCACGGGTAGCTAAATCAAGGAATCCCCAACTGGTAGAGTATTCAGGGGTGATAACGTCTTCCCAATCTTCAAAATCTGCCGAGCTAGTTAGTTGAATTCTTCCGCCCCTAGCAATTAACCAGAGTCTCTCATCATCAAAGAAACCCATGTTTTGTAAACGACGGGAGGAGTTGCGTAAATGGGGGGTCCATTCGGTGTCTCCGGGTATCCAAGTAGAGTAAAAGTTTCCCCTAGCACTTACTGCTACATATTTTCCACTAGGAGAGCGACTGACGTTACGGGCAACACCCACAGCACCTTCTACCAAGGCTTTCCAGTTTTTACCACCATCGCTAGTTTTATAGATAGCACCCAAGTTAGTAATCATTTCGGCGGTATTGGGAGCAAGGGCGGTTACGCCATAGGGTACTCCTGGAAGTTGATCACTAAGGGGGATTCTTTCCCAGTTTTTACCACCATCAACGGTATGTAAAAGAATAAAGGGTTCTCCTGAAATCCAACCTTCTTCACCGTAGAAACTAACACCATTAAAGGTTATTTTTTCGTCTCCTAGTTCGATAATTTTTTCTTGCCAAGTGTCTCCACCATCAACGGTTTCAAAGAGACTCGCTTTTGTACCTACTAACCAACCATGATTGGAGTCATCAGTAAAAGCGACATCAGCAAAGGTTGCGTCGGTATCAAGGGTAATTACATCCCATGGGTTACTACTGAGGTTGGATGCCACAGCACAACTGACACAGAATAGTCCGACTGTTATAACTACAATAAATTGTTTTAGCTTATTCAATAATAAGTTCATTTTTAATTCCATAATATATTTTAAATTTGATCTAACCCAATGTGTAAAGGCTCAAAAACAATAGAAATCCGACAAATAATGATCCGAAAATTAGGAGGTTTTTTTGTCCTGGGGTTAAGTTATTGACACCAAAGCCATAGTCTAAGTTTTCTGCAAATCCCGAGGGAGCATCGGTGGCTCCGATGTTGACAAAGGCTGTTTTACGAGCGCCACATATGGGGCATCTCCACGTTTTGGGTAAGTCGGTAAATAATGTACCTGCTGGGGTTTCACTTTTAGCATCTCCTTTGGAGGGAACATACCTATATCCACAGGAACGACATTCATAACTCGGAGGGGCTTGTTCGGCAAGAGTTTTTTCGTTGGCGGCTTCACTCATGGCTTTATATCAGAAATCTTAAAAGTTCTTTAAGAATTATTACATAAAAAGGGGAGAGATAATTGATAATGAATAATTGATGATAGATAATCAAGTTTTAATTAATTTAGTGTTAGTTTTTTTTAATTTTTGGAGTGAATAACTCATAATTTATCTAGTCGAGGTGGGTAATATGGGTTTGATTTGCCAATGGTGGCTTAGGTCTGTTAATAGTTGATCTTGGCGATTTCTGAGGTCGTCTAAGCCGTTAGCGTAGTTCATGATGGCAAAATAGACGGTTTCTCGTTCTTGGGTGTCGATCGCCCCTGATAAGGCACTTACAACGGCTAGGGAGCCTGTTTTAACGGGTATCCCAGAGGGAATGTTACGATCTTTGATAGTTCCTTCATCGATGCCTGACACGGGAAATAAGTCGGCGATGGTGAGGTTATCTGGTTTTATTTTTTGTTCGATGGCAATGAGGATTCGACAGGCTGCCCGGGGTGACATACGATTACTTTCCCCTAATCCTGAGCCGTTTATTAATTGGATTTCTTCGGGGGGAACGTTACTTAGCCTAGATGCGATCGCACTTAATTCTATTCCTCCGCCCATCTGTTGGGCAAGGTTATCGGCAATAAAATTATTACTAAAAAGATTCATCGCCCTGAGAATTTCTGGTAAGGGTTTCGATTCATGGGTATATAAAGCATTGGCTTGGGGGGGTACACCATCCCGAAAAATATTTTGTCCTTGGATAGCTAACTGGGGGCGTGGAGGTGCATTTTCCATCTTTTGATACTGGGTTTCTACGGCATAATTCCAATTTGCACTGTTAAAAGCCCGTCGCAAGTCATCCCCAGAGCTGCGGTTATTTTCTTTAAAATTCATCTGCCAATTACCCACTATGATGAGATTCCCCGTAACAGTTTCGATGCCCAATTCTTGAATTTTGTTAGCAAGGGCGATCGCATCTTCCCACACAAAAAAAGCGTCACCTCCCGCCTCAATAATTAAATCTCCCTCCAAAACACCCCCATTAACGCTTCCTGTTGTGTAAATGTTGGTCAAAAAACGATGATTGATCGACCACTTATCCAAAGCCCCTAAAGTAGTCGCCACCTTAGTAATAGAAGCCGCAGGAGCCAGAATTTTACCCCGATTATCCGCCAAAGTTGCCCAATGGGTTTGAATCCAGATACCCTGTTGATTGAGAGGAATATTACGGCTTTCTAACCCTTGTAAATACCGCTCAAAAATTATATCTACTTGCTCATCTCCTTCGGTGGGTAATTGAAAAATAGAAGCCTCATGCCAAGGAATTAAAGGCACCTGATGGGGGGTAGAAGAAAAATTAAACCAGCCAGAAAGAATTGTTAAGATACCAAAGAACACAGTTTAATCAGTAAAAAATAAAACTTTATTGTGGCTTGTCCATGGTTGATTGTCAACGAGTTTTTTTGTCATCATTCAAAGACATCTCCATTTTTCTGGTGTTACAGACTCAAAAATATTTGCTACGATTATTGTCACCTAGGTTAATCAAATTAATTTAAACTGTTTCTTTCTATCCCTATCAGCCAGATTCAAATTGATGATAAGGAACATAACATTTTAACTTAAAGCATTAACTCATTACCTTTTCGTTTATTTTTTTCAAATCTCCATGGTTAGAGAGGAAATCAAGATGGATTGTAGTCACATCAAATTTTGTACCGATAAAGAAAAAATTGACCTAAATCAATTGTTGATACTGTATCGAAAAAATGCTTTTTGGACACAAAATCGTAATCTTGAAGATGTTTCCATTGCGATCGCCCATAGTAATCCAGTAATATCAGTATGGGATAATAAACGACTTATCGGCAGTGCAAGGGCAACCTCCGACGGCATCTACCGGGCCACCATTTGGGATGTAGTGATTGACTCAGAATATCAAGGACTAGGACTAGGACGCAAATTAGTAGAAACCTTAATCAGTCATCCCCTCCTCAACAGAGTAGAAAGAATATATCTCACCACCACCCATCAACAAAACTTTTATCAAAGAATAGGCTTTGTGGAAAACGAAACCACCACCATGGTTTTATATAATACCTATCCTAATCCAGAAGACCTCATGCAACAGTCTCACAATTGGGAAGAAATATCTCTAAACAGGTAGTTTTTTCTGTCACCTCACTAATCCTACATTGCCCTCCCATTAAACTAATTAAACTTTGGGCGAGGGTAATTTTCGCACCACTGGACAACATCGGAGGAGACTCCATACCCCCTTGCTCATGAAAAGGTAAATCCTCAAATCGGCTAGACTCATTAAACTCCTGGTTACAAAAAGGAAAATTAATAGTCATCCTTGAATAATTAGCAGGGGCTTCACAATCTGCCCCCATAGTAATAGTACCTAACTGAGTAAGGTCGATCGCCACTTCTAACCAATAAAAAAATGCTTGGGCTAACTTTTCACGATCAGCTAAAATAGTTAAACTTTCATCTACCATGGCTACATCCAAAACCATATTACGATTTGCCCCCTGCATCCTCATCTTTTTTGCTACAAAATTAAAAAAGTCAACACATTTGAGGGGAGTTAACTCTAGTTCAACTTTGGCTGTCTCTAGCTTAGAAATCTCAATCAATTCATCTAACATATTCATCAACTTCTTACTATATTCATAGGCTTCGGCGATAAATTGTCTTTCCTCCTCCTCACTTTCACACAAATCGTTCAAGATTAACTGATGAATACTCATCAAACTCCCTAAAGGCGATCGAATTTCGTGGGATACCCTACCTAAAAAACCAGCCTGAAAACGAGCATATAATGAAGCATTATGATAAGCAATTTTAGCTTCTTTTAGCTCTTGAGCTAACGATGTATTTCCATTCATAACTGAATTAGTTTAAAAAAGTTTTCTACTATGCAAAAAAAGTCTTACTTTTATAGTAAGTTAATCATAAAAAAAGTAACCAATTCCATTTTATGATTTAATCTTAAGTAAGTTTTTGTTGTTAAACAAAAATGGGTATTATCATACAAATGTTGTAACCAAAGTTAAAGCAGTGAGAGAAAAAATTTTTGGCAGTTTAGAAAAACTAAAAAATATTGTCAACGGACCTAATCGAGATTATGATTCCTTTGACGAGGAAAATAATTACAATCCTTATGAAGAGGAAATGGAAGAGATGATGTCCGAAGAAATAGAAGAAGAGGAGCAGGAAAATTCTGAGGTATTACTACAACAAAGGATTAAACCCCGTCGGGAAAGTACAACCATCAGCCCCTCCCCTTCTTTGAGTCGTCGTCGCCGTCATACATCCTCCATGGATACAGATAGTAATCATGATATGGATATGGAGCAAAATAGTAGAATGTCTAGTCGTTTCCCTAGCAATGTAATTGGATTACCCGGAGTTAACACCACCATGAATGAAATCGAAATCTTTGAACCTCATACCTTTGAACAAGCATCAGAAGTGATAAAGTTATTAAAACAACAAAGAACTGTTGTACTGAACTTAAACTTAATGGAATCCTATGAAGCTCAAAGGGCTGTAGATTTCGTGACAGGAGGCACCGCAGCCCTCGATGGTAACTGTGAAAGAGTGGGAGAGTCTATTTTCCTCTTTACCCCCAGAAACGTCCATGTTACCAATTCAAAAGGCGCCTCTAGTGTGGGAAAAAAACCTGATAATGGCATCTCTGATGATCTTACTTCCAGTAATTTCTCTGATAATCTCTGGAGTAATACCCCTTTACCTGATTTATCTTCCTCTTTGGCTCAATAGTCAAATTTTCAGCCTTTGTTAACTTATTAAATGTAATAGTTATTTATTCTGTGTCTTATAAATTAGGGGTTATTGGTGGGGGAGTGATGGCAGAGGCTATCATCTCCTGCCTTTTAGACCAAAAAATATATCAATCTAATCAAATACAAGTCAGTGAACCTCAAGTCTCTCGCCGAAAATATTGGCAGGATAGCTATGGGGTAGTGACTACCAATAATAACCAAGAACTTTTTGACCATTGCGAGGTTTTATTATTAGCGATCAAACCGCAGATTTTTTCTTTGGTGGCTTCTGAATTGGAGGGGATAAACTCTGCAAATTCTCCTCGTTTGATAATTTCTATTTTGGCTGGTACTTCTTTAGATAAATTGGAGTCAGTTTTTTCTCGCTCTGGAGTTATTCGAGTGATGCCTAATACTCCTGCTTTGGTGGGTAAAGGGATGACTGCGATCGCCCCTAATGGTAAAGTAAGTAAGGAAGATTTAACCGTAGCCCAATCCATTTTTGGTGCCATTGGGGAAGTGATAGAAGTACCAGAATATCAGATGGACGCAGTGACTGGATTATCAGGCTCTGGACCTGCTTTTGTCGCCATGATGGTAGAGGCTCTGAGCGATGGTGGTGTAGCGGTGGGCTTACCCCGTGCCATTGCTTCTCAACTGGCATTACAGACGGTGTTAGGTACCGCAGAATTGATCAAAACTAAACAACTCCATCCTGCTGTGTTGAAAGACCAAGTTACTAGCCCGGGAGGCACTACCATTGCAGGGGTTGCTCAACTGGAAAAAAACGGTTTTCGCCATGCCCTCATAGAAGCTGTCAAGGCGGCTAAGGTGCGCTCGGAGGAGTTGAATGGATGATTAGGCGTTAGGAATTAGGTGTTAGGGAAAAGACTTGTAATTGAAAGATTTAATTCTCAATCTTGTTCATTGCTTTTTGTAACAATCACCACGTTTAATTAAGCCTTATTGTTATGATGGAAATGTAGCTAAATATACAAAAAAATATTTACTATTTTTACACCATCAAATCCAAAAGAGGTGATTATTTATGACTCCTGAATACATGGACACAATTTATATCATGGTAATTATTACCCTTGCCAGTGTGGTTTTATTACCCATTTTTAGTTGGGTAATTTCCCATCGTAGTCATGCCTAAATCAAAGGTTAATTTTTATTTATTTTTCTTGATTTCGTTTTATTTTTTTGATAGGCAAATTGGCCTTTAAGGATGTAGTGCGATCGCTACTTTGAATAGAAAAATCCATCTCTTCAATATCAATATCAAGATAGCGACTAACTACTTCTAAAATTTCCATACGCATTTTATCAATTAGCTCAGGATTAACCCCTGCCCTATCGTTGGCAAGGACTAATTCAAGGCGATTTTTTGCACTTCTACCACTTTTTTCTTTACTACCCCAAGAGGTAATAGAATTAAAAATATCTTTGATCATATCTGCATTATTTTAATAGTTATATAAAAAGAAAACAATTTGCTTTTGTTTAATTCCTTCAAAAAGGATCATAATAAATATTTTAGGCACTAGATAAAAACAAAAGTAGTTAGTTATTCTTTATTAAGATTTACTGTGTGATCGTTTTCAATTGTGCTATTTTGTGGTTTCTCTTGGTTGATATATTTCGCCTTTACCAGAATTTTTAAAAAGTAATTTATAAAAACCATAGTTAAATTAAAATAGTTATTAATCCTTATCAGACATTCCAAAAAAACGCTTGATTTTGGTAAAAAGATTATCTTGAGATGCCATCAAATCCAAATAAGGTATATCGGCGCCCTCGAGTCTTTTCGCAATATTTTTTATGGCAATGCCGGGTAAAGAAGGCTCTTTATTCAAAACCAGAGGTTCCCCACGGTTAGAAGATGTAATAATTCTCTTATCATCGGGAACAATACCAATTAAAGGTACAACCAATAAATCAATAATATCCTCTACACTAATCATTTCATCCATTTTTACCATTTCAGGACGTAAACGATTAATAATTAAACGAATGCTAGACATTCCCTCACTTTCGAGTAAACCGACTACCCTATCAGCATCCCTTACCGCTGCCACTTCAGGAGTGGTGACAATGAGGGCTTCGGTGGCTGCTGCGATCGCATTTCTGAACCCCATTTCAATACCAGCGGGGCAATCCACGAGGATATAATCAAAACTAGGTTTGAGTTGAGCAATTACCTGCTTCATCTCTTCGGGGGTAATGGCATCTTTAGTGCGATTTTGAGCCGCGGGGAGTAAGTGTAAGCCTTGGGTGCGTTTATCTCTAACAATGGCTTTTTCTAGGGTACATTCCCCCGCTAGGGCATCCATAATGGTATATACCACCCGTTGCTCTAATCCTAGCAGTAGATCTAAGTTTCTTAGACCAAAATCTGCATCGATTAAACAGACTTTCTTTCCTAGTTGTGCGATAGCTGTACCTAAGTTTGAGGTAATAGTAGTTTTTCCTACTCCTCCTTTACCCGATGTAATTACAATAACTCTACATTTCATATAAATAAAATTACTAATACTCAGTTATGAATAATAATCAATAGTTTATAGCTATTCTCAGACAATAAACAAATAATTATGAGTCTTAGGGAATTTGGGTTGATTTTTCTATCAGTTTATGACATAATAGTTATTGCTTAAACAAGCAAGGGGCTATAACTCAGTTGGTAGAGTGTCACAATGGCATTGTGAAAGTCAGCGGTTCGAATCCGCTTAGCTCCATATAATAATTAGAGTTGGTAGTTAAAACTTAATCAATGGTTTTAATTGATAATGGATAATTGATAATAATTTTTTGATTGGGCGAAGTTAAATCTTCAACTAACAAGCGTAAAACCTAACCATGCTAACAAATCCCGAACTGAGGTTAATATATTAAGATAACCGATAATTTAAAAAACTAATTATCAACTATCAATTATCAATTCTCCATTGTTATTAAATGACCTTTTCTTCTGTTATAAGGGCGATCGCACATTCCCCCCTCACCAACGAATTAACCAATAAAATTAAGCCCGATAAACCCTTCCATCTCCAAGGGGCATCAAGACTCGTAAAAGGCTTAGTCACCAGCGCCCTTGCCCAAAAACAGAACAAAAATTTATTAATTATCTGTGCCTCCCTCGAAGAATCCGCCCGTTGGATGGCAAATATTGAAGCCATGGGCTGGAAACAAGTTTTTTTCTATCCCACTACCACTGCCAGTCCCTACGAAGCCCTTAACCCCGAATCCGAGATGATTTGGGGACAGATGCAGACCCTCAGCGGTTTAATCAGTAACAACGAACCCATTGCCGTCGTCACCACCGAACAAGCCTTACAACCCCATCTCCCCCCCGCCGATGTTTTCAGTAAATACTGTTTGAGCTTGGTACAAGGAATGACCCTAGATAGTAAACAAATTGACCTCACCTTGGCAAATATGGGTTATGAAAGGGTTAATTTAGTCGAAATCGAAGGACAGTGGGCGAAAAGAGGAGATTTAATTGACATATTCCCCGTATCCGCAGAATTACCCATCCGATTAGAGTTTTTTGGGGATGAAATAGAACAAATCAAAGAATTTGATCCCGTTTCTCAACGTAGCTTAGACAAAATCGAGAGTCTGAATTTAACTCCTAGTTCGTGGGATAGTATTATTTTGCAATACATCCCCACCATAGAGTTAATTAAACCATACTTGACCCCCCTAGAGCAAGATAATTTAGAAAATGATATTTACCCCGAAGGAGTTGCTCGTTTTCTGGGCTTTGCCTTTGACCCTGTGGCAAGTATCCTCGATTACTTTAATGACAATACCATGGTCGCCATGGACGAACCAGCCCAATGTTTTGCCCATAGTCACATTTGGACAGAACAAGCGGAGGAAAAATGGCAGTTAGTAAATGAATCCATCGGGCAAAATAAGGATCTTTTACCACCCCTCCATCGTGCCTTTGAGCAATCCTTAACTCAGATAAAATATCCTCAAATTCATTTAACAGAAATTGCCCAAGAAAACCAAGAAAATAGTCTCAACTTATCATCTCGTCCTCTGCCCATTAGTCCCCATCAATTTGCCAAATTAGGGGAAATAATTAGGGGTAAAAAAGAAGTATATAACACCATCGATTTAAGTAAGTATAATACTTGGTTGATTTCTGCTCAACCCATGCGCTCTGTTGCTCTTTTACAAGACCATGATTGCCCTACTCAATTCATCTCTAATCATCTCGATTTTCCCACCATTGAAAAGTCCCATCGGCAAAATACTGCCGTTGCTCTCAAGTATTCAGGACAAGCAGAATTAGAAGGTTTTATTTTACCTACTTTTCGCATAGCAGTTGTCACCGATAAAGAATTTTTTGGACAACATAATTTAGCTACTCCGAGCTACATCCGAAAAAGGAGAAGAGCCGCTTCCAAACAGGTTGATTTAGACAAGTTAAGACCTAATGATTTTGTGGTTCATAAACATCATGGTATCGGTCAATTTATTGAATTAGAAACTTTAGCTAGTCGTGAATATTTAGTAATAAAATATCTTGATGGTATTTTGAGAGTACCAGCAGAAAATTCGGAGGTATTAAGCCGTTATCGTTCTAGTGATAGTAACCATCCTAAGTTACATAAGTTAGCAGGAAAAGAATGGAATAATCTTAAAAATAAAGCCCGTCGAGCTATTAAAAAATTAGCGGTAGATTTAGTAAAATTATATGCCACCCGTGCTAAATTAACAGGGTTTGTTTATCCCGAAGATTCTCCATGGCAAAGGGAGTTAGAAGACTCTTTTCCCTATGAGCCAACCCCAGATCAATTAAAAGCAACTCAGGATGTAAAAATAGATTTAGAGAGCGATCGCCCCATGGATCGTTTAGTATGTGGAGACGTAGGTTTCGGTAAAACAGAAGTCGCCATTAGAACCATTTTTAAAGTCATTACCGCAGGTAATAAACAAGTTGCCTTTTTAGCTCCTACCACCATTTTATCCCAACAACATTACCATACCTTACTAGAAAGATTCTCCCCTTATCCCATTAATGTGGGCTTATTAAATCGCTTTCGCACCGCCTCCGAAAGAAAAGAAATTATGCAAAAATTAGCCACTGGAGAATTAGATGTGGTGGTAGGTACTCACCAACTTTTAAGCAAGACTATTAAATATAAAGATTTAGGCTTATTAGTAATAGATGAAGAACAAAGATTTGGGGTAAATCAAAAAGAAAAAATCAAAGCCATGAAAACCTCCGTGGATGTTCTTACCCTCAGTGCTACCCCCATCCCCCGTACCCTTTATATGTCCATTTCTGGGGTGCGAGAAATGAGCCTTATTACCACCCCTCCTCCCAGTCGTCGCCCTATCAAAACCCACATCGGAGCCTTTAATGAAGGGATAATCCGCACCGCCATCCGTAATGAGTTGGATAGGGGAGGACAAATATTTTATGTGCTACCCCGCATCGAAGGCATGGATAAGGTAGTGGAAATGTTACAGAAAATGTTCCCTAGTTTGCGTATTGATGTTGCCCATGGACAGATGCCCGAAGGGGAATTAGAATCGGCTATGTTAGGTTTTAATAATGGGGATGCAGACTTGTTGATTTGTACCACCATTATCGAGTCTGGGTTAGATATTCCGAGGGTAAATACCATCATTGTGGAGGATGCCCAAAAGTTTGGTTTGGCTCAACTGTACCAGTTGCGCGGGAGGGTAGGACGTTCTGGAATTCAAGCCCACGCTTGGTTATTATATCCTGACGATATTAACCTCTCAGACAAGGCTAGAAAGCGTTTACGGGCATTGCAGGAGTTTTCCCAATTAGGTTCGGGGTATCATCTGGCTATGCGTGATATGGAGATAAGGGGGGTTGGTAGTCTTTTGGGTGCAGAGCAATCAGGGCAGGTGGAAGCTATTGGGTTTGAGATGTACACGGAGATGTTGAAGGAAGCCATTGACGAAATTCAAGGGCAGGAAATTCCCACGGTGGAGGATACCCAAATAGATTTAAATCTTACTGCTTTTATTCCTAATCGTTATATTACCGATGTGGAGCAAAAAATGGACGCTTATCGGGCAGTGGCGACGGTTACTTGCGATCGAGATATTAAGCAAATTGAGCGGGATTGGTTGGATAGATATGGGGAAATTCCTGAACCTGCCCGACAGTTGTTACAAGTGGCGGATTTGAAACATAAGGCAAAATCTATTGGTTTTTCTCGCATTAAGCCTGAAGGGAAGCAAAATATTATCTTGGAAACTCCTATGTTAGAACCTGGTTGGAATCTATTATTAGAAAAGTTGCCTCCCCATTTACACGGTCGTTTTGTCTATGGTAAGAAGAAGGTGATTGTTAGGGGATTGGGCGCGGTGAAGCCGACTCAGCAGTTGGAGACTTTGATTAATTGGTTTAATTGTCTTTGTGGTTAGGTAAAGGAACGGGGAATGGGCAATGGGGAATATTAACAATACAATAAATATTGAGCATTTATTGTAATTTAATAATATTTCATACCATAATTAAGCAACACCAAATTTAATTATCAATTATCAATTATTCCCCCATGACTAATGCGACAATCCTAGAAAAACCCTATTCTATATTTAAACAAACCCAACGAAAAAGGGTAAGTGATGGCAAGATGGTTTCGGTGTTGTCTGGTTGTGAAAATGTCGGTCGCACTTTAATGATAGTATTACCCCAACTCGGTGATTTTGATACTTTGGAATATGCTTGGTGGTTACAAAGGAAGTGGGATTTTATTGAAAATAATAACATTGCTGTAAGGGCGATCGCCATTGGAAACATAGAATCAGGGAAAAAGTTTTGTCAATATACGGGGTTTCCTGAAGAATATTTATTTATTGATGCTACCGCTGACATTCATCGAGAGTTGGCTTTATATCAGGGTTTAAATTGGGGTTTACCCTTCTTTTCAGACACTCAAAATGCTTGGTTAAATCTTTTGTTAATGTGTGCAGGAATTGGTAGTAAAGGCACTCTGAAAGAGGTTTTTAGGGGTTATAAGGGCGATCGCACCTCACCACCTTTATTTAAAAACGAAGAAGAAATAAAAATAAAACCCCTACCAGCTATCAAAGGAGAATTTTTTAACAAAGCAGGAAAAAATTATCAACGCCCCTTTGAATTAGCCACCCTCAGACTAAAAAACATGGTGGAAGTGTTAAATAATTGGCGAATCTATGTACCAGATGATCGCTATATCACCCAAAGAGGTGCAACATTTTTGTTTGATAATCAAGGTAACTTAATCTATGAACATCGAGATCGAGGAATATTGGGATTTGCCAAAAATATGAGTAATCCTTTAGATTTTCTAACCTAATTATTATTAAGGTGAGCGATACCTACCATTAAGTATTTTTAAAATCTCTTTTTCTCCCCTTGCAAGGGGAGATGCTGAAAGCAGAGGGGTTGAGAAATTTAGCCAGCATAACAAAAGTATTAGACAAATAATCACAAAAAAAAGAGCTGAACAATGTTCAACCCTCAAAATAATTGTCAATTCGACAATCAACCTCCAGCAACCGCAGGTACAATACTTACCTCATCACCATCACTTAAAGCAGTGTCAGTATTATCTAAAAATCTGATGTCCTCACTATTTACATAAAAATTAAGGAAACGACGGGGAATACCCTGCTCATCACAAAGACGGGCTTTGATACCAGGAAAATTAGCCTCTAGGGAATCAATCAAACCTGCTACGCTAGTAGCTTCACATTCAACGGTAGCCTCTTCTTTGGTGAATTTTTGTAAGGGGGTGGGAATTAATACTTTTACTGCCATTGTTCTATGAATATTTTTTAAATAATAATAATTTTGCAAAAAAAAAGACTCTTAAAAAGTCTTTGCAAAACAAGGGGTACATAAACCCCCTGTTCAGAAATCTATCTTACACTAAAACTTGTTGCCATTCTAGGCGACCAAGGGTACGAGAGCGCTCTAAAGCTCTTTCAAAACTGTCTAATTTAGGATCGATTAAAAGAGGTTCACCGATATAACCCTGTACCGCTTCTTGGGTTTTCAAACCATTACCAGTGATGTAAACCACGGTAGTTTCTTCAGGGTCAATTTTTCCTGCTTCTACTAATTTTTTAAGCACGGCGATGGTAGTACCCCCAGCGGTTTCTGTGAAGATACCTTCAGTTTCGGCTAAAAGTTTCATGCCGTCGATGATTTCTGCATCGGTCACCGATTCAATGTTACCGTTAGTTTTACGGGCAATATCAAGGGCATAGACACCGTCAGCAGGATTCCCGATCGCAATGGACTTGGCAATGGTGTTAGGTTTCACAGGGGTTACAAAGTCTCTTCCTTCTTTGAAAGCCTGAGCGATGGGAGAACATCCTTCCGCTTGCGCACCGCTGAAACGAACTTCTTTGTCATCTACTAAACCAACTTTGACAAATTCTTGGAATCCTTTATAAATTTTGGTGAATAAAGAACCAGAAGCCAAAGGTGCAACAATGTGATCAGGTAATTTCCAGCCTAGTTGTTCTGCCACTTCATAACCGAGGGTCTTAGAGCCTTCGGAATAGTAAGGGCGAAGGTTAATGTTCACAAAGCCCCAGCCGTAGGTGTTACCTACTTCGGAACAAAGACGGTTAACTTGATCGTAATTTCCTTTTACCGCCATAACGGTGGGGTTGTAGATTAAAGTACCCAATACTTTACCTGCTTCGAGGTCGGAGGGAATGAATACACAACAGTCCAAACCAGCATGGGCGGCGATCGCAGCGGTGGAGTTAGCTAGGTTTCCTGTACTAGCACAAGACACAGTGGTAAAACCTAATTCTTTGGCACGAGTTAAAGCAACGGAGACTACCCGATCCTTAAAGCTAAGGGTGGGCATATTAACAGCATCATTTTTAATATAGAGATTTTTTAGACCTAAGCGACGAGCCAAACGATTAGACTTCATTAAAGGAGTCATTCCTGTACCGACATCGATGGGGGTATCGGTTTCTACGGGTAAGAAAGGTTTGTAACGCCAAATGGAGTTAGGACCTGCGGCAATACTTTCACGGCTCACCTGACGACGAATTTCGTCGTAATCATAAGCTACTTCGAGGGGAGCGAAGGTTTCCTCACAAATATTTATTGCCTTGAGAGGATATTCTGTTCCCCCTTCTTTAGATACTAATTTGGTGAAAGTGGGTTTTTTCTTGGTGGTGTCCGTTGCGATCGCAGTTGTCATAATGCTTTTTTCTCCGTGTGCTTTAACTACTTACTGGAAATTTCTAATTAATCGATGATTGCTTAGACATAAGCATAACAACTCATCATAAAACTGTCAACTATACCCGACTTTTTTGGTCGGAATTACCTCAGATTGTCATGAGTGATTTTGCCTGATTTTTACATTCTGTATATTCCAGAGCATCATAAAACCACCAACAAAAAAAATAAATGTTAGGCTATCTCTCGGAAAAAAACACACAGCGCAAATATTCTACGATGTTAAAAAATAAAATTATTCTGACCATTTTCATTACCAGTCTGACTGGTATTCTTGGGGCTTGTGCCAGCCCAGAAGAAAACGACCCCCTCGGACTTGGGGGAGTCGATTCTGAAATTGGTATCACGGAAAAATCAATGGATCACAGTATGATGGATCACGGTTCCATGGACCATAGTCAGATGAACCATACCATGGACCTAGGAGAAGCCGACGAAGAGTATAACCTTAGATTTATTGATGCCATGATTCCCCATCATCAAGGAGCTTTGACTATGGCTCAAGAAGCCCTAGAAAAGTCCTCCCGTCCAGAAATCCAAAATCTAGCGACGGAGATAGCACAAGCTCAACAAATTGAAATCTTAGAAATGCAACAATGGCGCTCTGATTGGTATCCTGACGCACCGGAAACACCTACAGCATGGGATCCTCAGACTAATCAAACTATCCCCATGACCCCTGAACAAATGATGGCGGTGACCATGGATATGGATTTAGGGGCAGAAGATGAACAGTTTGACCTCAGATTTATCGATGCTATGATCCCTCATCATGAAGCGGCGGTTATTATGGCTCAAGATGCCCTAGAAAAATCTGATAATCCTGAAATACAAGCCGTAGCTCAAAATATCATCAATAGCCAACAAGCTGAAATAGAGGAATTACAAAAGTGGCGAAGCCAATGGTATTAGTTCTCAACCATGAAGTCTTAGAGCATTAACTGTTCATTAATTATCAATTGTTCAATAACCTTTCTGGACTTATAATTGAGTATAAAATGATCAGTAAAAATTGAGGAAAAGCGGTGCTACTATCAAAAGGTTTTGAGGTTGAAGTCTATACAGGGACACCAGAAGGAAAAGTAGTGGGGCTTTCTAGTCAAATCGTCAGAGACTTGCATGGTTTTGTGAGAGAGCCAGATAGTCGTAATGTAGAATATACCACCGCCCCTCTGTGTAATTACGATCGCCTCCTATGTGCCTTATTACGTCCCCGTAGAGACCTCAGAAACTATTTAAAATCCCTTGGAGACTATACCATCGTACCGGGTAGCACCCTTTCCCTCGGAGACAGTAGCCGTTTTCATCGCTCAGATCCCGATAATCATTATCACGACTACATCGAAAACACTTACCATACCAATATTGTCACCGCTAGTATCCACATCAACATTGGCATAAATGACATTGAAACCCTCATTAGAGCCTATCGTCTCATCAGATTAGAAGCTCCCCTCATCCTCGCGCTTAGCGCCTCTTCCCCCTTCCTCGATAACAAACCCTCTGGGTATCATTCCACCCGTTGGCATTTGTTTCCCCATACCCCCAAAGATGTACCCCTATTCCACAACCACCAACATTTTATTGATTGGACACAAGAACAACTTATCCTCGGGACCATGCAAAATGTAAGACACCTGTGGTGTTCTGTACGTCCTAACGGGGATAATCGCCCCTACAGTCTCAATCGTCTGGAGTTGAGAATATCGGATTTAGTATTAAACCCCATACATTTGCTAGCGATTACCGCCATCATCGAGGCGAGAATTTGGCAGGTTTTAGAAAACGAAGATTTAGATCCCTTAACCCAAAGTACCATTAACCACAGGGATTTAGAAACTGAATTATTAAAGATGGTTAAACATAATGAGCAAGAAGTTAGTAAAAATAGTTTAGATGCTCAACTTTTTCACTGGCAAGATGGACGAAAAATTGTTGCCAGAGAATGGATAGAAGAACTTTTACCCGAATTATTCCCCGTTGCCAAGGCAAAAGGTTTTAGTTGTTTTCTCAGTCCCACCTATAAAATGTTAGAACAGGGCAATCAAGCTCAACAATGGCTTCATCAATATGATCAAGGTATGAGTATTGCCGAAATTATCACCCAAGCCATTAAATCAACTCACCAAGAAGAAATTGAGTTAGAGGACAAACTTTGTGAGCAAGTTTTGGTGGCTTAACACTTTTTCTCACTTCCCGTGCAAGTTAGTTCTTGTTTATATTACTGAAATTCCCATTCAAATCATAATCATAAGTTGACCATATAAATTTCTGATGAGATTTTTCTGTTAATTTCTGCGTTCTTCAGATGTTGGTCACAACAAAATCGTCTCCATGGGAAAATTTCATTCATTACTCATGCAACTTGACAACGATCGCCCCTAGATGATAGCTTGAAAATAACAAACTAAGAATGATTCTTAAAAACTAAAAAAAGTTTGTTAAGATTTATTATAGAAGTAAACTACGGCAATAAAAAATAATATGGCTTACGAATTAGCACCTCTTCCTTACGACTACAGTGCCTTAGAGCCTTGTATCTCTAAAAGCACCCTAGAATTTCACCATGACAAACATCATGCCGCTTATGTAAGTAAGTACAATGATGCAGTCAAAGGTACCGAATTAGAATCTAAATCCATCGAAGAAGTAATCAAAAACATTGCTAATGACGCTAGTAAAGCCGGTGTATTCAACAATGCTGCCCAAGCATGGAATCATAGCTTCTACTGGCAATGTATGAAGCCCAACGGTGGTGGTACTCCCACTGGAGAATTAGCAGCTAAAATTGACGCTGACTTTGGTAGTTTCGACAAATTTGTAGAAGCATTCAAAGCAGCAGGTGCAACCCAATTTGGTAGCGGCTGGGCTTGGTTAGTCCTAGACAACGGTACTTTGAAAGTAACCAAAACTGGAAACGCAGACAACCCTATCACCGCAGGGCAAACTCCCCTCCTTACCATGGACGTATGGGAACACGCTTACTACCTAGATTATCAAAACAAGCGTCCTGCTTATATCGATGATTTCTTAGGTAAATTAGTAAACTGGGATTTTGTTGCTCAAAACTTAGCTGACGCTTAAGATTAGATTTTAAGAACATTTTTACTAATTATTTAGCATATTAGCGAAAATTAAAAGAAAATAAATAATAAGATAGAGGGAAAATCACACCGAAACTATTATATTAGTGGTGTTTGGTTTCCCTTTTTCTTTAATCAAAATCTTCCTATGAATAGTAGTATTCTCTTAACCAGTAAACTAATCACCATCGATCACGGTCAGTATATAGTAAAAGTAAAAGCACAACAAGAAAACAAAACCATTAGTAGCGCCCTAGCCTCTGCCTACAGTGTCGAAGAAGCCGAGGATAAAGCTCGTCAAAGAGTTTTAAAATTTATAAATCAGACAACTATTTCCCCACCGCCGACACAATCCCCCACCAAAGCATCTCCAAAAGTTAATGGGAGTCCTTCCAAACCTAAAACACCGAGTAATCCTCCCATTTCTGATAAAGAAATACTAACCCCTCCCCCAGCGGTGACACCAGAAAAACAAGAAAGAATTAGTCCTCCCCCACAAGCTGAATTAAATGCCATCTCAGTTTCAGAAAATACCACTCCCATCACGGAAAATATAGCGTCTGATAATCAAATAATAGAGCCTGAAGAAACTTTACCGGATACCATCGAACTACCTTTATCCTATCAAGAAGAAGAAAAGCCAGAAGAAGTCATTTTACCCCCAAATAATAAATTTGACTTAACTGATGCCGTTGATTTTAGTCAAGTAATAGACCAAACTACCATAGAATTAAAAAGATTGGGTTGGACTCAAGAAGAAGGTAAAAAATATTTACTCGAAACCTATGGTAAAAAATCCCGTCATCTATTATCAGACGAAGAATTGATTGAATTTTTAACCTATTTACAAACCCAATAGGATTAATGGAAAATCATCAAAGTTTTTTGGTAAATTCTCATTAATTTTTATCCTTTGAATTTGATAATTTGGTAAAGTAATATTAAGTTTTTTAGTCATTATTTTCATTTTTTTTCATGAATAGTCGTTTTTCCCGTCGCAGTTTATTAAAATTTTTTGCTTTCAGTAGTATTCTCGGACTTGTGGGGTATTCTAGGGTGGCAAAACCAAAACCAACGATACACAAAGGAGATACCCTCGATTTACCCCGTTATCTAACCAAGAAAAAGAAAGTGGTTGTCATTGGTGGAGGTTTGGCTGGGTTGGCTTCTGCCTATGAATTAAGCCAAAGGGGTTTTATCGTTACTTTATTAGAAAAGTCGCCCCAATTGGGGGGGAAAATTGCCAGTTGGGATATTCAGGTAGGAGATGAAAAGTTTAGGATGGAACATGGTTTCCATGGATTTTTCCCCCAATACTACAATCTTAAAAGCATTGTTAGTGAAATTAATATTACTGACAATTTTAAATCCCTTGATTTTTATTCCGTTGTGTTTAAAGATGCTCAATACAAACCTGAGAATTTTCGCCCTAGTCATTCGGCTTTTCCATGGAATATTGTGGATTTGGCTATTTCGAGTGATAATGCCCTTCATTGGGGTATTAATTTGGCAAATCCTGAACATTGGCGGGTTTTTAGAACTATTGCAGGGTTTAAAATTCCTAATACTTACCATGAGTTAGATAATATTTCCGTCAAAGATTGGGCTGCGAAAGGCATTCCCCAAGGGTTATTTGATTTATATTTTTTACCTTTTGCGAAGTCTTCTCTCAATGCGCCTGATATGCTTAGTACAGGGGAGTTAATGCAGTTTTTCCATTTTTACTTTTTTGGTAATCCTGAAGGGTTGGCTTTTAATGGTACGGTGGATGATATGGGTAGAAGTTTAGTTAATCCCATTGCTGATACCATCGTAAATAATGGTGGTAGGGTTGTGACTGAGGCGAATATCAGTAAAATAAAATGTGATGGTGACAAAATCACTTCCCTAGAATATTATCAAGGTCAGGGGGAGAGTAGTGTTCCTTTTTGGGTTAGTGCCAATCCTCTATTGGAAGATGAGCAATATAATTATTATGGTGCGGGCGATCGCCTCTTTGCCGTTACCAAAGATACTAAACAAGCAATTTCCCTCAGTTGTACCCACCAAGGATGTATCGTTAACAAACAAGAAGATGGTAAATTTTTATGCCCCTGTCATTCCGCCCTCTACGAAAATGATGGAACTTTATTACAAGGGCCTGCGAAACGTAGTTTAAACACCTATACTGTTATAGGACAAAAAGATGACCAAATTCAACTCATCGCCAATAATCCTGACGACAACGTTAAACCAGAGGTACTAGAAGCCGATTATTTCGTTATCTCAACGGATGTGCCAGGGGTAAAACACCTATTCAACCTCATGGAAGTAGATGGGGAAACTTGCAGCACTACCCAAGCCCAAGTTGAACAACTAGCATTAGCTGATCCCTTTGCGGTGGCTAGGTTTTGGCTAGATAAAGACTTTGAATGGGAACATAGTAATTTTGCCTCCTTGTCGGGATATTCCCTCACCGATAGCATTTGTTTATATCATCGCATCCAAAATGAATACATCGCTTGGGCGCAGAAAACGGGAGGTAGTGTGGTGGAATTGCATTCTTATTGTTACAAAGAAAAAGAATTTCCTACCCAAGAGCTAATTTTAGAAACCTTTGAGAGAGAATTATCAGAAATTGTCCCTGCTTTAAAAGACGCTAAAATACTCCATAAACAATTAGTAAACCAGAAAAACTTCTCAGGGTATCCCCCCAATAGTTTTGAGCAACGCCCCGTCACCGAAACGCAACTTAAAAATCTCATGTTTGCTGGGGATTGGGTAAAAATGCCTTTCCCTTGCGGTTTGATGGAAAGGGCTATTAGTAGCGGTTTGTTATCGGCTAATGGTATTCTCCATCAGGAGGGCTTGAAGCGTAGAGATTTATTATCAGTTAATCCTTCTGGTTTATTGACTATTTAGGGTTGAGAAAAGGTACAAGGTTTGCGTTATAAGGCAAGGGGTTGGGGTACAAGGCAAGGGGTTTAAACCCCTTGTTAAAAACTAAGTCTAGTTATAAAAAAATATGGAATTACTATAAGTGATGTTGAGTAACAATAATTTTGGATATGAAAAAAAAGAACTTTTAAACATTTTAAAAAACTATCAAAATATTAACCTTGATAATTTACAAAAAGAAGCGGATTATTTAAGAAAAAAACAAGTCGGAGATAAAGTTATGTATGTGGTGAATCGTAATATTAATTTTACGAATATTTGTGAGCAACATTGTAGTTTTTGTGCCTTTAGAAGAGATGAAAATGAGAATGGATCTTTTTGGTTAGATATTGAGACTATTTTAAGTAAATGTCAACAAGCTATTGATTTAGATGCCACAGAGATATGTATGCAGGGAGGGTTAAATCCTCAAGCTCAAATTCAAGGAAGTAGTTTAAAGTATTATTTACAGCTAATTGAAAATATTAAAAATAATTTTCCTCAATTACATTTACACGGATTTTCCCCCCAAGAAATAGAGTTTATTGCCCGTCAAGATAATCTTACTTTTAGGGATGTAATTATCGCTTTTAGAGATCATGGTTTAGGTTCAATGCCAGGCACTGCGGCGGAAATTTTAGATGATAAAGTAAGAAAAATAATCTGTCCTGAAAAAATTAATACTTCCGTATGGATGAAAATTATTTCGACAGCCCATAGTCTCGGAGTGCCAACCACAAGCACCATGTTGTGCGGACATATCGAAACCCCAGAGCAACAACTAGAGCATTTATTTAAAGTGCGATCGCTCCAAGAAACTGCTATAGTTAATGATTATCCAGCCAAAATAACCGAATTTATTTTACTTCCTTTCGTGGGAGAAGAAGCCCCCAAACCTTTACGAAATAGAGTAGGGCGGAATCAACCCGATTTATTAGCCACCCTTGTTTTAACTGCCGTTTCCCGTATAGTCTTGGGGGATGTCATTGTCAACCATCAACCCAGCTGGGTTAAATTAGGATTAGAAGGGGCATTACAGGCATTGCAGTGGGGTTGTAACGACATCGGCGGTACACTTATGGAAGAACATATTACCACCATGGCAGGAGCAAAAGGAGGCACCTGTTTAGACGTAGCAACTATTCAAAAAGCTATTACCTCCATTAATCGCCCTTATGGTCAAAGAAATACTCTTTATGAAAACTAACCACTTCATTTACCAGAAAAAATCTTTATTTTCTTAATAGTTACAAAAGAACAAAAATAATTACCCACAAATTAATTCTTCCAATAAAAAAATATATTACCTTACAAAGAATATTTTTCTAATTTGTTTTTTATCACAAAGGTATTTATCACCTCAGAAAACAAAAACATTAATACTTAATAAATGGTTATGGTTGTTACGGTGGGGCATTAATAGCTGAAATTAATTTACAAAACTTTACGGAGTAGTCAAAAATATTGTAAACTACCACAAGGAAATAAATTAATAAAGGAAGGAGAAAACATCAGCAATGCAGTCGTCCGCATCTGTATTGAAAACAACAATACCAAAAGAATTTCTAAAAGCACCCGATGGCTTTAACCCTAACGTCATAATGTTTATAAGTGCAATTTTACTAATTACCATATCAACTTGTGGTTATTTTTTGTGGGGATGGGCTAGTTGGATTTGTTTTTGTTCTAATGTCTTAGCCCTACATCTTTCAGGCACTGTGATTCATGACGCCTCCCACAATAGTGGACACCGCAATCGTATTATAAATGCCATTTTAGGTCATGGTAGTGCTTTAATGTTGGGTTTTGCGTTCCCTGTGTTTACAAGGGTACATTTACAACATCATGCCCATGTTAACGATCCTGAGAATGATCCTGATCATTTTGTTTCGACGGGAGGGCCTTTGTGGATGATTGCCGCTAGGTTTTTCTACCATGAGATATTTTTCTTTAAGCGCAAATTGTGGCGTAAATATGAGCTTTTGGAATGGTTTTTAAGCCGTTTATTTCTATTTACTATTGTATTTTTGGCAATTCATTATGGTTTTATTGGCTATGTGATGAATTTTTGGTTTGTACCAGCTTTGGTGGTAGGCATCGCATTAGGACTATTTTTTGATTATTTACCCCATCGTCCTTTTAAAGAAACGAACAGATGGAAAAATGCAAGGGTGTATCCAGGGAAAGTTTTAAATGTTCTAATTTTAGGACAGAATTATCATTTAATTCATCATCTTTGGCCTTCTATTCCTTGGTATAAGTATCAATCTGCTTACTATGCGGCCAAACCTATCTTAGACGCTAAAGGTTGTGATCAATCTTTGGACTTAATGAATGGTAGAAATTTTGGCAGTTTTCTTTATGATTTTTTCCTTGGTATTCGTTTTCACGGAAAACACTGAATAATTGATAATTAACAATGGGCAATTAAGCTGATTATTAATTGATATTGTTGATGTTGAATTGTTTGTAGAAATAAATGATTTTTCATAAAAAAGTTAGTTGGGTGGCAAGGGGTTTAAACCCCTTGTTGTTAAAGAAAAATTTGCACTTCTATTTTTTTACAGTTTCGTTTTACGGAGTCTGAGGGCGTTTGTTACCACGGAAACGGAACTAAATGCCATGGCAGCCCCTGCAATAATGGGGTTTAACAACAGCCCAAAGAAGGGATAAAACACCCCAGCCGCCACAGGAATCCCAATTACATTGTAAATATAGGCGAAAAAGAGATTTTGTTTGATGTTTGCCATAGTTGCTTTGCTCAGTTTAATGGCACTTACAATGGTTTTTAAATCCCCGGAGATTAAAGTGATGTCGCTAGATGCGATCGCAACGTCTGTCCCTGTACCAATGGCAAAACCCACATCTGCCTGAGCTAGGGCAGGGGCATCATTAATACCATCCCCCACCATCGCCACTAGATTGCCTGTTTGTTGCTGTATTTCCCGAATTTTGTCGGTTTTATCCTCGGGGCGTACATGGGCAAAGAAACGACGAATACCTACCTCTGAGGCAATTTTTTCGGCGGTGCGTTGATTATCTCCCGTTAACATGATCACTTCTAAGCCTTGTTTTTGCAGTTGCTGCACCGCTTCTTTAGAAGTTTCCTTAAGGGCATCAGAGAGTGCCATTAAGCCCTCAATTTCTTGATCAATGGCTATCCATGCGTTAGTCTTCGTAAATACCTCCTCTGGGGCAATATTTTCTAACTTCACGGTATCAATACCCAACTCCTCAAACCATTTTTGAGTACCCACTTGGATAAAATGATCATCGATAAACCCCTGTACTCCGCACCCTGAGATGGCTTCAAAGTTTTTCACCTTCCCATCAAGGGAAATTTCTTGTTTTTGAGCATAAGTCACAATAGCTTCTGCTAAAGGATGCTCAGAATTTTTTTCGAGGATTGCTACTTGTTTTAAAATACTTTGTTCAAAGGCACTACCCTTGAGGGTGATAAAATTGGTAACGACAGGTTTTCCTTGGGTTAAAGTACCTGTTTTGTCGAGGACGATGGTTTTGATGCGGTGGGCTAACTCTAAACTCCCTGCATCTTTGATTAAAATGCCATGTTTTGCCCCTAATCCCGTGCCTACCATGATGGATGTGGGGGTGGCTAAACCGAGGGCGCAAGGACAAGCGATAATTAATACGGTAACGGAAGCAATGAGGGCAAAGGTGAAGTTACCGCCCATTAACCACCAAGCAAGGAAGGTAATTATGGCAATTATAATCACTACAGGGACAAACCATGAGGTAATTTGATCGGCTAATTTTTGGATGGGGGCTTTACTGCCTTGGGCTTGTTTCACCAGTTCGACAATTTGAGCTAAAACGGTGTCTTTGCCTACCCTTGTGGCTTTGAATTGAAAACTACCTGTTTTGTTGATGGTGGCACCGATTACTTCTTCCCCTTCCCCACGGCGCACGGCTTCGGATTCCCCTGTCACCATGCTTTCATCGATGGATGATTCTCCTTGGGTGATGATGCCATCTACGGGAATTTTTTCCCCGGGGCGCACTAAGATAATGTCATCTAGTTGTACTGTTTCGATGGGAATATCTTGCTCTTTTCCGTCTTTGATTACCCGAGCGGTTTTTGCCCCTAGTTGCAAGAGTTGGGTAATGGCTTCGGAGGTTTGTCTTTTGGCTCGATGTTCGAGTAATTTTCCGAGGAGGAGGAGGGTGATAATGACGGCGGCGGTTTCGTAATATACCATGGCATGGATGCCTTCTCTTTCGATGACTTCGGGGAAGAAGGTGACGAATAGGGAATAGAAGTAAGCTGCCCCTGTGCCGAGGGATACAAGGGTGTCCATGGTGGCGCTACCGTGGCGGATAGATGCGATCGCACCTTGCCAAAAGGATTGTCCGCACAGGAATAAAACGGGGGTGGCTAAAACTAGCTGTAATAAAGGGCTTTGAAACCACATGGGAATAAAAGGTATGTCTAGCCCTGTCATCATCGGTAATGATGAGATCATCAAAATAATACTGATAACTGTACCGATAATTAATCTATTTAATAATATCTTTTCATGGCGCTTATGGGCGATCGCCTCTTGTTCGGGATTTATGCCATCAGGGGGCAATGGAAAAGCCTGATAACCAGCATTTTGTACCGCTTTGATAATACTATCAAGGTTGGTTTTTTCGTGGTCATATTTTACCGTCGCTTCCGCAATAGCAAAATTAACCATACATTCCTCTACCCCTAAAACCTTATTGATAGAACTTTCAATTTTTCCCGCACAGGCTGCACAGCCCATGCCCTCTAGTTTAAGGGTTTCCTTTTCCTGTACATTCCTAACCATTACTTACTTACTCTTGTTTTGCTCACTCATTTCAGCGTAAACTCTCTAGTGGACTGCATGGTTTAGTTTTTTTTACAAAACTTAATTTTTGTAAGGGTAGGGAATAGGCAATGGGCAATAGGGAATGGTGAGAAGAATTTATTTTTTGAGGTTAAATCATACATCGCTGATTAGAAAAAGTAACTCAGCCTTAATTATCAATCGTTCTCCCTTTTGTTTTTGTTGCTAAGATCAGAGGGACAAACCCGAAATATATACTCACATAAATTTACGAGTAGCAATATTTGGTCAAAAAAACCCCATAGGAGGAAAAAATGACTAATTTATTAGAACAATTACGCCAATATACCATCGTAGTAGCCGATACAGGAGATATAGGGGCGATCGAAAAATTTACCCCCAGAGATACCACCACCAACCCATCTCTGATTACCACTGCTGCCCAGATGGCAGAATACCAAAGTATTGTCGATGATACCCTAGTAAAAGCCAGAGAAGAATTAGGGGAAAAAGCCCCCGTCGAAAAAGTAATTAAACTCGCCATTGACTGGTTAGCCGTATCCTTTGGTACCAAAATTTTAGAAATTGTACCGGGTAGAGTTTCCACCGAAGTTGATGCTCGTCTATCCTACGACACAGAGGGTACCATTGCCAAAGCTCGTTATCTTATTTCCCTTTATGAAAAAGCAGGCATTGATAAAGAGCGAGTGTTAATTAAAATTGCGTCCACTTGGGAAGGTATTAAAGCCGCAGAAATCCTCGAAAAAGAAGGAATTCACTGTAATTTAACTCTCTTATTCGGTTTCCATCAAGCGGTAGCCTGTGCGGAGGCAGGAGTAACCCTCATTTCTCCTTTTGTGGGTAGGATTCTTGATTGGTACAAAAAAAATACCGGGAAAGAATATACAGGAGCAGATGATCCGGGGGTACAATCAGTTACAGAAATATATAACTACTATAAAAAATTTGGTTATAAAACCGAGGTGATGGGTGCTAGTTTCCGTAACATTGGCGAAATTACCGAATTAGCAGGATGTGACTTGCTGACTATCTCTCCTCAACTATTACAAAATCTCAAAAATACTGAGGGAGAATTACCCCGTAAACTATGCCCAGAGGTTGCTTCTTCCCTTGAAATAGAAAAAATTACCGTTGATAAAGCCACTTTCGATGAAATGCACGATAAGGACATCATGGCAAATGATAAGTTAGATGAAGGTATTAAAGGATTTACCAAAGCCCTCGAAACCCTTGAAAGTTTACTCACTGCCCGTTTAGCGAGAATTGAGGGTAATGATACATTAAACCATGCCATCGAAGATATATTTCATGTCTATGATTTAGATGGAGATGGCTTTATCAGTAGAGAAGAATGGGCAGGGGCAGATGCCGTCTTTGATGCGATGGACATTAACCATGATGGTAAAATCTCCCCAGATGAAATGGCTTCTAGCCTTGGGGCAGTCGTTTATCTCGCCAAAGCTAGTTAACCATAGTAGGGTGGGCAATGCCCACCGAAACCATAACTTTCAATTGTCAAGGGTTTATGATGCCAAAGCAACTTCAATCATTTGTTGCAATTCACCACTTTGATAGAGTTCAATTAAAATATCGCTTCCCCCTACCAGTTCACCATTAACATATACTTGGGGAATAGTGGGCCAGTTAGAATATTCTTTAATTCCTTGACGAATATCATAGTCAGCCAAAACATCAAAAGTTTCAAAAGGTACACCTAAAGTATTTAAAATTTGTACCACATTGTTAGAAAAACCACATTGGGGCATTAATTTATTACCCTTCATAAAAACCACAATGGGGGAACTTTGGATAATTTCGTCAATACGTTGTTTTAGTTCAGGTGTCATAGTTATGTTATTAAATAATTGGTCGAAGTAATTGATTCAAAAGGTAGTGTTATTTTCTCAAACTGAAAAACTTAGAACAAGTAATACTTATTTACTAGCTGTTGCCCATGTTTCGGGGGTGAAAGTTTTGAGGGCGAGGGCGTGGATTGCCTCAGATTGTAATTGAGAATTTAAAGCACCATAAACTAGCTGATGTTGTTTAACTCTGGTTTTTCCTTCAAATTCTTGAGAAATAACGATCGCCTCTAAATGGTCTCCTCCCCCTGTCAAATCCCTTACGACAACCTCTGCATCAGGTAATTGAGACTGAATCATTTGTTTGACTTGTTCCAAACTGACCATAGATTCTACTGTGATTTAATGAGTATGCAAAAAAAATAAATAGCAAATATTTTCACTACTAAAATCTATTATATCACTCCCATCTACCAAGATTTTATGATTAATGGAGGTTGCGGACGGGAATTTTTTGACCATGGAGATAGTCTTTTATTTCTCCTACGGTTAATTGCCCATAGTGTAATAGGGATGCAAGGAGGGCGGCTTCGGCTTTCCCTTCACTGAATGCTTCGTAAATATGGTGGCAATTTCCTGCCCCTCCCGAAGCGATAACGGGGATTTCTACTCTCTGGGCGATCGCCCTTGTCAACTCCAAATCATACCCCCCCTGAGTGCCGTCAGCGTCCATACTGGTAACAAGTAACTCCCCTGCCCCCCTTTTAGCCACCTCAGAAGCCCACCAAAGAGCATCGATACCCGTGTTTTCTCTACCCCCACGCACATAGACATCCCAACCCGGGTTATCAGGATTTTCCCTCTTTCTTGCGTCAATGGCTACCACAATACATTGACAACCGAAGCGATCGCTGGCACGATTAATAAAATCAGGATCTTTTACGGCGGTGGAATTGATACTAATTTTGTCTGCCCCTGCCCTCAACAAATCTTTAACATTATCAAGGGTTTTGATCCCTCCCCCCACGGTTAAGGGGATAAAAACTTGCTCGGCAGTGCGATAAACTACATCAATGATGGTGTCTCTGCCCTCATGGGTTGCGGTAATATCTAAAAAAACTAACTCGTCTGCCCCAGCATCATTATATACTTTGGCTAACTCCACAGGATCTCCCGCATCCTTTAAGTCCACAAAATTAACTCCTTTTACTACTCTTCCTGCGTTGACATCTAAACAGGGTAATATTCTTTTGGCTAACATAAAATTTTAAAATAATAACTAATCGTTAATATTAATGTACAATCCACGGTGCATTAAGCTCAATGAAAAGTAAGGTATTAATTTAGGTTTGATCTTTTCTTTTCTACCTTTTCAATCAAATTGTTGATACTTTTTCCCCCGTAATGGTATCAAAAAATAGAATTTTGTCTTCATCTAATTGAACCAAAATAACATCATTAACATCAATATTATAATTAATAGGTAGTTGAAAACTTAGGAGAATATTACTGTGCAAAATCGTTCCTCTGACTAACATTTCTTTCCCTAAAGGCTCAATAATATCGATCTTAATTTGAAGATTATTAATAGAATTTTCTGGGGTATTAACTGTTATAAATTCAGGACGAATACCCAAATCCCAACTTTTTTTTGAATTTAAAGGAAACTTTTGTAAGATATGAGAAGATAGACTTAGAAACTGTGTTTCACCGATTAATAATTTTTCTTCGGTATAGGTAACAGGAATAATATTCATGGGAGGACTGCCCAGAAAAGTAGCTACCATACGATTAGCTGGACTATTGTAAATTTCCTTTGGAGTGCCTATTTGCTGTATTATTCCTTGATCTAATACTACAATGCGATCGCCCAGAGTCATAGCTTCCACTTGATCATGGGTAACATAAATAGTAGTAATACCCACCTGCTGATGGAGTTTTTTTAATTCCGTGCGAGTTTGTTCCCTTAGTTTAGCATCAAGATTAGATAAAGGTTCATCGAGTAAAAAGACTTGGGGTTGCCGAATAATTGCCCTACCTAATGCCACCCGTTGTTGTTGCCCTCCCGATAGTTGTTTGGGTTTACGCCCGAGAAGATGATTTATATTAAGAATTTGAGAAACAAAGTTAACTTTTTCTTCAATGGTGGATGGATTAACTTTACGCATTTTTAAACCAAAACCCAAATTTTGAGCCACCGTTAGATGGGGATATAGGGCATAGTTTTGGAATACCATCGCCACATCTCTTTCCCTAGCTGGTATTTGGTTTACCAACACATCATCAAAATATAAATTTCCTCCACTGATAGCCTCTAAGCCCGATATACTCCTGAGAATTGTTGATTTTCCGCACCCAGAGGGCCCTACTAATACCCATAATTCACCATCGGGAATTTCAAAACTAATATTTTCGACGATGGTAGTTTGATTGATTTTTCGGCTAATGTTATCTAGTTTTACTTTCGCCATTTTATAATAAAAAAGTTGTTTAATAAACGGTCAAAAATCTATGGCAATTTTGGTAACGGGGGGCGCTGGTTATATTGGTTCTCATACGGTAAAGTTATTGAAAGATCAAGGATATGAGTTAATTGTTTTAGATAATCTAGTCTATGGTCATCAAGATATAGCAGAAAAACTTGACGTTAATCTTATTATAGGGGATTTGGGCGATCGCCCCTTACTAGATAAACTATTCCAAGAATATGCCATCGAAGGGGTAATCCATTTCGCCGCCTATGCCTATGTAGAGGAATCCATGAAAAACCCCGCCAAATATTATCAAAATAACGTAGTATCCACTCTCAACCTCCTCGAAGCCATGGAATCAGCAGGGGTGAGAAAGATGGTATTTTCTTCCACCTGTGCCAGTTATGGAATGCCCGAAATGATTCCCATTCCCGAAACCCACCCCCAAAATCCTATCAATACCTATGGTTATACCAAATTAGTCATTGAGAAAATGTTGGCAGACTTTCAACGAGCCTATGGTTGGGAATATGTAGCCTTTCGTTATTTCAACGCCGCAGGGGCAGATCCTGATGGTATGATTGGGGAAGATCATCATCCAGAAACCCACCTTATTCCCCTGGTTTTATACACAGCCCTAGGGAAAAGAGATACTATCACCATTTTTGGGGATGATTATGATACCCCCGATGGTACTTGTATTCGGGATTATATCCACGTTACCGACTTAGCCCAAGCCCACCTTTTAGGGTTAGATTATTTATTACAGGGGGGCAAAAGTGACATCTTTAACCTTGGGAATGGTAGTGGTTTTTCCGTCAAAGAAGTTATTGAGGCTACTAAAAAAGTTACCCAACGAGATTTTAAAGTGGTAAAGGGCGATCGTCGAGTGGGAGATCCACCTATACTGGTAGGAAGTAGTGCTAAAGCCCATAAAATCCTTAATTGGCAACCCCAATACCCCGACATTGAAACCATCATCCACCACGCATGGCAATGGCATCAGCAAAGACACGGGTTAGGGATTAGGGATTAGTTAATTTACTGAGTTTGTTTCTCACTACTCATTACCCATTACCCATTTCCCACTTTTTCAGCAAATTCTAATTACTGAGAATTAACTAAATTGCGGAAGTCTTCCCCTCGTTCCTCAAAACTGTTATATTGATCAAAACTAGCACAGGCAGGGGAAAGTAACACCACCTTCGAGCAGGTTTCCTTCGCTAACTCTTGGGCTTTAACAATGGCATTACCCATATCACCCACTTTATAAAAATAGTTATACCCTTCCTCTTCTAAACGAGAGGCAAACAAATCCGAGGCTTCCCCTATCAGTAATACCGCTTTACACTTCTGCTTAATGACATTAATCCAAGCCTTGTCATCCCCTTCCTTGGCTTTTCCTCCAGCGATGAGAATAACGGGAGATGCTACAGACTCTAAGCCCACTTGGGCGGCATCATAATTAGTTGCTTTACTATCATTAATGTAATCAACTCCGTCAATGGTTTTGATTAACTCTAGGCGATGGACTACCCCAGAAAAAGAAGTGATGGTATGGGCGATCGCACTTTTGCTCACCCCTGCTAATTTAGCCGCCGCCACCGCCAATAATAGATTTTGTTGATTATGACTTCCCACCATTTTAAACAGTGATACGGGGGCAATCAATTCCCCAAAAGCCACAATCCAGCTATCTTGAAGAAAAACTCCCCGACTTTCATCCCCCAGTAAAAAATCTTTTCCCCTTACACTCGTCCAATAAGCATTTTTCCAATCCCTTTCCAAACCTAAATTGCGTATATAGGCATCATCACCATTAAAAATTTTGCTCTGGGAACGTTCCAAAAGTTGAGCTTTAATGGAACAATAGTTATTCAGGGTTTTATGACGCTCTAAATGATCAGGAGTAAAAGTAGTCCATATTCCTATTTTAGGGGCTAACTCCACACTGGATTCAATTTGATAACTACTAATTTCTGCCACTACCCATTCAGGGGAATTATCCAAAGATTCTAAGGCCAACTCCGAAGCAGCATAACCGATATTACCACAGGCACAGACGTTGATCTTACCAGCCTTCAACATCGCTTCTATTAAAGCAGTGGTGGTAGTTTTACCATTCGTGCCAGTAATGCCAATCCAAGGAGATGAGTTGAGATAACGCCATGCCAATTCCATCTCACCAATGGTAGGAATTCCTTTTGCCCTTGCTTCTTGCAAAATAGGAATATCCCAAGGCACTCCGGGGCTAACTACAATCAATTCGGGAAGGTTATGGGGATTTAGAGGGAGATTTTGCCCTAACGCAACGGTAATGTTTTCTTCGGCTAAGTTGTGTTTAATTTGACGAAAACTATCAGATTCACGGGCATCATATATGGTTACTTCTTTGCCTACTTTTCTGAGTAACTTTGCAGCGCCGATACCTGATTTGCCTAAACCGATAATCTCTACTTTTCCCATGCAAGTGATAATGGTACGATGTCAATTTATGATCGTATCATTTTATCTGACTTTTTTTCTATTTTTCTCCCATGCCCTTTGGGCTTCTTTTGTCCATTTTTTGATGCGTAAATCGAGGGAATATCCTCTTTTTGTTTGCACTATGATAGTGTTAGAAATGCGATCGTGTAGTGCTTGATTATAGTCTTCGTCGGTAAGGGCTGTAAAACCATCAATAATTATAGGGATGAGAAATAATAATAAGGAAATAAAGTTTTGAAAGTTTATTTTTAGCCCTATCATTGCCAAAAATGAAACTATACTAATAATTCCTTCTCTTTTTGTGAGGCTAAGAAGAGATGGGCGACGGCTTAATTCTGCATCAATTATTTTTAAGTCAAAAGCCCACCTTCCTAAACTTTGACCTTGATTTTTGTCCACCACAATCACCCTTAAAACTAACCATAGGAGTACAAAAACAAGAAATTCTGCGAAAACATTGGTAACAAGGGAAGAAATTAACCAGACTAAAATGAAGTCAACCAAAAAAGCGTATGTTCTTCTTTCGGGGGGGGCTTTAGGTTTTCTCTTGATCAGAGATTCTTCTTGATACATGGTGGGGTTATTTTCGTTACTTGCCATGTATTTAGTATATGCGATTTTTCCCCTGTCTTGATAATTGGTAATCTTTATATTTTCTGACTGTTTCGATTTAGAGAAAAGGGGGTTAAATCCCTTGTTAAAAAATGAAATAAGATTGTGTCGGCGTTACTGAAAACTCGAAACCTTTGGCAAATATAACAGATACGAATACGATAAATAATTGACCACAAAAATTGTAAAATATTCCCAAGCCTAACTAAAAAAAATTTCAGAGCACCCTAGTTATGCTGAGGTTTTTTGTTGGGTTTTGTTGCCTCCACCCAACGGACAAGAAATTCTCCTTAAAATTTAAGTCCTTTTATTTCCAGCCTTTTTCAGCTTGGGCTAAAACGTAACTGGCTACATCTTCGATTTGTTGCTCATCTAAACGTCCTAGGAATGCTGGCATAGCTGCTTTTCCTTTATTTACTTGATATATAATTTTTTCGAGGGAATACATATCATATTTTTCTAGGTCTTCTTTTTGTAAAGTTTTGGCTGCATTTACTACATTTCTACCACCCATGTGACAAGCGGCACAGTTGGCACTAAAAATGGCGGCACCGTTGCCAACATCTCCGGCAAGGGCAGGGCTGGTGAAGGAAAAGCTAACGAAGGTTGTTAATAATAAGATTAGGCTAATAATTTTCTTCATTGTGTCTTAAGAGATTTTTTGTTTCTTTTCTTATTTTTTCTGAGTGCAACCTTTGCTGTCAAAAGACAATTTGTCAATTTTAAGGGGTTTGTAATTATTCTTTACAATTTAGGCACAATTCTCAGAACCATTAAAATAGTAATTTAGCTAAATTAATCATCATTTTAATAAATAAATTGTGGCTGTAAGACTTAATAAAGTAACTAAAATATATAATAAAGTACCTGTAGTTAATGATTTGTCCTTTGAAATTAAATCGGGGGAAATCTTTGGTTTATTAGGGCCTAATGGTGCGGGAAAATCAACGACTATCAAAATGTTAATCACCCTTGCTCTTCCTAGTCGGGGTACCATTGAGGTGGCAGGATATGATTTGGCAAAGTCTCCTGAAAGGGTAAAGCGTAATATTGGGGTAGTTTTGCAACAAACTAGCGTTGATGGGGAGTTGACGGTGTGGGAAAATCTCGAATTTCACGGCAGAATGCACCACATCCCTAACCCCGAGAGACAGGAATTGATTGACCGTTGGTTAGATTACGTGGAATTGGGCGATCGCCGTTTAGACTTAGTTAAAACCCTTTCTGGGGGCATGAAAAGAAGATTACAAATTGCCAGAGCGTTACTACACAATCCCCAAGTATTATTTTTAGATGAACCTACGGTAGGATTAGATCCGCAAACCCGTCGTCGTTTATGGGAAATTATCAAGGATTTGAACCGTCAGGGTATGACTATTTTACTCACCACCCACTATATGGAGGAAGTAGAATTTTTGTGTGAAAGGGTTGGTATCATTGACGCTGGGCAGTTGATAGAATTGGGTACGGTGGAAGATTTTAAACAAAAATATGGACAGGGTATCATGGTAACTCAGAAGGGCGATCGCATTGATTACCAATTTTTTCCCACCACTCAAGAAGCCAACGAATATGTTAATAATATTGAAGATAGAACAGGAATTATGATTCGTCCCTCCAACCTAGAAGATATTTTTGTAAAATTAACAGGACACCAACTTTAAACAGTTGCTCATTGAGAATGAATAATTCTGGGTTCTTCCCATGCCTCATTGCCATAACATCTAGTCTATAGCTATTTATGAAGAAAAGTAAAAAACTAATTCTGCCTCTATCTACCATACTACTGTTTATCGTGGGTATCATTGGTGCCACCATATTAACGCCCCAGTTGGGAAATTTGTGGGATAATGTCATAGCCCCTCGCCTAGAAGAAAGACCAGAATATCGCCTTGATGCGCCTTCTGAGGTATTGGAATTGGCGGATGTTAGTCCAGAAGACAGAAAAGCAAGATTAGAGGAAATTGCCAATGGCAGTGAGGCAAGTTTAGATAGGGCTAGGGCTAGATATTTACTGGCTAATGATTTAATTAGAACCGATTTTGACGGGGGACAGGCGTGGAATTATCTCAGAAATTTAGAGAATCAATATCCCATTGTTGCCCCTTACATTGTCCTACGTCAGGGCAGGGCATTGGAGTTAACTAACGATAACTTAAGAGCGAAACAGCATTGGGAAAAATTAATTAATGATTATCCCGACTCCCCAGTAAGTGTGGAGGGTTATTTTCGTCTTGGGCAAGAAGAGCCAGAATATTGGCAAAGGGCGATCGCCAAGTTTCCCCAACATCCACGCACAAAGGAAATTATTTACGAACTATTAGGCCAAAATCCCAACCAAAAAGAACTATTATTAACCATCGCTCAATATGATTTAAGTTCCCGTAGTGATGGCTTTCGAGACAAACTAACCAGTGACTATCAAGAAGAATTAGAACCAGCCCAATGGCAGATAATCGGTGATGGTTATTGGGCAAGAGGACAATTTAGAAAAAGTGCCGAAGCCTACGAAAATGCCCCCTCTAGTGCCGAAAATCTTTATCGTATCGCTAGGGGTTATCAGGTAGGAGAAGCCGAAACCCTTGCTATCCCCGCTTATCAAAAACTGATTGAAGAATACCCCAACGAACCTCAAACCGCTCTAGGTTTGCGTCGCTTAGCCACCCTTGTTTCAACGGATCAAGCCATAGGCTATTTAGATCAAGTGGCTCAAAACTTTCCTGATGAAGCCCCCGAAGCACTAGACCAAAAATTTGCTCTCCTAAGTAGTGAAGGTAGAGGAGATGAAGCTAGTGCAGTGAGAAATCAAGTTATTAGTAATTATCCTCAATCCGATGAAGCTGCCGATTTTCGTTGGCAAATTGCCCAAGATTTCGTGCAAAATAATGATTTAGTCTCCGCTTGGCAGTGGGCGCAAGAAATTGGTGTTAATAATCCCGAAGCCAGTATTACCCCCCGTGCGTCTTTTTGGGTAGGTAAATGGGCACAGAGTTTGGGGCAAACCGAGGAAGCCCAAAAGGCCTTTGAATTTGTCTTAGAAGAACATCCCCATTCTTATTATGCTTGGCGTTCAGCAGTTAGTTTAGGTCGTGGGGTGGGAGATTTTACTACGGTGCGAGATTTAACCTTTGAGGTGGAACTTCCTGCGGTGCGCTCCATTCCCCCCGGAGGTTCAACGATGTTTAAGGAGTTATATTTGCTAGGGGAAGATGAAGATGCGATCGCCCTTTTTGAAGCAGAATTATCAGATCCTGATAATATAACGGTTACGGAACAATTTACCCAAGGGGTGTTGAAACAACTGGACGGAGAATATTTACAAAGTATCAGTCTCATTTGGAGTTTAAGCACCAGAGAAAATCCTGATGATTTGCGCCAATGGCAAATTTTACGCCGTAGTCCTGAATATTGGTACGCTCTTTTTCCCATGCCCTACAAAGATTTGATTGTGGAATGGTCATCCCAAAGAAACCTTAATCCTTTCCTTGTTACCGCTCTTATGCGTCAAGAGTCGAGGTTTCAGCCCCTTATTCAGTCTGCGGTAGGAGCCACAGGGTTGATGCAGGTGATGCCTGACACGGGGGAATGGATAGCCCCTCAAATTGAGTTGGAGGAATATTCTTTGACTGACCCCAATGATAATATTAATTTGGGAACGTGGTATTTAGATTATACCCACCGCAAATATGACAATAACTCCCTCTTGGCGATCGCCAGTTACAACGCAGGACCTAGCAATGTAGATAGTTGGATGGAAAGATTTGATCTCAGGGATTTTGATCAATTTGTAGAAAATATCCCCTTTCCCGAAACCAAAGGTTATGTAGAAACGGTTTTTGGCAACTATTGGAACTATGTCAACCTCTATCAACCCGATAGCGAAACCTCTGGTTTAATTAACTTTGGCAATGACAGCTAAAGTTAATCACCATTGCCCATTGCCTATTCCCTATTGCCGATGCTCTGTTAAACCTTAATTCAAGAATTATCCCCATGAATTAACGTTCTCCGTGCTACGATCATTAGGTGATAGAGAAATGAAGAATAAGGAAAAACTTGAATGGAAGAATATGATAAGTCAATATCTTTTTTTGAAGGAAGAGATATAAAAATAAAAGTAGGGTTGTTAGCACCTCAAGCAGGAGGATCAGTATTAATCGAAGCAGGAGAAACATCCGTTTTCGTTACAGCCACTCGTTCTCAGGGCAGAGAAGGCATAGATTTTTTACCTTTAACCGTTGACTATGAGGAGAGATTATATGCAGCGGGACGTATCCCAGGAGGTTTTTTACGCCGTGAGGGAAGACCACCAGAAAAAGCGACTCTCACCAGTCGTTTGATCGATCGCCCCATGCGTCCTCTCTTTCCTTCTTGGTTAAGGGATGATTTACAAATTGTGGCGGCTACCCTATCCATGGATGAGAATGTTCCTCCTGACGTTTTAGCAGTAACGGGGGCATCCATTGCTACTTTGGTGGCTCAAATTCCTTTTGCTGGCCCCATGGCGGCGGTAAGGGTTGGTTTAGTAAAAGATGAATTTATCATTAATCCCACCTTCGAGGAAATTGAAAATGGCGATCTAGATCTTGTGGTGGCAGGTACTCCTGATGGGGTTGTCATGGTGGAAGCCGGGGCAAATCAACTTCCTGAGCAGGACATTATCGAAGCCATCGACTTTGGTTATGAAGCAATTTTAGAACTTATTCAGGCTCAAAAGGATTTAATCCAAGAGTTGGGCATCGAATTGGTGGTGGAATCTAAACCCGATGCGGATTCTAATGTGGATCTTGAAAAGCTCATCGCTGATAAGTGTACTGACGAAATTAAGAAGGTTCTTTCTAATTTTGACTTTGACAAAAAAGCCAGAGATGAAGCCCTCGATGTGGTTAAAGCTAATGTGGTAGAAAGTGCGATCGCCCCTTTACCAGAGGAAGATCCCATCAAGGTGGCCATTACCGACAATCCTAAACTATTAGGCAACCTCTTTAAGCAGTTGACCAAAAAACTAATGCGTCTGCAAATTATTGAGGATGGCGTTAGGGTTGATGGACGTAAACTTGATGAAGTGCGCCCCATCTCTTCTCGGGTACGTTTATTGCCCCCTAGGGTTCATGGTAGTGGTCTTTTCCAAAGGGGCTTAACCCAAGTCTTGTCCATTGCTACCCTCGGCACCCCCGGAGATGCCCAAGATTTAGCCGATGACCTTCATCCTGATGTGGAAAAACGCTATCTTCACCACTACAACTTCCCCCCTTATTCTGTGGGTGAAACAAAACCATTGCGATCGCCCGGTCGTCGGGAAATCGGACATGGTGCCTTAGCCGAAAGGGCGATCGTTCCTGTACTACCTCCCAAAGCAGAATTTCCCTATGTGATTCGAGTTGTATCTGAGGTGCTATCCTCCAACGGATCAACCTCCATGGGGTCTGTGTGTGGCTCTACCCTCGCCCTAATGGATGCAGGAGTACCCCTCACCAAACCCGTAAGCGGAGCCGCCATGGGCTTGATCAAAGAAGGGGATGAAGTTCGCATCCTTACCGATATTCAAGGCATAGAAGACTTCCTAGGAGATATGGACTTTAAAGTGGCAGGTACCGATGAAGGTATCACCGCCCTCCAGATGGACATGAAAATCACTGGTTTAGAGCTAGAAACCATTGCTAACGCCATCAGACAGGCAAAAACCGCCCGTTTACATATCCTCCAAGAAATGCTCAAACCCATCGGCGAACCCCGCAAGGAATTATCTCCCTTTGCTCCTCGTTTGATGACCATGAAAATTGATCCTGAAATGATTGGTTTAGTCATTGGGCCTGGGGGTAAAACCATCAAGAGTATTACCGAGCAAACTGGCTCAAAAATCGACATCAGCGATGATGGCACCGTTACCATCTGTGCTGTACAAGCCGAAAGAGCTAGTCAAGCCAAGCGCATTATCCAAACCATGACCCGCAAACTCAATGAAGGGGATGTATATTTGGGTAAAGTAACTCGTCTCATTGACATCGGCGCCTTTGTGGAAGTTTTACCCGGCAAAGAAGGAATGATTCATATTTCCCAACTAGCCGAACACAGAGTCGGCAAAGTGGAAGATGAGGTGAACATCGGTGATGAAATTGTGGTAAAAATTCGTGGTTTTGATAACCGTGGACGTTTAAACCTCACCCGTTTAGGTATTCATCCAGAACAAGCTGCGGTAGCTCGTCAAGAAGCTGAGGCTTAATAATTGGATAGGCAATTAGATTTAAAATGTTTTTTTGCCTATTTTTTTCTAACAATTAAAAGTCTAATTTTAAAGGGTTGAAAACTTTTCAACCCCTATTTTTTCGGTGATGATAAATGACCATAACGAAACAATTACAAAAAGGAATTAATCAATTAAATACAGGAGAATTTTATGCCTGTCATGACACCCTAGAAGAAATTTGGATGGAAGCCCCTGAGACGGAAAAAAAGTTTTATCAAGGTATTTTACAAATTGCGGTGGGTTGCTATCACCTTAGTAATGGTAATTGGCGCGGGGCGGCTATTTTACTGGGGGAAGGTATTTGTAAGTTAGCAGAGTTTGAACCCACATACTATGATTTAGATATTCTCGCTTTTACTGATGATAGTTATGCTCTTTTGATGGCTTTACAAAAAATTGACCCAGAAGAAACAAAAATATTTTATGGGCAATTGTTGGAGGAAAAGGGGAGTAATGGTCTAAAGTTACCTCAACTTCATGGTATTTAGGTAAAAAAGTGGAGTAATTAAGGGCAAGAGATAGTTTTTTTGTTTTAATTAATCATTATCCCAAAATTTATATTTTGGTCTGCGACTATACCATCTAATCAAGGCTTTACTAAGTAAAATAGGGTCATGACGGATGCTGAAGTTGTCAGGATTTTCACTCATCACGTTAACCTGTACGATTCTTCTGCCCAATTTTTTTACTTCCTCCCTGTCCAAATATACGGGATGGGAATATTCATTGGCATATACTCTCAAGGCATCGGCAGATGGCGATCGCCCTTGGACTAATACCGCATCGAATAATTGTACTCCACAAATGGTGTCAATGGCACGAATATGATCCGCCACGGTATAGCCATCGGTTTCCCCTGGTTGGGTCATAATATTACATACATATATTTTAGGCACAGAACTACGGGCGATCGCACTTCTAATTTCAGGTATCAATAGATTAGGAATCACGCTGGTATATAAACTTCCTGGCCCTAAAATGATATATTCCGCTTGTTCAATAGCCTTTAACACCGATGGTACAGCTTTCGGAAACTGAGGCTTACAACCAAAATCAACTATTTTTTGTCGTTTTTCGGGAATTTGTGACTCCCCATGTACCATAGAACCATCGGCATATTTTGCCCATAAAGTAACGTTATCTAACGTAGCAGGTAAAACCCGCCCCGTAATAGCCAACACCTTGGCACTAGCATCAATACCTTTTTCCAAATCATGGGTAATATCGGTCATCGCCGTCAAAAATAAATTGCCAAAACTATGATTTTTTAATCCCTCCCCCTCCTGAAAACGATACTGAAATAACTCCGTTAATAGGGTTTCCTCATTAGCTAAAGCGGCAATGCAATTACGAATATCTCCAGGGGGCAACACCCCCAACTCCCGACGCAAAATCCCCGATGAGCCTCCATCGTCAGCCACCGTCACCACTGCGGTAACATTACCACTATACTTTTTGATTCCTCGCAACAGAGTTGATAAACCTGTACCACCCCCAAGGGCAACAATTTTCATACCCTTATTTCGCTGACGACGATTCCACAACACATCAATCAACTGTTGATCATTTTCAGGTTGTAGGACATCTGTAATAGAACCAAAAGCACCCTTTTGTCCCCAGTATAAAAGAAAAATACCGATAAAAAAAGCCAGTGGCCCAGAGATATAATTGGGAATTACATTGGTGATGCCATTGAGTAAATCAATTAAAAACTCAATCAAACGATTCACTGGGGTTAGCTTTACCCAGATAGCCAATCCTAAGAGAGTGAATAGCACACCTAATAAACTGATAACTAACCAACGTTTTACAGAAATGCCTGGAGATAGCCATCTATACCAGCCCTTATTTTTTTTGCGATCGTTGTTTTTACCCATATCAGTTTATAAATTCAGTGGTGGAAGGCTTTGAGGATACTAGGGAGAAAAATCAACTTCCTTCCGAAACAGGCTTGGGAGCATCTGAAAAATTATTATCTTCAAAACTCATAGTAGCCGATAAATGAGAATCTCCCAAATATATACCTAATGATAGGGCAGTGCGCACCATAAAACCTTCAGGATCCACAGGAGATGGGCAGGTTTTTTCTTGGTGACACCATTTAATTAAGGGCATAATCTGCTCTAGGGATTTACTTTCTACGGTGCCATTTTGCCAAATAATAAGGCGATTATATCTTTCTTCCTCAATCAAATGTAGGGCTTTGATGCCGAAAAGGGTGGCTAAAATGCGATCGAACGAGCTAGGCACCCCACAACGTTGTAAATGCCCTAATATCGTTGCTCTAGTATCTACTTGGTCTAAACCACAGTAACGCTCATCTCCTGTGGCACAGAGGCGATGACTAGCTTCTTTTAATAGGTGGGCAAGGGTTTCGGCAATATAAGAATCCTTTTCCCCTTTTAATCCCCTTACTCCTTCAGAAATCACTATCAAGGCGAACTTGCGGCGATCGCACCTTAACTTAGCGATATACTGAGTCATACCATCAATAATATTATCGGTTAACTGGGGAGTCAATTCGGGAATTAAAATACAATCAGCCCCCCCCGCAATGCCCGAATGAAGTGCTAAATGTCCAGCATCACGCCCCATCACCTGCACCACCATAATGCGCTCATGACTAGCCGCAGTGAAAGTTAAATCATAGAGGGCTTGGGTGACAGTATTTCGGGCAGTATCAAAACCTACTGAACGTTCGGTAAATGCCACATCATTATCAATAGTTTTAGGAATTACCACCAAATTCCAATCACCCTTTTTCGCCAAATCATAAATAATATCTAAACTGCCATCTCCCCCAATAGCTATGAGGGCATCTAAACCCAACTGACGATAACCCGCCAAAATAGACTCCGTCACATTCTCATTTTTAACATTACCGCGACTAATAGAGCCTAAAACACTACCACTCATAAATTGCAAAACGTCCAACCCCTGCAATACCCCTGGTATATCATAGCCATGATCTTTTAATCGTAAATCTTCAATTTTCAGGCTTCCTTCCACAATGTCCACAAATCCATCTGTACCCCTAGGAATACCAAACACCTCCCAACTTTTTCGGGTAGCATACTTAACCACCGCACGGATAATGGCATTTAAACCAGGACAATCTCCCCCACTCGTCAAAATTCCAATTCTTTTTTTCTGACTCATATTTATTACATAGATTCACAGATTAAGATTATTGTAAGTTGGGTTTAAAAATAAAACCCAACAAAATTAACAACATATTGAACAAAAAAGAATTGATTGAATGAAGTTTAATTGTCCATTGTTAATTATTTAAAATGCTTGTATCCATTCTTTTACTTCATAATCTGTCCAAATACCATTCTGCCAATAGGGATCAGATTCAATCAAGTTTTTAACATTAGCTTCAGTTTCTGCTTCATAAATCCCAAATACCTTAGTGTTATCCTTCGTGGGGCCTAAGGTGATCAAAATTCCTTCTTCTTTTTGTTTTGCCAAACCGTCTAAGTGTGCCTGACGATAGGGAGTTCTTTTTTCCAACGCATTTTCACAATAACTACCGAATAAAATGTATTTTGCCATGGTTATTTATTGAAATGATAATCAGACTGTTTATTTTATCAATTAGTGGAGAGTACTTTTCAGAATATAATGTGTTTTCAGTAAGGAAATGCCTTTAGTTACTAATCTATCTCTACCATCAGCCTATTCAGCGCACCCTATTTATAAACCTTTTTCTTATCCTTTCAGTCTAAAGGCTCAAGAGTTTTGATAGCTCTTAAAATCAATGTGTTAAGTTAATGTTAAGTTTTTTAAACTTTATCCCCTCAAACAATGAAATCAAACACAAATAATCCCAGTCAAGGCTTCAGTATCAGCGGTGTTGCCATTCGCCGTCACATAGGTACAATCATGCTGACATTAGCACTAATGGTAATAGGTTTATTTTTCATAAACAACATCGCCGTGGACTTATTGCCTTCCATTACCTATCCTCGCATCGGGGTTAGGGTAAGTACCAACGGTATCGCCCCAGAGGTTGCCATAGAAGAGATTACTCGTCCTCTTGAAGAAGCATTATCAGCTACGGAAGGACTAGAACAAATTTACTCTCGTACAAGGGAAGATAGCGTAAGCCTTGATTTATTTTTTAGGGTAGGAGGCAACATTGATCAAGCCCTTAATGATGCTACGGCTTCTTTTAACCGTGCTAGGGGAAGATTACCCGATAATCTGGATAATATTAGGCTATTCAAATTTGATCCTTCTCAACTACCTGTATATGAGTTTGCCATGACATCGGAGAATCTGGGTGTTTTGGATTTAAGGATTTTGGCAGAAGAGGAAATTGCCAGAGAATTAACTATTGTGCCGGGGGTTGCTTCGGTGGATGTTTCTGGAGGTGTCAATGAGGAAGTAACAATCGAGATTGATTTAAGCCGTCTTCAGGCTCTTGGGGTGAACTTGAACACAGTTTTAAATGAGCTTGATTCTGCTAACCAAGACATTACAGGGGGAAGGCTTTTAGGGGAAAATAACGAACCTTTAACCAGAGTGGCTGGTAAGTTTTCTTCGGCAGAAGTTTTAGATAATCTTTCTTTTAGTAGTGGGGAAAATGGTCGTAGGGTTTATCTACGGGAGTTTGCCCAAGTGGTTGATGGTAGCCAAGACCAACGGGTTTTTGTTACTCTCAATGGTGTACCTGCGGTAAAAGTAAGTGTACAAAAGCAACCTGATGCAAATACTATCGAGGTGATTGAGAGTGTCAAGCAACGCCTTGAGGAGTTACAAAGGGGTACCATTTTGCCCAATGGCATTGAGTTTTTACCTACCCTCGATGAGTCGATTTTTATTGAGAATGCTATTGATAATGTGATTATGGCGGGGTTAACGGGTGCTGGACTAGCGGCGATCGCCGTTTTACTTTTTTTAGGCTCTCTGCGTCAAACTTTCATTATCGTAGTATCTATTCCCCTCGCTACCCTTGCCGCCATTATTATGATGCGCCTTTCTGGTTTTTCTCTTAACGTTTTCAGCCTCGGAGGATTAGCCCTTGGAGTGGGTATTGTGGTAGATAACTCCATTGTGATGCTCGAAACCCTTGTGGGGGGTACAGAAGAGGTGACAAAAGTTCCTGCCAATCGCAGAATTAAAAAGTCTGGTTTTTGGAAAAATCAAGTCATTGAAAAGTCCATCGCCAGTGCTTCTACAGTAGAATCTGCCCTCATTGCCTCCACTAGCACCAACTTGGTAGCGGTGTTACCTTTCCTTTTAATTGGTGGTTTACTTTCTTTACTCTTCAGTGAATTAGTGTTAACCATCAGCTTTGCGATCGCAGCGTCCATTGTGGTCGCCTTAACTATTGTACCCATGCTCACCTCCCGACTCCTTGCCGTGCCATGGAGTAGCAACATTAATAGATTCTTTGTCATTTATTGGTTTAATAAAACCTTTGACAAACTCAACCGACAATATAAATCAACCCTTGGCTTTTTAGTCAACATCCGTTGGATATTCGTCACCATCATCTTTTTAAGTTTGGGGGGAGTTAGCTTCAACCTCGCCCAACAATTACCCCAAGAAATATTACCATCAATCAACACAGGACAAGTTAACGTTAGAGTCGGTTTTCCCACCGAAACCACCCTGGCCACTAACCGCAGAGTAATGGCCTTAGTAGATGAAATCATCCAAGCCCAACCCGAAACAGAATATGCTTTTACCACCGCAGGGGGGGGGCTATTTGGAGCAAATACCTCAGAAAACGTGTTAAGGGGTTCTAGTGATATTACCCTCAAACCTGGTACAAATGTAGAGGAATTTGCAGGGAGAATAAATCGGGAATTTGCCCAGATGAATTTAGTAGATATAAGGATTCGTGCTTTTCCTGGTAGCGTTAGGGGGCTAAACCTCAATAACTCTCCCGTTAGGGCAGATGTAGATGTTGTTTTACAAGGAAGCGACCAAAACACCCTAGAAGAAGCAGGATCAAGAATTATTAGTACTTTAGATCAAGAAGCAACCCTATCAGACTTTACTCCCGACAGTGATCCTCGTCAACCAGAAGTAGTTATTCGTCCTAATCCCGCTCGGTTAGCCGATTTTAATCTGACAATCCAAGACTTTACCAACTCCCTACGCACCTCCGTGAGTGGGGTGACACCCACCCAACTACAAAGGGGTACTCGGTTGATAGATATAAATGTACAATTGGATTCAGACCAAGTTAGAAATGCTGATGACTTAAGGGATATTCCTATTTTTACCAACGATAATCGCCTTATCCGCCTTGGGGAAGTGGCAACCATCGAAACAGGGGAAGCCCCCTCTGAAATCCGAAGAATTAACCAAAGACAGGTATATATTATTACAGGCAACTTGGCAGAAGGGGCAAACCTAGGTCCTGCCCTCGATGAAATTGATGCCATTATGGATAATATTGATTTACCCCAAGGAATCAGAATTTTGCCTAGTTATGCTAGACAGAGTAATGATGAGTTACAATCTTCTCTCCCCATTTTGGGAGGTTTAGCTGGTTTTCTTGTCTTTGTGGTGATGGCAGTACAGTACAATTCTTTGATTGATCCTTTAGTGATTATGTTTACCTTACCCCTCGCCCTATCTGGGGGGATTTATGGATTATATTTCACCGAAACCCCTGTGGGTGCAACGGTGATTGTAGGAGCTATCTTATTGGTAGGAATTGTGGTTAATAACGCTATTGTCATGGTGGAATTAGCAAATCAACTATACGAAGAGCAAAAAGTAAATCCCAATATTTCTCAACCCAGTCGTCGTGATTGTGTGATTCAGGCGGCATCCCAGCGTTTACGTCCTATTATGATGACGACCATTACCACGGTATTGGGGATGTATCCTCTGGCTTTAGGAGCAGGGGATGGAGGGGAATTTTTACAGCCTCTTGGCATAGTAGTTTTTTGGGGTTTATCCTTAGCAACTTTGTTAACTTTATTCCTGATACCTTGCTTATATATGCTCTTACATGAGCCTCTTAATTTCTCTTTTGTGGGTTCTAAACAAGAATCTGAACCAGAGGAGGAGTCTGTGCCATCTGAGGAGACGGTTTTAACTTAGGCTTTAACTTCTCTCCCCTGTCATTTTTGTATCAACAAATCATTTTAAGAAGGCGGGGGTTTGTGCAGATTTAATTAAGAAAAAATAAAAAAACTTAAACAAAAGTACATTCTCCAGCCACTTCCAAACGACGATATTCGTCAATTTTAAGGAATTTATCCCCTAATCTATCGGCCACATCAGGGGAAATCCAGCCCATTTGTTTACATACATGGATAGCGGCGGCATATTTTGCCCGTCTCGCCCCATCTAATACCTTGATGGCTAATCCCATATCTTGGCTAATATTACCAATACACTGTAACCCTTCTGCCCCAGATTTACTAACCAAAGCACCTTCGGTAAGAGTCATAAATTCTGTATCAAAAGCCCCTTCCCCTGCTATCATTTGGGGATTGTGGGTCATAGCTCGTAAAATCCTTTCTAAATCAATATTACTACCACAGGCAAGTTTGGCATAAAGGGTAGCAATTTGGGACAAGGGTAGGGCATAGGTGGGTACACCGCAATCATCCCTAGCGGCCATCAACTCATCAGAAGGCATTGCCAACAGTTCAGAAATTTTCTTTAATACTAAACTCTGTATCGGATTTGAGCGATGAAAATAGTTTTCTAAACTCCAGTTACGTTGCTGACAGGCGGCTAACATTCCAGCGTGTTTTCCCGAACAATTATGCTGAAGAGGGCTATCTTTTCCCTCTGGTATAGGGCATTTGAGGGCATTGGGATCAATATCTGCTTTCCAAAGAATATTAAATACTTGTCTAGCTTGTTCTATGGTACCTTTGTGAGAAGCACACATAATGGCCAAATCTTGATCGTTGAGGTCAAATCTTTCCAATACTCCCGTACTAGATACCGCTAGGGCTTGAAAGGGTTTGAGGGCAGAGCGAGTGAAAGCAACGGTTTCGGGATCTCCTGCTGCACACAGGGTGCGTCCTTTATCGTCAGCAACGGTAACTTCTACTTGGTGGACAGATTCGACGATACCTTCTCGGAGGAGGTGTACTTCTAGGGGGGGAAATGGACTACGTTTTAATCTACTCATTTATTATTTTGTCTAATTTTGTGTGTCGATTTTTGCTTACATTAACCAAAATAGGATGATACCACTCACCATCAGGGCGATGAGTAATAAACCGCTTTTTTCTAATCTTTTTAAAACTGGTTCTACTTGATAGTTGAATATCAATCTGTCTCTATTATAAATTTCTAGGGGTTTTTCCCATACTTGTCCATCATACCAGCTTGATTCTTCGTAAACTATTTTTGTTTTCTTGAGGCGATCGCCTATATACTTCCAACCTAAGTATAATCTTACCAAAACAAGAGCAACGAATAAACCCGAACCTAGGGCGCTAGCAATAAGGAAAGGAAAAGTTTGCTCATCGGGGGGAAAACTAGCACTAGAAATGGGGGCGGTGAGTAATAAACTTAAACTCCAAACCCCTGATAATTTAGAAAAAAATTTAGTTTTGGGTAATGTTACCCACTGAAAAAACCACGATTGAGCTAATTCTTGATACTCGTTAACGGGTTGTTGTTCAACCGGTACAGGACAAAATGACATGATAATGAGTAATGGATAATTGATAATGGATAATTAATAACGGAAAAAATTAGTCATCAATTACCAATTGTAAATTATTATTACGTTACCCGTTTCTGCTTTACTTATAAATTTTTTGTGGCAAAAATATTACCGTAGTAAGATTGAATAATTGTTCATTTTTCATTGTTCATTATCGCTCATCCATTCGTGGTTGTCGATGGTTGTAGCTCTGCCCCAAAATGCTTCTAAACCATAATATTCACGAGCTTCGGGTAATAAAATGTGGGCAATCACATCACCATAATCATGTAAAATCCAATTACCCTCGCCTTTTCCTTCTACCCTCATAGGTTCGATGCCCATTTGGTCGTTTACTTTTCCTTCAATAGATACGGAAATGGCCCTTAGTTGGGGAACAGAAAAACCAGTAATAATAACAAAATAATCCGCCAGATATGATAATTCAGATACATCTAAAATTTTGATGTCCGTACCCTTGCGATCGTCCGCGGCATCAGCAATAATAAAAGCTAATTCTTTACTGTCAAAAGGTCTGTTTACATTGTCGGTGGGTGGATTTGATTGATGCTCTATTTGTAGATCAGATTTAGTCATTCAAAAATAATATACACTCTATTTTTTCTTATTATAACCATCCTTTGCAGAAGGTGAACCGTTGCTATAATTAGGAGATAAAATCCATTCATAGTGCCTCCATGAGAGAAAAAATTACCGCCCTCCAAGAAAATTTAGCCCGTGCGATCGTGGGTAAAGAAGAACCGATAAAATTAGTTATGGTAGCCCTCCTCAGTGGTGGTCATGCCCTGCTTGAAGACGTTCCGGGGGTTGGTAAAACCTTATTGGCAAAATCCCTCGCCAAGTCTATTAATGGCAGGTTCCAAAGAGTCCAATGTACCCCCGATTTATTGCCTAGTGATGTGACGGGGACGAATATTTGGAATCCTAGCAGTAGGGAATTTGAATTTTTACCAGGCCCTGCTTTTGCTAATATTCTTCTTGCCGATGAAATTAACCGTGCTACCCCTCGAACTCAATCATCTTTACTAGAGGTCATGGAAGAAAAACAAATTACTGTAGATGGTGAGGCTCGTAATGTGCCTAATCCTTTCTTTGTCATCGCCACCCAAAACCCCGTGGAATATCAGGGGACATTTCCTCTACCAGAAGCACAAATGGATCGTTTTACTATCTCCCTGAGTGTGGGTTATCCTTCCCCCGAAGAGGAACTTTTGATGTTACAAAAACAATTGGATAAGGGTTGGATAGGGGATGATTTAACCCCTTGCCTTTCCTTGGAGGATGTCATCGATTTACAAAAATCCTGCCAAAAAATTAAGGTAGCCCCTGAGTTACAAAGATATATTGTTGATTTGGTAACTACCTCTAGGAATGATGATGAGATTAGTTTGGGGGTAAGTCCTAGGGGTACGTCGGCTATGCAAAAAGCCGTCCAAGCCCTTGCTTTTATTGAGGGTAGGGAATATGGAACCCCTGATGATGTGAAGTTTTTAGCCCCCCATGTGTTGGCTCATCGTTTGATTGCTAGGGGGGGAAGAAATCCCAAGGTAATTATCGATCGCCTTTTACGTACTGTTCCTTTATCTTAGTGCTTTGGTGGGCCAGGCCCACCCTACTCCATGGTCTTTTGTGGCAACTCTATTTGAAGAAACTGCTTTTCTTTTTCTTTTTTTTCTTGCTTTGCTCAAAATCAATTTCTTTCACTTTTTTCATAATACGAGTGAAGTATTCTTGTAAATATTCTTCTAGTTTGGTAATATCATCTCTATCAACCTGTAATGTCTCATATACGTTGTCCATGGGGGCATTCATGGGTTTACCACCAGCTATTACTTCAGCAAAAGCGAGACGGTCTGAAGCGTTCAATGTCCAGCCAAAACAACGAGTCAAACCCCTTAAAAATCTTAGTAATCCAATAGGAATACGGGATACTTTGGCTTCTTTTCCTGATAGTCTTTCACATAATGATATTATTTCTTCTCCGCTCCAGGCGCGATCGCCCATAATAGGGTAAGTTTGCTTCTCAGTGCTTGGAATCTCAAGGGCTTTGATTACAAATTTTGCTACATCCTGACTATTCATATAAGCAATGGGAGTATTTTCTCCACTCACCCACACAGGCTGATTATCCAAAATAGGAATACCATACTGAGGAATCAAACCCTGCATAAATCCAGCTAATTGGAAAATAGTATAGTCTAACCCAGATTCTTGTAAAAATAACTCAGTACAATATTTAATATTCATCAAAGGAACATTCTCAAATTCCTTGGCATTAATAATACTGAAGAAAATATAACGTTTAATGTCAGCTTCTTGGGTAGCTTGAATTAAATTAACCTTACCCTGCCAATCCACCTGCTTAATACTTAATGAGCTTGTTGCCCTTGTGGTAGCCGCATCAATTACCACATCAACTCCCTCCAAAGCTGGTGGCAAAGTTTCTGCATCGCAAATATCACCGATAATTAAGTCGGCGCCCCACTCTTTCAAGAAACTAGCTTTGCTAGTATTTCTTACCAAACAACGTACTTGATAATCATTGTCGAGGGCATGGCGCACAATTTGTCTTCCCAGTGTGCCTGTTGCTCCAACTACTAATATTTTCATTATAATTATTAATTTATTTTACATATTTTAAACTTTCATTAAGATTTTATCAGAAAAGCTCTTATTTAATTTTTTTAATGAAATAGAGAACAGGGAATAGTATCGTTAGATATTTATCATTAATCATATTGATGAGATTAAATGTTGCCCAAATAACCAGCCCGTTGTCCAAGCATTTTGAAAGTTAAAACCTCCCGTAACCCCATCAATGTCTAACACTTCCCCTGCAAAATAAAGCCCTTTACATTTTTTACTTTCCATAGTTTTAAAATCAATTTCTTTGAGGGAAACGCCGCCACAGGTTACAAACTCATCTTTAAAAACTCCTCTCCCTTCTATTTTATAAGCTCCCCTTGTTAACTCCATGGCTAACTTTTCTAGTTCTTTTTTAGTAATTTCTGCCCAAATTTTATCATTATTTAATAAACTATAATCAACTAAACTTTGCCATAATCTTTTAGATAAATTATAACCATTATAATTAGTAACTTTTTGTTTAGGATGATTTACTTTTAGTTGATTTAATTCAGCTTTTATAACCTCTGGATTCTTCTGGGGTAGCCAGTTAATAATTAACTCCATTTTGTAGTTATTCTCATACAATATCCTTGCTCCCCAAGCAGATAACTTAAGCACAGCAGGTCCACTTACTCCCCAATGGGTAATTAACAAAGGGCCTTGTTGTTCTAACTTTTTACCTTTTTTTTGTTTTAACTGAATATGAACATTTTCGGAACTAATACCAGCTAAGTTTTTAATTCTTGGATCATTAATTTTGAAGGTAAATAATGACGGAGTAGGAGTTTTAATACTATGTCCTAAAAATTCAGCCCATTGATAACCTAATTTATTACTGCCTGTGGCAATTAAAACTTTATCTGCTTGAAATTCAGCCCCTGATTTGAGAGTGATGATAAACTGATTTTCGACTTTTTTAATACTTTTAACAAAAGTTTGGGTTTTGATTTTTATACCCAATGATTTGGCGGTATTGACAAGGCAATCAATAATAGTTTGTGAGTCATCGGTGATGGGAAACATCCGCCCATCCGCTTCGGTTTTTAATTTAACTCCTTTATCGGTAAACCATTTAACGGTGTCTTGGGGTTGAAAACGGGAAAATGGACCCCTTAATTCTCTACCTCCACGGGGGTAGTTAGTAATTAGTTGACTGGGGTTAAAGCAGTGGTGAGTAACGTTACATCTACCGCCCCCAGATATTTTTACTTTGTCTAGTAGTTGCTTGCTGGCTTCTAGGATGGTTATTTCTGCTTGGGGTTGATGGGTGGCGGCACTAATAGCCCCAAAAAATCCCGCTGCCCCTCCGCCAATGATGATTATTTTTTGATTCATTTTGATCCCCCCTAGCCCCCCTTAATAAGGGGGAAAAATAATTGAATATTGTTTAATCATGATTTAAAGATGACTGAATGACAGTAAAAATTGTCTGGTTAATATATTCTTACCAATGCTCATTGCCCATTCCCTAATCTACTAAATTACATTGTGCATGGTGGCGCATAAGATGATCACATAGTACAAGGGCAACCATGGCTTCTACCATTGGTACTGCTCTGGGTAGTACACAGGGATCATGTCTTCCTTTGGCGGCGAGGGTGGTTTCTTCTCCTTCTTTACTGACGGTTTTTTGCTCTTTGCCGATGGTGGCAGTGGGTTTGAAGGCGGCTCTTATAACGATGTTTTCACCGTTGCTGATGCCCCCCTGAATGCCCCCTGAGCGATTGGTGGTGGTGCGGGGGTTGCCGTCATCGTCAAGGTAAAATTCGTCATTGTGTTGGCTTCCTGTGAGGGTGGTACCTGCAAAACCTGAGCCAATTTCAAAGCCTTTGGTGGCAGGTAGGGACATGATGGCTTTAGCCAAATCTGCTTCTAGCTTGTCAAATACTGGCTCTCCTAGTCCTCTGGGGACGTTTCTGACGACACATTCGAGGGTACCTCCGAGGGAGTCTTTTTCTTTGCGAATTTCGTCGATGAGGTCGATCATTTTTTCAGCAGTGACGCTGTCGGGGCAACGGACGATATTACTTTCTACTTGCTCTTGGGTGACGGTATCTTGGTTGATGTTATTGGCTTCTATGTCTTTGATGCTTTTGACGTAGGCGATGATTTCTACCCCTGCTATTTGTTTAAGTATTTTCTTGGCGATCGCCCCTGCGGCTACTCTACCAATGGTTTCACGGGCAGAAGAGCGCCCCCCACCCTGCCAGTTACGGATACCATATTTTGCGTCATAGGTGGCATCAGCATGGGAAGGGCGATATTTTACCGCCATTTCATCGTAATCTTGAGATCTAGCATCTTTATTTCTGACTAAGATGGCGATGGGAGTGCCTAGGGTTTTACCTTCAAAAACCCCTGATACGATTTCGCATAAGTCTGATTCTTTGCGGGGGGTGGTAATCTTACTTTGCCCTGGCTTTCTACGGTTCAAATCCTCTTGAATTTCTTCGGCACTAATCTCGATACGAGGGGGGCAACCATCAATGACAACACCAACTCCGCCCCCATGGGATTCCCCAAAGGTGGAGATTCTAAATAATTCACCAAAGATACTGCTCATTTATAAAAAGGTAATGTAAAGGTTGTGGAATAATAAAGTTTTTATACGCTATATCCATTGTTCATGGTTCATTGTCCATTGTCAATGGATTCCGATGGGAGTAAATAAGGGAGTACTAGAAACTATTTCTAGGTTTTGATTCACCCACAGAAGGGATATGTCTGTAATCTGATTTTGTTCATAGGTAACGATAGAATAGTTATGGGTTTTAATACCTCCTATTTCTTGGATGCGGGGGGTGGAGGCGGCGTTAAGATATATAGTATTATGTTGATCTCGGTTAACAATGGTTCTCAGTCTTTCTTTGGTGTGTCTTAGGCGATGGTGCATATGTCCAAAGGTAACAAGGCTGATATGTTTGTCTAATGGACGGCTAAGGGCGATCGCGCAGCGCCACTTTGTGATCGCACTTTGAAAATCAGGATCTCCAAAATCACCCCCAATGGGATTCCAATCCTTACCGCAAGTATCCTCTGGATTTGCCCCCAAGCCAAAAGGGCCATTATGCCCGATAAAGATAACATTAGATTGGGTCGTTTTTTGACATTGAGCAAAAATCTTTTGACTAGAATCTTCAAAACTAGATACCCCATACCGTTGGGCATAAAACTCCTTACACTTCCACTTTGAGCCACCCCAGCTAAAAGGACGACTTCCTACCACCGACAACCCTAAATCAGGAAAATCTAACTCCCCATAACCCACATGGGCATTCCCCAACAAATCTAACTGTTGCTGTACACGATCCTCTTTGCTATGATCATAGGGAGACTTTTTTCTGCCCCATTCCGTCGCCGAATACCAAGCATCGTGATTACCCAAAATTACTGCCTTCGGAATTTCCAACTTTGCCACCTGCCCCACAACCTCAAGGGATTCATTACCAAAATCCCCCACAAACAACACTAAATCAATCCCTAAAAAGGTAAGAATTTGATGGTCTATTTCATTCCATTGATCATGAACATCTCCAATAACTGCAACTTTTATTTTTTTATTCACCATTAAATTAATATACTTTTAATTTACTTTTCTTAATATTGTTACTTAAAATTAACAAAAGTTGTACCCTAATTCTCAGGATTATAAAAAGGTCTGAATGTGATAATATATCAAAGTAATAAAAATGAATATATTAACAAACTTTTACTATGAATGAGAATCTTCCAGTAGTTTATATTTCTATTTTACTTGGAATTTTGACCATTGTTGCAGTTCTTTTATTAAGGCAAATTCTCAAAACAAGAAAAGTAGAAAATAGATTTTCTAGCTTACAAAAAAGACTCACAAAAGAAAGAGGAACTCCCGAAGAATACTATGAATTAGCTGGTATTTATCTGGATAAAAAACTCTATGTTCAAGCAGTACAATTATTACAAAGAGCCTTAAAAGCATCCGATGATATTGAAGGAGAAAATAAAGCCTTAATCTACAACGCTTTAGGTTTTGCTCATTTTTCCCAAGAACAATATGACATTGCTATTCGTAACTATAAAGAAGCCATTAAATTGTACCCTGAATATGCGATCGCCCTTAATAATTTAGGTAACGTATATGAGAAAAAACAACTAACAGCCCAGGCATTAGAAGTATATAAAGAAGTATTAAAAATTGATGCTAAAAACTCTGTGGCAAAACGTAGGGTAGAATCCCTCGAAAAAAGATTTGTTCCTCAATAACATTGTTTAAAAACTTAAATATAATTAACTGATAGGTTGGGTTTTGTTTCCTAAGCCCAACAAAAATAGAATAAATATTAGGAGTTAAGAATTTGGTTTTTTAGTAACAAAAATAGAAGATAATAAGGTGATTAGCTTTAATCTCTTACGGTTAATTGTTAATTATCTTATAAATCTTTTAATATAGCTTGAATTTTCTTCTCAAGAGTAGGAATATCGTCCATAATCACATCCCAAACCAAATTATAATCTACTCCGAAATATTCATGAATTAATATATCCCTCATCCCCGCCATTTCTTTCCATGAAATTTGTGGATATTTTATCCTAAAATCATTAGATAATCTTTTTGTAGCCTCTCCAATAATTTCCAAACTGCGAATAATCGCTCTTGTTAAAACAGGATTTTGCAAAAAAGTTTCCTTATCTATGTCTTTTGAGGCATCAAGAATAAAAGAAGTTTTAAGCAAAATATGACCTAAATAATCTTCAGGAAAATATGACATACTCTACCTCTGCTAATATTCTATGACCAAAAATAGGACTTAATGACTCTGGAGTTAAAACATCTACTTTACGCCCAAATAAATCTTGCAAGAAAAAGGCTAAATTGATAAAGTTTTTAAATTTTTTTAACTCAGGTTCAAATTCTACTAACAAATCAATATCACTATTTTCCGTAGCCTCTCCCCTACTAAATGAACCAAATAAACCACATCTTTTAACACCATAACTTTTAATGGTTTCTTGATGTAGTTGTAATAGAGTAAAAATATCTTTTTTACTATTTACTACAGTAGTCATATTTTTATATTATGTATTTATTTGGTTTGTAACATTTTTGGTTGGGTTTCATTTTCCAAACCCAACCGACATGAAAGAAAAACTAATCCACAGAAAAATTAATTTCCTTCTTATTAAAAGGTAAATCATTATTGATAGCGTCAATTTCTTCCTGTTGAGCAAAATTAATTTCGTCAATATAGTGTTTTAAAATACTGCTCATACGTTGGTTATAAAATCGGTGCATACTATAATTTGCCTTGGCAGGAAAACCCCGACGACGTTTATGGCTACCCCCTGCGCCAGGGTCATACATTGTTATCCCTTGACTAATAGCCCATTCAATGGGTTTATAATAACAAGTCTCGAAGTGTAAACAATCATATTCATCCAGACTACCCCAATAGCGCCCATAAAGGTTTTCTCCTTTACGGATACAAAAAGACATTCCCACGGGTTGATGTTCGTTGCCTTCTTCAAAAGCAGCTACTACCATGAGACGATGGCTATAGGATGGGTAGAGTTGTTCAAAAAATTGTTTAGTTAGGTATTTACTACCCCAATAAAATTTACTACAAGTGCTATTGTAAAACTGATATATGTAGGGGTAGAGGTAATGGGGTATTTCTTCGCCCACAAGGTTTTTAGTGATTAACCCTGCTTTTTGGACTAATTTTCTTTCTCGTTTGATGTTTTTGCGCTGATTGGAGTTAAATATTTTTAGGTAATCATCAAAGGTGTTAAAATCCAGACTTCCCCATACATATCCGTGGTGCATCCATGCAGAAAAGCCAAATTTTGCGATGGTAGATTGCCATTGAGGATCAACAAAAAGAAAGTTACATCCTGATAATTTATTTTTAACACAAAAATGATCGATCGCACTTACCATCATTTCGGTGATTTCTTCTTCGTTTTCATCGGGGGCAACCAAAAAACGATAACCCACCGCAGGGGTAAAGGGAGTCATGCCGAGGAGTTTAGGATAATATTGTATCCCTAATCGGTAAGCTAAATCAGCCCATTGATGATCAAAAACAAACTCTCCATAACTATGGCCTTTGATGTATAGAGGCGCCCCTGCCACCAATTTTTGGTCATGCCATACAGTTAAGTGGCAAGGTTGCCAACCTGTTTGAGGCTTAACACTGCCAGAGGTTTCTAAATTGTGTAACCACTCCCATTCTAAAAAGGGGGTTGCCAAGGGCATCGCCATTTCATCCCATGCTGATTGGGGAATTTCTGCTATTTGTTGATGCCAACGGATAGTATAGGGGGAAGTGTTTTTTTTGCGAAAAATTTTATCCATCATAACCTTGACAATAAATTCTAGTTACCTTGTTTTTCTTGGGGTTTACAGAAAAATTTGGATATAAGTCCTAATTTTTTATGATTCCTTTTTATAGTGTAATTCGTTATCTATGGTTGTTGAGGATGAAATCTTGACTTATGATATGAGTAAAAATGATTATCTATTAGTAAATTAAAGAATTTTATTAAGTTTTTTTATTATCTTTTGCTATTGATTACTTACTTTTTTCTTCTTTGTTTATTTTAATCCTTTTTAATCTACATACTAACTAATGTCTATGATATACAAAAAATGGGTCTTAAAATTAAGTTTATCAATAGTTTTTCTGAATTTATTTCCGAGTTTATACCTCCATAAAAATTATACAACAAACAATGCTTTAAGGGCGATCGCCTCGGAGACGACAAATAATCAAAATTCGGCTGTTTTGTACGATGAAAATATGCAACAAGGCTATGAAGCCACTAATAACCATCAATATGAAGAGGCTTTAAACTATTTTCAAACAGCCCTTTCTTATCGTCCTGATGATGTCTATGCCCAACGAGCTATCAATAATGTTGAAAGGATGTTGGCTAATAGTAATAATACTTGGAGTATGGATAATCTTGTCTTTATATTACTTCTTTCTTTAATTATTTTAGTAATGATTATTAGCTTAACTTTAATTATTGTAGGGGTAAAAATACTCAATAATAACAAGAAAAATCCCAAAATAAGTTACGAAAAAAACTTAGAGCAAATATCTCTGAATGATGATAATATCTTAGAAGAAAACAAATTATTAAATAAAGGACAGTTAGCAAAAAGAATTAACCCAGAAGTTCAAAAACCTGAAGATAAAACCAGAGAATTAATTCAAGAATTAGTAGAAGGGGAGCCAAAAAATAGAAATAAAGTTATTTGGCGTCTAGCTTCCGAAGCTGACTCAAGGGCGATCGCCCCTCTTCTTGATATGATGATGACAGGTAACTCTCAAGAAAAGACCCTAATTTTAGAAGCCATCTCTCAAATAGCCTTCAACAGTATAAAACCCATTAATCAAGCCTTAATATTAGCCCTACAAAATGACCATGGAAGCGTCAGAAAAAACGCCCTCAGAGACATAACCAAAGTCTATGAACTAATTACGCAAATCCAGCCTATCATAACTCAAACAGCTTATCATGATCCCGATCCTGAAGTCAGAGAAATTGCCCTTAACGCCCTAGAAAAAATTACCTCTAACCGTAATTTATTACCCGAAGAAAATAACAATGATTACGCCCAAGAAGTCGATGCGACTCTAATTCAAGACACTCCCAGTTTTGATTCTAATTAAAATACACTCCATAAAGTCTCAGACTTCATACCACACTATCTATTTATCGACTATCAATTTGTTATCATAAAATTACAATTATTTTAATGTGGCGTAAATTATGCCCTACGAAAAACTAGAACTTACCACAAAAAAACCCATCCTATCATGGGCGAGTCATGAGTTGGGAGCAAAAGAAACCCAAATGGCAAAAAATGTCGCCTCTCTACCCTTTGTTTACAAACACGTCGCCCTGATGCCTGACGTACATTTAGGGAAAGGGGCGCTGGTGGGTTCAGTAATTGCCACAAAAGATGCCATTATTCCCGCCGCCGTGGGAGTAGATATTGGTTGTGGTATGTGTGCCATACAAACATCTTTCAAGGCAGAACAATTGGAAGGAAAATTAAAGAAAATTCGTAGAGACATTGAGGCTAGTATTCCCGTTGGTTTTAATCAAAATAAAGAGATAGAGAAACAGGTAAGTAATTGGCAGGGTTGGAAAAACTTTCGACATCTTCATGATGGAGTACAAAGACTAGAAGACAAAGCCATTAAGCAAGTAGGCTCATTAGGCGGTGGAAATCACTTTATTGAGTTATGCTTAGATACCGAAGATCAAGTATGGTTGATGTTACACTCAGGATCGAGGCATATTGGAAATCAGTTGGCAGAATGTCATATTAGGACAGGAAAAGAGTTAGCGAAAATGGCCAATGATAAATTACCAGATCCTGATTTAGCTTATTTTGTCAAGGGTACAAAAGAATTTGAAGATTATTGGCGAGATTTACAATGGGCGCAGGAATATGCTCGTTTTAATCGAGAAGTGATGATGAATCGTTTTAAGAGTATTGTCGATAAACATTTGGCAGGGGGTAAACCAACTAAACCTTTATTAACGGTTAACTGTCATCATAACTATGCGGAAAAAGAAACTCATTTTGACGAGGAGGTATATGTTACCCGTAAGGGCGCTGTAAGGGCAACACAAAGTGATTATGGTATCATTCCAGGCTCTATGGGGGCTAAGTCTTTTATCGTCAAAGGGAAGGGCAATCATGAGAGTTTTTGTAGTTGCAGTCATGGGGCTGGGCGTTTGATGTCTCGTGCCATGGCGAAAAAAAGTTATTCCCTTGAAGATTTAATTGAGCAAACTGAGGGCATAGAATGTCGTAAGGATAAGGGAATTATTGATGAGATTCCCAGCGCCTATAAACCCATTGAGGAGGTAATGAATCAACAAACTGACTTGGTGGAAATTGTGGCAACTCTGAGGCAGTTGATTTGTGTCAAGGGATAAATAATGGGGCAAGGGAAAAACGCCCCATTTTGAACTTTAACCGAAGTAATCGGGTTCGTTACCTTTTATCCATTTTATGTTGCAACCGAGGCTAGGTTTTTGATTTTCGTCAATTTCTTTGCCTGATAATAGGGCTTCGATGGCGTTGCGCATATCAACCCCATTGACAGGAATATCAAGGCTAGGGCGACTATCGTCTAGTTGCCCACGGTAAACTAATTTTAAATCACTATCAAAAAGATAATAGTCGGGAGTACAAGCCGCACGATAAGCCTTGGCTACTTCTTGGGTTTCGTCATAACATACGGGGAAGTTGAAGCCTTCTTCTTCTGCCATTTCTTTTAATTTATCGGGGGCATCGTCAGGATAATTTTTGACATCGTTGGGGCTGATGGCAACGATGCTTAAACCTTGGGGAATATAATCTTTACTTAATCTTGCATATTCTGCTCTTACGTGTTTTACGAAGGGACAATGACAGGATAAGAAGATGACAAGTAAGCCTTTTGAGTCGGTGAAATCTTGTAACGAGATGATTTTGCCTGATACGGTATCAAGAAGACTAAAATCAGGGGCTTTTGTGCCTAATTCCAACATTGTGGAGGGTGTACGTGCCATAGGTTATGTTTTTCTGTTAGTTTACACTAGTCATTATCTCATGATTTTTTATTTTTTTTGCTGAGGGTAAACCGAAACTAGGCTCTATTTATGGGTGTTAAAATATAGGTTATATAATATTTCTATAGAAATAAAAATTTATCATTATAAAGAATTTTTGTCTCTATAAATAAAGGATGTTCTTGGAGTTATAAATATGAAATTATCTAGCAAAAATTATGAATCACGCCTTGATACGGTTTATGATGCCATTGTGGTGGGTGGAGGTATGGGAGGCTTATCAGCGGCTATTTATCTGGCTAGATATGGTCTAAAGTGTTTAGTGATTGAAAAGGGTAAGGGGCGCTCGGTATGGATGCAGGATTTACGTAATTATCTAGGAATTGACCCTGATGCCCCTGGTAGGGATTTGATTAAACACGGTACCCAACAAGCCCTTGACTGGGGCGCGGACTATCTTCGGGCTTATGTAGAGGATGTGAAGGATGAGGGAGACACTTTTGCAGTAAAGGTAAAGGTGGGTAAAAAAGATAGTGTTTATCCTATTTTTCGTAGTAAATATTTGATTGCGGCTTCTGGGGTAATTGATGTTTTACCTCAACTAGAGGATATGCAAAATGTTTATGATTATGCTGGTTATACTCTCCATGTTTGTATGATATGTGATGGGTTTGATATGTGGGATCAAAAGGCAGTTTTAATTGCTGGAAAAGAATCCCAAATCAATGCTGCTTTTGTGCTTGATTGGTTTACTCCTTACATTACGGTATTAACCCATGGTTTATTTACTGTAAGTGATGAGATGAAGCAGAAATTGGCAGAGCGTGGTTATCCCTTATACGAAAGTGCGATCGCCCGTTTTGTGGGAGAAAACCATAAAATGCAAGGAGTAGAGCTAGAAGATGGTACATTTATCGAAGCTACCACAGGATTAATCAATATGGGTTCTATTTACCATAACGATTACCTCAAAGGCATAGAAGAGTTGCAATGGGATGGAGAAAACCTTATCACCAATGATATGGCACAAACTACCCACGATCGCATCTTTGCCCTAGGAGATTTGAAAAAAGGTTTAAACCAAGTATCCATTGCCGTCGCCGATGGCACTCTGGCAGCTACCCAAATTTGGCGCAACATTCGCCGTAAAAGTGAGCCTAGAAAGTGGGTGGAAAACATTAAAGGATAAATAGGGTATTAGGTAGTAGGCATTAGGTTCATGAGGATATAAGATAATTAACTTTAACTATTATCTCTTATCTCTTGCTTATTGCCTAAAATGTATTCAGGTCCCCTATTTAAAGTGCTTTTTCTGATTGCACCATTCGATAATAGGAAAACCAACCACTAATAACCATTACCCCAGAAAAGATAAATAAAAACCAAAAATGGTTTTGCACATCTTCAAAATTACTACCCCCGGCCCACACATCAATTAAAGCCTCATTCATGTGAAAAATAGGGTTAAATTGTGCAACTCTTAATAAACCATCGGGGAAAAGAGAAGTTGGTAAAAAAGTACCCCCAATAATTAACAATGGTACTCCAAAAGTCGCCACGATCGCATTTACATCCTCTGTGCGTTTCGCCAACTGAGTACCTAAAATAAATCCCACTCCCACATAACCAGCAATACTAAGAAATAGAATAGCAAGTCCAAGGAAAAAAGAACCCTCGATGGTTTCTCCCCTCAAGAAAATTACTCCATAAACCAAAAAAGTTTGCCCCACACCTATTAAAGCATGGGCGAGGAAAATACCAAGAAAATAAGAAAAACCGCTCAATGGAGAGATAAACAACCGCTTTAAGGTCTTTTGCTCCCTTTCTGATACCACTGTGGCGACACTACCCCCCAAACAACTAAAAAATAGAGCGGCCCCCACAAGGCTAGGAGGGGCTGCCATCTTTAGGGCTACTGATAACTCTAAATTTGCCCTTTCTCCTAAGATGTAACCATTAATAAATAGAATGGAAATAGGAAAAATTGACCAAAAAATTAAACTTCTTCTTCTCTTAATTAATTCTGTTAAAATTCTCTGACTAACAGCCAAAGTTTCGTCCCAATATTTCATTTGTTAATACTTAAATTAATGTCCTAGTATATTTTTTATTGCTAATATTTACTTATAAACCCATTTAGTATATTTAAATTATCCATTACTCCTCACTGCCTTGGGAATCTTGACGACCCAAAGCATACACTCCACAGGCGATCGCCCCTAAAATACCCATACTGATTTCCCAATTTTTCCCAAAACCTAATCCTACTAAATAATTAGTTAAAATACCAAAAATAAAGAAAGGAATAATACTCATTAAAGAAGCTAAAAAAGCATTTTGCGACTCCCTTCCCTTGCGAGTACGTTCAAATTCTTCTTGGGAAGTATATAAATATTGTTCCGCAAAATTAAACCATCTTTCTAAACCATTAATAATCTTTTCCCGTAAAGAAGCAAAAGCTAAATATAAAGCCAATGACCATAAACAACTACCTGCAATTATTGCCATATCAAAAGAAAAATAGAAAGGAAACATATCGTATATTATGAATGACTTTTATAAAGATTTTATTATCTTACCTCAGTTTTATTGAACATTTTTGGTCAACATAGACAACAAAAAATAATTACAGAACACAAAATGGGGTGTAACCGAACCTAAATCAGGATATAATTTTGCTACCTTAGAATTAAATAGGATAAGCTGTAAATTAAGATTTTGAAAGGTTGAATCTCCGATAATTGAAAATTCACCATTAGATCTTGATCATAAAAGTACCTTCACCATGGTTGAAAGTATCTAAAACTTACCTGTATATTTATAACTTATCATTTATTAATTTTATTGTTAATTGTAAAAGCATAAAAAAGACCTATGGCAAGTACAGATTTTAAAGATTATTATTCAGTTTTAGGAATTAATAAAAGTGCCACGGCAGATGAGATTAAGAAGGCTTTTCGTAAATTAGCAGTAAAATATCATCCAGATCGTAACCCTGACAATAAAGAAGCTGAAGAAAAGTTTAAAGAAATCAGCGAGGCTTACGAAGTATTAGGAGACGCCGATAAAAGAAAAAAATATGATCAATTTGGACGATATTGGCAACAGGCAGGGCAAAGTAATCAATCTCCTTGGGGAAATGCTGGTGCGAGTGCGGGGGTGAATTTTGATGGTTTTGATTTTAGCCAATATAGCGGATTTGATGACTTTATCGATCAATTATTAGGACGTTTTTCCAATACATCATCTGGAGGTTATGGGGCCGCAGGTAGTCGCCCTAGTGGAGGGGGTTTTGGCGATTTTGGTGGTTTCGGACAACAAACCCCTAATAATACAGCCAGTGATGTGGAAAAAAATATTAGTCTCACTTTTGCCCAGGCTTTTAAGGGAGTCGAGAGTAAAATTAATTTAGGCACAGAGACTATTTCCGTAAGAATTCCCCCCGGGGCTAAATCTGGCACTAAAATTCGTCTGCGGGGTAAGGGAAATGTTAACCCCATGACTCAGCAAAGGGGAGATTTATATTTAAAAGTGGATTTAAAACCCCATGATTTCTTCTTTTTTGAGGATGATAAGTTGGTGTGTGAAGTGCCTATTTCCCCTGTAGAAGCGGTGTTAGGCACTGAAATTTCTGTGCCTACCCCTGATGGTGGTGTAAGTGTGAAAATTCCCGCTGGTATTCGTCATGGGCAGTCTCTACGACTCAAAGGGAAAGGCTGGAGTAGTGCAAAAGGTAGTCGGGGTGATTTGTTTGGGCGCGTTGCGATCGCAATTCCTGCTAATATTAGTAATCAGGAAAAAGAATACTATCAAAAAATAAAAGAAATTAGCACCTATAATCCCAGACAAAAGTTAGAAAACATAAAACTTTAAGTTAGGTTTTGGGTGTTAGGTATTGAATAATTAATTGCTTCCCGTCAGTTTTTTTCTTTTGTGCAATCTTAGCATTTTTCAACCCATTCCACAGACAATAACGTGGACTCTAATTGCCGCAAGTTGAGTCAGTGAAAGTATGTAAAAATGCTAAGATTCAGAGGGCGATATTTGCTATTAATATTAGTTTTTGTCGGATTTTTATGACCTAAACCCCTTTTTCAGTTATGACAACAATATTGGTAATAGACGATGATGCAAATATTCGGGATAGTATGCGAGAAATCTTAACTACCCTAGATTTTCAAGTCATAACCGCCAAAAATGGCAAAGAAGGGTTTGATTTCATCAAACAAAATTCATTAGATTCAATCATCTGTGATGTTGCCATGCCCACCATGTCGGGCTACGAATTATTGGAAATAATCCAAAAACAAGAAAATATTGCCTCCATACCTTTTATTTTTTTAACGGCTAACTCTAACACCCGTGACATGAGACGAGGTATGGAATTGGGTGCCGATGATTATTTATTCAAACCCTTTAGTATCCATAGCCTTCTCAAAGCTATTAATACCCGCCTAGAGAAAACCGCCCGACTAAAAAAACAGTCAGCCGAAAAACTAACAGAATTAAGACAAAATATCAGTTTTGCCCTCCCCCACGAGATTAACACTCCCCTTAATGGTATCAATAGTTCGGCCCAACTTCTCAAGGACTATTCTGATAATCTTAGTGAAGAAGAATTAAAGGAAATTGCTGATTTAATTTTAGATAGTAGCAAAAGACTAACCCATCTAATGCAAAACTTTCTGCTCTATGCCGAGTTAGAATTGATTACCAAGGATAATGACAAAGTGAAAAGTATCAGGGAGTCGGATAAGTCAGAATGCAATGTTCAAAATATTATCCTTGCTGTCAGTCAAGAAATATCAACTCAATATCATCGTCAGTCAGATTTATCTCTACAGGTTGACAGTGTGATGGTAAAAATTGCGGAAAATAACTTAGAAAAGATATGCCGTGAGTTGATAGATAATGCTTTTAAGTATTCTCAACCTCAAAATTCTATTAAAATTACCTGTCACAGGCAAAGTCATCAATGGTTAAAAGTATCAATTTTCAACGAGGGAAAGGGTATGACAAAGGAAGAAGTGGAAAAGGTAGGGGCATATATGCAGTTTCAACGGCGAAAATATGAGCAACAAGGAAGTGGTTTAGGTATTGCTATTGCTCAAAAAATGCTAGAAATCTATGGTGGTAGTTTAGTTATTAGTAGTATTTATCAACGACAAACCCAAGTTGATATGATATTACCTATGGCTTAATTGCCATTCTCTATTATCAATTATATCCAAATAGCCTATAATTTTATCATCACCGAAAATATTCTTTCTTAATTTTGTGATAAAAAATCAGGTAATTTAAATAATTGCTTCTGATACTTATCTTGGGAAAAATAAGTCATTTTACAAGTGATTTATTAAAATAATAATGTCACTTATTTTTATTCTTATACCTTAGTAAAATATAAATGTTAGTAACTGAAAAAAATAGCGCCGAAAAGTTTATTTCTGAATTCAACCCTAATTTATCTCCAAATCAACAACTTTTACCTCTCAGTGCAAAAATAAACAACCAAAATCATTTAGAAATCGGTGGTTGTGATGTAATTGATTTAGTTGAAAAATTTGGTACTTCTTTATACATAGTTGATGAGCAAACTTTACGCACTAGCGCCCGTCAATATAGAGATGCTTTTAGAAAATATTACCCCGGGGAATCCCAAGTTATCTATGCTTCAAAGGCTTGGTGTTGTATGGCGATCGCATCTATCTTAGCCAGTGAAGAAATAGGCTTTGATGTAGTTTCTGGAGGGGAACTATATACTACCACAAAAGCTCTTGAGATGAGCAACTTAGGTCAAGAATATATCCAAAATAAAATTTATCTCCACGGCAATAACAAGTCCATCGCCGAATTAGAATTAGCCATCGATAGCCAATGTAAAATCATGGTAGATAACTGGCTAGAATTAGAAAACCTTGCCAAACTATCCGCCCAAAAACAAACCCCCGTTTCCATTCTCGTGCGCCTTACCCCTGGCATTGAATGCCATACCCACGAATATATCCGCACAGGAAGCATCGACAGTAAATTTGGCTTTGATGCTAACCAGCTAGAAGCCGTATTCACCTTTGCCAAAGAGCAAGAATTCATCAACTGTATTGGCTTACACGCCCATATTGGCTCACAAATTTTTGAACTACAACCTCACCATGACTTAGCGGGAGTATTAGCTGACTGGTATAAAAAAGCCCTCGATTATGGTTTACCCATGGCAGAATTAAACGTCGGTGGTGGTTTAGGGATTCGTTACACCGAATCAGATGATCCCCCGAGTATTGACCAATGGGTAGAGACTGTGTGTAAATCCGTTCTCAAAGCCTGTCAAGAGCGTGATATTACCCTACCAAAATTGATTTCCGAACCCGGCCGCTCCATGGTAGGCAGTAGCACTGTTACCGCTTATAGCGTGGGGGGAAGAAAAGAAATTCCCAATGTGAGGACTTATATTTCCGTAGATGGTGGAATGTCCGATAATCCTCGTCCTATTACCTATCAATCCCTTTATGAAGTCGTCATCGCCAATAAAATGACAAACGCTAATACCGAAACCGTGACGGTAGCAGGAAAGCATTGTGAATCAGGAGATATTTTAGTGAAAAATGTTGCCCTTCCCGAGACAAAACAGGGAGATATTCTGGTAGTATTAGCAACAGGGGCTTATAACTATAGTATGGCTTCTAACTACAACCGTCTAGCACGTCCTGCCGCTGTTTTAGTAAATGAAGGAGAAGCAAATTTGATTATTCGTCGTGAAACCTATGATGATTTGGTAAAACAAGATTTATTACCTAGTCGTTTGGCATAGGCTTAAATTTAGTAAATATTACTGAATTTTAATTACTCGGATTTGTTTTTTCTGCCATAGTATCCAAGATGAACTTCCGTGAAATAGTTTTTATTGTCGGGGCGTAGAAAACTACGCCCCCACGGAAAATATTATCTTTTAACATAAATCATATTTCAGTCACACTATTTATCAAGTAAATAGTTCAAGGCAAGGGATTAAAATACCCCTGTTATCATAAAAAAAGTGGGATTAACTATTAAAAACCATAAGGAGTAATCTTTCGAGAAATAATCACTATGTTTTTACTCTCTTTATTTCTTCCCCTGAATGGTGATAAGTAAGTAGGCATAATTAAATCGATTTAGGCAAGGGGTTTAAACCCCTTGTTCATAAGAGTCTTAATAAAATAAGAGCTATAATTAATTTCGCCAACCTACTTAATAATTTCATCTCAGTGGTTGTTAGATAATTTCATGACATATTAGATGGTTGTTGATTTAGAATTAAAATATAGTAATTAGCTTTGAGTAAACAACATAATAAAACGGGTTAGAATTTAATGTTTTGGTCGGGTTTTTTTCCTGACAATTTAAAAATTTTTTTGCTATTTTTTCTCGATGTCGGTTTAGTTAGTCTTTTTTTCTATCTAATTATAACCCTTCTCCAAGAACGTCGAGCGCAAAGAATGGTAAGGGGTTTACTGTTTTTAATTATACTTTATTTACTGTGCGATCGCCTCTTAGAGCTAACAATAATTAGCTTTTTTTTAGAACAATTAATCTTAATCTGTTCCCTATCTATGGGGGTAGTTTTCCAGTCAGATTTTAGACGTTTTTTAGAACAACTAGGAAAAGGAGAAATAAAATCACTGTGGAAATCCGATAATATTATTCCAAAAGGAGATACCATTATTGACGAAATAGTTGACGCAGTCAAAGAATTATCCCAAAATCGTACAGGGGCGTTAATTATCATCGAAACCTTTAATACCGTAGAAGAAAGGGTATTCCTAAGCCCGGGGGTACCATTAAACGCCGAAATTACCAAGGAATTATTACAAACCATCTTCCAAACCAAAACCCTCTTGCATGATGGCGCCGTTTTCATTCGAGGCTCAGAAATTGTCGCCGCTAGTGTTATCCTACCCCTATCAGAAAAAACTGCATCCAAAAGATTAGGTACCCGTCATCGGGCAGCTATGGGCATCACGGAGTTAGTGGAAAACTGTGTATGTGTGGTAGTTTCCGAAGAAACAGGCTCAATTTCTCTGGGGGAAAAAGGAGTTTTAAATCGTCCCCTCACCAGCACTAAACTAAAAGAATTATTAGAAGAAAAATTAAATGTCAGTCAAGATACAGAAGTAGTCACAGGAGTAACTCGCATCAGTCGTCAATTGGGCTTTACAGGCTGGAACTTGGTTACTGGTTTATTTAAAAAGAAAAAACCATCTCCTAAAGATAATTACTATAGTCAATTACCTAAACCAAAAGATAAATAGGGGTTGATGAAAAATTGGAGTCGTGAGGGTAAGCAAGAAGCAAGAGATAATAATTCTGAATTGGTGTTGTTCAATTATGGTATGAAATACTATCGAATTATGATCAGTATTTCATATTCAAAAGATGATTACTATTCCCCGTTGCCCATTCCCTACCTCAACAAAAAATGGTATCTAAATTCAACAATGCTATTTATAATTGACGGGTAATATCCCTTAAACGACTTCTCAACTCATCATCTTGTCTAACCTGTTGGGTTATTTGGTTAAACTGATTCATACTTAATCCATTACGTCTAACAATCACCTCGGAATTTTGACAAAAATCATTCATCAATGTACGGGCATTGCTAGGTAAATCATTAATAGTATCTTTTTGATGACAGGCTAATTGACTACTTCTTTGTTGTCCGACGATGCTTTCAATATTAGCAAAGGTAGAGCGTCTCAATCTCTCAATATCTACGGCGGCTTGGGCATATCGGCTTAATTCGGCATCGGAGAAGTTTTGAGCTAGGGCTTGATTACTGATTTTAATAGTATTAGACTGGGTATTATATTCGGGGGTTAATCCTGCAAGAATACCGAAGGTGCTTAAACCTACCATTAAAACAATTTTACTGGTTGATAATTTAATTTTTGATAAACTGTTAATTTTTTTATTGATCATAATTGATAAAAAATAATAGTATTTATTTTATTGGCTTCAAGAGGGTTGATAGTGACAAGGTAATTTTACGAGGGATAATTTTAAACAATAATCCCATCTATACAAAGGGGCATGATTTATGAATTTATTACAAGTTGCCCCATGATTTTAACTATGCTAATGCTAAAAAAGGTAATGTCCCAGTTGTTAATTATGATTGATTTGTTTAATTTTTAGTTCCCCGTTTAGGGATTTTGGCTTAGTTATTTTCTGAGGGTGAGAAAAGATGTTAACACCCCTCCTCCCACGGAAGATAATGCTAAGATTATCAAAACTCCTTGCAAACCTAATAATGTCTCAGCAATTCCCGCGAGGGCGAGGGGTAAAGAAAGGGCAATATTAACGGCATTATTTTGTAAACCAAATACTTTTCCGCGCATATCTGGGGGGGTTTCCGCTTGGATGGTAGTTTGCATTGGCACTCCTACAAGGGCAGCAAATCCTCCCACAATAGCTATCATTAGTAAAGCCCAGACCAGACTACCTGTAGAAAATGATAGCCCCATAAGGGCGATCGCCATTCCCATAGAGCCATAAAAACTGAGTCTTCCATGACTGATAGATTTTCCCTGCTGAGTAACAAAAGCAGCCCCTACGGCAATGCCAACCCCTGCCGCGGCTAGTAAATAACCAAACTCCTCGGCTTCAATGCCAGGAATTTCCTCCGCTACACTTACTGCTAATACTGCTAGGGCAGCGAAAATAGAAAAAAGAATTATCAATTGAAATAAAGCGTTGCGCACCCGATGATTTTTTTGTAGATAAATTAAACCATCTTTTATGTCTTCAAAAATGTGATTTTCTTGGGTTTGTTTATCCTGTTCCCTTTCTTTCGTATTGACTACTATAAGTATTAAACCCGCCATGGTGTATCCTCCCCCTACTAACAACTCCCTTCCGTAGTTAAAAGAAAAATTATTACATAAGGTAGTTACCAACTCTAACAAAGGATTACCGATGGCAAAACCAATGATTAACATTACCATCATGGTAGTGGTATAAAGAGAATTGGCAGCCAATAAATTACCCCTTCTCACAATTAAAGGTATAGAAGATTGTTCAGCGGGGGCAAAAAACTGAGTTAAAGTAGAAACAAGAAAGGTGATGGATAATAGCAACCAAAATTCCCACGGTAAATTAAACCAACCTACTCCTAAAGTTTCTTGATAAACAAAAAAAGGAATTATAAAAACTAATAATCCTCGACCTAAATTAGATATAACCAAAACCAGTTTTTTTGACCAACGATCTACATATACCCCTGCTAATGAACCAAATAAAATTGCTGGAATAGTAAAGGCAATCATAATGCCAGATACCCAACTACTAATAGCTTCACCGTCTCGATGAAAATCATTACTAATAATTGCAATCATTAAAACTAGGTATATTTTATCTGCTAATTGGGAAAAAACTTGACCTAGCCATAAGGTTAAAAAATCGCTGTTTTTTAAAACACTAATAAAGCCATGTTTACTAACTGTTTGCATAGAGCCTTTCTCGTCTTTTATTGAGCTTGACTCTTCCTCTTTATTATTCTCTTTTTTCTGCTCAAAAAGTTGCATCTATTCTATTAAATATCAATTATTGAAAAGCACTATCCCTTGATCTTACCTTAATTGGAGAAGTAATAGTTAAGAGAAAATAAACAATTTTAGTTTCCTTCACAAGAATTAGATTATTATTTAATATGCTCAGAAAACTTCCAAGAAGAACATAAAACCAATCTGCTCAAATTTACATCATTTTTTGTCGCCCTTGTCGCTGCGTTGATGATAGTTAAGTCAGAAAAGGCGATCGCACAGTAAGAATTTACTAACGAAAGATCCACCTGCTATGCCCATCTCACCGCTTCTTCTGGGGCATCAAGAATTAATTAGGGGTGATTTTCTTAATCTAACTTTCCCCCTAGACTATAACATAACCTCGTCCTCTCAAATAACCCGTACTAGCCCCCGGGCAGATGTAGGTTAAAGGTTGCACTTTTTCCATAATGGTTTTTGCGTTGAGTTGTTGTCGGCGCCAATGGAAGGTTTTTTTCAATTTCAGGGGGGCAACCTTACCATCTTTGGTCGGTAATAAATGTCTTCCTGTAAATAATACCCCTTCATTACCTTGATAGTATAAACAAGATGAACCAGGAGAATAACCCGATGTCCAAATTAATTTACAATCAGGGCTTAACTCATATTCATCGCCAAAAGAAAGAGCATCTAAGTGGGGTAATAAATAAACTTCTTGCTCTTGGGAAATTAGCTGACAATCAAACTCCTGTTTTATTTTACCAATATGCTTACTAATACCATCTCGGTTGGTGATAAATAAATATTTTACTCCTCCTTGTTGATTACAAAAATCAATGGTTTCGGGATGCCAAGGGGGGGAATCGATGAGAATATTTCCAGTGGTGCTAGTTATCAAATAAGATGTACCCCCCAAAATATCTCGATTCGGTGGAAAAGCCCAGATATTTTCTAAAATCAATTTGGGTGCTTTGGGAGTTGAGATTTTCTCCGTTTGCTGGTTTTTTTCTGTAGAATTATGAATAGGGGTCATCTTTATAGGTTAAATAGTCCTCTGGATGTGGTGATTGTCAATCCCATATTGTAGTTATATAGAGGTATCCTAAACAATCAGGATAGACTCGTTACTGTAGGTAAAAAATGGAATCAATCGTTCTTTTTCTATTATTAAGTATTTTTGTTTACTTTGTCATCAATCGCACCGTAACTAAGATAACAAATACCCCTCCTTTGTTGTTGTGGTTTGCCCTGATGATTCCTAGTTTTATCTGGTTGATATGGCAATTATTAAACCCAGGAGAAAGTAACCCCCCTGCTTTATTAATTTATGTACCTCTGATTATTTCCCCCATTATCTACATTTGGTTAATTCAAAAAGGAAAGCCGAAGCACAAAGAAGAAAAAGAAAAGAAGGATTCTCAGCTATCACAACCTCTCAATTTTATGACTAAACAAGATTCCCCAGACTTTAATCCCGATAATTTACCTTTTCTGAGTAAAAAGAATGTTAAACGCCCTATTAATGCGGAGGAGGAAAAAGCCCTCAAAGATTGTTTCCCTTGGGGGGTTTATTATCTACAAAAAATTGACTATCTACCCCAAGCTATCGTCTGTGTGGGCAAGTTGCGCACTGAACCAGAAAAGGCTTATCCTACGGTAAAGAAGAATTTAGAAAGGGTATTTCAGGATCGATTTTTGGTGGTTTTTCAGGAAACGATGCAGGGAAAACCTTTTTTTGCCCTCGTGCCGAATCCGTATTCTGAGGAAAACAAGAGTAAACAAGCCCCTGAAAAATTAACTAAACCCCTAACTGCGATCGCCCTTTTACTGTTAACCTTAGTTACTACCACCATCATTGGGGCAGAAATAAGTGGCGTTACCGTGGAAGAATTAGAAAATAACTTTAGTTTAGTATTCCAAGGACTACCCTACAGTCTTTGTTTACTAGGTATTTTGGGAGTACATGAATTAAGCCATTATCTTTTTGCCGTTTTTCATCGTATCAAAACTACTCTACCGTACTTTATCCCCTTGCCCTTTTTCCTCGGTACTTTTGGGGCATTTATCTCCATTAAATCTCCCATGCCAAACCGTAAAGCTGTATTTGATGTCGCTTTAGCAGGCCCTGTGGGCGGATTTCTAGTGACTATTCCCGTGTTAGTTTGGGGTTTGATTTTTTCTAGGGTGGTACCCATGGCAGAAAATGCTAGTATGCTCGACTTTACTGCCCTAGACCCCCGCTTTTCGATGATTTTTGCCATAATTAGTAAAATAATTTTTGGCTCTGAATTGGGGACTGGAGATGCCGTAGCGTTACATCCAGCGGCGGTGGCTGGTTATATTGGTTTGATCGTGACTGCCCTGAATCTGATGCCTGTGGGACAACTGGACGGGGGGCATATCGTCCATGCCATGTTTGGGCAAGGAAAAGCCGTGGCGATCGGGCAATTTGCCCGTTTATTGGTCATTCTCCTTGCTTTTATTCGTCCTGAATTTTTGTTGTGGGCAATCATTTTGATTTTTATGCCCATCGCCGATCAACCTGCCCTCAATGATGTTACGGAGTTGGATAATACTAGGGACTTTTTGGGGTTAGTGTCTTTACTGCTACTGGTTTTTATTCTTTTACCTGTGCCTCCCGTTATCACCCAGTGGATGAACCTTTAAGAGGGAAAAAATACCCTAGTTACTAGGAGGTATTCCCTTAATGCGGATCAAGGATTTCATTACATCTTTGACGATGGGAGCTGCCACAGTAGAGCCAAAAAGACTGTCCCCTTGGGGCTCATCTATGACGGCAAGGACTACATAACGGGGGTTGTCGGTGGGTAAAATACTGACAAAGCTAGTAATACGCGCGGTGGTAGAATATCGTCCTCTACCATCGTGTTTTTGGGCGGTTCCTGTTTTTCCGCCAATATTGTAACCTTCTATTTGAGCAGCGGCACCGGTACCATTTTTTACCACTGATTCCATCATTTTCACCACGGCATCGGCAGAACTTTCTTTAAATACTTGCGTTTCTTCTATGTCTGGATAAACTTGAATTTGACCGTTAGAATCCACTAAACCTTCTACTACATGGGGAGTGATCAATTTACCACCATTGGCGATCGCCCCTTGTATTTGTACCAGTTTCATCGGTGTGAGGGATAAACCCTGACCAAAAGAAGATACTGCCATTTCAATATCTCGGGCGGTAAAAACTTCCTCTGATTTGAGAAAACCGACCCCCTCAAAAGGCAAATCTAAGCCCATGCGCTCATTGATACCCAACTCCTCCAACCTCTCAAAATAACGAGAGCGAGGAATGCGACGCATAATATCAATCATGGCAGTATTACTCGAAACATCCAAGGCTTTGGTAATCGTTACCCTACCTAGCCCTGTCCGTGAAGCATTGGCAATGGGCCACCCATCCACCATTACTTGGGCGGGATCCGATACATAGGAATCAGGGTTAATAACTTCCTCATCAAGGGCGATCGCCACATTGATAGGTTTAAAGGTTGAACCAGGTTCATAGGTATCCGTAACAGACCAATTTTTAAACAAAGCAAAATCATAAGCAGAATAATTATTCGGATTATAAGTAGGCTCACAGGCAAGGGCTAATATTCCCCCCGTTTGAGCATCCAAAACAATTACCGCTCCTTTTTTTGCCTTAAATTGATCCATTTGTACCCGAAGGCGATCGCGTACAGCCCTTTGCAAACGAGAATCCACCGTCAACTTAACACTGAGATCGTCCAACTCAGTCGCCTTATCTGGTAAACTGGCAGGGATAATTGAGCCTAGGGCATTCCTCCTAACCTGAAGCATTCCCCGAACCTCAGGAGAAGATAAATCCCTTTGCAATAAATCTCCTTGGCTATGCTCTATCCCCGCCTGACCATTATGATCCATATCCACATAACCGACCACATCAGCCCATAAATCATCCTGAGGATAAAAACGACTATAACGTTGGTCCAAATCAACTCCGATTATACCCAAACCCCTGACTCGATCAGCCTGATTTTCCGTTAAATTACGAGCAACTATTACCCCTGTTTCTTGGGCATTAATTCTTTGCACTAAACCATTCACATCTAACTCAGGAATAATCTGTGCTAAATCTCGGGCAACACTATTAATATCTTTCTCCAACAATAATCGATGGGCATACACATCATAAACCAGTTGATCCGAGGCGATTACACGACCATCAGAGTCGATAATAGAACGTCTGGGAATATAACGTCTTAAATTGGTCTTTTGTTGACCTTCTGCCCTATCAAAATATTCTTGACCCTTAACTATTTGCAAATGATAAAGCCGATAGCCAATGCCCACCATGCCCATGATTAACACAAGCCAAACCAAAATAATTCGGACGACGCTTCCCCATGACTTTCTCAGAGTGAAATTTCCTCTCTTGACCTTGTGAGACTTAACTCGGCGAGAGTTTTTTTTTCTGAAAGTAGGAGAATCAAGGGCATTTAAAAAATTAGGCTTCAAAAACTTCATTACACCATACAAAAAAATTAATAGGCGATGGGAAAAATAGGTTCAATCTTTTTAGGAGAAGAAATCACAGGCTCTTCTTTTGGCAAAGGTTCGACATCAGTTTGAGGTAAAAAAACAGGAGATTGACTTAAATCTGGAGTGACTAACCCCGAATTTGCTTCATTCGCTTCTTCGGCTAACTGATTTTTCAAAACTTCATTATTAAAAATAAGTTGTCTTTCTCTTTTTTGCAACTCTTGTAAATTGCCATATTTTTTTGTCCATTCACTAGGGGCTGATACTGTTAAACCATAAACCACAAAACAACCGATGACGGTGATAATCGAGAACCCGCTGGATGTATGGGTCACAAAGTTAAAACACTTTAACCAAAAAGGAACTTCAACTTTTTTCGGCGTAATGACAACGGGTTTAATATCTGACCTTTTCCGACTTTTAATCTTTTTCGTGCTTACTGTATTTTCCCTAGAATAAGTCACCGATTGAGAACTCACATAATTCCTCTGTTTAATAGAACTCAATGGTTTTCGTGGAGAAGGTCTATCAGGAGCTAACATACATCTATTCTCGATTAAAATTGAACTTACTAATACTAGCAAATATATCAAAGATTATTCTTTTTTTTGATGATTTTTTTACCATGGAGAAGTTTACGGCTTTCACATCAATATTTTAAGGAAATACTCCAAATTGGACGAAATCCCTTACTTTAAAATTAGTTTCTGTTAGGTTACTGATGTAATCACAAAAACTATATTCTCCTGGGAATATCTTTAATTTTTCTGCCATGGCAGTTCATGCTCTGCCATGATAATATTAGCTAATTTAAAAAATACTTACGTAAAATTTTATGAAAATTACTACAACTTTTACCTCTTTGGCACTGAAGTTAGTGGGGGTTATTATCTTAGTCTCTGCTTTGATTGACTATTTATTTCTTGCTATCCCCCTTCAATTGTCAAATAGGAACTGGCAGATCGATTTTACGAATACCATTGTTGATCGGGGGGTTGTACCCCTCTTGGCGGTTAGTTTATTGGTACTCGGATGGTGGATAACTGATAATACCCCTAATTCTGCTCCCCCTTCAAAGGCGGTTAGATTACCTGTATTTATTATTTCTAGTCTTTTGGGCTTACTTTTCTTGCTTTTAGTACCTATTCATTTGAGCAATATTAGTAATGTTAGCGCCCAGTTTATTCAAGAAATTGATCAAAGAGCTTCTGCCCAAGAAGAAGAAATTCAGGGTTTTATTGAGCAGTTAGATGCGATCGCCCGTAACCCCCAACAAATCCAATCAGAAATTGAACAAAGAAACCAAGTTATCGATAGCGGCGGCAACATTCAAGGAAGACAACTAAACCCAGAAGAATTACAAGCCATCACCTCCCAAAGAGATCAACTCCAAGAATTACTAACATTATCCCAAAGCCCTAGCGACTTAGAAGCTAGACTAGAAGAAACCAGAACCCGTTTACAAACCGAACTAAGAGACTTACAAAGACAAGAAAAACAAAGAGCGCAAACCCAAGCCCTCAGACAAACCCTACGCACAGGAATAAACAGTTTTATGTTATCAGTGGGTTATATTGTTCTCGGTTGGCTAGGGATTAAAAACTCTATGTATGGAAGTCCTAGAAAGCCCTCTAGTTGACACTAAATAAGCAAAAGTGGATAATGGAAGATCAATAATGGATTCATACCATCATTTATAAATAACCCTCAAAAAATAAGTAGGTAGTTTGTGTTAGAACGCATAAAACAAGACTTAAAAAATGATTTAATCGCTGGTCTATTAGTGGTCATTCCCCTAGCCACCACCATCTGGTTGAGCTATCTAATGGCTAACTGGGCGATTAAATTTCTTACCAGAATACCGAAGCAAATTAACCCTTTTGACGGATTCAATCCCCTTTTAACCAACTTCCTCAATTTTGCCGTCGGTTTAACCGTCCCCCTAGTGTTTATCATGATTATCGGCTTGATGGCTCGTAATATTGCGGGACGATGGTTACTTGACGTAGGGGAGAGAATTCTTCAAGCTATTCCTTTAGCTGGTTCAGTTTACAAAACTTTGAAGCAAATTCTGGAAACTTTATTTCAAGATTCCCAAACGAAATTTCGCCGAGTCGTATTGGTTGAATATCCCCGAAAAGGATTATGGACCATGGGATTTGTCACAGGAAAAGTAAGTACAGTTATTCAGGGCAATTTTCCGAAAACTATGCTTAGTGTATTTGTACCTACTACTCCTAATCCTACTTCTGGCTGGTATGTCATCGCCCCAGAGGATGAGGTTAAAACTATTCCTATATCCATCGAAGATGCTTTTAAGGTTCTAATTTCTGGAGGAATAGTCAGCCCTGACGATAAGTCTTTGACCGTTAATAGATCTAGAAATGTTAAAACCAAAGAAAATCTAGTTTCTACTCCCCCTACCCCCGTAACTTTAGACCCAGAAAATAATATGGGTTAACCTTTTAAATGTTTTTGGGCTGATAAAATCTATTTTGTGTGGGTAATCGTTTTATTTTATAAGGGCTAAAGCCCTTTTTTAATGAGTATTTTTTTGTTTATGCTGAACAATTTTGAGGGAACGATGACAACTACATTGGCAAAATATGTACTTTTTGTTACAATTAAATGTAAAGAAATCTAAAGACGACTTGGATAATCGTTACAAAGGTTTCCTCAAGATTATATGACAACAAAGATTTTACCGACATCGCTGTCGGTTTTTTTTTCCTCAATTTTCGGGACGCTCCTTGATAGCCCATTCGGCTTGGCGTAATATTCCCCTAAGCATAGCTACTTCTTGGGGTTGTAGTTTGGTTCGATTTATCAGGCGGCGAAATTTTTCCATTTTGGTGGGTGCTGTGTGGGGATAGAGATAGTTGATTTTTAGTAAAACAGATTCTAGGTGTTGATAATATCCTTCGATCGCCTCCAGGGAAGCCATTTCTGGGGTGTCTTCCACCTCTTGGGGGTTAGCTTGTTCATGGTAGTGTTGATACAGTTCATAGGCACACACACCCACGGCTTGGGCAAGGTTGAGGGAGGGATATGCTGGGTTACTAGGAATACAAATAAAACGCTGGGCATGGCTCAATTCTTGGTTACTCAATCCTCTATCTTCAGGACCAAAAATTAGAGCAGAGGATATATTTTTTTCCATTAACCATGGCAACGCTTCCCTCGGAGTTTCTAACTTGGTAGGGATTCCCCTCGGACGGGCAGTAGTGGCGATCGCCCTTTGGCAATCCTTGAGAGCATCGGGCAAAGATTCCACCACCAAAGCCTTCTCTAAAATATCCGTAGCATGAACCGCCATAACCTGAGCATCTTCGGACAAATGGTCACCCTGAGGATTTACCAACACCAAATAAGTTAAACCCATATTTTTCATAACCCGTGCAATAGAACCAATATTACGCTCTCCGGCAGGTTCAACCAATACAATTTTGACCTCATCACCAAAACTCATTAAAGATAACTCCTAATTTGCCCCTTTTATACTCCCTGTTTATTATCAATTACCTCTGATTTATTGTCAATTAGATTCTGCCCTCAAACTTAAATCAACCATAACTTTTATTAAAAATATATGCGTATAATTACTCATAGTCCAAAATAGCTCAACTCCAAAGAAAGTAAAGAATCAATATCATTATTAAATTGTAGAGTGTGACATATTCTGATATATTTTTAGGTATAGGGAAAAACCTCCTTACATAGAGAATAAATCATCAATTTTTAACAAAATATATCCCACGCAATCATGGTATTAAAAAAGATTTTGTCCAAAAAAAAAGGTCAACCTAAATACTTTTTAGAAGTAGAAGTAAAAGATCAAGCTCCCGAAACCCCTGTTGTGGAGTCTTCGGAAAAAGCTCCCGAAACTACCCAAGATCAAGCTAAAAAATCAGCACCATCTGCCCCCAAAACCTCTGTAAACAGCTACAGCGATCAACCTGAATGGGTAAAAGCTATTAAAAATTATAGTACCCCTAATCCTGATAATAGTACCCCCGCAGAAAATACCAACTTTGCAGGGCAATATATCAGTAATGATGTTCCCCAAGCTCGTCGTCGCCCCGGCGGTAGTCTTAAACTTTTTAAAGATATTGCTTCGCAAATAAATAAGTAATATTTCTTGTCACCATAAATCAGTTTTTGGTTTTTATTTGATTAAACTAAAAGCTGATTTTTTATTAAACTTTTAAAATGATTAATAACATAGAACAAATTGTATTAAGTAACTTACCATATATTTCTTATTTGAATGATAATGGAGATATAAATGATAAATTAACGGGAAAAATAGGCTTGTATGCTATTTTCAATTATTACAAAAAACTAGAATATATTGGCTATTCTCGTAATTTATTATTGAGTCTCAAACAACATTTAATTAGACAACCTGATAAATGTTATTGGTTGAAATATCATGTAATTGAGCGTCCTAGTCGTAGTATCCTCGAAGAAATTAAACAAAAGTGGCTAGAGGAAAATGGCTCGACACCGTCAGGTAATGGGGAAGACGAAGGTTTATGGACTCAACCCATTGACACAAAGACAACCATGAATGATGACGATAAACAGCAGTATAATTCATTGGATGAATTGGGAAAAATTAAACTGCTCAAAAAAGTAGCCCGTAGATATGAGGAAATTATTAAAAATCAATTGGATGAACGGGGTGTAAAATTTGAAGTGCGTTTTAACCCTAAATTAAAAGAAGATGGCTTATTAGATTTGAAAATTTAACGAAATGTCGCTACTTCCTAACTAGAGTTATCATGAAATGGATCTTAATTTTCATTTAAAAATATTTTATGTTCAAAAAACTTTTTATTATCTTAACTGTTACTATCTTTTGTTTAGGCATAAGTGCGATCGCCCCTAGGCCAGCCCAAGCCCTAATCCAAATAAAAATCACCGACATTGGTTACAAAGACTGTCCCGAAGGAGTAGGAGAAGGAAGCGTCACCAGTGGGGGTAGTGCCTTACCAGCCACCTGTTATCTTGTTACAGGAAAAACCAACAACACATCAGGAAAAACCCTCTATGATGCTGATGTATTTGGGAGAATATACGACGCAAATAACGAACCAGCCTTACAAAATAGAACTCGTTTAGGGGCATTACCAGAAGTACCCCCTGGAGTGAGCGACTTTGAACTTAGAATCAGTGTTCCCTCAAATCAACCCACTCCCCTTAAATTAAAACAGTTTAAAGCCACAGGATTTTCCAGTAGCGTTTATCCTTCCTTCTAAACTAAAAACCACCGCCAGTGCGAACCAAAGAAGTTAAAAGTCCAGGAATTAACTGTAAAACAAAAATAGCCAAAATAGCTGAAAAATCAATGCCTCCCAAGGGGGGTATCACTGAACGAAAAATATTAAGATAAGGATCTGTAATTGGTGCTAAAAAAGAAATAACTTTCCCTGCCCATTCGGCAGTTTGAAACCAACTTAATAAAATACGGACGAAAATTAGCACCAAATATAATTGAATAAAATTAACAACCGTATTAACAATTAAATAACTTACACTAGACATAATTTTTTCCTAACTATTAAAATTCCTATAATAATTTTATTTACTTTCTAATCTTACCCGAAATTATTATGACAAGTAAAAAAAGAGATTTTGTCCAACCATAAAAAACCATTGACCATGCACAAATCTATAACTTTATGCTCACAAATACTATTTTATAACCTTCTTGCCCTTCTGCTTTTCGGGAAATCCACCCTAGCACAGTCCCCAGAATATCGTGACATAGAAGAATGCACCGTAACCGACAACACCCATGACAAATCACTCTTTAGTGTTTTTCCTAGCGGTGCGAATGGTTGTCAATTTGAAGAAGAAATTACCCATGATTCTGGCACTTATCAACTAAAATTTGATGTGGGAAATAATAAAAATAACTCCCGTATCGAAGTATTGGACAACCAAGGTAGAAACCACACTGTTGCCATTGACGAATTTATTGGCATTTCTACCAGCATTACCGTTAGTCTTTTACCCTTCTATAATCAAGAAAAACCTTCCCTACTAATTGACTACGTCACCTACGGCAATGGTTTTAACAACTGTACCGTTAACAACATGGTAGTTTTCGATGAGAATATCCCCTCTGGTGCCATTAGAATCAATGCCACTAACCTTAATGTTTCCGAGGTAGATAGACAAAACCCCCACGGCTTTAACGCTTGTTTCAACTTTGAAGACATCAATAACAATGGAATCCTCGAAGCCGTTGCCTTTGATGGCAGATTTGGCTATCAATTTAGCTCAGGGGCCGCCTCCGCTGCACCCAGAAGGATTATGAGTTTTACTCCTACGGGATTAGAAGATGTTACCCAACAAAATCCTAGTCATCTGAGACAACAAGCCGAGAGTTTATGGAATACGGTAATTGAGCGTAGCGGTGAGGAAAATGTGGAATATTTTGGCTATATGGCGGCCTATGCAGGGGTAAAAAGTTTGTTGGGGGAATATGACAGCGCAAAATCCTTGATACAAAGACGTATGGAAATTGATAATACCGCCACGGGTTATTTTAGTAATGATTTTATTACTAATTTAGAAACTTTTTTAAGAAATAATGGCTACAGTCTTTAGATAAGATTTGAAAAAAGAGTAGGTTGCTTTGATCCATAAAATTCAACCTACATAACAATATTTCTTTGCATTTTTGCCAGATATAATCCTTATTCATAATCCAAAATAACCTTGAGCCACTGGGGAGGGCGAGGAATGGGGTTTTTCAGTCTATCCAACATTAATAATGCGACGAGATGGACGGTAAAACAATAAATGAGATTGTTAACAAATACCACCAGTAGAATAAGTAACTGAATTATGAGGGGGCTTGGTTGAGAAAGAATACCTAGTTGTAAGAACATCCAATCGGCTAACCCTGTAATCTGATTAATAACATAAATCCATAAATCTTCCCCTAGTAGGATGGAAAAAAGCCAAAAACGAAAGAAAAAGCCAAAACTACCGATAATTGACCCTGTAAGTAAAGAGAGGTGCCAATTAGAACCATTTCGCCACATTCCCCCTAGCTGAATACCCATTAAACCATAGGGAATTATATAAACGATGCTGCGAGGGGGACCCATTAAAATACTTAGTAATAAACCTGAGACGATGGTTGTCATGATTGATGCCCGTCTGCCCCTTCTCATATAAACAAGGGCGATGGGTAACGGGTATAGCATCCTCAAAAATGGGCCTAGGCGGAAGTAGTAATCAATTAACCAAATTAAACTAGCGGTACTAGCTAAAAAGGCACTTTCTACTAAGGCGATGGTTTTGGGACTGACGTTGTAGTTTTTTTGGGGCGGTTGATAGGGGCTATAGGTAAAAGCACTGTCGGTAGAGTCATCTATTTCATCTACCCAGTTTTGCTCGTCAATATCTAGGGGGGAATCTGAGTTTGGATTAGACAAATGAGTATCAAGATTTAAAGGTGTGTTTTCTTGTTTTTGAGTATAGCATTATGTTTAGTAATCAAGATTTGCCAAATAATCGATACAATAGGTAAGAAAATCAAAGGTTATTAGGTTTATGGATGAAATCCCTACCGCCCTAAGAGATACCAGTTCTAATTCTAAGGGTAATAAAAAAGTTTTTTCGGGCGATCGCCCTTTAGTCCAGAAATATATAATCTGGTTTATGGGGGGTATATTGTTAGTGACCATAATTTCTTTCTTTATCAATGGTATTACAAATAACCCTAGTTCAGAGCCTGTAGTGGTTCAAGAAACAGAAATTCAACCTCCACAAGAAGAAATAGAAGAAGTAACCATTCCCGAAAATATCCTCGGGCATATAGCCTATGAAGAAGCCCCTCAATCAGAGTTAAGAGCTATTAATACTGATGGTGGCATTCAATTGAGACAAGCAGCCGCTGAGAGATTTAATGCCATGGTTAGGGATGCTCGAAACCAAGGAATTATTCTCAACCCCATTTCAGGATTTAGATCCATTTCTGACCAAGAATATTTATTTTTTGAACTAAAAGAGCAAAGAAATCAGGACGCAAGAAAAAGAGCAGAAGTGAGCGCTCCTCCAGGCCATAGTGAGCATCATACGGGCTATGCGGTGGATATTGGCGATGGTAATAACCCTAGTACCAATTTACAAGAAAGTTTTGAAAATACTGCCGCTTATAGATGGTTAGAGGCTAATGCTTCTCGTTACAGTTTTGAGCTTTCTTTTCCCAGAGATAACTTACAGGGTATCAGTTATGAACCTTGGCACTGGCGTTTTGTGGGCGATCGCCATAGCTTAGAAACTTTTTACCGAGTCAGAGAATTAACAACTCCCCTTAATCAAAGATAATGGTAATATTGATGCTCAGTTTAGCCGACAAGATAAATAATAATCAGATTAGATGGACATATTAGTTACCACTGTTCAAGTACCTTTTATCCGAGGAGGGGCGGAAATTCATGCCGAGTCATTAGTTCAAGCCTTACGAAATCATGGACATAGTGCGGAAATAGTTGCCCTTCCTTTTGAAGCTCATCCTCCCCAGCGAATGTTAGATTTAATGTTTATATTTCGTCTTCTTGATTTTTCTACTTTTTCGGGCAGAAATATTGATTTGATTATTCCTCTCAAGTTTCCTGCTTATTTTAACAGTCATCCTAATCAGGTAGCTTGGTTATTGCATCAACATAGGGATGTATATGATCTTTGGGAACAAAAATTTGGTGGTTTGGTACATAATTCCGATGCGGTGCAGTTTCGAGAAACGATTATTAATGGGGATACAAAGGCTTTGGGGGAATGTCGTCAAATTTTTAGTAATTCCCAAAATGTGGCAAACCGATTGAAAAAGTTTAATGGGCTTGATTCTATTCCCCTTTATCATCCTCCTAAAAATGCTGATACTTTTACCTGTGAGGAGGCTCAAGGTTACTTCTTTTTCCCTAGTCGTTTAAATTTGGTAAAAAGACAACATTTAGTCCTAGAGGCGATCTCCAAAACCCGTAATCCTGTCAAAGTAGTGTTTGCAGGTTCATCTGATAACGGACTATATGAAAATGAATTAAAACAAATTGCCGAAAAATTAGACATTACCCATAGAGCGATTTTTGTGGGTCAAATTTCCGAAGCTGAAAAAATCAAATACTATGCCGAATCTATGGGGGTTATTTATCCTCCCCTCGATGAAGACTATGGTTATGTAACCTTAGAGGGGATGTTATCATCTAAGCCTATTATCACCTGTACCGACTCTGGAGGCCCTTTAGAATTTATCACAGATCAAGAAACAGGGGTTGTTACAAAACCAGATTCTTTTGCTCTAGCTAGGGCAATGGATCAATTATGGGAAAATCATCGTTTAGCTTCTCACTTGGGCAAAAATGCACGAAAACATTATCAAGAATTAGATATTACTTGGACTAATGTTGTTAATAAATTAACTAATTGTTAGTTTTTTTAATATATTGTGTTTCTACAATAAGTTTTTCTAAAAAAAATTATCTAAACTATAAAATGCCCTATTTAAAAGTAAAGATAATTTAATTATTCTCATTTTTAATACTATGAAAATAAATTGGTTTTCTCCCCTGCCCCCTGCCAAAACAGAAATTGGTAAATATACCTGTAAAATAGTTCCTTTATTACAAGAGTTTGTAAAAGTTACTGTCTGGACAAGTCAAGATTCTTGGCAGAGTGAGTTAAATGATTATATGTCCATTAGATATTATCAACCCCATAATATTTCTTGGTATGAAATTAATCAGGCAGATTTGAATATTTATCAGTTAGGAAATAATCATCTTTTTCATGGCGATATTTGGCAAATTAGTAAAAAATCTCCTGGTTTAGTAATTCTTCATGATTACAAATTACAAGATTTTTTCTATATGTTATCAGACGATAAAAAAAATTATCTTAATCAAGTTTTTAAGCTTTATGGGGAAGAAGGATTAGAAAATGCCCAAAAATTTTTAGATGGTTTTGTTTCCATGGCAACCATGGCAGATAAATACCCCATGACTCCCCTTGCCCTTGAAAGTGCGATCGCCCTTATGACCCATAATAGAGAATCCTATCAACAACTGAGCCAAGAAAATCACTGGATGACGGGATACACTCCCTTACCTTACCTTGCCGATAACCTAGGGCAAATTAATCGTCGAAAAAGTCAAACTCCCTATCAAATAATCATGTTTGGCTTTATGGGGCAAAATCGTTGTTTAAACTCCGTATTTAAAGCCCTTGCCATGCTTCCCCGTCGAGAGCAATTTCGCCTTCATATTTACGGTGAAATGTGGGATGAAGACTATATCTTTAGCCAAATTCAAGAATTAGGACTCGAAAATATTATTACTCTTCATGGTTTTGTCAGTGACGATGAATTACACCACGCCTTAAATAATGCCAATCTTGCCATCAATCTGCGTTATCCTTCCATGGGAGAAGCCTCTGCCAGTCAACTACACCTCTGGAGTTATAGCTTGCCTAGTATAGCATCCCAAACAGAATGGTATGGCAGTTTAGACTCCAACGCCGTGGCTTTTGTACGCCCAAACCATGAATTAGAAGATTTAACTCACCATTTAAATGATTTTTTAAATAATCCCGAAAAATTTGCTCTAATGGGCATAGAAGGTAAAAAAATCCTTGAAGAAAATCATCAACCCAAAATGTGTGCCGAGGCAATTATTAACTTTGCCCAACAGGTGATGAAATATCGCCCCACTCATACCATTCACTCCATGGCAACGAGAATCGGTGGTGAATTAAATTATTTTAACTTACCTTCATCCACTGATTTAAATCGTTATGGTGAAATCATTGATTTTATGTGTACATCGATTCCTGAGAAAAAATAACTATCTTATCCCGTGGCACTGATTCAAGGTAAATCAAGTAATCAGGGTGTTTTTCTTGCCCTAAAAGCCCTCTCATTGAGTTAAGATTAATTAAGTTATGTATCTGTCAAGTAATCAAAAAGTCTTATCATTATGGAATTTTTCTCATTAGAGCAAATGCAGGAATTAGCTCAAGAATATGGTTACTGGGCAGTTTTTGTAGGTATTGCCCTAGAAAATACTGGTATTCCTTTACCTGGAGAAACTATCACCGTAATCGGAGGATTTTTAGCAGGTAGCGGTGAGTTAAATTATTGGTGGGTTTTATTTAGTGCCATTCTCGGTGCCGTTATCGGTGATAACTGTGGTTATTGGTTGGGCAGGATTGGGGGATGGTCACTTTTTGTGAAGTTTGCCAGAATTTTTCGTCTTGAAGAGACACAATTGGCGATCGCCAAGCATAAATTTAATGAGAATGCTGGAAAAGCGATATTTTTCGGGCGTTTTGTTACCTTATTAAGAATTTTTGCCGGTCCCATTGCAGGAATTACCGAGATGAATTACGGTAAATTTTTATTTTTCAACTTTACAGGGGCAACGGTTTGGGCATCAGTGATTGTTACCCTTTCTTACTTTGTGGGTAGAATTGTTCCCTTACCCGAATTAGTATCATTAATCGCTAAGTTTGGTTTATTGGGTTTACTCATTGTGGGAGTTTGGATTGGTGCTTCTTTCCTCATCAAATATTACCAACAGAAAAAAAGTTTTAATAGTTAATATTCTCGAAGAGATCTGTTAAGCAAAGCATACTGTAAGATATATTTCAAAGGTTTTGACAATAAAATATTAACCCATGTCCCGTTCCAAGTCTTTACAGTATTATATAGTTGCCCGTATTTTACTCGCTCCATTAATGTTGTGGACTATTGTAACAATCGTTTTTTTGTTGCTAAGAGCTACCCCCGGAGACCCAGCCGATGCTATCTTGGGTGGTAGAGCGCCAGAATCAGCCAAACAAGCACTAAGAGAACAAATGGGCTTAAATCAGCCTTTGTGGGTACAATATCTTACTTATTTAGGGCAGTTATTGCGCTTTGATTTAGGTTCTTCCATTACCAGCCGTGGCTTGGAAGTAAAGGAAGTTATTGGTCAATATTTTCCTGCCACCGTTGAATTATCCTTGTTTGCCATGGTAGTGGCGATAGCCCTTGGAGTGGGAATAGGACTAATTTCCGCCTCAAAACCCAATACTATTTTTGATGTGGCGGGGAGACTATTCGGCATCATCACCTACGCCTTGCCTTTGTTTTGGATGGGTATGGTAATGCAAATTGTCTTTTCCGTACAACTAAAATGGTTTCCCCTCGGCACCCGCTTCCCCGTAGGCATGACAACCCCCACAAAAATAACAGGCTTATACGTCTTAGACAGTCTTCTAACCCTTAATGTTGGTCAATTTTTTACAGCCCTCCACTACGTAGCGCTGCCCTCCCTTACCCTCGGCATCTTAATCAGTGGCATTTTTGAAAGGATAGTCAGAGTAAACCTCAAAAAAACCCTTCAATCAGACTATGTAGAAGCCGCTAGGGCCAGAGGTATTCCCAAAAGTCGTATTCTTTTTGCCCATGCCTTTAAAAACGCCCTCATTCCCGTTATCACCGTCATGGGTTTAACCTTTGCTGCCCTACTCGGAGGGGCTGTGTTAACAGAAGTAACCTTTTCTTGGCCTGGTTTAGGCAACAGACTATATGAGGCCATATCCCAAAGAGACTATCCCACCGTACAAGGAATTATGGTATTTTTCGGCATTATTGTAGTTATAGCCAGTATAGCCATTGACATCATCAATGCTTATATTGATCCTAGAATTCGCTATTAAAAAAAAATAAGGTGGGCAATAAATACCCACCAAAAACTCAATTCTCAGATACCTTTAACTCTTAAGAAGCACTAGCAAACTTAATTTTCAGATAATCATCCTCAATTTTTGCCCCCGAAGGTTGTAAAGCAGCCAAGGCTTGAGGTAATACCAAATTACGACGGTGATTACCAATTCTCACATTCAACTCATCCCCTGTTTTATTGAGCTTAATTTGATCTTTGGGAATACCAGGTAAATACAACTCCAAACTATAATTAGAATCCTCTTGAATCACCCTAATCGTATTTTCTTCATAATACACCTGACTAGGATCCTCATCTTTATATAAAGTATCCTTCAAACGCTCTAACGCCTCTAAACCGCACATCTCCTCAGAGAATAAAGGCACCTCCTTCACTGGTAGAGGATGGAAATTTTCATGGATTTCCTCTTTATAAACCGATTGATTTTCTTTCCATTTTTGGAAAAAAGGATCATCCACTTGATCAGGTATAATTCTATTAGCTATTACTAAATCCACAGAAACACCATAAAGACTAAGATAAGCATGGGCTCTCAAAGACTCCTTAATAACCATTTTTTCAGGATTCGTCACTAACCGTACAGAGGTTTGAGTATTATCCGTCAATACTTTTTCCAGCGCCTCTATTTGCTGATAAAACTCATAGGGGGCATCCATTACCTCATTGGTGGGCAAAGAAAAACCTGTAATAGGCTTAAAGAAAGGCTCAAATAAAGGTCTTAAAGTGGCTGACATACTCTGTAAAGGTTTATAAAACCTTCTCATGTACCATCCCCCCACTTCAGGAAGACTAAGGAGTCTGAGGGCGGTGCCAGTGGGTGCAGAATCAATGATTAAAACATCAAATTCCCCTTCATCATAATGGCGTTTCATCCTTACCAAGCCAAAAATTTCATCCATCCCTGGTAAGATAGCTAATTCTTCTGCCTGTACCCCATCCAAGCCTCTTGCCTGTAAAACTTCGGTAATATATTTTTTGACTGCACCCCAATTACCTTCTAACTCCATGAGAGCATCTAATTCGGCACCCCAAAGATTTTCTTTCACTTTTTTGGGTTCATGACCTAATTCTAGATCAAAACTGTCTGCTAGGGAATGGGCTGGATCTGTACTTAGTACTAACGTTTTATGTCCTAATTCAGCGCACCTTAAACCAGTGGCGGCAGCAACGGAGGTTTTTCCAACTCCACCTTTCCCTGTCATCAAAATTACTCGCATTTTTATACCTAACTATACTTTTTATGATTGAAGATATTATTATTTCTATTCCTTTAGAATATAACGTTTTGTAACGAACTTGTGGGGTGTTTACCGAAATCTGGGCTTTTAAAAATTAACTCTACTCAAATATTTTCAAAAAAACTAGATAAATCTAAGCTCAACTGATTATCATTGACAGTGGGATAATCATATTAACAGGAATGGAAAATCAAGAACTAAAACATCACGAACTACAAGACAAAATAGAATCAATTAACAAGCAAATAACAGAATTGGCAGAAAGCTGTGAGGGAGACTGCCTAAAAATATTACACGTTTTAAGAGAGTTAGAAGCAACCCATCGTGGCGTTAATGACAATTTTTTGTCCCCTGCGTTACCTACTAATCGCCATCGTCTCTATCTTTTGGTACGTCATATGGAAGAAATGGGCGGATGGCCTTATATTCCCCGAATGAGGCTAAAAAGTTTGTGTGAAAAGCTATTACAAGAGGATGAAGAGGAGTAGTTTTAGCTTTTTTTTCTACAAAAAATCCCTCCTCCTTATGGAGGGGGATGGGGAAAACTAATTAATTTTGTTTTCCCTTGGGATTACTCACTACTGCTAGACTTTTGGAAAGAAGATTCCACCGCTTGTGGTTGTTTTTGAGAAACTTGTTGTTCTCTCCGAGATTGTAACAGTTGGGTGATTCCTTTTTTCTCTACTAATCCTAATAGGGTACCATCTTCTTTTACGACGGCTAATTCGGATTCTTTTTGTAGTTCGAGCATTTTAACTACTTCGAGAAGGGTTTCTGTATCGCTGACGGTTTTGACGTCTTCATAGGATTTCATTAACTCTTTCACTGTGGTTTCACCCCAAAGATGGGTGGAAATACTTTTTAAGTCTTCTACTTCTAACACTCCTACCAAGATACTTTCTTCGTCGGTAACAAGAAATTTGCGCCAAGGTTGTTTCCCGATAATATAGTTATTAGCAAATTCTCTGAGGGTTATATCTTGTTTTACTATAGGGCTTTCTTCGGTGACGGCTTCTGCGGCGCTGAAGTGGTTTAATTTATCTTCTAATTGGGCTGACTGGGCTGCATTTCCTGCATTTTGTAGTAAAAACCAACCGATTAAAACTGTCCAAAAGTTACCAAAGGGTAAAACGTTTAGTGTACCTAAAGCACCGATGATAACCGCTGTCCAACCGAAAAACTGTCCAAAACGTCCAGCAAAGATAACTCCTTTTTGGGGATTTCCTGTAATTTTCCACACGATTGCTTTTAGTACGTTACCACCATCGAGGGGTAAGCCAGGAATCATGTTGAATAATGCCAAGATGAGGTTGATGTAAGCTAGTAAGGATACTACCAAGGATAGGGCTAGAGGCAGGGGAGTAGTTGTTTGAATAACGGTAAAGATAGCAAATAATATTATACTTACAAGGGGTCCTGCGATCGCAACGGCAAAGGCTTCTCCTGGAGATTTAGATTCTCTTTCTAGGGATGCTAAACCCCCAAAGATAAATAATGTAATAGATTTGACTTCAATACCCTGAGAAATTGCCACAAAACTATGACCTAATTCATGGGCTAATACGGAGGCAAAAAGTAACAAGGAAGCGAATAAACCTACTAACCAAGGAATTATCCCAGGAAGTTGTGTGGTAAACGCCAATTGCCCCCCATAGGTAAGAGTCATTAAACCTAAGATAAAAAACCATGAGGGGTTGATATAAAAGGGAATTCCAAATAAGTTTCCCACTCTAATATTATTGTTGTTCATGTATTGAGATGTCTCCTTGATTGAGTGAATAATTTAAATCGCTTGTTTTAGGAAGACGATTATTAAAAATAATATTTAATATTGCTATTACTATGTTACGATACTTTTCTAAAAATAAAAACATATTAATAGAACGGTAATCCCTCTAAGGATGTTCGGTTAATGTTCATCTTAATTTGATATTTATTAAGAGAATAAATCAAAAATAATACTGAAAATTAATAACTATAAATTACTGCAATAAAAAACCCTCAAACTCTTCAAATAAAGACTTTAAGGGTTTTATGATTAGTATGAAAAAAAATCTTTAGAGGAATGAATGATTAGTCACGGCCGTTGATGGCAATAAGTAATCTAAGGATAAATATAAACAAGTTAATGTAGGTTAAATACATCGATAAAGCAGCGCTAAGATACTGCTCATCTCTGTAAGTACGGGGTAAAATGTAAAAATCTACCACAGAAACCCCCGCAAAAAGAAATACTCCAAAACCAGAAATTCCTACCTCTAGCCAACTAGGAGTATATACTCCAAAGAGGCTAAAAATTAACTGTCCTACCAATACCACCACCAAACCAATCATGGCCATAGATACAGTTTTTGTGAGGGCTAAACCATCCTCTTCTGATAGGTTAGAGCCAATATTTCGGGCTGCAATGAACGTTACACCACAACCCAAAGCTGCGATCGCAACGCCATTAATTCCTACCCCATCAGTACCCAAAGCAACGAAAACTAGACCACTGAGAGTATAACCAGACAAAAGACTGTACACCGCCAACAAAGGTAAAGCAGTAGAATTGTTAGCCCTCTCCGCAATGCCTCTCACCACGAAAAATAAGACCAATTCAGCCACCAAAGCCACAAAAAAAGTGGTCATAAAAATACCAGGATTAGAGCGAATTACACCCAAACCCCCATAAGTACCCACAGCGGTTAAAACTAAGCCACCACCCAAGTATGGTAACGCATTGGGGATGACGTTAGGGCCTACTAAGGCTTTATTTTGGGCGTTTTTAATAGCCCCACGAAAATTACTACTTGTAGCCATATATTTTGTTTTTAGAACCTAAATATTATTACTATAACTACTATTTTAGTTCAGAATATCTCTCTACGACTTACGGAAAACCGATAACAAAAACTCTAAAAAACTTGATAATTAGTCATCTTCAAAGAAAAGAAAAAAAACTTTTTACAAGATTTTACAAAACGTAACAAAACTATGATATAGTTTATCCACTCAAGAAAATATAGAAAAAGTGTATATGATAGCGGATCAATTTCCTTGGCTCACCGCAATTATAGCCCTGCCCCTAATCGCAGCCTTACCCATACCCCTCATTCCCGATAAGAAAAGCAAAGCCCTTCGATGGTATGCGTTAGGAGTAGGCATAGCAGACTTCGTTTTAATGTGTTACGTTTTTTGGCAACACTACTACATCAACAACCCCAACTTACAATTAGTCGAAAGTTATAGCTGGATACCCAATATCGGGTTAAATTGGGCTGTGTCCGTAGATGGTTTATCCATGCCCCTAGTCTTATTAGCAGGATTTGTAAGCACCCTAGCTATTTTTTCCGCTTGGCAAGTAGATCGTAAACCAAAACTATTTTATTTTTTATTATTATTACTTTATTCCGCCCAAATCGGCGTATTTGTAGCCCAAGATATATTATTACTCTTTATCATGTGGGAACTAGAATTAGTTCCAGTATATCTCCTCGTCTCCATTTGGGGTGGTAAAAAACGTCGCTACGCTGCTACCAAATTTCTACTCTATACCGCCCTTGCATCCATCTTCATTCTCATCGCAGGATTGGGCATGGCATTATACGGTGGAGGAGAAATCACCTTTGATATGGTGCAACTAGGCATTAAAGACTATCCTCTCAGCCTAGAATTACTTCTTTACGGTGGTTTATTAGTTGCCTTCGGCGTAAAATTGGCCGTTTTCCCCCTCCATACATGGCTACCAGATGCCCATGGAGAAGCATCTTCCCCCGTATCAATGATTTTGGCAGGGGTACTATTAAAAATGGGTGGTTATGGCTTAATTCGTCTAAACCTCGGTTTACTTTCCGAAGCCCATGTTTATTATGCTCCTCTCCTTGTTATCCTAGGAGTAGTAAACATTGTCTATGGTGCTTTCGCTTCCTTTGGACAAACCAACATGAAACGCCGTCTAGCTTACTCCTCCGTATCTCACATGGGATTTGTCTTGATTGGTATCGCCTCGTTTACTGACTTAGGTATTAGTGGGGCAATGTTACAAATGTTATCCCATGGACTAATTGCCGCTTTACTATTCTTCCTCGCTGGGGTAACATACGATCGCACTAAGACCATGTACTTAGACGAAATGGGTAATATCGGAAAAGTAATGCCCAAAGTTTTTGCCCTCTTCACCGCAGGTGCCATGGCATCCCTTGCCCTACCCGGGATGAGTGGTTTTGTCAGTGAATTAGCAGTATTTGTGGGTTATAGCAATAGTGATATTTACGGCTCAACTTTCCGCACCGTAACCATCCTCCTAAGTGCTGTGGGTTTAATTTTAACTCCTATTTACCTACTCTCCATGTTAAGACAACTATTTTATAGCTCAGACCAAACTTTGATGTGTAATTTAGGAGTACCTACTAATATAATTAACTCTGACGAAGATAATGATGAGCCTGTTTGTTTTGGTAATGATTGTATTTTGCCCATGAATGCAAAATATGAAGATGCTAAACCCAGAGAGATTTTTATTGCCGCTTCTTTCCTTATCCTCATCATTGGGGTGGGTTTATATCCTAAGTTGGCGACTCAGTTATATGATGTCAAAACTGTAGCAATAAATGCCCATGTTACGGAATCTTATCAGCAGGTTGCCGTTACTAATCCTCGTTTTGGTAATAAGTTTGTCAATTCTCCTGATGTAGTGGAAAAAGTGGCAATGAATCAGGATTTAAAGATTAACGATTAATAAAAGGTTTCGTTGTTAACTTTTTAAAATTTTCATCATCAACCCTTCTCCTACGGGAGAGGGGATTTTTTTATGGCAAAATTTAGCAATGCCTTTATAAAGCTATGTTGTTCAGAACTAAAAATCAAATAAGATGGACTATAGTTATAGTGAAATCTTTGCTTTACTGATATAAATGATAGGGAAAAAACTGATCAAAGTCTTAACTATTAGTCTTCTTTCAGGAATTAATTTGTTTGTTAATTCTTCTGTGAGGGCGGATACGGTATTAGAAAGAATAGAATCAAAGGGTTTGTTAAGAATTGGTATTAATCCCAATGAAATTCCCCTTAGTTATAGGGATAATAATGGAGAGTTGCAGGGGATTTGCTTAGATTTAGTTAATCTAATTAAAAAGGAGTTAAAGCAAAGTTTAAATCGTAATATTATTACCACTCATATTTTTAGCTCTAATTTAAGTAATCGTTTTCAAATTGTACAGGATGGCATTGTTGACTTGGAATGTGGTGCAAATACTATCCGAGAAGTAGAAAATTATCAGGTGTCCTTTTCTCAACCTTTTTTTGTGACAGGTACTCAATTTTTGGTAGCAAGGGATAAGGCGAGACAATTAATTGATGATACAGCCATTGAGGATATAAGAATTGGAGTTTTAGGCGATACGACAACGGAGGAATATGTTAGACAAAGATTCCCCCAAGCCCAAATTAGTTTATATCGAGGGGCGAATGGTAGTGCTTTAGGGGTTAGGGCAGTAGAAAATGACAGGATAGATGCTTTTGCTGATGATGGTATTCTTCTTTTGGGGGCGGCTACTTCTTTGAGTATGTCTTTAACAAGAGATTTTATTTTATTACCTGAAACTCCTGTTACTTGCGAAAGGTATGGTTTAATTTTGCCAGAAAATGATCCTGATTGGAAGGAGTTGATTGATAGGGTTATTAATTCGAGTGAGGAAAGGGAGATAGTTGGGGATTGGTTTGGAGTTGCTGATAGATTTATTAATAATCGCCCTAATTGCAGTATTGACGATTAAATTTATTTTCCTCTAAGCTACATAAAAATTTGTTGCCATGCCCTGACTGTACCTCCACCAATCATAACATCTTGGGTACGTTGGTCTTCCCACACTAGGCGTATTCTCATATTACCTTCTGGGGCATTGGCGAGCGCACTGGCTAACTCATCAGAAACTCTCTGTCCATCATATCTATACACTACCCCATTAATGGAAAATAGAATTTGTTTGGGAGTATTACTCACCCAATAACTACGATAAACAGGTTCTGTTTCCCAATATACTTCTTCTATATATCTATCTTTTCGCCATACTTTTCGAGTGCGCCTGACGTTACGATAGGAGGTTATTTCTTGCTCTCGCCTAAAGTAGCTGAGGCGAATAGAATCCTTTGCCCAACTGCTGACGGTGGCATGATTAGAGCCAAAATCTTTGTCATAGACAATGTTACCATCAAAGGGATCTTCCACTACTTCTGACCATGGTACACGGGAATTTTGATTGATGGGGGATGGTAGAATTTGGGCTTGGGCGGAAATACCTACGAGGGTAGTTAGGGTTAGGGCAAGGGGCAAGATTTGTCTAATCATGGTTTGATACCTTGTATTTTTTCACTAAAAACTAATTTCATGAAAATTTCTAACTATTTTGTAGGGTTTATTTTCTGGTAATTGTTGCTCATCTCTGATTATCCAAATCGTTTTCATTCCTGCTTTATCTGCTGATATTATTTCGTCTTCTATGTCTGACAAAAATAATATTTCTTCTGGCTTAAACTCCATTTTTTCTGCTATTAAATTATAAGAATCTACTTCTTGTTTATAGCCTACATTGGTATCAAAAAAACCAGAGAATAAGTTTAGTAAGTTACCATAATTTGAGTAGCCAAAAAATAGTTTTTGAGCATACACTGAGCCAGATGAATATATATAGATAGGGATATTTTGTCGATGCCAGTGTTTTAATTTTTCATAAGCATCTTCATAGATATGGGCTTGGTAATCACCATTTTTATAGCCCTTTTCCCATATCATTCCTTGTAATTCTTTTAATGGGGCTAATTTGCGATCGCACTTAATCCATTCCCTCAAAATTTCAGCAATTTGACGGGGTTGACAACCATCTTTTAACCCCTCCAATTCACAAACCATTTTAGCCTGTTTATAAACAAAATCATTATTAAAATGTTGAACAAGAAAATTTTCCATTTCTTGATAAGCATAGGGAAACAAGACATCTTTAACAAAAGAAATAGAACTTGTAGTTCCCTCAATATCAGTTAAAATTGCTTTAATCATAAAAAATCAACAGTTAATTTTCAAGACGAGAAAATTTTGAAGCAATATCTGCCCCTGTAAAATTAGCCACCCACCCTTCAGGATTATTAAACAGACGAATAGCTACAAAATTAGGATTTGGCCCCATGTCAAACCAATGGGGAGTATTTGCTGGTACACTAATCAAATCTCCCCTAGTGCATAAAACCTCAAATACCTTATTATCAAGGTGCAAACTAAATAAACCTTCCCCCGCCACAAAAAAGCGCACTTCATCCTCACTGTGGGTATGCTCGTTCAAAAATTTCTCCCTAAAAACATTTTTATTAGGATTATCACTGGTTAAACTAACCACATCTACCGCCTGATAACCAGCCTCATTTATCAACCTTTGCACATCGCTATCATAGGCTTTCAAAACTTCCTCTTGGGTAGCCCCTAACTGAATCTTATCGTCAGTTTGCCACTGTTCAAAATTTACCCCCACTTGGTTGAGATGGTGAACGATTTTATCTATTTTCTCCCTGTGATTAGTAACTTCGTGGCTATCAAAAATTGGCGCTGTAGGGTTATTTTCGTCAAATATTTTTAAGCTAGTCATCTTTTTCCTGTTATCTTAATCATTTCCAATTCACACTCCATTAAATATTCTATCGCTTCTAAGTGTCTAAGGGCGCTGTCCATATCCTTACCCCAAGTATAAACCCCATGTCCCCGAATGAGATAAGCCCAACAGGGATTACCCTTATCTAAATACTCAATCACTTCTTGGGCGAGGGTAGGAATATCTTGGCTATTGTCAAAAATGGGAATAGTGATGCAACTTTCATGGGTGTTAATTCCTGTAAAAGCTTTTTGCAATTCATAGCCTTCTATTTCCCAGTAAGGTTTATCTATCAATCTACTCAATATCGTACTATTTACAGAATGAGTATGAAGTATAGAAGTAATTTTTTCATCCCATTTATATAAAGTAGTGTGTAACAAAGTTTCTGCCGATGGTTTTTTATCATCCACAGGTACACCATCAAAATCCACCACCATAATATCATCAAGGGTTAATCTACTCTTATGCTTTCCCGATACCGTAATGGCACACAAATTATTACTCATCACATGGGAAAAATTACTACTCGTCGCAGGAGTCCATCCTTTACTATTAAGAAAACTAGCCGTTTGAATAATAGCATTACCAACCTTCCTAAACTCATCCACAGAATATTTATTCAACGTCTTCTCAATGACAATCAAAATTACTGATATATTTTATCCAAATTTATCCATCTTATAATCAATTATAAGGTTAAATAATTTGTCAAAATATGTAATCAAATTCCCTTCTTATTGAAACATCAAGGCAAGAGATCTATTAAAAGCCCAAGCCAAGGGGCTTACTGAAAACATAAAGGCAAGGGGCTTAAGCCCCTTGTTAATAACAAAAAAGGTCGTTTTTTGCCCCAAAATCCCCTAATTATGGGTGACTTGTATTGTCATTTTTTATCCAATTCTAGTATAAAATAAACTCTGAAAAAGCTCTCTTAATATTGAATGAAATTAATAAAAATAAAAGATAATAATAAAGCAAAACCTTTTTTAAAATGGGCAGGGGGAAAAAGTCAACTCCTAGAAACTTTTAGACAATATTACCCCAAATCCTTATTAAAAGGTGAACAGTTTAATTATATAGAACCCTTTATTGGTGGTGGTGCAGTTTTTTTTGATTTAGTACAAAACTATAATATTAAACAAAGTCATTTATCAGACATAAATCCAGAAATAGTTATAGTTTATAAAACAATTCAAAAATCAGTTGATCAATTAATAGAACAATTAACCGAATTATCTGAAGAATATAAATCATTAAATGTAGAACAAAGAAAACAATTTTTCTACCTAAAAAGAGATATTTATAACTTAGAAAGAATAGACTTTAATTATATAGACTTTTCTGAAGCATGGATTAAAAGATCTGCATTATTAATCTTTTTAAACAAAACGTGTTTTAATGGGTTATTTAGGACTAACAAAAAAGGAGGTTTTAATGTTCCCCATGGAAAATATAAAAATCCCAATATTGTTGATAAAAATAACCTTCTGAATGTATCGATTATTCTACAAAATACAGATATTAAAATTGCTGACTATTCGCAAATTATTCAGCATATTAAAAATAATTCTTTTATATATTTTGATCCACCCTATCGTCCTTTAAATGAGACTTCTAACTTTAACTCTTATTCTAAAATGATGTTTGATGATAACGAACAAAAAAGATTAGCTAACTTTTATAAACAATTAAATAATAACTATTCTGTTGACTTAATGCTCAGTAATTCTGATCCAAAAAATGAAAATCCTAACGATAATTTTTTTGATGAACTTTATCAAGGTTTTAATATTTACCGAATTCCTGCTACCAGAATGATTAATAGTAAAGGAAATAAAAGAGGCATTATTAATGAGCTTTTGATAACTAACTAACCTAAGTTTTTGTTGTTAGAAGCTTCTATGCAATTAGATTACTTGAGATTTAAGGAGCAAAAGTGCATGGGAATATTATTATTATCATTCATCAGTTAATTTTTGTCCCAACATTCTTTGTGGACGGAATACACACTCTCATGAGTTCAACAAGCCTACTCTTTTTGTAAAATTTTTTTTCCTCACTCAATCAATTTAATCCGAACTCAGGTTAACAGAATATTTCAACATTAGAACGCTGTTTATTCCCTTTGAATCACTTCATAACTTTTGTGGTGAAGTCTTTACATACTTTTTGTTGCTATTTATTAGCATTAACATTGACAAGTAATAACAATATGAGATAGCCTATAAGATACCTAAATAAGAATTTTTATTAATAAAGAAGATAAACAATGAAAAGAAGAAAAATATTAGGTTTAATCGGGGTTGTATTTGCGTCTAGTGCTTTAACCATTGCTTGTAATGCTCCGAATAATACCGATGTCGGAGGAGGAGGAACAACCACTGGAGAAACCGCGGGAGAAGCGGTTGATTTAGCAGGACAGGAACTGACTATTTATTCTGGTAGAAATGAAGAGTTAATTGGACCTTTGTTAGAAAGATTTGAGGAAGAAACTGGAGTAACAGTGCAAGTGCGTTATGGCGACACGGCAGAGTTAGCGGCGGCTATTTTAGAAGAAGGCGAAAATACTCCTGCGGATATATACTTTGGTCAGGATGCGGGAGCATTAGGAGCATTGCAACTAGAGGGTAGAACTAAGCCTATTCCTCAAGAGCTTTTGGATAAGGTGGATTCTCGTTTTCGTTCTCCTGAAGGGCAGTGGATTGGTATTTCTGGTCGGGCGCGTACCCTTGCTTACAATGTTGATTTGGTGGAGGAGTCTGAGCTTCCTGATTCTATCTGGGCATTAACGGAGGAACAGTGGAGTGGAAAGGTTGCTTGGGCGCCTACTAATGGTTCTTTTCAATCTTTTGTAACGGCCATGCGAGTAACAGAGGGGGATGAGAGAACTAGAGAGTGGTTACAAGGCATTATCGATAATAATCCTCAAGTTTACCCTAACAATACAACTACGGTGGAGGCTGTGGGACGAGGTGAGGCTGAAATCGGTTTGGTTAATCATTATTATTTAAATCGTTTCACCACTGAAGATCCTAATTTTCCTGTGGCTCACCATTACACTAATAATGATGTGGGTGCGATGATCAATGTGGCTGGGGTATCTATTCTTGATGGTACTGACAGTGAGGCTGTGGCGATCGCCCTTATCGACTTTTTGTTAACGGATGAATCTCAAGCCTATTTTGCAGAAAATACCAATGAATATCCTTTAATTGAAGGGGCCGCACCTCCCCAAGATCAAGTTTCCATTGAGGAAATTAATCCTCCTTCTATCGATTTAAGCAGTTTAGAGGATTTAGAAGGTACTCTTAATTTATTGAGAGAGATGGGTGCGATCGAATAACATAAGACCAATTCAAAGAAATAATCTTTCCTAGACAAATTTCTTTTGAACTTATAATAATGGGTAATGGCAGTTAAAAGATCTTTTTGATCTGGAGTTCCAATCTCCTAAAACCTTGCCCATTTTTTTTGCCCATTAGTACCAGTAACAATAAACTTTAATTAATTCTCATGACCAATAGTCCTGATTTTCAGACAAAATCATTACCACAAAATAACATTAAGCCCCCATTATTCCTGTTGGTAGTGGCAATCATAACGGTTATTGCCATTGTGATTCCTTTGATTTATCTAATTATCAGGGCAGGAAGTGTTTCTTCGGTTGAGGAATTGCAAGAGTTAATTAATTTTATTTTTAATGTACGTATTCTGAGAATTTTACTTAATAGCATTGGTATGGCGGCAGCTTCAACGGCGATCGCCGCTTTAATCGCCATTCCTTACGCTTTTTTGACCGTTAGAACCGATTTACCATGGCGTAAATTTTGGTCTGTGGTGAGTACCTTACCCCTTGCTATTCCTACCTATGTGGGTAGTTTTGCCCTTATCGCCACCTTTGGTCCTCGGGGCAGTCTTTTACAATCATGGCTAGAACCTTTTGGAGTGGAAAGTCTCCCTTCTATCTATGGTTGGACTGGTACCATTGCGGCTATTACTCTTTTTTCCTATCCATATTTATTATTAAGTGTTCGGGCTGGTTTACAAGGACTTGACCCGGCTTTAGAAGAATCGGCCCGTAGTTTGGGTTATGGGGCATGGGGCATATTTTTTCGGGTAACTTTACCTTTGTTACGTCCTTCTATCGTAGCAGGTTCTTTGTTGGTGTCTCTCTATGCCCTACAGGATTTTGGAACTCCTGCTCTCATGCGGTTCAATTCTTTCACTAATGCTATTTTTACTCAATATCGCTCTAGTTTTAATCGTGGATTGGCTGCGGCTTTATCTATAGTGTTAGTGGTTTTAGTATTAGTAATTCTTATCATTGAACAAAAAGTAAGAACCAATGCAAATTATTATTCCCGTGGCTCTGGGGCGATTAATAAGGGGGTTGTAATTCCCCTTGGTAGGTGGAAATTACCTGCGATCGCCTTTTGTTGTATAGTGTCTTTTTTCTCCTTAGTGTTACCCATTGGAGTAATTGTTCTTTGGTTGACCAGGAGTTCAGATGCGATCGCCACTTTACAAAATATGCTCGTATTTGCCCGAAATTCAGCTTGGGCATCCAGTCTGGCCGCCATATTTGCCACCCTGTTGGCTCTACCTGTGGCTATTCTCTCCGTTCGCTTTCCCAATACCCTTACCACCCTCATTGAAAGGGGAACTTACCTCGGCTACGGTTTACCCGGCATTGTGGTTGCTTTATCCCTTGTTTTCTTCGGGGCGAACTATTTACCATGGATTTATCAAACCATGCCCATGTTAGTTTTTGCCTACATAATTTTATTTTTACCCCAATCCGTTGGTACCAACCGCAGTTCATTACTACAGGTGAATCCATCCCTCGAAGAATCTGCCCGTAGCTTGGGGCGTAGCCCATGGCAAACCCTCAAAGAAGTCACCATTCCCCTCGTGCGTCCTGGTATCACTAGCGGTGCTGTATTAGTATTTGTGACCGCTATCAAGGAATTACCCGCCACCATACTATTATCCCCCATCGGTTTCAAAACCCTCGCTGTGGAAATTTGGGAGTCCACCAATGATGCTCGTTTTGCCTCGGCGGCGGCAGCTTCTTTTGGAATGTTAGTTATTTGCACGGGTTTAACGTTTATTATTTTGTCCCAAGAAAGGAAGCTGAGTAATAAATAGAGTGCGATGTTAAGGCTATAAAATTATTCAAATTAGATTTTGCTTCGACGTTATTGAACAGGCTAGAATCGGATTAGTATAGCGAACTAATGGAAGAATTATTAGAACTTAAAGAGTGGTTAACCCAAGGAATTGATACTCTTGAAGCCACCTTCTGGACATTTTCTGTTTTTTACCTCACTTTTGTCCTTTTTCTACCATACCCTCATTCACCAACGCCGAAAATTTGCTTGATTTAAGTAAAAGATTCTTGAGAGAGGGTAAATTTTTCTAACTTTTCCTCATCAATATCTACCCCTATTCCTGCTTTTTGAGGGATATTGATGGTAGAGTCTTCGGGGTTTAACTTAATATTTTGAGTGATAATATCTTCTTCAAAATAACGATTGGTGGCGGAAATATCAGCAGGTAATTTAAATTGGGGAAGACTGGCAATATGTAAGTTTGTTGCCCTACCAATACCAGATTCTAACATCCCTCCGCACCATAGTTTTATACCTGCTTTTTCACAAAGATTATGGATTTCAATGGTGTTAGTAATACCGCCCACACGGGATTGTTTTAAATTTATTATTTGACATGATTTAAGGGCGATCGCGTTTAGGGTATCATTAACAGAATTGATGCTTTCATCGAGACATAGGGGGGTTTTTATCTGTGACTGTAACCGACTATGTTCTAACAGATCATCATAAGCCAAAGGTTGCTCAATCATCAACAAATTCAAATCATCCAATTGTTTGAATAAATCCATATCATCTAAAGTGAAAACCGAATTGGCATCCCCCATCAACATCAAATTGGGATAACTTTCACGAATAGCCGTCAAACAAGATAAAGCATTCTCAGGAGCGATTTTTAACTTTATTCTTTGATAACCTTCCTCTAAATAACTATTTACCCTGTCCATTAAAGCCTCTATACTAGATTGCAAAGAAACGCTTACCCCTACCCTAACTTTTTCTCTCACTCCACCAATATATTTATATAAAGGTAAGTTTTTTTTCTTGGCAAACAAATCCCATACGGCACAATCAAGGGCTGATTTTGCCATTGGATTCCCTCTGACGGGGGATAATATTTTAATTACTTCTTGGGGAGAATTTATTTTTTTATGGAGCAACAAAGGAATCAAAAAATCTTTTAAAATATGATGGGCAGTGGTAATGGTTTCGTAATTGTAAAAAGGTTGGTTAAAAGTAGGACATTCTCCATAACCTATAAAGCCTTCACTATGAATTTTAACTATCAAACAACTATGACTATTTACATTAATGCCGTTAGTTTTGAAAGGATAAATAAATGGTATTTCAACGTAGTATAAATCAATTCTTTCAATTTTCATATTTAAACTTGAGTTCGAGTAATCAGTGGTAAAAAGGATCGCTTTTTAGCCCCCTAAATCCCCCAATTCTGGGGACTTTTCATTGCAATAATTTATCTGAACTTAATATCAACGATTAAAGGCAAAAAATCCAAGTGAAATTACCAATACCATCCTCAACAATAAGAATAAAAAAACTATTGCCCATTGCCTATTCCCCATTCCCTTTTAATTCATTAACCGCTTTAAGAATATATCGAGATAAAGTAACCCCATCTACCCCTAACACAGATAAATCTTCACTGGCTAAAATTGCGCCCTGTTGATGTAACCAACCAGCCGCTGCAACGGTATCAATTACAGGAGTATCCGTAAAACTATTTTGGGCAAGTAAGCCACCGATAAATCCGCTCAATACATCACCACTTCCTCCCCTCGCAAGGGCGGGAGTGCCATGGGGGATAATCCAAGTATGGCTATTATCGCTAATAATGGTTTTAGCACCTTTCCTTAAAATTGTAGCATTAAGGGCGATCGCCCCTTGTCTTGTTTCCTCGATTCTATCAGCCATACCCACGAAAGAAAAATCAGGAAATAAACGCTCAAATTCTCCATCATGGGGAGTCAAAACTGTTTCACCCTGCCTAGTTTGTAAAACCTCAAGAAGATAATAATTTGCCACAATATTTAAAGCATCGGCATCCAAAAGAATATTACAGTTACTGCTAATTACTTTTTCCACCACCGAAACAGCTTCCTTTGTTAAACCCATGCCACAAGATACCCATTGATATTTATCCCAATCCAACAAAGGCAAAGTTTCGATACTACCGAGGGGAGTTTCTCGACAACCAATCACCAACATTTCTGGTAACTGGGCATTGATAAAGGATGTTAAACTTTCAGGCACTACCATCGTCACCATTCCTACTCCGCTACTCCTTGCCCCATAGGCAGACAATAAAGCTGCCCCAGCGTATTCTTTTGAGCCACAAATTAACAATAAATGCCCCTGTTTGTACTTATAAGTTGTCACCTGACGGGGTAACGGCAAGATGTCTTTTACTTTTTGTGCGGTTAATAATTCTGGAGAGGGAGATTCAGATGTAATTTTATGAACATAGGAGGAGGGAATATCAAAATCTATTCTTTCCACCTGCCCCAAATATTCTAAGGCTTTATCTTGCCAAATTCCTTTTTTATACAATCCCAAACAAAGGGTATATTTTGCCTTTATTGCGACTCCTAAAACTGCCCCAGTATCGCTATTAATTCCTGAAGGAATATCAATACTAATAACAGGTTTATGCCATCCATTAAGAGTTTTTATATCTTCTGCTAAATTATCAATTATTTTTCTAGTTAAACCAAAACCAAATAAACCATCAATTATTATATGACAAGTATTTAAGGCTTCAAGATTACTAACAATGGTAATCCCTAAACTAGAAGCATACTTAAAATGATGGGCTGTTAAATCCTTAAACTTTTCTATGAGAGGGGCATAGATTATGACATCATAACCATGGCAATATAATTCTCTAGCAACTACTAAAGCATCTCCTCCATTATGACCACTACCAATGATAAATCCCACTGAAAGTTTTTTTTCTTTTAAAGGGTATAATTCTTTAATTTTTTGAGCCGTTTTCAGGGCTACTTTTTCCATTAAACTAGCTACGGGCATTCCTGCGGAGAAAATTTCTTCCTCAATTAGCCTCATTTCTTGGGCGGTAACTAAAATTGTAGTTTGGTTTGAATACATATTGATGGATAATGGGAATATTGTGGATCAAAACTTGAATAAAATAATTCTTTTTCTTTTTGATTTCCCTAGGGGGAAATACTATCAATTTTTTTGACTAAAAATCATCGTAATGTTATATCGCCTAGTGATTACAGAGAGTCAACGACAGGATAACCAAATTATATTACACCCTGACCAAGAACATTATTTACGTCGTGTGGTGAGACTAAATGACGGACAATCTTTTATTGTTATCAATGGCAAAGGAGATGGTTGGCAAGTCGAATTAACTGCTACTGGGGGTAAAATTATTACTAAACTTGAGGATAATCGAGAATTACCTATTCAAGTTTCTCTCATGGTTGCCTTACCCAAAGGGAGTGGTTTTGATGATATTGTCCGTTGTACCACAGAGTTAGGAGTAAGTAGATTGTACCCCATAATGAGCGATCGCACTTTACTCAAACCCAATGAAAATAAATTAGTAAGATGGCGTAAAATTGCCTCGGAAGCATCGGAACAATGTGAGAGATTGATAGTACCTTATATTGCCCCTCCCTTACCTTTTTTAGAAGCAATCAAGCAAATAGAAGATAATTCTCCCCGTTTTATTGCTGTTGCCCGTAACACCGAAAAGCACCTTATCAATCATCTTAATCCCCTCGATTTACCTTCCCAGATTACCATTGCCACAGGATGTGAAGGAGGATGGACTACAAATGAAGTACAAAGTGCGATCGAGCATAATTTTCAACCCATCACCCTAGGAAAAAGAATACTAAGGGCAGTTACCGCCCCCATTGCCATTATGTCGTTAATAGCCTCCCTTGCCGAAAAATAAATTTTTTAAGTACAAGATAAAAACCATTATTCGCCATCAAATAAACAATGAAAGAGGATTAAATAATGTTTCCAGAAATTATTACCCAGATTGATAACCAAGAATATGAAAAAGCTAAAGAATTAATAGATAAATTATCATCAGAAGGGGAAGCATTACTCTGGAAAAACTATTATTATGGACTCATTGCCGAAAAAGCAAATCAATTAACTGAAGCCGAAAATAAATATCGTCAAGTTATAAAAGATAGTGTTTTTCCCCATCCTCAAATTACTAAAAATATCCGTGATGGACTAGAAAGAATTAAACAAATAAAACTCGCTCAAAAAGATGCCGAAAACAAAAAAAGAGAAGAAAGAAAACAACAAACCTTAGCCGAATTTCAAGAAACTGAAAATAGTAAAGAATTAGCCATATTAGTCTTAAAACCTCTCAGCCCAGAAGAAAAAAATATAGTAGGAAAACAATTTGCCGAAATAATAAAAGTTGATCCCTACACCGCTAAACTACAAATTCCCACTAGAAACTTAAGGCTATATCAAACAGGGAATTACGGAGAATTAAGCTACTATCAACAAGAATTTAAAACTATTAATATTAACTCTATTTGTTATTCCATAAAAGAAGTAAATCAGACCATCGTTTACCAAGTAAAATACATAGCCCAAAATCAAGAAAAAATAACGGCAATTTGTAACAATAAACTATCCCAAGAAATAGAATTCACTTTTAACTATCAAGACATAATTAATCAAGTTAATGGTACTGTACCCATATTTGAGATGACATTACATACCAATGTTAAAAGAAAATTGACCAGAAAAAAAGAAACCCTCGACTACATCAATTTTTGTGACTTACACTTGTCGAAAAATAAAACAATACTCAGATTTAGTGATTATATCTATCAATTTGACCAAGGTATCAGCATATTTAACCAAGATAAAACTAGCCGAGAGAAATGGTTAACCCTAATTAGATTTTTAAATGATAAAATTAGTGAAGTAAAATCCCATGATAATTTTACTCCCTTTGCCGAAGGTGCTATCCAATTTCCTGAAATGCTAAAACAAGTAAAATCAAATATTAATATTTTTAGGAAAGAAGAAACATTATGGGATGAAGCATTTCAACTCTATAGTGCCCTTATTTTGCTCGACAGTAAATAATTCATAATTATTTTTTTACTTTTTGTCTTTTGCATTTATTGTCAATTACCCATTCCCCATTATCAAATCTATGAATAGTTCAAAAATTCCTAACTACTCTTCCGATTCCTTTAAACTTCTGCCTTTCCTAACCAAAAGCGGAGTCAGTATTGTTTTTACCATTGGTTTATTTTCCCTTTTCCATACCAGTAACAAGATTTTAGAAGGGTGGAAAAGTTTATTACCCACCGTTACCAGTGAAATTGATACATCTAGGCTAATCATACAAAAAATTCAGGGAGTGAGCGAATTAACTACCACCGTATTTGTAATGGATGCAGTGGTGCCAACTTCCTCTAGTCGGAAAATAGGAGATTGGGTAGTAGGTGAAACCAACTTACTATATCTTGCCAGAGGGGAAGTAAGGGCTGGATTGGATTTGAGTAAAATTGATGAGGATAGCATTATCACAGAAGATAACAACCTTACCATTACTTTACCTGCCCCCGAAATTTTGGACTCTAAAATAGATGTAACTGAATCCCAAGTATATGATTATGATAGAGGATTTTTGAGCTTGGGGCCTGATGTTGCCCCTGATTTACAAACCCAAGCCCAACGGGAAACCCTCAAAAAAGTGATACAGTCTGCCTGTCAGGCGGATATTCTCAACCAAGCCAATGAAAAGGCGGTATTAACGGTTACTCAGTTAATGGAAAATACTGGCTATGATTCCGTAGATGTAAAAACAACTCCATCGAAACAATGTAAGGGGTAACAATGAAGATTTATTTGTTATAGAGATTAACCACAGCGGCTAAATCTTTTACTCTTAAACCCTCTCCTTTTGCATCCATATCCCAGTCGTTTCCTTTACGGGTTAATTCTGCCATAACCATAGCCGTTTGCCCTGCGTATTCATCCCCAGAGAGGGTATAACGGACAATTTCTTTTTGATTGGTTAAATTAACCAAACGGATAAAAGCATTTTTTACTTGCCCAAAATCCTGTTGACGATTAAAAGGGTCATAAATATTAACAATAATTACGATTTTATATATATCTTTTGGTAATAGGGCTAAATTAATCATAATTTGCTCATCATCACCATGCCCTTCCCCTGTCAAATTATCTCCTTGGTGCATAATAGCAGAGGAAGAATGTCTTAAATTACCAAAATAAATAACATCTTTTTCGTGTCTCACTTTTTGATTTTCGCTGATACAGATTACCGAAGCATCTAAATCAAAATTACTATTGCTTTCACTAAATAAGTTAGACAAAAAACCACCTTTTTTTTGCACAACATCCCACCCTAAACCACACATTAATTGTTGCAATTGGGGAGCTTCTTTTGTTAAGGAAATTCTTTGTCCTTTTTGTAAATTAATTGCCATGGTTTTTATTTTTAATCTCTTTTTAGTCTCAATTGTAGCTTACTTATTTTTGAGGTAATTGTTAATTTTCTTTAACCCTGTTTATCTATAATTATTCGATTTATTGTTCAAACAAAAACCTAGTCCAACAAAGGTTATAATGGATATGTGATAAAAAAGATTGTTGCTTGTATAACTGTTCAGGTAACAATCTTTCGTTCATGTTAATAAACAATTTTATTTTAGTTTTTTTAGGAATGCAAGTTAACGACTTTATCTTTAAACAAGAGATTTCAGGCTCTCGCCGTATTGGTAATTATTTAGTGGCGATCGCATCTACCATTGGCGGAGTCGGCTTTTTACTCGCAGGATTATCTAGTTATTTCCACACCGATTTCTTAAAAGTTACCGATGTTTCTGGACTACAATTTGTACCCCAAGGAATAGCCCTAAGTTTTTATGGTGTGGCAGGTACATTACTTGCTTCTTATTTATGGTTAAACATCTTTTTAAATGTGGGTAGTGGCTACAATGAATTTGATAAAAAAGAAGGAAAAGTAACCATTTATAGACAAGGTTTTTTAGGTAAAAATCGTCAACTAAAAATCGTCTATGATATTGATGATATTCAAGCTATTAGGGCAGAAATAAAAGAAGGATTAAACCCCAAAAGAACACTTTATTTACGAGTAAAACCTAAAAGAGATATTCCCCTAACTCCTGTAGGTGAGCCTATCGCCCTTTCTACCCTAGAAAATCAAGGCGCCCAGTTAGCTCGTTTTCTCACTGTACCTTTAGAAGGTTTATAAATTGTTTAGGCACCATTGCTCATTAGGGAATGGACAATAATTAGACTTTAGCGTTTTGGGTGGGCATTGCTCACCCTTTAGTTTTTCTTATCAAAGATACAAAAAATATATATTGAACTTATATTGTTATTTCGCTTATCCATCGCTACACTAAAAATAGTTAAGCAAAAGCAATCAATAAAATTTGTCATGATAAATTTTACTTATAGTCAGTTGTTCACGCAAATTCCCTCTGCACCCTTAAATATCATCAAAGAAAAATTGGGTAATTGGGATATTAGGGAAAAAAACATGGCAAAAAAAATTGTTAGTTTGATTCCTAATCAATGCCCTTTTGCTAAAGATATTTATTTATTTAACAAAAAATTATTTACCATTCCTCCCCTATGTAAATTCAATCCTTTGTATGAAGATTTGATGATGTTGCGTTTTCGTGCTTTATCTTTTCTCAGTGAAATAGGGGAAGATATAACCCCTTATTGTCAATAAAATTGGCACACAGATTAATAATATCCTAGTTAATTTTTGCTCACAAAATTGTCAAAAATAATAATTTTGAGGAACTTCTGGGATTAACAAATAAAACATTTTTTTCTTTCAAATTGCATTGTAAAGGAGTAATTAAGATGTTCAAAATGTCTAGTATAAAAGTATGTCGAGTGTGTCAAGGTAAAGGAAAAATTTTAGTAAAGGCAGAAGAATCGGCCTATGTGGGGGTTGATGAATATTATTACAAGATATGTCTTCACTGTCAGGGAAAAGGAGTTATTAATAACTAACTTTTTCCTCCCGTTTTACTAAGCAATTTTATTGATTGAATTGTGATAGTTTTTTCCAGTGCCTTTGCCATATCATATAGAGTCAGTGCCGTAACCGATACAGCTGTTAAGGCTTCCATTTCTACCCCCGTTTTTGCCTCGGTTTTTACTTTTGCTTGAATATGATAACCGCATAAATGCTCATCAGGGGTTATTTCCACCTCAATTTTACTCAGGGGGAGAGGATGACATAGGGGAATAAGGGAGGAAGTTTGTTTGGCGGCCATGATACCTGCAATTTTGGCAGTGCCTAATACATCCCCTTTGGGGGCGTTTCCTGCTTGTATTTGCTCAAAAGTAAATTTGGTCATAATTACCTGTCCAAGGGCGATCGCCTCGCGCACAGTCACTTTCTTTGGGGATATATCAACCATTTGGGCCGAGCCATATTCATCTAAATGGGATAAACTTTTTTGAGGAAAATCTTGCATTTTAAAAAACTATTCGTTATTATAGATAAGTGCTTAAATTAAGGGTGTGTAGCTTAGTGGATTAGAGCGGCTGACTACGGATCAGCAGGTCGGGGGTTCGAGTCCCTCCACGCCCGTTTAAAAAATGATCATAAATAAAGATTAACATAGTTAGTACATTTGTAGATCAACAAGTGACTTGTCATTTATGAGCAACAAAATTAAGTACACAGACCATAATTTAGAGTTTGGTGAAGTTATAGAGGATTTTTTGCCTTTACCTTCTGAACTAATACCTAAACAAAAAGTATCTCTTATCAAGATTTAATCGAGTCTATTATTAATAACTATACGCCACAATTAGAATCTTAAATAAGTTACAAGGGCATCAAAACAAATATTACTGTACAAGATAAGGTCTAACGTAATTTATACCCCTGTTTATATAAAATTCCCCAAAATATTGAAGGTAATTATCTTTGATTTTGGTAAATGCTTCATCCATTCTTGGTTTACCATAAATTAAAAACTGAGCCGTGGAAAGAGCATAAAATTCTTGAGTTTTTTTAGCTATATTTCTTTTGAAGGCCTCGATATATAAATCTCTACCTGTGTCGATCAATTTCTCTATTTCTGGACAAAAAGTAATAAACTCTCCGTTGGCAAGGGGGATTTTTTTGTTTTTAATAGATGACATAGATAGTTGCATACATTCCCTAGTTTTTTCGAGGGAAAGACACTCTTTATCCTGTCTTCTATAAGCCCATTGGGTACATCCATTGGTAATTTCTAAAGCCCTTAAAAAAGCTAATTTGTCAAGGTCTTCTGCACTAATTTTTTCCCATTCCTCCACATAGTCTGTCACTTGTTGCTTAAAGTGTTTTTCATCTTTTTCAAAATAAGATTTTAACTCTTCAATTTGTGCTAATTGTTCCCAATCTATATTCATTATTTCTATTATTTAAAAGTATTATTTTTTGTCATTATAAAAATTAGTTGGATAAATCCACAAAAACCCTTTCTCCTGAACTCAATCCGCTTAAAATTTGAGTTTGATCATTAACCGATACACCAATGGTTACGGGGCGAAATTCAGGCTCATTATTTTCATCGGGTACCATTACCCCAGTTTCCCCTTCTTCGGTTACGATCGCAACGGTAGGCACTGTTAAACTACTATTCAGTTGCTCCCCTAAAAATGTGACTTCCACATTCATTCTTGACAGAAGTTTTTCTTGTTGTTGGGGGATGGCAATGGTGACTTCAAAAGAGGTGACATTTTGTTCCACGATCGCCTCAGGTGCAATTTTTTGTACAATACCTTCAAACACCTCATCAGGATAAGCATCGGCAATAATTTGTACAGGTTGCCCCATTTCTATTTGACGCAAATCAATTTCGGGAATTTTGGCAATGACTTCCAAGCCTCTGGCGAGGGCAATAATAGAGCTTGAGGTGGCGGAGGTGGTTGCCGAAGCGGAAGTGGTAGGAGTGACAAAAGCACCCTCTGAGGCAAATTTTTGGGTAACGATGCCATCAAAAGGGGCAGTGATAAAAGTATCTTGAAATTGAATTTCTGCTATTTTCAGGTTAGCTTCCGCCGCTTGAATGTTGGCTCTTAATCGCTCGATTTCTGCTTCTCCCCGTGCTTGTCTTTCTTGCATAGAGGCTTGGATTTCGGCAATATTTGCTTCTAATCGTCTAATTTCTGGCTCGGCAGTATTTTCTATTTCCTGAATCCGTTGGACTATTTCTTGGATACGGGCTTGGGCGACTAAAAATTCATTGGCGACTCTATCAAATTCATCTTGGGAAATTACTCCTTCTTCGAGGAGGGCTTGATTTCTCTGGGCTTGAATCTCAGCCAGTCTAAGTCTTGATTCTGCTTCCCTAAGTTGCGATCGCGCTTGCTCAGAGCGTAGGGGGATGCGTCTTCTTGACTCCTCTAAGGTGGCGGCGGCTTGAGCTAGTCTTGTCTCTAATACTTGTAAGTCGGCACGAGTTCTAATATCCGTCTCCTGCGCCCCTGCTTGGGCTTCTGCTAACCTTGCTTGGGCGTTAGCCCCTTGGGCAAAAAGTTCTTCATTTTGCATTACGGCGATGGGTTGCCCTTCTTCTACTACGCTACCCTGCTCTACTAATAAACGGGTTAAAATACCTGGATTTTTAGGGCTAATATTAACACTCTGCACGGGTTGAACCACCCCACTGGCTCTGATTTCGAGGTTTAAGGGGCGCTGGGTAACTGATACTGTGTTTTCATCTAATCGACTGGTGGCATTAGGACGATTCAAAATACCATAGGTTGCACCGCCTAGTAATAGTATCCCCCCAATCATCGCTCCGATAATCCAAGGGAGAGGATTTTTTTCTTTCTCAACATTACTGACTGTCATAAATTAGATGCTTTTTTGTATGTAGTTCAATTTTTACACATTATTATAAAACCTTACTCAAGATTGTAAAGTTTATCCCCCCATCTGTTTTTTTGACAAAAAAGGGGACACTTTGTTCCCCCCTTTATCATTGTATTCAAGATTTTTGATCTCGATCGCGCCTACGACGATCCCGCCATTCTAAGGTTGTTAAGTATAATATACCACCACTGACAAGGACCAAAAGGGCGATCGCCACTAAAAATAAAACATTGAGAATAGAGATCGATTCCACAACTTAAAAACCTTTGCGCCCCCATACTACCATTGCAATAGACCATGTAAATAAAGAAAGTACACCAACCCAACCTAAAGTAAGAATATCCATATTTTCTTAATATTAAAGATTATTTTAAATAAACAGCATAGTATATTTTATCATTTATTATCCCTCGAAAACAGTTATTAAGCCAATCATGATCACCCTAGGGGAGTTAGGAGAAAAGATAGTCAGTACATGGCTAGAACCGCAAAACTACCAAATATTGCACCACCGATGGCATTGCCGATGGGGCGAAATTGATTTGATTGCCCTAGATAGCAATAACTCTGAGCTAGTTTTTATTGAAGTTAAAACCCGTAAACCACAAAATTGGGATCAAAATGGACTAGAAGCCCTCAATATAAATAAACAGAAAAAAATTTATACTACTGCTCAAATATTTCTTTCTAAAAACCCTCTTTGGCAAAATTATAATTGTCGTTTTGATTTAATTTTATCTACTTATATTATAAGAAAAAATAACTCTAATCAAGGCTCAATAAAAATATTGAACAGCAATCAAATTATGTATAAAAACCATATTTTTACTATCAAAGATCATCTAAAAAATGTTTTATAAAATCTATTTATTCTCTTGCAAAGAGAAAAGTATAAAGAGATAACAGAAAATAATAACAGTGCCTTTTAAAATCTTGTTTGGGTATTTATTAAACCTTTTATATGATATTATAAAAAAATATTAGATGTATAAGTTAATTAATAAAGATTAAAGTTGAATCAACAACAAATCAAAACAGCCATAGATTTATTTGCAGGGATTGGGGGATTTAGACTAGCCCTCGAAAAAAACGGAATACAATGCGTTTACTCCAATGATCATAATAAATATAGTTGTCAAACTTATTCAGCAAACTTTGGAGACATCCATTGTGCCGATTTAAATGAGATTCCCGCAGAAACAATACCTAGTTTCGATTTATTATGCGGAGGTTTTCCTTGTCAACCCTTTTCCATTGCAGGGGTGAGCAAAAAACAATCTTTAGGCAGAAAGCATGGCTTCGATGACGAAAAACAAGGTAATTTATTTTTTGAGATTTTAAGAATCATTGACTATCATCAACCAAAAGTAATTTTTTTAGAGAATGTCAAAAATTTAAAAAGTCACGATAAAGGAAATACATGGAAGGTGATTAAAAGTAAATTATCCCAAAGAGGTTATAATATTTTTTCTCAAGTAATTGATGGTAAATACTATCTTCCTCAACATAGAGAAAGGATTTTTATTATCTGTTTTAACCAAAACCATTTTCCTGATCTCAATTTTATTTTTCCCAATCCACCACAAAAAAGATTGTATGAATTACAAGATCTTTTTGAAGAAAATGTAGATAATAAATATACTTTATCAGATAAATTATGGAGTTATTTACAACAACATAAAGAGAATAGCAAAGCGAAAGGAAATGGTTTTGGCTACGGAATTATTGATCACAAATCTGAATACACTAGAACTTTAAGTGCTAGATACTATAAGGATGGCTCAGAAATCTTAGTTGAGCAAAGTAATAAAAATCCCCGACGTTTAACCCCCCGTGAGTGTGCAAAATTACAAGGTTTTCCTGATGATTTTATAATTCCAGTATCTGATAATCAGGCATATAAACAGTTTGGAAATTCTGTCATTGTGCCATTAATTAATGATATTATCACACAAATTAAATTGACAGTAGATCAATATAATTTAAGTAAGTCAACACAGAAACAATTAGAAGATATAAATATTAGATAGACTGACATATCTAAATAAAAAAATATTGCCTATTCCCCACCTTTATTACGCTACTTTTCTTAACTAATAGGGGCAAAATCTAAACAAAAACAAGTACCTTCATTTTTAAAAGAAGTAACCTCAATTTCTGCGTCTAATTGTTGAGTTAATAACCTTACTAATCTTAAGCCTAAAGAAGGACTTTCTTCCCAGTTTAAATCATCAGGAAAACCTTTACCGTTATCTTTTACTTCAAGGATAATATGTTGTTCATTTTTAAGGAATAAATTAATGGTTACTTCCCCTTTGCCGTGGGGGAAAGCGTGTTTAAAAGCATTGGTAACTAATTCATTGATGAGTAAACCTGCGGGGATAGCGGTTTCAATGTTGAGATAACATTCGGCGAGATTGGTTACGGGTTTGATACCTTCTCGGCTATTGTTATAAGAGAGGAAAAGGTTAGATACGAGGCGGTTTATGTAGTCGGCAAGATTTATTTCGGAAAGGTCATCGGACTGATATAGTTGTTCATGGATGACTGCCATGGTTTGGATACGGTTTTGGCTATCGTGGAAAAGGTTACGCACTTGCTCATCTTCTACATAGCTTGATTGCAGGTTGAGTAATCCTGAGATGACATAGAGGTTATTTTTGACTCTATGATGGATTTCCTTAAGTAGGACTTCTTTTTCTTGGAGAGATTTGAATAGTTTTTCTTCGGCTTCGTGACGTTGGGTAACATCGGTAGAAATTCCGTCAATACTTACAGCCCTACCATATCTATCATAGACTATGTGCGATCGCTCTCTAACCCATCTTTCTTTACCTGTGGACAAAATAATTTTATATTCTAATTCCCAACTTTTATTGGTTTCATTTTGCAAAATTCCTAGTTTATAACCCTCCAAAATCTCCTGCCATGTATTCTCCACATCTTGACGATATTCTGGCGCTACCATATCCAATAACAATCCCCGATTTGCCAAAATAGACGCAGGAGAATGACCATATAATATTTCACAGGCAGGGTTAATGTAGCGCAAATTCATATCTGGTAAAGACATTGACCATACTACATCCTGTAACGAACTAAGAACACTATTCAAACGGGATTCACTTTTTTGTAAAGATTCTTCCGCCTGTTTGCGATCACTTATATCATTAATTACAGCGATAAAGTAAGATGGCTCTACAGATACCCACACCACCGACATAGTAAGATATATCCAAAGATAATCCCCGTGGGGGCGTTTTATCCTAATTTCTCGCTCAAAGGTAGCCCGATTACTAGCCAACAACTCCGACAAATCCGTGAGGGTATCAGAAACATCATCAGGATGAATGAGAGCATGGAAATCCATCTCCGACAACTCATGGCGATTGTAGCCCACCAACTGAGTAAACTTATCATTCACCAAAACCAACTTCCCTGGAAGACTTACCTGCACAATGCCCACCGCCGCTTGGTTAAAGATACTGCGGAATCTTTCTTCACTCAACTTTAGCCTTAGTTGTGCCAGTCTTACCTCCTCAATATCCTGCCCACAGGCAATAATACCAATACCTTCTCCCTTACCATCAGTAAAGCGATTAACATTCCATAACAAAGTCCTTTCAGTGCCATCAGCCACCATTACCTTACTTTCTAAATTCCGTTGTACCTTACCTTCTACCAAGGTAATATCTAGTTTTTCCCTCAAAATATCCCTATCACTGGGGGCAACAAACAATAAAAAGTAATCTTCTCCTAATACCGACTCCCTCGTCCAACCAAATATTTTTTCCGCCTCCTCATTCCATTCCATGATACGATAATCTTGATTTAGTACCACCAACACTGTCCCTGCGGTTTGTACAAAGGTGCGTAACTGGGTAGTGGTTTGCTCTAATTCCTCCGTACGGTCTTTTACCCTAGTTTCTAACTCTTCATTTAAACTGCGTAACTGTTCCTCGGCTTGTTTTGCCAAAGTAATATCCCGTGCTACAGCGTAAAAGGTTCCCTCCTCGTAGGGTAAACTCTTCCATGCCAACCAACGATATAATCCATCCTTGGTGCGCCAACGATTTTCAAAGTTTTGACTAGGAAAACCTCGACTCAATCTCTCTAACTCTTCGGCGGTGATTTCCACATCATCGGGATGGATAAAGGAGAGCATATTTTTATTAATCATCTCCTCCTCCCCATAACCGAGGGTGGTAGAAAAGCTGGAATTCACCCGTATAAATGAGCCGTCAACCCCCGCAATACAAAACATATCAAGGGATAAATTGAAAAAGTAGTCTAACTGTCTTTGGGATTTGGTGCGCAGGGTGGCGGTAGCTAAAACGTTGGCGACGGTTTGTAAAAAGTTAATTTCTTCGGGGCTAAATTTCCGTTGATTTTGGCTATATACGCCGATGATACCAAAGTAGTTATCATTACTACCAATATTCACCATCGCCCCACTAATAATGTTGGTGTTGTGCAAAAATGGTGGAGGGCTAAATCTTGTTTCTACGAGCAAATCCTCGGTAATGACAGGCTCTTTGACGGTCATGGTGTACCCCGGCATCCAACGGGGAGAAGAACCGACTCTGGCGACCCCTAGCCACATATCCTGCCATCCTACCCCTGCCTTAAGGACAAAGGCGGCTTGATTGGCTTGTAGTTCGAGGAGGTTACAATATTTGACATTGAGGGTTTCGGCGATAATTTTGACGGTGGTTTTTTGTAATATTTCTAAGTTGTTGGTGATAAGGGCTGTATTACCTAGGTGGGCGATGGCTGTTTGATATTTCGCCACTTGAAAGGCTTTCTGGGCTGACTGTGACTGTTGAATGGCGATCGCCACTTGAGCCGCTAATTTTTGTAATAAATCTAACTCATCTTTTTGCCAATGACGGGGAGTAAAGGAGTTTTGGGCAGCCAACAAACCCCAAAGATGATCATGAAAAATAATAGGCACAACTAAATTTGCCTGTACCTGAATCCCTAACAATAAATCGAGGTGACAAGGGGATAAATTGGCAGTAAAAACATTGTCTGTCGCTTGGATTCTACCATTTAGATAAGGTTTAATAAAGTCTTTGGCAAAACAATGGTCTTGCACTACTCTACCTAAAATGGACATGACGTTTTGTCCTGCCGATTCAGCGATAATCACTCCGTCTCCGTCAGGGTATAATTGGTAGATTATCACGCGATCGCAATCTAAAAAAGAACGTACCTCATTGACAGTACTCCCCAAAATATCATCTAACTTCAAAGATTTGCGAATACGAGAGCTAAGACTAGATAATAACTTTTCCTGTTCAACTTGTTTTTGCTCTAACCTTACCGCCGTTTTAAGAGAGTCTAATTCTTGCTGTTGTTGTCGTAAATAATTTTGTTGCCAAAGAGGATTCAGTACCTCTATTAAATGGGAAGGGGTGATTAAGCTCAATTTTTCAACAAAACTATGGTGGGAAATATTTCCTATACCCAACTCACAAAAAGACTTCGATAATTCCTGCTCTAAAGTACCATTTTGATGGTGTGCCAAAACAGCCCATTTATGTTGTAAAACATTTACAATAGTAGGGATTTTTTCTTTAGAAGAAAAACAAGGAATTTCTCCTAAACTTAAACTTTGTAGGTGCGGATTCTCCCAGCTTGTATCAATAAAAGCCTTGACAATATCGTGAGGAGAAACTATTTTTAATTGTTGATCATGATTAATAACAAATCCATGTTGCCCAAGGCTATCAACATATTTTTCAGCTATTTTTAAAATACTATCTCCCTGATCCACTACAATTAAATTAGGCTTAAAAATGCTGTTTAAGGTAACTCTTTGATATAAAGAATCCGTGACAAGATAACGAATTAAACTTTTAGCATTAATATAACCATTAAAATTATCCCTTTCATTTAAACAACCATAAACATCATATTTTCCTTGAAAAATTCCTTGGGCAATGGTAAAAACGTCTATTAATTCTGTTTCTTTTTGACAAGGAAAACTCTGACAAAAGTTTCTTGCCCGTAGAGAATAAATATTAACCCCAGTAGTAATTATTTTTATTACTCTTTCGATGGTAATAACCCCTAAAGGAATATGACAATCAACAACAATTAAACAATCGCATCCTTGATCAAACTTTCTTAATACTTCTAAAAATGTAGCTTCGGGGGAAACTGTGACAGGTTGATGATTAATGATTGCCCAATTTTCTATGTGAGGGACATTTTCTACCGTGGGATAATTCATTAGTTTGGAGCTTTATTACCTATCTTCATGGTAGTCTAATTTTCATTGCTTGTATGACATCGTTAAGGTTTTGAGATGTAGAGGTTTTATTCGATAAATAATTCAGTGATTAATTCTTGATTCTTAATTTTCTTCAAAAGTAATTTGATTAGATTGATAGGATGAAGGCTCAACATGAATAATAGTGCGGACAGGATGGAATTTTTGTTGTAGTTTTTTCTCTACTTCTTCAGTAACTAAATGGGCGGTTTCTACATCCTTGGGTTTAACGATAAGGTGCATTTCGATAAATACTTGTCTGCCGAGTAAACCCCTAGAGGCGATATCGTGGCAGTTGATAACTCCATCTACTTCCATAACGGTTTGATAAATAGCTTCAGGGGCGATCGCCATTTGATCCACCAGCCATGGTATATTGTTTTGTAAGACATCCCAACCACTCTTAAAAACTAGAAAAGCCACAGGAAAAGCCAACCATACATCAAGGGCTTGAAAAGGAATAAAAAACCCCTGATTAGATGCCCAGATGCCCATAAGTCCAGCTAAAACGATGATTGTCACCCACACATCACCCATGGTATGACTAGCATCGGCAACAAGGATTTGACTACCTAATCTTTTGCCTACTCTACGCTCATAAAAAGCCACAAAGATATTAATACCCAAAACTAAGAACAATAACCACAACTCTGCCACCTCAATGGTTACAATTTCACTGGGAGCAAAAATACGGGCGATTGCACTTTTAAAAATTTCAAAACAAGCAATCCCCAAAAACACCGCAACCCCCAATGCTCCAAGGGCTTCAAACTTCTGGTGTCCATAGGGATGATCTCGATCTGGCATAGGAGAAGAAAGCTGATTTGTCACCAAACCCAAAATATTATTTACCCCATCGGTGACACTATGAAGAGCATCTGCTTGTAAACTGAGAGAGCCAGTTAAAACACCAATTACCCCCTTAATTATCACCACCGTCATATTTAAAACGAGGGTAATTAACAATACCTTTTTAACTTCTTTTCTGATGTCTTGTGCCATAGTTATCCATTGTCAATGACCCATTGTTCAATGACCAGTTTAGTTATAATTGTTATGGGAAAGCCTATATACTTACTTAATTATATAATTCACGATGCGAAACTATAAGGTAACAATTCATAACCGCCAAACCAACACCACGGAAACTGTCATAGTACCTGAAGATCAATATATTTTAAGAACCGCCGAAAATCAAGATGCCGATGCCCCTTTTTCCTGTCGAAATGGCGCCTGTACCACCTGCGCGGTAAGAGTAATTGAAGGAGATGTATATCAACCTGAAGCCATGGGATTATCTCCTGATTTACAAAAAGAGGGTTACGCTTTGTTGTGTGTAAGTTATCCTCGCTCAGATTTAGTGGTAGAAACCCAAGACGAAGATGAGGTTTACGAATTACAATTTGGACGTTATTTTGGTCGTGGAAAAGTTCGTTTTGGTTTCCCCATTGAGGATGATTAATTTTGGACTCGATGGTTAAAAATGGCTAATTTTAAAGGGTTTGTGCTTTCAATTATTCTTTGTTGTCTATTATCCTCCTGTGGACAAAATGTTTTATCCGATAACTTTGTTTCTGGGCAATTGGTGCGGGTTGTCAGTGGGCAAACCCTTGAGGTAGCTATCAACAATCAAGCCTATCGAGTGCGTTTAACTGGTTTAGATGTGCCTGAAAATCAGCAGGAAACAGCAGAAAAAACTATTCTCAATCTACTTACAAATAATCTTCAAAATCCTCTTAATTCTGTTACTATCACCATTAAAACTGATTTAACCGCAAAAGATTCATTTGATCGACTTTCTGCCTATGTATGGCTAAATAATGATTTTATTAATCAAAAAATTATTGAGGATGGAAGTGCGATCGCCAATTTAACCTACACAGACGGGAAATATGATGATATTTTAATCAATGCCCAAAACTATGCCCGAATTATGAATAAAGGAATTTGGGAGACAAGAGATAATTGATGATTGATAATTATTATTATCATTTTCCACCTAAACCAAAAATCACAGCCCAATTTAGCAACTCCCCATAAATGAAAGATTATCGCAATTTATTATCAGATTTAATCAAGCAGTATCGAAAACGAGTAGATTTCCTAAGTATTCGCCTAGAAAACTCTGAAGGTACCAATATTGCCCTGAGAAATGGGGCGGTAGAAACCCTCAGCGAAGGGGTATCCGTAGGGGGGCAGGTAAGGGCTTGTTATAAAGGGGGTTGGGGTTTTGCTACCTTTAATGATTTATCACAGCTTAAAGAAAGGGTCGAAGAGGCGATCGCCTTTGCCCGTATCATAGGAGATGATGAGACTCTTCTTGCCCCTGTGGAAACGGTGGAGGTAAGTTGTCGGTTGCCCCTCATTGGCACCAATCCCCGTTTAATTCCATTGGGGGATAAAAAAGCACTATGTGACCATTACTATCACATTCTCAAAAATTATCATCCTCACATCAATTCCGCATCCGTCACCTATTACGATGCCCAACAAGAAATTATCCTCGCTACCTCCGAAGGAAGCATGATACAGCAGTCTTGGATTGATAGTGAAATGCGCTTTAGTGCGATCGCCAAAAAAGCCCATCAAATACAAACGGGGCGAGAAACCACAGGTACAAGGAAAGGTTATGAAGATTTAACCAACCTTGATAAACAGGTAGAAAGTGCCTCCATTCGTGCCGTAAATGCCCTCAGTTTACCCTCCGTCAAGGGTGGCAAATATCCCGTAGTAATTGACCCTATTTTGACAGGGTTATTTGTCCATGAGGCTTTTGGGCATCTTTCCGAAGCTGATATGGCCTATGAAAACCCCGATTTATTAGAAGTAATGACCATGGGGCGCAAATTTGGCGAGGAATTTTTGCAAATTTTTGACGGGGCAATGCCCGAAGGACATCGGGGCAGTTATTATTATGACGATGAAGGCACCAAAGCAACCACCACCCAGTTAATCAAAGATGGTGTTTTGGTGGGGCGTTTACACTCTCGGGAAACCGCTGGAAAATTGGGAGAAAAACCCACAGGCAATGCCCGTTGTCTCAACTACCATTATCCTCCCATCGTCCGCATGACTAACACTTGGATTGGTAGGGGTGAAACTCCTGTACAGGATTTATTTAGCAATATTTCCGAGGGGGTATATGCTTCTAATTGGTTAGGAGGCATGACAAACGGAGAGATGTTTACTTTTAGCGCGGGGGAGGCGTGGATGATTCGAGATGGACAAATTGCCGAGCCTGTAAAAAATGTCACCCTTTCAGGAAATGTATTTAAAACCTTAGCACAAATAAGTGCGATCGGGGATGACTTTTATTGGGATGAGTCAGGGGGTTGTGGGAAAGGAGGGCAATCTGGCTTGGCGGTAGGGTGCGCCGGCCCTAGTTTACGCATTGAGGAGATAGTTATTGGGGGAGAAAGTTTGGAGTAATCTATCTCTAGTCGTTGTAAGCCATCTATCGGACTTGAACCGACAACCTTATCATTACAAGTGATGTGCTCTACCAATTGAGCTAAGATGGCAGGTTTAGTATCGTGAAATACTCTTTAGTAGAATAAAAACTACTTTTTTCATTTGCACAATACATTATAACCAATAGAGTGGGGAGATTGTCAAGAAAAGATTTAGACTAACTGAGATTGAATCGCCCAACGAGATAACTCTGTACGATTATGTAAACCCGTTTTGTTGAGCATATTCGACACATGACTCTCTATGGTGCGCTGACTTACCCCCAACTCAATAGATATTTCCCGATTTGATAAACCTTGAGAAACCAAACTCACTACTCTTGTTTCTGTGGGAGTTAACTCCACCGACTTAGGTACTTGAATCCTTTTGGTATCAGCCCCTACAGCATTACTATTGATCAGACGTTGACTATAATTAAGAGTAGATTTTACTTGAGCAACTAATTCTTCAGGCTCAAAAGGTTTTACTAAATATACATCAGCCCCCTGATTTAAACCTTTAATCCTATCTTGAGTTTGGGTTTTGGCTGATAAAAAGATGATAGGTAATTGATTCCATTGGGTATTTTGACGTATTTCTTCCACAAAGGTATAGCCATCCATTTCGGGCATCATCACATCACAAATAATTAAATCCGGTGTTTCCCTTTCCAAAATACTGAGGGCTTCTCTGCCCTGACTCGCTATCAACACTTGATAACCATTAAATTCGAGATAATCTTTAACCAACAAAATTAGGTTAGGATCATCATCAATGAGAAGTAATTTATTAGGACTAGAGTTTTGTGTGTCTTTCATTATTGTGGGATGTTTTTAGGCAACTTCAACGGTACTAGATTCAGATAAGGCAATAAGGGCTAAGTCAATCACATTATCATCAAAACTGAGAATTTTAGCAGTGATACCTGGACCAAAGAATTTGGTAATTTTGTCTAACTTTTCTTCCCATATTTCTCTGGAAATTAAAGGGGTTTGAAACTGTAAGACTAGGGTATATTTACCGTCAATTTCTATTTCTTTGAGAGTAGTTAGAATAGGTCTTTCTTCATCTGTGGGGCTTAATCCTATGCGCTCCAAGGCTTCGTCCAGATGGGCTTCTTGCCCGTAGCGATAACGAGTGACATCTTTTCTTAGCTGGTTTTGAGTATCGGTGGCTTGGGCTTCCCTTAGACTAAGGACTTCTTTGGGGGTTTCTTTGGAAAACGGTACGGGTTTCAATTCGGCGGCTTTGAGGGCAAGTCCTCCCAACAAAAGGGGAATTCCGTAGAAAAATCCCGCTAAGTTCAGGGTAGAGTTTCCTTTTGCATAGGCTACAAAGCCTACAGCTGTCAAGATTGAGCCAATAATTAAACCAACTAATGCTAAAGGAATTTTACGAAACATAGATCTATAATTACTATTAAAATAATATTTGATGGAATATTTATTATGTTCATAATATCAAAATAAGAACCATAAAATCCTGCGTATTGGTTTAATAATGGTTAAATTTTAGTGTTCACATCTATTCTAACTTTATCTATTCATTTTTCTTGGGTCTATGTATCCTTTGATTTTAGCTGTGTTAAAGTTTAAGGTTAATGATAGGAGTCCACTTTTGTGTATAATTAGGGATAACAAAAGGCTTCGGTTGGTAATTTGTTTTATGGGTAAAATTTTGTTTCTCCCCCATAGTTGTTATGGGATATGCTATCTGACTTGGGGTCGAGTAATATAGTTACGAATACTTGGAATAATAATATTTTGATTTTAGACCAAGAAATATAATTGAGAAATAGTTAGATATTTGAATGATAAAGTTTGCTTCATCTAACTTCCTGACTCTATGGATACTGGGAAGAAAGATTGATTTTTTGTTGTAAATATGAATTAATAAATATATGGCTTTAACGATTGAACAAGAATTATTAAAGGCGGTGGGTAAGCGTCGCAATTTTGCGATTATTTCTCACCCTGACGCTGGTAAAACTACGTTGACGGAAAAACTTTTACTTTATGGGGGTGCTATCCACGAAGCAGGGGCAGTGAAGGCAAAAAGAGAACAAAGAAAGGTTACTTCTGACTGGATGGAAATGGAGAAGCAGAGGGGAATTTCTATTACCTCTACGGTATTACAGTTTGCTTACCGTGATTATCAAATCAATCTTTTGGATACCCCCGGACACCAAGATTTTAGTGAGGATACCTATCGCACCCTAGCGGCGGCGGATAATGCGGTGATGTTGATTGATGCGGCTAAGGGTTTAGAGCCTCAAACCCGCAAGTTATTTGAGGTGTGTAAGTTGCGATCGCTCCCTATCTTTACATTTGTTAATAAAATGGATCGCCCTGGTCGTGAACCCCTAGAATTATTGGATGAGATCGAACAAGAGTTGGGTCTAAAGACTTTTGCGGTTAACTATCCCGTGGGTATGGGTAACTACTTTAAAGGGGTATATAGTCGTCGCCAAAAGGCTTATCATCTGTTTGATAGAGTCGTCCATGGTAAGGATGAAGCCCCAGAAATGATTATTCCCGACGGGGATAAAAGTATCAAGGATTATCTGGAAGCTGATTTATATGAGCAAACCCTGGAGGAATTGGAGTTAGTCAGTGAGGCTGGTTCGGATTTTGACTTAGAAGCTATTCACGCAGGAAAAATGACCCCTGTATTTTTCGGTAGTGCCATGACTAACTTCGGGGTGCGTTTATTCCTCGATGCTTTTTTGGAATATGCGTTGCCCCCTACCCCCAGAAACTCTACTCTAGGAGAATTAGAGCCTACTTATCCTGATTTTAGTGGTTTTGTCTTTAAGTTACAGGCCAATATGGATGCCAGACACCGTGACAGGGTGGCTTTTGTGAGGGTATGTACAGGGAAGTTTGAGAAGGATATGTCTGTAAACCATGCGCGCACGGGCAAAAGTATTCGTCTTTCTCGCCCTCAAAAGTTATTCGCCCAAGGGAGAGAGTCTATTGATGAGGCCTATCCTGGGGATGTGATTGGTTTGAATAATCCGGGGATGTTTGCCATTGGGGATACCATCTATCTAGGTAAAAAAATTGAGTATGATAAGATACCTAGTTTTTCTCCTGAGTTATTCGCTTTTCTCAAAAACCCTAATCCTTCTAAGTTCAAGCAATTTCAAAAAGGGGTACAGGAGTTACAGGAGGAAGGGGCTGTACAAATTATGTACTCCAAGGATGAATTTATCCGTGATCCTATTTTGGCGGCAGTGGGGCAGTTACAATTTGAAGTGGTGCAACATCGTTTGTTGAATGAGTATAATGTGGACTCAAGGCTAGAACCTATGAGCTACGGGGCGGCACGGTGGGTAATTGATGGTTGGGAAGCCCTTGAAAAGGTGGGTCGTTTATTTAATACCATGGTGGTTAAGGATTCTTTAGATCGTCCTGTACTATTATTTAAGAATGAATGGAACATTAACCAAGTTCAAGGGGATCATCCTGATTTACGGTTAAGTGCGATCGCCTGATAACCCTTTTATGATGAATAAAAATCCCCCAGCAATTTACTGGGGTTCTGAATGTTTGCCACAAACATCTAGCTGTAAATAATTAATTACTTTTTATCTTTTCTGCGATAAATCCCAAAGTCTGATATGATAGAAGAGCTATACTAAAAATATTAAAAACAAAAGTCGTAGGGAAAAAAAGCGCAATCGAATATGGGCAATAAGCCAACCATCGCCGTCTCTCATTTAGGATGTGAAAAAAATCGTATCGATTCTGAGCATATGCTCGGTTTACTAGCACAATCAGGCTATCAAATTGATAATACCGAGGAATTAGCCGATTATGTGATCGTCAACACTTGTAGTTTTATTGAATCTGCTAGACAAGAGTCTGTCAGAACCTTAATAGAATTAGCCGAAAATAATAAAAAAATTATTATCTCTGGTTGCATGGCTCAACACTTCCAAGAAGAGTTACTAGCCGAACTACCCGAAGCGGTAGCATTGGTAGGTACAGGAGATTATCAAAATATTGTTGATGTCGTTGAAAGGGTTGAAAAAGGAGAAAGAGTAAAAGCTGTTTCCGCTCAACCTACTTATATTGCCGATGAAAATATACCTCGTTATCGCACCACCTCCGAAGGAGTTGCCTATTTACGGGTAGCCGAAGGGTGTGATTATAGTTGTGCTTTTTGTATTATTCCTCATTTAAGGGGCAAACAAAGATCCAGAACCATTGAATCTATTGTAAATGAAGCCAAGCAATTGGCAGATCAAGGAGTCCAAGAATTAATTTTGATCTCCCAGATTACTACTAACTATGGCGTTGACATTTATGGTGAACCCAGATTAGCAGAATTATTAAGGGCTTTGGGGAAAGTGGATATTCCTTGGATTAGAATCCATTATGCTTATCCTACAGGTTTGACGGACAAAGTTATTGAGGCTATCCGAGAAACTCCCAATGTACTACCTTATTTGGATTTACCCCTACAACATTCTGATCCAGATATTTTAAAAGCAATGAACCGCCCTTGGCAGGGTCAGGTAAACGATCGCATCATAGAACGAATCAAGATCGCCCTCCCCGACGCAGTAATGCGGACGACATTTATTGTCGGATTTCCGGGAGAAACGCAACAAAACTTCAAACATTTGTTACAATTTGTAAAAAGGCATCAATTTGATCATGTGGGAGTGTTTACATTTTCCCCCGAAGAAGGAACCAAAGCCTACCACTTAGGTGAACAAGTTCCCGAAGAGGTAAAAATCGCTCGTAGAAATGAATTAATGGAAATACAACAACCCATTGCGGCGGCTAAAAATGAAGCCGAAATCGGCAAAGTAGTTCCCGTTTTGGTCGAGCAAGAAAACCCTGCCACTGGAGAATTAATCGGTCGTTCTCCTCGTTTTGCCCCCGAAGTAGATGGCATAGTCTATGTCCGTGGCGAAGCCAACCTAGGTTCAATAACATCAGTCAGAATTACTGATGCCGATGTCTATGATCTCTATGGTGAAATTGAAATAAGTCAGTAAATATTTATAGTCCAGTTTTATTCACTGGGTTGACCAACCGTTTACGGCTTGTATATCAAGGAAGAGTTTACTATGAAGTAAGAACCAAAAAGTAGGGAATAATTCCATAATATTATGAAATTATAGATTCCGTAAATCCTTTGATCCCGTACCCTTAACCAGTTTTGCTTCATTTCAGGTTTTCCCCCAATTCATCTGTGGAGACATCTTTACAGTTCACAATTAAAATAAAATACAGATGACAACTTCTTTCGCAAGTTTAGGACTTTCAGAAACTCTCGTTAACCAATTAGAAAATATTGGTTTTGATACTCCTACTAAAATTCAAACTCTCGCAATCCCTGAATTAATTGCAGGTCGTGATGTTGTGGGACAATCGCAAACTGGTACGGGTAAAACCGCCGCTTATTCTCTCCCTATTTTGGACAGAATTGATAAAAGCGATAAAAGTGTACAGGCACTAATTCTCGCACCTACTAGGGAATTAGCTCAGCAGGTAGCAGAAGCCTTTAAGGATTTAATTGGCAGAGAGAAAATCTTTGTTACCACTGTCTATGGTGGTCAATCTATGGAGCGTCAAATTCGCTTTTTAGAAAAGGGATCTCACATTGTGGTGGGTACTCCCGGACGTATTATTGATTTACTCAATCGTAAACACCTTAAGCTCGATAATTTACGCTATGTCGTATTAGACGAAGCCGATGAGATGTTGAGTATGGGCTTTATTGATGATGTTAAAACCATTCTCTCCCGTACCCCTGATTCTCGTCAAACCACTTGTTTCTCGGCTACTATGCCCAAAGAGATTCAACTGTTAGTAAAAGAGTTTATGACAGATGCGGTTAATGTAACTGGGGAAAAACCTCAGGATACTCCTTCTCGCATCGAACAAGTAGTTTATATGGTGCCTCGTGGTTGGTCAAAAATCAAGACCATTCAACCTATTTTGGAAATTGAAGATCCCCAATCGGCGATCATCTTTGTGCGCACCAAACGTACTGCCTCCGAGTTAACTTCTAAGTTACAAGAAGCGGGGCAAAGTGTGGATGAATACCATGGTGATTTGAGCCAACAACAAAGGGAACGTTTGATTCAGCGTTGGCGCGATGGAAAAATTAAGGTAGTGGTAGCAACGGATATTGCTGCCCGTGGTTTGGATGTGTCGGATTTAACCCACGTTTTCAACTTTGATTTACCTGATAACACCGAGACTTATATTCACCGTATCGGGCGTACGGGAAGGGCTGGTAAGGAAGGTAAAGCTATTGCTTTGGTGGAACCTAGCGATCGCCGCTTATTACGTCAAATTGAGCGTCGTTTAAAACAAACTATCACTGTGGAAGTTGTGCCTAACCGCTCCACCGTAGAAGCAAAAAGGATGGTTAAGCTCAAGGAGCAAATCAAAGAATCCCTCAGTGGAGAGCGTTTGGCTTCCTTCCTTCCTATGGTTAAGGAACTAAATGGAGAATACGACTCCAGTGCGATCGCGGCAGCAGTCTTACAGATTCTTTACGATCAAAACTGCCCCGCATGGTTACAACAAGATTGGGAAGTACCACCCCCAGCTACTCCTAAACCCAACGTCGGCGGTAAAAAATACGGCCGTGGCGGTGGTAAATATAACCGTGGCAAATCCAGTTATGGCGGTGGAAAACCTAGTCGTAAATACGATCGCCCCCAAGTAAGATAATTTTAAATACTTAAAATTGTTCTTTCCCCCCTTAAAAAAAGGGGGGTTTTTTGTTTTACACAAAGCTGAAAAGTTTGATCAGCATACCACTTTTAAATATCTATTTCATTATTTAATTTTCGCCAAAAAATCATAGAATAACTGCCAATTATCCTCATCATTAATTGGTTGCCAAATTTGTTCAATAAGAGGACGCACAGGAATATTGTTGGGATTAAACCGTTCCAACATTGAAATTATTTGTGTTAAATCTTCTCTCTTAAAATAAGATAAAGCCTTATGATATAAAACTTTCCACCCTTGAAAATTATGAGAGCTAATACTTTGATTTTCCAAAATTAAATCAGCATTATCATACCAACCATCATTAAAATCATTGCTTAAACTAGCAAAAAAATCATGATAACTATACTGAGAATCCTTTAGTAAACTTACAGTTTCCGTGACTAAATTTTTGCCCAAATCTTCAGGTAAATTCGTAAAACCCAACCTTCTCAACATAAACTGTTGATAGTATTGCTCATAATAACCATCAAAATTTTGTAACCCTTCCTCCAACTCAGAAGAAGCCATTACCAACGACAAAGGTATTTGTAACTTCTCCACATTTAGACGACAAATAATCGGCTGATTCCCATAACTATATCGTCCACCATAATCAAAATAAGCAGCGATAAACTTAGGATCATAACTATCAATAAAAGCATAGGGGCCATAGTCAAAACTTTCCCCCGTAATAGACATATTATCCGTATTCAAAACCCCATGACAAAAACCAGCACTCATCCATTGAGCTGCTAATTTTGCTACCCTTTCCACCAATTCAGCATAAAATTTTCGATAGGGGTTTTCCTGCTCACAAAGATGAGGATAATAATAAAAAATCACATGATCTAATAAATTTTTGATTAAATCAGGTCTTTGAAAATAATGTAACCGTTCAAAGCTACCAAAACGAATATGAGAATGGCTAAATCTTACCATCACCGACGAACGAGTAGGGGATGGCTCATCTCCTCGCCATAAAGATTCCCCCGTTTCAATCAGACAAAAACAACGAGATGTATTTACCCCCAGACGATAGAGAGTTTCTCCCGCAATAACTTCTCTTATTCCCCCCTTCAAAGTCAATCGTCCATCAGCCGTGCGAGAATAAGGAGTACGTCCAGAACCCTTGGTACCAAAATCATAGAGCCTACCATCTTTCCCCCTTACCTGTCCATATAGAAATCCTCTACCATCTCCTAGAGAAGGATTATATTGTCCAAATTGATAACCATGGTATTTGAGAGCGAGGGGCGGACATAAACCCTTAAACTGCCCAAATGCTTCAATCCAGTCCTTTTCTTGCACCGAATCAGCATCAATTCTTATTTCGTGAAGGAGGGATTCATTGGCAAATCTCAGTATGTGTTCGGGAAACTCTGCAGGAGTAACAATATCATAATAATCCTCCCCCAAGTTTTCCATTGCTGGTTCATATTCAAGATTAAAAAAAGGATTGGTCATTGATCAATTCATAGTGATTACAATCACAATTATACGAATCAATGGCGGTGCAAATACTGTTTAAGTAGGTTGGCGAAATTAATTATAGCTCTTATTTTATTAAGACTCTTATGAACAAGGGGTTTAAACCCCTTGCCTAAATCGATTTAATTATGCCTACTCACTTCGTGAAAAATCATTATTTAACCCTTTCATTATCAACTTTTTAGTTACCCTAGTATGATTCTAAAAAAAAGTTTTTCATCCTCCACCCACCTATTCAAAAATTCCCTTAAGAAATAACCATTCTGCTCCAATTGCTCAACATCCTCGGCTCAAAATTCTGTATAATATACCTTAAACCAAAAAATAGCTCATGTTTGATGCTAAGCTAGATGATTGGGCTTGTCGTTTAGGGGATTAACCCAAATCCCACACAGTAGAAAGTGAAAAACCAACAGTTTAACACTGAGGGAAATCATTTCACCAAAAACTGTGTCAAATTCAATAATAGAAGTATTAAATTTTTAAATTAATCTCTATGTTTATTTTTTCCAAATCACTTATAAATCTCCTTTGTAAGTATATGGGAAATATTTGTAATTATCAAAAAACTAAGTAAATTGAACACCTTTGAAAATATGCCTATGGTCAGTCAAACAGAAACCGCAAAAACCGATATTGGTTTTACCCATGAAGATTTTGCCGCTCTTTTAGATCAATATGACTATCACTTCAGCCCTGGGGATGTAGTACCCGGTACTGTATTTAGTATGGAGCAAAGAGGCGCCTTAATCGACATCGGAGCAAAGACTGCCGCTTATATCCCTGTACAAGAACTTTCTATCAACAGAGTTGATAACCCCGACGAGGTTTTACAACCCAACGAAACCAGAGAATTTTTCATCCTTACCGATGAAAATGAAGATGGACAGCTAACCCTCTCTATCCGCCGTATCGAGTATATGCGCGCATGGGAAAGAGTCCGCCAATTACAACAAGAAGATGCCACCGTTTATTCCAACGTATTCGCTACGAACAGAGGTGGTGCTTTAGTCAGAGTTGAAGGTTTGAGAGGCTTTATCCCCGGTTCTCACATTAGTGCAAAAGATGCTAAAGAGGACTTACTCGGACAAGATTTACCTTTAAAATTCTTAGAAGTTGACGAAGAGCGTAATCGTCTTGTACTAAGTCATCGTCGTGCGTTAGTAGAGCGTAAGATGAATGGTTTGGAAGTGGCTCAAGTAGTAGTTGGTTCTGTTCGTGGTATCAAGCCATACGGTGCCTTTATCGACATTGGCGGTGTTAGTGGTTTATTACACATCTCCGAAATCTCTCATGATCACATTGATACTCCTCACAGTGTATTTAATGTTAACGATGAGTTAAAAGTTATGATCATCGATCTTGACGCTGAAAGAGGACGCATTTCCTTATCTACTAAGCAATTAGAGCCTGAACCTGGTGATATGTTAAAAAATCGGGATTTAGTGTTTGAAAAAGCTGAAGAAATGGCTGCTTCATATCGTGAAAAATTATCAGCGGCTAGTGAAGCTCGTGAAGAGGCAGCGGCTGCCGTTGAAGAAGAAACGGTAGAAGTTGAAGTAGTAGAAAATGTTGCTACAGAAGAAACCAATGAAGTAGTGGAAGAAACTACTACTACCGATGAGGAATTAACTTCCACTGTCACCGAATAATTTAGTTTTATTATTTGCAAAGTTATTTTATTAATCTTTATTGCAAACTAACTTAAGTATTATAGGAGGGGTCATCCCTCCTTTTTTTATTACTCACTTTTAACTCGCCGATTACGCCATACCTGCCAAGAAATGTAGATTAATAATATGGTAGCACCGATAACATAAACTCCTCCGCTGGGAAAACCAGAAAAAATCAGGGCAAAACTACCTACCCATAAGGTTAGGGAATAGATAAATAAAACAGTGAGTCTTTGAGATATTCCTGCGTCAAGAAGACGATGATGTAAGTGTCGTTTATCGGCTAGAAAAGGTGATTTACCTTGAATAACACGAGAAAGAATGACAATGGACATATCCACAATGGGCACAGCCAAGATGATATAGGGTAAAACTACAGCAGTCACGGCGGCGGTTTTGGCTAGTCCAATAACTCCAACCCCTGCTAAAAGAAACCCCATAAAATATGCTCCCCCATCTCCCATAAAAATTTGAGCAGGATTAAAGTTATATCTTAAAAATCCTAAAGCACCTCCTGCGAGGGCAGCGGCAATGAGGGCAGCGGCGGGTTGATTCATAAAGAGACTGACAATTAACATCACCACGGCGGCAATACCACATACTCCTGCGGCTAAACCATCTAAACCATCAATCCAATTAATGGCGTTGACCATGCCCACTAACCAAATTATGGTTATAGGCAGACTAAGCCACCATTGATCTATCTGTACTAATCCAAAAAAGGGAATAGTAAGAAAATCAATCCTGACTCCCTGCCACCAAGCAAAACTGGAGACGACGGATTGTACTATTAACCTAAAACCAGCGGAAAGACTGAATAAATCATCGGCAAAACCAATCAAGAAGAATAAACAAGCCCCAATGGTTACGCCCCAAATTTCGGCGTCTTGATCGGGGGGTAAAATACCAAATCCGCCCATCCACCACACAATAAGGAGGGAACAGGTTACGGCGGCAAAAATCGCAACTCCTCCTATTCTGACAATAGGTTTACGATGTACTTTTCTGGGGTCTGGTTTATCGACATAACCACTTTTAAAGCCAATGGTTTTGACAATGGGGGTTGACCATAAGACAAGGTTCATGGACACCAAAAAGGCAACGAGATGATAGGTTTCTTGGGTAGGGGCAAATTCATAATTCATGATTGACGGTTAACGGTTATAGAAGGATGACAATCTTCGTTTTTTTTGAGGTTGTGTTACTTCCACTAATTTTAAGTCATTTGCGATCATTATTTTAGAGATAGTTATTTTGTTCTATATCCTCTGTGTTTAAAAAAAGTAGTTAAGGTAAAAAATGTTGGAGGGTACGTTGTAATGTTGATTATTCACAAAATATGGAGTTGCTTAATAATGTCATAAAAGTATGAGGTTTTGAATGGTGGTTTTTGTGCTTCTATCTAATCTACTTTATCTGTGGCATGGTTAATTTATATTTGTCTATATTGTGGGTTTTTAACTTCTCCAAAATTTATGTTGACATTTTTATTAGATATTAGTTACAATATATAACTGTGAAACAAAGGGGTCGATGCCCGAGTGGTTAATGGGGGCGGACTGTAAATCCGCTGGCTATGCCTACGTTGGTTCAAATCCAACTCGGCCCATATGCCTTTGTAGCTCAGTGGTAGAGCACACCCTTGGTAAGGGTGAGGTCACGAGTTCAATCCTCGTCAAAGGCTTTGGAAAAGTAATAATATAGGTAGTGGTGGACAACGATGTCCACCATAATTTTTATTAAGGGGAATGCTGTAATGGTATGGAGTGATTACCATGCAAGGTTACATCAACTTTTAAAAAATAGACAAATTTTACCGAAGTTTAGCAAAATTTTGGTCGGGTTATCAGGGGGACAAGATTCTCTTTGTTTGACTCGTCTTATGCTAGATTTAGAGGATAAATGGGAGTGGAAAGTGGCGATCGCCCATTGTGACCATAATTGGACTTTGGATCAGGGTTTAGCGGAACATATAGAAGCCATTGCAAGTAATTGGGGAGTAGATTTATATTTAGAAACGGCACAGGATGAAATTCCTGAAAAAGAGGCAGCAGCTAGAACATGGCGTTATCAGGTATTAACAGATGTGGCGATGAATCATGGTTTTGATTATGTGGTGACGGCACACACTAAGAGCGATCGCACCGAAACCTTTTTATATAATTTAATTAGAGGCTCAGGAAGTGATGGTTTAACCTCTCTATATTGGAAAAGAAAATTAACTGATGAGGTGGAGTTGGTGCGTCCTTTATTGGGTTTTAGCCGTCAAGATACAGGAAACTTTTGCCAAAAATATAACTTACCTATCTGGGAAGATAGCTATAACCAAAATAAAAAATTTGCTCGTAATCGCATTCGTCTTGATTTGATTCCCTATCTACAAAAAGAATTTAATCCCCAAGTGGAAAACCATATCGCCCAAACTGCCGAAATTTTGAGGGCTGACCGAGAATTTTTAGATTCCCAAGCTCAATTAATTTTAAAAGAAGTAGCTACGAATCAAGATACTATTGACTGTAAAAAGTTACAGGATCAGCACCTAAGTTTACAAAGAAGGGTGATAAAACTATTTTTAGGGCAAAATTTAGCTAAGATGCCCACTTTCGAGCAAATAGAAGCGGTTGTTAATTTAATTGATGCTCCTAATGGTTCTCAAACCTCTAGTTTTGGGGGCGGAAGGGCGATCGCCGTTAGACAAAATCACATTGTTGTAATTAGGTGTTGATGACAAAGTGGGGTTATGGTGTTAATTGATAATGGTCAATTGTTTCTTAATTCCCCGCGCGACCCCAAAAATTTTACCCTCAACGGAGGTAATCCTTTAATGATATACTCTAGGGCAAACGGTAGTAAAAATATCTCATGTTAGCAGTAGCAATACTTGCCGCAGGCAAAGGAACTAGAATGAAATCCAAACTTCCGAAGGTGTTACATCCTTTAGGAAATAAAACTTTGGTCGAAAGGGCGATCGCCTCTTGTGAACTGATAAAACCCGATCGCACCGCCATCATTATCGGCTATGAAGGAGACAAAATAAAAGAAGCCCTCCATCACCTTCAAGGAGTAGAATTTGTCGAACAAAAAGAGCAACTAGGCACAGGACACGCCATTCAACAGTTACTCGAACCCCTCAAAGACTTTTCAGGGGATTTATTGGTTTTAAACGGTGATGTACCCCTATTACGCCCCGAAACTGTCCAAAAATTGATCGCTACCCATAAGGAAAATAAAAACCAAGCAACCCTCCTCACTGCCAATTTATCCAACCCCACGGGTTATGGAAGGGTATTTTGCGACAGTACCAATATTGTTAAACAAATTGTAGAACATCGAGACTGTAGCTCTGCCCAAAAACAAAATCCCCGAGTCAATGCAGGAGTATATTGTTTTAATTGGGATGCCCTCAAAGAAGTATTACCTAAACTCAGCACCAATAATGACCAAAAAGAATATTATCTCACTGAGGTAGTGGACTATTTAAACCCCGTCATGGCTTTGGATGTTGATGATTCTTTAGAAATTAATGGTATTAATGATCGCCGTCAATTGGCTGTGGCCTATGATATTTTACAAGCAAGGGTAAAAGAAGCATGGATGATGGCAGGAGTAACTATGATTGACCCTGATAGCATTACCATTGAAGATACTGTCACCCTTGGTAGTGATGTGATTATCGAACCCCAAACCCATTTAAGGGGTAATACCGTTATTGGTTCAGGGTGTCACATTGGACCAGGTAGTTTTATCGAAAATAGTCACATTGGCGAAAGTGTTAAGGTGTTTTATTCCACCATTACCGATAGTCAGGTGGCTTCGGGTAGCAAAATAGGTCCTTATGCTCATTTGCGGGGACAGGCAAATATTGGCGAAAATTGTCGTGTCGGTAATTTTGTGGAGGTGAAAAAATCCACCATTGGTAATAAAACGAACGTGGCTCATTTATCTTACATTGGCGATGCAACCCTCGGAGATCAGGTTAATGTGGGCGCTGGTACTATTACCGCTAACTATGACGGGGTTAATAAACATCCTACGGTTATAGGCGATCGCACCAAAACTGGTTCTAATAGTGTCTTTGTGGCTCCCGTTACCATCGGTGAAGATGTCACCATCGGTGCAGGTTCAGTCATTACCCATGATGTGCCTGATGGGGCATTGGCGATCGCCCGTCAAAAACAAAAAAATATAGACCACTGGAAATCGAGAAGTAAATAAATGACATTTCAAGATAGTTATGGGGTCTGTCTTTTATTTTTAAGTCCCCCGAATTCACGGGGGATTTAGGGGGATTATTCTGTATTGCATTGTGAGCATAACTAATCCCCTCCAAGCTACTTTGAGTTCCTAGTCTTCTAGTAAATTGTCTAACATATCTCGATCAGTAGAGTAAATCATCTCATCTTCACTGAGAATTTTTTGGGTGGCAAATTGACGGGCATAATTAATTTTAGGCTGTAATTCTTGTTTATTTTCTATCAATAAACCAGCCCTCTCTTGTCTATTTTCATTACGCTTTTCAATTTTATTATTGCGAGTTTGAAGCCAAAAATAACGAATTAAAGGTACTGTTAAATAAGCCACGGAATAACTTACAAGAATAGGATAAATAAAACGCACAAAATCCACAAAGGAAACTAAATCGGGAGATAAGGCTGATATATCTTGTTGTGTGAGGGAATAAAATACTAGCACCAAAATAAAGTAAACAGCACCTAGTCCAAATGCCATAATTTTTTGAGAACTGGTAGCAATACTAAACTGCCATTTATTTTCTTCGAGATAAGGGGCAATAGAGCTTTTTCCCTTGACACTTGCCTTAACCTGTAACTCAGGGAAGTAGTAAATAATATCTCCTGTTTCCGACACTTCAGGATAACCATTAAAACGAGTGAGGACAGGTAACATATAATCTTCATCCCTTTCGTTATAGATGTTGATATTATCGAGATAAGGGGCAATTTGTTCGGCTATTACCGCACCTTGATTATTTTGAATTACCGCCCCAATTTCTTGCCATCTTCTTTCCTCCAGATTTGGGTTAGGATTACCGTCACCAAATAAGAATGAATAAATACTTTCAAGGAAATTTAACTCACTTTCTTGTCTTTGTTGGGGGGGTACATTGCCCTGATAGGACTGTTGATAATAGTAATTATTGCGATGGTATCTAGGGCTAAAAATAGAGAAAGGATTAGGCATCAGCCAAAAATTTGGCATAAACATCATTCCACCGCCTCCCCGAGAGTTACTACTGCGATTATCGTTATCTCCCCTAGATGCAGAAAGACCAATCACGATAAGGGCGATCGCAATGGCTAAAATTACAATAGATGCTATCAACAGAATACCAAAAGAAATACGAATCAGATAAAAAATAACCTCCCATGCCTTAGAAAGCCATTGTTTCGCCCTCAACTTCCAGTAACGATTCCGTAATATAGTCCGAAAATCGTTGGGGAAAGCGTAAACCATATCCCCCGTTTCCGCTACCTGTAAATGCCCTCCGGCCTCCGAGGCAAGGGCTAACAACTCCCGTTGGGCAAGGGCAACATCTAAGCCACTCTCCGAAGCGACATCACCCACCGTGACACGATAATCTAATTGTTCTACAGATTTCATAATGGCGGGATTGGGGTTCATATTTTGTCTCCTAATAACTTTTGCATCCTTTTTTTAGTATAGAAGTTTTAATACAAAGTCGTTGGCTGAGAGTCGAGAGGGATAAATGTCTGTTTCTTGATGCTTTTAAAGATTTGAAAATATCTCATAGAATGATTTGAAGTAGCAATTCAAAATATCATCTTTAACAATTCAATATGCGTAAATTTATTTATTTTGCCCTAGCATCCTTTTTCCTTGTAATATCCTTAGCAATTTTCAACATCAATAAACCTACCCTTGCCACTACTTCCGACTATGTTAATTATATGGCAGAAGCTCATAAGGGCGATCGCCCCGTACCCACAGGCATCATCGCCGACGCGCCCAAAACAGAGGTAGTGGGGGAAATGGTAGAATATGCCCAAATCGATGGGGAGATGGTATCAGGTTATATTTCTCGTCCTGCGGGGGTTGAGGAGCCATTACCAGCGGTTATTTTGATCCATGAGTGGTGGGGATTAAACGACAACATTAAAGCCATGACAGACAAAATGGCAGCGGAAGGTTATGTTGCCCTAGCTGTTGACTTGTACAAAGGGGATGTAGCAGAAACTCCTGACGAAGCTATGAAATTAGTACAAAATGCGATCGCCTCTAGCCCCGAACTAGAAGACAACATCACCCAAGCCTATGACTACCTCAAAAACGAAACCAATGCCCCCAAAGTAGCTTCCATGGGTTGGTGTTTTGGCGGATTGTGGTCATTAAATACAGCCCTCCTGTTACCCACCCAATTAGATGCCACCGTAATTTATTATGGCGGTAATATTACCACCGATCCCGAAAAATTAGCTACCCTAGAAATGCCTATCCTCGGTATTTTCGGCGAACTAGATCAAAATCCCTCCGTGGAATTAGTTAGGGAATTTGAACAAGTTTTACAAAGTCTTAACAAAGAAGTGGAAATCCACATCTACGAAAATGCAGATCATGCTTTTGCCAACTCATCAGGCAACAGATACAACCCCGAAGCAGCCCAAGATGCTTGGGAAAAAACCACCGAATTTTTAACAACCCATCTTCAACAATAAATTTTAAATCCTAGGGTGGGCATTGCCCACCATCACAAAAAAAATAGTCAACTATAATGTCACTGTAATTATTTATACTTTCTTATGTCCAAGCAAAAAATATTAGTCGTCTTAACCAGCATCGAAAAATATCCCAGTCTCAACCGTGCCACAGGATTATGGTTAGGGGAAGCCGTCCATTTCGTCAAAAAAGTGGAGGAAGCAGGTTACGAAGTTGACTACGTCAGCCCCCAAGGAGGTTATACTCCCATTGACCCTCACAGCTTAGCCATGGCTGATGATACCGATTGGCAATGGTATCAAAACAAAGATTTTATGAATCGTTTGGGCAATACCCTTAAACCTAGTGAAATTAACTCTGATGATTATGTTGCCATCTATTATGCTGGTGGGCATGGGGTTATGTGGGATTTTCCTAACAACAAGGAATTACAGACTATTAGCCAAAAAATTTATGAAAATGGCGGTTATGTTTCCGCAGTGTGCCACGGTTCAGTGGGCTTATTAAATACTAAGTTATCCGATGGAAATTATTTAGTTAAGGGTAAAAAAGTAACAGGTTTTTCCAATGAAGAAGAAAAACAAGTGGAATTAGATAAAGCAGTGCCATTTTTAACAGAAGATGCCCTAGTAGAGAAGGGGGGGATTTATGAGAAAGCCGCTGAGCCTTGGGCTGTTTTTGTGGTAGAAGATAATAGAGTTATTACTGGTCAAAATCCCGCCTCTAGTGCGAAGGTAGCTGATTTATTATTGGACAATCTTTCAAAGTAAAATTTTGATGAGGGTAGGTGTTAAGTAAGTTTAACCATCCATTATCCATCATCAACTATCCATTATCACTTCCTTAAGTTGTACATTGCCCATTGAATTGGTAAACTACGTAATGTAAATGTAAAATTGTTGGCTCAGGGTTGGACTAATCCCCAAGAGATATTAAATTAATAGCGATGAGTGATTATATTTTTGGTCGAGTTTTGACGGCAATGGTGACACCTTTTAATGGGGATGGCTCTGTTAATTATGGTGTGGCAGAAAAATTGGCTAGTTATTTAGTGGATAATGGTAGCGATGGCATCGTTGTATGTGGTACCACGGGAGAATCTCCAGCCCTTGAGCATGAGGAAAAAAATGAACTTTTAAAGGTCATTAAGTCCGCTGTTGGTAATCGGGGTAAAATTATCATGGGTACGGGTTCTAATTCTACCACCAGTGCGATCGCCCTTACCCGTGAAGCTGAAAAAATAGGCATTGACGGTTCTTTACAAGTAGTACCCTATTACAACAAACCCCCCCAAGAAGGCTTATATCGTCATTTCGGTGCGATCGCCTCTGCCTGTCCAGATGTACCCATCATGTTATACAACATCCCTGGTAGAACAGGAAAAAATCTCGAATCTACAACCATCGCGCAACTAGGAGAAAAATTTGATAACATAGTGGCAGTGAAGGAAGCTAGTGGAAATTTGGAACAAGCAGCCCAAATCAACGCCCTTTGTGGTGATGATATGTTAATCTATTCAGGAGAGGACTTTTTAACCCTACCGATGATGACCGTGGGAGGTGTCGGAGTAGTTAGCGTTGCTAGTCATCTAGTGGGTAATGATATTCAAGCCATGATTAGCGCCTACGAATTAGGAAAAAATAAACTAGCCCAAGAAATTCAACAAAAATTACACTTCATATTTAAAGTATTATTTTGTGACACCAATCCTATCCCCTTAAAATCAGCCCTACAACTACTAGGATGGAATGTCGGTGGTGTTAGATTACCCTTATCTCCTATCTCTGAAGAGCATAAACTGGAAGTAAAAAAGGTTCTTCAAGAATTAGATTTATTGTCAAAATAATTTAACAATTAATAGACTAAGTATTTTAAAAAATTAAAGTTTTTCCAACTAGAAAAAAAGTTTTCGGTTCATAAAAAAAGGAGGTCATACTAAAAATAAACATATCCCGCACAACATTATCAATAAATAACAGTACACTTTTATACGTTTTAGTCAAAAAATACGAACTTAAGTGTCTGTAAAAAAAATCAAGCTCAAAAGATATGATTATGTTAAATAAATCAAAAATAAAATTTTTCTAGGTAAAATTAACTTATGAAGAGCTTTAAATATCTGGTAAAAAAATCCTCATCTATGATGAGAAAAAAGGATTATTAAACAAAATTAATTCCTAAAAAAACACATTTCTAGCAAACAGACAATTTATGAATAAAGTTTACAAAATTCAAGGCAGAAAGAGAAAAACAAGCGATACTACCCCTAAACCCACAAAAACATTGAAAGATACCCCAAAAATTAAAGCTAAAAATAGCGAAAAAAATAACCAAGAAGTCCAAAGCAATAAAAACGCCCTCAGAGTAATTCCCCTTGGTGGACTCCATGAGATTGGAAAAAATACCTGCATTTATGAATACGAAGATGAAATAATTTTAGTAGATGCGGGAATTGGTTTCCCCACCGATGGAATGCACGGTATTAACGTGGTATTACCTGACATGACCTATTTACGGGAAAATAACCATAAAATTAAGGCTTTCGTGGCTACCCATGGTCATGAAGACCATATCGGCGGTATTCCTTATCATTTAAGACAAATTGACACTCCCATTATCTATGGGCCTCGTCTTGCCATGTCTTTACTCAGAGATAAATTAGAAGAAGCAGGACTGAGCGATCGCACTATAATTAAGACTGTAGGACCTAGAGAAGTTGTTAAAATCGGTAAACACTTCCAAGTAGAATTTATCCGCAATACCCACTCCATCGCCGATAGCTTCACCCTTGCTATCCATACCCCCGTAGGCGTTCTAATCCATACAGGGGATTATAAAGTAGATCACACCCCCGTAGATGGCGAATATTTTGACCTCCACCGCCTCGCCCAATTAGGAGAAGAAGGAATACTATGTATATTCGGAGACTCCACCAACTCTGAAGTACCTGGCTTTACCCCTTCAGAGAGATCCGTTTATCCTAACCTAGAGAAAATCTTTTTACAATCCCACGGGCGCTTATTACTTACCACCTTTGCCACCTCCGTCCATCGGGTGAATATGGTACTAGAATTGGCTCAAAAATATAACCGTAAGGTTGCCATCGTCGGGCGCTCTATGTTGAATGTCATTGCCCATGCCCGTAACCTAGGATATATCAAATGTCCAGAAGACCTCTTTATCCCCTTGGGGGCTATGAATCGGCTTCCCGATGAACAAGTATTAATCCTCTGTACAGGCTCTCAGGGTGAAAAATTTGCCGCCATGACAAGGATTTCTAGGGGTGAACATCGCCAAGTGAAAATCCGTCAGGGAGATACTGTCATTTTCTCCGCCAATCCTATTCCAGGTAATACTATTCCCGTAGTGAACACCATTGATAGGTTAATGATGCAAGGGGCAAATGTACTTTATGGCAAAAATTTAGGGATTCACGTATCTGGCCATGGTTGCCAAGAAGATCAAAAACTGATGTTAGCCCTCACCAAACCTAAGTTTGTTGTCCCTGTCCACGGGGAACATCGTATGCTGGTTAAACACGGACAAACTGCCCAAAGTGTGGGTATTCCCCCGGAAAACATCGTTATCATTAACAATGGTGACACCATAGAATTAACCCCCGATACCATTCGCAAAGGGCCTAAGGTGCCTTCTGGTATTGAATTAGTCGATAACTCTGGTATTGTTCACAGTACCCATGTTATGGAAGAAAGAACTCAAATTGCTCAAGATGGTGTCATTACCGTAGTTGCAGCTGTCAACTATCAGGGCAGACTATTAGAAGAGCCTCAAATTAATCTTCGTGGGGTTGTTAGTAAAATTGAGATGTCCATGTTGAAACGGTTGATTAGCCGTAATGTTGATAAGACTATAGGCGATCGCATCAAGAGTGCTTTATTATTGAATGGTAATGAAGAAATCAACTGGTCGAGTATTCGTCTTGATGTAGAAGCTAGTTTAGACAGATTAATTCAAAGAGAACTAAGAAGTAATCCTTTGGTTGTCTTCATGTTACAAGTACAACCAGACATCAACGACAACAACAGCGATGATGATAATGATAACAGCGATGGGGAAAATAACGGTGATGGTAAATTTACCCGTCGTCGTCGCTCTGTAGTTACCACCTACTAATAATAATTAGGTAGATAATTCCACGATATTAAATGGGGACGTAGTACATAAACTATTGCGTCCTCATTTTATGTAAACAAACAAAAAATAAATAATACCAAATCCGATTAGTAGAGTTTACTATTATTCACCGTGTAACAATTGACAATAAACAATTACTATCCGTTCCCCGTTCCCTGTTCCCCGCCCTAATTAGTATACTATTGAAACGGGATTTAGTATAATTATTTTTACTGAATAATCATAAATATACCCACACAAGTTATGATACAACCTGCGGAAATATTTATTATTTTACTCATTTTTTGATTGATTAAAAACTTTGACTTACCCGCAATAAAAGCATAAATTAATTTCACGCCTCCTACGCTCAAAATTGTTATTAAAATGATAATTAGCGTGTCAAAAAAAGAAATATTACTGACATCTACAAAAGCAGGTAGAAAACCTAGGTAAAAAAGGGTTGCTTTTTGATCTCCAAGGGTAATAAATAATCCTGTCAAAAAACTGGAAGAAAGAGATTTTATATCTGCTTTTTCGAGGACTTGATTATTAGTTTTTGCTTTAAAAATAGTAATCCCCATAAATATTAAATATACTCCGCCGATATACTTTATCAACACAAAAAAATTTCCCATGGTGTCTTCCAAAAAAGACAATCCCCAGAGGGTAATCACGATAAAAATAATATCTCCTGCAACAATACCAAGGGTAGTAAAAAAACCATGGATAAAACCACCCCTAGCACTCTTGGCAGACACAGTTAACACACTGAGACTAGGGATTGATGCTAGTATTGTCATAGCCCCAAATAAACCCAGAATGTTAGCCCAAGTCATATTAAAATTAATATTTAAAAATAACGTTTTTTTGACAACAACACAGTTAAAACGAAAAAATTATAAATACAACACTGAGATATTAAAACCTCATTATTCTTAATATCTGGAAAATTGAGCCAAACTCCAATCAGGGCGCAAATTTTGGGCTTTGCGTAAATAAGGGTGATAAATTTCGCTAGGAGGTTTGGTGGTATTGAAGTAAATTAAAACTCTAATACAACGCTCTAGGCTACCTTCTACTTTCATTTGTTGTAAGTCGAGGAGGGGTACATTAGCCCAGTGGGGGCGCTCCCTTGCGATCGCAGCGGGGAAGGCTATATCTAAATCAGGGGTAGCAGTAAAAATAACACTAATGACATCATCATAATCAAGTTGATTGCGAGTCTCAATTTCCATCATCAACTCACTGATAGCATCTCTCATGGCATCAATAGTATTACTCTGGGCTGTAGTTGCCCCTCTAATTGCCCGTACTTTCCACATGGGTGACATTACTCCTTTCCCGACTGAATGCGAATGATCATAAACTAAGGACGATATAACCATAAAGGTTGTCCATTGGTTGCAACTTCAAATTCTAACCAATTAATAGCTGAACCTACACCTGATTTTACCTGACTACGACCATTAAGCAAACGATTAATTAATGGTTTTGGTTCCTCGATAGTGTCGCATTCGGTTTTTTCAGGATCTAGTTTAACCAACTCACAAGCCCAACGACGGGCATCTTCTTCTCCACCGAGTCTATCTACCAATCCTAATTTTAAAGCCTGTTCTCCGCTAAAAATACGACCATCAGCAAAACTCTTCACTGTTTCTACAGACAGATTACGTCCTTCGGCAACGGTTTGCACAAACTGTTCATAACTGCTGTCAATCAGTTGTTGTAAAATTTCCCTTTCTTCTGGGCTTAAATTGCGATCAAAGGACAATATATCTTTATAAGGGCCAGATTTTATCACCTGAAACGATACCCCTACTTTTTCCAACAATTTTTCTAGGTTATTACCCCGAATGATAACCCCGATACTGCCTGTAATGGTGCCAGGGTTGGAAACAATGTGATTCACCCCTACCCCAATATAAACTCCTCCTGATGCAGAGATATTACCAAAACTAGCAACTATCTTGATTTTCTCTCCCAACTTTCTCAAGGCTGAATATATTTCCTGAGAATCAGCAACAGTACCTCCGGGGGAGTCGATGCGCAATAGTAGGGCTGGATATTTTTTCTCTTCAACGGTTTTTAATGCTTCTAAAACCTGCACACGGGTACTTGAGCCGATGGCTCCATTAATTTCAATTTTGGCAATTTTCTTTTTTGTGTTGGGTTTAAAGGGCCAGATCATTCTTATTTTTTACGGATTCTTTGATGGTAGTATGAAAACTCCCCTGATTATAGCAAGGTTAAGGATGGGATCAACTTATCTTTGGTTAAAAAGTCCCTTATTTTCAGTTACTTATTAATAAATCCCACTACTTTTCATCGTTACAAAATAGATCCTCTTCTACAATCATCACAGATTTTATTTTATTTTCCGATTTTTATTGATCCACAAAATCGCATTCTGAATATTTCATTCTTTTTTTTACCCTATTCTTCTTTCCCACAATCCCCTACCCTTATTCACAACAGTAAATTTCAATATCAATCATAGAGAGAAGTATGCGTTTTTATCATGTCATTTTAGCATTTAATTCATATAAAACTGCGGATGGTAACAATTGATACCGAGAAATAATTGTAAAGAAAATATAAATTTAACAACGATTTAATTAATATGTCTTAACGTAGCGAAGAAAAATGAGCAGATTATCCCGTAGAAAATTCCTTGTCACCAGTGGTTTAACCGCCGTAGGAGCGGCCATATTACATGGTTGCGGTGCAGACAATGGCACAACAACCGTCGAACAAGTAGAAACCATTGACATGGGAGAAAACGCTCCCGAAACTACTTCTGCCAAGTTTGGTTTTATCGCCCTCACCGATGCTTCTCCCTTGATTATAGCCCTAGAAAAAGGGATTTTTGCCAAATATGGTATGACCGATGTGGAAGTATTAAAACAAGCCTCTTGGCCCGTTACTCGGGATAATATTGAGTTAGGTTCGGCGGGTGGTGGTATTGACGGGGCGCATATTTTAACTCCCATGCCTTACCAGATGACATTGGGAACCACCACTAATCAACCTGTGCCGATGTATATTTTGGCTCGTCTCAATACCAATGGTCAAGCAATTTCCGTTAGTAACGCTTTCCCTGATATAACCTTGGATTCTGCCGAAAGATTGCAGGAGGCGGTGGCTCAAGCTACTGCGGAAGGTAGGGACTTCACCGCAGCGATGACTTTTCCTGGGGGGACCCACGATTTATGGATGCGTTATTGGTTAGCAGCTAACGGTGTTAATCCTGACGGTGATGCTTCCGTGGTACCTGTACCCCCTCCACAAATGGTGGCAAATATGAGAACCAATACCATGGATACCTTCTGTGTAGGAGAGCCTTGGAATGCTCAGTTGGTAGGACAAGGGGAAGGATATTCTGCTCTTGTGACTGGGGAGTTATGGAACAATCATCCCGAAAAAGCTTTTGCCATGCGTAAAGATTGGGTTGACCAAAATCCCAAAGCGGCTCGTGCTTTGTTAATGGCGGTCTTAGAAGCTCAACAATGGTGCGATCGCCCCGAAAACGTCGAAGAAATGTGTCAAATAGTATCCCAAAACAAATGGTTTAGAGTACCTTATGAAGACATCGTCGAAAGATCTAAAGGTAATATTGACTTTGGTACAGGAAGAGTTGAAGAAAACTTTGAGTATGCCATGAAATTCTGGCGCGACGACGCTTCCTATCCTTTCAAAAGCCATGATTTATGGTTCTTGACCGAAAATATCCGTTGGGGTTATATTCCTGCTGATACTGACACCCAAGCCCTCGTAGATGAAGTTAATAGAGAAGATTTATGGAGAGAGGCCGCCGAGGCGATCGGCACTCCCACCGAGCAAATTCCCACCGAAACATCAAGGGGAGTAGAAACCTTCTTTGATGGTACTACCTTTGATCCCGAAAATCCTCAAGCCTACTTAGATAGTCTCGAATTCAAAGCAATTTAAAAAAAAGGTTTTAGGTGTTAGGTATTTATGGGAGTAATAAGACATTTATGAAAGTCAAACTCCCCTGTTATTAATTATCAATTATCAATTATTAATTAAATATCATGGTTGCTCAAACAGGTTCACTCAAAAAAAATAATCCGATCAATTCTGTCTTAAAAGCTGTTTTCAAATCTCCTCAAAAAATTATTGCCCCTATTGTCGCTTTATTTATTCTGTTAGTTATCTGGCAAATCCTAGCATCCCCCGAAGATATGGCGTTACCCACTCCCATCGAAGTAATCCAAGACACTTGGGATCCCTATATCATTGATCCCTTCTTTGATAATGGCGGGGTTGACAAAGGATTATTTTGGCAAATTCTTGCTAGTTTAAGGAGAGTAGCCATTGGTTTTTCCCTCGCCACCGTTGTGGGTATTGCCTTGGGAATTTTAATTGGTAGTAACAAATTATTTTACTCCGCCCTTGACCCCATATTTCAGGTACTAAGAACCATCCCCCCCCTTGCATGGTTACCCATTTCCCTCGCCGCCATGCGTCAGGCTGATCCTAGTGCTATTTTTGTAATTTTTATCACTGCAATTTGGCCCATCATTATCAATACCACCGTAGGAGTGCAACAAATCCCCCAAGATTATCGTAATGTTTCTAGGGTGTTGCATCTTTCTAAAATCACATTCTTTTTCAATATTCTTATTCCTTCTACCCTGCCCTATATTTTTACTGGTTTAAAAATCGGCATCGGCTTATCTTGGTTAGCAATTATTGCCGCAGAAATGTTGGTAGGTGGTGTGGGTATCGGTTTCTTTATCTGGGATGCGTACAATAGCGGTTTTATGTCAGAAATCATTATCGCCCTCATCTATGTGGGAATCATTGGTTTACTTCTCGATCGCCTCGTGAGCTTTATTGCTTCCTTAGTGGTTGCCGAAGAACAAAAATAGAATTTAGGGAATGGGGAACAGGGAACGGGGAATAGTTAAATGATAATTAATCAATCAATCAATCAACGGCTCTCTGTTTTAAATTTCTCCACTGCATATAAAAGTTTTTATTATCAATTCTCAATTATCCATTATCCATTATCCATTATCACCATGTCTTCATTTATAGAAATTGATCAACTAGACAAAGTATTCCCCCTCCCCGATGGCGGTCAATATATCGCCCTCAAGAATATTGATTTAAAAATCAAAAAAGGGGAATTTATCTCTCTCATCGGACACTCTGGGTGCGGTAAATCCACCCTTTTAAATATGGTATCAGGGTTAGACTTGCCTAGTAATGGCGGAGTAATCCTTGAGGGAAGACAGATTCAAGGACCAGGACCCGATCGCATGGTAGTCTTTCAAAACTATTCCCTCCTGCCATGGTTGAGCGTAAGGCAAAATATCGCCTTGGCAGTTAATGAAGTGATGAAAGATTTATCCCCCGCGGAGAAAAAAGCCGTAGTCAATCAAGCTATTACCATGGTGGGTTTACGCCATGCCGCCAACAAAAAACCTGGTCAACTATCGGGGGGTATGAAACAGCGCGTTGCGATCGCCCGTGCCTTAGCCATCAAACCCAAAGTATTACTACTAGACGAACCTTTTGGAGCATTAGATGCCCTCACCAGAGGAAACTTACAAGAAAGGTTAATGGAAATCGTCGAGCAGAACCACGTTACTACCATCATGGTGACTCACGATGTGGATGAAGCCCTATTATTATCAGATCGGGTAGTGATGCTCACCACAGGTCCAGAGGCCCATATCGGGCAGATTTTAGAAGTACCGATCCCCCGACCACGGCACCGCTTAGAAGTGGTAAATCACCCCAGTTACTACGCCCTGCGTAACGACATGGTCTACTTCCTCAACCAACAAAAACGATCCAACAAAACCAAAACTGTGGTGGGTCCTCTTACCATTGCTGCCAATGGCTTAGAAAAAATCAACCTCAATTTGGGCTTTATGCCCCTCACCGATTCCGCACCCCTCATCATTGCCAAGGAAAAAGGTTTCTTTGAGGAGGAAGGATTAAGCCAAGTTACCCTCAGCCGTGAGAAAAGTTGGAAAACTGTTTGCTCTGGGGTAGCCGAAAACCGTTTGGATGCCGCTTCTATGTTGGCAGGAATGCCCCTAAGTATGACCCTTGGGGCAAGGAATAAAACTCCTGTTTCCGTGGTGACAGCCATGGTACTAAGTCGTAATGGTAACTCCATCACCCTGAGTAAAAAATTCGCTCAACAAGGAGTTAAAACCCTCGAAGACTTACAAAGGGCGATCGCCTCTACCCCCGACGCAGTTCATACCTTCGGCATGGTTCACCCCTCCTCCATGCACAACCTCATGTTGCGTTACTGGTTAGCCTCTGGAGGTATTGATCCCGACCAAGATGTAGCCCTTTCCGTTATCCCCCCCGCTCAGATGGTCTCAAACCTGAAGGCAGGAAATATTGATGGTTATTGTGTAGGAGAACCATGGAACACCCATTCTGTCTTAGATGATCAAGGCTACGTCATCGCTACCGATTTAGACATCTGGGCAGGACACCCCGAAAAAGTATTAGGGGTAAAAGAAGAATGGGCAAATAAATATCCCCTCACCCACATCGCCCTGATCAAAGCCCTCATCAGAGCCTGTGAATATTGTGATGATCGCCGGAACCGTCAAGAAATTTTAGAAATTCTGGCAAAACCCGAATACTTAGGAGTATCCCCAGAATACCTCAAACCAGGTTTTACAGAGCCCTATCGCCGTAACCTAGAAGACGAACCAGAAAATCTCTTCCGTTACAATCAATTTTTTGTCGATCAAGCCAATTACCCCTCCCGCTCAGAGGGATTATGGGTACTAACCCAGTTGGCAAGATGGGGTTATATATCCTTCCCTCGCAACTGGATTGAGGTACTAGAAAGGGTGCGCCGTCCCGATCTTTTAGGGGAGGCTTTACGTCAGTTAAATTTACCTGATTCTGCCCCCAGTCGTCAGAATATAACCTTCTTTGATGGTATGGTATTCAATCCTGATGATCCCCTCGGCTATCTTGAAAGACTCAGTATTAAACGAGATTTTCGAGTCTCGGAGGTACTTTTGGATCAACCAGTAGGATAGTTTTTCAATGATGATCTTTCTTAATAAGGCAAAAGAACTAACAATGGACAATTAATTTTTTTCTTTCCTTATTTTGAATAAATAAAAATTTCTATCACAAACAAATTAGGCATAAGGACAATGCAAACCGTGGCAAATTCTCAAGTTAAATTATCAAAAGAAGATCAGGCTTTTTTAAATATCAGTGGCGTTTCTAAGGTATATCCCACCGAAAAAGGTGAATATGTAGTTTTAGATGGAGTAGATCTTCAGGTTAAAAAAGGTGAATTTATCTGTTTAATCGGTCATTCTGGCTGTGGCAAATCAACCCTTTTAAATATGGTGGCGGGTTTCCATGGCCCTTCTAGCGGCACTGTAACTCTCCATGATAAAGCCATCACCGAACCAGGACCAGACCGCATGATGGTGTTTCAAAACTATTCTTTGCTACCCTGGAAGACTGCTTATGAAAATGTTTATCTGGCCGTGAATACGGTATATGGGCATAAGTCAGATTTAGAGAAAAAAGAAATTGTTAATCATCACCTAGAAATGGTGGGTTTAACGGAGGCTGCCCACAAAAAACCAGGACAAATTTCGGGGGGGATGAAACAAAGAGTGGCGATCGCCCGTGCCTTAGCCATCAAACCAGAAGTATTAATTTTAGATGAACCTTTTGGAGCGTTAGATGCTATCACCAAGGAGGAGTTACAGGAAGAATTATTAAAAATTTGGGCTGATAATGGTTTGACGGTGTTAATGATTACCCATGATATTGATGAAGCCTTATTTTTAGCCGATCGCATCGTCATGATGACCAATGGTCCTAGTGCTAAAGTTGGAGAAATTATGGAACTTCCTTTTGATCGCCCTCGCATTCGGGATCGTGTCACCGAAGATCCTCGTTATTATGAATTACGCAACGAAGCCATCGACTTTTTGTATAATCGTTATGCTCATTCTGAAGATCCCAGCGATGCGGAAGAGATTGAGATGGAAGAAGAGTCGAGTAATAAAGGTAAAATATTTGGGGCGATCGCAGGGGTTATTTTAGCTAGTATTGTGGGAGTAACCATGTGGCAATCCTTTTCTAATCGTCCAGCTGCCACTCCAAACAGTGTAGAGTCCATTAATTAGGTTTTGATGAATAGGTGATGGGGCAAATTTTTCAGAACCCATTACCAACTATTGGGCTGAAAACTATCCCCATGGAGGATGTCCACGGTTTTTCCATAGAAAGTTTGAGCCATGACGATCTCACTTAAAATCTACTAACTAATCTTCTGAAGTACAATAAAAATTTGGAAGTAAAAATTAATTTTAGTTAAACATCTATTTAATGCTTAAAATTTTAGTAACTGGGGCAACGGGTAGAACAGGCTCATTAGTAGTCAAAAAATTGCAAACCCAAAGTAATGATTTTCAAGTAATAGGTTTCGGGCGATCGCAAGAAAAAGCACAACAAATTTTTGGCACCACAAAAGATTTTTTAATCGGAGATATATTGAGCGAAAACGACCTAGAAAAAGCCATGGAAGGATGTCAAACCTTAATTATTCTTACCAGTGCTACCCCCCAAATGAAAGACATTCCCCAAGAAGGAAAACGACCAGAATTTGAATTTCCTGACCATGGGACACCCGAAATAGTTGACTGGCAAGGACAAAAAAATCAAATCGACATTGCCAAAGAAGTAGGCATCAAACATATAATTTTAGTCGGTTCAATGGGTGGAACAAATCCGAACCATCCCCTCAATAGCCTAGGAAACGGCAACATCTTATTATGGAAACGTAAAGCAGAAGAATATTTGATTGACTCAGGCATCGACTACACCATTATTCGAGCAGGAGGCTTATTAGACAAACCCGACGGACGCAGAGAATTATTAGTTGGGAAAGACGATAATTTCTTAAACTCCCCTCCCGATGGTGTACCCACTTCTATTCCTCGGGGTGATGTGGCAAACACTGTTATCGCGGCGCTCACTGCACCTAATGCCCGTAATAAAGCCTTTGATTTGATTTCGAAGCCAGAAGATTTTCCCCATAGTGAAATAACCAAAGATTGGGATAAATTATTTTATCAAACAACTTCCTCGCTTTAGAGTCTATGACCGAGATTTTTTTTTCTTTTTCTTATTAAAACTCCAACTGTGGTGAAAGAAGTAGTTAAAAGGGGTTAATATCGCTGTACAAAAAATATTGGCCAATAAATAGCCGACTTTTGCTATATCTACCAAAAAAAATACCCCTAGTATATTAATAAAGTGACTGGAAGCCATTACGCTGTAAAATTTCCATAACTCTCGCCAAAATAATTTTTTTCTAGTTCTAAAAGTTAACTTTTTATTTAAATAAAAACTAACAAAATTTACTAAAAAAATTGCAATCATAGTTGAAATTAAGTAGTTTATTTTTAATATAGAAGTTAAACTGTATAGTATTCCTAGATGTAATAAACCACATAGTCCCCCAATAGCTAAAAAGTTAGTGATTTTTGTTTGATTTAAACTTTTTTTTATTTTTTGTATCATTGCAAATGAGTTTTAGATAGGGGCCACTGCCATCTTTTCTTTTCTTATTTTATCTCTAACCTAATTTGTAATCTCGGATACCGACTAATCTTTGTTTTCAGAATACTTAGGGATGATTGATAAAACAACTGTATTAATATTTATTGATTTTTTAATTAATAATTTATATTTCCCATTTTCTAACTATACAATGGGAAAAAAATACTTTGCAACGTAAGCCCTAAAATGCGATCGCCCCGTAACCCTTCACAAAGGAAAAAAAAAGGTAAACTAATCCGCCTACAGTGGATTATTATTATCCCCTTTGTATGTCAAATTTTTGGAGTAGTAAGCATCATTGGATACGTTTCACACCGTAGCGGACAAAGAAGCATCAATAACCTAAGTAATCAATTGATGACCAAAACCTCTGACAAAGTAACCAATACCCTAGACGAATACTTTCAACAAGCCCAAGAAATAAATCAGCTAAACCAAAGATTAATAACATCAGGCTTTCTTGAGCCGAACAACCTTGAACAACTAGGTACATACTTTTGGCAACAACAACAAACCTACGACTTTAACTACTTTAGTTACGGTAATGGCAACGGAGAATTTGTAGGGGCAGGGCATGGCAAAATAGACAACGAAATTAGTATCATTCGTTCACCAGAAATCAATACCATTTATCGATACCAAGCCGACAATCAAGGCAACCTCACCGACGAATATTTAGAAGAATATATCCCAAATATCAACTCCGAACCATGGTTTACAGAAGCCGAAGTGCAAAAAAGAGCAGTGTGGACTCATCCTTATCATTGGACAGAAATGCCCTCTGATTTATACATCAGTGCCAGTACCCCCATATTGGAAGATAATCAAGTTGTGGGAGTAGTATCTGTAGACATTAGCCTATCAAAAATCAGTGACATACTTCAACAAATTAGAGTCGGTAACGCAGGTAAAATAGTTATTCTCAATGAATCAGGTTCTTTGGTAGCTAGTTCCCATGGACAACCACCATTTCGCCTTAATGAACAAGGAGTGGCCCAAAGAATTACCCCCTCAGACATAGGAGATACCACGGTTGATTCTGCCCTAAAATTAATAGATCAATCCCAAGGAGCAGGATATAACCTCACTGAATTAACAGAGGATCTTTTTCTTTATGATTCAGAGGTTTTTGTTAAAATAACTCCTTATCAAGATAACTATGGTTTAAATTTTGCAATTCTTACCATTGTTCCTACCCAAGACTTTACCGCTGAACTTCAACGCAACCTTGAGAATACCTTCGTCATCTCTTTTTTAACCTTTATCAGTGCTGCTTTTATTAGTATTTTTACCACAAAAAAAATTAGTCAACCCCTATCACGACTATTAAAAGCTAATGAAAATTTTGCCCGAGGAAATATTGTTAAATACCCTCAAAAAAACTATACCAACATTGCTGAAATAGAAAAATTATCTAGGTCTTTTTTCTCCATGGCGAGTCAGATTCAGCAAACCATGAATCAAAATGAAAGTCGTTATCGGCAATTAGTAGAGCAACAAACGGATTTTGTAATTAGATCGCACCTTATCAATAAAAATACCAACCCGGACTGTACCATTATCTTTGGTAATAACTCATTTTCCGAAACCCTCAACCTCTCGCCCCAAGAAACCGTTGGTAAAAAATGGTCAGAGGTAGTCTTCCCCGAAGACATGGATAAAATTATGGCATTGGTACTGAAAATGTCTCCCGAAAATCCAGAATTTTATGTTGAAAATAGAAATGTGATTAGTAGCGGCGATATTATTTGGACACAATGGCTTAACCAAGGATTTTTTGATGAGTCAGGAGAATTGATCGAAATTCACTCCTCTGGCAGAAATATTACCCAACTCAAAGAAATAGAAATAGCCCTGCGACAGAGCGAAGAAAAATTTTATCAATTAGCCCTCTCTTGTCCTGGTATTATTTATGTCTATGTACAACCTGTCAATGGTAATCCATACTTTGAATATGCTAGTCAGGCAGTACAAGATATTTTGGAATTATCCCCTGATGACCTTTTGAAGGATGTGGAAAACTTTGCTAGAGTAATTCATCCTGATGATATTCAAGGATTTGAAGCAATTACATTGGAGTCCATGAGAACCATGAAAGCCATGGTGTTTGAGTTTAGATTTATTACCCCTAGTGGTAAATTGAAATGGTTACAAGCCCACGATCGCCCCGAAAAAAGGAAAAATGGTGATATAGCTTGGACAGGAGTAATGATAGATATTACCAAGCAAGTTGACTCTCAACATCGCCTTGAAAAAATAGCCGACAATATCCCCGGTATGATTTATCAATATACCCTCAAACCTGATGGCACTTCCCATTGCCCTTATATGAGTTCGGGTATTACTGATTTATCTGGTTTACAACCCCTTGATGTGTACGACAGCGCCGATGCACTTTTTGAACGAATCCATCCCGATGATACTAATAAATTATTTGATTCTATTTTAGAATCTGCTGCCACCATGAATCCTTGGATTTGTGAGTATAGACTTTGTCCTCAAGATGATAAGGTCATTTGGGTATTGGGTAATGCGACTCCCCAAAAAGAGTTGGATGGTAGCACCACATGGTATGGATATATACACGATATAAGCGATCGCAAAGAAGCCGAAGAAGCCCTCCGAGAAAGTGAACAACAATATCATCAAATCCTCGACTCCACCTCCGATATAATTTTAGTTAAAAACCCCCTTGGGGAATTGATCTGGGGAAATAAAGCTTTCCGAGATTTTTATAATATGGATTTGAAGGAGTTAAAAGGCATTATCGATGCCCCTCACAATAATCCTGCATATACTGCACAATATATAAAAGATAATCAGACTGTCATCAACACAAAAAAATCTTTGATCATTGAAGAAAAATCCATACGTCATGATGGGGTAGAGCGATCTTTTTCTACTATTAAATCTCCCATTTTCGATGACCAAGGTAACGTTATGATGATAGTCGGGGTATCAAGGGATATTACCGAAGCTCAACAAATCGCTTTTGCCCTTGCTCAAGCCAAGGAGGATGCGGAAGCTGCCGCCCTTGCCAAAAGTAGTTTTTTAGCTAATATGAGCCATGAAATTAGAACCCCCATGAATGGTGTCATTGGGGTGGCTCAACTTCTCGCTCTTTCTTCCCTTTCCCCTGAACAAAAAGACTTGGTAGATACCATCGAAGAAAGTGGCAAGGTACTATTGACTATTATTAATGACATTCTTGATTTTTCTAAAATTGAATCTGGTAAGTTAGATTTAGAACAAGAACCTTTGTCTTTCAGGGAGTTGGTGAAATCTATCACGCTTCTTTTTTCTAAACAGATTACCGAGAAAAACATTGATTTTCAGTATCACATTGATGATGCTATTGCCTCAGATTTTGTGGGGGATAGTTCTCGTATTCGTCAGGTTTTTCTTAATTTAATCAGTAATGCTTTTAAGTTTACTTCTGAAGGTTTTATTAAAATTAATATTCAGCTTGATAGTGATTTTTTGGGGGATAATTCTCAACAAGGGTTAATTGTCTCTATCCAAGATACTGGTATTGGTATTAAGGGCGATCGCATTTTACAATTATTTACCCCCTTTACCCAAGCCGACACATCCATCAGCCGTAGATATGGCGGTACAGGGCTAGGATTAGCCATTTCTAAAAGTCTCATTAACCTCATGGGAGGCACAATATGGGTACAAAGTCAGGGCAACATCGGCGGAAATCCCCCAGAAAATTGGAGTCCATCCCCAGATATTAACCACGGCTCAATCTTTTATTTCACCATTAATCTTCCTATTTATCAGCAACCTGATTCATCGTCTCCACCTAGCTCTAGTCTATTGCCTATAAACCTTACAAAAGATAAATCCGAGCTTAAAATTCTCCTCGCTGAAGATGATCGAGTTAATCAAAAAGTCGCCCTACTCATGCTCAAAAAATTGGGTTATCAAGCAGATGTGGCTCTCAATGGGTTAGAGGTTTTACAAAAGGTTGCTCAAAAGGATTATGACGTTATTTTGATGGATTTACAAATGCCTCATATGGGCGGTATTGAAGCCACCGAAGAAATTAGAAAGGGCGATCGCCCCCAGCCCTATATTATTGCCCTTACTGCCAATGCTCTCCCCGAAGACCAAAACCAGTGTTTATCCGTTGGGATGAACGATTTTCTTACCAAACCCCTTCAACTAGAGCAACTTCAAAGAGCGATCGTCACAATATTGATAAATAGGGTTTAATGAAAACAGCCAAAAAATATTATTACGGTAAATCAAAATCTTTTCACAAGCTATTGACTTAAAATATAATCTTCGTTAACATAGTATGTTGGAAAGTCAAAATATTATATTAATTTGGCCAAAGCCGAAGACAGCAGGAGCAAAAATGCTTAAAATCCCTGCCTAGGTTGATGCAGATACTTATAAAAGGTGAAATTCAATACCAAGAATTAAACCAACTATATTAAAAATTATCTCAAAAATCATCAACCAAAAACCCGGCTAGAAATAGTAAGGGTTTTTTATTTTAAGTTGGTGTGTGACAATTCTAGGGTTAAAACTCAACCATTGTCAAAGCCACAAAAATTAGACACCTCAGGAGGTGAGAACAATATCTAAATCCCTTGAAAGCAAAAAGAAAGAGGTAGCCGATATTAAAGGCTTGCTCGCTGAATCCCAACTAGCATTAGTCATCGATTATCAAGGGCTTAGTGTAGCTGACATTAGCGATTTGCGTAATCGCCTAAGAGAACAAGGCGGAAGCTGTAAAGTGACCAAAAACACTTTAATGAGCAAAGCCATCGAAGGAGACGCAACTTGGGAACCCATGAACGAATTTCTCAGTGGTTCTTCCGCTTTTATTCTAGCTGACGCAGAAAACCTCGGCGGTACTGTAAAAGCCTACCAAGCATTCCTCAAAGATCGCAAAAAAAGCGAATGTCGTGGCGGAGTGATGGAAGGCAAAGCCCTTACCAAAGAGCAAGTAAAAGCCCTCGCTGACTTACCCACCAAAGAAGAACTCATCGGTCAAATTGCTGGTTCTATCAATGCTATTACTGCGAAAATCGCTCGTAGCATTAACGAAGTACCTAGTTCCTTGGCTCGTGCGGTGGATGCTGTTAAATCACAACAAGAAGAAGCGGCCTAGGTTTTACCCTTGTGACTGTATTTTTTCTAATTAAACAAAAATAGGAGATTGAATTTAATCATGTCTGATAAAGTAGCAAATATTGTTGAAGAATTAAAAACCCTAAGTCTTTTAGAGGCTTCTGAGTTAGTTAAACAAATCGAAGAAGTATTTGGTGTAAGTGCCGCTGCTCCTGTCGGTGGAATGATGATGGCTGCTCCCGCTGCCGCCGCTGAAGAAGCTGAAGAAAAAACCGAATTTGATGTGGTTCTCGAAAGTTTCGGTGATGCTAAAATGGCTGTTCTTAAAGTCGTTCGTGGTATCACTGGTTTAGGCTTAAAAGAAAGCAAAGAGTTAGTAGAATCTGCTCCTAAAGCTATCAAAGAAGCTACTAGCAAAGAAGATGCTGAAGCTATCAAGAAACAGTTGGAAGAAGCTGGTGCTAAAGCATCTATCAAATAATTTATGTTAACGCCCTTGGGCGTTAGGCAAGGGGTAACAAGCCCCTTGTTTTATCTCAGAAGGAGGCAAACAGTCTGCCTTCTTTTTTTATGCAAAAAATTTATGAATAAGTTCTTTAGTGGAAGAGTTATTAGAACTAGATACCATAATATTTTCTTACTCATTACCCCATAGCTAATACCTAACTAAGATAATTGATACTTTCCATCGGCTTCGGGAGCATCCACACGGGGTAAACCCATACTATAATTAAGAACCCTTGCATCGAGGTTATAACTAATCTCCCCTTTGGTCAACAAGTCACGGATTAAATGTTCTAAATCAGAGCCAATACGACGAAGGTTATAGTCCGTCAAATCTTCTCCGCTATAACTTTCTACTAAGTCATCAAACTTGCGATATACTTTTTGTAAAGTCACTTCATCCCAGTTAAATTCATTATCTGGATCAACATCTAAGGTTAAAACCTTCTCTGAAGGTACTAGCTCATTATTTTTTACCTCTGCTGAGTAAATTCTAATGTGTCTGGTGGTTGCTTTAATTATCATAGGGTTAAATTATTAACAGTTATTTAGTCTTAATTTTAATGGATTCTTTTCATTATCCATTGTCAATTGTCCATCGTTAATTGTCAATTCAATCAAGATCGCTTTTTTTTCGCCTTCCAAGTACCCCCATAACGATACTGGGGATTATTTTGTGATACTTTTTGCCAACAGTTTAGACAAACTTGATACCACTTACCACTGCTATCCCATTGAATACGATAACGAATTTCTACGATGTGATTACATTTCTGACACGGCTTTCCTTTTAAAGACATGGATAAAATTAAGAAAATTTAAAAACAAAAAAAGGGCAGACAATCTGCCCCTTAAAATTATGTCAATTTAATTATTGAGAAAGAGTACGACGTTTGAAAACCATTTCATAAGCCTCAATGATGTCTTTTTCTTTCCAGTTACCAAATTTATTGATACTAATACCGCATTCAAATCCCGATGCCACTTCTTTAACATCATCTTTCACACGGCGTAAGGAGTCGAGATTACCGTTATAAACAATCTCTCCATTACGTAATACTCTGATAAAGCGATTACGAACTACCTTACCAGATAGAACATAACAACCTGCCACAGCGCCTTTACCCACAGGGAAGACAGCACGGACTTCCGCTTTTCCTAGGGCTTCTTCTACCTCTTCAGGATCTAGTAAACCTTCCATGGCACCCTCAATTTCATCTAATAATTTATAGATTACGTTGTATTCTCGAATGTCCACCCCTTCTTGTTCAGCGGCTTGACGGGCGTTAGGAGCGAGGGTGGTATTAAAACCAACAACTACGGCACCACTGGCCGCGGCTAAATCGACATCTGTTTCAGTAATTTCCCCAGCGCTAGAAAGGAGTACACGGATTTGAACTTCTTTTTGAGGTAGTTGTTTCAGTGAACCGAGAATTGCCTCGATGGAGCCTTGTACGTCGGCTTTGAGGATAATGTTCAATTCTTTGAGTTCCCCTTGTTGTGCTTGAGCAGAAAGGGTGCTGAGGGTTACCCGACGAGAGGATAAAGCCTGTTGTAAACGGCTGGTTCTATCTTCTTCGGCACGACCTTCTGCGATCGCCCTTGCTTCTTTTTCACTAGGATAAACATCAAACTCATCCCCTGCTTGAGGAACTTCATTTAAACCGAGTACCTCCACCGCAAAAGAAGGACTGGCCGCTTCTACTTTATCTCCACGGTCATCGATCATGGCACGGATTTTACCAGCCACAGAACCAGCTACAAACACATCTCCAACCCTTAGGGTACCATTTTGAACCAATAGGGTAGCTACAGGGCCTCTGGCTCTGTCTAAATGGGCTTCAATCACTGTACCTTTGGCGGGGCGATCGGGGTTAGCGGATAAATCTTCCACTTCTGATACCAAGACAATCATCTCTAGTAAAGTATCGAGATTTTGACCATTTAAAGCACTCACAGGCACCATTACCGTATCACCGCCCCAATCCTCAGGAACTAACTCTAATTCGCTCAATTCCTGCTTGACTCGGTCAGCATTAGCCTCTGGCTTATCAATCTTATTAATAGCCACTACAATGGGAACCTTCGCCGCTTTAGCGTGACTAATAGCTTCTCTGGTTTGAGGACGAACCCCATCATCAGCCGCTACCACAAGGATAGCAATGTCAGTAACTTTTGCTCCCCTTGCCCTCATGGCGGTGAAGGCTTCGTGACCAGGAGTATCTAAAAATACAATTTGCTGGGTAGTTCCTTCATGTTCCACATCTACATGGTAAGCACCAATGTGCTGGGTAATACCTCCAGCTTCCCCTTGTACTACCTTGGTATTACGGATTGAATCAAGGAGAGTAGTTTTACCATGGTCAACGTGACCCATGATTGTCACCACAGGGGGACGAGTAATCAATTTATCTAAATCAGTCTCGGCCAACATTTCAGTCTTGGTAGCACTGGCTTTTTCTTCTTCCGTAATTACCGTTACGCCCAACTCCTCAGCCACCATTTTGGCAATTTCGAGGTCAAGGGTTTCGGTGATATTAACCGCAATACCCTTAAAGAAGAGCATTTTAATAATTTCAGTATCTGGGGTATTAAGATTATCAGCTAACTGTCGCAGGGTTAGACTTTCTTTGAGGACGATTTCTTCGGGAACTTGTTTTTCTTGTTTTACTTTTTTATTATTATTGTCGTTAGACTTGCTCGAAGAACTGTTGTCCGAGCGATCTAGCTTGGGTTTCTGACGACGGGGGGACTTGATGCGATCGGCTGGTTTAGGAGATTTACTGGCAGGTTTATCCGGACGAGCCAATGCCAAATTGAGAGGATTTTCCCCTTCATTATCATCATCAAGGTAGTCGATTAAATCTTCATCTTCATCTTCAAGGACAAAAGAACGACGTTTCTTAGCCGCTTTTTTATTTTCTTTTCCACTATCATCTTCATCTTCCCACACCGCAGGAGAGTCTTTAACCAAAGGTTTTTTGACTTTTTGTTTGGTGCGTTTTGGTTTTTCTAGTAATACTGGTTCATTATCAAAATCATCCTCATTATTGGAGGTGTTATCAATATCCTCGTCCAAATCAGGTTCTTGCTCTACCGCCGCAGGACGTTCGGGGGGTTTTTGTAATTTGGGTTTAGGGGGGGATTTCAGACCCAGAGTTTTCCTCTCACCATCATCTTTGGTTGCAACGGGGGGAGTTACTTTTTTCTCTTGAGTATCTAAATCAGGAGATTGATCTTGTTTTGTTTTTCCTCCCCGTGAAGGTTTACCCTTAATTTTTGGTTTTGGTTTTCTATCCCCTTCGATGGAATCCATTAATTTTGCCACGGAGCGAGGTTTACCCGATGAGGATTTTTCCTCTTGATCCGAGCTAGATTTAGGGGGTGCTGGGGGGCTTTTTAGTTCTGGTCTGGGGGCATTTTTTTCTTCCCCATTATTTCTATTGCCGTTGGGGGAAGATGGTCTTGGGGGAGGATTTCTGAGGGATGTTGATTTCTCTTGTTTTTCCCCTGATTCTGATTTTCCTTGATCTGCTGAAGGGCGCTGAGGACGAGGAGGAGTTAAAAGAGTAGGAGCATCCTGAGTATCATTTTGGCTTTCTTGAGGTTGTCCAGGGTTTTGCTCTTCGCTACGATTTTTTTTGTACAAGGCAACAATTTCTAATTTCGGTTTATGGGATTTGGATTCAGGCACTTGATTTTTATTTTTTTGATGGTCGTGGTTTTTCCCTTTCTTATGGTTTGACGATGTCATACGATAATTTTTTGCTGCTTCTTTGATACTCTGTGCTTGAGATTCAGATATGGTACTACTATGAGTTTTTACATCTATCGATAATTGAGAACATATTTCTAATACGTCTTTATTTTCTAATGCTAGTTCTTTTGATAAGTCGTATATTCTTATTTTTCCGTTTTTCATCCAAAAATTGCCCTAAGTCTAATATATTATAATTTATTTTATGTTGGTTTATTCTTTATTTTAATTGAGATTTGTTTTCTTCGTTGTTTCCATGGTTTTTAGGTGACAAAAATATATGTTACATTTTCTTAATATTTATCTACTGAGTGAGTGTATTTGTTTGTTTTTTTACCCTAACATCTACTTTTTAATTGGTCATATATTTCTGGATCCACGGAAGTACGTAAGGTTCTCCCTAGACGTTTTTTTTTCTGGGCAATGGTAATACACTCTAGGGTGGGACAAACATAAGCGGATCTACCCATGCCCTCATTAATGGTTATTTGATGGTGGGGAAAATTTCTCACCACTTGAGAGAAATAATTTTTTGGGGCTAGTAATCCACAGCTTACACAACGACGATAGTTTTTTGGGGGCATTTTTCCTCTTAAAATTACAATCCTAGGGGAAAACTAATATTTTCCCCATCAGGGCAGTTACATGGGCTTTTTTATAGATTATAAAACTGCTATGGTGTCAGTATTTTTAAGTGTTATTCTTCTTCAGAGGATTTTACTATTTCTGGCTCAGATTCAGGTTCAATTTCTGATTCTGGATCTATTTGTTCTTGTTGCATTTTTTTGTAGTCACTCTTTGATTTGATGTCGATGCGCCATCCTGTTAGTCGGGCAGCAAGGCGGACGTTTTGCCCATCTTTACCGATGGCGAGACTAAGTTGGTTGTCTGGCACCACTACCATGGCTTGACGTTCTTCTGGATCTAGCAATTCCACTAGGTCAATTTGGGATGGGCTAAGGGCATTGGCAATGTAGATAGCAGGGTCAGGGGACCAGCGGATTACGTCGATTTTTTCTCCTTTTAGTTCGTTGACTACGGCTTGAATACGAGAACCCCTTGCTCCGATACAGGAACCCACGGGATCTACGTCTTTATCAAGGCTGTCAACAGCTATTTTTGTTCTGGCGGTCACATATCGGCTCATGGGATTGGCTTCACGGGCGATCGCCACTATTCTGACAATTTCCTCTTCAATTTCAGGCACTTCATTGGCAAATAAATATACTACCAATCCAGCATCCGCACGGGATACCATCAGTTGAGGCCCTCTTTGGGAACCCTCACGCACCTGCTTAAGATAAACCTTAAAAGTAGCATTAGCCCGATAATTATCACTATTCACCTGCTGAGAGCGAGGCAACTCCGCCTCCACCTCTGGTCTGCCATGGGCGCTTTGAATGGTCATAATAACTGACTGACGCTCAAACCTTTGCACCTTCGCCTGAAGTACTGTACCCTCCAAGTCATTAAACTCCGATTGAATCATCAACCTTTGTTGATCTCGCAATTTTTGTTGTAAAACTTGCTTCGTTTGAATAGCCGCCATGCGTCCAAAATCCTTCTGTTCGGGAGTAACATCCACCACCATTTCATCCCCCACTCTCGCCTCCTGATTAACCTCCATCACCTCAGCGAGGGGAATTTGATGATCTGGATTTTCCACATTTTCTACCACGGTTTTAAGAGCCAAAACTCTAAATCCCTCATCATCAATATCTAACTCCACTCGGAAATTAGCAAAATAATCTTCCCCAAAACTGTGTTCAGGATTGGTATTCTTGGCACGACGAAAACGTTCATAACCCTTAAATAAGGCTTCTCTTAGCGCTTCTTGTACAGCCCCTTGAGAGAGGTTATGATTTTCACTGATTTCTTCGATTAAAAAACTTAGGCCGGGTAATTGAACAATACTCATAAATATTAATTAATAATTGATCTGAAATTTTTATAGGGAATTTTAAATCTATTCGGTAGCACTCTCCAATGTCACCTGTTGAACCAATTCTCGAGGAATTTTCACAATGCGTCCCTTACAATTAAGAGAAATAAAATCCTCATCCCTACTATGAAGAGTTCCCTGAAATTGAGTTTTTTTCTTGTGGGAAGTATGAGTTTCTACCATCACAGGAAAACCTTGAAAACTAATAAACTCCCGATCAGTGGTTAACACATCTGCAATACCGGGGCTAGAGACTTCCAGAGCATAGGCTTCGGCAATAATATCTTTTGCTTCTAATACTTCTTCTAACAAACGGCTCATTTTTTCACAGTCATCGAGGCTGGTGTCTCCGTCTTTACTACGAATATCTATCCTCAACAAAGAAGGGTTTTTGTTCGTTTGAAAAGCAATATCAGCTATCTCAACATTGAGCTTTTCGGCAATGGGATTGGCTAACTCTGTGATTTGTGGTATCAAAGGATGGGTCATAAAGAAAATCAGCGTTAAAATCTAGTTGATAATGGGTGGAAAGCAACAAAAAAAGCGGGTATCACCCACTTTTAAGAGATTATTTCTCGTCATTGGCGCTTTAGGCTCTAATTACTTTTTAGCCAATGTAGTCCTTACTTTAACGATGATTCCAAAATTTTTATGGACTCAATCAATTGGCTACTAAATACAAAACATTTGTATTTTTTGTTCTCAAAGGAAGTTTTAGAACCTTACAGAATTGATTATAGTCTATTTCTTTTTATAATTCAATTTTAATGCAAAGGCTTACGGATAATTAAACCAATACAAGTACAAGGGATACCGTCAACAGATAATTTCAGATGGACACTTTGGTTAATATCTTTCCAAGATTCTTGATTTAACCATCCTTCTCCCGTAACGTAGGGAGGAATATCAATGAATCTATCTAAAACTCCATTACCCACACTAAAATCCAATGGAGCAACATCATAACCATTTTCGGTTAATTCTCTAGTTAATTGCTCTATATGTCTCTGCTGAAAAATAACCGTTACCCAATCATCTATAGTTTCTGGTTCATTAGTGTAATTAAATTCGGTCGTGTGGACGGCAACTCCCCCCGGTTTAAGAACATTCATCGCATTTTTCACAAAGTCTAATCCTTTTTGAATTGAACCTAGATGTTCAAAGGCACACACAGACCAGCAATAATCATATTGATTATCAAAAGAACGAGGAATTTCATTCATATCGACATATTGTAAACTGACATTTTTTTCAAAAGTTTCTCTGTCAACTAAATCTGGACGATAAGCTTTATCTAAACTATCTGTGTGTTGTGCTGTTTCATCCCAACCTAGTCCCTTTACTTTCTCTGGATGTAAGTCGGTAACTGTGACAGTATGTCCCCATGAGGCAAAAAACGAGGCTAAAGGTTCTTCCCCACAGCCAAATCCTAATCCTTTTTTGGGAAAATCATCCCCCATATTTTCATAAATGGCTTGAGTCACGTAACATAATTCCCAAACTTTACGATGGTATATGGGCCGCATATGTAAACATTGACACCAATATTTCACCCAATCGCTCTCTATATCTTCTTGAGTAGTAAGTTTTGATTTTAAATCTACTTTTCTTTTATTGGCGGGGATACTATTACTTTGTTGACGCTCGTACATTTCAGTAGCCAAAAGATAGCCTAGATTTTTTACATTTAATTGAATTGCTTTTGCTTCACGTAATGTTATGTATAGTTCGTCTACGTTTGGTTTACCTTTAATGACAGGATGTAATAAACTTGATAAAAATTCTTTTAAGTCTTGATTTTGTCTAATTTTTTGAATTAAAGATTTTTTTTGAGAGTCCACTCGATAAATTTTGTCTGAAGTTTTGTCAAGGAATTCTACTAATAGAGGTTCTAAGTGTATGTCACCTACTTTCAAAGTACGTATATTGTTATGGCTGGTCAATACCACGAAAACTTCGTTGGCAAATACAGCGGATAGTTGTTTCAGGGCCTTATGTACCAAAGTTATCTCTAGCTCATTGGTCATACCTTTGTGGAGTACAACCCATTGAGCATCATGAATATCAAAAGTATCAGTTTCTGAATAAATAATAGTATTCTTAAATTCTTTTTCAAAGGGATGCGGAGCGATTATTATATCCCCCCTTTGATAGTTTTTTTTTATAAACTGATAAGTTTTATTCCAATATCTATCATCATTAAAAATTGACATCAAATTACCTATTTTTATACTTTTTCAAATCTTATCTTATCATTATTTTATATTTCTTTTTAGAAGATAGTTAATATTTATTTTTTCTTTCATTAATATAGTTTTTATTTTTAAAATTCATTACTTACCTTATGCTTTCTTATCATTATTTTTCAATTATAAATACTACTAATGTTGATTTTCAAAATGCGATCGCCCTTTATAACCAATCTTTTCCTGTCAGCGAAAAACTACCAATTTCAGTAATAAAAAATAAAATTGAAGCAGATATTTTCCAATTGTGGATTCAAAAAGATCAAGAAAAAATTATCTTAATGGCAATTTTATGCCCCTTACCTAACAGCAACTTTACCCTACTAGGATATTTAGCTACTGCTCCAGAATATCGAGGGCAAGGACTAGGAAAACAATTTATGACATTTATTAAAAATAAACTACAAAAAGAAGAGCAATGGTTATTATTAGAAGTCGAAAATCCTCACTATCAACCAGAACAAGAATTAAAAAAAAGAAGAGTTAATTTTTACTTAAGATTAGGAGCAAAAATTCTTAAAGATGTTGCCTACTTATTGCCTGATTTATCTGAAAAAAACTCCCCAGAAATGATTTTAATGATTTATCCTGACTATCCAGAAGATAAATTAAATTCTTTATTAATAAAAGAACTTATTAAATTAATCTACCAATATTTTTACGATCGCCCTAACCATAAAAACGTAAATATTTTAATAAATAAACTTCCTGAAAAAATCAAATTAATTGGTTATTAACTAACTATTTTCTATTGAAAAACCTTATGTTACCATGAAAAAAAAAGAAATTACCAACCATGAAAACTAGAAAATTAGGCAGTACAAATATTGAAATTACCCCTATTTTAATGGGTACATGGCAAGCAGGTAAAAGAATGTGGTCAGGAATCGATGACAATGAGAGTATTAACGCCATTCGCGCTGCCGTAGAAGGGGGCATTACCACCATTGATACCGCCGAAGTATATGGAGAAGGACATTCAGAAAGAATAGTGGCACAAGCCCTTAAAGATATTAGGGACAAAGTAGTTTACGCCACCAAAGTATTTGCTAATCATCTCAAATATGACCAAGTTATCAGCGCCTGTGAAACTTCGCTCCAAAATTTGAGTACCGACTATATTGACTTGTATCAAATCCATTGGCCTTCTGGTACATGGAATAGTGACATTGTACCCATCCAAGAAACCATGAAAGCCCTTAACAAACTCAAGGATGACGGCAAAATTAGAGCCATTGGGGTATCTAACTTTTCTGTGGCACAGTTAGCAGAGGCGAGAGAGTATGGAGACATTGTCAGTATTCAACCCCCCTATTCTCTGTTTTGGCGTGGGGTGGAGAAGGAAATTCAGCCCTACTGTGTGAAAAATAATCTTTCTATTCTTTCTTATTCTGCCCTTGCTCAAGGTATTTTAACAGGAAAATTTGGTTCTAGTCCTCAATTTGAGGAAGGTGATCATCGGGTAAATAATCGTTTGTTTCAACAAACTCACTGGAACAGGGTACAAAAGGCGTTGGATTTACTAAAACCTATGGCGAAAGGGTATGATTGCACCTTGGGACAATTGGCGATCGCATGGTTAATCTCTCAACCCCAAACCCATGCCATTGTAGGAGCTAGAAATGTCGAGCAAGTGGAACAAAACGTAAAAGCGGGGGATATAAAAATTAGTGACGAAGATTTACAAAAAATTAGTGATATTGGTAAAGAAGTTAGCAAACACTTTGACGATAACCCCGTTTTATGGAATTTTGACAATTAAGCTGCGCTCGCTGGACTTGCTGTATCAAGAAAACTGCTCAACATATAATATTTGGTCACTATTGCCCACCCTGAAAAAACGACTTTCTTCCTCAACCGTGGATTTTTGTAAACAATAATTACGACAAGTTGTAAAAATTCTTAATACAAAATGACATTAATTCAGTTTAAGGTAGAAAATTAGGAATTAAAGACTTTTTGTAAATTTTTATAAACAAAATATTAACTTCATAATTAGGAATAGATAAAACATGACTGTAAATTTAGCCACAATGTTAAAAGAAGGTACCAAAAAATCCCACTCCATGGCGGAAAACATGGGATTTATCAAGTGCTTTTTAAAAGGAGTCGTTGAAAAAAATTCCTACCGTAAACTGGCAGCTAACCTGTACTTTGTATATGGTGCCATGGAAGAAGAAATGGAGCGTCTCAAAGATCATCCCCTTATCAAACCCATTTACTTCCCTGAATTGAATCGTCAACCTAGTTTGGCAAAAGACCTTCAATTCTTTTATGGTTCTAACTGGAAGAACGAAATCGAGATCACTCCCCACGGACAAGCCTATGTAGATCGTATTCGTGAAATTGCCCAAAATTCCCCCGAATTATTTGCGGCTCATTCTTACACCCGTTATTTGGGAGATCTTTCTGGGGGTCAAATTCTCAAAAATATTGCTCAAAAAGCTATGAATCTTGATGGTGAGGGTACTGCTTTTTATGAGTTTGAAACCATTGATGATGAAAAGGCTTTTAAAACTGAATATCGTCAGTCTTTGAATGATTTACCTGTGGATCAAGAAACTGCCGATCGCATTGTACAAGAAGCAAATGATGCTTTTGGAATGAATATGAAAATGTTCCAAGAGTTGGAAGGTAATTTAATAATGGCCATTGGTAAGATGCTATTTAATACCCTAACTACCCGTCGTCGTCGCAACCAAAACAACGAAGGAGAGTTTGTTACTGCTGAGTAATCAATCTATTTTCCTTGGATAAAACAATATAATATTTTTCTGCTATATTCCCCTTTTTTGGGGATTTTTTTTGGTTAAGAATCTTTACAAAAATCGTTTTTTTATTGCTTTTTGAACTTAAATCGCCGATACTAAGAAGTAGGTTGTTAATAATGGAGGTCTTACTGTTTAAGATAAAAAAAGTTTAGCTTTCCATTATCTAATAATAACATATTTGGAGCAGAAAAATCAGCCCCAAATCCTTTTTTATCATCTTGGAATGGCAGAAGATTTGATCTAACGCCACCCCAGAGAAAATCCTTAAGGTACTTGAAGTCTAATTAAATGATTTTCAGGTAAAGCCTCTTTAAACTTACCTTGATCGGCAAGAATGGCAATCAAATTAATTTCCATATCGGGGTCTAAATGTAAATCTTGCCAAGGGACAGCGATTTCAATACAGCGATCAAGAGCTATCTTTGTACCTGTATAACGGGATTGCCACGAAAAATTGGCAACCGCTTCTTGTAACCAATAAGTTTTGGTAACGAGGTTAACTCCTAAATGATGACGATAGTTGTAATTGAGGGGATCTTGATTTGGTACATGGGCTAAGGGTATGGGGCTATTATCCCCAAAGCGATTGGGATAGTACCACAAAAGATGAAGTTCGGGGGGGAGGTCTTGCCCCGCTACGGCTCCTGATTTGAGGTCAAAACGGAAATAAAAGTTAAGATGATCCCAACCATAATGAATCATCGGGATAATACTAGCTCGGTGCATAGTTCCCCGTGAGCCTCCTATTTTGATTTTTCCTGCTTTTTCCCAATCTTGTTCGTCTCCTCTGCCGTCCACCAGAGGGCTGATATAACTGCAAGGGTTTAGTTGTTCCCCTGTGGGGCTTTGATGAGGGTTGGTTACGGGACGATAAAGATATTTGGGTACAGGTTCATTGAGGGCTTGATAAAGAGCTATGAGATGTTCTCTAAATAGCTGATCAAACATATCATTATGGGAGGAGTGATGGGGTTCTCCAAACCACCAAAACCAATCTGAACCTTGGGCGGCGTAAAGGGCTTCCCAAGCAGCTGAGTTATTTTCTTCGGTGGCTTCGGGATGTTTGGCGAGGGTTTGTCTGGCTGCAGTAAGATAGTCCCATGCTCTGTTTTTGGTGCGATCGCCTATCCACGTGGAAAAGTTACCGTCAATCCAAGATCCACTATGTAACTGAGTGTTAGAAATAGTTTTGGTGGGGGGGAATTGATTGGTAAATTCGGAAACTGTTACTAACTGAATATCTTGGGCTTGAGAAAGGTTGCTGTAAAGTTCATCAAAGAAGGGTCTACCATCCTGCTCATAAAATTCCCAACAGTTTTCTCCGTCGAGGGCAATGGTCACAAGCCAAGGTTCATCTAAGGTGGTGTTATCACTCGGCTGTCTTTGCGCAAGGGTACGGGCGATCGCCTGTAGGTGAAAAATCAAGTCTCGGGCGGCTTCTTGGGGTTTCATGGCTCCATAGGTAAAGCCAATTAAGTCGGATAAACGGTGATCTCGAAATATGATACTTAAATCTCCGTGTTCAGTGTCTAAACGGTAGGGACGATATAATACTTCTGGTTCACAAATATTACCTGTTTCGTCACGGTGGAAAAAGTGGTTAAAACTCCAACCTAACACCGCTTCATCAGAACAAATCCATTTAAAACCCTGTTTGGCAATATAGGGTAATATTTGTGGGCTGATGGACTGTTCACTGGGCCAAAGTCCTCGGGGCGATCGCCCAAAACGCTCTTGATACATATTCCATGCCTTGCCGAGGTGACGGGGTACATCCTCTTCCCACTGAAAACGGCTCGTGGGTAAGTCCATATGAGGTAGGGCAACCTTACCCGCATTGGTATCGTGAAGTAAGGGCAAAATGGGGTGGGTATAAGGGGTTGTGGTGACCTCCAACTGTCCCTCATCCTGCATTTTTTTGTGTTCAGGAATAATCCTTGCAATAATTTCCTTTTGTTTAGTATACATTCTTTGGCGATCGCTCAGGGTAAAATTACGACCTTTTTCCAACCAACCAGCAATATCCGTATCATCCCAAAATAAAGGATCAAACCATGCTAAGTTATGCCACGCTAAAAGATCACTAAAATCTTGATCTGTCCAATTATCCAAACACCACTCTTTACCCTTAATATGTTTATGTTGAAAAAGCTCTTCATAACGGACATGGGGACGAATCATGTGGTGATGATTTGCGTCAAAAAAATTGTCAACAATATAGCCCTTTTGCTCTCGAATTAGCATACTGACAGGAGTTAAAGTCAAAGCCAAATAAGGATCCAGAGCATTCCCTTGGGCGTAATCTTCTAACTGCATTATCAAAGAAGGAACTAAGTTTACCGTTTGATGAATAGCAGGATACTTCTTTAACATCAAAATTAAGTCCAGATAATCCTTAATACCATGAAGCCTTACCCAAGGAAGACGATAATCAGCACCAAAATTATCCTTTGAAAGACGGGATTTGTAGAGAGGTTGGTGTTGATGCCAAATAAAGGCAACATAAAGAGGATGAGCCATAAACTTTAAATTAATTAATTTTTTCTTTCCGCAATGGTAACAGTGAACGACCGACACTGAGTCAAAATTAAAGTGTTGGCTTCCTACCCAAGGAGATGGTTTTTATTCCAAGAAGTAATGAGTCTTAACTATCTGGCTATAAGCTTTTACTAACGTTTCGTAAGTTCAAATAAGCAGAGCCATAAAATTTTATCCATGTATTTGGCTTGATTATTGCCATTCTTCATTCCTGTGTGATTATCCGTATGCTATCACAATCCACACAAATTTAATGATATTATACTAAATCCCGTTTCAATAATATACTAATTAGGGCGGGGAACAGGGAACGGGGAACGGATAGTAATTGTTTATTGTCAATTGTTACACGGTGAATAATAGTAAACTCTACTAATCGGATTTGGTATTAGAGGTTTATGTTACTGAAATTCATCTGAAACTTATTCCATTGCATTTTGATTGATAATGATGAAATCCCCCATAAAGAACAGCTTAAAAAAGTCCACAAAAAAAAGAACACATCTAGCGTTCTTTTTCTTTTTATTAATGGAACTGAGCAGAGTCGAACTGCTGTCCAAATCAGTTATTTACCTATCGCTCATTCACAGGTTTAGCTCTTTTTATCCGCAGAGCGGGAACCACCAATTATCCCTGATGGCAGGATTTTCCAGTATTATCTTTTCTCCTTAACTGACTGAAAACAGTACCAGAGAGCATCCGTTGGGGGTTGCCTATAATGTTTAACGGAGTCACACTATAAGCGCTCGAACCAAATTTTTTGGTCTTAGGCAGCTACAGGAGCGGCTTTACGAGCAAAAGGAACGATGTTGTTCGCATTTACTATTTTTTTTGAATCTTTTATTTACGAGAGGAGATTCGCTCTCGACCTGTATCACGGGTCAGCTTTCACTAACCTGTCGAAACCGTTACAGTCCCTTGATATACATTTATCTTAACTTTTATTTGCCCCATTGGCAAGGGGTGAAGAATCTTTTTTGTTATCCTCTATGGGTTTTGCCCTAGGATCCAGGGGCAATCGCACTTAATCTTTGTGGTGTTATATTGGAATGTATGTGTATTAACTATTTAAAAAGGTTTCTTAGAAAAACGTTAAAAATCCGTAACATAAGTTAACATAGAAATAACAAATAAAAAAACAGTAGCAAAAGCTCTCATTAATTATCAAGACCCATTGATAAAATAAGAATATAAATTTAAAGGAGGCTATCCATAAGTGAGCAAAGAAAATAAAAAATGGCGTAACGTAGGACTATACGCGATACTTGCAGTCGTAGTCGTTGCGTTAGCCACAGCGTTTTTAGATCGCCCACAGGAGCAACAGTCAAGCTGGAAATATAGCCAGTTCATCAACGAAGTAGAAACCAACCGAGTAGAAAGGGTACAGCTAAGTGCCGATCGCTCCCAGGCCATGGCCACAGCAAGGGATGGACAAAGATTCTTAGTAAATCTACCCAACGATCCTCAATTAGTAGATATTCTTTCCGAAAACAGAGTAGATATTTCCGTTGTCCCCCAAAGTGATGAAAGTTTCTGGTTTAGAGCCATCAGTAGTCTTTTCTTCCCTGTACTGCTCTTGGTCGGTCTATTCTTCCTCCTCCGCCGTGCATCCAGTGGTCCTGGCTCCCAAGCCATGAACTTTGGTAAATCAAAAGCCAGAGTGCAAATGGAGCCTCAAACCCAAGTTACCTTCGCCGATGTAGCGGGTATTGAACAAGCGAAATTAGAACTTACCGAAGTGGTGGACTTCCTCAAAAACGGTGAAAGATTCACCGCCATCGGTGCAAAAATTCCTAAAGGTGTTCTTTTAGTAGGACCCCCAGGAACAGGTAAAACCCTTCTGGCCAAAGCAGTAGCGGGTGAAGCTGGAGTACCTTTTTTCAGCATCTCAGGTTCTGAGTTTGTAGAAATGTTTGTAGGGGTTGGTGCGTCCAGAGTCCGTGACTTATTTGAACAAGCAAAACAGAGCGCCCCTTGTATCGTCTTCATCGATGAGATTGACGCAGTAGGTCGCCAAAGAGGAGCAGGTTTAGGTGGTGGTAATGATGAAAGAGAACAAACCCTCAACCAACTTCTAACAGAAATGGATGGTTTTGAAGGCAATACTGGTATAATCATTGTTGCTGCTACTAACCGCCCTGATGTTCTTGACTCAGCTTTGTTACGTCCGGGACGTTTTGATCGTCAAGTGGTAGTAGATCGCCCTGATTTCGCTGGTAGATCTGAGATTTTGGGAGTTCACGCCCAAGGAAAAACCCTAGCCAAAGACGTTGACCTTGACAAAATCGCTCGTCGGACCCCTGGATTCACTGGGGCTGACCTTTCTAACCTACTCAACGAAGCCGCTATTTTAGCCGCTCGTCGTAACCTCACCGAAATTTCTATGGACGAAATCAATGATGCCATTGATCGTGTATTAGCAGGTCCGGAGAAGAAAAATCGTGTCATGAGTGAAAAACGTAAAACCCTCGTGGCATACCATGAAGCTGGACACGCCCTAGTGGGTGCATTAATGCCAGATTATGATCCTGTACAAAAAATCAGCATTATTCCTCGTGGACGTGCTGGGGGACTAACTTGGTTCACCCCTAGTGAAGATCGCATGGAGTCTGGGTTATATTCTCGCTCTTATCTTCAAAACCAAATGGCTGTTGCCCTTGGTGGACGTATTGCCGAGGAGATCATTTTCGGTGAAGAAGAAGTAACCACTGGTGCTTCTAATGACTTACAACAGGTGGCAAGGGTTGCCCGTCAGATGATTACTCGTTTTGGTATGAGCGATCGCCTCGGGCCTGTAGCTCTAGGTCGTCAGAGTGGTAACGTATTTATGGGAAGAGACATCGCCTCTGATCGTGACTTCTCTGATACTACCGCATCTACCATTGATGAAGAAGTAACTCAATTAGTAGAAAGAGCTTATCAAAGAGCCAAAGAGGTTTTAGTTCAAAACCGTCTTATCCTCGACAAAATAGCAGAAATGTTAGTAGAAAAAGAAACCGTTGAGGCTGACGAATTACAGGAAATCCTCAATAGTAGCGATATAAAAATGGCTGCGATCGTCTAATCACGAAACATCTTTGAATCTAACTAAATAAAGAAGGGGCTTAACACATAGTTGAGTCCCTTTTTTTGAAAAAAAATGGTTAGAGTAAAAATTAACATGAGATTAAATTGGCAATAATACCAAATCCTATTTATATAGTATATTTATTTACTTGAAATCATTGAGATTGATGATAGTTATTAGTCTACTTTTAATGCAGGATTTGGTATAACTATAATATTTCAGTTGCTATGTGCTTATTGTAATCCAATAATATTCCATACTATTATTTAACACTGTTGTAACTTAATGCCTAGCAAAACTTAACACCTCCCCATGAGACTGATAAAAAAAAGAAAAGCTCAAGAAATTCTTTCTATCCTAAAAACCCTTTATCCCGATGCCACCTGTAGCTTGGACTATGAAACCCCCGTTCAACTCCTCGTTGCCACCATCCTCTCTGCCCAGTGTACCGATGAACGAGTAAATAAAGTTACCCCTAACCTGTTTGCTCAATTTCCCGATGCCCCCAGCCTTGCCCATGGCCATAGGGAAGAAATAGAAACACTGATCCACTCTACAGGTTTTTTTCGTAACAAAGCCAAAAATATCCAAGGTGCCTGTCTCAAAATTGTCGATGAATTTAACGGAGAAGTACCTCAAACCATGAAAGAATTACTCACCCTTCCTGGGGTAGCTCGAAAAACAGCTAATGTAGTTCTTGCCCATGCCTTTGGTATTATTGAAGGTGTTACCGTGGATACCCATGTAAAGAGACTTAGTAACCGCTTAGGGTTAACCAAAAATAGCCAACCCGTACAAATCGAAAAAGATTTGATGAAATTATTACCCCAACCAGAATGGGAAAACTTTTCTATCAGTATTATCTATCACGGTAGGGCTGTATGTAACGCTAGAAAGCCCCAATGTGATGTGTGTCAACTAGCCGAACTATGTTCTTTTTATAAAAAAAACCATAAGAAAGCATCTTAAAACAAGGGGCAAACCCCTTGCTTGTTTTTTCCATTCATTGACCTATACTAGACCAAGCCAAGCGAGTAAGCCTTGTCCTGTGGCGTATTCAATACCTAGGGTAATAATAAAACCAATCATTGCGGCTCTACCGTTCAACTTTTCTGCGTAGCCATTAAAACCGAACTTAGGCTCTTGTACATTAGGGGTGGTGGTAGGTTGAGTCTTTGCCATAATTTAGAGTCTCCTTTTATATTTATTGAGTTTAATTATTAAGTTTCGTAAACATCTTAACATCATATCTTTTATAACTGCCACTAAAACAATTTATAAAACTGATAAGCATAAAACTTTCTCTGCAAAGCCTAATTAATAATAACTTTTGCTTAAAAATATATAATAATGAGATAACCAAAGAGAATAATAAGCAACAATGAACAGTAGGGAGTCATCCGCCGAAAATTTGTTAGTGCAGCGCTATCAACTACTGGAAATAGTAGGCTCAGGAGCTATGGGCAAGGTCTATCGTGCCAAAGATAAAGCCTCCCGACAAAGCACTGTGGCTGTAAAAATATTGGCGAAAGCTCTCGATGATATGAAGATGATAGATAGATTCCAGCAAGAGGCTACCATTAGCGCCTTATTATCAGAAATCTGTCCCAATATCGTTAGAGTAAGTGACTATGGCATTGACCAAAATAAAATTCCCTTTTATGTGATGGAATTATTAGAAGGGGAAAACCTTGCTGATTTTATTGAATTCCATACTATCTCTCTCGAAACTTTTTTTCATTTGACTCGTCAAATTTGCCTTGCCCTAGAAACTGCCCATAATGGCATTATTTTCCATGGTAAAGTATGCCCCGTTATCCATAGAGACTTAAAACCTACTAATATTTTTGTCATTGATGGTGATGACGGTAAAGAAAAAGTAAAAATTCTTGACTTTGGTATTGCCAAGTTGGCTCAAGAGGAGGAACATAATAACCAAGAAGAATTTGTTGGCACTCCTCGCTATGCTTCCCCTGAACAGTTGCAAGGGTATGATGTGGATAACCGAGCCGATATTTATAGTTTGGGTATCATCATGTATGAGATGTTAACCAAAAAATTACCTTGGCAGCTAGAACATAACTCTGTGGGAGAATGGTATAAGGCTCATGTAGAAATTCCTCCCAATGATTTACCCCCTGAGTTGGATATTCCCTCAGAGTTAAGGGAGTTAATTATGCAATGTTTAAAAAAAATTCCCCGATATAGGCCGCAAAATGTGGGAGAAATAAGACAAAAGTTAGATTTAATGGGTCGTAAAATTTTTAATTTTAGTCCTTTTCCTGATTCAACTTCTAGTGGTAGCAGTCAAACTACTTACTTATTAACTAATACAATTGAGGAAAAGAAAGAAGACTTAAATTCTTTTTTATTAAAAAGTAAATGGCCAGCGAATAAACCTCAACAGAAAATTGTCTTTCCTCGTGTCACAAAATACGAAAATGAACAAGTCCTTACCCTTTGTACTATGTTAGATGATGATGATATTGACCATAGAATGACCAATGTTCGCTACAGTCGTTTTATTTTCCAAAGTTATCCTTATCCGATGATTTTGTGGTTGACTGTTTTGTATAGTCATGATTTGGGAGCTCGTTGGCTTCCTTGTTATTTAGATTTAAAAACTAATATGGGTCAGCAAATTGCTAATTTATTGAGTGATTCTAAGAAATATTATCTTCTGTTTTTTCCTCTTAATAAATCAAATAAGTGTATTAATTTTTTACCTTTTAAGGTAATGCTTAAACAACGTACTAATATTAAGCAATGGGTTTCTGTGAGTAATATGCTTAATATTGAAGATAAACGTCAAGCTCTAGTTAGTAAGAAAAAATTACAGTCAGATTTAGAAGCGATGAAAGTAGATATTTTAAAGGATTTGGAGGTTAATAATGATGATGAAATCAATGCTTAAAATACTAATAAAATAATAAGAAAATTAACAACGTTTACTTTTTGTATGTGAGATAATTTTTCGGGAAACTGTGGAGGATTGTTATACTAAGATAATTGCGTTAATTAATTTATAAATTGATGAACTTAGTAAAAATTATTGAAGAGGATTATAAGAGATTTCCAGAAAATCAGACTTACAGCATTTATGCTGAGGATGTTCGTTTTAAGGATCCTGTTTATGATTTTCAGGGCTTAAAAAAGTATCAGGAAATGATTGCTTTTTTGAAAAAATGGTTTCAAAATTTACATTTAGAACTTCATGAGATTGAGCAGGATGGAGGGCAAATTAATACCCGCTGGACGATGTCATGGAATAGTCCTTTACCTTGGAAGCCTTTTATTTCTGTTTCTGGTCGTAGTGAGCTAAAGTTAAAGGATGATTTGGTTGTTGGTCATTATGACTATTGGGATAAGCCTTTTTGGCATATGATTAAGCAACATTTTCCTTTTCAATAATTATTTTTAATACAATTTTTTTATGAGTGATAAAGCGAATCAACGGGATTTTAATGAGAAGAATACTGGTGCTAGTTTAAAACAAAGTAATCCCGAAAAGTATGCTTATTTAAAGGCAGAAGCAGAAGCTCCTTATCGGGGCTTACGTCGATTTGTTTATATTGGTTTTGGGGCTTCGGGGGCTATTGGGGCTTTTATTTTTTTTACTCAGATTTTGGCGGGTAGAAGTGTGGAGGATAATGTTGGTAATTTGTTGGTACAGATAGGGGTAATTGCTTTGATGGTTTTTTTATTCAAGTTGGATAAGAAGAAAGATGCTTGACATTTTGTAATCGAATAGCCCTAGGATGGGGAGTGTTGAAGAGCTTTTTCGCCGATAAATTCAACGAGGGGTTTAAATTCGTTGATGAGTTTGGGATGGGCAACACAGAGGGAGGGAAATCCTCTATGGCTGTAATCAACTCCTTGGGGAAGGGGAAAGACGGGGTCAGGTTCTAGGTGTACTAATTGTCCTCCTGCGGCTCTGAGGATGGGGTAGGCTCCTGCTATGTCCCAAATTTTGGGGGTGGCTTCTACGGCTCCTAGGGCGGCACCACAGGCAACGAGTAGCATATTATAACTGGCGACTCCTGTGAGTCTGATTTTGCAGGGGAAGTAACGGGTAAGAACTTCGGTGCTTCTGGCACAGAGGGTGAAGATGTGGTTCATACTAGCGTCGGCGGTGCTGGTGTAGATGCGATCTCCATTTAGATATGCACCTTTTGGCCCTGTTAAGCCTGTGTCGTCATAATAATAACCGTGGTAGGTTTGTTGGATTTGGGGAAAATGAACAAAACCAAATACGGGGGTACCTTTGAAGAGTAGTCCGATGGAAATACCCCAGATGGGAATTCCTCTGGTAAAGTTGGTAGTACCATCAATGGGATCAATTACCCAACACCAATCATTCATGGGTAGTAGATGCTCGGTTTCTTCGGTAAGAATGCCATGGGTAGGGAAACATTGCTTGATGGCGTCTCTAATTTCTTTATCTGCCCACTTATCAGCGGCGGTAACGAGGCTACCATCGGCTTTGCGAGTGGGTTCTAATTTGGCAAAGTCTTCTAATAACTTGTCTCCGATACGGGTGGTAATATGCTGACAAAAATTATATACTTGTTGCCAAAAGTAGATCATGATTTTTTGCTGGGTTATTTTTGGTGTGGGTTGAATACCCTTTAATTTTTGATTATTAACTATTGATTTTTTAATGGTAAAGTATAATCGGGTTTTTGTAACCTAGTAATAACCCTTAACTGTTAGTTCTTTGGTTTACCTCGGTATATAGCAGTTAAGATTTTTATACCTGCAAAAACTTTTACTGTTGATTATTAATTATCTTGATTGTGTCTGATCATAAGTCGAAACTGTTAATCGCTGCCAGTGGCACTGGGGGACATTTATTTCCTGCCCTTGCTGTTGCCCAAGAATTGTCTAGCTACGAGATTCAATGGTTAGGGGTGCCAAATCGCCTTGAGACTTCCATAGTGCCTGATTTTTATCCTTTACGCACTGTTGATATTGATGGTTTTCAAACTAAGTTTGGGGTTAAAACTGTTTTTCTCTTTGCCAAAATGCTAAGGGCGATCGCCTTTACTTATAAACTAATAAAAAGGGAAAAAATAGACTTAGTATTCACCACAGGGGGTTACATCTCCGCACCTGCTATTTTGGGGGCAAAACTAGCCAAAGTTCCTGTAATTTTGCACGAATCAAACTACATACCAGGTAAAGTAACCAAACTGTTAGGAAAACAATGCAACCTAGTGGGCATCGGTTTTGAAGGCACAAAAAAATATTTACCAAAAACAAAAACCCAATGGGTAAGCACCCCTGTGCGCCAAGAATTTTTATCCCCTGAAACCCTAGATTTTAAAATCCCTGACAGTGTGCCTGTAATTGTGGCCATGGGAGGCTCTCAGGGAGCCGTAGCCCTTAATAAATTAGTGAGACAGTGCGCCCCTTATTGGTTGAAAAATGGTTGGTATATAGTCCATTTAACGGGGAATAGAGATGATGATTTTGGTACATTTGAACATCCCAACTATATCGAAATGACCTTTTATGACAATATGGCAGGGTTGTTAAATCGGGCAGATTTTGCCATTAGTCGCTCTGGGGCTAGTGCTTTGACGGAATTGGCAATCACGAAAACTCCTTCGGTGTTGATTCCTTTTCCCTTTGCTGCTGAAGACCATCAATTTTTTAATGCTCAAGTCTTTGCCCAAGAAAACGCAGCGGTATTATTTCGTCAAAATGATTTAACTCCCGATGTCTTGGAAAAAACCGTTACGAACTTAATTAAGGATAAGGTTAAGTTAAAGCAGATGAGTAATAATTGTAAAAAATTAGCCTTGTTTGATAGTGCGAAAATTTTAGCGAAAATCATCAAATCAATGGATGTTTCTCGGCATTAAAAAAAAAGAAAAGTAGACTAATAAAACGAACAATGGGCTTAAGCCTATTGCCAATCAATGATAAATAAAAGTACAGTTTATAACTCGGATTTAGTATGATTTATTCAGCTGGAAAATTGCTCCATAAATTTTTTATCAATGTAATCCTTTAGATACCAAAAAACCTTAGATAAATAAGCACAATTCCCCCAAATAGCTACTGCTTTTTTGTCCCCAGTACCAATCAAACTTAAATAAAAAGATTGGGGATAATAAGAATTAAGGCTTTTTCCTTCTAATAGTAATCGCCAGTTGTTATATAACGGTTTACCTTGTCTAACTGCAAAAACTCCCGCCTTGGGGCTAGGATTATCTTTGATGGTGGCGATGTCTCCTGTAGCAAAAATATTGTCATGGGATAGGGTTTGTAGGGTATTTTTGACTAAAATAAATCCTTTTTTATCAATGCTTAAACCTGTATTTTTTAGCCATGATGCGGGGGAAGCATTAGTAACCAAAAAGGTATAATCTCCTTTAATAATGTTTCCTTTTTTTGTAATAACTTTATCTGAGCAAATTTCTACTATTTCTGTCTCTAAGATGATATTAATATCTTTTTTTTCTAAAAGGTTATTAAAAAGTTTACTAGCACGTATATTATGACTATTTAATAATACTTGACCTCTATTGATAATATTAATATTTACTTGTTTTGCTGTTACAATATCAGTTAATCTTTTGTGCATATTAAGAGCAAGTTCGACCCCTCCTGCACCCCCTCCAATAATATTTAAGGTAATATTTTGATTAGGATTGTTATTTAAATCATTAATAATTGCTTCCCATTTTTCTAGTAAAGTTGGCACAGGTTTTGCCCTAATGGCATATTCTTTTGCTCCTTTTATTTGACTATCATCGGGGGTACTACCAATGTCGATGGATAAAAGGTCATATTTAATGGTGTTTCCTGATAAGCAATAAACTTTTTGTTGTGTCGGATTAATGTCTATTACTTGATCAACCATTAAGTTACTGTTAGTTTTTTGGGCTAATTTTTCTAGGTTGATATGGGTTTGATGAAAGTTATAATACCCTGCTATGTGAGCAGGAAGCATTCCTGAATAGGGAGTCTTTTTTACTTCATTAATTAAGGTTATTTTAACATTTTTAATAGGGTTATCATAATACATTTTAAGGGCGATCGCATGGCTATGTCCACCGCCAACTAAAACTAATTGTTTCATAATTCACTGTAATAAATTTTGGGAATATTGATACTAAATTTAGTACCTTTATTTTCTTCACTTTCCACAGTAATTTCTCCCCCATGAATTTCTACAGCTTTTTTAACAATAGATAAACCTAAACCATTACCTTTAATTCCTGCCACATTATCAGCCCTTTCAAATAACTGAAATAATTTATGTTTATAATTATCAGGAATACCAATGCCATAGTCTTCTATAGTAAGTAAAATATTATCTGGTTCACAACATAAGGTTAGGTCAATATCTCCTCCATCAGGAGAATATTTAATAGCATTAGAAATTAAGTTATTGAGGATATGATGTAACATTTTCCTATCTAGGTAAGCCTCGTAAGCAGACTCTTGACAGTGAAAATTAATAGTATGTTTATCGGTTAAATTATTCTGTTCATCTATCAAACTTTGTAGGAATTGTACTAAATCAAATTGGTCTGGATATAGGGTTATTTTTCCTTCTTCTGCTTTACTAATTAGTAATAAATCTTCGAGAGAATCATTCATTTCGACGATCGCACTTTTGATAAAATTAAAGTACCTTTCTTTTTTATCAGCGGATAATTTATCCCCATAGTCTTTTATTAATTCGGTATATCCCAAAATACTGGTAAGGGGCGCTCGTAAATCATGGGAAGCAGTTGCCAGGGCTTGGGTTTTGATTTGATTTAATTTTTGTTGCTTTAGTAAATTAGACTCTGTGCGGGAATCTTCTTCAAATTTAGATAAGGCGATGGTAATAGTAGTAGTAATGTCAGCAATCTTGTAAGGCTTGACTAGGTATCCATAGGCTGGAATTTTTTGCGCCCTTTTTAAGGTTTGAGCATCGGCATAGGCGCTTAAATAAATGATGGGAATTTTGAGGAGGCGATAAATTTCATGAGCCGCCGTAATACCGTCCATAGAGCCTTTAAGCATTATATCCATCAAAACTAAGTCAGGTGAAGAATCTTGCGCTTTTTGAATGGCTTTTGGTCCAGTGCTAACGATACCAATTACTTCGTATCCGAGTTTTTTGAGATCGAGAGAAAGACTTTCGGCCGCAATTAGCTCATCTTCAACTATCAGAATTCTATACATGACCCTTTGAGATGGTAAATAGTTTGAAATTTTCGCTCTTTGAAGAGCTTATTTAATCTATGACTCCTTAGTTTAAATTATATTCCTTTAGGTTAATTTAATTTTAGAAATTCTGTTAAATTTCAACAAAGTTTACTTTTGGATATAAAGTTGTGTGTAACAATGACACCAGAATATCTTACTATCTATCAAAAATTTAGTTTTAAATCTATATTAATAGTTACTTTTTTTGCCTTATTTGCTGCAATTTTTTACGGGATTTTAAAACGATGGGATAAAAGTTCGAGTGAAACTATCAATTAACTTAATTATACTAAGAAAGAAGTTCTTTTAATTGAGGTAATAGACTTTCTAAGGCAAGTCCCCGATGACTAATTTTATCTTTTGTTTCGGAGGAAATTTCGGCAAAAGTTTGCCCAATTTTTGGCACATAAAAAATAGGGTCATAACCAAAACCTCCTTGTCCTTTTCTTTGGGTTAAAATTTCCCCTCGACAGATTCCTTCACTTTGCAAGATAATTTTACCATCCCCAGAGGCGATCGCCACGGCGCACACAAATTGACCTTGACGATTATTTTCCCCTTCCAATTCCTTTAAAACTCGGTCGATACATTCTTCTGGTGTGGGGGCATACCGTGCCGAAAAAAGCCCGGGTGCTCCGTCTAAAACATCAATCATTAAACCAGAGTCATCGGCGATCGCCCATTCTCCCATAGCTAAAGCCACTTGACTCGCTTTTAAGATAGCATTTTCCATAAAAGTTGAGCCAGTTTCTTCTACTTCTAAATCTTTTGGCTTTAAAACCAATTCAATATCTAACCCCTGCAAATAACTTTCTATTTCCTTTAGTTTTCCCTGATTACTTGTCGCCAATACTAACTTTCTCATAAATAGCAGAATACTTTTGGGATCTATAAATAATTATTTATGTTTAAAATAAAATGGAAAAATAGCTATTAGGAATCAGCCATCAGTCCTAAATAAACACTGAGAGCCGATCATTCCTAGCTAATGGCATTGATAAAAATTTCCACTAATCAAAGTAAAACAACGTAACAACCTTTCTTTGCTCCTCCGCTTCTTCGCAAGTTTTCATAAGAGTATGACTGTCATGAAAAGCAAAACAGATTAGCTGTTGACAACGAGAAATAATTTCTCTGTTACAATCCGCACTCGCTTCCCCCAAAGAGAGATGATTATGATCTGGATTTTCTACCAAGTGAATTACCTTCTGTAGTTGTTCTTGAGACTCCTTGGGCTGACGATCTAGGCTCTGAGGTAAAATTACCGTCAAAAGATTAGGGTCAGCCCTCATGGCTCCTCTAATAGCGGCAGAATTGGTTCCTGCCGCCCCAGAGGTTATCAAACGGTTACCACCCAATACAAGGGCGTAACTCATCATCTCAATTAGGTGTAAATGAGTTATTGGAACATGGCGTGAACCTAGCAAAGCGATTTTTTTGGAGCTAGTTTGCTGAATAGCTGCTAGTTCTTGTGCTAGGGTGTCTAAATTTGGAATTTCTAATGCTTGACTCAAAGACTATTAATTTATCCTTAAATTTCCCATGCTATTCTAGCAAATGATTCATCATTCCGATCCAGTAATCTTTAATTTTTCTGTTTTTTTTTGAAAACTTGCCTTTTATGGTGGCTAATGATATAATATAAAGCTGTTGTAACAAGGACGTATAGCTCAGTTGGTTAGAGTACATCGTTGACATCGATGGGGTCACTGGTTCGAATCCAGTTACGTCCATATAAAAGTTTATAAAATTGGTGTACAGTGTTAAATTAATTAATTGTCACCAGCGGTAATTTTTTGTGCCGTGAAGAATGTGTTACGGATTCTTTTTTAATTTATAGTTATGACAAAAAAACGACTTAACTATAAAGATAGTTTACAATAAATCACTTATAAGAAATCATAAAGATTTTATAAAAAAATAAACTTAGTAGTTTTTTAAATTGAGAAATACTGCCTTTATCCCAATTTTTAATAATGAGCAATAACAAGGTAAATTATGAATTATTTAAATATTGACTACTAACTATCCTCCCCCATAATAGATAATAGTTTATTTTTTTTATTTTTTGAATATCAAAAATGCTTAAAACAGACTTGTTAATGTATCGTTTTGATGGGGAAACGATTATTCCCAAAAAATTACCTCTTAATAAAAATAATCTTTTTCTAGCTTGTGAGCAGATAGATTGTTTTCAAACCTGTGTGGGAAAAACTCAAGCTTATCTGGATAATAAACTCAAAGAATTGGAAGGGGATAGCCCTGATTATCGTCTAAAAAGGGGTTTGGCTCATCTTTTAAAAAATCACTTTAGCACCTTTGAAATTGTCAGTCCTTTGATGCCTTCTAAGTTGCGAGAGAAGGTTTTTTCCTATAGTGCTAATTCTTTGCCTATACCTGATAATAAAAAATCTGTGCTAAGTGCGATCGCCCTTAACCTAACCAAAGAAGTACAAAGGGAAGTATTACCCCAAGAAATTGAACAAGGACTATACGCCGACTTACAAGAAAATCGCATCCTCATTACATTTGAAACTCCCCAACCAGAAACCCTCATCCATCGTTATAACCTCTCCCAAGTACAAGGCATTTTTTACCGTGCCAGTGAAATAATCATCCACGCCCACCGTAACCAACCAGGGGAATATAAACAACTATTTCGCTACCTCAAACTATTTGAGTTGATGGTATATGTGGAAGGAGATGCCGACACTGGTTTTACCATTTCCATTGATGGGCCTACCAGTCTTTTTAAAGCCAATACCCGTTACGGTTTGGCTCTAGCCAAGATGATTCCCGCCCTGCTTCATGTGCGTAAATGGAGTTTAGAAGCCACTTTGAGAATGAAAGATAACTACACCAACCGCATCAAAGAAAAACGCTTTCATCTTGATGATAGTTGCGATTTAGTAAGTCATTATGGGATTAATACCACCTACGACAGTTTGTTAGAAGAATCCTTTGCCAAACGGTGGGAAAAAATGGATACCCCATGGCGCTTAGAAAGAGAAGTGGACTTGTTGCCTGTGCCGGGGAGTGTGATGATTCCAGATTTTCGCATTGTCCATCCTGACGGGAGAGATTTTTTATTGGAAATAGTTGGTTATTGGAGTCCTCAATATCTACAAAAGAAATTTTATCAAACTCAAAAGGTAGAACGAGATAACTTGATTTTAGCTATTTCCGAGCGTTTGAATTTGGCAAAAGCAGGAGTTAATTTTAAAGATTTACCAAATCAAATTGTCTGGTTTAAAAATAAATTGTCACCAAAGGATGTACTAAGTATCATTGATCGCCCATAATAACCTAGACTATATATATTATGGCGAATTCTAGTAATATATAGGTTCAGAGAACGAACTTTTATCCATGACTAATCACGAACCTATTACCCCCAGCAAAAACCAAAATCCTGTCCTCGATACTGAGCCTTGGTTTAATCTGAGTAAATATAACCAAAACCATTTTGATAGGGGAAAACCTCTATGGTTTATCTTGTTATGGTGGATAGTAGAAGGGATTATCTTTCCCCTGACTCCTCACAATTTTAATGGAGTGAGACGGACATTATTAAAACTTTTTGGGGCAAAAGTTGGTAAACAGGTAGTTATTCGCTCTAGTGCTAGATTTTTATATCCTTGGAAGGTGGAAATCGGTGATTATAGTTGGATAGGCGATCGCACTTACTTTTATAGTTTAGATAAAATTATCATTGGCTCTCACACTGTCATTTCTCAACATAGCTACCTTTGCACAGGAAGCCATGATTATAACCAAACTACCTTCGACTTAATAACATCTCCTATTATGATCGGTAACGGGGTTTGGGTTGCCAGTGATTGCTTTATCGCTCCCGGAGTCAAAATTGGCGCTAATACGATTATCGGGACCCGTAGTACTGTTTTACATAACATTCCCAGTACTAAAATCGCTTGGGGTAGCCCTTGCAAGGTAAAGTGCGATCGAAAACCTCCCCATAATGTCAATGGGTAAATTTTTTCACTACAACGATCCATTATCAATTATTTAAAAGTGTCTTTCGTAGGCTGCCACAATTTTTTGCACCAAAGGATGACGAATTACATCGGCTTGGGTAAGGTTACAAAAACCAATTCCTTCCACATCTTGCAAAATTTTGGACGCAACAATTAACCCTGACTGCTGTTGATTAGGTAAATCCGTTTGAGTTATATCCCCCGTTACTACCATTTTAGAACCAAAACCAAGGCGAGTTAAAACCATTTTTAACTGGGCTGGAGTGGTATTTTGTGCTTCATCAACAATAACGAAAGCATTACTTAAAGTTCTACCCCTCATATAAGCAATGGGGGCTACTTCTATTTTTCCCTTTTCGATTAATTCAGGAATTTTGATCGGTTCAATGAATTGATATAAAGCATCATACAGAGGACGTAAAAAAGGGTCAACTTTTTGTTGTAAATCCCCTGGTAAAAAACCCAATTTCTCTCCCGCTTCCACCGCAGGGCGAGTTAAAATTAATCTTTCACACTCATCATTTAGCAAGGTCTGGACTGCTAAAACCGCAGCTAAAAATGTTTTTCCTGTACCAGCCGGACCAATGCCAAAGGTAATATCATATTTTTGAATAGTCTGGACGTATTGTCTTTGTTTAAAAGTTTTAGCACGGATTGACTCACCGCTACGGGTACGGGCTAGTACTTCTTTTTGGATTCCCTCATACTCTTCCATTTTGTTGGTATCAAGAGCATGAAATACCACCAATATATCGGACTGAGTAATGGGTTTTGTTTCTAGCCACAAGGTTTCTAGGGCTTTGACTATTTCAATACTTCTGGCGACGGGTTTGGCTTTACCATAAATGGCTAAATCTTGCCCCTGCAAAGAGAGATTTGCTCCCGTCATTCTAGCTATGTATTTTAGGTTTTCTTCTTGTTTACCCGCAAGGGCGATCGCACTTTCGATACTAGGAAGGGAAATAGTTTGAGAATCTTCTGACATTTAGTAATGAATAATTAGTTAAGAATTTATTACACTTTAACATCTCATTTTACTCTTATTTTTTCTTCTCAACTGTCTCATAACCCAAAGAAACTTTAAAATATAAAAAATCTTAGACTTTGCCTCTTTTTTTATTTTATGAGATCATTTTCTAGTGTGATAGAAACTTATACATTTTCAGTACAAACAAAAGCAATTTTATTATTTCAAGCCCCTTTTGATCCTTCCCCATAAGAGAGTAGAAGTCAAGAAAAAAGAAAATTTGCTGATAATTTGTAACACCTTTCCCATCAGGCAGTAATAATGAGGTGAAAAAATTAGTATGGACAGTTTAGAATTGATAATGTAACAAAAATGTAAAAATTAACTGTCAACTGTCAGCTAAAATCGGAATATGAGTAAATACGATGTCATAGTAATCGGCTCAGGTATTGGTGGCTTAGTAACCGCTACTCAATTGGCCGCCAAAGGTATAAAAGTATTAGTTTTAGAACGTTACCTTATCCCGGGAGGCAGTGCAGGGTATTTTGAAAGGGAAGGTTATCGCTTTGATGTGGGCGCTTCGATGATTTTTGGTTTTGGTACTGAAGGTACTACCAATCTGTTAACCCGTGCCTTGGATGCCGTGGATATGAACATGGAAACCTATGCAGATCCAGTACAAATACACTATCATTTACCTGATAATTTAGACCTAAAAGTTCACCGAGACTATGACAAGTTTTTACAGGAATTATACGCCCGTTTTCCCGATGAGGAGGAGGGCATCAAAAAGTTTTATGATGAATGTTGGAAGGTGTTTAATTGTCTCAACACCATGGAATTACTTTCTTTAGAAGAAGTTGGTTATTTAACGAGGGTATTTTTCCAGCATCCTCTTGCCTGTTTGGGTTTGGTCAAATATTTACCCCTCAATGTGGGAGATATTGCCCGTAAGCATATCAGAAATCCTGAGTTGTTGAAGTTTATCGATATGGAGTGTTATTGTTGGTCTGTAGTACCCGCAGATAAGACTCCCATGATTAATGCTGGGATGGTATTTTCTGACCGTCATTATGGAGGTATTAATTATCCTAAAGGGGGAGTGGGACAAATTGCCCTCAAGTTAGTGGAAGGTTTAGAGAATCATGGGGGCGAAATTCACTATGGGGCAAGGGTTACAGAGATTGTTACTGAGGGCAACTGTGCGATCGCCGTTAGACTAGCCGACGGTACAGAATATCAAGCCGAAAGGATAGTTTCCAATGCCACCCGTTGGGATACCTTCGAGAAATTAATAGAAAAAGAAAAACCAGCCAAAGAAAAAAGATGGGAAAACAACTATAAACAATCCCCCAGTTTCCTCAGTCTTCATTTAGGGGTTAATGCGAAAGTGTTACCCCATGGTACAGAATGCCATCATATCATCCTTGAAAATTGGTCAAACTTAGAAGCCGAACAAGGTACCATATTTGTATCCATTCCCACCCTTCTCGATCCCAGTTTAGCTCCAGAAGGTTATCATATTATTCATACCTTTACCCCCAGTTACATCGACTACTGGAAAGGCTTATCAGGGGAACAATATGAGTACAAAAAAGAAGAAGCAGCAGGAAGATTAATTGAGCGTTTAGAAAAAATATTTCCCGGTTTAGACGTAGGTTTAGACTATATGGAAATAGGTACTCCTCGCACCCATCGACGCTTCTTAAATCGAGATAATGGCACCTATGGGCCTATTCCCCGTCGTAAATTAAAAGGTTTATTATCCATGCCCTTCAACCGCACCGCTATTAAAAATCTTTATTGTGTGGGAGATAGTACATTCCCCGGGCAGGGTTTAAATGCAGTAGCTTTTTCTGGTTTTAGTTGCGCTCACCGCATCGCCGTTGATTTAGGTTATTAAAAAAGACTGTGGCTTTGCCCCCAAATCCCATAATTTTGGAGAAATATACTATTTATTTTGTTGGGGGAAAAAGGTGGGCAATGTCCACCTAAATCATTATCAATTATCCATTCTCAATTAATAACTACCATCCCCAACTACCCGGCTCTCCTTTAAAAGGACCTACAATATTAGAAGTAATCCAACCACCATAGAAATTACCTGGTTGGGGAGTAACTTTTTCTCCGTCAACATAGCATCCATCCATGGGAAAGGCATAGAAAGCCACATAATTTGTTATTTCCTTAAATGCTTCCGTGGGCTGGGAATAATACCATGCCACTTTTGGTAACATTTTATCTTCTACTTGGACGGTATAATATTGTGCCATGCCTTTCCATTCACAAAAAGACTGTCCAGGGGCGGGGGTTAAATATTCCATTTTAATGTCAGCGGGGGGAAGGTAATAAACGGGGGGATGACTGGTTTCCAAGACACGGTAAGCGCTTTTGGTATCGGCAATTTTTACACCATTGCAAATGATGTGGATGGGGGCTTCTACAGCTTCTAGTCTTGGGGGGCGAGGGTAATCCCAGACAGATTCTTGCCCAGGCTGAGGGGTTATTTTTTTTATTTTGTTAAACATGATTATTTATTTGTTGAGAATAATTTGTAATCCTGCTTGTTGAAAGTGATAATCGGTACTGAATATATCTATAATACTCATTTGTTGAGCGACGATGATACTGATACAGTCAACAATTCCCCATTCTTTATCGCTTCTATTACAGAAAAGGTTGAAACCTTATGCTATTAATGCAGAAGGACCAACAAAAATTGATTTCATTATTTTTTAGGTACACCATACAAATAATGATCATGATTTTCGGCAAAGTCTTCAACGCCTGTCTCCACAGCTATTTGCTCAAAATCAAGTTCTTTGCAAGGGTCATTTTTTGAGATAGGTTGTGATTCCATTTTTAAATCTATTCCCTCTTGAATGGAAATTTGTTTGATATTGTGAATTAATTTTGTAATTTGTTCGGGGCTAGTATTTTCTGGAAATTTGATGGTTAGTTGCATAGTATTTCGTTTATTTCTTGCCTAAATCCCACTACTTTACCGATAACTGCGATCGCAGGGGCTTCAAATCCTGATGATTCTACTTTATCAATAATATTTTCGAGATCACCATATAACTCCTGTTGATCGGGGCGTGTACCCCAACGGATGAGGGCGATTTGGGTTTGGGGTGTCAACCCTGCTTCGATTAATTGGGGGATGATTTGATGGAGGTTATGGATACCCATATAAATAACTATAGTTTCTGAGCCACGGGCGATCGCACTCCAATCCACATTAGGGCGATATTTTCCCACCGATTCATGACCAGTAACAAAAGTAACCGATGAACTATAACCCCGATGGGTAACAGGAATACCAGCATAAGCAGGGGCGGCAATGCCCGAAGTAATACCTGGCACCACCTCCACAGGAATCCCCGCTTTGATTAAATCTGCCATTTCTTCCCCTCCCCGACCAAAAACAAAGGGATCTCCACCCTTTAGGCGTACCACTATGACGTGTTCACGAGCTTTTTCGATCAAAATTTCATTGGTTTGGTTTTGGGGTAAAGAATGGCGACCACGGCGTTTTCCTGCGTTAATTTTTTCGGCGTAGGGACTAATTATATTTAAAATTTCTTCGCTAACCAAAGCATCATACACTACCACATCTGCCAATTCTAACAGGGATTTTCCCTTAACCGTAAGCAATCCGGGGTCTCCAGGACCTGCACCCACTAAATAAACTGTTCCAACAAAAGAATTTTGACTCATAAATTAAGGGCGATCGCCAAGGGAGTTAATACACAAAAAAGCACTCTAACTATTAAAACAATAACTAAAGCAACAATTATTATCCGTTAATTTTAATACATTCTCCACCCCCTTGGATTAAGGTCTGGTTTTTATATACTCTTGATATGAACCTTTTTGCAAAACCATCGTTGCGAGAAGGGGAAGTAAAGGAGGAGAAAAGAAATAACCCTGCCCAAATGAACATCCGTGGCGTTGTAACCATATTTTTTGCTCCACAGCCTCAACTCCTTCTGCGATTACCGACATACCAATGGATTTTGACAAAACAATAATAGATTCTGTAATTAATTGATTATGACCATTTAACTCTAAATTATGGACAAAACTACGGTCAATTTTGAGAATATCCACGGGTAAACGATGTAAATAACTAAAACAGGAATACCCCGTACCAAAATCATCAATACTAATAGAAATATTTCTTTCTTTTATTTTGTATAGTAAATTAGAAGTTGACTCAAAATTTTCAATTAACATACTTTCAGTAATTTCTAAAGTCAAAGTATTTGGCAATATTTGATGACGAAAAAGAATATTATCTAAAGTCTCAATTAAACAATAATTTAACTGTTTTACCGATAAATTAACACTTAACTTTAAAGGAGAGTTAAATTGCTTTTGCCATATGGATAGTTGTTGACAGGCTGTGTCTAAAATCCATTCTCCAAGGGGAATAATTAACCCCATTTCTTCGGCAATGGAGATAAATTTTAGAGGAGAAATTAACCCCTTTTGTGGATGTTGCCAACGAATTAAGGCCTCCAAACCTTCAATAGAGCCAGATTTTAGGTTAACCACTGGTTGGTAATTTAAAATAAACTGATTATTTTCGAGGGCATTACGCAAATCATTTTCCATCTGTAGCCTTTCAACGGCTTGGGAGTGCATAATGGGATCAAAAATAGCATATTTTCCTTTGCCACTTTGCTTTGCCTTATACATGGCTATATCAGCGTCTCTTAGGATACTTTCGGCATTTTCCCTTCTCTCACTACTTGTGGTAATACCAATACTGGTTTGAATGAAAACTTCTTTATTATCTAGCACCAAAGGGGATTTTAAGGCTTGAATAATTCTTTGGGCAACCACGATAGCTTCTTGAATACCATCAATATCTTCTAACAAAACTACAAATTCATCTCCTCCCAATCTAACGGCAATATCTATTTCCCTGATAAATCCTTGTAGTAATTTTGCCATGGCAACTAACAATTTATCTCCTGTAGAATGCCCTAAACTATCGTTAATTATCTTGAAATTATCTAAGTCTAAAAATAAGACGGCAAATCTTACGTTGTGATCACGTTTTTGTTTTTGTATCGCTAATTCTAGTCTTTGGGTCAATAAATCTCTATTGGCTAAGCCTGTTAATTTGTCATGGAAGGCATTGTGTTTTAATTGTTGCTCGGCTAAGATGCGATCGCTTATATTTGTTACAGTACCAATGTAACCCCTCACTTTCTGATGGTCATCATATTCTGGTAAACATTGCCCAAACACCCATATAATCGATTTATCAGGGCGTTGAAAACGATATTCTAAATCAAAAATTACACCTTTTTTAATGGAATTTGTCCAATGGATTGTTTTTTCCTTGTCTTCAGGATGAATACCCATTAACCATCCTTCTGTTTTGATTTGTTGCTCTGATAAACCCATCAATTCACAACAGTATTTGTTGACGTATAAACAATTAAAATCTTTATCTGTTTTAAATACTCCCACGGGGATATGATTGGTCAGATGAATATAACTTTCTTCACTTTCTCTTAAATTCTGTTCTACAATTTTTCGGCGATTTACCTCTTTTTTGAGAAAATAATTCCATAAAACTACAAAAACTAATCAAAAAAAAGGTGTGTAAATAATAAAATCCATGATAATTTTTCTTATGTCTTGCCAACCAAACACTTTTTGAGGCTCAAGCCATCTATTCATCGCTTGATAGTAGCTAGAATTGGGATCATCTATTAATTGTTCCATAACCAGATCTAATTCTGGTAATATATTTTTTGGATCATCATTCTGAGTAATAAAGTGTAAACGGGCTGGATTAATTAAAATATTAGTTTTAACAATACTATATTTATTAGCTTCCTTCGTTGCAAAAAAATTATTAACTATTCCTGCATCTATCTCTCCCTTTTCTAAAAGAGCAAAAACTTCATCAAAACTATCGACTTCTACAAGGGTTGGATAGATTCCAAAAGCCTGTATTTCTTTTTCTAAAACATCTTGTTGAATGCTTGATCTTAATATTCCAATTCTTGTGTTATCTAATTCTAATATTGAGTTTAATTCTAATCCTTGTCTGGCGTAAATTTGTGACCAACTGGCTAATACTACGTTACTATTAAAGCTAAAGGTGCGATCGCGCTCAGGAGAATAAGCCACATCAACCATCAAATCTAAACCATCTTCTTCTACCAGATTTAAACATTCACTCCAAATACAGGGTACATAAACTATTGACCAATTATTTATTCTCGCAATATTATCAACTATATCAACCCAAAAACCAGCAGGATTACCGCTATCATCCACAAATACTTTTGGACTATTTTGATAAATTCCCACTTTTATATCTCTTTCTAAATTATGGGAAATTTGTTGTGATAAAGTTGCTTGTCCTACTAGCATAAGACAACAACAAGTTACTAAAACGATACTATACCTTAAACTTTTTAAATATTTCCAAGGATTTTTTTTCATTTTATAGTATGTATATTACTCTCTTTAATGTAGTGATCCATAGATATGTATTTTGGCTATATTTTAGATATAAATAGTAACTATTTTTATTTATTTCCTCATAGGATATTTCTAGTTTAAAAATGAATATACTTTGAATAATTTAAGCAATAAATCCAAAGAAATAATGCTTTTATAGATACAAAAAAGCAGTGTTATTAGGTAGAAAGTTATTCAATAATTGGGAATATTCTAACCTGTTGGACAGTGCCATAAAGATAATATATCTTTACAAACTGATTAAATTTGATTATTATTCTCTTCTTCTTTTCTTAATTATTATAGTCCTTCAAATATGAAAGCGGTTACTCAAAAAAGAGCAAACAAGGCAAGGACTGAATTCTTGTATATTAGAGATACGCAAAAATTTATTATATGTTTAATTTTTATTGAAAATATGACCAACAATAATCGCCGATATAATATCATTACCTTCGGTTGTCAAATGAATAAGGCAGACTCCGAGCGCATGGCAGGAATATTGGAAACCATGGGTTATGATTTTACTGAGGATCCTAACGAAGCCAATGTGATTGTATATAATACCTGTAGTATCAGGGATAATGCTGAGCAAAAAGTTTATTCTTATTTGGGCAGACAGGCAAAAAGAAAACATAAAGAGGGTGACTTAACCCTTGTGGTAGCCGGTTGTGTCGCACAACAGGAAGGAGAGCAACTTTTAAGGCGTGTGCCTGAAATTGACCTGATTATGGGGCCTCAACACGCCAATCGCCTTGATAGTTTATTGGATCAAGTATTTGCAGGGAATCAGATTGTAGCTACTGAGCCCGTGCATATTTTTGAGGATATTACTAAACCCCGCCGAGAAAGCAGTGTTTCGGCTTGGGTAAATATTATTTATGGTTGCAATGAAAGATGTAGTTATTGTGTAGTGCCAAATACTAGAGGCGTGGAGCAATCTCGCACCCCCGAAGCCATTAAGGCGGAAATTGAAGAACTTGCCCGTCAGGGTTATACGGAGATAACTTTATTGGGTCAAAATATCGATGCCTATGGGCGTGACTTACCTGGTACAACGGAAACAGGGAGAAATAAGCATACTTTGACGGATTTACTCTATTTTATCCATGATGTGGAAGGGATCGAGCGCATCCGCTTTGCCACTTCCCATCCCCGCTATTTTACCGAGCGTTTAATCAAGGCTTGTCATGAGTTGCCCAAGGTGTGTGAACATTTCCACATTCCTTTTCAGTCGGGGGATAATGATGTATTAAAAGCCATGAAGCGCGGTTATACCCATGAACGTTATCGAGATATTATCAATAAAATTCGTGGTTATATGCCTGATGCTGCCATTAGTGCGGATGCCATTGTGGGTTTTCCGGGGGAAACAGAGGAGCAGTTTGAGAATACTTTAAGGTTAGTGGAGGATATTGGTTTTGACCTTTTGAATACGGCGGCTTATTCTCCTCGTCCTCAAACCCCTGCGGCGGAATGGGAAAATCAGCTTAGTGAGGAGGTAAAGGGCGATCGCCTGGCGCGCCTAAATCATTTAGTATCAGTTAAGGCGGCGCAACGTTCTCAACGGTATCTTGGTAAAATTGAGCAGGTATTGGTGGAGGATGTTAATCCCAAGGATGCGACTCAAGTGGTGGGTAGGACAGATGGTAATCGTCTTACTTTCTTTGCAGGGGATATAAATGAGTTAAAAGGGAAAATTGTCCCCGTGAAAATTACTCAGGTAAGGGCTTTTAGCCTCACTGGGGAAGCTCTAACTTTGGTGGAAGCCTAATTTCGGTGGTAGGTGTTAGGTGATAGTTAAATTATTTTCTATTCCCTATTTCCCTACTGTGGTTGAATAGCATCGATGATATTCAAAAGTTCGATGAGTTTTTCCTTAACTGATTCGTGAGAATATTCGTCTTCAGGATGGGCAGGTTGTCCTGGTTTTTGGAAGTAAGGGCGATCGCCACTTATTTGTCCAGATTTAAGGTCAACCTGTTTCACAAAGTCATAGTATAGATTATCATTTTCCATAATCTCCTCAATAATAGCCCTCAGAGCCGACAAAGGATCCGTTTCATGACTACTAATTTTACTGTCCGCCCCATTCACCATATCTTGTAATACAGCCTGTAACGCCCCAGAGCTATCCTGTAAATTGTTACTAATAAATAGCTTAATTTCTGTTTTTAACCTAATAATAAAAGGCACAGGAGACTCTCCCTTGAGAAACCCCCCTCCTTCTTGCCCAATTAAATCTGCTAAAGAAAATTGTCTGCCCCGCAAAGCATCCCGACGCAATTCCAAATCTCTTTTTCTATCTTGCTCTGATTCACTCATAATAATAATCTTAAATTGATCTTACTTGTTTTAATCATCCTGTGTCACTGCTACCAAACTAACCAGCCTGAGGAACTATTTTTTTAAACCAACTCTCAAACCTATCTCCCCACACATCCAAAGAATACTCCCTTTCCACCACCAAACGACAATCATAACGGTTAATAGTAGATAACTTATTAATAGCCTCCACCAAACCATCCACACTATCAGGAGTTACCAAAAATCCCGTCTTACCATCCTCCACAATTTCCGATGGGCCACCCCTAGCATAGGCGATTACAGGAACACCACAAGCCAAAGCCTCTATGGCCACATTCCCAAAAGCCTCTATCCAGCGAGGAGTCATTAATAATCCTTGACATTCCCTTAATTCCTGTTGTAAATCTTGGGTAGATAAAAAACCCCGATAGTCGATGGGGGCATCAGGATATTGAGCGAGAATTTTTTGCCAATATTGCTCATCTTGAATTTTACCAAAAATTAATAAAGGAATTTGGGTAATATCACAGGCTTTTACCGCATCTTCCAGGGCTTTTTCTGGGGCAATTCTTCCTAACCATGCCAGTTTTTTATCAAATTTTTCACTATATTGATATGACGACAAATCCAACCCACTGCCCAATATTTCGCACACCTGACTAAAAGGAAAAGTATTTGCCTGAGACTTGGTATATACTCCAAAATTGTGGGGATATTGTTGGGCAATTTTATCCATAATCTCATCCAAACTATCGGATAAAGAACCCATGCTGATAAATTGGGCGATGGGGGTAGAGAAAAAAGGTGTTAAGTAAAAAGGAAGCCAATCAAAGGCAAAGTTAACAATCAAGTCATAATCTGACTGTACTTTTCTCGCATATTCCCACATATTCGCCAAAACGGAGTTTTCAGGCATGATGGTAGGAATATCCCTTGATTGAGTCTGGGCTGGTATATGCACATTCCCTTCTATTTCGATAATTTTGGCATTAGCAAAGTAAGAGTCTTGGGGGGCTACGGTGGTGATGTCATACCCTCTTTTTTGCATTTCTTGGATAAGGTTGTATAGGGTTAATTCTACACCGCCCCCAATGCCTGAGCTTAAAGCACCCACGGAGGTTGACATAAATAACAGTTTGTGCATTTTAACAATTTTAATGAAAAATAATAGCTAGTTTTTTGTTTGCCTATGGTTAATTGTTACATTGAGGGAATTTTTAATCAATTGCCATGGAAACTTCCTCATGGGGCTAAGTATTTGTAGAAGAAAGAGTGGTGAAAGTTAATTAAATTTGGAAAAGTGGCATTAATGAGACAAAATATTGCAGAATGTTAAATAGGTAAACCAAAAGTTAACAATGATTCCGTGAACAACCAAATATTAGAAACAAAAATTAATAGACCAGAAGTCAGGAACGTGATCATAACCATTTCCAGTGTTATTTTGTTAACAACGGTAATAATTCTCTCATTTTGGTTGTTACCTTCTAAAAATCCCTACATCATCGAAGTATTGTCTTATCAAGGTAATGGGGAAAGGGGAGAGGCAATTTTTAATGTTAACTGTGCTGGGTGCCATGGAATACAGGGGGTAGGAAATGTAGGGCCGACTTTAACCAATGTTTCTAAACGCAAATCGGAACAGAGTATTATTAATCAGGTAATTAGCGGTAAAACTCCCCCTATGCCTAAGTTTCAACCTTCTGCCGAGGAGATGGCGGATTTATTGGCTTATTTACGAGAGTTGAATTAATCGGAATATTATTCTTTAACAACGGGCTTAAGTACCTTGCCTATTTTCTGCCTCCATGGTCGCCACATATTCCCTTGTTTGTAAATCAATACCTGTGATGGCAGTACCCACAACCACCGCAAAAGCTCCTATTTCGAGGGCTTTTTTTGCTTCTTGGGGGGTTTTGATACCTCCTTCACAAATAATTGGTTTATCGATAGTGGTTACTAATTGTTTGAGAAAGTCAAAGTTAGGGGGAGTTTTATGGGCGGTATCTTCTGTATAACCGTAGAGGGTGGTACCGATAAAGTCTGCTCCTGCTTGGCTAGAGGCGATCGCACTTTGAAGGGTATCAATATCAGCCATCACCAAACGACCTAAATCAGATTTAATTTTAGCAATAATATCCGCCATGGTTTCTCCGTTAGGACGACTTCTGAGGGTGCCATCCACCGCAATAATATCCGCCCCTGCTTCGCTTACTGCCACGGCATCTTCATATCGGGGGGTAATATATACGGAAGAATTTAGTCCCATTTGCTTCCATAAACCGATAATGGGAATATCAGGAGCTAATGAACGTACTGCTTGGATGTGGCTTGGGCTATCGATTCTGACTCCTTTTGCCCCATTCATAATGGATGCAAGGGCGATCGCACCTATCATCTGGGGTTGATGCAAAGGAGAATCACTAGGCGCCTGACAAGAAACAATTAAACTCGATTTAAGAACATCCATCAATTTTGAAATTATGAGTTATCGATTATGGGTTACCAATGAGTTAATTACTCAAACAATCAAAAATGCACAAGATTAGGTTAATTAACCTCTAATTGTCCATGGTTCATCGTCCATTGTCAATTGCTTAAGTTATCAATTATCAAATTAAGCTACCATGGATAGGACATTATCATAATTTCAAAAGAAATTATCAACAAAATACAAGGCGTATTATCTAAACCTCTGATACCATGGAAGACTCTTTCACTCTGACTTTACTGATCATCATAACCGTATTTGCAGGGATTAGTTCTCAAGTATTGGGAGAATTTTTTAAAATACCCAGTATCGTTTTCCTGCTCATATTTGGGGTGTTATTAGGTAGAGACGGTTTAGGCATATTACAGCCAGAACTTTTAGGAGTAGGATTAGAAGTATTAGTCGCCCTTGCTGTGGCCATTATTTTGTTTGAAGGGGGCTTAAACCTAGAACTAAAACAGCTAGACAAAGTATCAGGCAGTTTACGCAACCTTGTCACCATAGGCACCCTCATTACTTTTATTTTGGGTGGTATGGCGGCCCACTGGTTAGCCGAATTTCCTTGGGAAATCGCCTTTTTATACGCATCCTTGGTGGTTGTTACTGGCCCCACGGTAGTCGGTCCATTATTAAAACAAGTGGCCGTAGATAAGCGTGTGGCTACCTTACTAGAAGGGGAAGGGGTATTAATTGATCCTGTGGGTGCTATTCTGGCTGTGGTAGTATTAGATACCATTCTTAATAGCTCTGCTTATTCCTTTGAAATTGTCACAGGATTATTATTTCGTCTGGGCATTGGGGCGATTATCGGTGGTATGGGTGGTTGGTTACTGGGCTCATTTCAGAAAAACGCCAACTTTGTCCCCGAAGAATTAAAAAATTTGGTGGTTTTAGCAGGAGTATGGGGGATATTTGGACTATCCCAGATGATTATTAGTGAGTCAGGGTTAATGGCAACGGTGACGGCAGGGATTGTGGTGAGGGCTTCTGACATTCCCGAAGAAAGGTTATTATTACGCTTTAAAGGACAATTAACCGTATTATGTGTGTCGGTGTTATTTATCCTCTTGGCGGCGGACTTGTCCATTGACAGTATTTTTGCTTTGGGATGGGGTAGTGTCTTTACAGTTTTGGTACTGATGTTCTTGGTTCGTCCCCTCAGTATTCTGATTTGTACGTGGAATAGTGGCCTTAATTGGCGACAAAAGACTTTTTTAGCATGGATTGCCCCCCGTGGTATTGTATCGGCTTCCGTGGCTTCTTTATTCTCGATTTTGTTAACCCAAAATGGCATTAACGGGGGAGACTCTATTAAGGGATTAGTTTTCCTTACCATTATGATGACGGTTTTTGCCCAAGGTTTGAGCGCTGGGGGAGTAGCAAGTTTACTAAAAATAAAATCTAATTGTGCAGGGGGTGCGGTGATTGTTGGTTGTAATCAATTGGGGCGTTTAATTGGGCGTATTTATCAAAATGAAGGGGAATCGGTGGTTTTGATTGATACGGATAAGGATGCCTGTGAGAAGGCTAAACAGGATAATTTACCTGTATTTGAGAGTAGCGGATTAGATCCTCAAGTGATGGAAAAGGCTGATATTACCTCCGTAGGCACTTTAGTTGCCCTTACAAATAATGGGGATGTTAATTTAATGATTGCACAAAGGGCGATCGAGGAGTTTGCACCGCCGAAGGTGTTGGCAGTTTTTCCGAAGCAAAATGATAATAATGTGAAGGCTAATAAGCAAAAAATTAATCAACCTTTTATTAATGAGTTACCTGTAAAAGTTTGGAATCAATATCTCCAAGATGGTTTATTTAGGCTTGGTAAAACGGTGATTAGGGGTAAGGGTGATGCTATCGATTTTCAGCAGGTACATATCCAAGCGTTGATTGCTTCGGGGGAAATGTTGCCTTTGTTGGTACGTCGAAATGGTAAGTTAGATATTATCCAAGCTAATGAAGAATGGAAGTTAGGGGATGAAATTATTTATCTTCTTCATGATCCTCGTCCGCAATTATTAAAACGTTTATCGGGGGTAAGCGCTTCTTCCCGTCTCAATTTGGAAAAATTACCGAAGGTTGAGGAGATTCCTTTGCCGGTGAATATTAAACAAGCATAGTTAGATAAGAATTGATAATTGATAGTTGATAATGGGCAAGTAGTAATGAGCAAGGAGTAATGGACAAGGAGTAATGGACAAGGAGTAATGGGCAAGGGGCTTAAGCCCCTTGTTAAAGGAAGGTTTCAGGGTTTGTGTATTTCTACTAATTTTAAATTTTTTTTATGGCAATTAGAGCAAAAAAACAGTTTGGACAGCATTGGTTAACTAGCGACATCGCTTTAAATAATATTATTCGTACTGCTCAATTAAGTAAGGGCGATCGCATTTTAGAAATAGGACCAGGCACGGGGGTTTTAACTAAAAGAATGTTACCCTATGTGGATAAATTATTAGCCATTGAAATTGACCGAGATTTGTGTAAATTATTAGTCAAAGAGTATGGAGAAAAAGATAATTTTTTATTGTTGGAAGGAGATTTTTTAGAGTTAGATATTCCTGATATTTTAGGCAATTTTCCTCATTTTAGTAATTATAATAAAGTAGTTGCTAATATCCCTTATAATATCACTGGCCCTATTATTGAAAAGCTCCTCGGTACTATTTCTAGTCCTAACCTTAATCCTTTAGAGTCAATCGTTTTACTCATTCAAAAGGAAGTGGGCGATCGCCTCGTAGCCGAACCCAACAACAAAATTTATGGAGCATTATCTGTCAGAGTTCAATATTTAGCAGAGTGTGAAATTGTCTGTGAAGTACCTGCAAAAGATTTTCGTCCTCGCCCCAAAGTTGATTCAGTAGTAGTCAAAATTACCCCCAGAAAGTTAGAAAAAGAAGTTAATAATCCTAAGTTTTTGGAAACTATTATAAAACTAGGTTTTTCTAGTAGAAGAAAGATGTTAAAAAATAACTTAAAATCTATTGTTGATAACGATAAATTAGAAGAAATTTTAACAAATTTGAACTTAAATACCCTTGCAAGGGCAGAAAATTTAAGCCTTACTGATTGGATTTTATTAAGTGATGAATTAGAAAAAATTTAAGTAGGGTGAGCTGAAAAATAAAGCCATAGGGCAAGGGGTTTAAACCCCTTGTTAAACAATAGTAAAATGTAAGCTGTATGTAAGAATTATATTTATTAAAGTTTTTTAAGCCCAATACGTTTAAGTTTTTGATTAACTTTCAATACCCTTACCCTGACAACCTCTCCCACTTTTATCACCTCATTGGTATCCTCAATAAACCTATCTGCCAATTGAGAAATATGAATTAACCCATCCTGATGTACCCCCACATCCACAAAAGCCCCAAAATTAACCACATTAGTCACAACCCCTTCCAACTCCATTCCCTCTTGTAGGTCACTAATTTCGTTGATACCTTCCCTAAAAGTAGCATACTTAAATTCGGCACGGGGATCTCTACCTGGTTTTTCTAATTCTTGGCGAATATCCTCTAGGGTAGGTAAACCAACGGTATCGGTGACATATTTTCGTAAGTCTAACTGGTGAATATGGTTACTGAATTTATTAATTTGGTCTAGGGAGATGTTAATATCTTGGGCAATGGCTTCCACGATGGTATAACTTTCGGGATGTACCGCTGTATTATCTAAAGGATTTTTGCCCCCCTGAATTTTGAGGAAACCTGCCGCCAATTCAAAGGTTTTTGCCCCTAGTTTTTTCACCTTGAGCAATTCTTTACGGCTTTTAAATGCCCCATGCTCGTTGCGATAATTAACGATATTGTTGGCAATGGTGGGGTTAATGCCGGAAACGAAGGTGAGTAATTCTTGGGAAGCGGTGTTTAAATCTACTCCCACATAGTTAACGCAACTTTCTACGGTTTCTTCTAGTTTTTTCTTGAGCAGTTTTTGGTCAACGTCATGTTGATATTGTCCTACTCCGATGGATTTGGGGTCAATTTTTACTAATTCGGCTAAAGGGTCTTGTAATCTCCTACCGATGCTAATAGCTCCCCGTACGGTAATGTCAAGATGAGGAAATTCGGTGATGGCAATGTCACTGGCAGAATAGATGGAAGCCCCAGATTCGTTGACCATTACCTTAATGGGTTTAGGGTTTAAAGGGGCGATCGCCTCGGCGATAAATTGCTCGGTTTCTCTCCCTGCTGTGCCATTTCCAATGGCAATCAATTCTATGCTATATTTTTTTATAAGATTTTGAATTGTATTAGTGGAAATCTGTCTTTTTTGCTCCCCTGTGTGGGGAAATATGGCTTGATAGTCCAAAAATTGTCCTGTTTCCGAGAGAATAGCTACTTTACAACCCGTACGAAATCCGGGATCAATGGCCATGGTGGGTTTCATACCTGCGGGGGCAGATAATAGTAATTCCCGTAAATTCGCTTCAAAGGTTTTGATGGATTCAGCGTCAGCCCATGCTTTTTTTTCTGCCCTTACTTCCCTTAATAAAGCTGGTTTCATGAGGCGGTTAAAACTATCTTTGATGGTATCTTGATAAAAGTTTTTTAGGCTTTTGTCTTTAGTTTTGATGATTTTTGATTCTAAATAATGAAGACTTTTTTCTTCATCAAAAGTAATATCTACATTTAATATTTTTTCGTTTTCCCCCCTAAATAAGGCAAGAATATTATGGGGGGCTATTTTAGTTAGTTTTCCTTGAAAGTTACGGTACATTTCATATTTAGTTGTACCTTCTTCATAATCTTTTTTTACGCTAGATGTAAACCAACCATTCTTTAAAATAAACTCCCTCAAGTAAGCTCTTAAATTAGCTTTTTCTCCTATTTCTTCGGCTAGTATATCCCCAGCCCCAGCGATAGCTTCTTCGATGGTTTTTACTTCGTCATTTAGATATTTTTGGGCTTCTTTTTCTAGGGAAAAATTATTTGTTTGGGGTTGATTCTTAGCTTTGATTAATTCGGCAAGGGGGGTTAATCCTTTTTCCTTTGCCATGGTGGCACGGGTACGCCGTTTAGTCTTGAAAGGTAAATAAAGGTCTTCAAGTTCATTTTTTTGTAAACAGGCGGTGATTTGGGCTTTTAATGAGTCACTGAGTTGATTTTTAAGGGCGATCGCCTCTAGGATTACTTGTTTACGATTTTCTAATTCTTGTAAATAGTTAAAACGCTCTTCAATATTTCTTAATTCTATTTCATTGAGAGAGCCTGTTACTTCTTTACGATAACGGGCAATAAAGGGAATTGTCGCCCCTTCTGAAAATAGGTTTAAAGCACTATTTACTTGATTTATATTTAGCCCTAATTCTTGGGCAATAACTTGAAGAATATTGATCATTTAATTTTTATAAATTTAGAGCTAATGAAATGGTGTTTTGTTATATTATTTTTAAAATATAATCATCCCACCATAGAAACAATGGAAAGACGCATCTCACCATTTACTTCTCGTAGTTGAAAATCAGAAATAAACACATCTAAATCATTAAAATACTTTAACTTTCTTTCTACAAAGTCTCTTACTAAATCTCTAAAAAAAATATCGCCAGAATTATCTTTTTCAATACCGTTGGTAACCGTTAAACTTTGAATTTCTTTTTCCCTTTCTTCCTCTGGTAATAGAGCTAGATTCCACCCTGCTATGGCAATACTTACTATGGCACGTCCTTTTTCTATATCTTCATAAATTAAATCTTTTTCTGATTCTAAGAAATCCCAAAATACTGCCGAAATTTTGAATTGTCCATCTTTCCTTCTGATAATTTTCCTGTCAGGATATATGGCCTTTAATTCTTGTGCATAAGCATCTAAATGCTCATCGTTACTATTTTTACGATTGATTTTTAGTTTTCCTTTTACTTTAGTTGCTGGTAAACTTTGTAAATCTCGAAATGCTTTAGATATTTTTTTCGCCATGGTGAATTTCCTGTACTCAATAAATGAAAATATCAATTATAAATTTACTCTAAGTTTTCTAACTTAATGCGAGGATCAACAAATTTTAACAATAAATCAGCCATTAAATTACCGATAATTAACATAGTTGCCCCCATGATTAAACTTGCCATAACTAAATATAAATCCTGAGCCTGTACCGCTTGTAAAATTAGCCTACCCAATCCAGGCCAATTAAAGAAAAACTCGGCGATGAATGCACCACCTAACAAACTAGCAAATTCAAATCCTAATAGAGTGATGAGAGGGTTAATGGCGTTACGCAAAGCATGAACATACAATACTCGATTCTCAGGAAGTCCTTTTGCCCTTGCGGTTTGAATATAATCTTGGCGCAGTACATCTAAAAGTTGCCCTCGGGTTAATCGTTGTAATCCTGCAAAACTGGTAATACTTAGGGCGATGGTGGGTAATATCATATGCCAACCAATATCCAGAATTTTACCGAAAAAGGATAGTTGGTTATGGTTTACACTTGTCATGCCTCCCACGGGAAATAAGGGGGATAAATTTTGAGCTACCACCAATAAAATTAGGGCGGTGATAAAGCTAGGAAATCCTTGCCCAAAATAGCTCATTACCCTTAGAGTTTTGTCGATGGGTTTATTTTGATTAACAGCGCTGATTATGCCGAGGGGAAGGGCGATCGCCCATGTTACAATAATTGATGAAATGGCTAATAGTAAAGTGGCGGGAATTCGCTCAATAATAAGGGAAGAAACCGAGCGAGAATAAACAAAACTTTCTCCAAAATCAAATCTAGTAACTACTTGCCTTAACCATAATAGATACTGTTGTAGGGGTGGTTTATCTAGTCCAAAACGAATTTGTAACTCGTCAATGGTTTCAGGGGAGATTGTGGGATTTTGTCGTAGGTTATCAAGATAATCCCCCGGTGCCAGTTGAATAATAATAAAACTAAGCATGGAAGCTAATAAAAGAGTTAGTAATCCTTGGGATAGTCTTTTAACAACATAGATTAGGTTTTCATTGAAGAAAAAACTTTTCACAGGTATATTTTGCGTCATTCATAATGTCAATTAATCCCATTTAGATTAACATTTTTCTACTATAGTAAGCAACTTCCTGAGTTATATAACACTTTAATTTATTATATTTTTAGCATATTTAAACTTAAAATAAACCTTACAACAATTGCTTAAAATAAATTTACTTAATATAACCATAAAATCATAATTAATAAAGGCAAAATAACTAATTAACACAAAATTTGCAAATAAACATAGAAAAAAACTTAATAGAATCTTTATTGAAAAATAGCATATACTTACGTATGCTTTAGTTAAAATGATAGAAACAAGAAACATTATTAGAATAATCTCTTAAAATGTAAGGTGTTAACAATGGTTTATTGACAATGTATAAAAATGGCACTAATTAAGAATAAACAGAATTATCTAAACGAACAAACAATCTCCTATCTAATACTGGGATTTTTATGTTTGATGTATTTTCCTTTAATATGGCACTGGTATGATGGTTGGCTAAATAAAACCATCGGTATCGAACATGAATACTTTAGCCATGGGGTGATTGGTATTCCTTTTGCATTTTATCTTTGTTGGCTTGATAAAAAAAAGTGGCAAAAATTACCGAATCTATTTCGCCCAGAAGGTTTTTTCCCCCTTAGTGTCGGTGGTATTTTTTACCTCTCAGGAGTGCCAGAATTTGTTAATCTTTCATTTCCCCTGATTTTATTGGGAGTTGGTTATTTTTTGAAGGGTAAAGCGGGATTAAAGTTATTTTGGTTTCCCTTTGTGTTGATAATTTTGGCAACTCCCAACTCTATCCCTTATTTAATAACTCCTTACACCCTTTGGTTACAAAGATTTATTGCTTCTCTTTCGGGATTTTTACTATTTCACCTGGGTTTTGATGTGGCGGTGAATGGTATATATCTCTCGGTAAATGGTCGATTGGTGGAGGTAGCCCCCTATTGTGCAGGGTTAAAGATGCTTTTTACCAGTTTATATGTTTCTTTGATTTTACTATATTGGCGGGATGTTTTGGGCGATCGCACTCGCTCCCTATGTTTGTTGGTAGGTGCAGTATTTATTAGTGTCATGGGTAATGTATTTCGTAATGCAATTTTAGCGTTTTTCCATGGTGCAAGACAGGATTCCTTGTTTGTTTGGTTTCATGATGATTGGGGCGGAAGTCTTTATTCTACCGTCATGTTAGGGTTTATTTTTGCTTTACTTCTATGGATTGAAAAAATAGATTTTGCTCCCAAATTTGATAATCAATCAGAACAGTTAAAATCTGATGATGATGAATTTAATTTTAAATTTTAGCCATCAGTGAATATAAATTAATCATGTATTTTCAGAATAAATAAATGTAAAATAGATTAATAAATAAAATGCCTGATAAAAAAGAAAAAAAATCTTCTTATTTAGGTTTAATAATTATCCTAATATTATTGATTGTTATAGGAGTTTTGCCTGGCTATTTAAGAGGAGGAAACTGGAGTTGGAGTAGTGAAAATGAACCTAGTAATATGAGGTTAATTAATAGCTTAAAAAACGACTCTATATCATTGGAAGGTTGGAAAACAGTAGAAAGACATAGAGTAAGACTAAGTGGCAAAAATTGGCACTGGGAAGTCATGGAAAAAGACAATCTTACTGCTAGTTTATTAATACAACCTCAGCCTTATTTTAAAGATAAACCTAGCGTTGAATGGACTGATTTACAAAGTTTAAATGTAAATGCGTCTTTCTGTCTGCAAGAAATCTCCGAAAAATTATCTTTGACACCACAGGAATTAAATATTGAATCATCTGCTAAAAATATAGGCACATTAATTGAGCAAAAAGATGTGGATAAAAATACCTTAAATATTATTTTAGGCTCTCTACCATCCATATGTTCTCGTGCCTTTACCATTAGAAATTTAGATAATCAGAATACAATAATTCCTTTAATAGATCCTCAAGATTGGTCAACAGACTCTCAACAAAGCATCACCTTTAATACTGAAGATAATCTTACTATTACAGCCCTATTTCAAAGGGGTTGGAATCAGAATAATACTGTAGCGATGATGAATTGGTACACATGGAAAGATGGAGGACATTATAAACCTTATCGTTGGTTTATGAGTGATCTAAAAAGTCAAATTAAGGGCGATCGCACTGGGTGGGTAGCCATAAGTTTAAGACTATATATAGATCCTTTAGAAGAAATAAAACCAAGACAAGAAGAAATAACAACCATAGCAAAACAAGTGCAAACAGCAATTACAAACAAAATTAGGTAAAGTTAAACAAACACAAAAATTAATATTAAGTAAAAAAATTGATAACCAACTCTATTACAATTATTAAAATCGTTATAATCTGAAGCATAAAAATTAATTAAGATCACAATGACTAATAAGTTTCACCCCCTAAAGATACTCTTATTTCATTCTTTCCTCGTGATTCTTATACCCCAACAAATAGCGTGGTCACAAAACAATTTAAACCTTCAAACCAACGACCCATCAAACTTTCCTTCAGTACCCAGAGGTTATGAACCAGAACCATTCAACGAAGGAAACGCACAACATTTAAATGATTACCGTCTTGACTTTGGCGACTCCATTAATGTTTCAGTGGCAAGATTTCCAGAATTTAGCTTTTCGGGGACACTAGACGCTCAAGGAAACGTAGTCGTGCCAATTTTAGGGCGCATATCCCTTCGAGGTTTAACCACCGAAGAAGTAGAAAATAAAATTAGCTTTGAACTGGGAAATCGTTTTTTGCGTGAACCCCCCCAAGTTTTAGCTGTATTAACAGGACAACGCCCGTTTAACCTTACAGTAATAGGAGAAGTCGTTAGACCAGGCTATTATACCGTCAGTGATGGCATACCCATGAGCTCCCTCCTCAACTTAGCTGGAGGTACTACCAATAAAGCAGATATGCGATCTATCATAGTCCGTCGTCGCCTCGCTGATGACAGTTTAATCGAAGAAAAACTAGATCTCTACCGTCCTCTAATCGAAGGAACAGGAGAGCCTCGTATTCGGCTTCAACCCGGAGATACTATCGTTGTTTCTGCCCTCGAAGTTGGACAAGATCAAGATTATGATCGAGCACTCATAGCCCGTACTAATATTCCCCAACCTCTTATCAGAGTTAGAGTGGTAGCACCCACGGGTGCGGCAGGAGTAACCCTCAGAAATATTAATATTCCTAACGGTAGTTCCTTCCTCGATGCAGTGGCACTTCTACCTGAGTTTATTCCTCTAATTACCAACAATGAAGTAACCCTAATGCGTTTTGATCCAGAGTTGGGTAAAGTAGTCACTCAATCTCTTAACGTTCGTCAAACCATAGAGACAGGAGATATGGCTCAAAATCTTCCTCTACGGGAGGATGATGTTATTGTGGTGAGTCGTACTCTCTTAGGGCGTATCTTGGGAGGTATCAGAATTATCACTCAACCCATTAGAGATATTTTTGGTTTTACTAATTTCATCCAAGATGCCATTGATGGCAGAATATTTGATAATAATCGGAATAATAATAATATCCGTTTCTAAAATAATTTTATAGATAGCTACAATTTTTTATGGCACCTCCTATTGTTACTCGTTTTTTTATTTCCCTCAATGAACATAAATGGCTAGGTATTGTGGTTTTTGCCGTAATTACGGGGGGATCTTTTCTTTTTACCCTTGTTCCCGAACCAGAAAGACAGGAAGATAAGATTCTTGCTTTTGGGCGTTTATCGGTAAATAGTCCTTTACCCACTTTTACATCAGCGGGAGAAGAATTACGCAACCAGGGCAGATTAACAAACATTCAGGATATTATCTCTCAACAGGTAATACAAAATATTGCTAACCGTATTGATTTTAATTTAAGACAAACAGAAAGAGCCGTAGCGGATCTAGTTTTGGGTTTACCAGAGGAACCAGAAAATCAAACAAGGGAAAACAGTGATACGAGCGCTCGTTTAATTACTTTCCGGTATGACGGGGGTAGAACCCCTGAAGAATCGAGAACCGTTTTACAAGTATTTTTGGAGGAAATTGTTAATGAAAGCTATCGTGTTAACACTGTAAGATTACAAAATAAAATTACCGATTTACAAAGAAGACTTGCGGAAGTTCAAGAAGATGTAGAACAAGCCGAACAAAATTACTATACTTATATTTCCAATGAAGGTGCTTTACTCTTATCGGTTCAAGATGGTAGTTTATTCGGTGGAATTACCAGTTCTGAACAACAAAAAAGACAATTAGATGTGGTATTGTCTGGCATTGATGCAGAAATAGAAACTTTACAACAACAATTGCAATTAACTCCGGAGGAGGCTTATGTATCCTCGGCTCTAAGTGCAGATCCTATCATTGCTAATTTAAGGGCTTTAATTTTACAAAATGACTTGGAGTTACAGCGATTACAAACTGATTTAAGGGAAGATCATCCCACCATGGTAGAGTTGAGGGAACAAAAAGCACTTAATGAAAGGTTAATAGAGGAAAGGGGAAGGGAAGTTATTGGTACGGATAGGGTTTTTCAACCGATAACAGGTAATGTGCGAGACGCTAGTAACTTGGATCAAACTAGGGCGCAGTTGGCTGCTAGATTAATAAATTTAGAAGGACAAAGAAATGCCGTGGCAGGGCAATTAGCAGCAGTAGAACAGGTTCAAAATACTTTACGCCAAGAGTATGAGCAGTTCCCGGAAAGACAGACTCAACAAACTTCTTTAATTCAAGAGGTTCAGTCTCAAAGGGTTCTCTATGAAACTATTTTTGCAGCTTTGACGGATGCCCAGTCAGCGGAGGCAGAGGCGGATAGTAGCTTTACTATCATACAACCTGCTTTTTTAATTCGTGAACCTAGCCCCCCTGTACCTCCTGCCACAAGTCCTATTCTAATTGTGGGTGTGGGGATGGTGATTGGCTTCGCATCGGCTATGGGGGTGATTTTCCTCTTTGCTACCCTTGATGAGAGATTGCATACTCCGAGGGAATTACAAGACTTTTTTGCGGAACGGGATGTTCCTTTGTTGGCAGAGTTGCCCATGGTGGAAAATCCTGAACCTTTTCGTAAGGCAATGCCCATTATATTTGAGTCTGATTCTCCTTATTCACGATTTTATGAACGTCTTCGTAGTAATATTCGCCGTTTGGGGGGTGACAATACTAAGGTAATTCTTGTTTCTAGTGTTATTGCCGATGAAGGGCGTACGGTGACAGGTTATAATTTGGCGATCGCCTCTGCTAATGCTGGAAAACGTACTTTATTAATTGAACTAGATTTACGGGATAAAAACCCCGGTTCTCGCAAATATTTTCAGTTACAAGCAGATCCTGCCCTCAGTAGTAATCCCATTAGTTACTATGATTTTCAAGGGGTAAATAGTGGGGATTTAAATTTATTGATTCAGAGAGTACCTGAAATTCCTAACTTTTCCATTGTTCCTAGCCCCGGTTTTCAAAAACAAGCCCCTGCCATTTTGGAGTCGGCAGAAATTAAGGCTTTTTTACGATATGCGCGATCGCAATATGACTTTGTGGTGATAGATACTCCATCTGTTTCTAGTTGTAATGATGCTTTATTATTAGAGCCTTTTGTAGATGGTATTATTTTAGTAACCCACCCGGGTAAGAGTCTTAGAAATCTTCTTGGCACTACCATTGATGATTTTATCGAGGAAGAGTTACCACTAATCGGGGCTGTCATTAATAATGTGGGCTATGATAATCAAATTATTGAGCCACAGGATGATGATGAATCTAATTTTTTAATTAGAAATGATGATGATGAAAATTTATCTTTTGGCGACAATGTTGAGAATGATGCTAAAGATTAAAAATTTAGGCATTGCCACTCTTACTAAACTTCATTTTGCCCCATGTTAGTTTTTGTTGTAATGCTTTCACGTCCCCTTGTTGGGCTGTTTTTTTAATATCTCTGATATATTCCGCATTGGCGATCGCCTCTTCGGGAGAACGAGAGCTAGTATGAAAACACTTTTCAAGGGCTTGATAAATACCCACCCGACGAACCTTTGTCAAATACTGTCTTTCGGTATCCAATAAACGAGTCATCAACTCTAGGTGCATGGTGTCTCCCTCACACAACTCCTCTAGGGTTTGCCATTCCTCCGAACCTAATAAGGAATTACCTGCCCCAATGCGAGGATCATTAAATTCTTCCCCTGTCACCTCTTCATAGATGCGGGGTAAACTATCATCAAATTCATGTTTTTCCTCCAGCCAAATTCTTCTAATCTCGCTCAACTCGGCAATGGAAATTAAATCTAAATCCCGAAACTCTGGGGGGGCGTTTTCCCTAATACTCATTTGGGCTTCTAATACCTTTGTTAACCAATATTCTCGCCACTGCTTGAGATATGGGCCTGGAATATTATGCACGGTGGTTTCGCCATCCACATTACGCTCAAAAAGTTCTACCTTACCGTAAATACGCCGAAAATCTCTTTTATCTCGATCATCCCGAATATCTAACTCGTTTCTCAACTCTAGCAAGGGTTGTAACCATTCTTTCTCTTCATCATTTTGAATCATCGCTTCCATGGATTTATCTTTGCTTACCATGGTACATACCCAACAACCAAACCGAGAATCCCCACAACTAGGGGTTGACGTATCCACCACCAAAGGACATTCATTATCAGCGGTAGCCCCCCGATACATGGTAAATAAGTCTTGATTATCTCCGCCCCAAGGATTTTGCCATTGTAGTAAATACATCCACACTTCATCGGTGCGCCAATCTTCTATGGGGGTATATATGTAGGAGTTGGGTAAACGGGAGTTAATGCTTAATCTGGCTCTAAATCTACCTTTCTCGTGTTTTTCCATGGTTCTTTTTCTGGTGGTACTTTCGGCTTTACGAGTACCTAGCACCAAGATTACTTCCCCATTGGCTCGAATAGTTTCACGGATAAATTGATTAGCTGGTTGAATTTTCATCCGTTCAGTACACCAGCGAAAGCCCTGACGGGGGGCGGGGTAGCCTTTCCCTATCAAACATACCCAAAAGGTGTCTTTGGTGGCAGGATGGGTAAGATGAGCCGTGAAGGGCATGGTTTGCTCTTGGGCAGATTTATTTATTTTATCGATACAACCCCTCACCCAGTGGGAAACGATGGGATTTTCCACAAAGGTATCGTTGGTGATGACATGAACTGTTTTTCTTCTTTTTTCGGGGGGTAAAAGGGCGATCGCCCTCCAAATTAGTTGTAGAATACAGGAACTATCTTTACCGCCACTGTATCCAATTATCCAAGGGACTTGATCTTGACAATATAATTCTTGAATTTCTGAGGTTAGTAGGTCAATATCAGCTACTAATTCATCGATGGTGCGGGGTGGAAAAAGGGGGATTTGGTTGTTAGTAGTCATTTCGATAAAAACAGAAAATCAACAATATTATGGATGGTACACAATGGAGGAAAGTGAGGAGCTAAGGGACTCTACAATTTTGAGATGAAAAATAATTTGTTATTATAATCTTGGAAATAAACTTTTTATATCTATATTTTGTCTATTAGATATATGTAATGAAAATATCCATCCATATTATAGCTCAATGCTAAAAAATAAATCAAAATCTATAAATAATGTTACTGAAAAACAACCTGTTCCTTTGAAAAAAAGAAAAAAAATATCGCCCATCAAACGTTATTATAAATACTTTATTTGGCGTATTCTTAGTTTAAAAGAAAGACCAGAGGCGATCGCCCGTGGTTTTGCCATTGGTGTTTTTACAGGTAGTTTTCCTTTTTTTGGTTTACAAATGATCGGGGCTTTGTTACTAGCTATTATTTTAAGGGCAAACAAAGTTACTGCCATGATGGGAACTTGGATTAGTAACCCTTTCACCTATGTTCCTATCTTTTTCTTTAACTATCAAATTGGTTCGTTTATTCTCGAAAAAATCTTTAAAATTCAAGGAAATTATTTAGATGAATTCAATTCTGAGTCGTGGCAAAATTTAGCTGATTCAGGGGCAGAAATAACTATTACTCTTTTGATAGGCTCTTTTTGCGTTGGTTTAACTTTATCTATTATTGCTTATTATTTCATAATAACTATTGTTAAAAACCAAAATAAAACTTTACATAAAACCTCTTTGAAAAAAAAGGATAAATGTTAAAATCAAAGTATAGTAAATTGAGGTTAGTGATATGGGCGAAAAAAAAATCGAAAAACTATATAACCTCGAAAAAAAGGCAAACAAAAATCTTTTTATTACAGGACTACTAACTTTTTTCTTCTCCCCCATTGGCTACCTTTACACTAATCGTTATTGGGGAGCCGCTATCACTTTTTTCATCTTCTTCGCCATGGTAGAAGAGCCGGACTTTGAAGAGGTTTGGGGAGTCATTGCGGTGGGTGGTACCATCGAAAATATTATCGCTGTGCGTCATGCTCGGGATAAATTGGCGATCGCCTCTCGTAACGAAAATGGAACTCTACCCTTCCAACCCATAGCAAGCCCCGTACAAAATCAACAACCAGCCTACCTCCCAAAAGCAAATCAACCCCAAAATTTAGAAATTCTCATCCTCAAGGCTATTAAAGAGCAGGGAGAAATGACCGTTTCTGATGTGGTGATTGCCACCGAATTAAGCCCAGCTATCGTTAAAGAAACATTATTACAACTAGAAACAGAGCAGTTAATTTGTGGGTACAATAGACACAGTGATGGTGCAGTAGTTTACAAAAACATCTAACTCAAAAATAACTCCATGAATCTTGCCAACTTATCTTCTCCCGAATCTAATACTGTTGTTGTTAACAAAATCAAACTGCTCAGTTTTCCCATCGGCAAACTAAACGCAGCCCTTCACATAGATGTAGTGCAGAAGGTAGTTAATTTCGCCACTGTCTATGGTAGTGGATTGAATCACTATGGCATAGCAACCATAGAGGGAGAAGAAATAACCGTAATTGATTTACACAAAAAGTTTTTTAATACCCCAAGTATCTTTGAAGGAGAGGACAAGAAATATTTACTCCTTGCCGAAAATAGTACAGGGGAAAGATTCGGCATCATTGTTACTAATACCCCTAGTTTATATGATATTGCCATTAAGGATATACGAGCATTACCCCCATCCTATCGTCAGGTTGACACTTTTAAAATAGCTTCCCATGTGACAATGGTGACCGAAGAGGAACAACAAAAGACGATCTTTATTTTAGATCCCGATGAATTAATTGCTCCTATTAATACCAAAAAATAATAAAAAAATACCCCTTTTCCATTAAGAGAAGGGGTTTAATCGAAAAAAAAGTCAAAACTATTTAGTTTCTTCGGTTTTAGTCTCTTGAGCTTGGTTGCCAGAGAGCATACCATATTTACGTAAGAAACGATCCACACGTCCTTCCGCGTCAATAATTTTTTGGGTTCCAGTATAAAAAGGATGGTTTCCAGACCAAACCTCAACGTTAATTTCAGGCTTAGTAGAACCGATGTGCATAACCACTTCACCGTTACAAATTACTTTGGCATCGGGGTACCATTCGGGATGAATTCCAGCTTTAGGCATTATTTTCTCCTAACTATTAGGTTGACAAGTGAATAATTAAAATGGATACAAATATTAAAATGGGGTTTAAGTACAATTCGATTAACTAAACTGTTAATACACCAGTACCTAAAACCTCCGTAAATAATATTAACGTTTAGAGAATTGAGGAGCTTTACGAGCTTTACGTAAACCGTATTTTTTACGCTCTTTAGCACGGGGATCTCTGGTTAAATAACCTTCGGCCTTGAGAGGCTGACGATTTTCAGGGTCAAGTTCACACAGTGCTCTAGCTACCCCTAGTTTAACGGCGTCGGATTGACCTGTTAAACCACCACCATGGGCATTAACCAAAACATCATATTCATTTTCTAAACCAAGGGTTTCGAGGGGAGCTTTAACTGCCTGAATATAACCTTGAATTTGTTGGAAATAGTTGGTGGCATCTTGACCATTAACGGTAACGGCTCCAGAGCCTGGAATTAAGCGAACACGGGCAACAGAAGCCTTACGGCGACCAGTTCCTAAGTAAACTACTTTATCAGACATTTTTATTTACCTCCTGCGGGAATGGTTTGGATATTTAATACTTCGGGCTGTTGTGCCTGATGGGGATGATTAGGACCAGTATAAACTTTTAGTTTGGTAAAGAGGCTACGTCCTAAGCTATTTTTAGGGAGCATCCCTTTTACAGCAACTTCGATAATTCTTTCAGGAATACGGTTCTGTAGTTTTTCAAAGGTTTCGGTTTTCATACCACCGGGGCGGCCGGAGTGACGACGGTATAATTTCTGAGAGCTTTTGTTACCTGTGACAACGATTTTCTCGGCGTTAACTACAATAACGAAGTCTCCAGTGTCTAGGTGAGGGGTAAAGTTGGGGTTGTTTTTGCCTCTTAAAACGTTAGCGATTTCGGTGGCTAAACGACCTAGACGTTGATTTTCGGCATCGACAACGAACCACTTTTGTTCGATGTCTTCTATTTTGGGTACTGTTGTTTTATTCATTTTATTTGATGGTCAATTTTAACTAAAAGTAAAAATAGGTTGACTGTTATACCACACTGCTTTGGGAATGGGAAACTCTGGATAATGAACTCTTAAAAAGCATAGTCCCTTGGCTGGTGCTGAGTATTTGACGAGATCTCGACGTTTATTTGCCCATATATCGTTAAATTCTAAGGGCGATCGCACCTCGGCGCCTACTTCTACCAATAATCCCACTAACAGGCGTACCATACCGTACAAAAAACCACTGGCTTGAACCTCAATATGAATCAAATCTTCGGCTCTGTGGCAGGATACCTCTTGCATTTCTAAAAAAGAATGGGGACGGGGAGAACCAGCACGGCGAAAAGCACTAAAATCATGAGTCCCTAACAAAGGTTGTAATGCCTCTGCCATGATTTCCGCATTTAAAGGGTGATGATAGTAATGCCAAGTAAAGGGTTTTAAGAATAAATTGGGAACTTTCCCAGTATATATAGTATAACGATAACGACGAGCTAAGGCGGAAAAACAAGCGTGCCAATGGGGGGCAACTTCGGCGGATGCTCTGATAAAAACATCATCCCCAAGGCGAGTGTTTAACACTTTTGCCCAACGTTCGGGAGGAATGCTAGATGCCACATCAAAATGGGCTACCTGAGCTGCTCCGTGAACTCCACTGTCTGTTCTACCTGCCCCATGAATGGTCACATCATGACCAACGGTAAGGGCGATCGCCGTTTCAATATCTTCTTGTACGCTACGATGATGAGGTTGCCTCTGCCAACCGTGAAAATTAGTACCTACATACTGAATAACCAAAGCAATTCTTTTCACATTAAGGTTAGAGGAAGTCATCAGATTAGTCGCCAAAGAAATAACTACACTAACTGAAGAATAGCCATTTCAGCATTATCTCCACGACGGTTTTTAGTACGAACTAGACGGGTATAACCACCATTACGGTTGCCATAACGTTCCGCCGCTTTAGCAAAAATATCGTTAACTAAATCCTTGTCATAGATATAACCTAAAGCTCTTCTACGGGATGCCACAGAGCCATTTTTAGCCAAAGTGATCATTTTATCCGCAGTGGAACGTACAGCCTTAGCACGGGCTTTGGTGGTAACAATCTCCCCTTCTTTTAATAACTGAGTAGTCAAAGCTCTTAAAAGAGCCTTTCTTTGATCAGCAGGCAAGCCTAGTTGGGCTACCTTACGACGATGTCTCATAAATTTCCTCCTTGATAAATTATAGATAGAGATCTTTAGTGATCCTTAAAATTATTGTCCAACGACAACCGTTATAACGTTAGGGAGTGGCAACGGGTTCTTGACTATCAATCAAATCTCCTGCCACATCTTTAGCCTTTCCTTCCGCTAGGGTAATGCCAAGGCGCTGCTGTAGAGCCTCAATAACTTCCTCCGCAGACTTTTGACCAAAGTTTTTGATTTCTAGTAAATCATCTTGGGAATACTCCAATAAATCCGCCACGGTATTGATCTGAGCCCGTTTGAGACAGTTGTAAGCCCTTACAGATAGATTTAACTCCTCAATAGGAATTTGACTGGTAGGATCTTCCTCAACGGGTTGAACCTCAGTTTTTCCTCTGATATTATCCACATCTTCTAAAGGAGTAAATAAACCTACTAAAATAGAGGCCGCCTCAGAAAGAGCCTCCTCTGGTTTCATACTGCCATTAGTCCAAATTTCTAAAGTCAAGCGATCTGCTAATTTTCCTTCATGGCGTACTTCTTCCACCGTGAAATTAACCTTAGAAACAGGCATGAACACTGAATCTATTTGCAAAAAGTCCAAAGAAGAGTTTTCATCATTACCTTTTTCAATGGCGCGATAACCTCTACCTTTTTCCACTTTAAATTCCATTTCCAATTTTGCACCCTTACCCAAGGTACAAATGTAATGGTTAGGTTCAATTATCTCAATCTCTGATGGTAAACTAAACTGAGCGGCAGTCACCGTGTCAGGTCCTGTTGCCACCAAACGACCGATTTGGGGTGTGTCACTGTAGCTTTTAAACACGAGCTCTTTCATGTTTAGCATAATTTCCAACACATCTTCCCTCACCCCGTCAATCACAGCAAACTCGTGGTTAACCCCCGCAATTCGTACGGCAGTCACTGCTGCACCCTCTAAGTTAGATAAAAGAACCCTTCTCAAGGAGTTTCCCACGGTGATGCCCTGACCTCTTTCTAAAGGTTCTAGTACAAACTTACCGTATTGCCCTTGATTTTTTTGAGTTTTATTTTCTAAACAGTCTATTTTAAACACAGCCACAGTGATTATTTCCTCAATGTATGAAGTCAGGTTTGATTTGATTCTTGATCAGCAAAAGTTTTGTCAAGATGTAATGTGCTTGGTTTATGGACGAAAAAGTAACTAACATTAATTTATTTCCCACGAGAAGCACAGATGAGCAAAACTATACTCTTCTTCTTTTTGGAGGACGACAACCATTGTGAGGAATGGGGGTGATGTCACGAATTAAAGTAATTTCTAATCCTGCTCCTTGTAATGCTCTGATGGCGGTTTCTCTTCCTGCCCCAGGACCACTTACCATTACTTCAACTTGTTTCATTCCGTTATCCATAGCGGTACGAGCTGCACTATCCGCTGCGGTTTGAGCGGCGAAGGGAGTACCTTTTTTAGCACCTTTGAAACCGCTAGAACCAGCCGTGGCCCAAGAGATTACGTTGCCAGTGGTGTCGGTGATGGTGACAATGGTATTATTAAATGTGGATTTAATATAAGCTGTACCACTGGGGATATTTTTCTTCTGTTTTTTTGGACCTCCCCGTTTTGTGGGTTTTGCCATGGTTTTTTTACCTCTTTTACTGAATTTGTTTAATTTAGTTTTGGTTGTTAATTAATCTAATTTCTACTTTTAGGCAGTTAATTTTTGTGAGCTAGGAAGTGTTGCTAAGGGAAGAATAACAATATTTGGATGCAACGTTTTTCCGCCTAGTTGTTTTTGCTTCCACCTAACTAAGTTTTTATTTCTTAGGTGCTTTTTTCTTCCCAGCAATGGCAACTTTGCGTCCTCTGCGAGTTCTACCGTTGGTTTTGGTTCTTTGCCCTCTTACGGGTAAGCCTTGACGATGACGGCGACCACGATAGGTGCCAATGTCCCCTAAACGCTTGATATTCATCGCTTCTAAACGACGCAAATCCCCTTCGATTTGGTAGTTTTCTTCGATGTTGGCTCTTAGTTTAGCAATGTCTTCGTCACTTAAATCTTTAACTCTGGTGTCAGGATTTACTCCTGTGGCGGCTAAGATTTTTTGAGAAGTTACTAAACCAATGCCGTATAGATAGGTTAGTCCTATTTCTACTCGTTTATCACGAGGTAAGTCAATACCGGATATCCGTGCCATGTCTAATAGTTTCCTTTTGTTTCTTTATTTTTTCCCAATTTGGTCAACTTTTGCGTTTCTTAGGTTAAACTTATGGTTAAAGTTTATCCTTGACGTTGTTTATGTTTTGGGTTTTCACAAATTACCATAACCCGACCTTTACGACGGATTACACGGCATTTGTCACAGATTTTTTTGACTGATGCTCTAACTTTCATAGTATTAGTTTACACTGCAAGCCTTTAATTATAACAATATTTTATTTTTGTGTCAAATATCCTAATTTGCTTATTTTCAGCACTTTTCAACGGTTTGGATAGGGATATTTTTGTTATCAATTCTTGACGTTTTTATGGAAAAAGAAAAGATAATTTTGGCAATTTTCCTCTTGATGGGTTGAAATGACACTGTAAAATGGCAATTAGTTCTTTTTTCCTTTGAGACGATAAGTAATTCTTCCTTTACTTAGGTCATAGGGGGTAAGTTCTACTTTGACACGATCGCCTGGTAAAATTTTGATGTAATTACGTCTAATTTTTCCTGCGATGTGGGCAAGGACGTTGAAACCGTTATCTAAGTCCACGCGGAACATGGCGTTAGGTAGGGATTCAGTCACTGTGCCTTCCATTTCAATCAGATCTTTTTTTGACATACAATAGTCCTCTTTATATTTTTAATCCTTGTTGATCATACCAAATGTCTTTGTTTTAAGAAATTACGGTTACGGTTAGGATTTTACTATTGTTTGCAATTCGGTACTGATTTCTTCTAGGGTGCGATCGCCATTGACTGTTTTTAACAACCCTGTACTTTGATAAAAATCAATCAGGGGAGCCGTTTTTTGACGATAAACGTCTAAACGATTGGCGATGGTTTCCTCGTTGTCGTCTTTTCTGCCACGACCTAAAAGCCTTTTCATCAAGGTAGAATCAGGTACTTCGAGGTTAATAGCTGCGGTACAGTTTTGATCCAATTCTGTTAACAGAGTAGAAAGAAATTCCGCTTGGGGAACATTACGGGGGAAACCGTCTAAAATCCAACCTTTTTGAGCGTCTTCCTGACCTAGTCTATCTTTGATCAAATCAAGGATTAACTCATCGGGTACCAAGTCGCCGTTATCTACAAAAGATTTTGCTTTAATCCCTAAAGGGGTTTGCTTGGCGATCGCACTTCTTAAAATTTCTCCAGTGGAGATGTGGGGGATACTCAAATGAGCTGCCAAGATTTCGGCTTGAGTACCTTTCCCAGCGCCAGGGGCGCCTAAAAAAATTAATCTGGTCATGTTTTCGTGGTTGATAATTGATAATTGATAATTGATAATGAAATATTTACTTATCAGAATCAAATATCAGATGGTGTTAACTCACACCAAGACATGGTAAAAAGTGATGTGGAAATTTCCCCCCACAGGAGGGATAAAAACCTAATCTTTCACCATTCCTTCATAACGTTGAGAGATAACATAGGTTTGAACTTGTTTCGCAGTATCGATGGCTACACCCACAAGAATTAAGAGGGAAGTCGCACCAAAACCTTGGAAAGTTGTTACCCCAGTAGCACTTTCAACAAAAGTAGGAACCGTTGCTACGATGGTTAAGAAAACTGCTCCCAATAGGGTTAAGCGATTCAAAACCCCTTCAATATAAGCTACTGTTGCTTTACCAGGACGAATCCCTGGAATACTAGATCCCATTTTCTTCAAGTTTTGGGCAATGTCTTCTGGATTAGAAATCAAAGAAGCATAGAAATAACTAAAGAAAACAATGAGTAAGGAGTAAACTACAACATACCAGATGGAACCAGGGCGCAGTGCCAAAGCAACATTATTTAATAAGGTATTAAAAGGAGTACCATCGGCAAAACCGGCTACAGAAGATGGTAATACTAACACTGCCGAAGCAAAAATGATCGGCATTACCCCACCTTGGTTAAGTCTTAGGGGTAAGTAACTGGTGCGTTCACGGTATAAGCGGCGTCCTACTTGACGACGGGCAGAAATAATGGGAATACGGCGAGTACCTTCTTGGACAAACACGATACCCACAATCATTACTAAGAATACAAGGACAAGTAAAACGACCTGTGCGATCGCCTCTCTGCCCCCAGACTGAGCATAATCGATGGTATTACCAAGGGTACGGGGTAACACCGCCACAATGTTGACAAAAATCAACAGAGAAGCACCATTTCCTAAGCCTCTCTCCGTAATCAACTCTGATACCCACATCACGAACATAGATCCCGCCGAAATGGCGATAACCGTTTCAATGATGAAAATAGGACTATCATTAAGGGCATAGGGACGCAATAAACCGATAGTAATACCAGTAGATTGAATTACCGCCCAACCAAAAGCCACATAACGGGTAATTTGAGCAATTTTACGACGACCTGCTTCCCCTTCATTTTTCTGTAAATCCTCTAGGGCAGGAATGGCAGAAGTCAAAAGTTGGATAATAATAGAAGCATTAATATAGGGCAAAATTCCTAACGCAAAAATTCCCACAGTAGCTAAACCGCCTCCTGTGAAAAGATCTAAGAACCCTAGAAAAGGTAAATTTTGAACCGCCGCCTCAAAAGCATCACGATCAATACCTGGTACAGGAATGTAAATTCCTAATCGAATTAAAATTAATAAACCTATAGTAATAAGCAAACGACCACGAAGCCCTGCAGCCTGTGCCATTTGCATAAAGGTTTCTTGAGCAGTTGGAGTTTTTTCTCTGCTGACAACCATGATCTAAAATATCAATACAATAATGGTGAATAAATTAAAATTAAGGGTCAAAAAACTGATAAATAAAGATAAAGACGTTAAACCCCTAACTTTAAGTAAAAGTAATTAACCGTCAATTGTCAATTACTTCCTATCAATGATTTGACCTCTCCCCTTAGTATCTTGACATTTATTGATCAGTATTACCATGATCAGGAGCAGAAATTGAACCACCAGCGGCTTCAATTTTTTCCTGAGCCGATTTAGACCATGCAGCCGCTTTTACATTCAAAGCAACTCCTAAATCGCCATTTCCTAAAACTTTTAAAGGACCATCATTAGTGGTGATAATACCCGCATCCATTAAGGATTCGATGGTTACATCAGAATTAGCAGCAATACCAGCTAATTTCTCCACATTGATAATGGTGTATTCTTTACGATTTAGTACAGTAAAGTGTTTTAACTTAGGTACTCTTCTATAAAGGGGCATTTGTCCCCCTTCAAAACCTGGCTTAGTACCAGTACCAGAACGAGATTTTTGACCTCTCATCCCAAAACCGCCACTAGCACCTTGTCCAGCAGAGATACCTCTACCGATACGGCGACGACGCTTTTTAGATGAAGGTTTGGGTCCAATGTTATGAAGTCTCATAGTTATTACTAATTAGCAATGGGCTTATGAATAAATTTGTTCTAAGGGAATCTCTCTTTCTCTTGCTACTTCAGAGAAGCTGCGGATTTGCTCAAGGGCATTAACCGCCGCACGAGCATTATTAAGAGGATTGTTAGATCCTTGTTGTTTAGCTAAAATATTTTTAATTCCTGCTAATTCTAAGACGGTACGCACGGCACCCCCTGCAATTACCCCAGTACCCGGTGCTGCGGGACGCATAAATACTTTTGCTCCTCCAGCGATACCGTTACTAACGTGGGTAATAGAACTAGCTTTGTTAATTTTAACGGTGACAAGGTGCTTTTTACCGTCGGTAACAGCTTTACGAACCGCATTGATTACGTCTCCGGCTTTACCTACACCTACACCTACTTGACCTTTTTCATTTCCAACGACAACGATGGCGCGGAAACTAAGTTTTTTACCACCTTTAACAACTTTACTAACACGACGGATTTGTACAACCCGCTCTTGCCAAGTGTTGTCTTTTTCTCTACGTTGTTTTCTTTGTTTGCCTTTGCGTTGATCTTTTTGTTCGCGCTCTTTTGCCATGATGATTTCCTCTTAAAAGTTAAGACCTGTTTCACGGGCGGCATCAGCTAAGGCTTTGACACGTCCATGGTATAGATTACCACCACGGTCAAAAACTACTTTTTCAATGCCTTTGGATAATGCTCTTTGAGCGACTAATTTACCAACTTCAGCGGAAGCATCACGGTTAGAAGTAGAACCAAGTTTTTCTTGTAATTCTTTATCTAAGGTAGATGCACTTGCTAAAGTATGTTGGGCCACATCGTCAATTAATTGAGCATAAATATGTTGATTGGAACGGAATACGGCTAAACGAGGGCGCTCAGCAGTACCTGTGACTTTTTTGCGAATCCGAAGATGGCGACGTTGGACTAGATTTTTACGGTTAATAGTCATAATTATTTCTTACCTGCTTTACCTACTTTACGTCTTACATATTCACCAGCGTAGCGAATACCTTTTCCTTTATAAACTTCAGGAGGACGAACAGCACGGATTTTCGCCGCCATGTTGCCTACTAATTCTTTATCAATACCGCTGATGACTACCTCAGTGTTGCTGTTAACGGCAACGGAGATGCCATCGGGCATTTGCATTTCTACGGGTTTACTGTAACCGACGTTAAGGGTTAATTTTGAGCCTTGGGCTTGGGCACGATAACCTACCCCTCGGATTTCAAGTTTTTTCTCGAATCCTTGACTGACTCCGTCAATCATATTTGCTACGAGAGTACGGCATAAACCGTGTCTTTCTCTAGCTTTACGACTGTCGTTATCGCGGTTAACTTGGAGGTTTTCGCCTTCGTGGGCTACGGACACAAGAGAAGGTAATTCTCTGGCGAGGTTGCCTTTGGGACCGGAGACGTTGACGTGTTGACCGCTAATCTCGACGTTGACTTTGGGAGGTATCGCTATAGGACGTTTTCCAATACGAGACATAATTTGATTTTAAGTTCTAAATTATTAGTTTATGTAGCCAATAAACAATCAATAATTCTCAGTTTTCTGTTTACAAAACCATCAAGGTCAAAAACATTTTGTTGGTAATTTTTAATTGTTCATTGTCAATGGTTATTACCAGATGTAGCAGAGAATTTCTCCACCGATACCTTGTTTTCTTGCTTCTCTGTCGGTCATGATGCCGTGAGAAGTGGAAATGACTGCCACCCCAATACCGCCGAGTACTCTGGGAAGGTCTTTTTTCTTGCTATAGACTCTTAAACCAGGGGTACTTACTCTACGGATGTTATGGATAATGGGTTGGCGATTTCTGCCTTTGTATTTTAAGGAGACAACGATGTCTTTTTTTACTCCTTCACCGACTTCTTCGTAACTGCCAATAAAGCCTTCGGTTCTTAGTACGTCAGCGATACTGCGAGTCATGCGAGTGCTAGGGATTGCCACGGTCGGGTGGCGGACGGCACAGGCGTTACGAATACGAGTCAGCATGTCTGATATAGTGTCGTGTGCTGGCATTCTTTCTTCTTTTCCTCTATTACCTTATATTATTTGTCACGGAAGGGCATTCCCATCTCTTTGAGTAATGCGCGCCCTTCTTCGTCGGTGTTGGCGGTGGTGATGATGGAAATATCAAAACCTCGAATTTGATCGATACTGTCGTATTCGATTTCGGGGAATATCAATTGTTCACGCACCCCTAGACTGTAGTTTCCTCGACCGTCGAAACTTTTGGGGCTGATGCCACGGAAGTCACGAATACGAGGTAATGCTAGGCTGATGAGACGATCTAAGAAAGCGTACATTTTATCAGATCTTAGTGTCACCATGGCTCCCACAGGCATTCCTTGACGGATTTTAAACCCTGCGATCGCCTTTTTAGCGCGGGTAACGACGGGCTTTTGTCCAGTAATAATCGCTAGTTCACTAAGTGAGGACTCTAGTGCTTTAGCGTTCTGAGAAGCCTCTCCTAAACCTCTGTTAACGACGATTTTATCGATCTTAGGAACTTGGTGGATATTAGTATAACCAAATTGCTCCTTAAGTTTAGGAGTGATCGTTTCTTGATAATAAGTTTTAAGTCTTGACATTGCTTTGGTTACTGATGGTTGTGAAATAGTACCGTTATGATCATCGAATTAATCAATGATTTCGCCAGTTTTTTTCAGTTTTCTCACCTTTTTACCTTCTTCAGTAATGACATAGCTAATGCGACTAGCTACTTTTTCTTTTTCAGAGTAAACCATTACTTTGGAGCTATGAATGGGTGCTTCATAGGTGGTGATTTGACCGGATTCCCCTTGTTGACGGGGTTTTACGTGCTTGGTTCTGATGTTAACGCCTTTTATGATAACGGTGCTATCTTTAGGAATAGCTTTAAGGATTTCTCCTACTTTACCTTTATCTTTGCCAGAAATTACCTGCACGGTATCACCTTTTTTGACGTGCATTTTTTGTCTGACAGGGGCTGTTTTGCTTTGATTTGCTGATCTCATGGTTTAGAGTACCTCCGGAGCTAAAGAAATGATCTTGGTGAAGTTGCGATCGCGCAATTCCCTAGCCACTGGGCCAAATACACGAGTACCTCTGGGGTTGTTGTCCTTGTTGATAATTACAGCAGCATTGTCGTCAAAACGAATGCTCATACCGCTTTCACGACGTAAGGAGTGTTTGGTGCGTACGATTACCGCTCGAACAATGTCAGATTTTTTCACTGCCATGTTAGGAATTGCATCTTTGACAACGGCAATAATTACGTCACCGATGCCACCGTAAGTACAGTTACCGGTGGATAACACTCTTAAGCACATAATCTTACGAGCGCCACTGTTATCGGCTACGTTTAGGTAACTTTGTTGTTGAATCATTTTTATTAGTGAATTGATTGCAAAGGGTCGAAAACCAACATTAAATTGCTTTAGTGCTGATAATGTCCGCCAATTCCCAGCGTTTGGTTTTACTGAGGGGGCGGGTTTCTCTAATTCTCACGCGATCGCCCTCTTGGCATTTATTTTCGGGATCGTGTGCTTTGTACTTGGTAGTTTTGACGACAATTTTGCCGTACTTGGGATGGGGAGAACGGTTTTCAACGGCAACAACGGCGGTTTTATCCATTTTGTTGCTTACGACTACCCCTACTCTTTCTTTTTGTGCCATGGGTTATTTACTCACTCCTTATGCTTGAGTAGTGTTGGCAGCTCCTCTTTGACGTTCACCTTGAACAGTCATTAATTGAGCAATCCAACGTTTAGTGTGCTTAAATTGATGAGGGGTTTCTAGGCGACCAGTAGTCTGCTCCAATCTAAGTTGAAAGAGCTTTTTCTTGGCATTAACAATCTCTTGTCCTAGTTCTTCATCATTGAGTTTTCTTGCATCTGCGACTTTAGGAAAAGCCATAATTTTCTAGTATTCCTCCGATCTGGTAATAAACTTAGTTTTGATAGGAAGTTTTGCAGCAGCTAGGCGCATCGCTTCTCTAGCGGTAGCTTCAGGGATACCAGCTATTTCAAACATAATACGACCGGGTTTTACTACTGCTACCCAGTATTCTGGATTACCCTTACCAGAACCCATACGGGTTTCAGCAGGGCGCATAGTAACGGGCTTATCGGGGAAAATGCGGATCCATATTTTACCACCACGGCGTACATAACGGGTAATTGCCCGACGAGCGGCCTCAATTTGGCGAGAGGTGATCCAACAGGGTTCGATAGCTTGTAGAGCGTAATCCCCAAAGTTAATGGAATTACCTCTATAAGCGTTCCCCGTCATTCTGCCCCGATGTTGTTTACGAAATTTCGTTCTTCTTGGACTTAACATAGTTTTCAGTTAATAGTTCAGAATTGCTCTATGAAAGAGCTTGGGCTTAAAATCAAGACATTCAGTGATTGATGAAAGAAAAAAGACAATTATTAATTATCCATTCTTAACTATCAATTATTCAGATCTGTCTTCAAATTTTTGGCGACGAGGTTGTCTACGCTCACGATTACCTCGTGGGGCAGGGGTTTCTAAATTTTCTTCACCGGGGATAACTTCACCTTTAAAAATCCAGACTTTTACGCCTAAGATTCCATAAATGGTAGAAGCGGTACGATAACAATAGTCAATGTCAGCACGGAGGGTATGAAGAGGAACACGTCCTTCCCTGATCCACTCACTACGGGCAATTTCTGCACCGTTTAAACGTCCACTGACTTGGATTTTGATTCCTTTTACTTCTGCTTTCTCAGCCCTTTGGAGAGCTTGTCTGACCACACGACGGAAAGATACCCTTCTCTCTAACTGAGAGCCGATAAATTCTGCCATGAGGGCGGCATTAGCATCAACGTTAGCTACTTCGATGACATTAACACGAAATTGACGTTGATTTTTAAGTAAATTTTGTAAATCAGTACGAAGTTTTTCAATTCCTGCTCCTCCTTTTCCGACTACCACCCCTGGACGGGCAGTGTGAATGGAAAGGTCGATTTGATCTGCTTTGCGATCAATTTTGACTTCAGCAATGGAAGCATTACTGAGGTTTTTGTCAATGTACTTACGAATTAGGTGGTCTTCTTGAAGAAGTTGGGGATATTCTTTCGGATCTGCATACCAACAAGATAAATGATCTTTGGTAATACCGAGACGAAAACCCACTGGATGTACTTTTTGTCCCATATTATTTTTTTAGTTCTTTTCTTGTGGTTTACTATGCCTGAGGTGCTACTGCTACGGTAATGTGGCAGGTGCGTTTACGAATTTGATATGCACGACCTTGGGCGCGGGGGCGGTAACGTTTTAGAGTAGGTCCGCCATCGGCGTAAGCAGAGCTTACTACTAAGGTGGTGGGATCTAATCCTTGGTTATGCTCGGCATTAGCAACCGCAGAACGAAGAACTTTAATGATAGGTTCACAAGCTCTGTAGGGCATGAATTCGAGAATAATTAATGCTTCTCGGTAGCTACGCCCACGAATTTGATCTAATACCCTTCTCACCTTGGAGGGAGACATTCTAATGTAACGGGCGATCGCTTTTACTTCTTGGCTGGTATCAACCTCGATTTTTTCCTGTGTTTTCGGCATGATAATTTGTTCAATAATTAATATTGCTAGTAGGAAAATTGATGATAGCTCATCAACTAAAATCCTGAACCGACTGCTTTATCTTCTTGCCTTTTTGTCACTTTTAGCGTGACCTCTAAAGGTGCGAGTCGGAGCAAATTCTCCCAATTTATGACCAACCATTTGCTCTGAAACAAATACGGGTACGTGGGTACGACCGTTATGTACAGCGATGGTGTGACCAATCATTTGAGGGAGAATGGTGGAAGCCCTTGACCAAGTTTTAACTACTTGCTTTTCTCCTTTTTCGTTTAATTTTTCGATTTTGGAGAGCAGACTATCGGCTATAAATGGTCCTTTTTTTAATGAACGACTCATAAACTTGTTTTACTCTAATAGTGAAAATATCTATTTGTATCTTCCTAAACGTCTTATTTTCCTTTATTGGAGTTACGACGACGGACGATGTATTTGTTGCTGAGTTTTTTCTTCTTACGAGTTTTCTTACCCAAAGCAGGTTGACCCCAAGGAGAAACAGGACCGGAACGACCAATGGGGGCGCGTCCTTCACCACCACCATGGGGGTGATCAACAGGGTTCATCGCACTTCCTCTTACATGGGGTCTAATACCCAAGTGTCTTGTTTTACCAGCTTTTCCGAGTTTGAGGTTTCTGGCTTCGATATTTCCGACTCGACCGATAGTAGCGTAGCATTCTTTACGAATCATACGTACTTCTTTTGAAGGTAGCTTGATGGTGACATAATCACCTTCTTTTGCCATTAACTGAGCAAAACCACCAGCGGCGCGAACGATTTGACCACCTTTACCAGCACGCATTTCAATGTTATGAATTTCGGTACCGAGGGGAATTTTCCCTAGGGGTAAGGCGTTGCCAATTTCGTAGGGAGCTTCTTCGCTAGCAACAATGGTTGCTCCGATTTGAATTCCCGCAGGGGCTAAGATATATCTTTTTTCGCCATCTTCATACTGCACAAGGGCAATACGAGCGTTACGGTTTGGATCGTACTCAATGGCTAAGACTTCGGCATTAATGTCACGCTTGTCTCTTTTGAAATCGATAATACGATATAGTTTTTTGTGACCGCCTCCACGGTGGCGACTGGTGATAACCCCACGGTTATTACGTCCTTTTTTTCTATGAACGTATTTCGTTAGGGACTTTTCTGGCGTACTTTTAGTAATTTCGGAAAAGTCTGAGGTTACTGCTTGTCTTCTTCCGGGGGTATATGGTCTGTATGTGCGAACACCCATAGTTCTGTTATATTTATCAGTTTTTGGTGAACAATTCCCTTAGAGATCAGGGAAGAATGTACTTTGTAATGAATCACCTTCTGCGAGGGTGACTATTGCTTTTTTGTACTGTGGTTTGTAGCCAACATTTTGACCTACCCTGCGTTTTTTGCGAGGTTGGTTCATGGTGTTTACTTTTACCACTTTGACTTCAAATAAGCTTTCGATGGCTGCTCTGATTTGAGGTTTTGTCGCTTGTTTTACGCACTCAAAAACATACTTATTATCTTCCATCATATAAGTAGCTTTTTCAGTAACGATGGGGCGAATAATCAAATCGGCGAGTTCAGCTTCGCTTTTTCTTACTGCGGTCGTTTTTCCGTATCTTTTATTCGGCATTGTAAACCTCCTGTAGTTTTACTAATGCGTCAGAGGTAACAACTATTTTGTCAGCGTTAAGAATGTCATAGATATTTAAACCGTCGTGGTTAATCATTTTGACATTGGGAAGGTTTCTGACGGACAAATAAACGTTATCGGAGGTGGGCTCGGTTACTACTAATAAAATTTTGCAGTTTTGATCCACTTCCCAACGGGTGAAGGCTTCTAAAATAGTTTTGGTTCTAGGAGCTTCAAATTGTTGGTTAAAGTTTTCTACTACTACAATATCCTCTGCTCTGCTGATGAAGGCAGTACGAAGGGCTAACCGTCTTTCCTTACGGTTCATTTTTATGTTGTAGTCCTTGGGTTTAGGCCCAAAGATGACACCACCGCCACGCCATAAGGGTGAACGGATGGATCCGGCTCTTGCTCTACCTGTTCCTTTTTGTCGCCAGGGCTTACGACCACCACCACGCACTTCGGCTCTGGTTTTGGTGGATGCTGTTCCTTGACGCTGATTATGTAGTTGACGGACTAGGGCGCGGTGAACAATATGTTCGGCGTTTTCTTCCTTAGCAATTTTCATTTCTAAGGTGGCTTCGCCGCTTTGCTCTCCTTGCCAATTTTTTACTACACAATTAACCATAATTTTTAATTTGATATTTTTTGTAACTGTGTGTTAATTTACTGTTGCCCCACGATGGTGGCGGGAGTAATACTAACTAAATTTCCTGTTTTACCAGGGATTGCTCCTTTTATGAGGAGTAAATTACGTTCTGCGTCAATTTTGACTACAGTCAGTTTACGAATTTTGACGTTGGTGTTACCGTAACGTCCTGCCATTTTCTTACCAGGATATACACGACCGGGGGTTGTACCTGCTCCAGTAGAACCGGGTAAACGGTGGTTCTTAGAACCGTGGGTCATATTACCTCTTTTGAAGTTATGGCGTTTCTGATAACCGGAAAAACCTCTACCGATGGTTTTACCACCAACATCTACTAAGTCTCCTTCATTGAACAAGTCTGCTCCGATGGTTTGTCCTAGTTCGTAGGAAGCAACATCATCAAGACGGTATTCTTTGAGTTGACGTAAAGCAGGAAGTCCTTTACTGGTTAAGTGTCCATCTTCGGCACTGGTCAAGTATTTATTAACTTCTTTTGCTTCTTTAGTATTTAGGCTACGTTTGCGATCTGGCAACTCGTCATAACCGAGTTGAAGTGCTACATAACCATCTTTTTCTTTAGTTTTGATTTGAGTAACTCGACATGGACCTACTTGAACTGCGGTTACAGGAATTGCAACTCCTGTTTCCTTGTCAAAAATGGTGGTCATGCCTAGTTTTGTACCTAGTATGCCTAAGCTCACGGGATGTATCCCTCTAAATTACTAAACAACAGGGTTATTTTCAGTGAAAGATGTTCTTTCTTGCTGATGAGTAACTGTCTGCAGGGTAAAAGTTAATTTAATTAGGCTGCAGAGCAACTATCATTAAATTCGTTCTTCTTTCCATGATGAACAGACATTCTTTAAACTTACTAACCTGCTTTAAGGTGTAGTAAAGAGCCTTTGTTTCCCTAACAGACTTAAAAATTTTACAAAAAATTTTCAGTATCTTTAGGAGGCTAGTTTATCTTTTTCGTCACAAACAAACATTATAAACCATTAACGGACAATACCGCAATAGTTTATTTTCCAATTAATTTTACGGCGGCAATGCCACCAAAATAAAGGGCTAGAACGGCTCCCCCTAGTAGGGATTGGGTGAGGGGGTCGGTGGATGGGGTGACGATCGCCCCTATAATTACGGCACCTAATATGACGATGCGCCACCCTGATAGCATCTGCTGGGATGACACTAAATTTAACTGCCCTAGCAATAACTGAATGACAGGAATTTGAAAGGTTATCCCTGTACAGAACATTAATAATAAGACAAATTTAAAATAATTATCAATAGACCATGATTGTTCTACCACGTCTCCGCCGTAGCTGATGAAGAAGTTGAGAGCGGCGGGAATTAATAAATAATAGGCAAAAGCTAATCCAGCGAAAAAGAGAATACTAGAACCAAATACCACAGGGGCAAGGAGTTTTCTTTCTTTTCTGGTTAATCCTGGCACCACAAATTGCACTACCTGATATATGAGGATGGGACTAGCTAGTAAAATGCCCGTATATCCTGCCACTTGGAAAGAAACAAAGAAAAATTCTCCGGGGGCTAGTTGTAAAAATTTGACCCCTTGGGCGGGAATCTCTAGCCAACCGACAATGGGACGAACGAAGGCAAAACAGGCGATCGCACTTACCAACACAGAAATAAGACCAATAAAAAGACGAGTCCTTAATTCTTCGAGATGGTCAAAAAATGACATCTCCGCTGGTTGAGGAATTTGCTCCCAATAGTCTTGATTTTCTTCTACATTGACAGTTGCTGATTCTTTAGTTGCCATGGATGATTATATAAAGAGCTTTATGTCTAGTAAATTATTTTAACCTTTATTTTGCTCAATCGATAAACAATAGAACATTGAAAATTTATCGAAGCATGGCTTAATAAGTGCATCATTGAGAGTTATTTGTTAAAAATTAAAAATATTTCATCAAAAAAATTAATAGATTGAAAAGCAATTGTTATCATAATTAATGACATCCCCAGTCCTTTTTTCCCCTTCTGAAAAAAACATATAAAAAGAAGATGAAACCCTGTTATTGCATCAATCCCCGTTGTCGTCAACCTGATCATCCTGATAATAATAATCCCACTAGCCGTTATTGTTATAGTTGTGGCTCAGAATTACTTTTACACGGCAAATATAGAGTTAGTCGTTTACTCAGCGATGATAGTGGTTTCGGTATTGTGTATGAAATATTTGAGGGGTTCGAGCCAAAAATTCTCAAAGTTTTACAAAGAAGATGGAATAAGCAACCCAAGGCAGTGGAATTGTTTAAAAGGGAGTATGAAGTTTTACTTACCCTCACCCAAGAAAATATTAAAGGAATACCTCAAGCAAAAGATTTTTTCGAGTATCAACCCAGGGACGAGAACAATTTATATTGTTTGGTGATGGAAAAAGTAGATGGGATGGATTTGGAAAAATGGGTACAAAAAAACGATAAAATTACCCAAAAACAGGCAATAAAGTGGTTAAAAGAAGTTACTTTAATTTTACAAAAAATACATCAACATAATTGGTTTCATCGAGATATAAAACCCGCTAATATTATGATGCGTAATAGCGGTGAATTAGTACTCATTGACTTTGGAACGGCGAGGGAAGAAACCCAAACTTATTATCAAAAAATGCAGGGGCAACAGTTAACGGGTATCGTATCCACTGGCTATACCCCCAATGAGCAACAAAATGGGCAGTCGGTGGTGCAATCGGATTTTTTCGCCCTAGGGCGGACTTTTGTTTATTTGTTGACAGGACAACATCCTTCTTCTATGTATGATCCTTATAAGGATGTTTTAAGTTGGAGGCAGGAAACGGAAAATGTTGATAAGCCCCTTTTAGATTTTATTGACCATTTAATGGCAAAATTTCCCCAAGATAGACCGAATAATACTGATTCTATTATTCAGAATTTGGAAAATCTCCATCAAAGACTACAAACTAATTCCGAGAAGGTCAGTTTGGTACAAAAAATCTTGACTTCTACTCAGGGAATTATAACTAAAAAGGTTGCACCAGCATCAGCAGATCCCACCAGACAGTTAGGTAATGTCAATTTTAGCAAGGGAGTTGCGGGGGGAGGATTAGTTCGTCATCGCAATAAATTAATTCTTGGGGGCGGAGTTGTGGTATTGACGGTTGTATGGTTGGTGGGGGATTTTAATTTTCTTCGTTTTGGTTCGTTAAATTCTGCTAATACTGAAACCAATGGTGTGGAAAGTGCGGCGACATTGGAAGGAGGGGGAAATTCGGAAAATGCCGTTATCGAAATGAGTGAGAATGAGTCGGTGGATTTGACGGATGCGGAAAATTATTATAATCAGGGTAATTTACTTCGTGAGAGGGAAGAATATGATCAGGCCATAGAAGAATATACTCGGGCTATTGAGATAAATCCTAATTATACCGATGCTTATTATAATCGTGGTTTAACCTATGCTGATTTGGAACGCTATCAAGAGGCGATCGCCGATTATACTAGGACTATCGCCATTGATCCTGAGTATTTAGATGCTTACAATAATCGAGGTATCATTTATGCTAGTTTACAGGATTTTGATCGAGCGATCGCTGATTATATTAAAGTAATTGATTCTGATCCTAGTTATGTTTTGGCTCATAATAATTTAGGGGTGGCTTATAATAGTTTGGGACGATTTCAAGATGCGATCGCCAGTTATACCAAAGCCATTGAGCTAAATCCAGACTACGTTTTGGCCTATGCTAATCGGGGTATTTCTTATAATAGTCTCGAAAGTTATGAAAATGCCATCAGTGACTATACCAAAGTCCTTAGTATTCAACCCGATAATGCTGATGCCTATTATGACCGAGGAAATGCACGTAATAGTTTAGGGCAGTATCAAGAAGCCATTGATGACTACACCAAAGCCATTGAAATCAAGGGTGATAATATTCTGGCTTACAATAACAGAGGGATTTCTTATTACAACTTGAACTCCTGCGCCCAAGCGATTGCTGATTATACGAAAGCCATTGAAATCGATAGTGAGTATCCCAACGCCTACTATAATCGGGGTTTATGTTATAGTCAATTGGCAGAAAATCAAAATGCCTTGGTGGATTTTAACCGTGCTGCTTTACTGTATCAACAACAGGGTAATGAAAATAGTTATCAAAATGCGATCGCCGAAATTGAAGCATTATCCTCCAATTAACCATTTTTATAGGGCCATTTCCCAAGCCATTCTCCGCCCCGAAATCTCCAGCTAGTAAACAACAGACGCATCAGCACCCAAGCAGAAATATAATTACTGAGCCACACCAAACCATAGTGAGCAATAAACACAGGTACATCGAAACTATAACCATCAATGCCTGGTAGTCCCACCACCTTGATCAAGAAAACTAAAAATATTCCTTCCACAACCCCCGCAATTAATTGTAAAGCCCCAGGCCAATCATGATCCCATAAAAACCTTTGTAAGTAGTTATAAAGAATATCCCAAAAAATTCCGAAAATGGCCACATATAGCACCACCAAGAAATAAACCAACGCTCCCCCATGTCCTCCCAAACCAAAGTAAAAAGGAAGACTAAAAAGGATTCCCATGGTAGCTAAAAGGAATAATCTAGTTTGCCAACGTCCGAGCAGTGTAGGTGTCATGTTAAGTACAATAATAATTAAAGTATTATGGTAATAGGCGATCGCATATAAAAAACGTAAATAGTTTATGGCTTTTGATTATTAGCCCACCGAAACCACTGAGCCAAAGAATAAACCCCAGAAATATAATTTACATCAGGGGCATTCAACAACGCCAAACTTTCAATGATACGATGAGCCGAATACTGTAAACCCAAAAAAGTATCCACCGCCGCATAAGGGCCACCCAAAGTTATAATGCCATTAGCATAAACCTTTCCATTACCATTACGCATTTTCTTGATTTCAAAATCATTCTCCACATGAAGCCGCCCCTGAATATTCAACGGAAGTTCATAATGGGTAATAAAATCATCCAACAAAGGATTGTGCCGTGGATCAGAAACCAATCCAGTACAATCAATAATAAAATCAGCATGAACAATATCTTCTCCCCGATTAGTTAACAAAGTGCTAATCACTCCCCCCTGAGAATCAGATTTCACTTCCTTCACTAAGCCATATCTAATTTCATACCATCCCTCCCGCAAACCCTGTTGCACAATCCTACGCCAAGGCTTACGACTACTGGTAGTAGTGCCGCCCCAGCTTTGCAATAACTCTCGCCTCAAAGGAGGACTAGCTTCCTCTAACCTTTTACGCATATCCCCCCCCCAAGTAGCCTTGGGCCAGTTATAAGGTTGAAATTCCCAATCATTTTCCACCTCTCTTTGAGCTTGTTCAAACTGAAAACCCTTTCTAGGTTCCCTATTCATGTGGATAATTTTTAGTTTAGAACCTGTTTTATGCACTAGATATAATCGATCCATAATTTGTGAAGCAACAATACCAGAACCTCTAATAATGACCGTACCCCCTTTTCTTTCCAGTTTCTCATAAACATGATCATGGGGTTCGTATCCTTGTACAACGGATTTTAAATCCCCCGTAGTATCTCGATAACGTTGCAAATCAGGAAGGAGTTTAAGGGCAGGATAACCCGTACAAATATGTAAAAAATCTGCAATTATAAAGCGGTGATCCGTTTGCCCTGGTTTACTAGCAGAATAAGCAACACAATAACGTCCGTCTTCCGTCTTCCGAATTGCCCTCGCACTACCTTGGTAAAACATTTGTTCCCAACCGATACGCTTTGTTTCTCTATCGATAGAATTAAAAACATTATCAGCAATGGGCGTGTAAGTATCCGCAAACACAGGCTCAGCAAATACTTGCCATAAACAGGTAAATGCTTCATTTATATGTCCTAAAAATAATTCTCTCCATGCTTCCCGTAAAGCATAACCCGGCCAACCCCACAAGTTATCAGGGCATGAGTCGGAACCAGATCTAATTCTTTTGTAACGGAATATCTGGCAATTACGCAATAGTCTTTCATATCTGCCATAGGGAATAGGGTTTAAACCCACCACAGCTATATTTTCCGTCGGTACTCCTGCTATGCGAAGATGGTCAGTATATACGAAGCTACCTAATCCCCCACCAATAGAAAGATAAGTAGTTTCTTTGATGGGTAAATTGGTTTTTTGAAGGGCAGAAACAGATATTTTTTCCTCAGCAAAAATGTCGGCAGGGGGGAAAGAATTACTAGAAATGGCAGGGCTAGGTGTTGGGGTAATATTTCCTTGGGGTTGAACTAAATCTGTTTCTGGATCAAAGATAATGGTTGAGGCTCGATAATCTTTGTTTGTGGGGGAATAAATTTCGGGGGGAGAGCTTAAAATAGTAGATGGACTAGAAGTTATGACAGTGGGGGGCATTCCCCAAGCAATGGTAATGCTATAGTTACCAATGGTGATAACATCTCCATTATGGACTGTTGTTGATTCCTGATAAACCCTTTGGTTATTAATAAAAGTGCCATTACTGCTTTTATCTTCTAAGATGACTTGATTTTCAGATTCTTTGATGATGGCATGGAAACGAGAAATTAGGTTTTGGGAGTCTAATAGTACAATAGAACTAGATTCTTGATTGTCGATTGTAGTTGGTAACTGACTACGATCCCTACCGAATACAATAGGAAGGGAAAATGTTTCTTCTTCTTGTTCTTCGGTGACGGCATTTTGAGTAATTAGTTGAATTTCCATGGCTTTTAGGTCTGTTATTTTTTATTTAAGGGTTGTTCCTGTAAAAACGACATAGCCACAATAGGGGCAATTTAAACCTTCATGTTCTTTACTGAGGATATGTTCTTTGGGGCCTGAACATTTGATTATGTATTCTCCGCAATGATCAGGTAGTTCTATATTTCTGACCACCATGGTAATTTTGCCTAATTTTATGACAGTATTTTCATTTATTTCTACAGTGTCACTAATAACTTTTTTCCTGTCAATGATGAGGGGATTGGGTTTTTTTTGTGTTTGACGATTTTGAGTTAAGTTTTTGGCTAGAAATTTATTTTTTCCTTGGTCATAAAAAATTTCTAGGTGAGCTTGGGAAACTGTCCGAATGATCATAGGATCGGAGTGTGTTAAAGTTATATCACATTGTTTTTCATCTCCTCTACCAATAATGATCTTTTGAGGATAGAGGGTGTAATCATCATCAGCGATAGTTCGACTGCGAATTTGCCTATTTTCCTGCCAAGCAAGGGTGATTCTATACATAATATGGTTTTACTTAAATGTTAAACCTAATTTAATGTTATGATTATGCCATTCTATATATTATATGCAACATTATAAGCTCAATTTTAACCGTAGATAAATCATTTTTTGTAATATTTATTCTTTCCATAAAGTGACAAAAGAAAGTACATTAATGCGGATTACCGTAATTTTATACGATGGCAAAAAAAATATGTTTTATCTATGATGAAAATGAAACATATTTTTGGAGTAATTCACAATTATGGAAAATAGAGAAGTTAAACAAGGACAAATGGAAAACACCCTTAAAGAGTGGGGAGCCAAAATTGATTCTCTGAAGGCGGAAGCCGATAAAGTAGGGGAAGATGCTCAGGCTGATTTACAGAGTAAAATAAAATATTTAGAAGGTAAAAAAGCGGATATGGAGGCTAATTTACAAAAGTTAAAAGCCTCTAGTGATGATGCTTGGGAAAGCGTTGTGAAGGGCTTTCAAGGGGCATGGGAAGAATTAGGCACTGCCTTTGAAGAAGCTACATCTAAATTTAAGTAATTAACTGCTTTTTTGGGAAGTAATTTTTACTTCCTTCGGAGCTTTTTTATATGCAAAATAAGTTCCTACTGAACTACTAAGTCATAACTTTGAAAGATTTTTATAACTTTCTCCATTAGCTCTTGACTCGGAGGTTCAGTATTTTTTAGTTTATAGTCAAAGCCTAGTTGTTCCCATTTATATTCTCCCATTTTATGGAAGGGCAGTATCTCTACTTTCTCTACGTTATCTAGTTGGGATACAAACTTGGCTAATCCTAAAACATTATCTTCTACATCTGTTAATCCTGGAACCAGTACAAATCTAATCCAAGTGGGTTTTTTAATTTCGGCTAAATATCGAGCAAAATTTAGGGTAGGTTCTAGGGATACACTGGTTACGGTGCGATAAATGTCAGGGTTAAAAGATTTTATATCTAATAATACTAGATCGGTGTGTTCAAGAACGGGTTTGGCGGCATTGAGGGTGACATAGCCAGAGGTGTCTAGGGTGGTATGAATGCCGAGTTTATGGCAACTTTCAAAGATTGACTTTACAAATTCTGGTTGCATTAATGGTTCTCCTCCTGTCACGGTTACGCCTCCGCCAGAGTATTGAAAGTAGGAGCGATATTTTTTGATTTCTTTGATTAATTCTTCGGTGGTTACTTTTTTACTTTTACCTTCTTCGATATGTCGGCAGTCGGGGTTGTGGCAGTATAAGCAACGCAGGGGGCAACCTTGGGTAAATATAACGAATCGGATACCGGGGCCATCGACGGTGCCACAACTTTCGAGGGAATGGATTAAGCCTTCTGTCATAGGTCGTGGATTGACAATTGATCTTTGTCAACTGACAATTAATAAGGGTTTTCTACTTCTATTATAGAAATTTTTGGGGATGGAGTTAATAAAAGATTTGGGGGAACATGAGTTATTAAGACGGTTAAAAAACTATTGTCATCCTAGTTTGGTGGGGGATGATGGAGCGGTTTTGGATGTGTCTGAAGGGATGCAGTTGGTGGTAACGAGTGATATGTTGGTGGATGATGTGCATTTTAGCGATCGCACTACACCCCCTTATATGGTAGGTTGGCGCAGTGTAGCGGCGAATTTGTCTGATTTAGCTGCCATGGGGGCTTATCCTTTGGGGATTACGGTTGCTCTTTCTCTTTCTCCTAATACTCCTTGGCATTGGGTAGAGTCCCTTTATCAGGGCATGAGGGATTGTTTAACCCAGTTTGATACAACTATTGTGGGGGGTGATTTGACAAGGGGAAAAGTAAGGGCGATCGCCATTACGGCCCTAGGAGAGGTAAAACCAAACCAAAAGATCCTTAGAAATACTGCTAAAACAGGAGATGTCATAGTTATTACTGGCATCCATGGGTTATCACGGGGGGGGCTAGAAATCCTTTTATCCCCTGAAAAATATCAGAATTTAGACGAACAAAGCAAAGAAAAATTAATTCTTGCCCACCAAAAACCCCAACCTCGCCTCGATTTATTACCCCAACTCCATAATAGTGGAAGTATCACAGGGATGGACAGTAGCGATGGATTAGCCGATGCCATCATACAAATTTGTCAACAAAGTAATAAAGGTGCGAGAATATACTTAGACAAAATTCCCGTTGCTCCAGAAGTCCTCAAAATTACTGACAGTAAAACAGCTTTAAAATGGACATTATTTGGGGGAGAAGATTTTGAATTAGTATTATGTTTATCTCCAAAAAACGCTCAGCACTTAGTAAACGAAGCTCACGGCAAAATAAAAATAATAGGTGAAATTACCGACGAAAAAAAAGTAATTTTGATAGACAATAATAAGCCGGATTCCGAAGTCTTATTAGACGTTAACGAAATATTTAACCATTTTTAGGTATAATAAACCGTAAGGCTCAGATTCTTTAATTGATCTACTCTTCTTAACTATTTATCATCGATCAAATCATGATTAAAATCTTAGTAGTTGATGACAGTCATGCTCCCCGAGAGGTGATTTGTGATACACTCAAACAATTTAATATTCAGGTAGCAGAAGCAACTAACGGGGTAGAGGCGATCGAAGTATTAAAAGCCGAAAAATTTAACCTTGTTATCACCGACGTAGTCATGCCCGAAATGAATGGCTATGAACTTTGTAGATGGATCAAAGAAAATCCTAGCACCAAAAAAGTTCCCGTCATCTTCTGCTCCACAAAAAACCAAGACTTTGACATTCACTGGGCCCAAAAACAAGGAGGAGATGCCTACATCGTCAAAGAAGAATTTATCAAAGACAGAATGCAACTCCTCAAAACAATCAAATACTTGCTAAAACAAGTAAAATAGAAACAAACAAACTCTACAGACAAGGTTACAACAAGCATAATGAGCCAAAAAGGTATTATCGTAATTGGTGGTGGTTTAGCAGGAACAGAAGCCACATGGCAAATAGCCCAAGCAGGGATTCCCGTCACACTCTACGAAATGCGCCCTGTCAGACATAGCCCAGCGCACCATAGCGAACACCTAGCCGAATTAGTATGTAGCAACTCCTTTGGAGCTGATGCCACCGATAGAGCCGCAGGATTACTTCACGAAGAATTACGCCGTCTCAACTCCATAATTATTCAAACTGCCGACAAACACAAAGTCCCCGCAGGAGGGGCATTAGCAGTGGATAGAGGGGTATTTAGTCAAGATTTGACCCAAACCCTAGATAATCACCCCCTAATCACCCTTAAACGGGAAGAAATCAAATCAATTCCCCCCGATACCATCGTCGTTTTAGCCACAGGTCCTCTCACCACCGAAAGTTTAGCCACCGAATTACAAGGCTTAACAGGCATGGAATATATGAGCTTTTTTGATGCCGCTAGCCCTATCATTGTCGGTGAATCCATCAACCAAGATATCGCCTTTTTTGCTTCCCGTTACGACAAAGGAGAAGCTGCCTATCTCAACTGCCCCATGAATAAAGAGCAGTATATTAATTTTTGGCAAGAATTATCAAAAGCCGAACAAGCAGAATTAAAAGACTTTGACAGGGAAACCTCTAACTTTTTTGAAGGTTGTTTACCCATCGAAGAATTAGCCCAAAGGGGAGAAGAAACCATGAGATATGGCCCCCTCAAACCCATTGGCTTATTTGATTCTCGTCTTGGTGACTTTCGGGAAAACAAAGATAAACGTCCCTATGCCGTGGTACAACTGCGACAAGAGGACAAAGCCGGGCAACTTTGGAATATGGTCGGTTTTCAGACTAACCTTCGTTGGGGTGAACAAAAAAGAGTATTTCGTCTTATCCCAGGTTTAGAAAATGCCGAATTTGTGAGAATGGGAGTAATGCACAAAAACACCTTTCTCAATGCTCCTCAACTACTCCATGCTACCCTACAATTTAAAACAAATCCTAACCTTTTGGCGGCGGGGCAACTAATAGGCACAGAAGGCTATACCGCAGCCTCTGCAGGGGGTTGGTTAGCAGGTACAAACGCCGCTAGGGTATATAAAAATCAAGAGCCATTGGTCTTATCCCCTGTTACTATGATGGGAGCATTATTTGATTTTATTAGCTCTGCTGATGCCAAGCATTTTCAACCCATGCCCCCTAACTTCGGGATTTTGCCTACCTTCGAGACAAAAATCAAAAATAAACGAGAACGTTATCAAGCCTATGGTGAAAGGGCTTTAACGATGGTTGACTCTTTACTAACTCAGGTTTAGTATTATTTCCCATGAAGTTAACCTATGATTTAATTATTCTTGGTGGTAGTTTAGAAGCCATTTGGGGAGCTAAATATGCCGCTAATTTTGGGGCTAGGGTTGCCTTGATTATTGATGTTAATTTTGGGGCGGAAGAAGGTAGAAAATATTTATTTCAACAGTTACAAACTGAACTTTTATCTCCTAATAGTTTTCATAATCGGGAAGATATTTTGGAGGAAAAAAAGAGATTAATTGAAGATGTATTATTACCTGAATTAGACAGTTTGGAAGTTGATGTTATTTTTTCTGATTTTCAATTTACTTTAGAGAGTAATAAAACAGCTATTAAAACTAAAAACGATATTTTAATGGCTAATGGTTATGTTATTACCACTCCTTTATATAATTATCAGTATCCTGATTGGGTTGGTATTGAGGATATTAATTATTTAACTGGTTATGACGTTTTTACATCATGGGATATAGATTCATTACCCAATAATTTGGTGGTGATTGGTGATGATGAAATGGCGATTAACATCAGTAGTTTATTGATTCGTCATCAAAAAAAGGTAACTTTGTTAACCACACAGGAGCATATTTTGCCTTGGGAGGATGCTGATATTGCTTTTTTGATTCAATGTCAATTGGAAAGTATGAGCATTAATGTATTAACTAATTATCAAGTTACTCAGGTGAAATCTATTGATAATAGTAAATGGATTCAGGCAGAAGATAAAGCCATTGAATGTGAGCAAATTATTATTAGTGATGGTTTTTTAAAAAAACAAGTTAATTTTAATTTTGATGGTTTAGAAGAACAAAAACAGTCTATATTTAACTTTAATGAGACTAATCTTATTGTTAATAAAAAGTTGCAAACACATCATAGTCTTATATATTGTGTGGGAGGTTTGTTAGGGGGATATAATCATTTAAATATTGCAAAAGAAGAGATAAGGGTTGCTATTAATAATATTTTGTTTTTGAATTTTAATAAAATTAACTATGATGAAATTCCCTATGATATTAATATAATTTCTGGAGTCTCTCGGATTGGTTATAGTGAATCTCAAGTTAAAAGTTTGTATGGAGATAGTTGGGAAAGTTTTGTTATTAAAGATACTTTTCTATCTCCTTTTGATTTAGAACAAAAACACTTTTATATTAAGCTAATAGTTAGCAAAACAAATGAGATTTTAGGATGTCATTGTTGGGGATATAAGAGAGAATTATTAATGAATATTATCGGAGTGATGATAAAGACAAATAATAATATTAAGTATTTATTCACTATAGCTATTAGTGATGATTTTGTTCGAGGTATTGTTAATGAATTAGAGATAATGTTTGCTAAGAAAAAATATTCTCGCAAATTTAGTTTGTTAGAAAGTTGGTTTATCTGGAGGAGAAAATAACTTTATTAAAGTACTTATATTTCACCTTATAAACTTGACAAAAGTAGCATCATGCTACGTCCTTTATCTAAAAATTGCCAGCACTAAACCACTTTTTGATTACTATTGTAAATATTGTTCTAGATCTTCGATTAATCGGGTTAATTCAGCTTCAGATGTTACCCTTAAACGCTCATCTCTGATGGTAATTAAAACTTTGGCAGCGAAAGGACTAGGATAAATATTAGGGTTGCAAAAAACTTCTAAAAATACCTCTCCTGTGTGTTGATATTCCATGGCTTTTTTAGCACTAGGTTTTGCACCTGTTTGGGCGTTATCTTTTAGGCTTTGTATTAGTAGGTTTATTTCTTGTCTGAGTTTTTGGGCTGCTTCTTGGCTAAAGTTAAAGGAGACGGAGCCTTGGTTGAGGTTAATGGTAAACTGGTTCATAAAGATTTTTTGTGTTACTTCTAGGATTTTACATTGACAGGCATACTTTATCTAGTGGCAACCCCCATCGGCAATCTTGAGGATATGACTTTTCGGGGGTTAAAGGTTTTAGAATCGGCTGATTTGATTGGGGCGGAGGATACTCGCCATACAGGTAAGTTGCTACATCATTTTCAGGTGAAGACTCCTATGGTTAGTTATCATCTCCATAATTATCAGAGTAGAATTGCTGAGTTTATTCCTCGATTGAGAGAAGGAGAAAATATTGCTCTGGTGACAGATGCGGGGACTCCTGCCATTTCTGATCCAGGATACAATTTAGTTAGGGCTTGTGTTGAAGGAAATATACAGGTGATACCGATTCCGGGGGCTAATGCGGCTATAAATGGTTTGATTGCTTCTGGTTTATCAACGGAAAGATTTGTTTTTGAGGGTTTTTTAGCCACTAAGAAGAAGTTACGGGATGCTTTGTTGTCTGAATTAAAGGACGAAAGACGTACGATAATTTTTTATGAGTCTCCCCATCGTCTTAGGAAGACTTTAGGGGATTTTTTGGGGGTGTTTGGTGCTTCTCGACAGATTACCCTTGCACGGGAGTTGACTAAGCTACATGAAGATTTTTGGCGGGGTACGGTGGAAGGAGCGATCGCCCTTTACCAAAAAAAAGAACCGAGGGGGGAATATACTATTATTGTGGCGGGAAATAGTGATCAACAATGGGAACAATTATCCCATGAAGAAATTAAAGAAAGATTGAGTGCATTATTACAAGAGGGCATGAGCAAAAGCGAAGCAAGTCAGCAATTAGCAAAACTAACAAACCTATCTCGCCGTGAAATTTACCGTCTATCCATTGATATGGACGATTAATCCATATTACTTTTTTTGATAAGTTACCTAGTTACCCCGTGGGGTAATAAAATTAAGGGAACCTATGCTTTATTGCTAATAATTATATATTAAGCATCACCTATTTATTTATCAATACCTGTTGCTGTGTAAAGTGTCGGTGATTACTAAATTAAATTATGAATTAACTTCTATGAAGTTTTTTGTCAAAAAAAGTTATCATTATCATAATAATTCCTAAAATTAAGACAAAATAAGTATCATTTCATTCACAAATTAAAAGCAACAATAAGATATTGTTACACTTAGTAAAGAAACTTAAAAAAAATCAATATTAATATTATGGCTCGGACAGGAGTATTATTGTTAAATTTAGGTGGACCAGAAAAGTTAGAGGATGTACGTCCTTTTCTCTATAACTTATTTTCTGACCCTGAAATTATCCGCCTACCTTCCCCCTTGTTACAAAAACCCCTTGCGTGGTTAATCTCCACCCTCAGAAGTAAAAAATCTGAGGAAAATTACAAGGAAATTGGGGGAGGCTCACCATTGTTGCAAATTACAGAAGCTCAGGCCGAGGCTTTGCAAAGTAGATTAAAAGAGCATGAAGGGGACATTAAAGTGTATGTGGGCATGCGATATTGGCATCCTTTCACCGAAGAGGCGATCGCCCAGATAAAAGCCGATAATGTGCAAAAATTAGTTATCCTGCCCCTCTATCCCCATTTTTCCATCAGTACCAGCGGTTCTAGTTTTCGGGTATTAGAAGAAATGTGGGCAAAAGACCCCGAATTACAAAACATTGAATATACCCTAGTACCATCATGGTATGATCACCAAAACTATCTAGCCTCCATGACTGACTTAATCAGACAGGAACTAGAACAATTTGAAAATCAGGATCAAGTCCATATCTTTTTTAGCGCCCATGGTGTGCCAAAAAGTTATGTAACCGAAGCAGGAGATCCTTATCAGGAAGAGATTGAGCGGTGTACAGAGTTAATAATGAAAAATCTTAACACCCAAAACCCCTACACCCTAGCTTATCAAAGTAAAGTGGGTCCTGTGGAATGGCTAAAACCATACACCGAAGATGCTCTAATCCTTTTAGGAGAACAAAAAATAAAAGATTTATTGGTGGTCCCCATTAGCTTTGTATCCGAGCATATCGAGACATTACAAGAAATAGATCTCGAATATCGGGAAATCGCCGAAGAGGCAGGAATCAGCAACTTTAAAAGAGTACCAGCGCCCAACACTCACCCCGAATTCATTGATGCCCTTTATAACCTAACCACCGAGGCTTTGGATAAAAATCCCCTTCGGTTTGACCAAGTTACTCATCCCAAGAAAAATATGAAAATGTATCCCCAAGAAAAATGGGAATGGGGTTTAACTACCGCAGCGGAAGTGTGGAATGGACGTTTAGCCATGTTAGGCTTTGTGGCATTATTATTTGAATTAATGAGTGGTCATGGTCCTTTACATTTTGTTGGCTTATTATGATCTAGTGAGGGGCGGAAAATTTTAGCAATTTTCCCTCCTTAAACAAGAATTATTTTTTCTTTTTATAAGCCTTAGCTGAAGCCCTAATCCAAATAAACATTGCAGTGCCGAGGGGAATTACACCGAAAATAATCCCCGTGGTGACGGGATTATCTTGGGCAACATTAGATGTCATCATCACCCCTAAAATGAGGAAGCAATAAATTAGTCCTAAAAAGGGTAAACCGATGACTAAAAAAGCGAAACGGGTATCTTTATCCATGGTTAATAGTCTTTATCCCCGTTGTCATCATCTTCTGGCTTGTTGCTGATTTCTTCTTTAAATCCTCGCAAACTTTTACCTAAAGCATTGCCCAATTCTGGTAGTTTTTTCGGCCCAAAGATTAAGATTGCCACTACCAAAATGACCACTAATTCGGGAATGCCTAAGCCAAACATAGATTAATTCTCCTATTTGTTACATAACGAAAAGGTTGGGAGATCAGTTTTTTTGTACACTGATAACTGCATGATAACGGAAAACTATTATAAAAGTACAAATTTAAGATGACTCAAGTTTTTAAATCTGACCTTAAACAAAGGTTACACCCCCTTATTAATCAACTAGGTGATGGCATTGTGGATACGTGGCGATCGCACTTAGAACTATCCCCCTTCCAACTACCAGAAGAATTAGGCTATGTAGAAGGGAAACTAGAAGGAGAAAGACTAACTATTCAAAACTGCTGTTTTCAGAGCCGAGAATTTCGCAAAATGCACCTTGAGTTGGCAAAGGTAGGAGAAAACCTCGACATTCTACACTGTGTAATGTTTCCCAAATCAGAATACCCCCTCCCCATGTTTGGTTGTGACATCGTGGCTGGTAAAAGAGGCATCAGCGCCGCCATTGTGGATTTATCCCCCACCAGTGCCGATAAAACCCTCTCTCCTTCCTACCAAGAAAAACTATCAAATCTGGAAAATCCCAACTTCCAAGATGTTCGAGAATTACCCCCATGGGGAGACATTTTTTCCCCCTACTGTCTTTTCATTCGCCCCTCTGATGCCCAAGAAGAACAAAAATTTTTACATAGAGTTATCAACTTTTTAACTATCCATTGTCAAATTGCGATCGCCTCTAATGAAGTTGACGACATAGAAAAATCAACCTATTTACAAGGGCAAAAACATTATTGCCAACAGCAACAAAAAAACGATAAAACCCGTAAAATACTCGAAAAAGCCTTTGGAATTGATTGGGCAGAAATCTATATGAACAAAGTATTATTTGATATTCCTGAGTAGTATTTCTTGCCAAAATAATAAATTAAATTACTATAATTATCCATCGTTAATTATCAAAGTTTTGCCCTAACCGCAAAATGATAATCGCCCCCTACCTCCAACTGATAATCACAATGTTCAAGAAAACGAGCTAAAGGCTCTTGAATCAAACTACGTCCAAGGGTAGGCTTAACCGATAGCTTACCTTGCAAAAACTGCCATTCAAACTGCCATTGATAGCTACCTGCTTCTATTTCTCCGAATATTTTGCCACTTTGCCATGATTGATTAGTTATTCTAACTTGGGCAATGGTTTCTGCTAGTGCCATAAACTATTTTAGATAGATTGAAAAAATACTAGAAATATGTAAATTATGAGAAAAAAAGTTTAACTTTTTTAACACTGTAATATATAAAGAATTGTTACGCCAAGGACAAAATCCAGATAAAACAAAAGACCATAGAGACTAACAACTGTAGAAACATAATTTTAATGATAAAATCTTTTTCTTAGGATTATGATATAATTCACTTAACAGTACTTAATCATCGAGTCGAAAGAGTTCAAATATAAACTCAGCAGAAAATAAACAAGAAAATCATTGTTTTATTTGCGAGAGTTATTCTGAGCAAAGGTACTTGGATATAGTAAATTAGATAAATACATTTAACTAAAAAATTATTTTAGGAGGAAACAATTTCCTATGGCAGGAGATACTGGAGAACGTCCATTTTCTGATATTGTAACCAGCGTGCGCTACTGGGTAATCCATAGTATTACCATCCCCATGCTATTCATCGCTGGTTGGTTATTTGTCAGCACCGGGTTAGCTTATGACGCATTTGGCACCCCTCGCCCTGATGAATATTTTACTCAAACCCGTGAGGAATTACCCATCGTAGATGATCGTTACGGTGCAAACCAACAGATTGAACAGTTTAACAAGTAGTTAATATTTACAAGATAAAAAATAATTATGACTAGCAGCAACAACCCTAATCAGCCCGTATCTTACCCCATTTTCACTGTTAGATGGTTGGCAGTACATACCCTTGGTGTGCCTTCTGTCTTCTTTGTGGGTGCTATTACCGCCATGCAGTTTATTCAAAGATAGGAGTTATCCATGGAAAGAAATCAAAACCCCAATAAACAAAGAGTCGAATTAAACCGTACTTCTTTATTCTTAGGTTTGTTGATGATTGCCACCCTTGGCGTTCTATTTTCTAGTTACTTTTTCAACTAATATCAATTACTTTATTTTTTAGGAGGTTCGGATTATGGGAGACGCAAGAATTCCTTTATGGATTGTTGGCACCGTCGCTGGAATGGGTGCTTTAGCCGTATTGGCACTATTTTTCTATGGTGCTTATGCTGGTGTTGGCTCTTCTTTATAATTTCGTTTAATAATAAACTAATTAACTAATGTTATTCGGCCTTGAGTCGTTGTAACTCATTAATAGCTTTTTGAACAGCTTTAATGTAGATACTACTTCTCAAGGCCACATTTTTGTAAATATTGATCAATGAGTTTTGCATCATGTATTTTCGATCATTTCAGGGCTTCACGTCGGTTGCTTAATCAAAATACATTAGAAAATTTAGCAATAAATGATACATTTAAGTTATATTGATAACTGTTGAGAAGTATTCTTATCTAAGTCCTCACAGTTTAGTTAAAGTTTTTATTAATAAGATCATGTCCGAGTCAGTCATTCTTCGAGTCAGTGAAGTCAGCAAACAGTTTAATCAAAACCAAGCCCCTGCGGTTAACCAAGTGAGTTTTGAGTTACGCAAGGGAGAATTGTTAGGATTGTTGGGGCCTTCTGGTTGCGGTAAAACCACTTTATTGAGAATGATTGCGGGTTTTGAAAAGCCGAATAGGGGTCAGATTGATTTAGCCCAGCAGGTTGTCAGTGGTGATGGTTTTTGGGTAGTTCCAGAAAAACGGCAAACTGGTATGGTCTTCCAAGATTATGCTCTTTTTCCCCATCTCACGGTGGCTGATAATATTGCTTTTGGCTTAAAAAGTAAAAAGCCTCGTTTTAGCCGTGTAGATATTAAACAAAGGGTCACGGAAATTTTGAATTTAGTCGGTTTGGGAGGGCTAGAAAAACGTTATCCTCATCAACTATCTGGGGGGCAACAACAGCGCATTGCTCTGGCACGGGCGATCGCCCCTGAACCCGAATTAATCCTTTTAGATGAGCCGTTGAGTAATCTTGATGTGCAAGTAAGAGAAAGGTTACGCCATGAAATTAGAACGATTCTCAAGAGTACCAACACTGCTGCTATTTTTGTCACCCATGATCAAGAAGAAGCAATGGCGATCGCTGATACCATCGGTGTAATGCATAACGGTAACTTAGAACAACTAGACACCCCAGAAAACCTTTATGTTAAACCCCAGTCAAGATTTGTCGCCGAATTTGTTACCCAAGCCAATTTTGTAGAGGCTAAAAGAGGAAAAGATAATATCTGGAGTACAGAATTAGGAGAACTAGAGTTAGATATAACAAGCACCTACGACATCGGAGAATTGATGTTTCGCCAAGAAGATGTTATCTTATCGCCCGATGATAAAAGCCCCACCATAGTACAAGAAAGGGAATTTTTAGGTAGAGAATATCGCTACTGCTTACAAACTCCCTCTGGCAAAAGAGTCCATGCCCGAACTAATGCCTCTACCCAGTTGCCCGTGGGTACAAAAGTTAAATTAAATATTTCCCCTGAATGCGCTCGAATTTTTCCAGCAGCATAAAAATAATTACGCTATAATGTAAGGTGCTTATTGTCAGGAAAGGTGGCAGAGTGGTCGATCGCGCTCGACTTGAAATCGAGTGACTGGCAACAGTCCGTGGGTTCAAATCCCACCCTTTCCGTATTTTTCAGCTCTTAAAACTCATTGGTGCAAAATATTGCCGCTAAAAACCGATTAAGTATTGGCAAAAAAATTATTATATAGTCACATAAGCTATAATTGTTTATCAGTAAAGATTTAAAAGTTCTTAAGTTTATAAAATAACAATATAATCACTTCATTTAATAACAATCAATCGCAGCTAGACAACAACTTCAGTTAACAAAACTATTTGTTATGGCACTAATTCAATGGTACCCTGGACACATCAGCAAAGCAGAAAGACAACTCAAAGAACAATTAAAACGAGTTGACGTTGTGCTAGAAGTACGAGATGCCCGTATTCCCCTCGCGTCCCATCACCCCCAAGTAGCAGAATGGATTGGCGAAAAACCTCGTATTTTGATCTTGAATCGAGAAGATATGATTAGTAACGCTCTAAAACAAGAGTGGCAAGATTGGTTCAAAGCGACGGGAGAAACTCCTTTTTTCACTAATGCTAAAGATGGGAAAGGAGTAAAAGCTATTAACAAGGCTTCTCAAAGTTGTAGCTCAACGGTAAATGAAAGGCGTAAAAGTAGGGGAATGCTACCCCGTCCTGTGCGCGCAGTGGTGATTGGTTTTCCTAATGTTGGTAAGTCTGCGCTTATCAATCGTCTTCTTAATCGTAAAATTGTCGCTAGTGCCAGAAAAGCAGGGGTTACGAGACAGTTGCAATGGGTAAGAATTTCTAAGGATATAGAATTGTTAGATGCCCCTGGAATTATTCCGCTTAAACTAGAAAATCAAGAAGATGCTCTAAAATTGGCTATTTGCGAAGATATTGGAGAAGCTGCTTACAATAATCAAGAAGTAGCCCAACAATTTGTCGATTTATTAGTAAATCTTGGTACCGAAAATGTTTTAAAAGAGCGTTATGGTTTAGATGCCTTAGATTTGACGGGTGAGGAATTTATTATTAAGTTAGCAGAAATTAAGTATAAAAATGATCAAGAAAGGGTAGCACGTCAAATTTTACAAGATTTTCGCAAAGGTTATTTAGGTAAAGTTTCCCTTGAATATCCCCCAGTAGAAAAGTTATAGATAAATCAATATCCTAATGAACTTAAAAATAAAGAAAATGGCAATATTTTGTTACAATCTACACAAGTCCAAGCAAATTTAAAATAAACTACTTATGAGTAAAAAAGATATAGTTATTTCCCCTTCCATTTTGTCCGCCGATTTCGGTCGCCTAGGAGAAGAAATCAGAGCCGTTGACGAAGCAGGAGCAGATTGGATTCATGTAGATGTAATGGATGGTCGTTTCGTACCCAATATTACCATTGGTCCTTTAATTGTTGATGCCATTCGCCCCCATACCAAAAAACCCTTAGACGTTCACTTAATGATCGTTGAACCTGAGAAGTATGTGGCTGATTTCGCTAAAGCAGGTGCTGATATTATTTCCGTCCATGCCGAGCATAATGCTTCTCCCCATTTACACCGCACCCTCTGCCAAATCCGTGAATTGGGTAAGAAATCTGGAGTTGTGTTAAACCCTTCCACTCCCCTTGAGTTAATCGAATATGTCATCGATGTATGTGATTTAGTTCTCATCATGAGTGTTAACCCCGGTTTTGGTGGTCAAAGTTTCATTCCAGGGGTAGTTCCCAAAATCAAAGCCCTTCGTCAAATGTGTGATGAGAGAGGTTTAGATCCTTGGATTGAGGTTGATGGTGGCTTGAAACCCAATAATACTTGGCAAGTTTTAGAAGCAGGTGCAAATGCGATCGTTGCTGGATCTGCCGTGTTTAAAGCCCCTAACTACGCAGAGGCGATCAAAGGTATCCGTAACAGCAAACGCCCTGAAAAAGAGTTAGTAACGGCTTAATCGTTATTTTTTAACAAGGGGTTTAAACCCCTTGCCTAACATCTATTTTGATCAGCAACAGAATTACTTCTGAGAAACAAAACGAGAACCAAAAGTAAGCAACTTAAACCACAACTTAGGATTACTTTCCCTTAACCACTTACTCTGGTTTTCCAACCAAGGATTAAACCAACGGCTAAAGAGAAGATTTTTGAGAGCATCAAAGGTGAATTTAGCATAAGAACCCATCCAGCGAAATATATCTCTAGTTCCAGCCATTTCCCATATCCACAACAATAAGGCTGGATTTTTACGAGCCGCCTTAAGCGCTAATCGGTTAAAAGTAAACCAATCTGTGCGATCTTTAATAAAAATCTCAGCGGTATCAGGTTCATCGGCTAATAAACCAAAAAAGGTATTTAACATCGCATTCACCCTTTCTGGGGGTAAAGTTTTGTGGGTAGGTACCATCATTCCTTTAGAAAATAGCCATGTTACCGCAATATTACTTTGATAGGCTTTAATGCGGTTTAATGATTCCCCATCCAAAAGATCATTTTTTAATGCCTTGTCAAGGAGACTGGTTAAACGACCCAAATTACGTACCAAAGAGCCAAAACCTGTAAATACCAAAGGAGACTGTAAAGAAGCCGCATCACCGATCGCCATTACCCTATCCGTAGCGATTTCACGGTCATTTTCCCCCACGGTAAAACGTCCAGGAATGTAACCAAAAGTAGGTTTTTTCCACACCAGTTTGTCCATATCGCAACGGCGATATTCAGGAAGAATATTAAAGAAATCCTCATACATTTCTAACAAAGAGCCTGGGTTATCAGGATGCACTTGGTGATAATGGAATAAATAAATGGTCAACTCATCTCGCTCAGCAGGAAACAACTCCCAAATCAACTGCCTACCCCTAGAAATATCTCCATGGGAAAATAAAACATCCCCGTAGGTTTTATCCCACACTTCGGGATCAAAACCCTCTAGAATAGCTCCCACCGTAGGACAGACACTATCAAAAGTTCTTTTACCTGCGATTTGCCAAGCAATGGGGGAAGCAGTACCCATGGCATCTATTAAAAGTCTTCCTGTGGCTTCTCTTTCATCTTCTGTGACTAAATGGGTACCTTTAACGGTGACGATGTCTTTGCCGACGGTAGCTTTTTCAAAATCTGTTTCATCCCATATATCAGCACCATATTTAATTAATTTTTTCTGACATACTTCTAATAATTTATTAGTATCAAGGGCAATATTTAAAACGGTGGGAGTGTGTAAAACATTAGCCTTTAATTTATCAGGGTTATTAGCGTCAAAAAACTTACTAAAACCGTCTTTATATTCGGCAGCAATACAGTATTCAAATTCTTTTTTGGTAAATAGTCCTAGATCGATTAATACTTGAAATTCATCCCTAGAAATATTCCATTCTCGGTTCATTCTTCCAAATTTTAAACGCTCAATTACCAAGACGTTATAGCCTATTTTTGCTATTAAAGCCGCATGAATTGCTCCTAAAGCACCTCCTACGTAGATGATATCATAATCAGCTTTTCCCTTGCTTTGGTCTTTAAATAATACAGGTTTAACTTGATAATTACTAGAATTTTCAGCATTATTTTCTACACTTTCTCGCCATTTTTTTTCCCACCAATAAACTCTATTGAGATCATATTCCCCTTGGGGCATTTTCTGAAAATATTTAACAGTTTCAGGATAATGGGGTTTGAGGGCTTCAAAAATGGATTGATTCGTTAAATCAATGTCTGGTAATTGGGGATAATTTTGAGGGAATTTTTGATAAATCGCTTTTTTTAATTCTTTTTTTATTTTGTTTTCTTTACTTGATAGTTTTTTGCCCCAACGGTATATTTTTAGATAAGTTGTCCGTTGCAATGACCAAAGAAAAATAGATAGTTCGCTATTTTCGCCCAGTTCAATCTTTAGTCCATCTTGGGTAAGAGTTTTTTTACCGATGCTTGGTTGCCAAGATTTTTGTAACCACTCGAGAACTTCTTGGGTTTTGGGATGGGGAATTTCTATATAAAGTAAAGGCTTTACGTCCATTTCACTAAATTTTTTACAGGATTTTTTTATTTACTATCTATCTATTATTGCCGATTATTGAGTTATTGGATGATGAGGGGTAGAGGTGATGAGAGGGAAACCATTATTAATGACTAATTATCAATTGTTTTTAGTACGAGTGTTCTTTAATACATTAAAATAAAAAATGTCATCTAGTCTATATAAAATTACAGAGATGGAAAATTTAACTCCCGCACAAAAAGAATTATATGATTGGTTGGTGGAATATATTAATGTTAACAAGTATTCTCCTTCCATTCGAGAGATGATGAAAGCGATGAATTTGCGATCGCCCGCACCCATCCAAAGCCGTTTAGAAAGAATCAAAGCCAAGGGTTATATTGACTGGATAGAGGGACAAGCAAGAACCATGAAAATCCTTAAACCCCATGACGGCTTACCCATTTTAGGCACCATCACAGCGGGAGGATTAGTCGAACCCTTTACCGATGACCACGAAAAATTAGATGTTGTCTCCATGTTCAATCAGCCTAATTGCTTCGCCCTGAAGGTGGTAGGAGATAGTATGATTGAAGACTTTATCACCGAGGGAGACTATGTGATTATGAAATCAACCAAGGAAGCTAAGGAAGGAGAAATAGTGGCAGCCCGAGTGGATGGTTATGGTACTACCTTAAAAAGAGTTTATTTTAACCCCGAGGAAATCATTTTAAAAGCATCTAACCCAAAATATGAACCTATCAAAGTCAGTCCAGAAAATGTCGAAATCCAAGGTACTTTATTAGCGGTGTGTCGCCTCGGATATTAGATAAGGTAATGGAGATAATGAGCATCAATTCAAGAATAACTTAATTGTCCATTACCCATGGTTCATTATCAATTTTCCTGTGCTATGGTTGATAAATACAAAAGAAGGATAAGGTAAAAATCATCATGGAAACTGTTGGACATCAGCCCAAAACTTCGATCATTTCTTTTTCGACCACCAATCATTCCCACGAAACAGAAAGTCGCCCTTGGGGTACATTTACCACCCTAGAAGAAGGACCTGGTTATAAGATAAAAAGAATTGAAGTTAATCCAGGTCATCGTTTAAGTTTACAGATGCACCATCATCGTAGTGAGCATTGGATTGTGGTGTCTGGTACTGCGAAGGTGGAATGTGGGGATGAGGTTAAAATTTTGGCTGCCAATCAATCTACCTATGTGCCTCAGTGTACTAGCCATCGTCTGGAAAATCCTGGAGTTATTAAGTTAGTTTTAATTGAGGTTCAAAATGGCGAATATTTAGGAGAAGATGATATTATTCGTTTTCAAGATGATTACGCCAGAAAATAATTTACATGATTAATTTAACTGAAAGTGCGATTGCAGAAATTGCAAGGCTAAAAAATTATAATTCTCAACCTAATTCATATTTACGTATCAAAGTAGAACAGGGTGGTTGTGCAGAACTTCTGTATCAACTTAGTTTTGATGAGCAGGTATCAAAAAGTCAAGATGAAATGGCATTGCTTGACCGCACTTTTAACCACCATAAAGAAATTGCGATCGTTGTGGATGAACAAAGTTACAATTATGTCCAAGACTTAGTTATCGACTATGCCGAAGATTTGATGGGGGGTTCTTTCCAATATCAAAACCCCCAAGCCAAGAGCCATTGTAATTGTGGTGTTTCTTTTTCTACGGAAACTAATTAACAGGACTAAGAATCGGACTTAAACCGACATTTCGTAAGGGTTGTGCCGCCTGTTCGGCATTTTTGCGGGTACTAAAAAGCCCCACTTGCCAGACGGTATTACCTTGATAATTAGCACGAAAAGCCTCGGGGTAAATATCTTTTACCCTATTTTCTTCGTTGGGATTAGTTGCCCTCACAAACACTCGGAATGCTCCGCTATGGGTATTTACAGGAGTATTATTAGAAGGAATATTAACGGCTGTGGTGGTGTTGGTGCTATTATTTGAGGGGGATATGGGACGATCAAAAACTAAAATTTCCCTCATACTTCTTCTCCTTTGAATAGGAATATTCTCATTACTTGTGGAGGGAGAATTATTTGTGGTAGTCGTATTATTAGAACCACTGTTGGGCGTAATCGTTATGGTAACAGGGGAATTATTGGGGTTTGAATCAGTATTACGGGGAGTGTTATTATTGGGGGAAGTTACCCTATTGGTAGATGTGGGTGTTTGATTGTAGGGGGAAATATTTCCTGAATTGTCAGGGGCGCGATAAGGCTCGGAAAGACTGGGAGGAGATGGTAGATTTTGACTAGAGCCGATGCCTTTTATATTAGTAGGTACAGGCATTCTAGCAGGGGTTGGATTTCCATTGATAACAATGGTGTCTGTGGGGGGAGTTTTATCAGGCAAGGGAGGAATGGAAGTGATGGGGTTAGAATCGCTCTGATTGGGGGTTTCATCGAACGGAGATACCCCAATTACTTGGATTTGCTGGGCGATCGCCTTTTGGTGGTAAATGCTTAAGAACAGGAGCGTACAAAGGGGAAAGAGTAGGGTTATATTTTTCTGCAATAATCGAGATGGAATCATAGTAATAATGGTGATAATTAAAAATAAGGAATAGCTAAAAATTATTTTTATTCTGCCCTATGATAAGGGCTATTTTACAGAATTGACAAACCGATGAAAAGTTCCACTAACTTTAACAATTAAAATAAGGGTATTATATCAACATTAAAATGTCCATTACTTCTGCTTACATTCATATTCCTTTCTGTCGTCGTCGGTGCTTTTATTGTGATTTTCCCATCACGGTTTTGGGTAATAATGCAGGGGGAAAATATTCCCCTTGGCAACGGGAATATGTAGATTTTTTATGTCAGGAAATTCTCACAATAAATAATATAAAATCTGTGCCTTTAGAGACAGTTTTTTTTGGGGGTGGTACTCCTTCTCTATTGGCAGTAGAAGGGTTAGAAAAAATTTTAGTGACTTTGGAAAATCATTTTTCTTTTGCTCAAAACATTGAAATTTCCATGGAAATTGATCCTGCTACTTTTAGTTTAGAACAGCTTAGGACTTATCAAACATTAGGGGTAAATCGCATTAGTTTGGGGGGACAATCATTTGATGATTATTTATTACAAGAATGTGGGCGATCGCACTGTACAAAAGATACATATCAATCAGTAGAATATATCCACCAAGTAGGTATTGATAATTGGAGTTTAGACTTAATTTCTGGACTACCCCATCAAACCATTACCCACTGGGAAGATTCTCTTTTAAAGGCGATCGATCTCAAGCCCAAACATTTATCCTGCTATGATTTAGTCATAGAATCAGGTACAGTATTTGGCAAAAAATACCAAGCAGGAGATAAACCTCTCCCCCAAGATTACACCACCGCCCAAATGTATCGTTTAGGCTCTACTATCCTTCAGGAAAATGGCTATAACCACTACGAAATATGTAACTATGCCCAAGAAGGTTATCACTGTAAGCATAACCTAGTTTATTGGCATAACCAACCCTACTACGGCTTCGGCATGGGCGCGGCTAGTTATACCCAAAAACAAAGATTTAGTCGCCCTCGCACCCGCAAAGAATACTTTGAATTTGTTAATCAATTAATCATCAACAAAGGAAAAATAGACCATGAAAGCACAACCCCCACCGAAGAATTATTAGATACTCTCATGTTGGGATTAAGACTAAAAGAAGGAGTAAATTTACTATCCATAGAAAAAAAATTTGGTACAGACACCGTTTCTCAGATAATTAAAACCCTTCAAGCACCCATAGAACAAAAATTAGTGATTTTTTCCAACAATAGCAAAAATTTAAGATTATCAGATCCAGAAGGGTTCTTATATTCCAACTCCGTTTTAACAGAACTATTTATAGAATTTGAATGATGTTAACAAATTGTATCCAATCAATCTTCATGACAACTAAGCCATGAAATAATGTCAAAATATATAAATAGCGATTATTATTGAGTAAATAGAGGGTGAAATCATGGCTACTTTTATCGCTCAAGTAAAAGACAAATCAGGAAACATACTACAAGAAAGAGTTACCGCCGAATCAGCCGATGAAGCAAGAAGAATTTTAAGAAAAAGATTCGCCGCCATTGGTAAAGTCAAAAAAGCGGGGATGGATTTTGATTTGGCGAGTATCGAAGCCGCCTTAAGTAAAGTTACCATTAAAGATAAGGCTATTTTTTCTCGTCAATTCGCTGTATTAGTTAACGCAGGGGTAGCAATTGTTAGGGCGTTATCAGTTTTGGCGGAACAATCTTCCAATCCTAAGTTTAAAAAAGCATTAAGTGCTATTAATGAAGACGTACAACAGGGAACAAATTTATCCGAAGCTCTTGCTAAACACCCTGATTGTTTTGATCAATTATATGTCTCCATGGTAGAAGCGGGAGAAATTGGGGGGGTTTTAGACGAAGTAATGAATCGTCTAGCAAAACTATTAGAGGATGTGTCAAGGCTACAAAACCAAGTTAAATCCGCCATGGCTTATCCTGTTACCGTAGGCTTATTTGCGGTAGTAGCTTTTTTGGGTATGACAATTTTCTTAATTCCCGTATTTTCAGGCATTTTTGACCAACTAGGAGCAGAGTTACCTGCCTTAACTCAGTTTATGGTAACTCTTAGTGCGTTTTTACGTAGCCCCGCTGCGGTGATTCCTGTATTGGTAATAATTGGTCTTGTGTTTGGTTTTAGGCAGTATTATAAAACTCCCGCAGGAAGGTTACAAATTGATAGTATTGCTCTTAAACTTCCTATTTTTGGAGATTTGAACCAAAAAAGTGCCGTGGCTCGTTTTTGTCGAGTTTTTGGTACCCTTACTCGCTCGGGAGTACCTATTTTACAGTGTTTAGAAATCGTAGAAGAAACTATTGGTAATAGGGTAATTGGGAATGCCATCGGGGCTGCAAAAAACTCTGTATTGGAAGGGGGTATGTTAAGTCTTGCCATTGAAGAGAAAAACGTATTTCCTGCCATGGCGGTTCAAATGATGAGCATTGGGGAGGAAACGGGAGAATTGGATGCGATGATGATGAAAGTAGCCGACTTTTATGAGGATGAGGTTGAACAAGCCATTAAAGCCCTTACCAGCGTAATTGAACCCATAATGATGGTGGGAATTGCGGGAATGGTTGGTACAATTTTGTTATCGATGTATTTACCTATGTTCTCTATTTTCGATCAAATTGCTTAAATAAAAAATAATAATCTTTGTCCACTGTTGAAAGTGAATTTTAATTAATGTCTATAAATCAATCCGATTATGAAACGGCGTTGGCTGACTATACTGATAAAGAAAGAATTGTGGCTTTATTGAGTCAGTATCGGGAATATTTAGCCATGGTACCGAGTATGAGGCGCCCTAGTGACAGTTTAATTACAATTCCTTTACCTTTGGCCAAGGTACGTCATGTTAATAATATATCTTCCATGGGTTCTCGCTCTTATGCTCCTTCGGGAATGAATCAGATGTCTATGGATGAAATGGTATCAATTCCCTGTGATATTGCGGTGTTAATGTGCGATCCTGAGTGGAAGATTAAGATGGGGGTAGAAATTTTAGTTTTTATTCATCGCCCTCAAGAAGATTTTTCTGATTTACTACTGCGCTGGCGCAATGCTCAAACTGCTTTGGCCAATGAGTATGAGTGGATTATGCCTGAGATGGATGATCATATGTTTAGTGATAGGGCGGAAAAGATTCACCCTATTTTTGTGGTATTTCCCCATACTAATGCTCGGATTTTAAAGGGATTAAAGGCTTCTGGTTTACCCTACATTTGTTATAATACCGTAGAGGCGATCGCCGATAACCCTGAATTAAAGTCTCTCAGTGGTAGTGTGGATAATTAAACATCAAACCCCATGGCATCATCAAGACGTTTGAGGGAATGAATATAAGCGGCGGTACGCATGGAAACTTCATACTCTAGGGCAACTTTCCAGATTACTTCTGTTTCCCTCTCCATTCCTTCCTGGAGGTGTTGTTGTACTTTTTCTAAATCCCAATACATCCCATTACGATTTTGTACCCATTCTAAGTGACTAACGGTAACGCCCCCAGCATTAACCAAAATATCAGGAATTACTCGAATCCCCTTTTCTTCTAAAATCAAGTCAGCTGAAGAAGTAACAGGGCCATTGGCAACCTCAAAAATAAATGGGGCTTTAATTTGGTGAGCATTTTCCTCGGTAATTTGGTTTTCTAGGGCCGCAGGAATTAAGACATCTACATCAAGGGTTAATAACTCCTCATTGGTAATTAGATCATTTTCCCTCAAGTCACAAACAGTTTCTTGACAGTAAACATCCTTAACAGTGCTATTACTTTCTTTATATTCACGAATACTAGGAATATCTAAACCATCTTCACAATAAATCCCTCCCCTGGAGTCACTTACTGCCACTACTTTATACCCTGCTTGATATAGTAATTGGGCTATTTGCGCCCCCGCATTACCAAATCCTTGGACGGCAATGGTGGTTTGCTCTGGTTTTTTCTCAAATTTGGGTAAGATAGTTTGGATGACATGAAAAGCCCCTGTGGCTGTGGCGGTACTTCTGCCCTCACTTCCCCCCATGGTTAAAGGTTTTCCTGTAACTACTCCCCAGGAAATTTGTCGGGTGATGTTGCTATATTCTTCTACCATCCACCCCATAACTGTTTCGTTGGTGTAAACATCGGGAGCTAAAATATCCCTATCTGGCCCGATATAATCGGCGATCGCACTGATATAATTTTTAGAGAGTCTTTCTAATTCTCCCTTCGACAACTCCCTTGGATTTACCTGAATACCCCCCTTAGCCCCCCCAAAAGGAAGATTTAACACCGCACATTTAAACATCATCCAAAAGGCAAGAGACTTCACCTCATCGAGGTTTACAGAAGGATGATAACGGACACCCCCTTTACCCGGGCCTCGGCTATCATTGTAAATTACTCGATAACCCTGATAAACTTTTAACGAGCCATCATCCATTCTCAGGGGAATAGATACAGCCAAACTAGATTTAGGGTATTTTAGTTTTTCTTCTGTGGAGGGAGAAATTTGAATATACTTTAAAGCCCTTTCTAGCCTGATATTGGCATCGGCAAATAAGGAATTAGTCATATGTTGAGATTTTGATTAATAATTCCATTGTAACCATTTTTGAGGTTAAGAAATTATGACATTTGCCTATGACAGAAAAATTCACTTTGCTGATACCGACAGCGCAGGAGTGGTTTATTTTGCTAGACTTCTTTCTATTTGCCATGAAGCCTATGAACATTATTTAGAAAATTTGGGGGTAGATTTACGCAGTTTTTTTCAAAATCCCACCATGGCTATTCCCGTTGTCCATGGGGAAATTGATTTTTTTAGCCCTCTTTTTTGTGGGGATATTATTCAAGTATATTTAAAGCCCATTTCCCTTAACCCAAAGGCTTTTGAAATTGAATATACCATCGAGAAAGAAGATGAAAAAGTGGCCACTGCCAAAACTCGCCATGTCTGTATCAACCCCCAAACCAGAAAAACTCAACCTCTACCCTTGTATTTAGGGTTGGATGATTCAGAAAAATGAATGATGCTTAAAAACCATTCCTTATTCCCTACCTAAGATTTATAGCTATTTTTCAGCTTAGAAAGAATCACGGGCTTTAACTTATTAAATTCATCCCTCAATCTTTGCTTACTCATTTTTGCATCTCCCTGATTGGGCGTATTTTTACTATTCTCCAGCCACTCTGCCATGATTTTACATTGATTAGAAGCAATGGTTGAACCTGTGACGTGTTGACACCTTCCCGGCTCTTCTACCGCAAAAAAGAGGATTTTATAACTACCAGTTTTGGCAAGGGCAGCTGTTACCTGACGGGAAGTTTGAGATTTGAGATCAAGGTAACAAGGCAACCAACGGGGGCCTCGATGGGGATTGTAAATCACCGTAATCCAGAGAATCATGGGATGGGGAGAGTTGAGAAAAAGAAACTGATTGTATCTCATATCCTTGATACGACTGAGAATATCATCTCTTTCAATCATCACCCAAAGACTGGGAAAGGTTTGCCCAGAACTAATGACCACCTTGGGAAAAACAATTTTTTGGATTGGTTTATTATTGGGCCAAGTGAGATTTTTAGAAATCATTGTGGCACTGAGATCCATTTTGGGAGCGACTTCGGTGCGATCGCCCTGAGAACCTATATCATCGGAATCATAGGTATCCGCCACAATGGTTTTTTGACCACTAAAAGCCGTCATACGATCAGGGGTATGATGATTAGATTTATTATCCTTCTCCAAAACCTCAATTACCCGTAAAATTTCCGCTACCGTTTGAGGACGATTATCCCGAGACTTTTCCATACACTTCATGATGACATCCTTCAATTCTTGGGGAATTTTGAGATGGGCATCAAAAGGACGAGGTTTAAAGTCATGGTGGGCTTTGTACCAAGCCCCAAAAGAAGAAGTTTCAGGTAAAATGGGCATTTCAAGGGTAAGCATTTCATACATCATTACCCCCAAACTGTAAATATCAGAGCGATTGTCCAACTCTTTACCTTCCATTTGTTCAGGGGAACAATAAGCCAAAGTACCCATAAAAGAATGGGTTTGAGTAGCGTTTGCCTGTACCAACTTGGCAATCCCAAAATCAAGAATTTTGACCAATTCCCCCAAGGTAGGATCTTGCATCACCAATACATTACTCGGTTTTATATCTCGGTGAACCACCTGACACAATTCCCCTTTGAGCATAATACCACTGTGGGCAGCATCCATTCCCACACATATTTGACGACTGAGGTAGAGAAAACGTTTAAGGGGCAAAGGCTGAAACTTAATTACCTGACTTAAACTCTCCCCCTCTAAAAACTCCATCACATAGTAAGGAACTTCATTTTCATCAACACCATAATCCCTTACCCTGATGATATGGATACTTTTTTCCCCCAAAAGGGCGCTGATGGTCGCTTCCCGCTCAAAGCGATGACGCATCTTATCATTGAGCAAGGTTTGAGACAAAAACTTCACCGCAACCACCACGCCACCGAGCAGTTTATCTTCTCCTCGATATACCTGCCCCATAGCACCACTACCGATTAATTCAATTAACTGATAGCGATCTGCTAATATACGCTGATTTTGTTGATTTTGTTTGCCTTTCCCTAAACTCATGATTTAATTGCCCATCAAATCTTGTTATATTTATATTCTGACTTATACTATCTAGTTTTATCCATGACGTTCTAAAATACCTTCTGTCACATTAACGATATTATTACCTGCTACCATGGTGCTAGAGAAATGATAATGGTCTTCATCTAACTGAAACATTGTTTCGAGTACGCTACGACGACGACTATCACCCAAAATCCAATAACGCTGAATGATGGAGTTTTTTGTAATCCATCCTTCTCCTTCTATTTTATCGAAATCACTTCTTTTTAAGACATAGCTGTAACTATATTTATTATTAGGTAAAAAACCTTTATATTCAAACTCTAAATCTTTGGCTATTTCTGGGGAGGATTGATTGTTATCAAATACTAACTTTGTTTTCATAATGAACCAACTACTTTGATCCCAAGTAATGATAGTTGCTCCTTTAAAAGGAATAGAAATGTGATTTTTTTCAGTTAGATTCCCTTTAATAATCCAGCTACTTGGTTGCAATAAAAAGGTATGACTCATTAATATTTTTTATTAAAAATAAAGGAAGTTATAGGGAAATTATGGATTATAATTTATTAACTAATTGCCGATTTTATTAACAGACAATAGATAGATAAATATAAAAACAAATTATTTTCTTATCAAAAAAGTGATGACTAAGTGTTGCTACATAGCTTAAGATTTAGAGTCATTATACATGGTTTTTGTCAACTTTCTACGTAGTTTTGAAGACACCTTAAGGTTTTGGGAAGGAATTTTTTAATTTGAATGGGATTCTTGATCTTGCCAATCGGGGCAATTTTCATCATTCCATCCATAGGGATGAATACCACAAACTAAAAAATTACCGTTATATCTTCGTCCGTGATAATTTTTACAGCCGATACAAGCAGGGTGAAATTGTGCGTCGGGGGTGATTTTTTCTTCGTCAAACCAGACAATGTTACTGTCGAAGTCTGAATCTTCTTCTGATGGTGGGTTAGGAGGAAAATCCTCTAGGATATGGGGAAGTATTTCATCGGCAAGAAATACGGCACATTCTTCTAAAAAGTAATCGACTTGTAACAAAAAATCGTCTATTTCTTGGGGGATTTTATTATCTATTTCTTGGGTTAGATTATCAATAAATAACTCGGTGTTGTGGGCAGTTTTTTCTAATTCTTGAGTCACTTCTTCACAGAAGTTATTAAAATTGTTTTCTGCCTGATTTAACCAATTAATTAACTGTTTTTCCCAATTGTCCATGAATTATTTTTGGTAATGGTTAGTTTTTGAGCTATTAATTATCATTGTCGTCATCATCGGTAATAATTTCAATGGTGCGAGGTTGATTTGATGATGAATCGGGAGGATTACCATTCATTTTTTGTTTATCTTTGGCTTGTTGGATGGTTTCATCCACAAATTTTCTGGCTTCTTCGGCGGTGATTTTACCTTTGCTCACCATTTCATCGGCCATTTTTTGCAACTCTTGGGGAAAGTTGGGATTATTAATTATTTTGTCGGTTTGTTGTTTCAATTCTTGGAGAGTATCTCCTGCTTTTTCGGCGGCATATCCTGCGATACCGATACCTAGATAAAGGGCTTTTTGAAAAATATTTTCTGATTCAGCCATAAATTGTTTTATCTCAAATCTTCAATGGTTCTTTTTTTATTGTAAGGGTAAATCAAAAAAACGATGGCAAAGGTTACCTTGATTGGATAAAATGAGCAAAAATAACTTTTTCGCCACTAACTGATACTATAAAACTTTGAACTTTACTCCTCCTTTGCCTGATCATTTCGATGTTATTATTGTGGGCTCTGGGGCTGCTGGTTTATATGCTGCCCTCAAACTTCCTGCTGAGTTACGTATTTGTCTAATTACTAAGGATAAGCTGAAAAAGGGGGCCAGTGATTGGGCGCAGGGGGGCATTGCAGCAGCGATCGCCCCTAATGATTCACCTGTACTACATTTAGAAGATACTTTAAAAGCAGGGGCTGGACTGTGCGATCGCACAGCGGTACAATATTTAGTAGAAAATGCGGTGACTTCCATTCGCTCATTGTTGGAAATGGGGGTAGAATTTGATCGTCACAATGATGAATTAGCGATGACATTGGAAGCTGCCCATTCTTTTCCGAGGGTACTCCATGCAGCGGATACCACGGGGAGGGCGATTGTTTCTATTTTAAGACAAAGGGTAATCGAAAGTGAACATATTTCCATTTATGAACAAGCCTACGCCCTTGACTTATGGCTAGATGAAAAAAGGGAAAAATGTCAGGGGCTTTGTTTATTGCATGATAATAAAATTACTTGGTTGGGAGCAAAAGCCGTTATTCTTGCTACAGGGGGAGGAGGGCAGGTATTCGCCCAAACCACTAACCCCAAGGTAAGCACAGGGGATGGGGTTGCCCTGGCATGGCGCAGCGGTGCGCTGTTGCGTAACCTCGAATTTGTGCAGTTTCATCCTACGGCTTTGAAGAAGGAAAATGCCCCTCGTTTTCTCATCAGTGAAGCGGTGAGGGGGGAAGGCGCCCACCTAATTGATAGGGAGGGTTACAGATTCGCTTTTGATTATCACCCCAAGGGGGAATTGGCACCCCGTGATGTGGTTAGCCGTGCTATTTACAACCATTTACAGAAAATTAGCCCTAATCCAGCTTTAGATAACGTATTTCTCGATTTACGCCCGATTCCTCGTCCTCGCTTAGAGTATCGTTTTCCTAATATCATCAGACGTTGTCAGGAGTGGGGCATTGATTTATTTTCCCAGCCGATTCCTGTTTCCCCTGCTGCCCATTATTGGATGGGGGGTATTGCGGTGGATTTGCACAATAAAACTTCCATTGATGGGTTATACGCCATCGGAGAAACGGCAAATACGGGGGTACATGGGGCGAATCGTTTGGCTAGTAATTCTCTTTTGGAGTGTTTGGTGTTTGGAGAAACTCTCAAGGATTTGGATTTTGATTCCCTAGTTTATCCTTTTTTGAATACTGATAATATTCCTTTGGGGGATAATCACTGGCAGGATGATATGGCAGTAGTTAATAAGATTCGCACAGAGTTACCTCTTTTGATTTGGGAGGTGGCGGGGATTTGTCGTCGTGATGATATGTTGCTAAGGGCGATCGCTCTTGTGGAACAATGGCATAATGACATAGACAATCTAAAAATCGGTCAATTTCTCAAAAACTTAAATCCTCAGCACTCATACAGCCTACAATCTCCTATTTTAGAACAACAGCTAAAACTAACCGCAGAAACCCTCAACCTTTTAGAAGTCGGATACTTAATTGTCAAATCTGCACAATTCCGCACCGAAAGCAGAGGAGGGCATTATCGTCTTGACTACCCAGAAACCAAAGAAAATTGGCAATGTCATACCCTAATTAAACATCATAACTGGTGGTCAGAAGGAGTTAACAATGGATAATTAGGAATTGATGAAAAAGTGCCTTAGTTGAGCTGGAAAATGGGAAATAGGGAATGATTTTCTAATTAAATTCAATTACAGTATCGCTAAATTAGTTTTTACTAATAAAGAAAAATAGCTCCCGTAGGTTGTAAATTAAAAGTACGATTTCCCCTACTAATTTCCTCGATAACACTGACAGTTAAATTAATCACATTATCCTCACTAACCTCCACCGAATATTTAAGATTCATACGAGAAGCATTAGGAGTATTCAAATCAGGATATATAACTAAGTAAATTGAGCTTTCAGGATTTAAACTTCTAATAGTAGCATTATCATCAGGCCTTAAAACCGTAGGGGTAAGATTTTCATTGGTGAAAGAATAGTCAAGAAAAATACCTGTTTGATTAATAATATTTAAACTAATAGGTTTTTCTGTATCTACCCTTGCCACTGGTTGCCAGAAACCAGGTTGATAAGTTTGTGCAGGAGGATTGTTATTGGTTTCAGTTTGGGCATCTACCTCAGAAAGAAATAAAGTTAAGTTAGCGGTTGTTATCAACAACGAGGAAGCAATCAAAGATTTCCACATAGATTTAAAATTTTTGAAAAAAATTATTTTAAGTAAGTGGGCATAATTAAATCGATTTAGGCAAGGGGTTTAAACCCCTTGTTCATAAGAGTCTTAATAAAATAAGAGCTATAATTAATTTCGCAAACCTACTTATTTATTAATCATACGTCAACTTTTTAAAAGTTTTATTTTCCATTGCTACCTAATCATTGTCTCTTGTTTTAACCATCAATTTATTATAAATATTGACAATCCCTTAGCCATAACCTTACTGCCTCACCAACTACCCCCGAGGTAGTATCAACTATGGGAGAAACTAAGCCATTATCTCCTACCTCCCCAAATCTTGTTAGCAACATCACCATATCCCAACCCCTATCCGTGGAGGTTAATAACAACCAATGATAATTATTGGTTTCCTCCAATCTTGTATCACTCAGATACTGTCTTTCACGGGTAGTAAAAAAAATTTGCTCGATATGAGATGAATTATTTGCCCCATAACTTTTTTCTGATAAAGGTAACTCCTCAAACTCCACCTGCCCCACCGTAACAATATATATAGGCATAATTGGAGAATTTGCTCCCCCTCGTCGAGTTTTTTGGATAATTCTATTACCATAATCACCAATTTCATTTACTAACTTATCTCCCAAATGATTAATATCTGCTCTACATTGATTTTCTGAAGAAATATTATTCCTCCCATAACTTTCTTGCCCGAAAAAAGTGCTTATTATCAAAGTAAAAATAAGAATAAGTTTATTCATAGCAATATTTTGTGTTAGTGTTTTTGATGGTTAAATAGAGTAAAGAAAAATGGTGACTAATGTTTAGTTAAATAAATTATGGGAAAATAATATACTTAATACCTCCGATGAATTGAAATAAAAAATCACCAAGAAAAAAGTATTTATATATCTTTATCATCCATGGTCAATTATTAGACTGCGTTTAATGGAACGTACCGACTGTTATAATGAGATTGTGTCCATTTTACAACTTAACTGCTCGATGACTTCTAACTCTGACTTTCTCGACCATCTAAACTCCGCCCAACGTACCGCTGTAGAACACTTCAATGGACCTTTATTAGTGGTTGCAGGGGCTGGTTCAGGAAAAACTAGAGCTTTGACATATCGTATCGCAAATTTAATAAAAACCCACCAAGTATCCCCAGAAAATATCTTTGCTGTAACCTTTACCAACAAAGCAGCGAAGGAAATGAAGGAAAGAATTGAGTTAATTTTTGCCCAAGAGATGGCAGACAGAAAGCATCAACAAAAGTTAGAATCTCTACCAGAATTGGAGCAGAAAAATATTAGGTCAAAGGTATATCGTGGCACCATAAAACCCCTTTGGATTGGGACTTTTCATAGTCTTTGTGCCAAAATTTTACGATTTGATTTGAATAAATATCAGGATGAGAAAGGGAGAAAGTGGGAAAGGAATTTTACTATTTTAGATGAGTCTGATGTTCAAAGTATTGTCAAACAAATTGTTGTTAAAAAGCTCAATTTAGATGATAAAAAGTTTGACCCTAAAAAGATGCGTTATGGCATTAGTAATGCCAAAAACTTGGGTTTTTCTCCTTCTCAATATGCTATCGAAAGACCGGATTATCGAGGTAGAGTTTTAGCAGAAATTTATGAAGAATATCAAAATGAATTAGCAAAAAATAATGCCTTAGATTTCGATGATTTATTGTTAATTCCTGTACGAATTTTTCAGCAAAATGAATCTGTTTTAGGTTATTGGCATCAACAATTTAGACATATATTAGTAGATGAATATCAAGATACAAACCAAATTCAGTATCAATTAATTCAACTTTTAGCTACTAATAATGAGCCTGATAAAAAACACTGGAATTGGCAAAATAGATCTATTTTTGTGGTAGGAGATGCTGATCAATCTATCTATTCTTTTCGGATGGCAGATTTCACAATTTTGCTTAATTTTCAGCAGGATTTTGGGGATGGTTTGGCAGATGATGATACTCGCACTATGGTTAAGTTGGAGGAAAATTATCGCTCTCGAGAAAACATTTTACAAGCGGCTAATTATTTAATTGAAAATAATAGTCAGAGGATTGATAAGGTATTACGGGCAACCCGTGCGGAGGGAGAGGCTATTTATTGTTATCGGGGCAATAATGAGAGGGAAGAGGCTTCTTTTGTTATACGAAAAATTGAAAGTATGGTAAAACAAAACCCTAGTTTAGATTGGGGTAAGTTTGCTATTTTATATCGTATTAACTCTCAATCAAGGGCTTTTGAAGATGAGTTAATTAGACGTAGTATTCCTTATAATATTGTGGGGGGTTTTAAGTTTTATGAAAGAAAAGAAATTAAAGATGCTCTTGCATATCTAAAGTTGATTATAAACCCTGCGGATACGGTGAGTTTATTGAGGGTAATTAATACTCCAAAAAGGGGTATTGGAAAAACTACCACAGAAAATTTAATTACGGCTTCTCAAGAGTTAAATATACCTCTTTGGGAAATAATAAGCGACCAAACTTCAGTAAATACCATTGCGGGAAGGGCAGCTAAAAGAATTAGTCAATTTGCTAGTCTTATTAGTAATTGTCAGGAAAAAGTAAAGGATATTCCGGGGACACAAATTTTGGAGGAAGTGCTAGAAGTATCTGGTTATTTGGATGATTTGAAGCAACAAGGCACTGATGAGGCGGAAAATAGGCAGGAAAACTTGAATGAGTTGTTAAATGCCATGATGCAGTTTCAGGAGGATAATGAGGATGCTAGTTTGGAAGGATTTTTGAGCAATGCTTCTTTGGCTTCGGATTTGGATAATTTGGATGAGGGAGATTCGGCGGTTTCTTTGATGACTCTCCATTCGGCGAAGGGTTTAGAGTTTCCTGTGGTGTTTTTGGTTGGTTTTGAGCAAGGTTTATTACCCCATAACCGTAGTTTAAATGATCCTTTGGATTTGGAGGAAGAAAGACGTTTGTGTTATGTAGGGATTACACGAGCGAAGGAACAATTATTCCTTACCCATGCACGGGAGCGTTATTCTTGGGGTAATGTGGATTTTTGTGCGCCTTCTCAGTTTTTGGCTGAGTTGCCCCAAGATTTGATTTCTACTAATTTAACCCCTAGTTATGCCACGGGAAATATTATTACCGAGGAGAAGGAGGAAAAGCCTAAATGCTCTGAAAATTGGCAAGAGGGCGATCGCCTGTACCACCCCACTTTCGGTAATGGTGTAGTCACCCATATTTTAGGATTAGGCAAAAAAAATACCATTGTGGTTAACTTTGAAGTGGGCAGAAAGATTATTAATCCTAGTCATACCAAATTATCTAAATTGACTTAAAACAGGGTGAATTGTTGATGGGGAAATTAGGCAAAGTTTGTCCGTGGAAAAATTCATTGGTGTTTGTTGGGGTTTCATATTTCAACCTCTTCAGCGCACCTTACTTCCCTTCCCCTTACAAGAAAAAATTTACCCCTCAATTAAATCCGTAACCTGCCTAAACAAATCAGAGGCATCAGCATCAAACCAATTAATCTCAGGATAGGCATTAAACCATGTCCTCTGTCTTTTCGCAAACTGACAAGTATGGGTAACAATCAAATCCCGTGCCTCATCCAAAGATATATCACCCAATAAATATTGCTTAATTTCCCCATAACCAAGGGTATTTAGTAACGGTAAATCAGCCCCATATTTTGCCATCAAAGTTTCTACCTCCCTCACCAATCCATCCTCCAACATCATGGCGGTGCGTTTACTAATTCTGGTGCGACTCATTTCCCCATCACAATGTAAACCTATTTGTAAAATGGGATAAGAAGGGGGGCATTCTCCCTGTTGTTCAGAAATGGGCTGTCCTGTGACATAATAAACCTCTAAGGCTCTAATGGTTCTAGTTTCATCGTTAGGGTGAATTTTTTTAGTAGCTTCGTCATCAACTTGTTTTAACATAGCATACCGCTGTTTTTGATCATAAGTCATCAATTGTTGTCTGAGTTGCGGTTGAGGGGCTACACGGGGAATTTTTAGCCCTTTGGTAATGGATTTGATATACAATCCTGTGCCACCAACTAAAAGGGGAGGAAGATGATGATTTTGTTGGATAAGGGCTTGGGCTTTTTCTTGGTAATCGGCAAGGGTAAGGGTTTCGGTGGGGTGACAAATATCGATGAGGTGATGGGGGACGGTTTTTTGCTCTTGGATACTGGGTTTGGCTGTGCCGATGTCAAATTCTTGGTATATTTGGCGAGAGTCGGCGCTGATGATGATACTGTTTAATTTTTGGGCTAGTTTGAGGGCAAGGGATGATTTTCCGCTAGCGGTAGCGCCACACACAACAATAAGGGAATATTTTTTCATTTAATAATAAAGTTAATTTAGTTTTCTCAGTTTTATATTTTTACAATAAAATATCGTGTTTTACAAGGTAGTTAATTACCTATAATTTTTTTATGTAATAAATTTTATAGCTAATAGTTGACGTTTAATAAATTAGACTAATAAATAATATATAACTTCATTTTGCTTTTGTTTGATTATGGGAAAATATGATCACTTTTAACCCCCATTAACAAGGTGGAGTTCAATTTAAAGATGTCACGAATAATTTAGGATTGTTATAGTTTTAATTAAGTTTATTTTACTAAATTTCTGAGGTTTGAAATCTCATATTTTTTAACTCTTGTAATTGTTTTTCTGTAATAAGTATTTCTTGGTAAAAGTGTTGCATTTTGTCTAAATTATTTTCTTTTTCTAGTTCAGGAATTTGTTGCTGACAATATTGTTTATACTTTTCTAGTTTAATGGATTGGAGAGAGGCGATCGCACTTAAAAAATTAGCTTCTGGTGCAAAAAGTCGTTGACTTACATTTTCGGTAGGATACAAAACAGGGTTTAATATAGGGGACATTTCTGGGGGAATATTCATATTTTCTTGCAACATTAACAATAAATTATTATCAGTATTATCTAGTTGTTCGATATTTAAACTATGAATTTGTTGCCACAAAAAACGATAGGGTTTGAAAGTAAAAACTAAATCTTTTTGGTCTAATTGCTCAATTATATCATCTCTCCACTTAGGACAATGAAGGTAAATTAATAAAATTAAAAACTCTGCTTCCTCTATTTTTATATTCTCTGAACTTTTGCCCAAAAAAGTACTTGTCTTACGGTAATTTTTTTTCTGATTATAAGTTTTTGTTGCCGTTTGTAAACTCTGATAAATTCTTTTAAACTCTTGGGAATTAAGACTCTTAGATTCACTTCTACCCCGACATAATAACTCTGCACAACTGGATAAATAATAATCTTTGGTGGAATCTTTACTAATTTTTTTTATTAATCTGACAATCCCTTGAAAAGCTAACTCAAAATCACCACTTTTCCGTAAATTCCTACTAACTAAGATTTGCTGTATTTGCCAATCTAACCATAACGGAGCATTTTCCATCAAAGTCAGGTACTTTTCCTTGGCTTCCATATCCATAGCTAAAAATTCATCAGCATCTTTACCATCAGGAATATTAACAACTTTTAACTTCATTTGCCCTGAATAAATCAGAGTTTCTACCTCTTTTATGGCTCTTTCTGTTGCTTTTAAACCAGCTTTATCCGCATCAAAATTGATAATAATTTCCTTAGATTCAGTGTAACGAGAAAGGAGTTTGACATGGCTTTGAGTTAAAGCAGTGCCTAACACAGCTACAGCATTTTTTATATTATAACGATGAAGGGCGATCGCATCAAAATATCCCTCAACAACTATGGCTTTATCCTCTTTAACAATGGTTTTTTTTGCCTTATCAAGGGCGAATAAAGTTTTACTTTTAGAAAATAATTCCGTCTCAGGGGAGTTTAAATATTTTGGCTCATTACCATCGAGACTTCTTGCCCCAAAAGCAATTACCCTTCCCTCTTTATCAATAATAGGAATCATTAAACGATTGCGAAAATAATCAATATATCCATCTCCCTTATTTCTTTCTTTAATTAATCCCGCTTGGGCAACTAACATCACAGGATAATTTTTGATTTCCACTAAATAATTATAAAGAGTTTCCCAATTATTCGGAGCATATCCTAATTGAAAACCTTGGATAGTTTCTTCATCTAAGGCTCTTTTTTCGGTTAAATATTTAAGGGCTTCTTCTCCTTCTTTTTGTCGTAAACTATGTTGATAAAAACTAGAAGCCACTGCCAAAATTTCGTATAATTGTTCCCTCAAAGAAATCTGTTTTTGAATTTCTTTTTGTTGTTCGGGAGCTAAACTTTTAACGGGTATTTGATAACGGTGGGCAAGATTTAATACAACTTCCTTAAAAGATTGTTTATTTATATCCATCAAAAATTTGATGGCGCCTCCTCCAGCCCCACAACCGAAACAGTAGTAAAGTTGTTTGGTGGGGCTAACGGTAAAACTAGGGCTTTTTTCGTCATGGAAAGGACATAAACCGCTAAACTCTCGCCCTTTTTTCTGTAAAACTACATAGTCAGAAACTATTTCCACAAGGTCAATTTTTTCCTTGACTTCGTTGATGGTGTCGGGATGAAGACTTATTTTTTCCATGGTTAAATTATAGAAAATTTCGGGGCGAAAAGAATCAATTACGGTGGGTGGATCGGATATAGTGGGTATAAATCCGCAATTTCAATTTAATATGTTTAAGTCAATTATTGTCACTATCCTTGTCTTGTGTTTTCTCTGGATTTCTCCTCCTCCAGCCTTTGCCCAAGAGCAAATCACTATCACCGAAGAGCAGTTGGCAGAAGGTGAAGCCATTGCTCAAAAAGCCATAGAAGCTACTCAGAAAGGTGATTTTGTCACGGCTCAAGAATACTGGACGCAGTTAATTGAGGCTTTTCCTACTAATCCTGCGGTATGGAGTAATCGTGGTAATGCCCTTGTTAGTCAGAATAAGTTACAAGAGGCGATCGCAGATTATGACCAGTCTATAATTTTAGCACCTGATGCACCTGATCCTTACCTCAATAGAGGTGCTGCCTATGAAGGTTTAGGAGAGTATCAAAGGGCGATCGCAGATTACAATAAAGTATTAGAATTAGATCCTAACGATGCCATGGCATATAATAACCTAGGCAATGCCAACGCAGGATTAAAAAATTGGGAAACCGCCGTGGAATTGTACCACAAAGCCACCGAAATCGCCCCAAATTTTGCCTTTGCAGGGGCTAATGAATCCCTTGCCCTCTACGAATTAGGTAGAAAAGACGATGCCCTTAGAAAGATGCGCAACATCGTTCGTAAATATCCTATGTTTCCTGATATGCGTGCCGCCCTCACCGCTGCCCTCTGGGAAAATGGTAAACAAGGAGAAGCCGAAAGTAACTGGGTTGCCACCGTGGGTATGGATAGCCGTTACAAAGACTTAGATTGGTTAAAGGAAGTCAGAAGATGGCCCCCTAGCATGATAAAAGCCCTCGAAAGTTTTATTAATCTTGACGGGCAAACTTAAATTTATATTCGGGTGGGCGATGCACAGCCCACCATCAAGAAATCTTCAGAAAATCAAGACTAATTTTATCAATTCCTACCCCATCAAGGAGTTTTTGTTGCTCTGCCAACATTTCCCTCAGAGAATCATTGTTAGGATGATCCCAACCTAAAAGATGTAAAAAACCGTGGGAAGCTAACCATGCTAATTCATTCTTGAGAGAGTGATTTTGTTCTTTTGCCTGTTTTTGGGCTGTTTCTATGGAAATAATCACATCACCGAGGGGAATCGTATTCACCATGTCGGGGGGTGAAAATTCATCATCCAGACTAGCGAAGGCTAAAACGTCCGTGGCTTGATCTTTTTGTCTGAATTGACTATTTAATTCTTTTATATCTTCATCATTGGTTAACACCAAACTAACTTCATAGTTTTTATCTTCTTCAAGGTCATTATCTGTCATGGCTAACCAAATAGAAAACCACGATCGCCATTGTTCCTCCATAATAGGCAAAGATTCATTTTGAGGAGCAAAAAAATTATCTTCAAGATAAAGATCAATATTATATTTATTCATAAAGTGTTTTATTTGGCATTGGGAATGGACAATTAATTATTATCAATTATCCATTCTCAATTATCAATTAAGTTATCGCCTGATCATTTTTACTTGCAAGATATGCCAAACCGAAACAGATAAGGGCATTAACAACTAAAAAGCCTTGCGCGGTGATACCCATACCTAAACCCCACACATTAGGGTTATAAAAAGCAGAAATACCGAGGCAGGAAGCAACCCCCAAACAAGAGCCAATGGCAACCCACTTTAAAGTGTTATGTCCCAAAAATAGAACAATTAAGATAAAGGGAATTAAGGCACTGGCAAAGATAGGATTAAGGCTACTGGTACCCACTACCACATTACCCAATTCAGGGAGAGAACTTCCTATTAAACGCAGAGGCCATTGGGGTAAATCAAAGATATATAATCCTTGTAAAACAAATAATCCTGAACTACCAAACACCATGCCACCCGCAAGACTCATGTTAAATACAAGGTAATTACGGATAAACCAAGCAAGGAGATATGAACCGATTACCATGCCTAATTTAGGTAATAGTAAAATGGTGCCACCATCAATCCAGAAACCAGGGTTTAGGTAACCGCTATCCCGTAACCAGCGGAGAAAGTCTTTGACGGTAATTTTACCCTTGAGGGCGAGTTGCACCGCACCACCTGCATCCAAACGTCCTGCACCGTAATGGTTAAAGGGATCTTCGGCTACTTCACGGGCGGACTCGATCAAAATTTGTCGCACCTCTTCAGGATCTTTTATTCCTGTGGCTTTGATGAGGGCGGCTACCCCTGCCACGTGGGGGGATGCCATACTGGTACCCTGATACCCTTCAAAGGAGGGTTGTTGATTGCTCCCTGTGATGGTTTCTTGGATGATTAAACCTTTATCGCTACCCCCTGGGGCGCTGATGTCAATACCTGCTCCAAAGTTGGAATAGGGGGCTTTTTCGCCGATCGCATCTATGGCGGATACACTAATTACTTTGGGGTAACGGGCGGGATAACTAGCGGAGTTTTCGTTTTCGTTACCGGCGGCGGCAATGATTACCACACCTTTGTTATGGGCATAATCAATGGCTTCTCTCATGAGGTGACTATCTCCCCCACCACCCAAACTCATGTTGATAACATCCGCGCCATTATCGGCGGCAAAACGGATGGCTTCGGCAATGTCTGCCACGGTACCACCCCCCAAACCCAATACCTTCAGGGGCATTATTTTGGCTTTGTAGGCGATTCCTGCTACCCCATACTTATTGTTGGTAGATTGAGCGATAGTACCAGCCACATGGGTGCCATGCCCCACATCATCAAGGGCTTCGGTGCGATCGTTTATAAAGTCATATCCTTCTACAAATTCCGTTTGCTCTAAATCAGGTACACGACTTACCCCTGTATCGATAACCGCCACGGTAACACCTTCCCCTTTACTGTCTGCCCATGCTCTCTCAACATTAATCGCTCTTAAATTCCATTGCTTACTATAATCTGGATCATTAGGAATTTCGAGGGTGTGATAGATATAGTTTGGTTCTATATATTCTATTTTTTCCCGAAGTTCAGATCTTCTCAATGTTTTTAAGGTTTCTTTGTTTCCTTCCAAAATATAGACGTTTCTATCAGTAGAAAATGGACTATTGAGAGTAGGAGTCTGATTAACCTTGAGGGAAATGTTATTTAAACCTTCTTCTAATTGGGTAACGGCAATATCATCTTTGAAGTTGACAATAATTGATTGATATTCCCCTCCCATATTAAATATTTTGAAGGTGAAAACTGCTAACCACAGTCCTACCAAAAATGCTAAGAACAAAAAGAGTTTTTTCATGGGTTTAATCTGAATCTGTAAAGGGGTATGAAAATTATTATAACAAGGGATTTTTAAGCAACGTATAATTGATAATTAATTTTATCCCTTCATCATCTTATCTCCCCATACCATCATGATCGGAAACCTAACACCTATAAGGACGCATCATGTTACGTCATCTACCACCCAATATTAAACCGTTGCCAACATTTGCAATTTATATAAACTGGCGTATAAACCATCCTCTTTCAACAACTCATCGTGATTACCCGACTCAATTAATTCCCCTTGTTTGAGAACCAAAATTTTATCCACATTCCGAATGGTAGAAAGTCTGTGGGCAATGATAATGGCAGTTTTATTAATCAATAATTCATCCAAAGCCTTTTGGGTATCTGCTTCGGTGAAAACATCAAGGCTGGAGGTGGCTTCATCCAATACCAAAATATTAGGATTACGAATAGCTACCCTTGCAAAAGCGAGTAATTGTTTTTGCCCTGCGGATAGGTTTGCCCCCCTTTCTCGTAATTGGGTCTTGTAACCTTGGGGTAATTCTTCGATGAGAGGCTTAATGTTGGTGAGTTTGACGGCGTTTTCTATTTCATCAAAATCATAGGTTTCCCCTAGGGTTATATTTCTTTTCACATCCCCCGCAAAAATAAAGCTCTCTTGTAATATGACTCCGATATGGCTTCTTAATTCTGCCTGATCGATGTCTCTGATGTCGATACCGTCCACTAAAATTCGTCCTTGGGTGGGTTCGTACAAACGACATAGAAGGCGGATTATGGAGCTTTTACCTGCTCCTGTGGGACCTACTAGGGCAACCTTTTCTCCGGGGCGAATGGTAAAGTTAAGATTTTTGAGGACGTATTCATCAGGTTTATAACCAAACCAGACGTTTTCAAAACGAATTTCACCCACGGCATCTTGATTTGCTTCGTTATCATGAAGACTTATATCATTATCTCTGTCTTCGATTTCCAGGGGAATATTCATCAATTCAGAGATACGTTCGATCGCCGTAAATCCTGCTTGGAACATGGTAAACTTATCAGCAAATTGTCTGAGAGGATCGAACAATCTTTGGGAGTAAAGAATAAAGGCGGATAATGTACCATAGTTGAGGTTATCTCCTAATATTAGCACTCCCCCGATCCACAGCACAACGGCGATCGCCACTAAAGACACCCATTCAAGGGTAGCTGACACCGCAGAATCATGGAAAATAGTCTTATCCACCGCTACCCGATAACGCTCATTGACGGTGCGAAATAACTCGCTATTATGTCTTTCACGACGAAATAACTGCACAATATTAATACCTACCACGTTTTCTTGCAACATGGCATTTAATACCGACAATTCTTCCCTCGCCACATAGTTAGCTTTACGATACTGCTTTTGAAAGTAAATAATCAATGCAGATACAGGAATCAACATGAATACCAACAGTAGGGCTAACTGCCACTGAAGGGAAAACATGGTAATAATAATGGCGAGAATATAAATTACATCACTAACAATACCGATGGCACCCGTGGCAAAAACATCCCCCAACGCTTCCACATCGTTGATTAATCTAGTAACTAATTTTCCTACAGGAGTTTTGTGGAAAAAGTTAGAGGATAAAGAAGTAACATGATTAAATAAATCTTGACGGATAAAAGCAGTAATTTCTTGCCCAACTTTTTGGACTAAAAAGCCCTGCCAAGCCAGAAAAATTGTCCGAAAAATAATTGTTCCGAGTAAAATAAAAGATAGTAAATTTAAACCCTCAGCAATGGAATAAGACTCTAAAAAGCTCCAAGTGTCTTCTCCTTGTAATAAGGAAATACCTTGTCCTACAATTAAGGGTTGAATCGCCCCCGCCACGGACAGGGGTATCAATAAAATAAAAGATAATATTAAAACAGGTGATTTTCGTTTTGCGTAGGGTAGTATTTTTAGAACTAATCCCCAATCGTTATTTTTAGTGCGTAAATTCATTCTCTATATTGTCAAAAGAAGATTTAACTATTATAACAAAGGTGTATGCTCAAATTATTTTCCAAAAGCTATAATAATTAGATTGTGTAGATTATTTTTTAGCTTAAAATATTAGCAAAAGATACATAATTGTAAAGATGATACTGTTAAAATTAATTATTGTCATTGGATTTACGATAATTATTTGTCCAACAAATACGTGTGAAATTTTAATCAAAAAACATATAAAAAGGGGATAAAACCCCTTTTATAAAACTATAAAAAAATTGTAACTACTTAGTATAAAAATTCTTAAAAGTATTCACAATTTTGTCACTGTAGGGAGCATAACGCCATTTCAAATCACCCCAAAAATAACGAGATAAGACGGCTTTTTTATGAGAGAAGGTATCAAAGCTAGTTTTGCCATGGTATGCACCGATGCCGCTATCTCCTACCCCCCCAAAGGGTAAGTCTTTTACGCCCACTTGCATGATGGTTTCGTTGAAGCATAATCCCCCTGATGAGGTTTCATGGAGGATACGTTTCTTGTTTTCTGAGTTGTTAGAGAAAAAGTAAAGGGCGAGGGGTTTGGGTTTACTGTTGATGATGTTGATGGCTTCATCAAGATGATTGTATTCAAGAATAGGCATGATAGGCCCAAAAATTTCCTCTGCCATGATGGGGGAATTGAGGGGCACGTTATCAATAATTGTGGGGGCAATATATTTATTTTCTCGATTGGTTTCTCCGCCGACGATAATATCGCCACTATCTAATAATTGCTCTAGTCTATCAAACTGCTTTTGATTAATAATACGGGCAAAATCGGGGCTTTGGGCAGGGTTATCTCCAAAAAAATCATGGACACATTGTTTGATTTCTTGGATAAATTCTTGTTTGATGGCTTTATCTACGAGGATGTAATCGGGGGCGATGCAGGTTTGCCCGGCGTTGATAAATTTACCCCAAGTGATTCTTTGGGCGGTAATTTTGAGGTTAGTTTCTTTGTCAACGATACAGGGGCTTTTTCCTCCTAATTCGAGGGTAACGGGGGTTAGTTGCTTGGCGGCGGATTCCATGACAATTTGACCAATTTTCGTGCCTCCTGTAAAGAAAATATGATCAAATTTGGTAGCGAGTAATTCTTGGGCTACTTCTACTCCTCCTTCTTGAATGCAGATATATTCGGGGGGAAAGATGTCTTTGATTAATTCGGTGATGAGGGCGGAGGTGTGGGGTGCTAATTCTGATGGTTTGAGCATAGCACAGTTTCCCGAGGCGATCGCCCCTACGAGGGGAGAAATCATCAGGGTAAAGGGATAATTCCATGGTCCTATGATTAATACTACCCCCAATGGCTCGGAATGAATCTTGGCACAGGCGGGGAAGTTTTCAATTCCTGCACTCACCCGTTTAGGTTTCATCCATTTTTTGAGGTTTTTGATAGCGTAGCTGATTTCTGAGATGACAGCTAATTCAAAACAGCCTTCTAGGTTTGGTTTACCTAAGTCCTCATGTAATGCTTCTAATATCTTATCTTGTCTAAGGGCGATCGCCTCTTTTAATTTTTTCAACTGTTGTAAACGAAAATCATAGGATTTGGTTGCCCCACTGGCAAAAAATTTCCTCTGCTCATCCACAAAGGATTGCATAGAATAATTAGTAATAGTCATAAAATTTAAAAAAAATTAAAATAGCAATATTGTTTCTAGCATAACAACAAAAAAATTAGACACGGGGATATGTAGAGATTTTTTCTGACAAAAGGCAAAAGCTAATAGCTATTTATCCCTAACCATACTTTCTGATTTCTTCAGCGCACCCTATTTACTTAAATTTTTATTCTTCATAGTATAAAAAAATGTAGGAATGGGGAAAACTTAGTTAAAGTATAAGTGAATTTACTTTAGTCAAAAAAAGGACAATAAAAAACAATGCAGCTAGAAGGGGCAACCGAAAAAACTGTACACTCCCTCAAAGATGCCCTGAATCGTTGCCAAGAATTGGGCATGAGAGTATCTCGGCAAAGAAGATTTATCCTAGAATTATTGTGGTCACAAAAAGAACATTTAACTGCCAAACAAGTTTATGATTTTTTGAGCCAACAAGGTAAACATATTGCTCTAGCCTCCGTATATCAAAACCTAGAAGCCCTTTCTCTCCATGGCATCATTGAATGTGTAGATAGACACGATGGCAGGTTATACGGTAATGTTACAGATGGACACAGTCATGTCAACATCATTGATACAAATAAAATTATTAATGTCAATGTAGAATTACCCCCAGAATTGATTGAACAAATAGAACAGCAAACAGGGGTAAAAGTAGTAAATTATCGTGTAGACTTTTTTGGCTATCGCAATCAAAATTAATCATGAAAAATGATGCTAATGTTAATATTTTATTGATAGATGATGATCCTGTTTTTCGTCTTGGTTTAATTGCCCTCATACAAGAACAAAGTAATTCTAACATCAGAATTTTGGCACAGGGTACAATGACGGAAACTTTGCCTTTATTAAAGGAAAATTCAGTAGATTTATTATTAATATCTTTAGATTTAGCAGTAGAGCCGAATAAGTTAACAAATTTGGTAAAACTAAGCCGCAAACTTACTACTAAATATCCAGATTTACCTATACTTTTAATTACCCCTTGGGGTAGTGATGAAAACATCAAAACTATCGAGAATATTAAGGGCTGTTGTCCTCGAAATATTAAAATTTCAGACTTAATTAAGGGAATCAAACTATGTGCTAATGGTAAAACTTACTATGTCAACATTAAAAATAAAAATCGTACGCTAATTGGTGGTTGGCTCTATCGTCAATGTGAGCTAGGATTAAGAGAAATAGAAAGAAGCATTAGACAGGTTAATTCTTATTTAAAAAATAGTAATTTATCTCCCCTTGATATTCTTTTTTGGCAGGGTAGAAGAAGAGAGTTAAAGGTTGTAAGGTGGTTAGTCAATCAATTTGTGGCAACCCCTAACGGGATGTTAAACAGTTCCATGGATGAAGAAGACAACTCTCAAGAAGATCCTGATTCTATGGTTAAACTGCCCCCCTCTGAGGTAAATCCTAATATTATTCTAGCTTCTGATAATAGTTTAGATTATGAAGATATTATTCCTAAAAAAATCCAAGGTTCTCTAAAAAATACGACGGATATAATTTTGGAATTAGATATTCTCAAAGAAGATAAAAAAAGAGACTTATTATTATTAGTATTAAAAGAACTTAAGCAGTTAGTTTCAGAGTTAAAATTCCTTAAATTAAATGAAGACCAGCTCATAGAAAGAAAGACATCTATCGTCAGAGAATTGTGGCAAAATGTCGCAACCAAGTTTTTAGGACGTTATGTTTCTTTGGACAGTGGAGATAGGTTGATTAATTTTAAAGAAAATATTTTTAAACAAGGACAATTTTTAGTCGAAAATAATTTTATTAATCTTCCTTTATTTGAAGAATTATTATGTTATTTAGTGCTAGAAAAAGAGTTTTTTATTGACGATCAAATTTATCCTTATCAAAGTAAATCAGCCTCAGAAATAGAACAGATATTAACAGAAAATGTTTTAATTACGATCGCCTGTAGTACCATGCAATTTACCTTAAATAATTTATCAGAATCCCAACCGATCAAGCATAATCTTTTCAAACAAGAATGGAAATCATCCCGTAAGATAGCCATGTTTCGGAACAATTTAGCATGGAAATATAAAAGGGAAAAATATTGGCAAATTCCCCGTAACATTTTTGAAGACGAGTATCAAATCTTAAAACTAGGTTATCAAGGCATTATTATCGGCAAAATTAGCCATTCACGACACCAAGAATTAAACTCCCTCACAGGCATCCCTTGGTTTATCACCATTATGATCGAATTTGTAGATAGTGTTACAAGGGGATTACAGGCGATCGCCGACATACTCGGAAAAGCAGTAGTCTTTATTCTCACGGAAATTATCGGTAGAGGAATAGGCTTAATCGGCAAAGGAATATTACAAGGAATCGGCAAAAAAATCAAAAACTAAAACAACTTCCACCAACGGCGCCCCCCATCAGGAAACACCGTTGCCCAATTTACCTTCGCATCCTTCAACTGATTTTGAGTAATTTTACTATTTTTCAAATTAGCCCCACAAAAATTAGTATCCGCCAAATTAGCATTAGTAAAATCAGCCCCCTGTAAATTAGCCCCCCGAAAATCAGCATCCCTCAACTCACTTTTAGCAAAATAAGCCTGAGCCAAATTAGCATTGGAAAAATTAGCTCCCTGCACATTAGAACTATAAAAATTACTTTGAGCTAAATTACTCTCAATAAAAATAGCCCCCTCCAACTGAGCATAACGAAAAATAAACTTACTTAACTTAACCCCCGTCAAATTAATATTATTCAACTCCTGCTCACTAAAATCCTTTTTTCCCCCATTATAAGCAGCCCGAAAACTCTCATCATCCCACTTAATCGTAATCGTATTAGTTTTTTTCTTTCTCTTTTGAATCGCCTGTCGTAACTGTTGGGTGGGAGACATTGTCATATCCCCCGTCTGAGTAGTCGATAAATCTGTTGTCGAAATATCATCCGAACTCTTATCCGTAGACTGAATAACCGTCACAAAACTTTGGTTTAAACTCTGCTCAAAAGGTGCAACATCCAAAGCCTTTAATAGCTCATCCGCCGTCTTATAACGCTCTTTCACATTAGGCATTAACATTTTACTCAACACCTTTTTGAAACTAGGGCTAATATTAACCTCACTTTCCCAAATAATATCCCCCGTATCAGAATCCCGTTCAAACTTTTTAGGTGATTTACCCGTTAACAAATAAAGACAAGTAGCCCCAAGGGCATATATATCACTGGCATATATAGGACGCATAGCCATTTGTTCAGGGGGGGCATAACCCATAGTACCCACCGCAAACTGAGTCAGGGCAGTTTGTCCATAGGTTTGGGCTAACTGAGTATTGACTTGATCTTTTACCGCCCCAAAATCAATGAGAATTAATTTACCATCTTTTTTGCGTCGCAGAATATTAGCCGGTTTTATATCTCTATGAATTACCTTTTGAGAGTGTAAATATTGCAAAATAGGGGTAATTTCCGCCAAAAATCTTTTTACCCCCAACTCCCCATATACCCCTTTTTCCTTCACTTCCTTTTGCAGATTATCCCCATTAATCAACTCTTGAATGACATAAAACTTCTCATCATCCACAAAATGATTAAGTAACTTAGGTATTTGAGGATGATTAATTTTAGCTAGGGTTTTCGCTTCCCTCTTAAACAAACTAAGAGCCATTTTGAAGGCTTGAGGATCATCTACAATGGGGCGTAACTGTTTCACCACACAAAGAGGATCATCCTTATTTATTAAATCTACCCCAACGAAAGTAGCACCAAATCCCCCTTTACCCAATCTTTTTATAACTCGATAACGTCTATTCAGAATTAAATTAGAACCACAGGCATTGCAATTTTTGAGCTTAGGATGGTTTTTGGGGCTAGGACATTCTGGGTTAACGCAATAACTAATAATCATCTGCTTTGGTTCATTTAGGGAAAATTTTTACGAGTAAAATAAAAAAATCAAGAACATATATACTACCACCATTTCCTTTTACCATTGGGCAAAATTGTTCTCCAATTGGTTTTGGCAAGGCGTAACTGTTCATCGTCAACTTTAGCTTCCGTAAGATTTGCACCGCAGAGGTTCGCATCCTTGAGGGTAGCTTCTGTAAGATTGGCTTTTTGTAAATCGGCGCCTTGTAAGTCAGCATTTTTTAGGTTAGCTTTGTATAACTCCGCTCGTTTTAAAATAGCTTCCCGTAGGTTGGCTTGGGCAAAGTTTGCCCCCATCAAATTACTACGATACAGATTTGCTTTTTGTAAGTTTACCCCAATTAATTTACTTTGAGAAAAACTACAACCTGGTAATTTTAAACCTTCTAAATCGAAACCACTCAGGGTTTGTTGACTAAAGTTACGATTACCCCGTTGATATTCTTGGATAATCATTTCTGGGGAATTTATTTGTAGTTTTTGAACTTGTACACGGGGAGTGGCTACCTTGGGGATATTTTGAGGTTGATTTTGTTTTTCTCTTCGACGACGGATGGCATCAGCGAGGTTTTGAGTAGTTAAATTAGAACTAGAATCGCTATCTTGATCATCGGATTTACTTTCTTCTTTAGGGGCGGTGGTGGTAAAAAACATACTTTCTGCCAACTCCTGCTCATAGGGGACTAAATCTAGGGCTTGAATGACATCCCCCGCGGAGTTAAATCTTTTTTTCACGTCTATTTCTAGCATTTTATTCAACACTTTGGCAAAGGTTGCACTAACAGTGGTGTGATTTTCCCATGCTAATTCCCCTGTTTCTGGATCGCACAAGTCTTTGGGTGCTTTCCCTGTGAGTAAAAAGATACAAGTTGCCCCAAGGGCATATATATCACTAGAATAAACAGGACGCATGGCGAGTTGTTCGGGGGGGGCAAAGCCCATGGTGCCCACAGAGATTTTGGTAAAGGCGCTCTGGGGATTGGCGTTCATGAGTTTGGTGTTGACTTCTTCTTTTACGGCACCAAAGTCAATGAGAAATAGTTTTTTGCTTTCTTTTTCCCTTAATATGTTGCCTGGTTTGATGTCTCGGTGAATTACTTTGCGAGAGTGTATATATTGCAGCACGGGAAGCATACTACGCAGGAAGTTTTTGGCGGATGATTCTTGATAGATTCTGCCTTTTTTTACTTCTCTTTCTAAATCCCGTCCGAGGATAAAGTCTTGAATTAAATAAAATTGTTCTTTTTCTTCAAAATAATCAATTAACTTGGGAATTTGGGCGTGTTCTAGCTTTGCCATGGTTTTTGCTTCCCGATTGAACAAGTCGAGGGCGGTGCTGTAGGAGTCGGGATTGGCGGAAGCGGGATCTAGTTGTTTGATGACACAGTATTGATTTTTATTGCCCATGTCCACGGCAAGATAAGTGGTGCCGAATCCTCCTTTGCCAATTTTTTTGATGGCGACGTACCTTTTATGGAGAATTAAATTAGAGCCACAACTCCTGCATTTTCTCGTTTTGGTATCATTTTGGGGATTTTCACAATGGGGATTAAGGCAATAAATAACACTCATTCACTCTGGTTCTCTTTTGAGCTAATTTTGATTATTCATCAGGAAGTTCAATTTCAGTGTATCTTAATTTTTGATAATCGAGACTTTGTGGTTAATAAAAAGTTTTATTATGGCGCGTTTAATCGGGAATCCTTAGTTAAAAATGATAACATTTGATTTTAAGGCTATATTTTTCTTATGATCTCTTTATTTATTAGTTTTTAATTAATATTCTCCTATGAAAGCAATGATTTTGGCGGCGGGAAAGGGAACTCGTATTCGTCCTATTACTCACACTATCCCTAAACCTTTGATTCCTATTTTACAAAAGCCTGTGATGGAGTTTTTGTTGGAGTTGTTGAGGCAACATGGTTTTGATGAGGTGATGGTAAATGTGAGCCATTTGGCGGAGCAAATTGAGAGTTATTTCCGTGATGGGCAACGGTTTGGGGTTCAAATCGGTTATTCTTTTGAGGGAAGCATTGTGGATGGAGAGTTGGTGGGTAATGCTTTGGGTTCGGCGGGAGGAATTAAGCGTATTCAAGAGTTTAATCCTTTTTTTGATGATACTTTTGTGGTTTTGTGTGGAGATGCTTTAATTGATCTTGATTTGACTGAGGTGGTGCGACAGCATAAGGAGAAAGGGGCGATCGCCACGGTGGTCACAAAATCAGTCCCTAGGGAAGCGGTACCGAGTTATGGGGTGGTGGTAACGGATGATGATGGCAAAATTTTAACTTTCCAAGAAAAGCCATTGGTAGAGGAAGCCCTCAGCACAGAGATTAACACTGGGATTTATATTTTTGAACCGGAGGTAATTGATTATATTCCCCCGAATCAGGAATATGACATTGGTGGTGATTTATTTCCCCATTTGGTGGAGTTGGGTTTGCCTTTTTATGCAGTGAATATGGAGTTTGAGTGGGTGGACATTGGTAAAGTACCAGACTATTGGCAAGCGATTCGCTCGGTATTATCAGGGGAAATCAAAAATGTTGAAATCCCGGGTAAAGAGGTTAAGCCAGGGGTTTATACGGGGGTTAATGTGTCTATTAATTGGGATAAGGTAGATATTACTGGCCCTGTGTATATCGGTGGCATGACTCACATTGAGGATGGAGCAAAAATTGTTGGCCCTGCTATGATTGGGCCTAATTGTTGGATTTGTGAGGGGGCGACGGTGGATAATAGTGTTATCTTTGAATATTCCCGTTTAGGTAGGGGAGTTCGTCTGGTGGATAAACTTGTATTTGGTCGCTATTGTGTTGATAAAACAGGAAGTTCTATTGATGTTAAGGAGGCGGCTTTGGATTGGTTAATTACGGATTCTCGTCAAAATTGCCCTAGTCATTTGGAAAGGGTGAAGGCGATTTCTGAGTTAATTAATTTTAGGTATTAAATTAATTGATAATGGATCATTGAGAGTTGATAATGAAACAATCAATTCTTCTCGTTGGGTTTTATTTTTAAGCCCAACCCACTGTAATGAGGTAATATTTTAGTGACTAATGAGTTAGAGATAAGCCAAGCATTTCGAGATTTTGTGGTGGATAGGGGCAAAGTAAGGATTGATGTTTGGTTGGCAGAGAATTTAGTAAATTTATCGCGCTCACGGGTGCAAAAGTTGATTGAGGATGGGCAAGTATATTTAAACGATCGCATTTGTACCCAAAAAAAGGAAGTACTAAAACAGGGAGATTCAATCCATGTCCATATTCCCGCCGTTGTGCCTTCTCACATTGAAGCCCAAGACATTCCCCTTGATATTCTCTATGAGGATGAGTTTTTAGTAATTATCAATAAACCTGCGAACTTTGTAGTACATCCTGCCCCCGGCCATGGTGATGGTACCCTCGTTAATGCGCTGTTGGCTCACTGCCCCGATTTACAAGGCATTGGGGGGGTAGAACGCCCTGGCATTGTCCATCGTCTTGATAAGGATACCACAGGGGCGATCGTGGTGGCAAAAACGGAACTGGTGTTAAATGATTTACAGGCTCAAATTAAGGCAAAAACTGCCCGTAGGGAATATTTAGCGGTGGTATATGGTTCTACCCATGAGGATAGTGGTACAATTGATCTGCCTATTGGTCGTCATCCTACCCAACGAAAAAAAATGGCGGTAGTACCTATCGAAAAAGGGGGTAAAAATGCTATCACCCATTGGCAGGTAAAAGAAAGATTGGGTAATTATTCTTGGTTACATTTTCAGCTAGAAACGGGGCGTACCCACCAAATTCGGGTACACACTACCCAAATGGGGCATCCTATCATCGGTGATCAATTGTACGGCTCCGGGCATTCGGTAGGGGTAAACCTCACAGGACAAGCATTACACGCCTTTCGTCTTACCCTGACTCACCCCATCTCAGGAGAAGAAGTAAGTGCGATCGCACCTATCCCCCCAGAAATGGAAAAATTAGTTAAAGTCCTAAAAAACCGAAGAAATAATGGCTAAACATTGACAGCAAAACTTACCGCCTCATAGGGCTTTGGCTCAATCACTTGAGTAGATAAATTTGCCTCCTTCAACATCGAGCGAAAACTATCTAAACTACCCTCTTCCTTAAGTAAATTGATTAAAAATCCCTTAAACTCAATATCTCCCCCTGCCGCCGTGGGTAAAATATATTCAGGTTTGAGCCACTGACAAACTTCTAAGGCACTTTTTTGCCCTTTAATTACAGGGCCAATCAAGGGTATCTTGACATTGGTTAAAGGGGTGATAATGGCTTTGATACGGTCCTCTGTTTGCAGATTTTGACTGTGGAAGCCGTGGGGCTCATAATAAAGGGAATCACCGTTCGTTAAATCCTTGACAATATAGCCATTTTCCACCAAAGTAGGGCCCACAGGAGAGCCTTTTACCGCCTTGATTTCGATTTTGTCATCGATAACATAACTCTCCCCATGGCGGAGGGTCGTAATTTTTTCATAGCCAAATTCTTTACAAACCTTACCCGCATTTTCCGAACCAATCACAGGAATACTATGATCTAATTCCTTTAAAGTAGGAGGGTGGGCATGATCTTCTAACCCTTGGGAGAGTAAAATAAAATCTATATTCTCAGGGATAGGCTGAGGGTTACGTTTTTTGCCTTCAAATAACCAGTCCAAATTACCAAAAGTCAAAGATCCCACGAACCAAGGATCTAGTAAAATTCTTTTATCCGCAATCTCGATTAACCATGAATTACTATCAAACCAAGTTAATTGCATAATATATTTTTAAAATAAATAATAGCTTCTGCAATAAATTGTAACAATAATTAAACAGTAATATCGAGATGGTGCTGAATAACCATGATATGGGAAGCACATTGTTTGGCATCTTTTTTACTTCTTCCATAGCCCACGGATTGAATCATTTTATCCTGATAATAAAGACTAATAAAACACTGAAAAAAGCTATCTATTTTTAAATATTTATATTCGGGGTAATCTATCTGATTAATTTGACAGAAATCATGGATTAAGGAGACATAATTGGTTTCTTCTGTTGTTTTGGTATCAGCGGATATGGGAATTATGGGAGGATTTATGGGACTATTTTCTTCCGAAGTAATTACCGTGGGATTTTTGGTTAATTCATCATTCAAAAAAGCCTTAATATATTCTAGGGCTGATTGTTGTTTGGCTTTACTCTTTTTTTGACTAAAGGCAGGTTGTGGGGTAGTAAAACTATCTACATAACAAAGGCTAATATAGCCACTATTATTAGGATAACTTTCTATGACATATTTTACCTCTACATGATCTAATTGCGATCGCACGAGCAACACTGATACAGCGTCAATGGATGGCTCAAAAAAACCATTTACCCTAGCCAAAAACCATAACTTATAAAAGTCTTTTGGTTGTAAAGAATCAATTCTCTTTTCCACTTCCTTCAAAAAATCATCGGTTAAGGAATTTTCCTCTATGGCTTGATGTAACAAAGCAGAAAAATTTTCCTCTTTGATAGTGTTGTTATTAATATCTTGAGAAGAAGAATCATCGGAAACATCAGAGTTACCTTTTTTCACCAACCCATGAGTAACATAACCCCGAATAGCCATAACTGCCGAGGTTTGTTTTGCTACCATTTTTTTGACATTTTCCGCAAAATCAGGGGTAGTTAAACCATTTAAAGAACATTTTGCCTGATAAGTTTTATTTTTACGGTTATATTTAATGTCATAGTCAACGGTTATATTTTCAATTTGAGAAGCTATTAACAGTATCGATATTCCGTCAATATTTTCTAAATAAAATAAATCATTTATTTTGGCGACAAACCAAATAAAATAAAAATCTTTTAAAGATAAATCATTAACTCTCTCTTTGATATGCCCTAAAATTTCTGGTAAGCGATTTCTATAAGCAAAATATTCTAATAATTCTGAAAAATCTTCAGTAGATAATTCTTTAATTTCATTACCACTAATCTGATTATACTTTTTAGCAATATCTTCTTTTCTCCTCATTCTTAGATGATGAGATTTATCTTCTTTATACTGACAATGAAAATCATTAATATAGTCAGCAATATCTTGCAATTCATCTCGATGATAAGGAGAAGAAACACCCCTAATAATTGCTTTAATAATGCGATGATTTACTAAATCGACAAAACGTCTAAGAGGGCTAGTAAAATGGGAATAGGTGTCTAGGGCTAAACCAACGTGTTGTAAAGGGCAAGGGCTATAAATAGCAGGTACTAAACAATGCCCCATTTCCTTGATAGCTTTGTTTAAATCCTTAATACCCACATCCTGAGTACGAAAAAGAGCAGGGATTTTTTGTTGTGCCAACAAATTAGCAATGGTAGTGTTAGTTAAAATCATTACCTCGGCAATTAATTGATGGGTATTAACATTATCTGCGATGAGATTGCCATCTTCATCAATGTAACCATCTTTAGTTAAAATACCTGATTTTCCTTTTCTTTTACTAGCTAATATTTGAGCAATAGTTTGGATTTTAACTAATAGTCCATCATGATTTTCTTGGGAAGGGTTTTTTAAAATATTTTCTACTTCTTCGTAACTAAAAGCTCGTAAATTTTTGAAAATAGTTTCTTTTATCTCAAAGCTAACTATATTTCCTTTATTATCAATAGTAAAAAAAAATGTAATAGCTAATCTTTCTTCGTCTTCTTCTAATGAACCTAAATTGGTACTAATATTAATGGGTAACATGGGGGTAGGGGGCTTGGTATGATATAGCGTCACCACCCTTTTTAAGGCTTCTTTGTCAATGGGAGAATCTTTGGTAATTAAAGCACCAACATCCGTAATACTTACTTGTAACTCAAACTGTCCATTATCCAACTCAATCATCCAAATAGCATCGTCTCTGTCAACGGTGGTAGCGTCATCGATGGTAATTCCAAATACACAGGGGCGCTGTTGAGATGCGATGGTCATTATCTCTTCTAAATTGACATTAGAAGCCTGATTGATGTGTTCAGAGCGAAATTTTCTGGGTGTAATGGATGGTTTCATGGGTGACTAATTAAACTAACAAAGGGAAGGGATATGAATAAAATATGTAAGGTTGGCAACAAAAAATGTCAGAAGCCTATAAAATAAAGAGTTTAGATTAATTGCCTTTTACATCTTCTTAATTCCCTTAGTTTTTATTATCAATTATCCATTAGTAATTATCAATTTTTTTCTTATAGTATGATTAATAAAAATCCATATGATGAGCAGCGATTATGAAGCGTAAACCTTGGCAAAAAATACTCTCAATCCCTTTAGTCCTCTTTTTTACCATTCCTGCGATCGCAATGAATAACTTCCCTCGAAATCCTGAACAAATAGAAGAATGTGACATCCTCGTTATCGGCGGAGGATTGGCGGGGGCAGGGGCAGCCTATGAAGCGTTATTGATGGGTAAAACTGTGTGTTTAACAGAGATTACCGACTGGGTAGGGGGTCAAATTTCTTCCCAAGGTACATCGGCTTTAGATGAGCGTAGCACCCAAAGACAGGAGTTATTTTTTCCCAAGGGTTATTTAGAATTTCGAGATCGTATTGGTGATTTTTATGGCAAGTTAAATTTAGGAGAGTGTTGGGTAAGTGCTTCTTGTTTTTTGCCCAAGGATGCGGATTATATTCTTGAGCGTCAATTGCAAGATGCTGCTAGAAAGGGAAATGGTACTCTCAAATGGTTTCCCAATACTGTTATTAAGGATGTGCAGATAGAAAGGGTAGAAAATGGTGGCACAGGGGAACAGATAGTAAGTGCGATCGCCATTAGCCATAAACCACAACCCAACACCCCTCCCCTCAATAGCGAACCCCTTTCCCAAATTATCGAGGATGCCTACACCTACGAAGATTCCTCCAGGCTGAAGAAAACGGTCATTAAATTTGTTCCTCCCCAAAACGACAATTTAGAAGCAAAAGCCCATTGGATGGTCATAGAAGCCACAGAAACAGGGGAAATCATCGGTTTAACCGACATCCCCTATCGTCTTGGTATAGATCCTCTTTCTGCCTACGAACCATCCTCATCCAGTAGAACACCTGATCCCTACTGTACCCAAGGTTTTACCTATACCTTCGCCATGGAAAAAACCGAAACCCCCCAACCGCAACCAGAGCCAGAATTTTATCAACAATATGCTCCCTATTACAGCTACGAATTAGAAAGACTAGCGGATTTTGACCTCGTCTTTACCTACCGTCGTATCTACAAGGCTCAACCCAGCGAGAGAGTAACCTTTGGGGGCATTGGCTTCACCACCCCTACCCCTGGGGATATTGCCATGCAAAACTGGACTTGGGGTAACGACTACCGCCCAGGCACATCCGTAGATAACCTGATTTATAGCAGAGAGCAACTAGAGGCGATGGGACAACTACAACCCCACGGCTGGATGGGGGGCTTACGCACCGAAACCCTCTCGAAAGGCGAACAAAATGCGATCGGTTTTTACCATTGGTTGGTGGCAGGTACAACAGATTCTCAACTGGGAGATGGGGTTAAAAAACCTCACCCTGATCATATTTTTCTCACAGGATTCGATTCCCCCATGGGGACAGCCCACGGACTTTCCAAGTATCCCTACATTAGAGAAGGAAGAAGAATTATTGGTCGCCCCAACTATGCCCACCCCGATGGTTTTACCGTCAATGAAGTGGATATTTCCCGGGTAAACTATGACGATGATTATTACAAAGAAACCCTTACACCCCAAGAATATCGTCAATTAAGGGCAATTTTGGCAGGATTAGAAGGTTTTGGAGTTATTAGCGGTGAAATTTCCCCTGATCAAGCCCCCAAAAGGAGCCGTTCCACCATTTACGCCGATTCAGTGGGGATTGGACATTATGCCATTGATTTTCACCCCTGTATGAGTGAAAGCCCCCACGAAAAACCGGGTAATACCGAAAGAGAAGGAGAAAGAAGGGGTCAAGGACAGGCTTATCCCTTTCAAATGCCCCTTTCTGCCATGATTCCCCAAAAAATAGACAATATGATTGTCGCTGGAAAAAGTATTGCCACCAGTCACATTGCGGCAGCGGCTTATCGAGTACATTCTTTTGAATGGTCATCGGGGGCAGCGGCAGGTACTACGGCCGCCATGGCTTTGGATAAAAATATTTTGCCCTATGAGTTTACCGAAGGTTTTGCTTTCCGTAACCCCCATTTACAAACACTAAAAACGATATTGGATAGTAATGGTAATCCCACGGCTTTTCCTAATACGTCCATTTTTAATGAAGACTGGGATGGATGGAGGTAATTGGTAATAGGTGAAAAAATAAAACAAGTAAGATAAATTGAATTTTTCTTGCGAGTTTGCTGTTATTTAATGATGATACGCAAAAATATAATTAGTTTGAGGTAGTAAAGATGTTGGATGTTCATGCTATGTCCGTAGATGTTTTGGGCAAAGGGGTTCCGAATTGGGCAACAGGGTTCTTTCTGAATTAGGCAAGGGGCTTAAGCCCCTTGTTAAAAATAATTATGAATGAGTGCGTGATGTCAGTTATTTAATGATGATAGGAAAAATTTTTCAATAATAAAAAGTATTCAATGTTTAAAATATTGTCACTATTGTCTATTTCTTAAAAAGAATATAGCAATTATCATGGTTACGGGGTCAAAAATTATCCCCCTAAATCCCCCGCAAATTCGGAGGAATTGAGAATAATAACTGTATCTCATAATTATAAAAAACGCTATTAGTAAGTTGGCGAAATTAATTATAGCTCTTATTTGATTAAGACTCTGATGAACAAGGGGTTTAAACCCCTTGCCTAAATCGATTTAATTATGCCTACTTACTTATCTAAATTCAGTAATGTTATTAGTCTTTTAAGGGTATTATTCAATAAAGGCTTAATTTTTTTGAAGTTAACGAAAGTTTCCTCTTATTTTCCATTACTACAGTGAGTTTAACCTCTTTGAAATATCCTTTTCATTAACAAAATAATCGAGTAACAGTCATGATTAAAAAACTATTATCCATAGGATCTTTAACTGCAATTTTATCGGTTTCATTGTCACCACAAATGGCACAAGCTAAAGAGGCTACCTGTGTTATTAGAGGAGAAAATAATCAAGTGGTTTTTCGTGATAAGTGCAACTTTAATCAGTATGGTGGTAATGGCAGTTTTTGGATCGAGGCTAAGTCTGGATTAATTTACGGAAGAGAGTCCATTAGTGTTTATATCACCAGTCCGGGGGTAGCAGAAGTTTCTGGTTTAACCACTGGTGGAATTAGCTCCCGTTGGGGTACCGCAAGGCGATCGCAATCTGACCGTGCCTGTTGGGTTGGTAGTGACTTTACCATTTGCGCTTATTAGTAGAATAAAGATTAAGACAGGAGGCAACTGTTACGGTATTGTTTTCCTGTCAATATTCCCTTGATCAAACCTTGTTCCATTGATAAATGGTTTGTGGTTGTAGTGTGGGGGCTAGTTTGGTGATGGATGTTTCAGGAGATATTTGTTCTCTTTCTAAACGCACCTGTAAGCCTAACATGGGGTCTTCTCCTTCTGCTATCAAAAATTGCATTTTTACCAGATCTTCACCTTTACTGAGGGTTTCAATGATGCTGAGGATGCTTTTTAGGTAGGGATGGTTATAATTTTTGTACCATCCATGTTCTACCATGGCAGGTTTATCAAAACCGAGGTGTAAAATCATGGTAGGTTGGCTAAAAAGGGCGATCGCCACGGGTCTTGTTTCTTCCTGTGTTACGAAATTATTACTACGAATCACATGACGAAGTTTTTCTAACTTTTCATAACGGGCGGTGGGAGATTGGCTATTTTCCCACGTAATGGCGATGGTGCAGAGGAAAGTTTGTAACAACATATGCCCCAACTTCTCCGCCTTGGTGTTGAGATAATTAAAGTTATAATCATTGGCTTCAATAAACAAAGGCAGACGCTCCACAATATCGATGCCATAGCCTTTCAACCCTGCAATTTTTCGGGGATTGTTAGTAATCAGACGAATATTTTTAATGCCCAAATCATTGAGAATTTGAGCCCCCATACCGTAATCCCTTAAATCTGGGGGAAAACCTAATTTTTCGTTGGCTTCCACCGTATCAAAGCCCATATCTTGAAGGGTGTAGGCTTTTAACTTATTCACCAAACCGATGCCCCTGCCCTCCTGACGCAGATATACCACCACCCCTAAACCCGCATTTTCGATCATCTTCAAGGCCGCTTGTAGTTGCATCCGACAATCACAACGCAAAGAGCCTAAAGCATCCCCTGTTAAACATTCTGAGTGCATCCGCACCATCACAGGTTGATCCTTAAACTCCTCAATATTTCCCTTCACAATGGCGATATGCTCTGTTTTATCAAGGGCATTACCATAGGCGTAAATTTGAAAATCCCCAAACTGACTGGGGAAATTACAAACGGTTTCTCGATACACAAAACGGTCATGTTTGAGGCGATAACTAATTAAGTCTGCAATGCTAATCAGTTTTAAATCATGTTTTTGGGCATATTTATATAACTCTGGTAAACGAGACATACTACCATCAGGGTTTTGAATTTCACAAATTACCCCCGCAGGGTATAAACCACCTAAACGGGATAAATCCACCGCTGCTTCTGTATGTCCTGCCCTTTTGAGAACACCACCTTGGCGCGATCGCAACGGGAAAATATGCCCAGGTCGTCCCAAATCTTCGGGGCTAGTGGTAGGATTAATGGCAATTTGAATGGTTTTAGCTCGATCTTCTGCCGAGATGCCCGTAGTAACCCCCAAATGTTTTGCCCCATCAATACTCACCGTAAAAGCCGTTTGATTGCTGTCGGTGTTTTTTGTCACCATCAGGGGTAAATCCAACTCGTCTAAACGCTCCCCTGTCATGGCTAAACAGATTAATCCCCTAGCCTCTACAGCCATAAAATTAATCATATCTGGGGTAGCAAACTGAGCCGCACAGATTAAATCCCCTTCATTTTCTCTATTCTCATCATCAACAACAACAATACAACGTCCTGCTTTGATGTCTGCGATCGCCTCTTCTACGGTATTAAAGGTAATATTTTCTGTGGTCACAACAGCTTTTTTTTCCTGATTATTCTTAATCCTATTCTAATGAGATTTTGTATCAACTTGCACAAATCAAGGGAAAAGAATCAACCACCAAGAATAACAACCATGTCGCATTCTTTTCCCTCCAAACCACCGTAATCCGCAAACAAATGGATTAGATCAAGCAAGAAAGACAAAAATGATATATGATGCTGTTAAATATAAAAAACAAAAGTTACCCTTACAATCCCCAAACAGGAATCTAGGGTAAACATGATATAATTTTGAAGATTTTAACCCAATAAACTGAGCAATGGCATCAACACGAGCAAAAATAGCGGTGGACGCAATGGGCGGAGATAGAGGCCCGGGAGTAATTGTTGCTGGGGCTATCAGAGCGGCCGCAGAATTGGACATAGACGTTCTCCTGGTAGGAGATCCGCAAATCATCGAAACCGAACTGGCAAACCATGATGGAGCTAATATTTCCAATATTGAAATAGTACCCTCAGAAGGACTTGTTTCTATGGATGAGGGTGCCTTAACGGGGGTTCGTCGTAAGCCGAAAGCGTCTATTAATATCGCCATGAAACTGGTAAAAGAAAAACGCGCTCAGGGGGTTGTTTCCGCAGGACATTCAGGGGCAGCTATGGCGGCAGCTTCCCTTTCTTTGGGAAGAATCAAAGGTATTGATCGTCCAGCCATTGGGGCCGTATTCCCCACTATGTATGCCAATAAGTCGGTAATTGTTTTGGATGTGGGTGCCAATGTGGATTGTAAACCCAAATATTTGGAACAGTTTGCCGTGATGGGTACTATTTATAGTAAGTATGTATTGGAAGTAGAAGAACCCAAGGTGGGATTAGTCAACATCGGAGAAGAAGCCAAAAAGGGCAATGAGTTGGCGAAGGAAACCTATAAGTTATTGAGTAGTAATCCTGCCATTCCTTTTGCGGGTAATGCCGAAGGCAGAGATGTTTTATCGGGAGATTTTGATGTAATTGTTTGTGATGGATTTGTAGGTAATGTTTTGCTCAAGTTTGCGGAAGCCGTGGGGGAGATTATGCTACAAATTATCAAAGAGGAATTACCTTTTGGGGTTAGGGGTAAGGTTGGTTCAGCTGTTCTCAAGCCCAATTTAAAACGAATTAAACAAAGAATTGACCATGCCGAGCATGGGGGAGCGCTATTGTTAGGAGTTCCTGCAGTGTGTATTATCAGCCATGGTAGCTCCCAAGCTCCTTCTATTTTTAACGCCATTCGGGTAGCTAAAGAAGCCATTGACCATGAAATTGTCGATCGCATTCAGCACTATCAAACAGGTGGCTCGTTAGGAAAAGGTGATAGTTTGGTATCAGAAGTTAAAGAGTAGTAAAGCATTTATAAGGAGATAAGTCATTGCAATCGGTTAAGGAGTCGGCTATTAACGCCAAAAATGGCATCACAATTATTGGTAGTGGTTCAGCCATTGCTACTCAGGTGATTAGTAATGAGGATTTGAGTCAGATAGTCGATACTTCCGATGATTGGATTAGCTCTCGTACGGGTATTAAACAACGTCATATTGCCACCTCTACTACCCTGAGTGAGTTGGCAGCCCAAGCAGGACAAAAGGCGATCGCCAATGCCCACCTAACACCCCTCGACATTGATTTAATTATTCTGGCTACCTCCACCCCCGATGATTTATTTGGTAGTGCAGGGCAGGTGCAAAATCTCATCGGTGCAACTCGTGCGGTGGCTTTCGATTTAACGGCAGCCTGTTCAGGATTTGTTTTTTCATTAGTTACAGCTTCTCAGTTTATCCGTAATGGGGTATATCAAAATGTCCTCGTTATCGGCGCCGATTGTCTTTCCCGTTGGGTGGACTGGGGCGATCGTACTACCTGCGTACTATTTGGAGATGGTGCTGGGGCGGTAGTGTGTCAGGGTAGCCCAGAAAAAGACAACCTTCTTGGCTTTGAAATGTGCAGTAATGGGGCATTGAATAATACCCTCAATCTTTCCTATCAGGGCAACTTACAAGACATTGGCGAAGACAAAAAAATTAACCACGGTAGTTTTAGTAACATCACCATGAATGGTAGAGAAGTATATCGCTTTGCCGTGAATAAAGTACCTGAAGTGATTGAAAAAGCTCTCTTCAGAGCAAATTTAACCACCGATGATGTTGATTGGCTAATTCTTCACCAAGCCAACAAAAGAATCATTGATGCGGTAGCTAGTCGTTTAAAAATTCCCGAAAATAGAGTTATTAGTAACCTTCAAAATTACGGCAACACCTCCGCTGCGTCCATTCCCCTTGCCCTTGATGAAGCCTTGAAAGAAGGTAAAATTAAATCAGGAGATGTGGTTGCAGTGTCAGGTTTTGGGGCCGGATTGAGTTGGGGGGCTTCTATCTTCCGTTGGGGAAATTAATGATACGAAGATTAATTTTTTTGTATAATTGGGAAGTCCTAAACCACTGGACTAGTGGCTAATGAAAAATGAACTTACCTTAGTCATATCCTATAGACAAAGACAATTAGCATTTTATTCCTTTTATAGTTGGTTTACTTCTCTTGATTGTGAATTAGAAGATTTACCAGAAGTAATCTTTATTGAGAGTGATAAAAAACCTAATTTAGCTATCCAAGAAAAGCTAGAAAAAATAGGAATAAAGTATTTTTATGTCCAAAATAATAGTGTATTTCACAAAACTTCACTGTTAAATCATGGACTTAATTTAGTTGATACTAAATTTTTGATGGCTTTTGATATTGATTTAATTCCTTATAGAAATAGTCTTTTACGCCATTTAGAAATAGCCAAAAAATCTTCTTCATTTTTAGTAACGGGTTATCGTTTGATGGCACCACAGCCATTTATCGATAATAAAAGTGATTTAGATTCTATTATAGTGCGAAGTGCGATCGCCGCTGAAGATGAATCTAGCGCCCTAAAAAAACACCTTACTAGCCATGAAAAATTTGGAGTGCTTCCCCTGTTCCGTACCGAAGAATTAAAAAAAATTGGTGGTTGGGACGAAAACTTTGTGGGTTGGGGAGGAGAAGATCAAGATATTATCCAAAGATACTGTAATTTAGGTTATACCCTTTGTCGAGTGCCAGACTTACTATATCTACATCTTCATCACAACCATAATCAAGATTGGTATTCTCCAGAAATTATTAATAAAAATAGGGAATATTACTACCGTAAATATAAGGATAATGAATAATAGTCTTGAGGTATTAATACCCCTTAAACAACGAGTAAGTATTAATAAAACTATTCTTAGTTTACTAGAAATCAAAGAAATAAGTCTAATAACTATTTTATCAGGGGATATAAAATCAAATATTGATGACAAGATAAAAAACAATTCAAAACTAAGAATTATTAATTATTCCCAGTATCCCTTTAGTAAAACAACCTATTTAAATTATGGTATCAAAAATAGTGTCGGTGACATCTTGCTTATGTCCGATGCCGATATAATTTGGAACCAAAATACGATTACAAGTATTTATACAACTATAAATAATAACCTTCACAAATCCCTTATTGTTTATATTCAAGAAGTAAAAGAAACCGACACAGATAACAACGCCCTCAAGCGTCCTCGTCTTAAGCCTACCGTGACAAAAGTGGGTAATAAGATTCACATAAATATAATAAAAGAATCATCACCATCAAAACGTCCGGGGTGTGGATTGATTTGTGCGACCAAAAATAATTTACTGTTTCTTGGGGGTTATAATGAACAACTCAAAGAATGGGGATGGGAAGATCAAGATTTATTGATTAGGGCTAATATTTTGGGATATGCCATAAAATCTATGGGGGCAGTGTCACATCAAAGTCACGGAGATGATGTGAGAAACTTGTCTCAAAAATCTCCTCTCATAACTCGTAATCGTAATATAGCTATTTCTAACCAAATGATTTTAGCCCGAAAGTTGTACGGTAGTTTAAGAGAAGAAGTTGCCCTTATCTCTAATGATATTTTGATTACCGTTGAGGAGATATGAGTAAGTAGACATAATTAAATCGATTTAGGCAAGGGGTTTAAACCCCTTGTTCATAAGAGTCTTAATAAAATAAGAGCTATAATTAATTGCGCCAACCTACTTATTGACATTTGCAAATGAATAAAATAAAAATAATTCAAACAGGTTTTAATGTAAGGTATTTGCCAAAAATATTGCTAACATATACACAAAAACAACGGCTATGATAAATTCACAAAAAACAGAGCAAATAACGACTCTATCCAAATTGATACAGGATGCTAAATTTTCCCATTATCTGGATTTTAGCCGTAAGACGGGGATTTCTGAGTTAACTTTACATCGTATTGATTGTGGATTGATAGATCAAATTCCTCTCAAATATATAAAAACTATAGCGAGGGAGTTAAATTTATCGTTGGAAGATTTTTTAAACCACATAGACGGGAAATTCTCGGATACATCTACTACGCAGACTTCCACAAATGGAGATGATAATTTACGGGCTCAGATAACCCAAGAGGTGCAACAGGGGGTTATGGACACCTTAGAGTCGTTATTATTGCAGTTGCCGACTTTGGTTAAGGTGGTAGAAAAAAAACCTGATTTACCTGCTTCTCGTTTGATTCCTTTACTTAAACCTTTGAATAATTTGCTATCTGGTTGGGATATAAAGGCGATCGCCCCAGTGGGTGCTATAGTAAAGTATGATCCTCAACAACACGAATTAATGGCAACAACCCAAGAAGAAATTGAAAAAGTAGAAATTCGTTATGTAGGCTATCGTCAAAAAGACAAATTGCTATATCGTGCCAAAGTAAGCCCGGTAGAAACAAAAATTCAAGAAGGTAATTAAATCAAAAAGTGTAAATTTCCGTAATGTAGTATTCGGAATGTACTCCTATAGCTTTGTTAAAGGAAAATGGTATGCTCAGAAACGAAGACACATGAGGAATTCTTATGGAACTTTTATTACAAATTACCGCAGAAACTAGCCACTTTCCCGTCACAGCGGTGTCAGTGCTAATCGTGGGATTTATTGCTGTTATCGGTGTAGCCTCTTTTACTTGGTCTAAATCCAAGGAGTCCACAGACAACACGAGCTCGACAAATACTCAATCTGTTAACGATTCTCCCCAAGAAAAGAAAGACAAGTCTGCTAACTATGATCGTAACATCATCTCTGCAGAAACTGCAGCCCGAATGGAGAGAGAAGGAGGAGACTTTAAAAATGTTCCTGAATCTGATGACGATAATACAGGAGGTTATACTGTCAGCCGAGAAGGGTTAGTCAATAATTATGCAGTTGAGCCTGAAATGTATGTGGAAGAGCGCGGAGACTTAAGGGAAAAACAAGAGGCTGAAAAACAAGAAAGAGCGCAAGAATTAAAGGAAATAAATAGTGAAGACGGAGATAAAGGAGTCGGGATTATCTAGTTTTAGAGTCACTTCGAAAACGTAAAAAATTCAACCTTTTTCACTCTGCCCTTTGGGCAAGAATGGGGGAGGTTTTTTTCATGAGATAAAAACAAAATGTTACTTAATTATGGTGTGAAATATTATGTAAATTACAATTAATATCTAAGTAGGTTGGCGAAATTAATTATAGCTCTTATTTTATTAAGACTCTTATGAACAAGGGGTTTAAACCCCTTACCTAAATCGATTTAATTATGCCTACTTACTTAACATTTTAACTATTATTCCATTGCCCATCTGAATTAAAAATGATCTTACCAAGAAATTAATTGGGATGCTCCTTATTACACTTTGTTTCAAAGTTAATCAAATTAATCAAATCATTCAGGAAATAAAACATACCAGTGTAAGAATCCCGTATAGAGAACACTATCTCTTAACTATAAAGGAGCAATCGCCAATGTCGATAACACTAGAAGATAACAAACGCAAGGCTATCGCAGTCAAATTAGCAGACATGAAAGCGACTCAAAATCTGCTGATTGCTAACGAGCAAACTTTAATCAAAGCTTGTGAAGATGGAGAAATTTCTGACCGTTTACAGGGCTTTCTCACAGACGATCAAAAGAACTTAGGTATTATTGATACCGTAATCATTCAGTATGGCATTAAGGCTGAACCTAAACCCTCGATGCTAGAAGAAATCAAAGAAATCGAGATGATGATGCAAGATTCTGAGATTCCCTTGTTTGAAAAGGTAGCAAAGCATGAACTGCTCAAGCATACCCAAGCCATATCAGGACTTCTCGTTCATAAAGCAGGTCAAGTAGTTGGTGCAGATATTGCCGTGGCGATCGCCCCTTTAAATGCTGTCAACTTTGAAAATCGTGGTCATGAAGAGCAACTAAAAGGCATGATGGAATGTTTAAGCACCCTAGAACTAACGGGCAAGCCTTCGGACAACGGATTATGGTCAAGGGTACAAGATAGCCTAGCCGCCCTGAGTGGTATGGCTGGGGGCATCATAAGTCATAGTGATGATGAGATAGGTATCTGTGAACTCATTCGTTTGGATCATATCAAAGTTAGTACCCTATTCGATGAAATTAAAGGTACTAATAATCCTCAAAAACTAAAAGAATATTTTGCACAGGTTTACCAAGATTTATCTGCTCACTCCCAAGCGGAGGAAGAAGTAGTTTATCCCATAGTGCGTCCTCATTATGAAGATATTCAACAACTATATGATGAACAAGCTCAAATGAAACAAATGCTTGAACAGATAAAAGCCATGAATTGTGAAGATACAGTGGCATTTAAAGATGCCATAAAACGTTTAATGGTTGCAGTAAAGGCTCATGTGTCAGAGGAAGAAAAAGATATGTTTCCTCTTATTCAAAATAATCTGGGTGACGAACAACAAAAACAACTAGCCACAGACTTCAAAACTGCAAAAAGCCAAATTCAAGATCAGCGACTCGTAGCTGCTTCTCGCTAAATTTTCTAGGAACTTACACTACCATAAGTTCCATCAACTCAATTCTTAATTACAGGAGTATATATTATGGTTTATACAAATCGACCTTCAGACACTGGTTCAGACAGACGAATTAACAATATCAAGCAATTTGGCGATCGCATTAATTGGGGTGCAATAATTGCTGGCTTAGTTATCGCAATAAGTACTCAATTGTTGCTGAGTGCCATAGGTGCTGCCATAGGACTAACCACCATTTCAGGTTCAGACGCACCTCGTTCCAATGCCGATGGAGTGGCTCAAGCTGTGGGGATCTGGACAATTATTAGTCTATTTATTTCTTTATTTTTAGGGGGTTGGATAACAGCACGAGCTTATGGCTCTGTCAATAACAACACTGCCATGCTTAATGGAGCCGTCCTTTGGGCAACAACCCTTGTTATAAGCTCTTGGTTACTGGCAAGTGGGGTGTCGGGTGCTTTTGGTTTACTTGCAAATAATGCCGATACTATCATCGCTAACCAAGCTCCACAAAGCGGGATAATTATGCCTGGTGAGAGTGGAAATCCAGATGATTCCCCTGGAACGAATATAGATCCGAATTCTCCATCTGGAACACAAGGTTCTATACCAACTTTAAGCGCAGACCAAACACGAGATGTTGCTGGTGGTGCGGCAAAAGCTGGTTGGACTTATACCTTTGGAGCCTTTTTAGGATTAGCCGCCGCGGTGATCGGTGCCAATGTAGGCGCTCGCAATGCCCATACTCAGAGACGGGAGTCTAATGAAGAATATCAAGCCCAATCCTAAATCATTTATGAAATTAAGATTGGCCGGGGCGAACAATTTTCGCCCTAGCTTTTGTCACCAATCATTTATTCCACAACTACCAAAATACCCATGAGTACTTTAACTGGCAAACAGACTTCTTTTTGGATTGATTCTACCCCCAAAACATCCTATCCTGTCCTAGAAAATAGCATTTCTGTTGATGTTGCTATTGTGGGGGCGGGCATTGTCGGACTGAGCGCTGCCACACAATTAAAACGTGCTGGAAAAACAGTGGCAGTGATTGAGTCAAGAGAAATTGTCACGGGTGTAACTGGTAATACCACTGCCAAAATCACATCACTACATCAGTTGATTTATGCTGACTTAATCAAAGAAATCGGAGAACAAAAAGCACAACTCTATGCCGAGTCAAATCAAGCTGGAATTGAGTACATCGCTCAATTGGTAGAGCAAGAAAAAATTGATTGTGATTTTAGCCGTCAAAGTGCCTACACTTTTGCAGAGCCAGACGGAGAGCTAGATAAAATAAAAGACGAAGTGAATGCGGCTCTTAAACTAGGACTTTCTGCTACCCTTGTTCAAGAAACATCACTACCATTTGCGATCTCAGGAGCCATAAAACTAGACTATCAGGCTCAGTTTCATGTTCGTAAATATCTACTCCATCTTGCCAAAAGTATTCTTGGTAACGGAAGTCATATATTTGAAAATACGAGGGTTCAAAAGGTTGACGAAAAAGATAATCTTTGCCAAGTTGTTACTAATCGGGGAATAATAGACGCTCAAGATGTCATTGTTGCCACAAATCTACCGATCCTCGATCAAGGACTGTTTTTCTTCGCCAAAACCTATCCCAAACGCTCCTATATCATTGGGGCGATGATTGATCCTGCAAAAGCACCCCAAGGGATGTATATCGGCAGTGGCAAAAATTCCCATTCCATTCGCACGACACCCCATGAGGGAGGATTACTCCTGTTAGTGGGCGGAGAAGGACATAAAGTCGGTACTGTGAATGACACCAAAGAACTTTACCAAAACCTAGAAACCTACGCCCGAAATCAGTTCGGCATTGATTCGTTTGCCTATCGTTGGTCAAATCAAGATATGGTGTCCTTTGATAAACTACCCTTTATTGGCAAACTGACCCCCTTCAATAATCATATTTATGTCGCCACAGGATTTAGCCTATGGGGAATGTCGAAGGGTGCGATGGCTGGGATGCTACTTTCAGACTTGGTTCTAGGAAAAGATAATCCCTACGCAGACTTGTATGATGCCACTCGTGCCACCCCATTTTTAGACCCAAAATTGATTAAAAGTAATATTGAGGTTGCCTCTCGGTGGGTAGGCGATCGCCTTAAAGGTATTCAGCACTCTTCTTTTGCTGAGGTTACCAAGGGTGAAGGGAAACTAATAACTATTGACGATGAGAAGGTAGCCGCTTATCGAGATGAAGAGGGAAAAGTTCATGCTGTTTCTGCTGTGTGTCCGCACCTTGCTTGTATTGTGAGTTGGAACAATGCCGAAAAGAGTTGGGATTGTGCTTGTCACGGTTCTCGGTTTGGCTGCGACGGCAAGCTAATCCAAGGCCCTGCGGTAAAAGACTTGGAAAAAATACTTGACGAAGGGTAAACTTTCTGTTTTTCTCAATCCTATAAACTTTATTACAGCAAAGGATAAATTCATGGGAAATACCTTACTCAATCAAATTTTTCACGATGACCAAGGCAACATTGTCATCGCCCAACCACCAAATTTACCCCTCATTGTGGGGATTGTCGCCAGTTTATTAAGGCTGATTCTGACCACGGGTAGAGTTAATATCGCACTAGATTTAATCGCTTTCGGTTCGTTGTTTACTTGGGCTTGGCAAGAATTATTTCAAGGAGTAAATTACTTTCGTCGAGCATTAGGTTTGGTGGTACTAACGGCTTTGATGGCTGGGAAACTTTTATAATTTTGCTTACCCTATTCCCCATTCCCTAACATGCTAATTAAGACAAAAGTCGATACACCATTACCTGTGGTGAACATATCTAGTTATCAGGAGGCCGAGCAACAATTTTGTTGGCTTTTGACACTGGATGATTTAAGCCAACGGGTAAAACAACAACTTTCTCTGAGTAAAGACTTTGAAGAATTTGTTTCTTTAGCCTTAATAGAAGCATATACCGTAAACCCAAACACAGAACAAGCAAACCGTTTTTTACAGCGGTTGCTCTATCAAATCAATCGGCTCAAGTTCTTTTGGTATGATGCTTTAGAGTCTTATAACAATGAGCATTATAACTATATTAAAAATCTGTGCGATCGCATCGAGTCTGTGTGGCAAACATGGGAATATACCCAAATTAACCTAAACACCATCAAGCAATTAAACGTTCAAAATGCTCTCCAAGAACGAGTAAATCTCGACCTAAATCCACCATTATCAGTGGCAAAACGTTATCTACGAGAAGACATGGACTTAGAGGGCTATCGGGTACTATTGGCGATCGCCTCTTTGGATGGATTAGTAGAAGCAAGTCGTCTTTCTCGTATTTTGGGCGGTGCTAGTATGGTACACCCGTGATCAATTGTTTACTAAAGAAAGAGTTTAGATGATTTTATCGCTTCACCCATGAGCTTTGGTTATTATAGTTCAGAACCCAAGGTGACCAAAAGAATAGCGGAACTTCAGAAGCACTACAAAGCCTTTTATTCGCCAAATATTTATATTCTTGCTGGTGTTCTCTTCAAAAAGTGCCATAATTTAAAAGCGGATTTATCTACAGAATTAATTAAGATAATGACTGCCTTGTAAATTGGGGTTAATATTTAAAATTTATTGAGACAAGTTCTACTTTTTTATGACAGATGAAACACGATTTAATTCATCTTTAGACAACTCCAATCCTTTGATTTCTTCAGGAATTGCCATAAGGGGAGTGGCGATCGCCCTTTTGATTATTTCCCTCTGGGGGTTCAGTTTCGGGTTTCTTTTGAGTGCCGTAACTGTAGAACAAACATTAATCTGGTGGACATTGATAGCAATATTGTGGCAAACATTCCTCTGCACGGGGCTTTTCATCACTGCCCATGATGCCATCCATGGATCAATTTTTCCCAAGCATCCTCAAATTAATTACTTTTTCGGCTCCCTAACACTCTTACTCTACGGTTTTTTCTCTTATGATTGGTTGCGAAAAAATCATCTACAGCACCATCATTCCCCTGCTAGCGAATCCGATCCTGATTTTCATGACAGCAAAGGTCAAGCGGACAATGCGTTTATCTGGTATATCTGCTTTATGCAAGGGTATTGGAGCTGGTGGCGTTTTGTGGGTTTAATTGTCACTGCTGTAAGTGTGCATATTTTTTTCAAGATCAACTATACTAATTTAATCTTATTTTGGGCAGTTCCCACCCTTTTAAGTTCGTTTCAGCTTTTCTATTTTGGAACTTTTCTTCCCCATCGCAAACCCATAGACGGTTATCAAGATTCGTATCGCACCCAAAGTATTTATCGCCCTTTTCTTTGGTCATTTCTCACCTGCTATCATTTTGGCTACCACAAAGAACATCATATATATCCTGATATACCTTGGTGGAAACTCCCCGCAATGGTTTTGAAATAGAACAAGGTACTTACGTATTGCACTTAAGTGTTATGTATTGAAGACAGCAAAAAAACCTTGATTACAGACTGAATAAAAACTAAAAAGATCCTATATTTATCCATGTTTATATCCTTAAATCTTTGTTAAGCAATGCTTTTAACTCAATACTTGCCACTAATGGCTATGTTCTAATTTGTTACAAAAATTTAGACTAAACATTAATATACTTAAGTAAAAGTGTTAACATCGAGCGGTCAGACAAATTTTTGATTTTATAAAATATAAAACTTTGTATTCTGAGTCTCAATATAAAAGTTGTATCTTTATTATGGTCAAACGATCGCTCCAGGCATCCCCTTCAGGAATTCAAAAAGCTAAACGAGCATTTGCTCTAAAAGGTTGGACACAGGAAAATTTGGCAGCGGAGGTGAACTTAAAGACTCGTCAACCAATTTGGCGATTTTTTTCTGGACGACCCGTTGATCGCTGTACTTTTACAGAAATTTGCGGAATACTCGATTTAGAGTGGCGAGAAATTGCAGATAGTCCCCCAGCAAAGTTTCTCGAACCAGGAGAAACCGCCCCTATAAATATTGATAATCTGGTAACACAGGTGCGATCGCAACGTAAAGAAACCATACAAAACCAGTGTGGCATCTTGCAGTTATTAGATATTAATCATCCCGTCAGCATTGACGAAATCTACGTCGATGTTAATATTTTGGAAGAAATTGCCAGTCAACAATGGTTTGAGATTTCTGATTTACAAAAATTGGAACCCACCGAATTTAATCGCTTTGGTTTGGGAGAGGTAGAGCAGAAACAAATATCGGGAATGGAGGCAGTGCAAACCTACTCCAAAGTTAGGTTACTAGGTAAATCAGGGGTGGGCAAAACCACCTTTTTGAAACATCTTGCCATTCAGTGCGATCGGGGAGAATTCGCCCCCCATCAAGTGCCGATTTTTATTACTCTCAAAGACTTTGCCGAAGAATCTAGTCGGGAAGATGCGAAATTTAGCCTCTTAAATTACATTCATCAAGAATTTATCATTTCAGGAATTTCAAATCCATCTGTACCCGAAACTTTAGTCAAAGAGGGACGAGTTTTACTATTATTAGATGGCATGGACGAGGTTCTAAAAAAGAACATGACACAAGTTACTAGGGAGATTCGGAGGTTCTCGAAAAAATATCACAAAAATCAGTTTGTAGCCACCTGCCGTACTGCCGCCCAAAAACTGCAACTACAAGGCTTTACTGATGTAGAAATTGCCCCCTTTACCCAAGCTCAAATCATCATCTTCGCCCAAAAGTGGTTTGCCGCATTCACTCCCAAGACTCTTACCTCTGGACAAGAAGATCCCTCTGCTCAGTTTATGGAGAAGTTGAACTTGCCCGAAAACTGGCAGTTTCGTCAATTGGTGACTACCCCTCTGTTTCTTCATCTCGCCTGTTGGGTATTTCATGGGCAGGAAAAATTTCCTGCCAAACGCTCTGATTTTTATAAGCAAGGGCTAGACTTACTATTGAGTAAATGGGATGAAACCAGAGGAGTTGAAAGAGATGAGGTTTATAGAGGATTTTTGTTGCCACAAAAACTTAAACTGTTGAGTCAACTTGCAGCGGTAACTTTTGAGCAGGGGCAGTATTTTTTCGAGCAACGGGTGATTGAACAATATATTGAGGATTATCTACGAAATTTACCTAGTGCAACCCTAGAGCCAGAAGAGTTTCAACTCGAAAGCGAGGCAATCTTAAAATCCATTGAGGCTCAACATGGGTTACTCACAGAACGAGCCAGAGGAATCTTTTCCTTCTCCTATCTTGTGTTTCAAGAATATCTCACAGCTCGAAAAATTGTTGCTAGTTATAATTTGCGGGCATTAGAACAAGCCCTAGGAGGACTGGTGAGCCATATTAGTGATCCTCACTGGCGAGAAGTTTTTTTGTTAACCGCCGCGATGTTACGAAGTGCCGATTCGATGGTCCAGTTGATGAAGCAAGAAATCGATGCTTTGGTGGCACAAGACCCATATTTACAAGAATTTTTGATGTGGGCAAGCGAAAAATCTCAAACTATTCCCACCCAACCTAAATTTGCTACCTCACGGGCGTTTTATCTTGCCCTTGCCAACTCACCTCATACCGCCGCTAACTTTGCCCTAGCTACTACCCTCGACCAAGGAATGTTTTTGGATGCAGCCTTAGATAACTTGTTGCTAGAAGTTGCGATCGATCATAGTCAAGATTTTGCCTATGTTAATGCTTGTAGTGAGGCTCTCAACAATATTCTGACAATGGTTTTGGATGCTGGATTTTATAAGTCTGTGCAACAATTAAAAGAACAATTGCCACCTTCGAGCCAAAACCAAGAAATGCTCCAGAAGTGGTGGGAAAGGCACTACTCGGCTTGGGTAGAACAGTTGAGGAAAATGATTATCAAATATCGAAATATTAATCATCCTTGGCAGTTTAGCCCCGAGCAACAGCAAGTGTTGCAACGCTATTATGATGCAAATCAACTGCTGATCGATTGCTTGAATAGTAACTGCGAAATTACCACGGCTATTCGACAAGAGATTGAAGCTACATTGTTGTTACCTCAAAAGGAATTAGAGGATCGAGAATGGCAATAGTTGCTAATCTAATTGATACTATATAACTGTGTTTGTAACTCACGAACTGCTTGAGAATAACCTTTTGTACTGCCAAATAACTGGGCTATTTCCATGGGTGTACCCATTTGGGAAAAAGGATCAATTTTTAAGATTTGTGGCTCAATTACCGCTTCTATGCCTTCATCGGCATATTTATCTAATAACCCATCTAATACTTGTCGTGCTTGTTTGCCATATTTGCTAAAGTAATCCCGTTTTTTAACTTCCCTTGCTCTTTCTTGACGGGTTAGGGGGGGTACATCCCAGACGATATGACAGATTAGGTCAAAGGGATCATAATTTTTACCCACTTCTTGGGTTAAGGCGGGAAAAAATACTCCTGCTTGGGCTAATTCTTGGATGATGATTTCTTTCTTTTCTGCTTTACTCCATTGACGCAAAAATTCATTGAGAGATTGATATTTTTGATTAACGGTTTTGCGGGTATAGTCTTTTAACGATTCGGTGATTAATTTTCCTTCTGCATCGTAATATTGCACTCTTTCGGAGGAAACTTTTACTTCTACATCATTGACCACATATCGCTTAATTTCATCTTCGTTTGTCCATGTTCCCCAGTGGGCGGATGGTTCGGAGGCTTTATAGTTACCCTTCTTTTTATGGGTTTCTGGGTACTTGTTCGGCTCATCTTGGTTATCAAAATCGTCGGGAGGTACGGAGGAGTCTTCGAGGGTTTTCGGCTCATATATCTGCACTGGATCGCCGTCAAAATCTGGATCTGCAAAGAGTTCGGTGGCTTTTTTGAAGTCGATGATGGTAAAGTAAAATTTATCGTATTCTTCGTTTATCCTTGTACCTCTACCGATGATTTGTTTAAATTCGGTTATGGATTGGATGCGTTGATCGAGTACGATTAGCTTACAGGTTTGGGCATCTACTCCTGTGGTCATTAGTTTGGAGGTGATGGCGATGACGGGGTAAGTGCTTTCGGGAAAGATGAAGTTATCTAATTCTGCTTTACCTTCTGGGTTGTCTCCTGTGATGCGCATGATGTATTTGGAGTTTTGGGCAACCAAATCGCTATTGGCGTTGGCTAGGGCTTGGCGCATTCTTTCTGCATGATCTATGTTTTCACAAAAAACGATCGCCTTTTGATACCTATCAGTGCTTTTGAGAAATTCAGTAATTTTGTGGGCGACTAATTCGGTACGTTTTTCGAGGATTAAGGTTTTATCGAAGTCTTTTTGGTTATAAATTCTATCTTCGATGGGGTTGCCATATTTATCGATTTGTCCTTTTTGGGGGCGCCATCCTGATAAGTCTTTATCTATATCAATTCTCACTACTTTGTAGGGGGCAAGGAAGCCATCATCGATGCCTTGGCGTAGGGAATAGGTGTAAATGGGTTCGCCAAAATAGTCAATATTGGAGACATTTTTGGTTTCTTTGGGGGTGGCAGTCAAGCCGATTTGGGTGGCTTCGGAGAAATATTCTAAGATTTCTCGCCATGCAGAATCTTCGGCGGCGCTACCTCGATGACATTCATCGATGACGATTAAATCAAAAAAGTTGGGGCTAAATTGTTTATAAATATTTTGGCTTTCTTCTTTTCCCGTGATGGCTTGGTATAGACAGAGGTAAATTTCATAGGATTTGTTGGCTTGGCGTTTTTGAATTTTGGTCATGGCTGACCCAAAGGGTTTAAAATCATTACTCATGGTTTGATCTACAAGGATATTGCGATCTGCTAAAAAGAGGATTCTTTTTTTATGTTTTGATTTCCATAGGCGCCAAATAATCTGAAAGGCGGTGAAGGTTTTACCTGTGCCTGTGGCCATTACTAATAATATTCTTTGTTGCCCTTGGGAGATGGCTTCGATGGTTTTGTTGATGGCTAAAAGTTGGTAATAGCGGGGGGTTTTTCCGCTTCCATCGTTGTAATAGTCTTGGGTGATGAGTTTTTGTTGTTGTTCGTTTAATCCCTGAGATTTTGACCACCAACCCCACAACATATCAGGGCTAGGCATTTGCTCAAATTCGATTTCCTGTTCTATTTTGCCATCTCGATTAAGTTTGTTGTGAAATAAGAGGCGATCGCCATTACTACTAAAAACAAAGGGTACTTGCAATAAATCAGCATACTCCAAAGCCTGTTGCATTCCATCTCCCACAATATGTTTATTATCCTTGGCTTCGATGACCGCAAGGGGAATATTAGGTTGATAAAATAATACATAGTCCGCTCGTTTTTGTTGCCCACGGGTATGAAGTTTGCCCCGCACAACGACACGTCCTTTGGTGAGACTAAATTCTTCTCTGACTTGGGTTTGCAGATTCCATCCTGCTTTGATGAGCGCTGGGGTGATAAATTTTGTACAAATATCTCTTTCCGACAACTCTTTTTTATTCAAATCTCAGCCACTCCATAATTAGTATAAAAACATTGAAAAAGAGGTTGTAATCCTAAAACAATATCTTCTTTTATATTAATAGTAAAACGACAAATTCTATTTGAATCATTGCACCTCAAACTATGCAAATATTAAATGATTATCCCTTAATATCGCCATTCAATAAATTTCATGGCTACCGCAATTTCGTTTAATAAATTAAACTTGCTCATCATCAATCATAGTAAAAACCAGCGCCCTTAACTCCATACAAATATTAAATGATTAACCTTTAATATCGCCGTGCAATAAATTTCACGGCTACCACAATTTCGTTTAATAAATTAAACTTTTTTGTTATTGATTATTAATGAAACGATAAATTTTCCTTGTTAAAATTATTGTTATTTAAAAAGCTAACAGTCAAATGGCATACTGGCACTTATACTATCATATTGTTTGGGCAACAAAAGAAAGAATGCCTTTAATTTCAACATCTATAGAAGAAAGACTATATAAATACATTATTGACAAATCCAAGGCACTAAAATGTAAGATACATATAATTAATGGTATGCCAGACCATATTCATGTAATAGTATCAATTCCGCCCACCATTATTATTTCTGAATATGTTAGAAAAATTAAAGCTAGTAGTTCTAATTTTATTGGTAAAAATTACAATAACAGCTTTTATTGGCAAGATGGTTATGGGATATTTAGCGTCGGAGTTCAAAATTTACCCATTGCTATTAACTATGTAAAAAATCAAAAACAGCATCATCAAAATAAAACTACCATTACTGAATTAGAAAAATTTAGCCCTTAAGAATAATATCTTAGTTCAATTCATTGAACGTAATCTTATTAGCCGTGTAATTCATTACACGGTGGGAAAATGCTATAAAACTGTAAAAAACCCAGCGCCCTTAACCCCATACAAATATTAAATGATTATCCCTTAATATCGCCGTACAATAAATTTCACGGCTACCGCAATTTCGTTTAATAAATTAAACTTGCTCATCATTAATCATCCTAAAAACCAGCGCCCTTAACCCCATACAAATATTAAATGATTATCTCCTAATATCCCCATGCAATAAATTTCACGGCTACCGCAATTTCGTTTAATAAATTAAACTTTTTCATCATTAATCATCGTAAAAACCAGCGCCCTTAACCCCATGCAAATATTAAATGATTATCTCCTAATATCGCCATACAATAAACTTAACCTTAAAAAATAACATCTTAGTTCAATTCATTGAACGTAATTCTATTAGCCGTGTAATTTATTACACGGTGGGATAAAATCACCCTTAAACCTTCTTAATAAAACAAAAATTAACCTTAAATTTGAGCAATAAGGGCGTTTAAAAGGCTGGTTTGTTTTTCTGTTTGGTTGGTTATTTTTTCCTCTAATTCATCACATAGTTTCATCATTTTATCTACTTTTTCTACTATTCTCCTTTGTTCTTCTAATGGTGGTAAAGGAACAATGAAAGCTTTTATTTTTTTTAATGTCACACGAGTAATAGCGACTCCTGACATATCTGCTCGTATTTCTTTATAAAAAAAAGGTGACTTTAAACTAAGTAATAAAAACTTATTATAAATTTGTCTCGGCTGTTTAATTAATGCGACACTAGACAACATTGAAAATTGCTCTTTTAAATTATTTATAGTCGCTATCCCAGTAGTTGCACCATCTTTTATATATAAAATATCTCCAAATTCTGGATTACATCGGGAATAAATTGTTTCATGAATTTCTTTGGTAACGTATGTCACATTATCTAATGATATTCCCTCATTTTTAATGTTTTTTGCTGAAATATATAAAAAATCACCTTTTTGAATATTAATGGGTGACTTATGAGTACCATCAGTAACTTTGAGCATAGAATCACCTAATCTCACCCACTCCCAACTATCGGGAATATCATAGGGAATTTCATCAGGAGTAATTTCTGGTAAGGGTTTTTGCTTTTTAATCTTTCCTTCCTTGATTAACTGTTGCTTTTCGGCTTCAATGTCTTTTAATAATTGTTGGGCGGGTTTATCATTGTCATCTTGGGGCGCTAATTTACCCATGACGGCTAATTGTAGAATGATTTGCCGTAATTGTTTAACGTTTTCTTTGACGCTGTAAATTGTCTCGAAGTTGTCTCGCATAAATTGCCAAGCATCATCAAAACCCTTTTTATCAGTTGCCTTTAAGAGTTTGTCACCTACTGCTATTTGGATTTTTAATCTTTTTGCTTCTTTTTCTTGATGGAGTTTTTCGAGGCGATCGCACTTTTCCATCAATGTCTCTATTTTCTCTACTATTCTCTCTTGTTCTTCTAATGGAGGTAAGGGGAATAGTAGTGGATTGAGATCTTTATTATTGATTTGTGGAACACTTGTTCCTGAATTTAATCTAGCAAGATCTATTGACAAAATCCAATGATAAGCAAATTGTAAATCTATTAGACGAGGACAAATCATTGACATGATATTTGTATCAACGCAAATAGGCTGAGTTACTAAACGTTTTTTATTTGTTGCAATAGCCCCTCCTCTTTTTGGAAATATGATACTGTTAGCTGGAATTAATGAACTTAAGACTTTTTCTGATTCCTTTAAATAAATTGACGATGTTTTAATATAAATCTCATTTTCAACTAAGTTCATTTCTCCTACTTTTAAATATATAAAATCTCCAGTTTCAATCTCATCTTGTTTGGAAAAAGAATACCCACTTTTTAGTTGAAAAATATCTCCCAGTCTCACCCACTGCCAACTATCAGGAATATCATAGGGAATTTCATCAGCGGTAATTTCTGGGAGGGGTTTTGATTTTTTGAGCTTTTTCTCATCAATTAACCGTTGTTTTTCCGTTTCAATGTCCTTTAACAAATCCCGTGCAGGTATATCATCAGGGTTTTGGGGTACAAGTTGCCCTCGCATTGCCAAAGAAAGAATCAACTCCCGTAACTTGGGTATCCCTTCGGGTGCAGAAAAAGCGGTAGTAAAATATTGATCTAAAAGTTTGATCGTGGCAGTTTTACTTTTAGAGATTGTCATAGAAATTTTTGTACCCCATAACGATTGATTCTGTAACTATACCAGACCTTCACCCATTGTCTTTTCCCCCCTTTAGTAAACAAGGTTTTTCAAAGTCGGGGTAAAATTGTATTTCGTAAGTTCAATTCATTGAACTAAAACTGTTAGCTTTGTCAATTTATTGCAAAGCGAGATGAGGATTCATAACCATTATCTCAACGTGTAATGAATTACACGTCTAATAGATACCGTTCAATAAATTGAACTGAATTTGCTTGAAAAATATCATGGTTTTTCATAAAAATTGATTTTTTAATCAGTAAAAATAGCTAGATTTTTTATCAATTATACTTTTCAATTAAACCAAATTTTGAGAATGAAAAAAACCTGTGTAATAAGGGGATTAGGGGGGATCAAATATAATAAATTTTAATTTTTTAAAGATTCTGTTAATTCTGTTTTTAACTCATCCTGAATTTTTTTAACCTGTTGGGATAACTGGGTAAATTCTTCCATCAAATCTTCGGGTTTACCATGATTAATAGACTCTTGATAAGGATTTTTAGAATCAAGATTATAATTTTTAGCGATAATTTCCTCCACAGATACCGCCCAAGCAAATTCGTTTTCTTCCCGTTTCTGCCACCATGCCTTTTCCCTGTCAAATTCTTTAATGGTCAGGGGTTTTGAGCGAGAATAGGATTTATAACCTTGAGGATAGGGATGTTCAAAAAACCAAATTTTTTCGGTGGGTTGGGTGCGATCAAAAAATAAAATGTTGGTAGAAATGCTGGTATAAGGACTAAATACCCCCTTGGGTAAACGGATGATGGTATGGAGATTAAAATTGGTTAAAAGTTCTTGTTTGATAGCTGTTTTCACCCCTTCCCCAAATAAAAACCCGTCTGGCAAAACGATCGCACCTCGCCCCGTATCTTTTTTTAATAGGTGCATAATCAACGCCATAAATAAATCGGCGGTTTCTCTGGTTTGGTATTTCTTGGGAAAATTGTTCTCGATGCCGTCTTCTTCTACCCCTCCAAAGGGCGGATTAGTGAGGATGATATCCACCTTATCTTCGGTTGTATAATCCCTGAGAGGACGAGAGAGGGTGTTATCGTGGCGAATTTTGGTAGGTATATCAATACCATGCAACATGATATTGGTCATTGCCAACATATGGGGTAAGGGTTTTTTCTCTACCCCTTGGATGGTATTTTCGATGGTTTTTTGATCATCGGGGTTTTTGACTTGTTTTTGTAAATGATCGATGGTGCAGGTCAAGAAACCACCAGTACCACAGGCAGGATCGAGAATTGTTTCCCCCAACTGAGGGTTAAGAATATCCACCATAAATCGAGTCACAGCACGGGGGGTGTAATATTCCCCTGCATTCCCCGCTGATTGTAAGTCCGCAAGGATTTTTTCGTAGATGTCATTGAATAAGTGGCGATCGTCTGAGGAGTTAAAATCTAAGTCTTCTTGGATGGTGTTGATGACTTGACGTAATAAAGTACCCGATTTCATATAGAACCCATTTGGTATCTAGTAGAATATTGAGATGAAAACATAGAGAAATAGAAGGATGGCATATTCTAGCAGTCTAAGTGATGAAGAATGGGAAGTAATCAAACCTCTGTTACCAAAAAAGAAACGAACTTGTCCACCAAAGTGGTCTAAAAGACAAATTTGGGATGGTATTTTTTATCAACTCAAAAATGGCTGTAATTGGTCTGATTTACCCAAGGATTTACCGCCTTATTCTACAGTTTACTGGCATTATAAAAACTGGAAAAAAGAGGGTATCTTTGAAATGGTGATGTGTGAGCTTCATAAGCAACTAAGGGAAAAAGTAAAAAAAAATCCACTTGGACTCGATTAATAATCATTGATTCTCAAGCAGTACAAAATACTTGTAGTGCAGGAGTAGAGAGTAAAGGATTTTGTAGGTATAAACTCACCAATGGTATTAAAAGACATTTAGCAGTGGATAGTCTGGGATTTCCTTTTTTCACTTGTTGCACAAAGGCAAGTGTTTCCGATGATCGAGGATTAATCATGATGTTGAGTGAGAACATAGATTATTTTCGTGCCAAACCCATGAATGTTCAT